>Ga0207841_1000013_pt1 | contig 508026 bp, 312 predicted proteins | sample HigsolmetaGSP18D_FD_184846 | JGI IMG/M metagenome (GOLD analysis project Ga0207841, IMG submission 184846) | High solid enriched microbial communities from the Joint BioEnergy Institute, USA - SP1-8-D (SPAdes) | ecosystem: Engineered > Bioreactor > SSF (Solid state fermentation) > Aerobic >... | reverse complement strand
CCTAAAACCCTAAAACCCTAAAACCCTAAACCCTAAACCCTAAAACCCTAAAACCCTAAACCCTAAAACCCTAAAACCCTAAAACCCTAAAACCCTAAAACCCTAAAACCCTAAACCCTAATAAATCTAATATATTGACAGAACCATGCATTTAAAGGCCATCTCAATACCAGCAAGAAGCTGATCTCTTATTTTCTTGTTGTTACAGAGATGCCTATATGACCCAAATTGAAAGCCCATACAATCTGCCAGGCTATTTCAACACATTTGCCACTGCTATAAGCTAGCCAAGATCTTTACATTGTGATTAGCTGCTATTTTTGCTTAAGAACTGGAAAGAACTCCTTGCTCATCCCTTTAAGAATAACTTCATGAAAGCTGCAGAAGTTGAATTCAGTGAGGTTGAAGCACAAGACATATTTAGATGTGTTAAAAAACTCTAGAAGACACAGGTTCTACCTCTTATATAGGTATTCTCATATAAATTTGATTTCAACAGATATCTATTGAAGTACAAGGCACAAGTCTGTGTTAGAGGTGATCTACAGTATTATCTATTAAAAAATACATATGCTGCTATTTTTGCAGCTAAAGTATTCAGAACCCTCATGGCTATTCTTGCTGTTTTCAACCTAGAGACTATTCAACTAGATGCAGTCAACACTTTTCTTAATAGCAAACTTGATAAGGAAGTCTATGTTGAGCTCTTAAATAAATTCAAGAAAGCAGAATATATAATACAGCTTTAACAAGCTCTATATAAACTATGAAGATTCTCTAAACTCTGGCATTAAGAATTCTCTAAAATACTAACTAGTTTAGAACTTCAGAAAGTCCCTGAAAAGCTATGTTTTTTCACCAATTGCCACTGCCTAGTCTTCTTCTTTATTGATGACATTGTTATTCTATACCACTGTGATCATGAAAGCTATATTAGGCAACTTAAGCAAGATATTATGGCTACCTACCATATAAGAGATCTTGGAGAACTGAAATAGTTTCTAAATATATATATTATCTGTGATTGATCTCAGTGAAAGCTATGGCTCTGCCAGAACTCATATATTGAGAAGATTATCAAGAGATTTCATCTAGAAACACATTGAACTTTATCAACACCTGCTGCTACTACAGAACATCTCACTCAATATAATGGTCAAGCATCTGCTTATTAAATTTATTACTATCAGCAGCTTGTTGAGTTCTTAATGTATTCTGCAATTATTACTTGTCCTGATATTGCAAGGATTAGTAGTAAGCTTTCAGAATTTCTTGTCAATCTGTCTTCAAGGCATATTGATGCTGCTAAACATGCTATATGCTATCTCAACAGAACAAAATTATATGCAATTAAATACTTTCTTCCACCAGATGATCTTATATCAGATGTTTTTATCTGCGCAAGCAACACTGCCTATGCTGATAATGAGGATCACAAAAGCATTAAAAGGTATTTTTTTAAGCTATTTAGAGATTCTGTTAATTGGTATTTAGGCAAGCAAAAGACCATTACTACATCTACTACTGAAGCCAAGTTGCTTGCAATATCTGAAGCTGGAAAGCAGATCAAGTGGTGGAACCAACTGCTCAACACTATAAATCTAGATCTTGAGCATGACATTCATATTCAATGCAATAATTGCCAGACTGTTGACCTACTAGTCAAGGAGGACAAACCCGCTATACATTTAAAACTTCAACATGTTGATACTTATTATTTATGGCTTTGAGACAAAGTTCAATTCTGTTGCATACAAATTACATAAGTTTTGACTATATTTATGGCTGCAGATGGTCTCACCAAGATCCTACTGCATTAAAAGCATGAAGAATTCATCAAACTACTTGGACTAGTTGATATATCTGATCAACTGAGATCTATAATCTAGCACCTCTATTTATATATCACTGTCTCGCCTGGTGCTAAGAGAGTGTGTTAGCTGAATATTACTACTATACTCTAGTAGTATACCAAGAGATCTATTAGTCTATTTAGCACATACTGATTTAGGTATCTTAAAGGTTATAATCCCTGCAATAAAGAGATTATACTGTCTATACTCAAAACACCTATTTTTCTTTGTTATTTCATGAAAATGTCTCAGGATTATTAAACAAAGAAGTATTCAGAAGGTCTTAACCTCTAAGTCCATAAATAGTGGTCAGATAGTTAGGTAGATTGGAATAATCAGAGCTTTCATCATTATACCTTTAAATTATGAGGTTTAAACAGTCTGACAATATTTTAGTGAAAACCTGCAGCTCTAATTAGAGCAATGTTGATCTTAGGCAGCTCTTTCAGAGGCTTTTTAAGTAGTAGAGATTGATGTTGCTCTACAATAAAACTCCTGCCTTGAATTACATAGTTTATCTTTGCTATATCTGACTGCCTATCCCTGTTGAAACTGTGTAGGGGTTAATATCTAGGTTCTGGCATTAAAGTTCTTTTTTAAGAAGTTGTTTTGTTTTCTATTGCTATTAGTTTATCCCAACAGTCTGTATCCTGCTAGTGCTGGGGGTCAGGTTTTGGTTGTTTTAGAATTACCTGAAGCATAATTTTTTCACAGACCAGGTAAATTCTCTTGATCTTTAAGCACTAGTCTGGTCAAACCAGGCATCTATTGCATATATTTAGCTATATATTATGCTTCTCACACCACTTCCATTCTAGTATCATGTTATGCTGACCTAAATTAGTGATCAGCATGGGTATATTGGCTTGGCAGTGCCCATCCACTGCTAGATGCAATATAATAGCATGTGTGATTTGTTCTTCAGTCTTGCCATTATAGCTACAGATGTGACAGTTGGAGTTAAGAGGAACCACTATTGTTCAAAAAAACTTGGCTGCATTAATAGTAACCAGAGTGTTGATAAATATAAATCTATTTGCTCCAGAATCAACCAATGCTTTAAGCATAATGCTCAATCTATTTCTTGAAACCTGATTAAATACTGTAAAGTGTTCCCCACCTAATAGTCAGCTTAAATCTAATGAAGAAAGGTTGATTTAATACTTATACTCTAGAAAAAAAACTTCTTCTAGAGTTTCTCTTTTCTCTTCTGGTTAGTGCTTATATCAGAAGATTTTTTAATTATCTTCAGCACTTTCTGGTCTGCTGCTACTGACTTCTTAATAAAATAGTTAGCAGCTTTATACTCTCTTCTCTCACAATAGAAGTAGTGTCTTTCCTTTATAAGTTTATTCTTGTGCTTGTCACCAGTGGTCTTTCTTGTGGCACTCTAAGAGTTTAAGATAGCAGGGGTTATTCCACACTCTTTAAAAATTAACTAATTCTTAATAATACCACAGTTAGGGTTCTTTGGTTTTCACTCTATTATTTGCTGCAGGCTGCTAGCAATCTGCAAACAGCAGGTTGAGTATGCTTCAAAAAAAACTGTGTTCTTAATCTGATAAGTTACTGTCATCTCCTGCAGCTTCTGGGTTAATCAGTGGAACAGCTCTTTTTTGTATTCAGATTCAGAGATCTGAGCCTCACCTGCCAGATGCAGGAACTTAATCAAGAAGTTATAGTAAAAATTAGTGATGTTCATCTTCAACTGGCAGAACTGGAATTTTGCATTATTAAATCAATTTGAGTCCTGAAAGATGCTTTTAAGGTGGCAGAACATCTTATCTGCAGTCTTAAAATAATTAATTGCCTCTCTGCAAATTTGGAGAGCAAGGTGGTCAGCAGCAGTGTCTCCCATATAGTTCTGAACATATGCTATACATATAGCTTTATTTGGATAGTAGTTTTTATTTGCAAGCAGTTTGTTCTCTATTTTTAAAAGCTAGTTATTAAACTTTAGATTCTTTCTGTCAGTCAGAATAGATGGGTTTGGCAGCTTAATGAACTTGTGAAAAGCTTCTGGTGCAGAGGTTCTATAGATTAAGCTAGCTTTTTATTGCATAATTATTTAAATAATCTGTTTCTTGTAGTTCTTGTATTTTGCTACAAGCTAATTAATCTGTTCATCTTTCTCTGCAATCTTCTTATTTGTATTATTTTTTAAGGTGCTAAGTGTTATAGCCGGAGTTGGCATAAAGGAGGGGTATGTCATGCAGAGAGCACGTGACAATGGATCAAAACCCCCCCATCCTGATCCAATGAAGCCTTATGATCCAACGAAGCTCCATGATCCAAACACCCAGAATGATCCAAATGAACTCATTGATCCAGGCAGATTGGCATGTATATAATGACGTTCCTTTCAGACAGAATCCGACCCTCGTGGTCGACTCACATAGCAACCTGTCATAAAGACATTGCTAGTAACACAGGCTATTCTTACTATTCTATCGCTCACCCCCTTGTTTCTTGTCCTCAAGATAAACCCAACGGCCCTATTTGGTCTAGTCGTCTAGGCCTGTTGTTACACTAAGTTTAAGTTCTAGTTCATTGACCTTCTTCTGCAGTTCATCATGGTCATCAAGTACTGTGTTGAAGATATGCAAAATAGCCTTATACAGGGCTTTTCAGTCTTGTTCAATAAGTTTATTAAATTGCTTATAGGTCATCTTCTATTCTTCTGAGAATTCACTATCTTGATTTTAGAGATCTCAAAGAATTAAAATATGTTATCTCTGCTCAGATAGGCCTTTCTCAGTGGTGGTTAACTCATGTGCTATTCTTGTTTGATTCAGTTCAAATTCAGGTTCTGTAATTGAGTCTAGAGGCTGTTTTTAAAATTTATTCAGGTTAAATTAAAGTCATTCTGTTGTTCTGTCAAAGAAAAAGATGAGGAGGCAGAATAAAGATGTTAGCAACATAGTTATTACTAGCTCTTTATGCTTCTAAAGAATGATAGTATTAATAGAACAAGGTAAGATTGATGCTTTTGATTATGTGATGGTGCTCAGTTATAGTATTATCAGCTAGAACTATAGTAGCTAGTTATACAGAATTGAAAGCATGAGAGGAGAGAAAAGAATCTGCAAAGCTTTATATTGTATAATATATATAGGCAAGTAGGACTGGCAGTATTCCAGAGACAAAGAAATACTCAACACTGCTTATCTTACTGCTTAGATGTGCCATGCTGTCACACCACCACCCCAGAGGAAAAAAGATCAGTCAAGAAAAAATCCCAGAAAAAGAGGCAGAAAAAATCCACAGGCAAATTAACCCTGAAAGTGCCAGATAATCCAGCACTGACAGCTGAATTGAAAGCTACTGCCTGATTATTAATTAAAGACTTCTCACAGCAAGATTTATCTCTAGAAGACTGATTTTCTTGTTGCTGTTTAGTCTTCTTTAAAGCCTTAATCTCAGCCAACTCCTGTTCAATAAATCCCAACTATGGTTGTTCAGAAAAGAAAGCAAGCAAAGCAAGCAAATCACCTTAGTCTGAGAACTAACAGCTCTATAGATAAGAAGTTGAGCTTACTAAGTAAAACATTAAATCTGTTAAGTAAGACTCTAAATTTTAGTCTTATTCTGCTTAATACTCTGCTGTGCTTTCTTTAGCTGGGACTGAATGCAATCTTGTGCCTGGTCTACTTGCCAGAACTCAGCAGATGAAGGCATCTCCTCAGGAAATTGACAGCAATTTTCACAGCAAACACACTTGTAGCAATGTTTGGAGTCAGAAAAAACCCAATAGTGATAACAGAGATGAGGTTGACAACTCAAACACCAGATTGATGCCTTGAAACCACCACAAAGTATACAGGCAGCCAAAGTGTGACAACAGGCAGTGGCACTAAATATAATAAGTATTAGAAAGAATTGAGGAAACAAGAGAGAAAGAGAAAAACCTACCTTCTTATAAACTTTCAAGACAAAAGTTATTTAGGGGAGGAGTAGTGTTATAGATCTTACTATACAAAGACTAAATAATTATAGAACTAAAGATAGTAACTGATTAGTATGTAACTGACTGTAATTATCTTAATTACCTTGATCACCTTAATCATCATGATCACTATAATTACCAAGACTCAGGAAAAAAGCATGTATATAATGATACTTCTTTTAGACAAAATTAAACTCTTGTGGTCAACTCCCATAGCAACCTGTCATATAGGCATTGCTAGTAACACAGGTTTATTTTTGCTTTTATATTGCTCACCCCCTTGTTTCTTGTCTTCAAGATAAACCAACAACCCCTTTAGGTCTAGTTATCTAGGCCTGTTGTTACACTTAACAACTCTTTAGTTTAGTTGCTTAGGCCTGTTGTTACAATCTACAATGGCGAATTCAATAGAAAATATAGTATATTGTTGTTGTAGAAGTAAAAAGCTATCCCATTTTTTAAACACCTCTTGCTTACTAAATACATATTTTGTGACAGCGCCCAGTCATAGTATTATTAGCTAAAACTATGGTAGCTTGTCATACAGAATTAAAAGCATAGAGAAGAAAAAAAGAGAAATTATAGCATTATAAGATGGTTAATATTATCAAGTAGTTCTGGCAGTATCTTCTACTGCCTACTTGTTTGCCACATTATTATATTACCCCCTTCTTCAAAAACACCTGCCTGCAGATATTTAGAGTCTAAGTAACTAGCTTATTGTTATCTCTATACTTCTCTGGGTTCTTACTATTCTCCCAGTATCTTAACCACTCTTTTAGCTGCTTCAGGGGTTCAGGCAGGTCTGGATAGCACTTATAGAAGCTTTATAGATAGTGCAGTGAGCCTATAAAATTTGCTGCTAAGTACTATATTGAGTTATTATTATAATTTACTTACTTAACCTTATACTGCAGCTTTCTCTAATATAAACAGACTGCTAAAATTTCTTCTACTTCTCATTTATATTCCTTATTAATCTTTATAGCTAAGGAAGAATTTTTAATCTGGTCTGAAAAAAAATTGGTGACTGCCTTTCAAAGCTTGTCTGATGAGAACACTGAATGCATGTGGATTAAGGCTAGTAAGTCCAGCTTATAGACATTATTAATCTGTTTAATAATGCAGTAGGGGCCTGCTATCTGATAGTTTAGCTTGCAGCTAGAATAGTCTGTCTTTCAGGTATAGGCTAACATCTATACTATATTTTCTACCTTAAAATCAACAATTTTTTAGTGTTAATCTGCTTGTTGCTGCTGGAAGTCCTGAGCCTTCTCAATAAGCTTCCAGATATAGTTCCAGGTGGCTTCTAGGCACTGGACTTATTTTTGAGCATTATTCCAGTTTAAACACTTTATGGCAGATTGGTCTGAAAGTTAAGGCTGTTGCTAATTAAAGAAGATCTGCAGTATCACACCTCAGTTAATCAAGAATAGTGGGACCTCAGTTGACTTATAAAGCAGAACTGCCACTATAAAGTTTATTATCAGTAGTTAATCTGATTAGTTATTCTAGTAGTAGCTAATAAAGAGTCTAAGATGCTGTGCTATATACTGGTTTATTATCTCTGTTTGGTCATCTGTTTGGGCATGATTTGCAGTGGAGAGCCTTAGCTTCACACCTAAAATCCAACAGAATTTATTTCAGAAGTCTGAGATAAATTAAGGTTCTCAGTCTGATACAATGGTGTCTGAGGGTTTAGTTTACTAATAGACATACATTATAAAAAGCCTTGCCATGTCTTAGACTATAGTGGTCTTGTAGCATGAAATAGATATTGACCTTTTCCCTAAGTAGTCTATTATTGCAAAGACAGCATTGTAACCATGTTAGTTCTTAGAAAAGCTTTAAAAGTCTATTAAGATATGTTTCCATAACTAGTCTGGTATGGGCAGCAACTGCAACAGTTTGAGAGGCTTATTACATAAGTTCTGAATCTGCTAGCACATGTAGCAGTTGGCAATATATTAATTAATGTTCTGAGTTATGCCTGACTAGTAGTATTTTTCTGCTAGCAGTTTCCTCATCTTATTTCTTTTAGAGTGGGCAGTAGAAGCCTGGCAGTGCATCTTATTTAGAAGCTGTATTTGAAGATTTCCCTTATCTGATATCACTAGCTGACTCTGGTTATACAATAACAGATTTTTCTTTAAGGATTATAAAGTCTTTTCTTCAGCAGCTGCTGCCTGAAGGTTTGTCAGAGATTTATAGATATAGTTAGCCTGTAGCAAATAGTCTGCTAAATGCAACTTCTTCTGGATTAGTGCTAGCTCTGTATGGGGGTTTTCCATCTCTTGTATAATATAAGAGTCAAGCTATTCTGTCTTTAGAAGCTATTAAGTTTGGTATTTTTTTTTCAGGCTATTCTGGGCTTCTACTATTGCTGGCTACTGAGATAGAGTATCTGCTAATAAATTCTGTTTCTCTAAGCAATATCAAATTATAAAGTAGAACTAGGTAAAATACTCAGCCCACTTTGCCTGCTGTGAGATCAGGATTTTAGTTGTTATAAAATATTTTAAAGTTTGGTGATTAGTTAGAATATTAAAGAGGTTCTCCTGCTGCAAGCCTTTTAGCTCCAGTTGCTATTTCTCTAAGACTTATATGATGGCTAAGAGCTTCTTATTATGGATTGCATAGTTGCACTCTGCTAGTGCTATAGTTTTTGAGAAATAGATTACTGGGTGCCATTGTCTGTCTCTATTTATATTCAACTGAAAGAGTACTTCAGCAACCACCCCATTTAAAGCATCAGTCTCCAGCTTGGTTGGTCAATAGAGATCATAATAAATTAGTATCAGAACAGATATTAGCTGTTTCTTAAGCAACTTAAAGACCTGAAGACACTGAGAGTTAAAGTTAAAAAGCATGTTCTTTCTTGTAAGGTTAAACAGAGGTCTCACAATGCAGCTATAGTCCTTAATAAACTGTCAGTAGAAATTGTAAAAGCCTAAAAAAAATTGCACTTTCTTAACTGTAGTTGGGAGCTCTCAGTTCTGAATTATTACCACCTTTTCTGAGTTGACCTCTATTTTATTAGTGCTGACAATGAAGCCTAAATACTTGGTCTAAGTAATATAAAATTTATATTTTCTAATGTCTGCTTAAAGCTCTGTTTCTTGAAATTGATTTAGCACTCTGATAACATACTCCTGGTGCTCTAGTTTATTCTGGGAATAGACTAATATATTATTGATAAAGATAGTCATAAACTGGTCCAGATAATTCAAGAAGAGGTTGTTCACATATCTCTGAAAAGTGGCTGATCTGTTGATGAGCCCAAAGGGCATCACCTAATATTTATAGGCTTTATAGCAAGTCTGGAATATTATTAGATCTTCTGACTCAGGATTTATCCAGATCTTATAAAATACCTGCTAGATATCAAGTTTAGTGAAGATCTTTGCTCAACTCAGGCATTCTAAAGTCTTATTGATTAATAGCAGAGAGTAGCAGTTTTTCTTTAAGATAGTATTTAGCTTCTGATAGTTCACACAGAGGCACAACCCCTTATTAGCCTTGCAAATAAAGAGGATTAGGGAAGCAAAGAGAGCTCCACTAAAAACTATAAAACTCTTATCCAGATTCTTTATTAGATATTTCTTGGTAGCTTTCAGTTTCTCAGCAGATTGCTTATACAAGAAGCTATAGCCTAGAGAGTTCTTCTCAATAAGCTTAATGTGGTGATTATAGAAACAGTGTGGTAATAGCTAATCAAAGACTTTCTTAAAAAATACATTCTATCAGAAACAGTAGTATGTCAGGAAATGTTTATTTAGATAAGCCTCTTTATTCTCTTCTGTTGGTAGAGATTAGGTTTTTTCCTTAATGATTCAGTCAATCTTATAAAAACTGGTAATAAAGGTTTCACTCTCTTAAGCCCAGGCAGAGTGGTGAAAGCCTACAGCCTCAATTAAAGCAATATCAATCTTCAAGAGTTTCTTTGAGGGTTTTTTTAAAGACTGTGAGTAGTGCTGTTTTACAATAGATTCTATCCCTTAAAGAGCTTAGTTTATCTTGGCTAGGTCCAAATGCCTATTTATGGCAGCAGTTTGAGATGGTTAATATCTAGCAGGTTTAGCATCTAGAACTTGCTGCTGGATATTTGCCTCATCTTCTGCAGCTATAAGCTTATTGAGCTCTGGGTGCTGGTTTGGCCAAATCAAGCACTTATTTTGTATATTTAATCAAACATCTTGCTCCTCACACCACTTCTGGCCTAGAATCATGTCATGATGCCTAAGGTTAGCTATAAGTATAAGCACATCAGCCTGCCAGTGCCTATCAACTGCTAGATATAATATAATTGCATGGGTGATTTGTTCTTCAGTCTGGCCATCATAATCTTAGATGTGGCAATCAGAGTTCAGAGGCACCACTAATATTTGAAAGTATTTAGCCACATCTCTTGCACAAGAAATATTAATGAATATAGATTTATTGGCTTCAGAGTTAACCAATGCCTTCAGTTCCACACTTAATCCATTTCTTGACATATAATTAAGTACAATAAAGTGATTGCCACCAAGCAACTTGCTTATATTTAGCAAAGATAGGTCAACCTCATAGCTTTTCTCTAGAAAGGAGATTTTTTCTAGAGTAAAGCTTTTTCTAAATTCTGATTCTCATCTGATACTTTCTTCTTCTTTTTCAGGATCTTAATCTTCAAGGCCTTCTTGTGAGAGCAGTATAGAATAATATAATTAATCTTCTTGCAGTAAAAGTATTTTTTTTCCTGCATTAGTTCTGTTCTCTGTTTATCATCTAGTCTGCTAGCCTTAAAAGCTGCAGGTGCAGCAGTCCTGGTAATATACTTATTACAGAGTTTAGCAGCAGAAGCAGTCCCAGCAGGTTTATAAAACTTATTTCAGGCCTTAAACTTTTCAGCATTGATCTGCAGAGTGTATGCTGCCTGAGAATAGGCAGTAGAGAATTCATTAAAGATTTTAAAAACATAATAGTTTTAGATGATTAGATTCTGAAGTTTGTTAGTGAGTTTGTTAAAAAGCTTCTTCTTGTAGTCTTTTAAGTGCAGCTGGGATTTACCTGCCAGATGCATGAATTCTGCTAGAAAGTCATGGTATTTCTGGTGTGATTCCATCTAAAGATAGTGCAGTTGGTGTTTAGCTGTTATGCAGCAGTTCAGATTAAAGAAGATTGATTTTAGATGCTTAAAAACCTTATTAGCAGTCTGATATTGGTTCACTGAGTCTTTTTAGAATTGGGGAGCTGCATATCTGGTAGTGTGCCTATCAAGGCAATTCTGCACATATGCAACTTGGAGCAGATTGCTGGAGTAATGGTCAGTATTAGCATTCAATTTGCTTTTTATTTAGGCTATTTAATTATTGAACTTGGGTTCCTTTCCATCAGTTAGAATGGGTGGGTCTGGGAGCTTAATAGTGTGCCTAAGTTAATCAGAGACAAAGATAGTTCTACAATCTCTATAAATTCTTACAACTATCTCTGCAAAGGCATCTCAATATTTGTCTTGTTTAATAATAAGTTCAATAATTTGATTTTCTCAGACATTAAGTTGCTGACAGAAGTTCTTAGTGTGATATTCTGCATAATTAATCTGATGCTCTTTGTTCTTCTGATCAGCTTTCTATATGCAAAGAAGGCCTTCAAAGAGTTCTTCTGGATTATTTTGATATTTGGCAAGGAATTCAGTCTTGGTAATTATTTCTGGCTCATCAATTTCTTGAGAGAAAATGAAAATGTGTTGAGATTTTTCTAATTTAAGAGATTCCTCAATTGCATTGATTGAGTTAAGGCTTGTAGACTCATCAGCAGTTTGAGCCATCTTATTATTCTTCTAGGTTCTGGGTTCTGGAGGTTCTTGATCTAGGCTGCAAGGTTCTGAAGTCTTGAAAATTGAAAGAAAGAAGGTTTGTCTACCCTCAAACATATATAGGGTCACTTATCACTCTGGATTGCACATAACATGTAACTAGAATAAACAAGAGGGTTTGGTAAAATAAGAAGTTTAGAATTAATACTTTTGATTATGTGACAGTGCCCAGTTATAGTATTATTAGCTAAAACTATAGTAGCTTGTCATACAGAATCAAAAGTATGGAGAAGAAAAAGAGAGAAATCATGGCATCATGAAGTAGTTAATATTATTAAGTAGTTCTGGCAGTATTTCCCACTGCCTACTTGTCTGCCACACTGTCACAGCAACAGCCCTAACTTTCAGACCAATCTGCTATGGAGTGTTTGAACTGGACTGATACCCAAAAATAAGTCCAGCATCTAGAAGCTATCTAGAACTATGCCCAGAAGCTCATTGAGAAGGCTCAGGACTCTCAGCAATAATAAACAGATTAGCACCAGAGAGATGTTAATTTCAAGATAGAAGATATAGTATAGATATTAGCCTATATTTAAAAGACAGACTGTTCTAGCTGCAAGCTAGATTATCAGATGGCAGACCTCTACTGCATTGTTGAATAGATTAATAATGCTTATAAGCTGGACTTACCAGCCTTAATTCATGTGCATCCAGTGTTCTCATTAGATAAGCTTTAGAAGGCAGTTACTGATTTTCTCTCAAGCCAGATTGAGAATCCTCCCCCAGCTATAGAGGTTAATGAGGAATATAAATGGGAAATAAAAAAATTTTAGCAGTCCATCTGTATTAAGAGAAGCTGCAGTATAAGGTTAAATAAGTAGGCTATAACAATGACCCAACATGGTACTCAGCAGCAAATTTTATTGGCTTACCACACTACCTACAAAGCTTCCATGAGCACTACCCAGACCTGCCTGGACCCCTGAAGCAGCTGAAAGAGTGGTTAAGATGCTGGGAGGATGGTGAGGACCTGGAGGAGCATAGAGATAATAACAAGCCAGTTACTTAGGCTCTAAATGCCTGCGGGCAGGCGTTTTTGAAGGGGGGGGGGGTGATGTGACAGCATGGCAGACAAGTAGGCAGTGGGAGATACTGCCAGGACTACTCAGCTATATCAACCACCTCATGATGCTATGATCTCTCTCTTTTTCTTCTCCATGCTTTTCTGTATGACAAGCTACCATAGTTTCAGCTGATAATACTATAACTGGGCGCCGTCACAAATTTGATCTGTCTGGTCAGTTGCAGTCCTTTGTCTTTGTTCCCCTTGGTCTGTCTACACCTTATTCTCTCTCTCTCTCTCTCAATATACATTCTCTATACTTTCTACTACAATCCAAATACTGCATATGCCATAGGGATTGGATAGAAGCTACGCAGCGTATATTCAATTCTGGAATAAAGCTTTACCGCGAACCCAGACGCTCAATAGAGCCGAGAGACATAGAGATCCACATGTCTGGTATTGTTCCAGAGGGAAGCTGTCATGAGACTCAAACAATCACAGCAGAGAAAACCAAACAAAAAGGGGTATAAGTGCATCTCTGCCACAAAGTTCATACAGTCGTCCGAATACAGCCCCTATAAAGGCACCATCATATCCAGCCCGCTTAACAAAACATCTCACAACTTCTGCGCTGCTTTCGCGGCTTCCGCCGCCTCTTTCAGCCTGCGCGCAACCAAGGCACTGCCGTCGTTGATCCTTCCAAAGTTATGAGCATCGAGACAGGCCTGTCGAGAGCTCAGCACACAGGGCTTCGCGCGAGCGCATATATCGTCCTCGTAGGCGTCGATGCACTTGCGGAGGGGATCCGGTGGGCGTCCGTCGTCGCTTGCAGTGTTGCTTGATGGCTGCACATACCCGGGAAGGTGAGGTCCTACGCGCTTGAGAAAATCGCGGATGTCGGCCACAGCGTTGTTGGCGCCTTCTCCCCGGACTGTTTTGCGATAGATTCCCATATTAGCAGATCATGTATTGCAGGACACCCGCACCGCGACACTCACACATCGTCATGGTATGGGCAGCATCCCCCATCAACAGGACCCGGCCCCGGCCGTGTGTGTTTGCCTCCGGGTGCCAGTCCTCCATGTTGATCGAGATCACCTCCGCGTCGTCGGGGAGGTTCTGGACCAGGGAGCGGAACGGCTCCGCCCAGTCGGTGCTCAAGCTTTTCATCAGAGCAATGCGCTCTGCGTTGCCGGCGGGCATCTGGATACCCTTGCTTTCGGGCCAGGACATGACTACCTGGCAGAAATAGTCGTCCGAGCTGGCTTCGGCGTGCGCTGGAGTTTCGAGATCTGCCATCACAGCATGATTAGCAATTTTCTGTCGCCTGTGCTGGCACAGAGCGTGGTTTATATTTATAGAACGATCACGCGAGCGTGAGCAAAGGAACATACAGCTAAACCACAGGTAGACATTCGACTCGGGATGGGTTCCCTGGAAGAAGTAAGGATCGATGGCGCGTGCAGCCGCTATCTGCTCCGCAGAATAACGAGCAGTCACACCCAGTAGCTGCACAGGGACGGGTCGGTTGCGGTACGTGGATGGATAGAGCAGCTGGCGGACTCGGGAACGCGACCCGTCGCAGGCAACGAGCAAGCACCCCTGGCAAGAGGTACCATCTTCGAAGCGCACGACGACCGCATCGTCGGTGGACTCGACGTCTACCAGCTTCTTCGACCACTGGAGGGGTCAGCCCGGGCGTGAACGTCCACAGATGATATCTGGAAAGTTGCAACCCACCTCGACCGGGATGTTCGTCGCCAGAATCGACCTCAACTTGCCCCGACTGACCCGGATCCTCGCTGCCGCCGGAAGATCATACAGGTCGATCCCCGAGCGGAGATTGAAGAAGTGATAGCGGCCCATGTCTCCCCGGCGGGCGGCGTCCCGGTTGATGTGCGCCTCCTCGAGACGCGCAAAGATGTCCGGGGGCAGCAGGTCGCGCAGGACGGGCAGGCCCCAGTGGAAGGTGAGGCCCCAGCCGCCGTTGCGGGCGACGATGGAGGCGTCGCGGTCGAAGATGCGAAAGGGCACTCCGGCATGCCGCAGGTGCTGGGCTAGGGTGAGGCCGCAGACACCGGCGCCGACGATCAGGACGGGGAGGGGTCCGGGAGACATGGTCTGTGGCCAGCGCAGAGGAACATGGAAGATGGACAAAGATTTCAGAATAGGACGGATGGCATAAGAGCCTCATCGATGGTAGACCCAAGAGCAAGGTGATAGTGAAGGGGGGAGGTGGGAGAGGCAGAGGAGGCCCGGAGCAGGAGTGCCCCCCGGCCGGGGGTCGTGCCACGCAGGGGGCCTGGTATCGGACGGCGTGTTCACGCCTGTCGATCATCGCACAGCGACTACAAAGCAGCTGGTCCGTTGTCAAGGACGATGGTGAACATGCTCGCGATCGCGATCGACCACGCTCTCCTGCTCGCCGGCGCTCCATCTCATCTTGGCGCGGGAGATCCGCAGCACGGCCCGCGGCACGTGCGGCGGGCCTGGAGCGCGTCATCGAGCGTGTTGCGTCGGTCTCGAGGACCGGGGCATGGCGGTCAGGTCGTCCATCACGGACGACAGAGAGGGGGGGGAGAGAGAGAGAGAGAGAGAGAGAGAGAGAAGACGCCCCGCATCCAGCTGGTCGAGTGCGCAGAGACGGTGTACAGGACAACATGGACATCGACGATGCTCCACCGGATCGGAGGATCGACGGCGGGTCGGAGCTCGGACCCGGACTAACGCCCGACTGGTCCGCGCTTATGTCAGCGGGGGTGGATGTCCTACGTACTGGTACACATACTTCTACTGGAATACGGGAAAAGCGAGGTGGAAAGGGAGGACAGATCCACAAGAATCGCGTCTGCATTGATCTTTTGCAAGCGATGGAAGAACCCAATTTTGTTGACCTATGGATATATGGTACAGCAAAGTCGATGTCTACAAGCAACGTGCCGTCCCGCGCGGCCCAGAGAGGAAGAAAGGAGGAAAGGAGGAATCGAAGGAAGGAAAGAAAGAAAGAAAGAAAGAGAAAGAAAAGTGCCCGCAGATCATCCCACGGCACGCCTAGACCAGCAGGGCCACAGCAACAGCCCCCGCCAGACCCGTCAGGCCCGCGCCCAGCCTGCTGGCGGCGCCCGTGAAGACGGGAGCGACCACCGAGTTTGTGCTGGAGGCCTGGCCCGAGACCCTCGTGGCCGACGGCCGGAAGCCCACCGACGACCGCGCAGAGCCCGAGGTGCCGTTGCTCGAGGGGTAGGGCGCAGAGGAAGCTGCCGGGACGACCGCAACCGAGCTGGAGGCGGCCGCCCTGGGCACGGTCACCAGGGTGGCGGATGCGCCCGCGGCCGTCGACACCGCCGGCGCCGCAGCCGGCGAGGGCGTCGCGGACGGCTGGGCCGTGGGCAGCGTCAGGGTCACCGTCGTCGGCGTCGCGGCGCAGGCGGTGCAGACGGTCACGCGCGTGGTGAAGCCGGGTGGCGGAGCGCCCGAGGTGACGTCCGCCGGGCAGTAGGTCACCGTCCGCGTCACCGTCGACGTCGTGAAGCCGGTCGGGCAGATGTCCACGTACGAGGTCACGATCACCGTCGTCACCGTCTCCTGGGCCGCGCCGGCCGCGGTGGCGGTCGGAGCCGGCGTGGGCGTGGTGAGGTCGGTCTCGTCGCCGGTCTCGTCGCAGTCGGCCTCGTCGTCGTCGTCGTCGTCCGTGGCCGCAGCGCTCGAGGACACCGCGGGAACAGAGGCGGAGGCGGAGGCGTTCGGCGCCCCGGCGGTGGTGGACGGCTGCGCGGTGGGAACGCTGGCGTCGGAGGACGGCACGGCGGAGCTGGTCCGGGCCGGGACCGCCGAGGAGGACACGGCGGGCGAGCTCGAGGCCGCAGGGGCCGCATCCTGCTGGTAGATCTTGATCGAGTTGATCTCCCAGTACGCGTTCGCGTAGGCCGTCGGGTTCTGCGCGACGTAGTTGACGCAGCTCTCGACGGCGTTGCTCGGGTTGCTCATCGGGCATCCCGAGCTGCCGTAGACGCCACCCGCCCAGTCGCCGCAGAAGGTCGTGTCGATGATCAGCTGCTGCGCCTGGAACTCGTTGCCGATGTCGCAGGATCCCTCGAAGTTGGCCATGGGTGTTCCGAAGGCGGACGGGTCCGGGTTGCCGTCCGTGATGCTCTGCGGGATGGCGCTGCGGGGGAAGAACCACATGCGGATGGCCTTGTCGGTCCACTCCATGGCGTACCTGCGTGAACCTGTGTCAGTCACCAGCTGCCTGGATTGCCGGACCAAGGCGCCACTCACACTCCGCCCTGGATGTCGTTGAAGCCCGTCCCGAAGCTGTTGTCCGTGCCCTGCACGGCGCAGCCCGTGGTGGAGTGCTCGATCTGGCAATTGTCTGACAGGACGCTGCCGGTCATGCCCGAGTTGTTGATGGTGCACTCGCCGTTGGTATGCAGGACCATCTCGTTCTGCTTGTTCAGGTTGATGCCCTCGATGATATCTGCGGTCGAGGTCAGCTCACGGAGACCTGAAACGCACTCCTGGATCAAAAAGCCTACCGATTTCACCGTCCGCGGGCCAGCTCTTTCCCACGGTCCAGAAGGCAGGCCAGATGCCGCAGGCGCTATCGGGCATGTGCTGGATGTCGGCGATGAAGAGGCCCTTGGAGTAGGACTTCTTGCTCTCAATGCGAACGGAGGATCTTCCCGCAGCGGTGCTCGGGTCCAGCGTGGTCTGGGAGTCGCTCCCATGTAGGCGCTGCCGTTCGCGCTGACCCGGATGAGCCCCGAGCTCTGCGCGGTGGCCTGGTCGACATATTGGACGTATCTGTGTTGCGGGTCAGTGTGGAACCGGGGGAAGGGGGGGGGGGGCGTGGACGGCGGGCAGGAGACGAACCCATGCGTCGGGTCAGCGCCGGTGGTGAAGTCGAAGTTGTCGAAGAAGTTGCTGCCCTCGAAGCTGTCGACCAGCTTGTACTGCGCGGCCGCAGCGGGGGAGAGCAGGGACGAAAGGAGGAGCGATCCAACGCTCCAGACAAGGGAAGAGGAAGGCATCCTGGCGGTCAGAAACAAAGCAAGGAACGAAGAACCACGAAACAAGGAGCAAAGGAGCGTCAGAAGAAAAGGGGCACGATCATCGAGATGGCCAGCGTGCAGAAGAAGGAATGCTCAGGGAGAAAACACCAGTCTGCTGCTGCAGCGCAGAGAGTGAAAAGAGAGAGTGAATGGCAGGATGCCTGGGAGGCCGTCTGCGGACGTGCCCTATGTATGCGGGCCCCCCAGACCGGCGCGATTATCTGGTCTCCAGGGCCATGGCAGACAAGCTTTTTTTCCGGGACATGCCCCTTCTGGGACGTGCGAACGGAGCATCGTGATGATTGGGAGATGGAGGGCTGGGGACGGCGGTTCCTGGAGGGGCGCCAGCGCAGCGTCGCAGGAGGCGAATCGACGGTGGAGACGCGCCCTGGACGACGAGCGCTGAAACGCCAGGCGTCCTCAGGTCCCGTCAGCAACGCCTCTGCGGCCGTGAAACATGAAACAGGGACCATGGGTTATGCCCGTGGTTTTTCTGTGCCCTGGAGACGTGCAGACCGACGGCCAGTCCTGTGGCGTCGAGGCGGCCACATCGCTGCCACAGCCACGTGCCGGGCCGCTTGTGGCATCGATCCGGACGCATCCGGGCCCTCTCCTTTCATGATCTCCATGATTCTCCATGATGATCCTGCAGGCCTCGGACTGCTGAGCCTCGTGCGATGCCGTGCGACCTTTCTCGCTGGTCGTCGACCACAACGTGTCCAGCGTCGCCCACGGGCCACCGCCAGGTCACCGCTCCACCGTAGGGCCGTGGACACCGCCACGGGGATCTCGATCCAGCGCCCGGGGATGCCGCGATCAGCACATCTGCCGCGCGCCCATCTCGATCCAGATCCGGGAGCCTTGTGCGATATATCGATCGTCGCTCCTGTGACGACACACCCTAAATATGGAAGCCCCGGGGCAGCCAGGGCTGTCGTCGCAGGGAGGGCAGACCCCATGATGGCCGGGTGCCGACTCGCTGACCCGTGCAACTTTATCCAGACCTTCTTTGATGCACCCTCCCCCGTCTCCCCCTCGCCCGCAGGATGACATATGCCGCGGTGGAACCAGGACGCCTGAAAGAGGGCGCGTTGCGCGGCCAGCAGGGACAGACCGCACCAGTCGTCGACACGAGCCTGCAGCGCTGCGTTGTTCAGGCCCGATTCTGGGTTGTCCTCGTCCCCGTAACCAGGAATCGGTCCCATCTCGGCTTCCTCCCCCGTCGGGGCTGGCCCCCTCGACATCTCTCGTTACCTGGACACTTGCTGACGGCAGCCTGGGACTTCTCCACCGTGGTCCAGAGCTCAGAGCCCGGCCTGTGTTTCATCTCTGTCCGCCCAGACCGGCATATCTTCATCCTGGGACCCCTCCGCCAGATCATGTGATTTGCTTAGTCATATATTAGTCATCACGTCCGGTCTTGAGCTGGGACCTGGGCAGGTCTCGATCTCAGCATGCAGATGGAATCGCGCTCAAAGACCGAGGGGCGCTATTCTCGAGACCTTCTGCGTTTTGCTGTTTATCTCGGGACAAGGACATGGCTCACTAACACAGAAATCCCATTGATACCGTATTAACTAGTTAACGCCTAGGATTTCATGACACTATTACAGAGTAGTTTACTGTACAATCCAGATACTTCCGACTGTCCATAATCCTGCTGTCGAGACGGGTATAAAGGACCAAGCGTTTGACACTCGACATGGGGAGGTTCAGGTCACCCGTTTCCTGGCGGACCGTCCGACCGTTCCATCCCGGACCTCGGCCGGCAGATCCTCTTCGTCCGGACCTTCGTTGTATCGGTTTGCGGTCCGGGGCTGCGCGTGTCGGGTGCGGTCTCCCTTCAGGATGTTTCTCTCGTCAATCGCTTCTCTCTCGTCTTGCTCTGTGCGGGTGAATCTCAGGTCAGCGCGGCATCTCTTTTTTTTTTATTGCTTTGTTGGGAATTCAACTCAACCTACCCAGCTGTTCGTCCGAGTTCGAGTATGGAGGCTGGACCGGGTCCTCGTAGTCATCTTCGTCTCTCTGGACCGGTAGCACATCGGCCACCTCATACTTGGTCTCCCCAACGTAGGAGTTGTCGATCGGCGTCGCCGCGACCGGTGACGGGTCGTTCTCCTCCTCGTAGGCGTCTTCCGCCGCTCTTTCCTCGGGGTTGGACATCGTGAAGGAGTTCTGTTCGAATTCCTCGCGTGTTCCGCTGGAATAACGATGGATATGGCGAGCGTGATGAATTTGAGCGTCAGGCGTTTCCGGACGACAGTCAGAACCGTACGTTATTTATCTTCCCAGACTCCGGGGATTCGCCATGTCACGCAACGTTTACATCATGCGACCGTCGAGCCCTCCTTCTCAGGGCCGTAGATGTCACCTGGCAAGCCCTGTAGGGCTGGTACTGCAATGGGAGCCTCCAGACCACGTTGACGGACGTCATCTGTGGCCACGTGGTGGGAATATCTCCGCCCCAATGGATCTTGATAAGCGTGTCTCGTGGCGATCGATAACCGATAAGCGATCACTCCGTATCTTATCGCCATCAGACTGCAAGGCCTGAAGAGCTCCTATGCAACAATGATTGCGTGCTATATCGGACGGAGATCCCTGATGATCATCATATCATACACACCATGCTCTACCGCAGTGCCAAGCTTAAATACGTTGAGGCACTGCAGCTCAGGATTCTTGGTATGTACAATACAATTTGCACTGCGAACCCCTCCCCCTTGGCATACATACTCTGCGATTAAGCACCTATGACGGAGGCATGACGATGCGTCCCAAGCCACGCCGCTGGCAAACTTGGATTCAAATAAAGTCCGCAAAGTTCGCCCGAGGCTGGGGAGGCGGTGTGCATGCTTACCATTATCTGCCATCTTCTCTCTATTATCCCGCCGCGGTTTCGGCCTCTCGTCCGATCAGTTGATCATCGAGACAAAGAACAGCAGACATGACGACCAACATGGACCGTGCAACTCTGTCTGAAGAAGACAGAGTGAACGCGATGCGTGGCTACAAAGCGTACGTCTGTCCTTCGATACACCTCCAACGCCAAACTCTCACTCAAACTACTATGTATCCCATTGATACTAACACTTGTCTTTCCAACAGCGCCATCAACAACCCCCGCGTCTCCGAGGAAGCCAAGCAGCACGCGCGCGACGTGCTCGACAACGAGCTGGGCGGCGACGCGCCCAGCTTCGCCATCTACGAGGCGCAGGACGCCGGCAAGGAGCCGACGCGTGTCGCGGGCGGCCTGAAAGCGTGAGTACCGTCAAACCTGCTATCAAGCAACCTAAACGCTCTCCTGATTCTGACGGATGTACGTACAGCGCCCTGCGCAACCCCCGGGTATCCGACGCCGCTAAGGAGTCGGCCCGCGAGCAGCTGGACCAGATGAACCAGTACATGACCGAGCGGGACAAGAGCAGCGACAGGCCCGAGGGCAGGTTGAAGTAAATAGGAAGTATCTACGTGTAGTTGGATGTAAATTAGACATTGTGCTTGTATCTGTATTATAGGGATCGAGTTTGGGTTACATATATAACGTCATTTCATGGATATTTATAATACCAGTACGATCTTTTCCTTTTTCTCTTTCCTAGTCTTCTCCGTCTGTCTATCGCTCTACCAGCCTGATTATCCTCTCAAGGATTGCAGACTCCTCGATCTCGGATTGTCGTCGGTGAATCACGCACAGGATGACAAGACGAGTGAAGTACGTTACCTAGGTGACAGTTTGCACAGTGAGCATCACTTGTTGACCAAATATACCGCTCGATTACCAAAAGAGGCCAAAGCCACTAATTGCAGTCGGATACTGGTATTTTGGCTGTCCGACAGAAATTAAGTGCTTCGAGAATCGGCGTTCACTCCTGCATGCCTTCTTATATATCACAAGTCACGTTTGTCTCAGCCACGCCTTCGCAGCATCAACCTTCAAGAAGTAGCACGTCGCTACTATTTCAATAATATGCAACAAGGATAGACTGGGCGACGAACACTCTGTTGTGGGACGCTTCAGTCAGAACGTCGGGCACACCGTGTGTCTCAAGGCCTCAGCATCAGATTCCGCCCTGCGGACTTCAAGGCAAGTGTATGTGCCGCTGTCGGAAACGATGTGCCAGATATTGTTTCCATAAACGATGCAGGTGATGTACAGATTATAGACCGTTACTTGTCCATACTTGTGGACCTTGAAGAGGGATTTGGATGTTTTTGCATGCTGCGGTCTGGTGGTCCTGTCTTCCCAGTTTTTCTGCTTCTTGATCTAATCAGTCCCTGGCTCATTCTGGTCCTGAGACTGTTATATATTTAAGGACGTTGAAATCTATACTATGCGCCTTGTCAGTTACAACTCCGAATAGCATACGCCAGGTGCAGTCATTCCTACACAGTACGCTCTCGAAGCCTTCTCCCACAGTCAAACTTGCGGTCAAGAGTGACGTTTAGGCTCCTCGGATAATCGCCGTGATTGGTAGACAGAAGTATTGGATTCGGCTGCCGTCCGACGCTTATCATGCAATCTTCATCTGCACGTTAATCCAACAACAGCGCCCCACGGTGCCCGACGATGCATTTACTGTAGCTTACTTTGCACGACGCAAGCATACGAGGTACCTTGCTGTGCGGCACAACGCCATTTCTTCCATCATCTGGCAGTGCGCATAGTACTGTCCTTTGTCAGTCTCCGTCCCGTTATACGTGGAAGATAGGGACATACAAGCTCCCTTGCCGCAATCAGCTCCGTGTTCCGCAGTCGAGAGAAGGACCTGAAGGCTTCCTGGTAGCGGCCCTTCTTCATCAGCCAGCGTGGCGATTCTGCAAGCAGATGTCAGAAAGATTAAAAAAGCCCATTGGCGTCTGGTGAGTGTACCTAGACAGAACCACACGAATATCAGGATGGGTATGGCCGGTGCAAAAGCGGCTGCCAGCTGAAATCGCCAAGCCAGGCGTCTGATGCGATAGAAGACGAGGTTCGAGCAGAATCCGCTGCACTGAGTCAGTATCTCGAGCTCACGGATTAGATAAATATAAAGGACGCACAAAAAGATGCCAAAGGCGACCCAAAGCTGAAAGCTAGTGACAATGCCGCCGCGGGTTGAAGCCGGACTGACTTCTGCGCTGAAGACGGGAATCGTGGAGATCTTGATGCCCATCCCTAGATGATATTGTATGAGAATACTCTCGGATCTAGCTGATTCTATTACCAGGATACCTACCAAGACCCATAAATAAGCGGCAGAGAATGAGCCCCACCAGTTCTTCGTGAAGGCTTGAGCAAGGACCGGAAAGACGCAGCTGAAACATATCAGTAACTCGCAATTGAAATCTAATTGCATATGGACTTACAAGAGGCCTGTGACGAAGATGGTGCCTCGTCGTCCCAGCCAGTTGTTCAGCGGATCAGCTGCCCACGCGCTGCAAATGATGAATTCTGGGCTTTCTTCTTGAAGACCATAACAGGCTTACCTCAAGAGGCCAAAGAGAGTGGGTCTGAGCTGTCAGCAAATGTGTACCTATTTGTTTACCTTCTCAATTGTCCTTACCCCGAATTGATAACTCCAATCAGCCAGGTATTGCGCTCAATACCGAATTCCTGAGGAAAGGAGAGATTCGCGCCATTGGCCCCGGTATTGTCCCAATATCTGGAATGAGTCAGCCGGATGTGATGCATAGCACGATCAATTGGAGACTACTAACTGGACTGCCGATCCAAGGGAGCACACTGCAATGCTATAGTAAAGATCTCTTGGCAGATGCCATTTATCTAGATCTCCAAGTTAGACTGCGGAAATGCAGGATGTCAAGGGATGTCCATACGGCTGATCTCGCTACGGAGGTAGTACTTGTCTTCCTCCGTCAGCTCGGGGATCTCCTCAAGTTCCCCGGATTCTGCGCGACCAGGGCGCCCTTCTGGAAGGCCTTGAGCTTGTCTTGCAGGCCGTGTTCTTGGCAGAAGACGGACACTTTGTCGAGGATATCCTTTTTTGGAATCCCGGCCAATGGGTTGCAGATTCTTCTCAGAGTTGTCAGTAAGACAGAGCACAGTCCTTCTTTCTAGAACAAGCCGTACCTTGCATTGAAATTTCGACTGTAATGATTAACGTGAGCTGCCGCATGTTCAGCATGTTCAAAGAACGGCGTATCTTGTTTGACCGCAGCGGTCTCCGCGGACATCTTGGGAGCAGACATGATGCCATTTAGCTGAATGCGCCGTGACCAGCCTCGTCGAGCGGGCTGCGCAGCGCGTCTCCATTGCTCTTTATATCAAGCCGTGCCAGGGTCTAGGGAACAAGGGAGGCATATCGAACCCCAGATGCGGACCGCGAAAACGATGTTCCGTCCGGGGTAGAACCGTCCGGGGAAGACGATCGAGAACGACGTCGCGCCGAATCCGGATACGAGGCCGAAGACCGTTGCCAGCGCCGCCAATGATACTAAACGAGGTTCAGACGAGACGGGAAAAGCTTCAAGTGCCCTGTGTGTGCCATGATGCCCTTTGTGTGTCACCGCTCCCCTGTGGGCCGGTGCCCTGTGTGTGCCACCCCGCTGTGACACTTCATTGGCTTTGTACCTCATGCGCTGACCGTGCTATGACAAAGATCCGAGAGAGTAACTTCCTCTGAGGGACTGCTATATGACTCGCATCGACATGGAATCTATGCTGTGTTCTGTGCGGGACGGTCTGGACTCTGTCGCTGACAGGGGGCCATTCCCCGTCCGAAGATGGATCTCGACTGCGGGGTCGGGGTTCTTCTCTACTTTTCTCGGGAATACTCCGATGGTATCAAAATGAACGACCCACGTTGCGCCTTTGCAGTCGTGACCTCGTGCATGCATCCGGAATCATCCCAATGAGGATCAAGCGGAGCTGTTCTTCGACGATAAGTCGACCCGGAGAACTCTTATCTCGTGTCCCTGTGCAGGACATGTCACGCGGAACAGCCTGCAGTGACAGCCAGAGATAAATACTCCTCAAGGGCCACGGTGCCATTCTGCCTCCCACTCCTTTCCGCTTTTCCTCTACAGAGACGTCCCCTCAGAAAACTCCAATACTCTCAATTCAAGATGGGCAGCACCGCTCCTGTGACATGGCTCGAGAAGCTCGAGGAGCAACGTACGTCTCCGATGCCCAATTGAAGTGCGACTCCAGCTGACTCCCACAGTCAATGTCGACGTCGACTGGATGGACCCGGGCTTCACCAAGAGTCTGCCCATCGTCCCCCACGACATGACCAGCAACCAGCTCTTTGTCCATGCGCAGATGTGCCACCCCGACAATGAGCAGCTGTTCATGGACGTGGTCAGGGAGTACAAGGACAAGGGATGGCTCGCTATCTACACGCGGATGGTAAGTTCCAATACCTTCTGCTTTTGTCCCTACATTTCGTTGACGTGACACCCTCCAGGCCGTCTTGATGTGCAAGGCCAACATCGACAACATTCGAGGTCGTGTCCTTCTACAGGTCCGGCCATCGGAAGCGTACGACACCGAAAAGGTCCTGGAGCACGCGCGGATGTATGCCCGCGAGTTCGAGAGCGTCGGTATCTCCAAGGACCGCTTCTGCATCAAAATCCCCAGCACCGGCCCGGCGCTCAACGCATGCCGGATCCTGAAGCAAGAGGGCATCCAGACGCTGGGCACGGCTCTTTTTAGCCTGCCTCAGGCGATTGCCGCTAGCCAGGCGGGTTGCCTCTACATCAGTCCCTACTACAATGGTCCGTTGGAAATCCGCTCTCGCTAGGGAATCTACAATTGCTGATGACTGAAGAAACCCGCGCTCACAACGACCGGTCTCTCTGGCCCGACGTCGAGGACCCCGCGACTCAACACCCCATGTCCCCTCGCATCGTCCAGATTCAGGAGACGTACAAGCGACTCTACAAGGAGACCGGGAAGGAACAACCTCTCATTAAGCACGCCAGGTATGATACACATACCGTCACGTGTCATCATTTTCTAATCTCGACCAGTTTCATTTCCGTGAAGGAAGCCATGGCTGCCGGGGAGATGGGCTTGCACTCCGCCACCATCTCTCACCAGGTTCTCACCGAGCTTGCCAAGCTCCCTTACGACGCGAGCAAGCAGCCGGGTGAGGGCAAGCCCAAGCCAGCCCATGTCTACCGCGACGCAGGGGCACTCTCCCCGCGTTTTGAGAAGCTCATGAAGATCGACCCTCTGGCGCCGCCAGACTGGGACGGAACCCTGGCCAGCACGGAGATCGACTACCTCGCGAATAACGGTGCGGAGCTGGAAAAGGCCATCGAGGCCGACCCGACCACGAAGAACCGCCTTCGCGATGCGCTTGACCTCTTTATCGATGCGGAGAAGAAGAGTCAGGCCAAGATCGAGGAGGCCATGAAACTGGTCTAACTTATCTATGGCATCAGATCGCCTCATAATATTCATAGTATAGATCAAGAATTGATTATTGCTATATCGTTTGGAAAGTCACACGCCGTATTCATGAAACCTTGATACGGTACTTGAGCTCGAGTAGTTAGTTAGAGGTTCCAGTAGTTGATTCTGTTGTCCTGGCAAGGCGGTTGGAAGTAGTTCCATTTCTGTTGGGTACGACTCCGTAGATGGAGTCCAGGTTTCCGCCCCAATGGACGTCGGTACCGCCGTGAAGTCCATTCGAACTAGGGAAAGATATGACATTCCCGACCAGAGAAGACACTGTCCCTATCGGAATTCTGTCCGTGGTTGACGGAAAGGATTCCCCGAGACTGCCCGCATTGCCCAGATTGTCCTTTGGTAGAGCTGTTACAGTGCCACCACCATAGGCGCGCATCGTTGTGAAGGGCGGCACCTCATGGATGGGATGTCCTGAATAAGGCTCCCTGACAATTGCTTCGCCGTTCGACTCTTGCGGGATCATTATCTCCGGAGGTGTATCCAGCGTTAGCACCTCATAGGCTGTATTTCCCATCACATTCTGGTTGCCTTCAACTGCTTCTCTGCTCTCATACTCCTCTGACCTATTTCCGGTCGTCTAGACACCCTCCCTTCCTCACCAGGCCTCGCGAACCCTGGCGGCAGCAGGACCGTGGAACGCAGCACGGAGCGCGTTCACCTCCGCAAGCAGCTCATCGCGTTCCGCCAGTAGGGCACGGACGCCCTCGACGACCCGGCGCAGTCGTGCTCGTTGGGATTTGTGGTACTCGATGCTTGCGTCGACGATGATGTGCTTGGAGAGGCGGCGGATGGGAGCGAGGGATGGGAGGAGACGGGCGAGTTCCTATGTATAAGTCAGTACTGGATGTATGAATCTCTAAGGACGAAGACAAGTTGAGTTGGGATTTTATAGATAATGGTAAAGGGAATAAATAATACACGGAGCTCTTCTCGCGGATAGACTCACGCTGCCATCATACGAGGCACCAATCGACAGCACATCCAAGCAAGCTAACAAGATAAGAAAGAAGACGAAGTCTCACTCACAATCAACAGCTCATTAAACGCCTCCCGGCGCGACTTCTCGAAGATGCGATGCGCAGCGCGGTCGTCGGGCGTGAAGTTGCGGATGCGTTTCTTCTTGTTCTTCCTCTCGCCATTGACCGAGGGCCGCAGGCGCGATCGTATGTCTGAAGGGGAATTCAGCCTGGTTCATTTTGCATCTCGATTTAAGTCATAGACTCGAGGGGAGCTCTCGTCATGTCATCAGAGGTCAGGGCTTGGGGAGCAGAGGATTGGATCGGTAGTAGGAGGACAGATGCTAAAAGTGTACAGTCAACGGAGCCAGAGATACTTCCCTCAGGAATCAAACCGCGCCGCTTGAGACCGTCCTCCAGGTGAGGGGAAAGCTGGACAAAGAATGCAGTCACTCCGGGGGAGACCCGGCTTACCCCACACCGGCCCTCGGGGAGATTCCGAAACCTGGGGAACCCCGTGACTGCGGGTCTGGATCCCAAAACGTGGCGTTCCTCCTCTTTCACTTGGTCGCGTAGTTCTTTTGCTCTTTTTCGCGTATTACCCATGTGTTGCGCTGCTGCTCAGCGGGCTCTCACCTCGTCAGATCCAAACATTCTTCCTCCAAGGATGCAGAGGAGATCGAGAAACTGTGGCATCGGCATGGACATCCCCAGAGTCGCGCATAGGTTTACGAGACCGTGATGTTTATTGGGACCCAACGCGCTTCGTCAGATATGCCAATCGGAAATTTGACTGCTCTCCGGCTTTGGTCAAGCATAATGCGTTGACAAATCCGGCCAAGAAAGCTTTTAGTACATATGCTGACGAGCGTCTTATAGAAATAGTCAACTGCTGAAGCTGTTTATAACTCCGACAAGTCACCTTCGATCTCGATATAAGATGACTATAAGCGCAATAACTCCCGAAGACTTTGAGTTTCTTGCAACAATACCATTAGCAGGGTGACAAAGTCTGGAAAAATAATTTCCAGTTCATACTAAGCACAACCAACACTGCAACTTGCCGTCAGGAACAGATGATGGAACTGAGCCAATAGTCCACAGGCTAACTCCGGTTATTTGTCTTTGATTCCAGTCGGTGTCTCCGGCAGCATATGGTCAACATTTAGTACCGTCAAGAGATAGGACACCATGCCAACTGTTATTGAACCTAATGACGGCCAGAGTATAGACGGACTTCTTGAGTCATGATTTGGTGTCCATGGTGCATGAGAAAGAGTTACTCGGGAAATGCGAACTACGTCCGCAGATCTGACAGAGGACGAACTCTTCCCGTTTTCTTTTCAGACACATCCAAGTATACATTACTTTTTGCTGCTGACATCTGAACAAAGCGGTGCCTCATGATTGCTAAATCTACGCTAACATATCCAGAATTCCTGTCACCTCCGGTCTATATTATGCAATAAACAATCTTATATAACAGAAAAGTCAGCCTCTACGCATCCTCCTCAACGAACGCGATACCCGTGGCATCACCTATATCAGCATGAATCGTCTTCCTGTCCGTCCCGTCGATGTTCGAGCTGTAGACGCCACCCAGGAGATCCGTGAAGAATAAGCGACGCCCCTTCCTGTCCAACGCCAGGCCGATGCCCTCGTGCAGCTTCCGGACCAGGATCTGGCGCTTCAGGCGTCCGTCCTCCGCGGTATGGACGAGGCTCGCCGCATTGACCGAGTTCCCGAACGGCGGGTCGCCGCGGTCCGTCCAGTACAGCGTCTTCGAGTCGACGTCTAGCTCGAGATCGATCGGCTCGGGGAGGTTATCGAGCAGGACCTCGACGTCGGAGCGCGAGGTCGGCGTCTCGCCTTGCTTCATGTTGATCCCCATCCGGAAGATCCGGCCCTGGTTGCCCTTGGACGGGCCCTTCTGCGTCCAGTACACCTTGCCCGCTTCCTCGTCGACCGCGATGCCGACGCACCAGTTGCGCGCATCCCTGCGGTCGCCGTCGCCCTTCCCGGCCCGGTACAGTACCTCCACGTCGCTCCCGTCGAGGTTCGCGCGCATAACCCGCATCCCTTCGCGATCGGACCAGTACAGCTTGCACGCGGCGCGGGCGATGGTGAGCTGTTTGGGCGTGTGCGTGACGCCGCGCGGGACGACGGTGACGATGTTCCCGCCGGACAGGTCGCAGCGCTGGATGGAGCCGTCGTCGGCGGACGGGATGCCCATGTTGGTCCAGTAGATGTGCCGGTTGGGCCAGTCGACGGCGATGCCGTCGGGGAGGGTCTTGAGGCCGGCGACGAGCTCTCGCAGGTCGGAGCCGTCGGGGCGGCAGGAAAGGATGCGGCCATTGAGGTCGGGATATGGAGAGAGGCCCAAGTTGAGGAAGTACAGCCTGCCGTGCGAGGTCATTCTATCAACTTAGAATCAGAGGTTTGAAGTAGGATTCCAGTCTGGGTGCTGTGGTAACGCCGGTAGGACGTCTCCGGATTATATATGTCCGAATAAATAGTATGATACTATTTCAATGCCCTTTCAAACACCCTCCACAACCACCGGATCACCAGCTGACTCAAGGCTGATCATTCCACTAGCCTTTTCTCACAATAGCTCTTGTCAAGAGCCGTCTCTCCGCGGACGGGGCTCAGTATTTCGAGGATCCCGACCGCCACGGCCCGGGAGAGCCAGGACCGAAGCATCCGGCTAGCCGACCTGGTTTTCCCGATAATCAGGCACACGGAGCAGGGCATAGCAAAGAAGATCCACCGTATCGTATCGGGATCGGCCACCGACCACTTAACCCGCTACGGAGCACGTCGGTGGACCGCGGTGTTGGTCGCATGGAGGTCGGCACGCCGGATGCCGAGGTAATTACCCGATGGGGTATGGAGATCGATCAACCACCGTTCTGGAACAGAAACCCTAATAAATCGGGGTGATGAGAAGTTCGACTACGGCCGTAACCCATTAATGTCCCACTTTTGTAGTAAAACGCACAGTGCAGGAGACTGCACCTGTATTGTATCTGGTACACTTACCATGCAATGTGTGCATAGGATGTGCTGTTCTGTAGTGAACCTACCTACCCAACCTGACGTATGTCGAAAGGATTTACCAAGATCCAAGAGCAGTAGCTGCTTACAAGTCACCTCAGGAACAGCTGAAAGCACTTTGAACAATGTCTATTATACCTATCAAGTACCATCCCACTCGATCTACACAACAAAGGCATTACCTCCCCACCACCAGCCCCCTCCCCGACTTGCACCCCAGATGCCCCTTATCCAGATACTCCTCCTTCAACCAATCTATCGCAAAACCCGACAACCCCCTCTCCTCGACGTAATGCCTCTCGATATTATACACCGTATCCAGCCCGACCGCATCCATGAGCCGACACGGCCCGTCGTCCCCGCCAAACATGCCCGTGAACAACATGTCGATCTCCTCGGCGGTCGCGACCCCCTCGGCCAGCACCTGCAGACACTCGCGCTTCAGGGCGGCCCAGATGCGGTTGAAGATGAAGCCCGTGGACTCGACTTTGGCATGCACAGGGATAAACCCGGCCGCGCGGGCCGCATCCATCAGGAACGGAAACACGGCCGGGTCGGTGTGGCCGCAGGACATGAGCTCGACGAAGTTCTGCTCGGGGGGCATGTAGTAGTGGGTGTTGCAGACGCGGTAGCGGCGCGAGACCTGACCGACCATCTCGCGGGATTTATACGACGACGAGTTGGTGGCGAGGATGCAGTCCGGGGGCGCGAGGCGGTCGAGCTCGCCGAGGAGCGGGATCTTGAGGTCCAGCAGCTCGGGGATGGCCTCGATGACCATCCAGGCGTCGCGGACGGCGTCTGCGAGGGTCGGTGCTGTCGAGACAGTCCCGGGGGTGGTTCCCAGTTTGGCGGCTTGTCGTCCGATGTTCTCGTTGACGTATGTCAGGGCAGCGTCCGCTGCTTCAGGGGCCTTTTCGTAGAGGAGGACGCGGTGTCCGGCCGCCGCCCACATCATGCAGAGGCGCCGGCCGAGCACGCCGCCGCCAACGACGGCAATGGGACGGGAGGTGTCTGCCGCGCTCCAGGAGGACATGGTGGATGTAGTTCGAGGACGGAGACGGGAGAAGTTCCGTTGAAGCAAAGAATCTGAGGTGAAGATGACAGAGAGACTGCAGGGACGCACCTGTATACTATGGGAGCCTGCGTTTTTTATCTCTTATATACATATATCCCTGCATAAACAGTGCACAGTCGTGCTGATTAAACAGTGCTATAGAAGCCTGGACCCAACAGGCCCACTGATACGACACTAGACACTGTAATACGATAGCACCTAGGGCTTCCCAGACCAGCGGGTCTCGCAACGAAGATCATCGTGACATGCCGCGGCAATTGCAGAGCAATTTTATCCCCTCCGCGCGTCTTCGGGGTGGTGGAGTCGGAGGTGAATCTTTCGTACGTAGTGCCCGGCGTGGGTTCCACCTGTTCCATGTGAATATGCCTCACACGGTTGAAGATGATCCGCCCGAGAATTCTTCGAAATACAAGGCGTCCCCCGTGGGTTGCCGGGATACGGTATGACTGAGAAATCAGTCGCTGCGCCGGGTCATTCTTTCGTATGGCATCCAGTCAACCACGGACCCTAGACACAGCTCTACGCCCATGAGGATAGAATCGACGGATAGTAGAAGTCTGCGCTAGCTGGTATCAGGGATCCCAGGGCAGGAGAGCTCCGGGTTTCATTCTATCGGTGACCTGCCTCGATATATACAGTCCGGATGGGCTAGCATAACAATTGAGCAAAATAGGTGAGATTAAGTGAAAGTTGACATGTCTATTCTCTCAGTCTACCGCCACATCAAGCACTGCAAACGGTTCTTGTTAGTCGAGATTCAGGCCGATATCATTGGGAGAGTCAGTCTGGTGGTAATATAGGTCTGTCGAAATACGGCGCCTCCCTCAGTTACGACGGAAATTGTTCAGGAAGCTATCCGTATCTCCACAGATGTGAATGATATAGATATACAAGCGGAACATGCTTGAGACATGATACACTGCATCTCTGTCTGTCAAGAATCACTGTACCAATCTCTTCCAAAAAGGACTATCAAAGCATCCCATCCAAGCACATCGCTACGGGCTAGCAGACGGCGCCGGCCAGGCCGTGCGCCTCCGGGCCCGCACGTACAGGTTCAGCGGCCGCACGAGCTGGAAGTCGCCGTCGTACTGGATGCTGCCGGTGCCCTCGCGCCAGAACTCGTAGCGGTTGACCAGCATGGCGATGAACAGCTTGGTCTCCTGCAGGGCAAAGTTGAACCCGATGCAGCCACGCGGCCCCGTGGCGAAGGGGATATACGCGCAGCGGTGCCTCTTCTTGACGGCCTCGGTGTCCCAGCGGTCCGGGTCGAAGCGCATCGGGTTGTCCCAGACGTGGGGGTTCATGTGGATGGCGTACAGCGCGGGGATGAGCACGCTGTTGGCCGGCAGGTGGTATCCCCCCGGGAGGATGACGTCCGTCTTGGTCGTGCGTCCCGGCTGGAAGGACGGGTTGTGCATGCGCTGGACCTCCTTGACGAACTTGTCCAGGAAGGGCAGCGAGTGGACGAGGTCCGGCGTCCACTGTGTCTCCTCGGTGATGCCGTGGTCGACGAGCTCCTGCAGGAGGCGCTCCTGGCAGCCCTCGTAGGTCGTCAGGGCGTAGAGACACCACGCCAGCAGCGTCGAGGTGGTCGTGAAGCCGGCGCCCGTCACGACGACCGTGTTCGAGTACACCAGGTCGCGCGGCAGCTTCTCGCCGTTGCCGTCGACGGCGCGCATCAGGTAGTCCACCACGCAGGTCGCCTCGAGGGCCGCCTCGTTCAGGGGCAGGTCGCTGGCCCCGGGCTGCATGGCGCGGTCGGTCGCCTCCTCGAGCATGCGCGCCAGGCGCTGCTTGAGCTCGCGCAGCCTCTTGGGGTCGCCGAAGGGCAGGTTGCGGTACCAGTCGCCGCGGTTGGAGATCTTCTTGTTGAGCGCCAGGGTCTCGGCGATGAGCTGGACCATCTCGTGGATGGGGGCCTCGGGGCTGTCAAAGTGGTGCAGGTCCAGGCCCAGCGTGAACCTGGCGACCGTCTGCGAGGCCAGCTTGAGCATGTACTGGTAGGCGTTCCACGCCTCGCCGCGGCGGTCGAGCTCGTCGAAGACCGGGAACGACGACTCGCACGACGCCTGCATCATGGGCGTGTAGCGGCGCACCGCCTTGGGGCTCATGGCCGGCGGGACGAACTTGTGCGCCAGGCGCCACGTCTCGGTCTCGGTGTCGCCCAGGAAGATGGCGGTGTTGTCCTTGATGCCGGCCAGGGGGTGGTTGGCGACGATCTTCTTGGTGAAGTACGCGCTCTCGGAGAAGGCGTGCGCCGCGACCTCGGGGTCCCAGGTCAGGTAGACGGTCGCGCCCATGCACACCGTCTTGATGACGCTGCCGTACGTGAGGAACAGGCGGTAGTGGTTGCCGAGGTGGTCGGGGTAGATCTGGTAGAAGTTGCCCACGAGCGGCCAGCCGGGGGGTCCGTCAGGTTCTCTCACGGCCTGCCCGTCGACGGTGATGCCGACGGGACCTCTGGAGTCGAGGATCTCGTCGAGCGAATCGAGGGCGCCGGCCTCGTCGGACTGGAAGGCGATCCCTGTGCGCGGGTCAGTATGGGTTCACGGCCAGAGTGGTCGAGATCTCCTTGATACGTACCCTTTGGCTCGACGATATGGAACTCGGCCGCCAGCGCCGCGCGCAGCGCCTTCAGCTCGACGTCGGCCGGGTTGACCTCGACGGCGCGAGCGGTCGCAGGGTCATATCCCACCAGATAGAAGTCCTTCGTCACCATGGCGGAAGCACGAGAGAGAACGGAGTATCAGAACGACCACGTCTCAGGGCAGTATATCCCGCATACCGCACAAGTCCGTCCCCCAGACGGAACTCGACCATCGGCTGCGTAATATAGCAGCATCCAGAGCCCCTGGGAAATCAAAGCATCCATCACCGCAGACGATCCGGCCACGTCCCGGCACAGACAGCCACATCAAGCCTCGGCAGAAGCCTCGGTTCCCTCCTGGCCTCTCCCCGAGTCGAGGTCTGCATGCGGACAGGGAACATGATCCGCCGTCCTGCTCATACGGCCGTAAAGATGGTCGCGTTAGGGCTTGGGGCGCCAGACGGCCCCGCCGACACGATCATGAAACATCGAATTTGATCGACTCAGGCCGCCACTCGGACTGCATCTCTCCTGCTCCTCCACTGCCGGATCGCGATGTATCGGACCAGGCGTCCCGGGGCTGTGTCTGGATGCTCGGGGATGCGATCCCGGCCGCCGGCCAACAATGCTCGCAGTCATATATCATGAATGAAACCGCAGCCCTGGCCGGTATCTGAGAATCGACAGCTGCAAGATGGCCCAGTACTACACGCTCGACGAGGTCGCCAGGCACAGGACGGCCGACGACCTCTGGATCGTCCTCCACAACAAAGGTGCGTTGCTCCCGTCTGCTCGTCAGGACTACCGGCTGACCGTCCAGTGTACAACGTCTCCAGGTACCTCGAGGACCATCCCGGCGGCATCCCCGCGCTGCTCGAGGCCGCCGGCCAGGATGCCACCGCGGCGTTTGAAGATGTCGGCCACTCGGACGACGCGCGAGAGCTGCTCCAGCCGTTTCTCATCGGAGAGCTTCCGCCGGAGGTATGTACATACAAGCCCTCTATCACGCGCCCTGCTGACTCTTTTCAGAACCGGCAAGAGACGGTCGAAACATACCGCCCCGAGTACAAGGTCGTCTCGACCGTCTCCGAGCTGCGGAGGAAGCCCAGTCTCCTGTCACGAATCCGCAAGGCCCTCGTCCGCCTGTCCCTGGCCGCGCCGGCCGCGTATCTCGCAACGCAGGCGTACCGGCGAAGGCTACATCTGAACTGGGACCTGCTGCGGAGCCAAGGTCACCTACTCGATAGCGGCCCGACGAACGGCGCCTTCTGGGTCGGCTTCGGCGTGTCCTCCGCGCTCAGTGCCGGCCTGTTCGTCGCCGCGGCCTCGTATATCAACAACCTCCTCGACGCGACGACCGACTTCCGCCGCTTCCCCCCGACGCAGAAGTTCGCGCGACGGCCGCTGCCGCACACGAAGAAGGCCGATCCGCCGGTCCTGCACCCCCGCGAGTATCGAGCCCTGCCGCTGGTCCGGAAGGACAGGCTCTCGCACGACAGCTACCGCTTCGTCTTCGCCCTGCCCAGGGAGACCGACACCGTCGGCGTGCCGACGGGCCAGCACGTCTCGATCCGCGCCACGGTCGACGGCGAGGTGGTGACGCGGTCGTACACGCCGACGTCGAACAACGCGGACCGGGGCCGGCTGGAGCTGGTCATCAAGGTCTACCGGGACGGCAAGCTGACCTCGTATCTCGCCCGTCTGCCCCTGAACGCGACGGTCGAGGTCGCCGGCCCCAAGGGTGCCATGAGATACCACCGCGGCCTGTGCCGGCACCTGGGCATGGTGGCCGGCGGCAGCGGCATCACGCCCATGTACCAGGTCATCCGCGCCGTGTGCGAGGACGAGCGCGACGACACGACCATCAGCCTGCTGTACGCCAACCGGACGGAGGAGGACATCCTGCTGCGCGCCGAGCTGGACGCCTTCGCCTGCAGGTACCCGGCCAAGTTCCGCGTGCACTACGTGCTGGACCGCCCGCCGGCCGGCTGGTCGTTCAGCTCGGGGTACGTGACGCGCGAGATGATCGCCCAACACCTGCCCGCCGCGGGCCCGGACACCAAGATCCTGCTCTGCGGGCCGCCGGGCATGATCCAGGCGACGACGGCGCACCTGGCCGAGCTGGGGTTCGCGCGGCCGGGCGCGCTGTCGAAGCCGGCGGACCAGGTGTTTGTATTCTAATACCCTTTTCATCCTGTGCTGTACAGTACATTCGCCGCACGTAGAGAGATGGAGGATTAGAGCTAGAATAGCACGTACCAGAGGGGGTTTTGTCGTATATTTTTTTATTATCATTTTCAAGCGGAAGTAGTCTGTACCAAGCATTCGTACAGGAGACACAAGCTAATATCCGGAACAGCGCCATCCAAGGTCCAGCACAGAGCCAAGAATAATAAGAATAATGATCTGGAGGGGCGGGACAGAACAGGATCGGACTCGTCTGTACATATGGCTCTCGAAAGCGATCTACAGTAGTCGGATAGGTTTCACTTCCTTTTCTTGGCACACAACACACTCCGTAGATTTTCTGCTTCGGATGTTTACCACACAGGCTGGACATCTAAAATATATATATATATATATAGAAAAAGAAATTATAAAAAGAGAAAGAATATTCCTACTCCCCGACGGGCTACCCACGTATCAGCATCTGGTTCTGCCTCGAACAGAACACTGGATGGGATCAACTTACGAATCGAACCCCGGTCTCCCGCGCTTATCACCGCACGATGACAAGCGGAAATCATAACCACTAGACCATCGAGGACTTGAGTGAGGAGAACGGCGCTTGTTGCGTTGTTGTGCGCCACCAGCTGAGCTGCACGGCATGTATGACCATGTGTGAGATATCGATTGTTTATTATCATTGATGTCGAGCTTGCTCCCGCAAGGACGAAAATAGTGTTATCCACTATGATTGCTAACTCTTTTTTGTTTTTGTTTTGCTCTAAATTTAAACCCGCAGCACGAGCTGTCCTTCCGGATGAATTCGAGATTATGATTACCTACCTGGCTAGAAAACAGAAACTCGAGACGGAAACCCTACTAACGGGATGGGGGTCTACACCTTTGTTGGGTCTGGCGTCGGGCGAGTACAGTACTTCGCATCTTTTTTAACAGTCCTCTGACTCTGTCCCTAGACTTCTAGTAACCTTCGCATTCCCCATCGGCCTGGCCCGCATCAGATGGAAGATGTACGTGATCAACGGGCGCGTGGAACGTGCTGGAGCTTCTGTTCGTCATCTTCTGCTGGGTCGAGACTAAGGGGAAGACGCTGGAGGAGATCGACGCGGCGATCGAGGGGGTCAAGCGCGGCGCTGTGCCATCGGCTGATATCGAACCGGGTTAATATAAATGTATTACATATGTAGGTATGTACATAATGTCAGATATCATCAGGAAAGGGATTAACTCGCGCGGATCGAGTAGTTTAGCACCTCCGGCGGGTACATGACCGTCAGGGGGGTCCAGCCGAAGCTGTAGCTCCCCTGGAAGAGGAAGATCGCCGCGACGGTGCTGTATATGCCTGAAGCATTTGTGGAGGTACCGTAAAGCTTTGTCAGCCCACCGTTGATGAAGATGAAGATCGTCAGCAGTCCCGTGCTGGAGATGGCGAGGACGCGACGGCCCAGGCGCTCGGCGAACGCCGACCCGACGACGCTGACGACCAGGCAGAAGGCGTTGAGGATGATGTTGATTTCGAGCTGCGTGGTGGAGTCGGTGATGCCCGCGTCGTCAAGCACGTCTCCGAGGTAGTATGATATGATGTTGTTCCCTGCTCACTCAGGTTTTGTTACAAAATTAATTCCACTGAGGACCGGAGAACGTTGTTACCTGATAGCATCGCGAAGACCGCCACCGAAGTCGAAAGAAGCAGCCTCTTCCTGCTGTGCGGTGATCGTACCGTCTCCAAGCGCGTCAGCCGCTGCCCACTGCGCTTCTCATGCTCCAGCGTATCAATCATCTCTCTCATCTCGACGATGACGGCAGGGTCCGAGGTGTCTCCGTTGGCAAGGGCAGCCGCAAGTGCCTCCTGCGCTTCTTGGTGCCGGCCTTGGTACGCGAGCCATCGCGGTGACTCGGGAATGAATGGCAGAATGGCAATGCACAGGACACTGAATACTCCCTGCAGAAGGGACGGTATGCGCCACGCCCAGGTGGATTCGATCTTTGCTGTGCCGTATATGATGCCCGCGGCAGTGCGCCTGGTCCTTTGTCAGACATTCCTTTCTTCGCCCAAGAATAAGAATGTAAGACAGGAGAGGGGCGATGTACTGTATTCACCAACATACCAACAGTCGAAGAACAACCCCAGCGCAAACGCTCTCCATCTGCACGGCACCGTCTCCGCCAAGTACGGCGGAGCCGCCGCTGACGAGACGCCAACGCCAAACCCGATCGCAAACCGCGCGGCGATGGACATGGCGATATTCTGAGCGGCCGCTTGGAGGATGACGCCGATGATGATGATGGCCGCCCAGAGCATCGCCGGACGTCTCCCGAAATGGCTGGAGATCAGTCCGTTGGCCAGTCCGGCCAGTGCGTTTCCCACGTGGACGATGGAGGTGTTCAGCGCTGTGGTGACGACGTTGAGGTGGAAGTAGTCCGCGTACGAGGGCAGGATGTTCAGGCCGTTCCTACGCAGCGCAATCAGACCTACCGTTCGACAGCCGGGAGTGCTAGTTGTTGGGAAAATGGGGCAGTATGCACATACATCATCGATGCATCGTATCCGAAAGTCTGGTCGTTAGGAAGTCAGCTACATACATTTTATGCCGTCTCAAGGGCGCCTCTCACGGTAGATTGGATCATAGAGGCGGCAATGAGTAGAGACACGAGCAGCACCGAGGACCGAGGAACGAGCTTCGAAATGTGTCTATCGTCCGGCGATGTCATTTTGACGAAATGAATGTCTGCAAATATCTATATACGTCGAGTATTATTAGGGTTGCGAGCGTTTGGATAATCTGTTATCGTGTCCCTTTGCCCTTGTTAGGTTATATGTATTGCTGTTGATTGATGTACTGTCGATATACGCAACGCGCAGTCGGACATCTGCGTTTGATATTAGTTGCACTGGCAACTAAGTCTTTGGACTATCCGCTCCTCATGTACAGGAGATATCCTCGATTGATTGAACTCGTCTGGATTCCCGCGGGTTGATAAGAGTCGACGTGGGTCTCAGAACGCAACGTTAAATGGCGTGGGATTATCCAGTACACAGAACCTACCAGACACCAGTCTTTTTGACTTGCAGGAAAGATAAGATCCATGCCCCAGAGTGCTTGATGATAAGCATCGGGATCCCAGTTGGACGGTGATAAAAGTCGAGCGGACATCTCCGTTGGGTATCTCATCTATATGAGCGCTTATATAGCTTCTTGCATGACTTCAGTCACCTCGACCATCCTAACCTCGGGATACCATCAAGGTTAAGTAGAGATTGTAAACAAAAGACCTCGTTCCTCAAACAAAATGCCCGGTCTTGACGTCTGGCCAAAGTGGCCTGAATACACAGAATCCGATGTTCCTGCGGCCGAAGAGCAGCAGTTGCGACAGTACAAGAAGGAGATCGTCGCCGAATACGGGGAAGAGAGCATCCGACGGGCATGGGTCAAAACGTGCAGTGAGCTGGCAGTCATCACGGAAGAGATCCGGCAAAATGGATCGTCTGTTATTCCTGAATTGAGCTTTGATGAGTTCCAGAACATCCCTAATGCAGAGATTGCCCGCCTCAAGAACGTCGGCTGCTTCGTGATCCGCGGCGTCATACCGCGGGAGGAGGCGAGTGAGCAGTTCAAGAAGCTGAAGAAATATGTCACTGAAAGACTCCTTGTCTGGTATGATGTTTCGATATTTTGCTTCTCATTGCGCAGAACAAACTAATAAGTAATTCTCCTCAGCTTGGCCAGCGAACAATCCATCTGTTTACAGATTATTCTGGTCACCGACCCAGCAGGCCCTACGGGCTCATCCGAATCAGCTCCTTGTCCAGCGAAAGCTCAACGAGTTCTGGCACGACCACTCACACACCACGACCCCTGAGCCACTGTCGTACGCAGACGCCGTGCGGATCCGGCCTCCAGGAAAGCCCTTCTACGGTCTCGGACCGCACATCGATGCCGGAAGCCTCTGTCGATGGGTCGACCCTGCCTATCGCAAGGTGTACCATGCTATCTTCTCCGGCTCGCCGGAAGACCACGACCCGTACGATCTGGATCTCCGAAAGGACGCGAATCAGGCTTTGTTCGAGGGCAGCGCGCACTCCACCGTCTTTCGTTCCTTCCAGGGCTGCACGGCATTGACTCTCACCAGACCGCGGGAGGGTAGCTTGCTGCTCTATCCCTATGTTCGACCCGTTGTGGCATATCTTCTTCTGCGGCCATTCTTTACGGCTCCTGAGGGCAACGTGTTGGATCCTACGAAATGGAAGTTCAACCCGAATGATGGCTGGTTCCCTGGTACTTACAAGCATGACAGCCAGTTCCTGAGTCGGACATCGCATCCACATTTGCGGATGGAGGAGTGCCTTGTACACATCCCCGAGATGAGCCCCGGTGATGCTGTCTGGTGGCACTGCGATGTAAGTGATTCTCAAGTCGGATAGCCTTCACAGTTGGATATCTGATGCGGGAACGGTAGATGTGCCACGCAGTGGAAGTGGAACACTCCGGCGATTCCGATGCCAGCGTCGCGTATATCGCTGCGACTCCGATAACTCCGACCAACATCCGCTATATCAAGTCACAGCTCGCAAACTTCCTCTCGGGAAAGCCCCCGGAGGACTTTAGGTCCGGGATCGATGAGACCAAGCTGAAGGGCTACCTCGGAGAAAGTGGCATTCCAAACGGTGAGGCAGGAAGGAGAGCCATGGGTTTTGATTTGTAGATGAGGCCACTTGCGGGTGTCAGCTGGTAAAATCTTGCATTGATAGGGGTGCCAGCAGTATCATCCACAGAAATATTGAAGTCTGGAAACTACCCGCTTCGCTTATATCTTGCTCACTCCAGTTTGATTACAAACTTGTTTGTGGTCTCCAAAACTGTTAGTCTCGTCTCCATGAAATATGGTGTGTAGAGGCTAACAACAGGTCCTTATGTGAGGATACAGAATGTAGAACATACCTTGTTGGATGCACACAACCGGGCAATCTCCGTGATCTGGTCCAGTGTCACGGTTTGCACCCTTGGGACGACTGCCTTCCTCCTCACAAACTCGATGGCTTCCCTGATGTCGCCCCTGGTCCCAACCACAGAGCCGATGACGCGGATACCCTTGTCAATAAACTGCAACGGATGAAAGTGGACGAGCTGGGATGGAGGAGGGATTCCCACGCACACAAGTGTCCCGAACGGGGCCAGCATGCCAAAGGCGTCCTGATACGCGCTTGCAGACCCTGCGGCGACGAGCACCGCGCTGGCACCCTGACCCTCCGTCACCTCCATCGCTGCAGCGGCGATGTCCTTCTCCTTGGTCACGTCCAGATAGGCCTCCGCCTGGAGGCTCAAGCAGTACTCTCTCTTCGCGTCGCCGGCATCGATGGCCAGGACCCGGTAGCCCATGGCTCTGGCGTACTGGATCGCCAACGCTCCCACGCCTCCCCCTGCCCCGGAGATGGCGATCCACTGGCCAGGCGTGGCACCGCAGATCTTGAGCGCCTTGTACGCAGTGACGCCGCCACACATGATGGGCGCCAGCAGCTCGTCGGAGATGTCCTCGGGCACCTCCGTCACGTAGCGGTACGGCACGACGGTGTATTCGGCCAGGGTACCGTCGACCTTGCGCCCCGAGTGCGCCTGCTGGACGCAGCGCGTCTCGCCGCCGTCGTGGAGACACATGGCGCAGCGTCCGCAGGCATCGCGGATCCAGGCCACACCCACGCGCTGGCCGACCTGCATGGGGCAGTCCGTGAGGCCAGCGCCGATCTTGACGACGCGCCCGATGCCCTCGTGGCCCAGGATGCGGTGCGTTGGCCCCAGCTCTCCCGCGGCCAGGGCGAGGTCCGTCCCGCAGAGTCCTGTTGCGGAGAGCTTCACCAGGAGATCTGTCGGGCCGGGCTCTGGCCGCGGCAGCTCGATGACCTCGAAACGGGGATTCTCGCCGTGTTCCTGTGTCGTCTTGGTCAGTCTCCGCTGGAAGCCTGGATGGAACAACGCACCACCACCACAGCTGCTCGGTGAGTCGCAGGCAGCGCCATTCTCTAAGAGTATGCTCGTGGAGTGCAGCAGGTTCCTGCGGTCTCAAAGGCAAGCACACGCGCGCAGGAGACGAAGATGCGGTGGTCTCAACTCCCAAGAGAATCAAGGACGTGAAAGCTGACCTCGACGCATCCTCTCTACCTAGGTATATATACGGCTTTCTTTGGAGTGCCCGCCTGCTGGTGCCCGTGTGAAGCGTGCGAGCTTCCATGCCGAGGGGATCGTCCGCTAGTCTGTCGATCAGCAGATGATCAGTGGATCTTCATGGTTCAGCGCATTGCTTGATTTAGGAAACACCATAAGGCTGTGCACTCGATGATTGGACATGGTGGAAGTCGGTACTGCACATCCAACCTGCTGTCCGTGAACCTCGTATCCACCAGATAGAACTGAGGGTGTGCCTTGCAGCAGATAGCCCCTGTGGATCCGGGAAGCCCGCAGGTGGCGGGCCTATATCGAGCAGTGGCGCCTGGCATTTTCTTTCTGGAGCGCCTGAACATTGTTTCTCCGGATGATGAATATGATGATATTGAGATGTTGGGGAACGCAGGAAGCATGCTGTCATGCAGGAGGCTGCCAGCCGGGCCGGCTCAACCTGCCTCCGACAGCATTTTATATTGCCCAAACATACCGCTGGGCTACAAAAAGAGACCATGACTGCCAATTATTTTTTTTTTCTGGTCGACATTTTATTTGTTCGAGAGCACTCTTGCCACGATCCTGTAAAGAGAAGTGATCGCCAGGCGGAACACCACCGGGATCCGTTCTAGATCGCAGAAAATACATGCCTGATCAATATCCATCACTGCTTGGTTTCTCACGCTTCCGGTTGTCTGAAAACCCTAATACACATACTGCTAATGCCTATCTTATATAAATATTAATCTCAACAGATTTAGGAACCAGTCCCTCCACGCTGAAGTGTCGCATTTAACAGCCTGAGCGGTCTCACTGAAATCCAAGAGAGACAAGATAGATTCTCAACACCTTCATGAACAATGACAGGAACCGCCCACTCATACATCTCCATCCCACTACCCGACCGCCACACCGTAACATGTCTGCACTTTGACAGCAATAAAATCATCACCGGCAGCGACGACGGGACCATCGAGATCCACGACCCCAAAACCGGCGCCCTGCAGAAGAAGCTGTCGGGGCACCAAGGCAGCATATGGGATCTGCAGTGTCACGGCAGTACCTTGGTGTCCGTGTCGACGGAGAAGATTGTTCGGGTATGGGATCTTTCCAGGGGAGTATGCACGCACGTATTCCACGGCCACACGGCGACCGTTCGACAGGTGCAGATCGTCTTGCCTGTCGAAGTCGAAGTGAGCCGGTATGCGGAGGGCAAGTCAGTAATGAGGAAGACGATGACGCCCGAGGTCCCCCTCATCATCTCGGCCTCGCGCGATGCAACGATGCGGATCTGGAAGCTCCCTGAGCCTGTCAGTGCCCGTCACACCGACAGAGAAGAAGAAGAACCGCATCATCTAGACGACTCCAACAACCCCTATCTCCGTCGAGTCCTGAGAGGCCACACAGCTACCGTTCGAGACATCTCCGCATACGGCGACACCCTCGTCAGCGGCAGCTACGACGGCACCATCCGCGTGTGGAGGATATCCACCGGCGAGATGCTGCACATGCTAGAGATCGAGGGCCATGATAACAGCAAAGCCAAAGCCAAAGTGTACCACGTCATCATTAACTCGAAGCGGAATCGCTGCATCAGCGGCTCCATGGACCATGTGATCAGGATATGGGATCTCGAGAAGGGGTCGCTTCTGTATAGTCTCGAAGACCATTCTTCGGTTATCGGTGTATTGAACCTGGCCTGTGATGTCCTCGTCTCAATCTGTGCAGACGGAATCATAAAGATCTGGGACCCTGCGAACGGCCAGTGCAAGAGGACGATCGTAACCGGCGACCGCGCAAGCTCCCAGGCCTCGAAGCACGACAGTCACAAGCTCATTGCGCCCGCGGCAGATAGTATTAAGATGTGGGACATACAGACGGGGGAGTGCATCCGGGAGCTCGTCACCGGTGTGACCGCCGTCTTGAAGGTGGATTTTGACGGTGAGAGATGTGTCGCCGTTGTCCAGCGGGATGGGGAAACGTGTCTGGAAATTGTACATCTTGCATCCCGAGTCGAAGATGCATGCAAATAAGGTGGACTAACACTACGCCTTTGAGATATACAGCAGTGCTCTGGCTTACTGTGTCATTGAAATCATGATAAATGGTAGGTGGGGAGGTGCCTTGTAGGAAGGAGGAGCGGTAGAAGCGGCGGATATCTTGCCCATGTGGACTAAGATCAACACATCACCGAAATTTCTACGGAATTTATTCATGGTGCCGGCTACTCAGCAGAGACATTATACAGGACCAGTCCTTTTTCTTGATACATAAAAATGTGCAAAAGGTCACTCCCAAGCATATACATTATAAATTGGGAGAAAGTTAAATACAAAAAACAGTACATACAAAACGACCAACTTCGGGAGATCCGTGTACATTCACTACCTCAGGTTGCGCTATGAGTCTGACTCCCGATACAAGTCGTACTCACAACCAGAACGCAACAAGCTTAGGAGCGAGCCAGCTTCTTGATCGGAGTAGCCCCGGGGAAGAAGGACGTGGGGATCGTCGGGATAGGTATGGAAGTGGAGGTGCCGAAGGCGGTCTTCAGGTCGTCAGCCATGGTGGGAGCAGAGTAGCCCGACGGCGCGGCGGTGACGGTGCTTGTAACCGCAGCGTACGAGGTTGGCGTCGCGGGTTCCTTCTTTAGGCAGAATCCGGAGCCGTAGGCGCTCCGGCAGGTATATAGCTGCTTGCTGCCCGTCTCGGTCCACATGGCAAAGTCCTCGATGTTGATGTCGGTGCAGGGAACCTTGTCGGGGCAGATAATGCGAATGGGTCCTCGCTGGGCACCGTTTGCTTCCGTACCCTTCCAGTTCTTGAAGGTGATGTTGTTCAGCTGAACGCCATCACCCTCGGCGGGTGACATGCGGCTCCAGTAGCTGTCGATGTTCAAGGAATAGGCGTTGCCGTGGCCTGGCCGAAGTCAGCAATCAATCCAGAACCCTGAGTTTTAGTTCTCGGACGTACCAATGAAGTTCTCGAAAACCACGTTCTCAACGAAGCCACTTCCCCCGTTGCTCTTGATCATCATCATCTGGTTCGAGGACCAGGTGTAGATGTTCCGGTAAAGCACGTCACTGATGTTTGTGCCGGCACCGAGGGAGCCAAAAGCGCAGCCACCGCTCCAGTTGCAGTAGATGTTCTCCACCTGGATGTTCTTGGAGGGGCTCTGCATATACTATCAGCGACCGTTGATGAAAACCGGGAAGACAATGGTGATGCTAACCTTGACCGTGACACACTCATCCTTGTTTGTCACCATGACCTGTTCCACGTTAGACCGGACAGTCTATACTGACATTGCGACCGGGGCAGGTACATCATGGATCCACATGTTGGTACTCCAGACATCGATGCCGTCGAGACCTCCCGAGTCTCCTCCACGGATGGCCATGTTGTAGACCTCGCCGTCGGAGCAGGTGTCCATCGAGAAGTGGAAGGAGGGCGAATCCACCAGGATCAGGTCGTGGACGGAGAAATGAGAGACCTTGTAGAGGCGGAGGATGCGAGGCCCGGTGAGCGATCCGTTGACGTGGAACTCGAACCCATTGCCCTGGATCGCTCCCTTGGACGTGCCGCTGAAGAGCTCGAAATCCGTCGAGTGTTCGATGAAGATCATGTTGCCACCAGCGGTTCCCGTTCGGTACACCACACCGTCAAGCTGCAGCGCCCACGCGTTGCCGCCGTTCAATGTCACCCAGCTATCCAGGACGTATTTTCCTCCCGGCACATAGACCAGGCCGCCGGTCTTGCACGCGGCGAAAGCGGCCGCCAGCGGGGGTCCAAGGTCGGTCGCCTGGTCTGCCTTTGCACCGTAGTCGAGAACATTGCAAATCTTCTTGGCTTTCTTTTCCGCAACCGAGGTCAGAGGTCCCACGGGGCCCGAAAGCTGGGCCGATGCCAGCCCGGCGAGCAGGCTGGCTGATGTAAAAAGGGTAGAAAACGAGAGACGCATGTTGGACCCTTGGTAGACGAAGTCAAAGCATATAGTAACGAGCGACTATCAGCAATCCACGTGCGTCAGACCGAGGTGCCGTGGCTGCACGGAAGAGCACTTGAACAGCCGGGAACTGTTCCATGTTATTTATATGAACCTCGTCCGGGGAAACTACGGAGAATTATCCTCTCGAAAAAGGCCGGTGGATGGATATTGAGTTCCAAGACCGAAGCTAAACTGCGACGCAGATGGGGAGAATGGTCTATTTGTGGAGTTCAGAACACTACCCCTGCAGCACGAGACAACGATCGCGCACGAGGAGAGGATCGGGGGAAAGCCATATGTGGAAAATCTCCAAGCGTTGTCTCCCTGCAGTACGTCAGACAGGGCTTCGCTCGGCTAAGGGAGACATATCACTCGGATCCTGGCCGAATAACCCTAAGAACTGTCATGCATGTTTGGCGTTAGCTCCTCTGCGCCATGATATTCTTCTGCTCGGCAGTATAAAGTGCCGACCAGGCAAGGGGATTGGCCGCTTCAGCTTGGAACGCTTGGTGGAGAAAGATGAGATGGGCGGAAAAACTAAACAGATCGACACAAGCAAGACGGAGAATAAGAAACACATGTGAAGCAGGATATGACAGTCAAAGGACAACTTAGAATCCATGTTGCGTACATCAAAACAGAGCGGAAGCGGGATCTCGACAATCTATGCGATAACCTTGCCCGGGCACCTGTTTGTCTTTGACACCGAGGAACTGCCATGGGGCGTTTGGGGGACGCGCATTGTCTAATTTTACCTGAAACAGTCGAACCGCTAATAGTCACACTGCGCTGTTGACTTTGTGTCAGGGCGAAACGAAGACCCCTGTCGCCCTTCCGCTTCCACTGTCATGCCATGATCGATCCGCAATGGATGACTGATGGAGAGCCGTGGCTTTCCTGTGGAGCTTCGATCGTCGACAAAATGGCATGGATCGTGCACGCTTCGGACGGTGTGCTCCGGGGAGAGGCAACCGAGCATCTCAGAACGCCTCTTCAAGCCTTGATAAGCTTCTTCACGGACGTCAGCAGACGTCCGCTTCTTCTGATGGTATAATCATTCTTCTAACTGGAGAACGGGCTCCATGGCTCTCTGTATGCGCGTCTCCGCGCGAGCCTTCCTGGACTCAATGACGATCTTCGAGCCATGTAACATTCTGGAAGGCAAATTGTATCTCCCAACATCACGCGGGTCGGAACAAGGTCTTCTGAACGTGTCCTGTTATCCAGATTATCAGATCCTCGCGACGCAACGCGGCCCCGTGACTGGATGACTAAGCCGCCGGGGGTTCCTCACGTGCCGTGTGCCGACCGGCGATGGCCGCGGCCGTCGGGACGAGAAGACATCACGATCCTCCTCTTCCAGAATCTAATTACCGTATCGAGTTTCAATCTGCCAACAGCCCCGCTAAAACGTCAAGACGATTTGGGCAGCATTTGTCGATTCCACGAGTTAATCCCCCCTGGTCTTTCTATTGAGGTCACGGTAGGAACGTGCAAGAGTCTCCGGGCCCAGTATGAGGCACTTGTGGAAGGATCTGATCTGCAATTGTCCATTTGTATGATCAAGATAAGAAGTACGGAGCAGTCAGTAGGTATTCTTGGAGAAAACGAGTTAGTATGGGCTCCTTGCGTTGGTTGGGCGTCAAAAAGAACAAAGCATTGACGTTCAACAAGGGGCAAGTGGGATTAAGAAGTGTTCCCATCAGTTTCCGTGACGCATAGATGCCGACCAGAAAATACCAGTTCGGACTGCAATTAGCGGTCACGGCCTCTTTTGTGTAGTGCAACAGTATTTTTCTCCAACAATAGAATCAATCGGACAAGTTGGCGCGGACAAAAATCTCAGTTTGCGATATACATATCTCTTGAGGCATCTTTCCTGACTGGAATTTCATCATGCATCTCCAATTGGCTTGCCATGATACAATGTCTCTGAGCCTTGTATGCAAGTTGCCTAGTGAGACAGAGACGCTCAGGGAGATCCCGTGAGATGGGATACCCGGGCATTCTATGGACGTTAGGTAGTATGCAGCTTTTAGTCACAAAGTCATACGAGCATCATTATGGATAATGAGATATGGGGTTTAAGATTGGACTAGAGCATTTTGCTTTTCTACATAACTTTGACCGTCGGCTCGTTTGTTCGCGGATAGCGTCTGGGAGTAAACGTCCTTCTCACTATTACTGTACAGGATATCCCGACGAGGTGATGGGTAAATTCAGAATTAGTCAAGTCCATGATAATATCCGCTAGGTACATGATTTCCAAGTTTCGAGTCCAGACTTGAAAAAGTAAAGTTAATCACATGATCCACGTGGACATATCATACAATGAACCTTCGTTTATTCAAGCCAAGTTCCACTCTATGGAACCATCGCTCCATACATACTTTTTGCCAGGTGGCCTCCACAGCTCAAATCGATGATGTAGCTTGTAGTACATCAGCATTCCGGATATTTCAGATGCACGACGCATACTCGAGCGATCCCAGAGAAGATTTCGAAGAGCAGGATCTGCATTGACGACACCACAAGCCGTGCATTCTCTGGAAGCATAACCGTCAGATTCCGATGAACCCGGTCAAGATCCTGATTTGCACACATGTATCAACGACAAGAACAGGGCAGGAGAACATACAGCCAGGCCTCTTTGAGCTCGTCGCGCTCCGCCCAATCCAGCTCGATGTAGAAACATTTGGGGCAGAATCCTGGCAGTTTTTCCATCAGGATGTAAAGAATATGCCCACCTGGAACCCACATGTTGCGACTTTGCTTGTCTTGTTTCCAGGCAAGCAGGGATGGTGTCGATGAGCAGCCCGCATTCGTGAGTATTTGAAGCGCCTTAACCTCATTGCTTGCCATCGATGTCGGGGTCTCCGTGGCCTGCTTCGCTCGCACATTGAGAGATTTGGTAGCTGTGTTCCAGTACGGTATCCTGTAATTAGGTCGGAATCTGTATGCCGGAAGGAGTTCAGCAGCCTTGGACGAAATACTGCATCCGGATCTTCATGACGGCTTGCTTTGGAACGGGACTGTCAAGTCGCGAGCAGAAGAAAACCGCGCGAGCTTCAGAAACTCCACCAGGCATCTTTGCGTCTTCTTCAACTTCGTAGATCTCATGGTCGGAAACTTTCCTGTCAAGCCTCCAGACCGACGGTTCTGGTTCTTCAAATGTGACTCGGGAGCCGATAAACCCCTCATCACGAAACCAGATAATGCCAGAGGGGATATGGCCCAATCAAGAATGCTATGATTGGGAAGTGTCAAAAGACGATTATCCGCTATAGGAGCCAGTCTAGAACTAATACGGGAGGTTTCTTGAGAAGATCCGTACATTCTAAGAGCAATTACACAGTAGGCAACAGGAGCGTCGGTTATCGCCAGCAACCGGCGCCTTGTTGAGGCCCTGTGAATATAGTTCAACGCGCGCACCAGACGCGCCAGTTGGTGTTTCTACTGACTGAACAGATTCAATCTGGATATCTTTCCACATTCCGGCTCGAGGACCGCATGTCCCATCTTCAGGCGTAGTTCTCGCTGGCACCTGTCGGGGCCTCCAGATTGAGCTTAGCGCGAGAGTTTCAAGGACTCAGTCGGGACTTGTTTCCTTTTCACTCTGTCGAATTCATCGCTTGTAGGTCTGACAGACAGCCCCGAAGCAGAATATTCGTTCTATCCAGCAGTCTGCTCGGACTTTTGATGTCCATTCGTCAGCAAATTGATATTCGCATGCACAGACTACAAAATAATGCGGTTATTCACATCGCTTCAATCCTTCTTCTGCGCCATTGTTGTACCCTCAAGAGATCCCCAGCAGCTGTCTGAAAGGTAATTCAGCAGATAAAGACCACTCGACAGGTGTTTGCCTAGGTTACGACGGGATGTCGATAGTGGTCACCATACGATGAGGCCAAGATCGACGATTTGCGCACGGCTCTTTCTGCATTCTGCCAGATCATTAACAAAGCAGCCAGGCTGAACACCATTCCTGGGGAAGCGCTTGCGTGAGATCCATCTCATCAGTCAATATATGGGGCACTTTATACCTAGGTAGTATCTCCTACCGAGGTATCTAAGTCGGCGGAATGACCAACTCACTCAGGCCACACACCTTGTCGGACCCAACCGCCATTCCGCTCTCGACACGTTATTCTCCCTCATCCAGGACACGGAGGAGTCTTCTCCGGTACGTTGGTCACAAGACCAGTTCTCTGGGGTCGAGAATATTGTTCTCCGCCTTGTCGGAGCACTGTCCGCCGGGGAGCGCTCCACTGGGATGAAGACGACAATCCTTCCCCGCGATGACTCCACATCGGAGATCAAGTGAGATCTACTCGAAGAAAAGATAGAGCCAGATCTTATTCTGCCATATTTAAACATCTTCAGCTGGCATCCGAAGAATCTATGTCGGAGTAATGGCTATACATAGGATCTCATACATGAGTACATCGCATTGACCCATATACACGTCCCTCCGCGGGTCTTCAGCTGTATTTTTTTTTGTCTTTGACTCCGTCACCACAGAGAAATGGAAGCTGAACACAAAAGACTGGCCGGACTGATCCGGTGCCGCGCACGCTCTCATCCTCGAAAGAGATTCCTTGTCGCCATCGCCGGGATCCCGGGCTCCGGCAAGACAACCACCGCCAGGGCAGTGATTCGCATCCTTAACACCAAATATGGCAAGGACGGCAATGATGATTTGACAAGATTACCGTCATTACAAACAGCAGATGTGCCATCTATCTCAGCACCAGGGGCAGCAGGACCTGCAGTCCTCGTCGCGATGGACGGGTTCCACCTCCCCCGAGCAGCGCTCGACCAACTACCCAACAGAGAGGAAGCATATCTCCGGCGCGGAGCGCCGTGGACATTTGACGTGGATCGATTCGTGCAGTTTGTCCGGGAACTGCGCGCATGGGCGGACGCAGATACCAACAGATCAACATGTTCAGAGCCAGCATCGAAACAAAAGAAAGTGATATACGCGCCAACATTCGACCACGAAGCCAAAGACCCCGTCGAGAACGGGACCTGCATCACCAACGACGCCTCGATCGTGATCATCGAGGGGAACTACCTCCTCCTCGATGAGCCTGGGTGGCGGGAGATCGCAGGCCTCGTCGACTTCCGGGTATTTGTGGATGCAGATCCGGAGGAGGCAAGAGATCGAGTCGCAAAGAGGCACGTCCAGGCCGGGATTGAGCGGAATCTGGAGGATGCGTATCGGAGGGTCGACACGAACGACTATCTGAACGGGATTTTGATACGGGAGAAGCTGATCGCGCCGGACGCGGTGGTGAGGAGCGTGACGGAGATGAAGCTCGCAGGAGAATGTGTGGGGGAAGCATATCCGAAGAGCGATGGAGTATCATGTGTCGTATCTAAGGCATGATGCATGGTGTCCTGCACGGCTTGGAATTCGAGTGGGGAGAAGGAGGAGCATGCACTCATTATTGATGCTTTGGTCGTGTATCTGAGCCTCCCAAATTGGGGATTGTTATTGATATCTACGGACTCAATGCTACATCGTTAATGCTTATTACAAGTCTATCAAATTGCGCATATCTCCGTTTTAAATAATCCCGCATTCTTCATTCCGTGGTGCTTGCATCCAGACAGACTACCGGGCACTTGATGTTATGATCTCACACCAAGAACTGCTCATGAGCTCATAAAGTTCTTCCCAACAGGTATCTCATCTGCACAGTAATCATGGCAAAGCTCGCATCCACGTACGAATAGTACATCATACATCATCATCCCAAACCCAACACGGTATGTATAAGTATACATATCAGGAGTAAGATTCACTCCTTACTTTTCCCACTTATGAAAAACATCTCCACATCCAGTCAGCAACGACCCTTATCTTCTCAGACAGAACAAGGATCTCTCTTATACTCACCGGGAATCTCAGGCATCCAGCTCGCCCGATCGCGGCAGAAGAACTCACCCCTGGGAGGGAAAGCCTCGGGATCGTCCAGCGAGCCGACACTCACATACCGGGAGCGTTCTTTTACCGGATCCTATGATACAATCAATCAATCAATTATAACTACATAAATACTGCTATAATGAACAAAAAGAAAAGAAAGATAAACGAACCGCGTACTCCAGAATAAAACTGCCACAAGTCCCACAGAACTCGCGATGGACCAGGACACCGGAGCCGTTATCCGCGACGTGCTCCCTGAGCGTGCCGGCGGTGATGCGGAGCGCGTCTTTCGGGACCTTGGCTGCGAGGCCGTAGTTGGTGCCATACGCTTTCTGTGTCCGAATTCTGTCAGAACGGAGCACAATAGGTAGGTATTTATAGATAGGATTTCTTTTATGTTGTGGAGTTACCTTGCAATTGTGACAATGACACAACGACGACCGCGCATTGTCCGGCGAGGCCAGCGTCAGCTCGTACCTGATGGCGCGGCAGAAGCAAGATCCCGAGTACGTCGGCATGCGGCGAGTGAAACGTGAGAATGACTGTAGAAAGTGAATTATTATGGGTATTTAAAGCAGTACTATTGTAGTAGGGACAGTTTCCTGCAGGGATTGGAGCGGATTAGGATCGACTACTGATGCGGACGCCGCAGGTGCTTTGTGACGGTCGCAAGATGGATTTTCATTAAAATAACGAAGATATCATCCAAAAAGCTTAAGAAAAGTAAAGTCTTATTTTTGCTTTGTTTTCTGTACGTTTGCAGGGCGCGCAATAGTCAGGTTCAGTATTGAGTGAGCCAAGTCCTGTTGTTGACGTCACATTTTTGCCCAACGGGAGACACACCAACATCGCTATATACAAGCGCGAGTCTTTCTCTTTATCTCTTTCAACACTTTGCTAGGCTCTGTTAAGAGATATGTAAATTTGGGTTAAATAATAGCAGTAGTAAGAATGACAGGATACTTTTCCCAGCTCTTAGCAGACAGATTGGCCAAAATCAGAATTGGGATTTACATATCGTCTATATATCTGGCCACCAATTCAAGTCTTCTATATTCATTCTGAATTAATATATAATATAGATTGCGCTACGATCAAGTTAACATAAATGGGAACATGGCATTGCTATCCACAGAAAGTCCGAAATCAGCCAGCAACTGATCGTCCAGAAAGTCTGGATACTCCAATGAGTCCAGCCCTAGCGTTGGATAATCGTGTTCCTCCGTGGTCTGGAGACCCCCGAGTGTCGAATTCTGTTGGGTGTCTGTCCGTATCCTTATTAGCATACTTCTGGCAAAGTTGATGTTTGGATACGCATACCGAGTTGAGGCTCTTCCTGCCGAGGAGGCAGATGGAGTCCTGAGAACCCTCCATACTCCTGCCGATACCACCAGACCGCATCCAAAACGACGCCCATGGCCAGCCGGCTGCGAACCTTCAGAGTCGTGTACTCCCTCCCATCAGCCATCCTGAAGACCTTGTCGCTGTTCCACAGTCGCGACAGAATGACCGCGTTCTTGGCGGCTATGTCGTTGTTCTCGGTGGACATCTGCTTCGCGATATCGATGCCGAGGAAGAAGGTGCGCCTCGACTTCTCAAAGTCGAGGTACTTTACGAAAGAGCTCTTCAGCAGCCTGAGCAGCGTGTAACACGCTAGCAGTATTCCGTAGCTGAAATAGAGGGGCGATGTGGCGCATATATTGGTGGATGTGTTGAAACGGTCTATCGTCTCAATCACGGAGCATGCGCTGGTGAAGAGGCCGCTCAGCGCCTCAGTCTGATGCATGGGAGATGCCTTGTAGAAATGAAACACTTGGATATTCAGACAGCTGATACATAGGCATATCTGATCAAGCCCTGAATCAGCTGTCAGCAAAACAGAGTCTGGGGATACGCATAGTAAGATCGACCTGCTGGAGCCTCATATTCGACCTCTTTTACCTGGCCCTCAAACACTCGAAGCAGGAGATCCAGCGTGCGCTCCTTCTCCTCAGAGAGGTTCCTCAGCCCAATTTCCAGCAGCGCAGCACAGCACCGTGTTACAATAGAATGAAGTTTGAGCTGAAGCCGGAGACTCGAGGGGATTTCCCGAAACAGAGACTGGATCTGACCTATATCTTGCGTCGTATCCAGGATTGCCAGAGGTGAATGGCCCATGTAGCAACACGCCCTGGGACCGGCTAGGTTAACCGCCATGTTGCGAACGATCCGGCATTCTGCACTCACCGCTGATACGTAATAACACAGTACGCCCAGAGCTCTGCCCGCTTCTTAACATCGTCGTCTGTTACTTTGATTCCCACTTTGGCGAAGTTCTGTCTTGTAACTGGAATGTGCAGGCCTGCCTGCATGGCCATATGTATCAGAGAGCCGCTGAGAGGAAATGTGACATCCATACAAAGAGATGAAGGGGGGAAAGGCCAGGAGAGCACGAGTAGGAGAGCCTGGATATGGCTCAGAGTTGCCGATTTAGTTTTGATCGACATCAAAGCGAGATTAATGATCTTGGGAGCCAATGCACCGAGCAGCGTGGGATCTTTTCTATAGCGGCGGCAACCGACTCCAATTATCGCCCAGAAAAGAAAGGGAGAACGCTGGTAGTAGGCATTCGGGCTCATATCAGGGTCGAGCGTCGGCATGAAGTAGGCATACTCCTTGAAATACCTTCACATGGGAGTTAGTTGGCAGTTTTATGAACAGAAATGTTAAACTTACAGCCGAAATATCTCATCAATATCATAAGCATTGACCAGTAAGCCATCGAGATTCCGCGGCTGCGTGCTACTAGAGCCCGTCTGAGCCTCATTACAGCACCCTGGACTTGTTGTAGTATGTGGATGTGAATATGGAGTAATCCTTATGGGCCGGCTTGCCTCATCTGCTGCAGCGGCGGCCACCAAGACTTCCACGGGGGAAGATAGAGGATTTACTGGTTCTGGCGTGCGCGTAGATAGCTGGGAGGCCTCTGCATCTGCATCCTCGTGTTCGGATTTCTTTCTAGACTCGACAAGTCAGTAAGGGCAAGACTGCGCACGCAAAGAGATATACCGTCGTTTCCTCTGCCAGCGGTACCGCTCAGAGACAACGCAGCTATTGTTCAGCCGTCGACAGCGGGAACATGGCTGTTCGGGGTCGAGATAGACGTCGCATCGAGCCTGGATAAAGAATTAGATCTCAGAAAGGCATGTTCAGATCAAGAGGAACGAGGGCAACCCGCAGAGGGCATCCAGAGAAGCCACAGCAAAAAAAGTGGTTTGATCAAGATCTCGATCAACTGGCACCCTCCCTGGTGGCATATGAGGTTCTTGATCTTTGAGAATTGGGAGTAGGGAGGATGAAATATGCTGACGCGACACGTGTCACAGTGAAGGTCCTGTAAATAAGTTGCCAGAAATAAATCACAAAGAAGTGGACCTCAAGAGTAAACATCATAGATGCATCAGGCACAAATGAACAGGATATCCAAACCTTTTGCTGTCTGCACTCCGTGCATGCTCGACGATGTTGCTTGATGAGGTCCCTACAAGGCATCAGTGAATCATCTGTTCATCACACTTGGTAGGGAATCGGTGTCACAAACGGTCTCTTAAACTGATCTGGGCTCTGGGAGGCAGCCAGTGTATGTCGTTCCATGTTGGGAATACAGGACGCTGCATTGGATGTTGGATAAGAGAGGGATGGCCGGTTTGTCCGAAAAACCGGACAAACCGGATCGGGCCGAACCCTCAATGGAATAGACGTACTGTACATAGATGACGCACACGACTATCTCTGTTTATCTATCCTCTTCAAATATCTGGGTGTGAAAATCTCGGTCTCTACCTTTGCCTCAGTCAATTCATCATCCAATCTTTCTTGTGACCACAGACTCCTCAAACTTCTCGAGCAGAAAAGCCAATATACCGCATACGATACATCCAAGGGTCACTGCAACATTCCTAACCAAAATGGGAAATGTCCCGCCTCCTCCCCCTCATCGAATACACTTTGGACTATATTTTCTACTCGTCCCGCGGCCACGACGCGCAGCTCTTCATCAAAGGGCCCGCCTTCACACAATTCCCCTCTCCAACACTGACCATGGAAAGCCCAGACGTCGGACCGTCAGGCTCGTCGCTGAGAGCGGAGCACACCGCGTTCGGATCTCGAATATTCCCCGCACTGAGATGGAAATGGACCGCAACGGCTCCAACTGAGAAGGTGAAAGAGTACATGCTGATCGCGGAGGACCCGGACTCGCCACTTTCAAAAGTGCCCGGGAATCATGGCATCTTCTATAAGATCCCGGGGGGAGAGGAGTGGTATCTCGGGCGAGGATCTGGAGATTCCTGACGCGCAAACCGAGAGCACGGAGACAAAAGACAACAGCCGCGGCGGATTCAAGTACGGCCTCAATCATCGGGCACTGTATACATTGCTCCGCGGCCGCTGAGGGGTCACGGGCCGCATCGGTACTGGTTCGAGGTCGTCTCGTTGAATGCCGCAGTGGATCCGCTCAACCTCAGTCCCATCGCGACGAGGGAAGAGCTGGCACGCGAGATCGAGGGCAAGGTTGCTGGATGGGGGGCATGGGTGGTGTATACGAGGCCAAATGAGTGTGGGAATTGTATTAATATCGAGAACAAGAAGATCGGGGAGGTTGTTATGATGTTGTATATATCGTTGTAACGCCTCTCTACCTACTCTATTGTCTCTATTTCTATATTCATATCTCTCGATGGAGGACTTTAATATATGCCAAATGCAGTATAGACGACAAACTTATCCAACTAGCGCAGAGATATCTTCCATCCTATAGCCTACGATCGAGTCCGTATCTACCAAACGCGTGTATCCATTATGGTACTGCATTGTATATGTATTTGGACAGCTACGGTACTTTCCTCCTTCCTCCCGCCTGATCTTCTCCTGTCTTCTCCATCGGCCAGTATGTACTGTACATGTACTTACTGCCTTGTTTTCTCATTGGCTATCTTTTCAGCTTTTTGCTGCCGCCACCTCATCCCATACCGCATGACTACCATCAAGCACGGAGTAAACCCGACAACCACCAGCGCCAAAACGGTGTACGACCACCCCGTGCCCATAGCACCGACCATTGGAGCAATAACAGCCGAAGCAGCGGCTCCAATCTCACAGCGCACCAGGTTGTTTGCCGCAGTGGCAGTCGCGGGCTTCCCAGGATAGATATCCACCATCAGGATATTCAGTATCTGGAACGCAGCAGCGAGGCAGTATCCGAGTAGGAACATAAGAATCACAGGGGCAGCCAGGCTCACGCGGTGCCGCATTGCCCATCCATATGCGATGATGGCGGCACCTCCGACGTAGAACATAGGCAGGCCAATTTCTAAGCGTGCCCTTTCGAGAGGAAAACCGCTCAGGTTCTGACGTCTGTTGCGGACCACGGGGATTCCGCAGCGTTTGGCGTGCCGTCGATAGTTCCAGTCAACGAGACGTCCAGTGGTGAAGGCTGATAGCGTGCTTCCCACCCCAAACGGAATGAACATAAGAGCGATTTCGATATCGTTAAAGCCGTAGAAACTCTCAAATAAGGATGATGCGCCCGTCAAAACCGCGTATGTGCTGCCAAACGCAATACCCGTGGCAAGTAGAATAAGTGCAGTCTCCTTGTCCTTGAAAACGACTAGGGTTGACAAGGGATTCGGGACCCAGATCCTGCGTTGTTCACGCAGCGCTTGGATTCTTTCGGTGTCAACGGTCAGACCAGCCCTTATCCTATTTCTGTGGCGGATCATATCGCTCAGGGACCAATTCAGCAGCGGCGGGGTGATAGATCCATCATTGACGACTTTTCGACATGTTTCCGGCATGAACAGAAAAAATGGGACACAAAACGCTCCAGTGAGGATTACCAGGAACCAAAATATCCAATGCCAGTCGAGGTACTCGCTGAGCAGCCCTCCGACGATGGGAGAAAGCGTAGGCCCCAGAATGCTCCCCAGAGATGCGAAAGCGACGTAGGTACCACGCTCTGAGGAGGTGATCAGGTCGCCCACGACGCCGTTGGCAAGTGCCACAGTCCCGCTGCTGCCGGCACTCTGCAGACAGCGGAGGACCATGAGTGCTGGATAGCTGTTCTGCAGGGCCAAACCCAGGTTTGTGGCGAAGTAGATGGAGAAGCAGATGGCATATGCCGGTCTGCGTCCGGCCGTGTCGCTGAAGCCCGCTATAAGCATGGGTGCCACTCCCTGGATGATCTTGAATGGTCTGTCAGTCCCTTTTCCACCTGATGAAGTGCTAGTGCCTGGCTTACCATATACGTCGTGACTGTGAGATTGATCTTGGAATCCGAGACGTGCAGATCGGCCGCAATGCTACTGAGCGCGGGGAAGTAGATGCCGGACGACAAGGGCGAAAAGAAAGCAGCAAAGGATGCGGCAAGGATGATAAACTTCTTCTGAGTGACGCTGAAGACAGAGTATGCCGCCTCCTGTGGTTGCTCTTGGGGATTCCCTGAGTCTGCGACGGCTTCAACATCCTTCTCGATGCCATCTTTGTTAGCTGCAGTTGCGTTGATTTGTTGGTCGGCCATTTCACTGCTGTTCCCACGAGTAGGCGGAGTGAAAGCGACGAAAACAAAATACTAGAAGGATTCCAAAGGCCGTGAAAAAGATAGAAAAAAATCATCTGTCCAAGAGAGCGTTTTAAATACAGCTGATCTGTCTTCAGCGTCCTTGGTGCTACCGCAAAGACTTGGGGATCCGGTCATCCTTTTCAGATATCTCCGGTTTCAAACCGGAGCCCACAACGGCCAAGAGGATCAGGGGGGCGTCCGATTGTCTGAAGAGAGGATACCCTAGTAGAGGCTCAACTCAATCCATCATGGCTGGTTATCTCCAATTGTTGTCGACTACCCGGCCTTCCAGCAGCAGAGGATGAGGTGGGGATGCTGTGACCGTTCGCCGTGTGGTCTGGAGCCGGCTGTTCTCCTGATTGAGAGGCCAGGGCACCCTTCAACAGCACTTCACTCCGTCACCACATTGCAGCCGTGGAGCATGTCACACAGGACATTAGAGGTGTCCACTATGTTGCATTCATAATATGCTGCACCATGATTCTGCACAGCATGAAACAGGTAGCAGCATCAGTTGTCAGCTTACTAAGTTGTTGGGCAGCACAGCAGGGTAACCTTTGCACAGCAGACGCCAGCATCTTCCTGAGACACATTCAGAGTCCTGTATACGGTGGACAAGAAGAAAATCCAGCTGGTACCATGCTATCAATGACAGATGACTAGAAGCGGCATCAATTCTCAGTTTTCTTCCTAGAAGCTGTTTGACACATCACTTTTATCTTGGAGCTATGAGGTTCTATCAGAATCCATACCTATATAACCTGTACAAATACCTGAACGAGGCATTTAAACAACATTAACCCTATCAGTGCTGCTCATGGCAAGTTTTCTGTCTTCAGATGATGTACATTGCGAGAGTTATTACTGATTCGATCAAAAAGCAGCCTCTGATTATGGAGATCAAGTCAACAGACCATCTTTCGACTTTGTATTACATGTCTCAGCTCGGTCCTTGATTTTATGTTGCAAGGCGCAAACTATCTATTCTAGCAGATTATTTATTATCGTCCTGTGCTGCTGCAGTCTCTGTCAGGCTAACAATCACATAGAACAGAAGATCAATTAATTTCATTTCATCGTTCCTACATCTACCTCGTCCAGCTCACATGCCAACTCTCTATGCTCCATCTGTTTTAGTTTGTGTTCCACCAACTTGTCCAAGTTCCTCCTCTCCTCCTCATCAAGAATCTCAGTTCGGCTCTCCCACCCATCTCCTTCCCACCCCGCCCCCGGGCCAAAGAACCGCTCATCCAGCTTCTGCCAGAAGACAGCATCAAAGGCAAAGTTCTTTCTAGCAGCGTACGCGATCCAAAAGTCACCCGACTCCCAACTTCGCTGCATGGGGTCAGAGAATCTTTGCCCCTCCTCGATCCTACCGCGCTGGATGGCGGCATCTTTGCACTCGCGGAGCGCTTTCAGGAATCCGTTCATACTCTTTCGTCCATGCCTCTATCCTGTCTGGCCAGTACTCCGGTTGCTTGAGGAGAAGACACCACGGCGGCGCGTGGGAGAACTCCACCGGTGCGGCATAGGTGAATTCCCAGTCGACAACACCAGCGATCTGTAAGTTGGAGTTGAGCAAGACATTGGTGGGTCAGAGATCGTCGCACCAGATCTTGAAGGGCCCGGAGTCCCTTGCCGAACAGGACGTGAGTCGACGTTCTCTGGCGAGCTTTTGGAAGAGACATCGGGCGATATACTTGCGTCTTGCGTCTGCGGCGGAGTCGACAGCGTCATCTCGTTGATGCGTCAGATGTTCCAGGTGCAATTCTGCCAGCGCATGGAAATACGACGAGGCCGTCTCGAAGGTCGTCGTGGGTAGCTTCGACCGCGGCAACGTCCCCAGCCGGACCAGTTCGTTCATGTTGATGGACAGCGGCCCGTCCATCACCTCCCATGTGAGATCGTCCACCTGGGTCAGAGAGCCTATCCTTGGCAGCAATAACCGGGACATCTGCAGTAGGATGTCTGCAAGTTGCCCGTACAGAATCTCGAGCTTATCGATATCGATTTTCGGATCCAGAATGGGACGGTCCCCAATCGCCAGTCCAGGAGTGTTCAGCGCCGCGCCCATATCCATTGCGTGTTCGATGTACTCCATGATGATAAACGGACCCAGTTGCCGTGGACTTTCTTCCCTGCTTCCTCAATGCAGGATGAAAGGGACCGGCATCGACGTGTGCTCCTGAAGATATTGATCACAGCGACTTCATTCCGGACTTTCTCTTCCGGAAACATGGTCGCGCCGGGCTTCTGGAAGCGGATGACGGCGGATCCTCCATCAAACTTCATCCGAAAGGACACATTGAATGCTCCTGCTTTGGGATCGCACAGTTCGACAGGAACGCCCCTTCGATGCTTGACGATGAAGTCACCGATTGCCCGTAAAGTGTCCGGCTTGAACAGCTCCGCAACCCAGGCATGTGCAATGGCATCGTTCTGCTCCCATGCAACATTATCAAAGGGCATGCGAGTCCTTATCTTGTTCAAGCCTTCAAGGTCAAGCCAACGCACGTGGCTTGCTGCATAAATCTTAGGAAACAAACCAAAAGAACATGACAGATAGTAAATCAAGGGCAGATAAACATGCTGGATGGAGTAGCCCAGCTGCAGCAAGTAACTAGCTTCAAGCAACTGCCAACACAACACCTACCAGCAGATGTCCACGTAAGCATATGCATCCTTGAAGGCCTTCCATTGTCACCGACTAAATTTATCTGCCGCGCTATCGCTAAGCCCCAGGCTACCTAAAATTCCAGCCACAATATTATTCTAGATTCTGGAGTTCCGCAGTCAAACAGCAGAAGAGCTTTTCTTCTAACGGTTTGTATTCGGGGGGGGGAAGGGGAGAGAAATGATCTATATCAACACTATGATCTAGAATAGTTGCCTAGTATAGACAACTTGTCTGACTCTTTCTGTCTCTCTTTCTGTCTCAGCACTGCCACTCGTTCATAAAGTCTCTAGAGAAGACAACAACCATATGAAATCTGTCCAGCAACTAACCAACTGTCAACAAGACCCTGAATGCAAGGGTTAATGAGCAGCCAAGAAAGGAAAAAGGATAATCCGATACTGGGCATGTCAACAACATGATGCGACATGGCAGTGACATGACAAGGCATGTTGGCAACATGATATAGCATGTCGATGACGTGATATAGCAGGACACTGACATGATATGGCATGACAGCAACATGAAGGGAAAGGAACATAAAAGGAGACTCTTGCCCAAGCATGTATCTAGTCTACCGCGTCTTATTCTCATATCAGATCCAAGGATCAATATAGGGAATCTACTTGTTACTCTTGAAGTTCCTACCTAATTCGCTCACATTAAGAAGCCTACGGGTTATCTCGTTACCTGTCAGGTTACCGGATTACCCTATATTTTGACACCAACTAGCATTATCAAAGTAGATATAGTCCATACAAAATTTAGATATTGCAGAAATAATATTTTCCGGTGCATCCTGTTCTGCAATAACTCTAGAAACTTATCCATCTGTTCTTGGGAATGAGGTACCTGTTGTACTCCTGTTTTCTAGGATACTGTTACAGACAAGGAGTTGTCACGTGATGGATCGCTCATGATCCAACTCCACGATCCGAACCTATGATCCAACCCTATGATCCAGGATTACAATCCCATCCTACAATACCAAGGACCCAGGAAAGACAGCATGTATATAATGACACTCCTTTCAGATAGATTTCAACCCTTGTCGACTCACATAGCAATTGAGCAGTATACAGTTGCTAGTAACCCAGGCCTACTTGTTATATCGCTCACCCCCTTGTTTCTTGTCTTCAAGATAAACCTAGCGACCCTTCGGCCTAGTTATCGGGGCCTGCGTTACAGATACCAAAAATTCTCTTCTATCACCACCTAGATAGGTATTTCAAACATCAGCCTCGTTCCAAAATTGAAAACTAGATATTCATTTATTTCCACGCATTTTATCCTGCCCATTCCTGTATCATTCAGACATTTTCTTTTTTCATATTTGTTGATTAAATCACTTTCTCTTATATTATTGTTCTTTTTTTGAATATATACTGTATTTTACGTAGCAGGCATCTCCTAACCAGCTTACCTCTAATAAGAAATGTTCAGACACTCTATATGGTCCATTTAGGGTTTTGATATCTATTTGTTGTGATTCTCTAATTAAAATCGTTCAATCCAGACAGGGATCCAATGACCCACCTCGACCAAAAATAGAACAGAGACTCCATGTCCGCCAAATCCAGAACCCTATATCATATCTACCTACCCTACATCCCAAGCATCCTCGTTACCTCGTCAGAAAAGCAACAATATCCCGCACCGTCCTCTCCCTTTGCTCAATCCACGGGAAATGCCCGCAGCGCTCATACACTTTCAACTCCGCATGCGGGATGCCCTCCCTCGTCTTCTCCGCGACGCCCAGCCCCGTGATCATATCCTCCTTTCCAAAGATCATTAGCGTCTGCGCCGTGACGTCCTTCAGGGCCGCCAGCATGCGCGGGGGGTGGGACTGCGCGATCTCCTTCGCGTCGGACTCGGCCTGGGCGTCGCGGCACCAGAGCGACATGACTTCCTCCTCGCCGATGGCAGACAATAGCTCAGGGAGGTAACGATCCGGATCGAAGAAGTACAGCGGCAGGATGCGCTTCACGTCGCGCGTGAACTGCTCGTCGGTTTTCGGATCCATGCGGGAGCGGAGGTACTCCGCCGCGCCGGCGTACCGCGGATCCTGCCTCGTCTCCAGCCGCGCGAGCATCCTCCGGTCGCGGAACCCGACGAGCTGGTGGTCCAGGAGGACGAGTTTCTCGACGCGGCGGGGGAACCGCTCCGCGTATCCCAGGGCGATGGCGCCGCCGTTGGAGTGGCCCAGCAGGGCTGGGAACTGGTCGAGGCGGAAGTGCTGCCGCAGGGCCTCCAGGTCCGAGGACATGTGCGCCATGGTGCCCATCTCGTTGGGGCTGGATGGGCGGGATGAGCCGTTTGTTCCTCGCGGTCGGGGGAACACGAGCGTGAAGTGCGCCGCCAGCGGCGCGAGCCCGGTCTCCAGGTACGATGGGCCCATGCCCCAGCCGGGGCATTGGATGATGAGCGGTGGCTTCTTCGCGGAGTCGTCTCTGTCTCCGCGGACGGAGTAGCAGAGCGTCAGCCCGCTTTCGGGTGATGTGAACGTGTGCGTGCCCGGTGAGAGGGGCGAGCTTGTTGTCTCTGTTTGGGCATGCGCCATATTGGCATGAAGTCTATGTACGAAGGAACATCGGAGGCAGGAGGGTGGAGCGGGGCGGAGCGGAGAGGAGAGGAGCTTCGGAATCGGCGCGGAGTATATGGAATCCGTCCCGACTCTGCGGAGTAGTGCGGGGTAAATGCTCCGCAGTGGTGTAAACGAAGACATTCGAGCGATCAATCCAAGCAATAAACAAATACTTTAATGATTCCCAAGAAATGTAGGGGTCCATGAGCTGTCTAGGAAGATAAAGTTTTCGGGCCAGTAAAAGTGCGGATTGGAATAGATGAAGTCACTGTGATCCAGTGTCTGCAGGACCATGTATATACTTCATCTTGCATTGGAGAAGCAAGCCTGAGCGCTTTACTCCTGTAAACATAAAACACAGCGGTCCTGGACCATCCAAAAAAGGGTTGACAGCAGCATCTCATTAACGCCAGGTACGGGTCCACTTCTGCCAGATCCAGCATCTAGATTAGCAGGCACATCACAACAGATCGTGACCCTGACCACCGGTGATGCCTACATACAACTCCACGAGCACTACAATAATATACACGCACAGTTGGATCGATCCTCTATATTAAATTCCAAATATCGAATTCATCAAGTCCGTAGTGTAGATAATCCACCCGAAAGCACAGGCCCCAACATGTGAAACCAAAAGAGAACACCAAACACCAAACAAAACACCAAACAAACGATATGTAAGCGCTGCTTTTGCTGTACATCCAAGATATCCCACCGTAAGAGGCCCGCGCTACAGGTCTTCAATATTAAACAAGAAGGGTATCAGGTATAACATCATCTACGAATCTCGGATCCTAGCCTGTCGCTTGGCCGTCCCGATGTGCGTGTTGTGCACCTTGGTTGCGAACTTGAGACTGGTCAACGTCTCTCCCAGGTGCGCCTGGAGAGGGCTGACCATGACAAACATCAGCGTCTTCGAGTTACCCCCGAGCGAGAACTGGAGAAGGTAGGTGAGCTGTGGCGCATCACGTTAGCATATGATAGTCAAAAAAAGGGCGACTTGGACAAACATACCTTGCTGTTCCTGTATGGAATGTGGCCACCTTCCTTCCCTTGGCCGAGGGCGCTGATCACGTCGCCCAGGCAGGCCAAGCTTCGGTTGATGTTCTGCGTCTCCTTCAGCCGCTCCCCGGTAGCTCCGCTGTGACTCAGTCGTTCACTGCCTGCAAGATCGACCAAGTTCAGCGTCCCTTCACTCCGCTCTCCGGTAATGCTGTTCTCTCCGATGAGTCTTAGGATGAAGACGGAGTGCGACCGCGAGGAGCGTTCGTTGGCCTTGGTGGCCGCCACGGATCGGTTGGCAGCTGCGCGACGAAGGATCGACTCCACCGTCTGCGGAGAATCGAGGGTGACGGTCGTAACGTCTGTGATGGTGGTCCTGCACCGCTGCATGTCATGCCGGATTTCATGCTTCTTCTTGTCGAATTCCTCCGCCTTGCCCAGGAGGTCGTTCAGATTCTCGTTGTAGACTTCGACAAAATTCCCTTCCATGGTGTACTTCCAGCCCTTCTCCTCGAGATTTTTGGCAGTGTCATAGATCTGATGGACGGCTCGCGGGATCATACCGTCTTCAGAAGACATGGTATAAGTCTTTCCACTTCCCGTCTGGCCGTAGCAGAAGATGCAGACGTTGTACCCGTCCAGGGCGCTCTGGACCAGCTGGCTGATCTCCTCAAACACGTCGGCGTTATTCGTGTTCGGTCCAAACACTCTGTCAAAGGAGAAGACATGGTTCTTCCTCGTTACGTTACCAAGACTGCTCCTCTCCTCGGGCCCAAGCACAGAGATCTCCTTGCAGTCGCTGGACTCGTCAGGGAACTGTATCTGGGCCGCCTCGCTGGCTTCATGAGGAAGAGTTGGTCGGACACGGCAGAAGACCCGGATGTTGCCCTTGAGCTCCTGAACCTGGTTGTGGAGCTTGCGGCGCAGGGTCTCCTCCCTCCTCAGCTTCTCTTTGGCCGCGTTCGTCTCCGCCAGCGCATCCATCAGCTGCTGGTTCAGACGCTCGAAGGCCTGTGATTGTTCTTGGCTGTCCGATTCGAGGAACTCGATCCGCGCCTTCAGCGCGCGGATGGTCGACTCGAGGGTGACACTGTTGCTGCTGGCTGTGTCCAGATTCTGTCGCAGATCTCTGTTCTTCGCACGCTCCTGCTCCAGATCATCGCGCAGCGCCTGCAGATCCGCCTGGAGTCTGGAGATTTCACGGTCCTTGTTCTCCAACTCAATCCGTGTACGCTGCGAGTCAAGCGCTCGTTCAGAGGCCAGCTGGTTAATCTCACGATGACGGGCAGCCCGTTCATCTTCCAATTCGCTCTCATAGCGGCGCTTCAGTTCGCGCATCTCCTCTTCCGAAGCGCGCGTCAGCTCCCGTATCTCTTCTTCGTGCCGCGACCTCAGAGCCTCCAGCTCCTTCTTGCCTTCCTGCCTGATGTTCTCGGCTTCGACACGCTGACGCCTATCAAACTCGTCCACAGCGATCTCGTGCTCCCTCTGCGCATCCTTGAGGGCATTTTCGGCGGCCGCAACACGGTTCTTCATCGTTTCAATTTCTACCCGCAGAGCGACATTCGTCTCCCTGAGCTCCTTTTGTGTCGCCTCCAGTTCGCTCACTGTGAACATCGGCTGTCAGGAAGGCGATCCCGCAAGGCATTATGTCCGCCGCAGCAGCTCTCCCACTTACCCCTGGACTTGTAAAGCTCCACAGTCTCTTTCAGGCCGTAGCTTTCGTGGCCCGCCTGACTCATCCTGGCGAAAAAGGATTCGGCCATCTGTTCGAACTCGCGGACTCGGCTTTCATGATCCCAGGCTTTTATGTTTGAATCTTTTGTTAGAAACGGTACTATCTCTGGTGGGCGCTTCTTGGTGGATTTGCGTTTTGATGGGGACGGCAAAGGGGTCACAAGAGCAGGGGGTCTCGCAGGGTTCAAGGGCTTGGGTAGCTTGGAGTGGGGGGTTCCTGGGTGCTCATTATGGGATGTGCTTGAGGGTATGGGGTTCTGCGATGGGTCCGGGGTTGGGTTCAGGGTCAAGTTACGCAGGGCGGTGCACAGCGAGCTATCATGACAGGCAGCGACCGATGCGCCAGGCACGGGGAGGGCCGCTCTGTCGCTCGACCAGTCCGATGTGTAGTTCATGTACTTGTCGTACTGTCCGCCCCGCAGAGCCGGCCCGAGGATGGAGGGTGGAACGTGCAGACAGGGCAACGAAGACTTGTGCATACCCTTTCTTTTTCCAAGGACCGATCCTGACGATTCCTCTTCATGCGTATCCAACGAGGTCTTGGGTCGAGGGACGGAGAGCGCGCCGGGCTTTCGAAGGCCGCTCTGCGATGTCTGCGCACGGGGGTTTCCGAGGACTGACGGAGGGCGCGCACCGGGGCCAACAGTGGCGGAGGAGGATCCGTTCGAGCTTGTCCGCGACGACGTCGAGGTGGTTCTGGAGGAAACCGACGAGGCGACGGAATTGGCGCGGCCATGGGGCTTCGCGGCGCCGCTTGCCGGTCGAGAGTTTGTCGATGCTGCCAGTCCGCTTTTCTTGGGCTCTGCCGGCTGTTGCGACGCAGTTTTCGTCTTTGTCGGCTCTATGTCTCGTCAGATGAGAGCCACCGGATGCGCTCCCACGCGGTCAACTTACGCGATATACCGGAACTCTTGTTGGCGACGCTGGCGGCGATCGTCCCCGGGGGAAGCAGCCCCGAACGGGCGTTGGTGGAGGACTGGTTCATCTCGTTCAACCCGCTCGACTGCGGGATTCGACTTCTGTGTATGCTTTTGGGTTGCACCTGTTTCCATTGGTGAGCGCGCGAAACTGCTGAGGCAGCATGAAGCAATCTGCATACGGTGTTTACGGCGTTTTCGTCCTCCATCCCGAGGACTTGTAGACAAATAGGGGCAGCAGGGAGAGCAAAAGAATATCCAATATGCCGCGCAGACCAAAGGAGAAGGACGCGAAACACGACAATCACCGCATGGGGCCAGCGGCCAGCGGGGTGTGTGTCTGTCTCGACGCTGTTCCGCCCCCTCGAGGCTGATGGCCGGCGCCGTTGCCCGGAGAGACGGCGGCGTAAACAGAACAGTGCTTAGTCATCCGCTGACTCAGCCGCTGACTCAGCGCCCGGCCGGCACGGGGGCGGGTGCGCTAGGCCCGAAGCGGCAAGGCCGCCGCCGCCACGTGACGGTATCCGCGTGACGGGGTTTCGGTACGGCTGGCGCGGGAGTGCCGGCGGGCGGCGGTATCAGCAGGCGTATCAGCAGGTAACGGGGGATTCCAGCGCTGGATCGCGATATCATCGTGCAAAAGAACTCCTCTCCGCCAGGAACGTCGGTCTTTGTCGCTCTCTCTGCTCTCTGCTCCTCGATCGTCGCCTGTCCGGCGCGTGGGCCCCCGATCGCTGTTCCGCCGCCGCGTCTCGCTAGCCAGAGCGCCAGCGCCCCCGTCCTGATGCGTGTGCTGCTGCAGACATCGTCCTTGTAGACAGCTTGCCATTCCACAGCCCTCGAGGCCCGTCTGCTTTTTGCTGAGCACTCCCCGACCCTCCTTGACCATCCAATACCGCGTCTGCTGTCATGTCCGGACGGTTCGTTCGTTCGTCCAAATATCGTGAGTACCCGTGCCTGTTCCTCCGTCTCCTGGATCGCACGCAGCTGCTGACGCCTGCTCCCCCGACTGCCAGGACACGTCTTCGGGCGGCCGACCAGAAAGGTGCGCATACCCCTCGCCGTTGCGATTCGTCTGTCCACGGTCTCGATGCTCATGCTGTCGCCAGGAACAATGCTACGATAATGTGCGAGTCTCCAAAAATGCCTGGGACACCAACCTCGTCAAGGTCCGCTTGCCTCCCTCCCCCTCGAGGCGCCGGGCGCAACCATGCTGACAGGCCGCCAGGTGAACCCGCAATACCTGGCCGTCAATTGGGAGTCCAGCGGAGGCGGTGCTTTCGCTGTCATCCCCCTCAACGAGCGGGGGAAGCTGCCAGACCGGATCCCCCTGTTCCGCGGCCACACCGCAGTCGTTCTGGACACGGACTGGTGAGTGACTTTTGCGGAGGCATATCGAAGAAACAGAGGAATAATGGGCATCAGGAATCCTTTCAACGACTCTCTGATTGCCTCTGGCTCCGACGATGGAAAGGTACCGTCCGTCGTGTTCCTCAGTCGCATGGGCGATCTATACTGATTCTCCCGCAGATCTTCCTGTGGCGGGTGCCTGAAAACTTCACCCTCCACCCCGATGTCCCCCCGGATGATATCCAGGACATCGACCCGGTGGGCAAGCTGAGTGGACATCCCAGGTGAGACATGCTGCGACCGCTGGAGCCGACATGGCATCCTAAGAAGGCTACAGGAAAGTCGGACACGTGCTCTTTAACCCGGCGGCGGAGAACATCCTTGCGACGGCCTCGGGCGACTTCACGATCAAGATCTGGGATATCGAGGCCGGCGCGGCGAAGCTGACGCTGAACATCGGCGAGCTCGTGCAGTCGCTGTCGTGGAGCGCCAACGGCGCGCTGCTCGTCACCACCTCGCGCGACAAGAAGCTCCGGATCTGGGATGTGCGCCAGGAGCGCCCGGTGCACGAGACCAACGGCCACTCGGGCGCGAAGAACAGCCGCTGTGTCTGGCTGGGTGAGCACGACAGGGTCGTGACGACGGGTTTCTCGAAGATGAGCGACCGGCAGATGGCGCTGTGGGACATTCGCGCCCCGAGAGAGCCCATCAACGGCTTCAAGGTGTTGGACTCCATCTCCGGCGTGTGCATCCCGTTCTGGGACGAGGGTACGCAGTGCCTGTACCTGGCAGGCAGAGGGTGAGCATGTGACGGTCGTAGAAACCCCGAGTGGCAGTATTCTGACAGCCGGCAGTGACGGCAACATCCGATACTTCGAGTACGAGAACGACAAGCTCGAGTTCCTCTCGGAATACAAGTCCAGCGACCCGCAGCGCGGCGTCGCGTTCATGCCCAAGCGCGGTGTGAACATGCACGAGAACGAGGTCGTCCGCATCTACAAGACGGTCAACGACACCTACATCGAGCCCATCTCCTTCATCGTGCCGCGGCGGTCGGAGCTGTTCCAGGACGACATCTACCCGCCGACCGTCGGGCTCAAGCCGGCCATGGGCCCGTCCGAGTGGCTGGCCGGCAAGGAGGCCATCCCGCCCAAGATCTCCATGGCCAGCCTGTACGAGGGCCAGGGTCTGCAGGAGGTAACTCCCACGCAGGACAAGCCCACGTCGCCCATGACCGCGCTTCCGCCCAAGGTCGTCGAGCCCGCGCCGGAGCCGACGCCCGCAGCCAGAGGGCCTCCGCCTTCGATGAAGGAGCAGGGGGCTGCCATGGCCGCCGTTGCCTCGAAGTACGCCGACGAGGACGACAAGGCGGACGGCGCGGACGACGGCTCCGGCTTCGAGGAGGTGTCCAAGCCGGAGCGTCCGGCGGCCATCACGCTGTCCCCGGCCGACGACGTCGAGCCGCCCGCCGTCTCCCCGCCTCACCTGTGGCGGGCGCCCAAGCCGGCCGAGCCTAAGCAGCACCCAAGCGTCGTGCAGGTAAGTATATATATATAGCCCAGGACCCGTCAAGAACACTGGACTGACCGCCGCAGCAACTGCAGCAACAGCAGCAGCAGCAGCAGGCCAACTCCGCGCCGCTGCCCACGACGACACCCGGCGCCAACACGCCCACCGCAGACTCGCCGGCCGCGCTCCCCGCGGACGCCGTCCAGCGCGAGATCCAGGCGATCAAGGACCTGATCGCGGAGCAGACCAGGACGATCGCCTCGCAGGCGGAGATGGTGCAGACCCTGACGGCGGAGATCGAGTCGCTCAAGGCGAAGCTGGCCAACTAGTGGCAGTGCTCCTTTCAACCTCTTTTTTTCCGTTTACGTTCCTGCCCGACTCCCTTTTGCGTGTTCCTGACTTGACGTGGCTTGGCTTGACTTACCTTTCGATACATGTCTTCCTATATCCACATTCCCGTTGGATGCATGCTTTGTCGGTTGATTTGATTGATTGGTAGGGTAGGCGACGATGAAAGTCAGTTGGAAGAAGAGTCATGGATTGCTTGGCCATGTCGAGGACGAGAAAAGAGATCTAGAAGAATCTATCTGTCTAGATGATGACCACCGTTGGAAGTCGCAAGAAGATTCGATTATGCATGGGATTCCCTTATCTATCGAGCAAGCGAGAAAGCAAGTCTTTGTCTGTCTTATATCCGTCTTGAGTACAGTACTGTACCTGACCTGGCATTGTCAAACAATAGGTCGCATGTTAAGCCGTCCATGCTTCTTTACCTTATCTTCTTAAGAAGTTTTTCACTGTTCTTGTGTCTTATTTCATGTGACTTCTCAACTCGAGTTACAAGTTACCCCCTCTAGCAAAGCAAGCAACAAGCAATAAATAAAGATAAATAAAAAATAAATATCAGGCGACAAGATAAATAAATTACACCTCGTCTCAGTCGTTCTCTTCTTTTTTTTCTGTTCATTATTTCTCTTATTTTATGTTCCGGTTCTTTCTCTGCTCTTCCGCGCTGGCGGACGAGAAGCTTCCAAGGTTGCCTAGGCACCTGACCAGCAGGTCCTCAGTGGTACCTAACTAGGTGTAGAACCAAAAAAAAGGCGATAATAATGGTACCTGGTTTTTGAATATATATATATATATATATACTCCAACATTGTAGTAGTAGTACCAGCAGTAGCAACAGTAATGGTAATAGTCTGCAGCAGCCAGGGGCATGAAAGCTTGGGTTGGAAGGAAGGGCTTCAAATTCAACGCCCTGAGTACCTACTAATAATACATACCTAACCTAAGGTACAGTACCCAAGGTAACAATCGCAACAGCAGGCACAACCCGACCAAGCCCCAGCAGCAAAATCCAGTCAAGTCAGTCTACTATTGCCCCGGGTGCCTGTATATATATAGCCGAACCTCTCACTCAGTCCTTCAAGCACCGGCAAACCTCAACACAGCAGCCGTTGTTCCGTTGGAAACAAACAAATGACTTCCTCAAAGTTAAGAATAACCGAAACACAATAATTCATACACAAGGAAAGAAAACACCTGGATCAAATAAAATAAATCAAGATCAAAAAGAAAAGCCACACACACCTTTACCCAGGAGCCTAGTAGAGAAAAGCAAGCAGCAAATCAAGTCAGCATAGCATGGCATGGCATAAGCATAGCATATATAGCTCCTTATGATCCATCTACTCCACAATATATATCTACTCTACCCTACTCTACTCTACTTTATTCCACTCTATCATCACATCAGGACCGTCTGAAATTTCGTCTGTCTGTGGATAATAAATAAACGGTGGATGGAATCAAACCAAACAGCCTAATCTGCACACACATACAACATGCAGTCTTCCGCTTTGAGCATCTGAATAATCTGTAGGATAGTTAACTGTCTGTAGAACTTGGGCGGTCTCATCTCAGACCAACTTTATCTATCTATCTATCCTGTTCTGTTCCCCATTCCTGCATAGGTAGATAGGGTAGGTCCCGCCACAAGGATCTCATATGGTCCAACCCAACTCCAGCCTGAGACAGTGTAGGATGGCTCCGACAAAAAAATGCATTGTTCTGTCAAGGAAGCGCACTGATTTCTCTGTGAGTATGTATGTTTTTGGTAGGACAGCCGCGAAACACCCATTCATGGTGGAGCTTGAAAGAACTGTAGCAAGAATTTCCAAAATGACCACACAGGTGGCAGGTGGAAGGAGGGATCCTAGTTTATATAAATACTGCGCTCAAGTCTTCTTTCTTTCCTGAAACTCTAGATCCTCATCGTTCTTTCTCTTTTGCTTCGTCCTGGGTGACCTAGTTCGCTAGTGATCAAGTTGTTTTATCCTGAAGTCATCCTGTTCATCTTGTTCATGTATAATTCTTCGATATCTGTCTGTTTCTGACTTGTATTTATCCTCCACACATATATCTATAGAGAGAGGGAGGGGGAGAGAGAAGAGGCGTGGAAAAGCATGCGAAGAGATCTTGACATGAACATATATACATATACATATACATATATATATATATCGAATATAATATACACATTGATATACACATTGAGCATTCATCTATATCCATATGCATATCCACATCTCCATCACATCTATTCTATCGTATCTTATCGGTATTGGTATAGTGTAGTGTACATATATCTTGTCTCGTCTCGTCCCTCTCCATCTAACCATGCATACATACATGCGCTCATAGCGCTATCCATCAACGCATCCATGCCATTCCATTCACCCTGTTCATCAACTCAGCCATCAATTCAAGGGTGTATTTGGTGCAAAATGCGCATGTCTCGATCCATCTCCGATCCGATCTATTCTATCCAGCAGTGTATCAGGCTAATAGTCAAGTTGACAGTCCCCGAAAAAAAAGATATCACGCAACCAAGGTGAAACCTTTTTTTCTGTTTCATTTTCTCTCCCGTCCGCCTGGTCTTTCCGTCCCGGAACGCCCAGAGGTAAAAAAAAAAAAAAAAAAAAAAAAAAAAAAAAAAAAAAAAAAAAAAAAAAAAAAAAAAGGAAAACCGAAAATGTGACATGCATAGACACCCCCTCCGCCAACCATATGAGACCTCCGCTGCCGTCAATTTTTCTTTTCTGTTTGATTTGTCAGATGAATTCGTTCGTCAGGGAGTCGAGATATATATCGGTCACGATGGGCTGGTTCTATGTCTCAAGAACCGGAAACAAGCCCGTATCCAACCGTTCCTTAGATAGTATATGACATTGCGCTCGTGAACATCCACATGGATGGCGGCGCTTCGTATGGATATCCCATCCCGTGAAAGACAGGATCATGATTAAATGGCAACCCGGCCGACGCCCTCCGCCAGCTCACTGTCCTGGGCGCGCGTCTTCTGCACGATCTCATCGAGCATGCCCGCGCTCGCGGCGACGAAGCCCAGGTACGGCTTGCTGGGCGCCAGCACGCGCGACAGGTACTCCGGGTGGAACTGCACGCCGACGTACCACGGGTGGTCCTTGAGCTCGATGATCTCCATGCGCTCGCCCTTGTCGTCCTTGCCGATGAAGTTGAGGCCGGCCGCCTCCAGACGGTCGATGTAGTCCGGGTTGACCTCGTAGCGGTGGCGGTGGCGCTCGTTGATGGAGGCACGATCGGGCCCGTACAGCGAGCGCAGCTTCGACCACTCGGTGCCCGGCTGGAAGACGGTGGGCCGCAGGCCCAGGCGCATGGTTCCACCGAGGTTGACCTTGTCAATCTCAGGCATGTACTGGACGACCGGGTTAGGGGTGTTGGCGTCCAGCTCGATCGACCCGGCGTCGGTGATGCCGCAGACGTTACGGGCGTATTCGATAACGGCAATCTGCATGCCGAGGCAGATGCCCAGATACGGCTTGGGCTTCGTGCGGGCCCAGTTGGCGGCCGCGACCATGCCCTCCGTGCCACGGTGGCCGAAACCCCCCGGGACGAGGATACCATCGGCGGTGCAGACCTCGTGCCAGGCCTTGTGGTAGAGCTCGGGGTTTGTAGCAGCCGTCTCCTTCTCGAGGTGCGACGCGTCGACCCACACCAGGTTCAGTTTCTTGCGGCAGGCCATGGCGCTGTGCTCCAGGGACTTGACAACCGACAGATAGGAGTCGTGCAGGTTGACGTACTTGCCAACCAGAGCAATCGTCACCGTCTCAAACAGCCGCTCCTGAGCCGTCGTCAAGGTCTTCCACTGAAGCCAGGTGTTCTGGCCCTTGGCGATCAGCGACTGCGGGATGGACATGTTGTCGATCTTCAGGATCTCTCGCAACAGCCTGACCAGGCCCTGCTTCTCCAGGAGCAGCGGGACGTGGTAGGTCGTGATGACGTCGTGGACGCCGATCACCTGCTCCGGCTCGACCTGGCAGAACATGGCGATCTTGTCGGTCGTCGCCTTGTCGAGCGCCTTGGCGCAGCGGCACGCGATCAGATCGGGACTCAGGCCGGCAGACCGCACGTCGCGGATCGCCTGCTGTGTGGGCTTCGTCTTTAGCTCGCCGCCCACGATCGGGACCAGCGAGACGTGGATCTGGAGGAAGTTGTCCTTGCCCGCGCGGCGGCGCAGCTGGCGCATGGCCTCGATGAACGGTCCCGACTCGATGTCTCCCACGGTGCCCCCAAGCTAGGGTTTTCAGTCCATATTCAAATGCAATATGGAAATGCAACCTACCTCGATGATGCAGACGTCGGGCTCCTCGTTGGTATCGTCGACGGGGATCTTGGCGACGCGCTCGATCCAGTCCTGGATGGCGTCGGTGAGGTGGGGGACGACCTGCACGGTGCGGCCGAGGTAGTCGCCGCGGCGCTCCTTCTCGATGACGTGCTTGTAGATCTTCCCGGTGGTGATGTTGTTCTCACGGGTCAGGGTGATGTTGAGGTAGCGCTCGTAGTTGCCCAGGTCCAGGTCGACCTCGCCGCCGTCGTCGAGCACGAACACCTCTCCGTGTCTGCATGTTGTCAGAACAGAACATGCTCAAGAAAGCGAAGAGAGCAACATACTCCGTCGGCGCCATGGTCCCCGCATCGACGTTCATGTAGGGATCGACCTTGATCGAAGTAACGTGCAGCGGAAGTCAGCACCACAGGCAGGAACATCAATGCGGGGTAGGACTAATCTTCAATCCGATCGTCTTGAGCAGCAGGCCGGTGGAAGAGGCGATGACGCCCTTCCCGATGCCGCTGATGACACCTGCCGCCATATCAGCATCACTTGATATCAAACCATATCGCCTGGCGCCGACGGCACGGATCGCCTGGCGTCATCGCGCAAGTACATACCTCCGGAGACGAGAACGTACTTCATGGCGACACGCGAACGGTCAGGGAGGGTCCGACGGAGCGACAAGACAAAATGTAGGGGTGCCTTTCCTGGCGTCTGCCAGGGGGAGAGAAGAAAGGAAAAAGAAGAGGAACGGGAGGGGCGCTTTTAGCTGGTGCGCGGGGAACGAGAAACTTTTTCGGCGCGTCCCGCCGCCCCGCCAATCAGCGCGCGTGCGTCACGTGTGGATATACTTCGGGGGATGGCGTCGAGGATATAGAACGCCTGGTTTGGCTCTCTTGACGGTATTTTGCCCAGGCAGATGGTGATGAGAAGGAAGCGCCTTGCAGGGGATCCAGCCATATTCTATGTTTGACCCCATCTCCTTGACAGCTCGAAATCTTCGAGGACCTCCCACGCTACTCCGCATGCCTGCAAACGTCCCTAACCCACCAATAAAGCACCAGCTATTTGCTTTACGAAGGATTCGATTTAGATCCAGATCCCTGCATATCTCGTGACTTTGCCAAGAAGTACGTAACTCAGGGTCCCCTGCCTAGCAACTTTATCTGATTGCTACTTTTACACCCACACGATCCAAGCCATCATTACCTGATAGGCACCTACCTACTAAAACATTAGGATTATGATGTGTCAGCCATGTATTACCACTATCTGTATGAGGATTAGGCAGCACTCAATGGGGATATATGCTCCGAAGGTGATATCCAAATCCTCTTTTGCTTACCATTTGCTTATTCTGGCCTATTTTACCTGATTAGTTTTGTGCACACAATCCGGGATGTATATAAGTTGCTCATTATCCTAGATAGATTTGGAAATTGGAGCTCTCTCAGCTTCATACTAGTCTATACTAGGTGCTCTAGAATTCAACATGATGATAGGTAACAGGCCCCAGGTGATGTCAGCCCAGATCATATCTATATATAAAGGAAATGCCATGTTCTGTTAACAACTTCTCTTCTATACCCTTATATGAATTGTCAGGACTGGCCCAGGAACTAGGGCTAGGTCTCCTTGCGTGCGACTCACTGCGAAGTCATCATGACTCGCATGTATGTAGTATATATGACCTTGGTATCCTGGTAGTCTAGGAGGACAAGGATCAGCCTTGCAACAGACATCCCTAACTACTATTGCTACGCCCTAGCTATAATACAGTCTTCTTCACACTATCCTTATAGATTTCCTGTCTGAACAGACCCCTTCTCCAGCTCCTGACATAAATTCTCACATCTCTTATCATAAAAAAGAATCCTCAACCACTCAAAATGCATCAGAACTACAAATATCCTGCAGGATTATCTACCTGAGAAATTCTTCCATTTTCTCTATCTCCTAGAACCAACTCTTTCTTTTTTTATCAGAATTTTACCAATTTCTAACATTACTAGGAAGTCTGCAAGGCAATATATATAAGAAGATAGAGAAGCTAAATCTTTTATTTTTTCTTCTTCTAAAGCTATTGGTCATAAGCACATCTAGAACTTCATTATTTAATAGAGACATACCCTTCTTAATAATGTGGAGCAAGCCCAGAGCATACAGATACATGTACTACTGTATGGAGCACATAGATCATCAATACAACATCTCAATCATACATTGGCATTGACTTCTAGCGCTGTCTCTCGCTCACGCTCTCTCTCGCTCTCTACCGGCCAGCCGCCGAAAATAATAACTAGCATCAGAATACACGGTAGATAGATGCACGAAGCACGGGGCAACAAAAATACACGCAAGAAGAGACAGACGTCACACCAAGCCCCCCTCAGACGCAGAGATGCTTTTTCTTTTTTTATCTCGCGCAGATGATCCCGCCCATATGTACGCTGAATGAACACTTGAAAAAAATTCTTGAAGAACAACAACGCAAGGGAATCTATCATCATGATCAAGCCCACCGACTGGCCTCCCGCTCCTGCTCGACCCGCGCCGTCCGCTCGCCCTCCTCGTCCTCGTACTTGTAGCTCAGCCTCCGCCCTCCGCCGAGGCTCCGCTCGCGCCGGCTCTCGCGCTTCCGGCTCGCGCGCTCCCGCTCGCGCTCCGCGTTCATCGCCTCGCGCCGCTGCTGCTCCTTGAGCAGCCGCTCGCGGTTGCGCGCCTCGCGTTCCAGCGTGTGCGGGTCCTTCTCCGGCTCAGGTCGCGCAGGAGGCTTCTCCGCAGCGGCGGCAGCAGCAGCCCGGTCTTTCTCCGCGGTGGACCGCTTGTCCTTGTCCTTGTCCTTATCGCCGTTGCGGACGTCGTCCTCGGTGCTTCTCTTGACCCGACGGGAGTGGTGGCGCGAGGAGTAGTCGCTCTCCGCCGGAGACTCGGACCGGTCCCGGCGGGAGCGCTTGCGATCCTTGTCCCGTTCACGCTCCCGCTCGCGCTCTCGATCGCGGATCCGATCCCTCTCGCGATCCCGCTCACGTTCTCGTTCTCGTTCGCGCTCACGCTCGCGTTCGCGCTCGCGACGTCTTTCCCGCTCTTCCTCGTGGCGGCTGGAACGGTCCTTCCGGTGGCTGCTGCTGATCCGGCTGGAGAGGTCCCGGTTCTCCCCGGACACCGGAGCTTTGTCCCTTGCTTCGGCGGCATTGTTATTCTCCTCGGGCGGAGCGGACTCGCGATCGCGGTGCCGGGATTCGCCGTTGCGACTGGCACTGCGGCTCCGGCTGCGGCTGCGGCTTCGGTGGCGACGGGACCGATGGGAGCGATGGCTGCTCTTGCGGTCTCTGTCCCTGTCCCTGCGGTGAGAAGATCTCCGTGACGACTCGACAGACTCAGAACGCGAACGAGACTCTTTCTCTTCCCTGGGGACTGCTGACTCTTCCTCGTCTTCTTCCCTGCGGGATCTCTTCCTGTGGCGGTCGCGTCGGCGCTCCCGGTCGAGCTCGCTCTCTTCGACGCTCTCCGACCGGTGACGATGGTGACGGTGGCTCCGGGAGCGGTGTCGAGAAGGCGACCGTGATCTCGACCGGGACCTGGACTTGGACCTCGATCGCGATCTTGACCTCGCCTGGGACCGTGATCGGGATTTCGATCGCGGCCGGGACTCCTCCTGGCGATTCTCAGGGGCCGCACTGCAGGAGAATGTTAGACTGGAGGGAAAAACACGGATTGGCTTAATACGTACCTCTTTGTGTCTTCGGTTGGCTTCGGTGCAGGTGCTGGTGGAGGCAGCGACGTTCGTCCCGGGAACATTCTTCGTATGCTAGTATTAGGAAGTCCTTCCCTCATGGCCCTTGGCGCCGCTGGCGCTCCCTCCACACCCTGGCCCCTCGGTTCAGTTGGAGGGACAGGTTGATGAGGCGTGTGCCCGAAAGGTCCGTTGGCGAAACGGCCGCCCTGGAACCCCGGGCGCATGGGAAATCCACCTCTGCCAAACCCTGGTCCGTGCTGGGATTGGTATCCCGCCGGACCCGTGGGGATATTCGGCATCTGTGCGGCCTGATCGATAGTCTCGATGGTCGGTATACCACGCAGCTGCTGTGACTCTTCCGCTGGGGCTTGGTTCGTGGAAGGCGCTTCTGCCGCCTTGGCATCGGAGGCGGTATCCTTGGTCTCGTCCTTGGTCTCTGTGCTATCAGTAGTAGGCTTCTGCTGCTCCTCGTTAAGATCATTCTCGCCTCCCGGGGCGAGTTCATCGTTGAACTTCTTAATATCTTCCGCGGTGGGGCCCGCCGATTCTGCACCGCCGGGGGCATCCTGCTTGGCCTGAGTTCCATTTGGCTGTTGTTGCATATTAGGGGCTTGTTGATTCTGGAAACCTGGGTAGTTAGTATTAGCAGGGTAATTAGCTTGCATGGGGCCCATGAAGCCACCACGGTCACGGCCGCCTGGGAAGAATCCGCGGCCGCGGCCGCGAGCATTCCCTCTGCCGTATCCAGGGCCATAGAACCCGTTCTGGAAGTCTTGGTTAGGGAACTGCTGTTGTTGCTGCATCTGATAGTTTCCGTGTGGTTGAGACATATTATATCCGCCAAATCCAGAGGGGCCTCCAAATTCAGGACCCATGCCATTCGGGAAAGCATTTGGATTGAATTTATCTTGGCCTCCATTCCACATATTGTTCTGTGAGCCGTCCCATCCTCCATACATTCCCTGACCCGCGTCGAAATTCATCCCCATGTTCATGCCATTATTCATGCCATTCATGCTCATCCCGTAGCCTCCAAACATCCCCTGAGCGGCCATTGGGTCCATCCCCATCCCGGGCATCCCTGCAACATCCGGTATTAGCCCTGCGTGCTGTTGACAAAAAGATCCGACATGGTACTTACCCATAGCATTCTGGAAGAACATCGCGTTGGGCATGAACTGCGCCATCGGGTTGAAGTCCCCGTTCCAGCCCATGTTCGGAAACATGCCAGGGTTCATGCCAAATCCCATGGCGTTGGGGAACATCTGCCCCGGACCGGGGAACTGCGGCATTCCTTGCTGAGGGGTCTGCGACTGGTCACCGTCCGCCGCCTCCCCTGCCTGACCAGCCCCATCAGCCTCAGCGCCTGCGTCTGCAGCAGCGGTGTCACCGTCTGGCTCCTGGGTCTTTTACAAAAGTGTTAGCGACGACATTTTACCTGCTAGAGGCCCAAAACGGGACTTACCTGTGCTTGAGCTTGAGCTTCGACATCGCCGTCAGCTTCGCGTGCGGTTTTCTCCGCCCCGTCGGTGGCAGCAGAATCCACGGACGGCTCTTCCACCTTGCCATTCACAACGGGGGCCGTCTCTGAGGCCTCAGTGTCAGCAGCGCCCGGCTCGGGCGCACCCCCGGCCGCCTGAGCATCCGCCTGGGTGGCGGCGCCATCCGCAGGTGTCGCGACCGTTGGAGTGGCAGGAGTCGCAGATGGGCGTTCCTTCTCCCGCTTCTTCTCCTCCGTGCGCAGGAAGGCCTTGAGGGTGGTCCGGAGGGCCTTGTTGGGCTTACACAGGTCGGAGGAGATGGGCGTGTGCGCGCAAACGGGGCAGGTTTCGGGGAGAGATTGCTGGCCTACAGAACGGGTCAGCACTTTGCCTCACCTCGAGAGTGGTAAAAAGCGAGAATGAAAAGAGGTTGGGGCAGCGACATACAGTTCTCGCATATTGCTTGGTCGCAGCACGGCAGACGAAAAGCGTTCACCGCGAGCTTGTTGCAGATGGCGCATCGCAGCTTGAACGGAATCTCATCCTGGGTGAGAGAGCTGATCGAGAGCATGTCAGCAGAATAGTATCCAACGAAGCGTCCAGAGCGTGTCTAGCTCACCTTGCGATGTCCATCAAGCCCGCGGGCTGGTCCGCCACAGCCATCTGGAATGCCTACGCCGCTGGTGTGGTGAAGGCGACCTGAGCTGTCCGTTTCTCACGAGATGACAGAGAAAGAAGGGAAGACGGACATGCGCGATGACATGACGGAGAAGACATCAATAAGAAGCTGCGCAGGCAGCCGGCATGGCCGTGGTGCGTCGAGGTGAATGAGAGGGTGACGGACGGAGGACTTGTGTCGCGCTGCGCCGAAATTGTCGCCTCGACGAAGAACGTCCGGGGCGGAGCAACGTTTCGCCTTCCGCCGACGCCGCCGCAGCGCAGCACACGAAACCGCTCAACACGGCTACAATACTACCTACAGCATTCCGATTCCTAATTTCGATATTTTTAGTCCATTGTCTGTCCATTGATCCGTCTAGCACCAGGCTCCTCCCATGGAAAGGTGAAAATACCACAATGCGGAGATGCTGCTGAGCTGCGTGTCCTACCTGGACTGTTTTATATTTCTGGTCCTCCTCGCTCCGCAGCTCATCCTCCAAGCTGGGCTCTTCACCACGCTCTTCTACGGCTTCCGGAGCCTTCCATTCTTAGGTCCTGACAAGAACTGAACCTATATAAAATGGTATTTTACTGAATTGTGGTCCACAGTCCTAGAATTACCCTACCAGATCGTCCAGCGGCGCTACCTGACGCCCAGGGCGCGCAGGGCACCGTACTACCGCCATGCAACGCTGTTCCAGGAGGTTGTAGTTCGATGCGTCAAGTACGCCTTTGCCGCCATCCCTCCGCGGGTTGGACGGGTCTTCTTCTCCAGGGAGGTGATGCTGCCCTTCCTGCGGTATCGCATGATGAGGCACGGTTACTTCCATCTGCCCTTCTCCTTGCAGGAGATCAGACGTGTATGTGTCGACCGATCTCTCTCTCCAGCGTATCGAATGGCTCAGATATCGTATTCTAGGCTGGGATGAGGGGCGTTTGGATTATGTGGGACGAACTACAGAAACCAGACATCGTGATCTACTATGCCCATGGTTCGTCCTCCCGTGAACGCAACTTACAACATGCGCTGAAAAGCGACAGGGGGAGGTTTCTCCATGGGCTCGGCGTACTTCTACCTGGAGTTCCTGATGGCCTGGATGACCGTGCTGAGGAGAGCAGGGTACAGCAACCCGGCCGTCTTCGCGCTGGACTACGCTCTCGTGCCGGACCAGGTCTTCCCGGCCCAGATACAGCAGGCTCTGGAGGGCTACGAGTTCGTGCTCTCCGAGGCAGGGAATTCCTCCCGGATCTGCCTGAGCGGAGACTCTGCGGGTGGCACGATCATGCTGAGCCTGCTGCTCTGCTACGGACGGACAGACGACTGGGGCAGCAAGAGACCGGGCCTGGCCGCTCTCTTTTCGCCATGGGTGACCATCGTGTCGCCGGAGAACCGCAACACGGAGAGCGACTACCTCAACGCGGAGAGTCTGCATCTGTACGCCCAGCAGTATGCGGGAAAGGCCGTCTCGCTCGACGACCCCATCGCGTCCCCGGGGACGTGCCAGGACGCGGCGTCGTGGCGGCGGGCGTCGCCCTCGCAGGGGTTCGTCTGCCTGTACGGGTCGGAGGAGGTGTTTGCGCCCGAGATCCGGCGCTGGCGCCAGATGGTCTGCCAGGCGGGGTGCGCGTGTGAGGTCGAGGAGCAGCCGGACGCGATCCACGCGTGGCCCATCGTGGCGCTCTTTGTCTGCGACACGGTGGCGGAACGGCTGCAAGGGCTGGTCCGGATGACGGAGGCGATCAAAGACAAGATCCGGCCTGGAGCTGCGTGGGATGGTCAGCGTGGATGGTAGACAACGACCAGGCTTGACGGGTCCAGCCACGGCGCGATCAGATTAGATCAAGTTTGGGGTCCCTCACGGGTCGAGCGCCGGCGATGCCATGGAGGACGAGTCCTCCTGGCTTCAGCTCGGCACCGCACCTCGGGCATGCTCTGGTCATCACGCCGCGCGATGAGGCTGTTGCAGGTGGACCGAAGGGGAACAGCGTACCTATACTCGTGTCACAGCCACAGATAGATCGGGAGTAGATCGAGAGGGGCCATGCTGTATAAGAACCGTGTTTATATGTAGATCCATGACGTTGTCAGCGTAGAGTACCGGTTGAGGCTGAAGGGGATGGCGGGGTGGGGAGGCGGCACGTGGGCGGTGGCGGTTTGCGTGCGATCCTGCGGGATCACGGAGAGAAAGGAAGAGCACAGCAGAACAGAAGGGCACGAAAGGAAAAAGAAGACGGAGAAACCCTTATCCCACAGAAGATGGCCGTCGGATCACCAGGAAGTATCTACCACGGAGATCCACGAGGAGACGGGCGCAGGATCAGGAAGATCAGCGAGTGATGCCTGAGGCAGCGACAGGCGATGAGCCCGCGCGCAGGGTTAAAAGGAGCGTCGTGCCCGCGCCCGGACGGCCGTCCTCTCCTGCCCGCCGTATCGCCACGCACCTGCCCGCTGCTGTTGCTGCCGTCTGGCCCCCGCGCGCGCTCCGCACACAGCCGCCACGCACCGCCGCAGATCGCTCGGGCCACGCGAAGAGACCGAGCACAAAGAACGAGTTCACCCACGACCGTGAAGAACAGACAGAAGAAGAGAAAAAAAAAGAAAGAGAAACAAAAGACAAAAGAAAGAGAAACAAAAGGCAAAGAAAACCGCCAGGGACATCCGCGGTGATGCTCTGATCCACCGGATCCTCGTCCACAAGGTATGCGCTGCGCAGGATCCTCCACGGTCTCTGCATCTCTGATATCTGATCTCCCATGTCTTGCTGACGCTGCTCCCCAGCTATGACCGACCAGGACAGCTCGTACCGACCGCGATCGCCCGACCTGTCCTCGTTGCCGCCGGTCGCCTCGCCCTACACGCCGTCGCCCTACCCGCTCACCAGCCCGCTCGCCCACCGCGCCTCCTACGACGCCTCGCCCTTCTTCTCTCCCCAGTACCAGCAGCAGCAGTACGTCCCGCCGCCCTCCTTCGCCCCCTACAGCTCCCCCGCCGCTCCGTCCGCCGGCGACATGGCCCGCCGCAGCACCCGGGTCTCGCGCGCCGCCGAGACCGTCGCCGCCGAGCCCCCCGTCGTCCAGAGCAAGCCCGAGGACCCGTCCCCGGTCACCGAGGCGCCCCGGCCGCGTCCGGGGGCCGGCATCGAGGTCAAGACCAAGTTCCCCGTCGCGCGCATCAAGCGCATCATGCAGGCGGACGAGGACGTGGGCAAGGTTGCGCAAGTCACGCCGATTGCAGTGTGTATGTTCCTCCTCTCTACGTCCATCTTCCCGGGGTTATCGACGAGACCACTGACGTCTGGCCCAGCCAAAGCGCTCGAGCTGTTCATGATCTCGCTCGTCACCAAGGCGGCGCAGGAGGCGCGCGAGCGCAACTCGAAGCGCATCACCGCCGCGCACCTCAAGCAGGCGGTCGCCAAGGACGAGGTGCTCGACTTCCTGGCCGACATCATCGCCAAGGTGCCCGACCAGCCCGCCGGCAAGAAGCACGACGACGACGGCAGCGACCACAACGAGGGCGGCGGCCGCCGCCGACAGGGCCGCCGGAGGAAGGAGGAGAGCGACTAGTCTCCCCTTCTTTCGTATTCTCCGGTTGCTATTCCTGTTCCTGTTCTTCTGTTTCTCTTGTGATGATCGGATGATGATATGGGTCTTAGAATGGGATGGGGCGTTTGGTCGCTGGGTTTGGATCCTGTGGATATCGGGATGTGCTTAGTTTGCGCTATACATAATGCATCGTTGCTGGTAGCTTTTTCTTTCTAGAGAGGCCCGAGATGTCACTGGGCCGGTCTTGTGCAGCGGTCTGGGATGTTGTACTGTTCTGTAGACCTATGTGGTGCTTGTAGGCGTGACGTTGGAGCAAGCAGCCCAGGGCGGTCTTGGCGCCAGGGGCTCCGCCTGGCGCGTCTCGATCAGCACATCCAGATCGAACCTCCGCCCACGACGTGCTGACGGCACCATGGACTTTGTACGTTCCCTTCTTCCTGCCATCACCCTCTCCTGGTCGTCTACTGACTGCCTCGGCAGTGGTCTCGTCTCATCGGCGGCTCCCGCTCGCTGTCCTCCAAGACGCTGCGCACCAGCACCCCCGCGGAGCGCCTGGCCGCGTTCAAGCGGACGTGCAACACCCTGCAGGTGAGCTCTCTCTCTCTCTCTCTCTCTCCCCTTCATACAAGAATCTCGAAGACGCTGACCTCCCCAGCAAATATGGCGCACGGCCAATTCCCCCTCGGGCGAGCTGGCCGCCACGGTGCACGCGCGCAACTGCGTCGACCGCCTCAACTCCGTCCTCAGCGATGAGTCGCGCGGCCCGGCACCGCATCCCTGCCTCGCGTACGCCTCGACCTCGCAGATCTACGTGACCGTCACCAAGCTGGCCCTGTCTTCCTACGACGAGGGGATGCTGCGCTCCGCCGCCGTCTTCTTCAACACCCTCATCGACGCCGAGGTCGACGGCATCGTCGACAGCCGCATCTTCGCCCGCGCCGTCGTCGACATGGTCCGCCGGGGGAGCTCCGCGAGCGAGGAGGTCGAGGGCCGCCTGGTCGAGCTGCTCTTCGGCATCGCGAACAACATCCGCCTGCAGCCCCAGATCCTGCCCGCCTGGTTCACCCCCAAGCAGACCGACGACGCCTCCCCGGACCGGGACCGCGAGCAGCCGCAGCGGCCGACGACCAGCGGCAAGGAGTTTGCGGGCGCCACGCGCAGGGAGGACTTCCCGCTGTTCTACCTGCTCATCGACTACGTGCACCACGAGGGGCGCGCCGGCGACTTTGCGCGGACGGGCCTGCTGTACATCATCGAGACGGCGTCCAAGTCGCGCAGCCTGGAGAAGTGGCTGATCGAGAGCGACCTGGCGACCACCATGGCCACCGGTCTGGGCGCGCTCTACAGCCAGCTGAGCAGGTTGGTCCTGTCCTGAAGTGGAGATAGATCGGTTACTGAACAGCTGACGCAGGACACTGTCGTTCTCCGTCTCGGAGGGCGTCGTCCCCCATATCGTCGCCCTGTCGGACCACGCGCCGCTGGAGACGGCCGTGCAGCCCCAGCTGGGCGCGCACATGGACTCGTTCCTGTCGTATCTGCTGTTCTGGCAGGACACGGTCGACCACTGCAAGTCGGTCGAGGTGAACGAGACGCTGCTCGACCACTTCCAGGTCCTGTTCCTGCAGCAGCTGCTGTAAGTCTACCTAAGCTCAATATATCAATTGGCACATGCTGATTACGCAAGGTATCCCTCTCTGCTCGAGTCGTCCGACGTGGACGGAGGCTCGACCTCCGCCGTTCTCACCTATCTCTACCGCATGCTCGAGGTGATCGACCAGCCCGACCTCATCCACCGCATCCTGCACTACCTGCTCGCGTCCCCGTCCGAGTCGGACCCTCCACACGACAAGGCCACGGCACGCATGTCGATGAGCCGGCGCAGGTCTCTCGACCTGCTGGCGGCCTTTGCGGAGGAGGCCGCCAGGCCCGAACCGTCTCTCTTCAACCTGGTGGATCTGATCCTGATGGGCATCCGGTCGACGAACCGCCAGACCGTGGTCGCCACGCTGCGGCTCCTGACCGTGATCCTGCGGAGACACCATTCCTTCGCGGGGTCGCTGATCAAGACGACCCCGAGCGAGCAGGAGACGCGGCGCACCGTGGGCGCTCTCAACGCGGAGCTGCAGCAGTTCCTGTCCATGGCCACGTCCATCGTGGACGACCCGACGCTGGACGAGTCCTACGACAACTACCTGAAGGATGCATCGTACATCCTCGAGTCCCGCCTGTTCATCCTCCCGCCCGGCGGGAACTTTGTCGACGGACCGGCGGACCGGCCGCTGGACGTCCGCAAGGACGACGCCATCCTGCGAGAGCTGCTGGGTCTGCTGGAGACGTTCTTCACGAACAGCGTGGTGGTGAACCTGGCCCTGACGGAAGCGATCACCAGCCTCGCCTCGTCGAATCTGGTCTCTCTCGACGGCTGGCTCCTCGTCGAGCCCTCCCACTACGAATACAAACCCGGCGAAACGCCCGTGTCGAGCATCCCGGAGCCAGGAGCGGACGGCGCAAACCCGGAGCAAGCAGTGGACCCCCTGACGCTGATCCGCCTGGCGTACAAGGAGCCCACCTGGTCGAGCGAGAACGTGCCCCCTGTGACCGCGACGCTCCAGAGGCTGGTGAAGCAGATCCAGCAGTGGCGCCGCGAGGTCGCCGACTTTGACGTGCTGATCGCCGCGCGCCGCGACCTGCTGCACCACGAGGACCAGCCACCGCGTCGCGACCGACGTCGCCAATCGTCCGAGCCGTCGCCCTATGCGCCCGTCGAGCGGCCCCTGCAGCGCGCAGCGGAATCCCTGTCCCCAGCGCGGGGACGGAATGTGCAGCCTGACGCTCCTAGACCGGTGTCCCAGCACCGAGCAGGCTTTGGCTCTCCTCTCCAGGAACAGTCACTCAGACCCCCTCCGTCGCGCGGCCAGTCCCGGACGCGCACCGTCGTGGCCGAAGACCTGCGCCGCCGCCTGGCGATGCCCTTCCCCGTCGACGGGCCGTCTTCCTCTTCTCAATCTCAACCTCAATCCCAACCCCAATCCCGCCCAGGGTCCGCCCAGCAGAGCGAATCCGAGTCTGTCAGCGGGGACAGCGACTCGATCGGCGGATCGGGAGCAGGATCGGGACAGCAGGCGGAGGCGGAGGGGACGACGCGGCCAGAAGTCACGCTGGGCCACGTGCTCACGAACACGGTCATCCTGTACGAGTTCATTCTGGAGCTGGCGGCGCTGGTGCAGGTGCGGGCGAGTCTGTTCGAGGAGGCGGGGTACGTGCGGTAGTCTGCCTGAAGTTCTTTCTCTTGTTTTTTTTTCCAGACGGTTACTTGATACGTTTCAACCACATTGCCCGCCCAGTTTGGCCCTTAGATAGATACCCACTCCATGTATCCGATGTGCTGCAAAGTTGACCTGTCTAGTCTAGTCTTGTCTAGTTCACGTCTAGATCTAGATATCGGTATAGATAAGTAGATTCTTCTTCCAGCGCGTTAACTATTGCTATAGCAGTACGTACAGTACATACATTATCCTTGTCAATGCAAACTCTACGCCGCAGCTTTTCTCTAGACGCGCCCCATCTCGGTTCTCATGAAGCTCGCTGAAGGATATAGAAAAAAGGCCATGACCGCTGGTTGCAGTGCGAAAAGAAACTGGTATTTGTGGCGTCCAGCAAACTGAATACATCCCTATCTACCTCCCCGAAGTAGCAGCAGGAACCTAGGAGGTACCTACCTAGGTCCTGTACAGTCCTACCGGCGCTAGATCAGTATCTCCGCTACCTCGAGACCCCCGCTCGCATTTCAGAAGCTCCCGATGAATCCAATAGGGGAATGTTGCCTGACTTTGCCCCTGTTGGCGGTTGCCATAGTCAATTTCCCAGGGGGCGGGTGAGACCCGAGTTATCTCGTTTTTTCTTTACAGTACAACCAACACAGCTGCATGGGATCAATGGGCTTACGCACCCGTCCACGATAGAGCGGCTTGAGGCAGACACAGTTCTTCTGAAAGCCAGGATAGTCGGCGAACGGGAGCCGATCCTGCAAGGGGTCGACAACCTGCGGTGGATGCGAAAGAAGCATCTCTTTGCGTGTCGGAGGGTGGAGGGATTCAGCGCTCTCATCAGAGTGAGGACCTACCGGGTATCGGGCAGTAGTGAGCGTCTCTGGGAGGACGATCAGAGGGACGAGCGGGCGCTGGCTTCGGCGGGTCTGTACAAGTCGACTGAAAAAGCGCTGTGAGACTTGGCAGGCCGTGTTCACTGTGGAAAAAAAAGCTATGTATTTACAGTACTATGGATTCACAGAGACACATACCCATGTGAACTAGCTTTTGGTTAAAAGATCGCTGAATTTATGTGCAGACCTTTTTTGTCTCCAAAGTTGAGCCCCTTGACAGTGTCATGGAAACCGGGTTTGCAACATAAGATCAGGTGGTCCATAGATATACAAGCTATCCAACTCTATTATATTGTTCAACATGTCTAAATCTCATGGCGTTTGTCCAATGACAAGCGAAGAATTTACTATTGCGCACTAATCAACGTATGTCATTAACAACATCAACCCGTTCTGCAGCACTCCGTACCCGTTATGACCAAGGTTAGGGCTTATTGATTTATATATATATATATATTTTGAAAACATGCTCCCCCATATCCCAATAAAAAAATACATACATCATGCAGGATAAATATGTGTATGGCTGACGGTTCGGGATGCGGCTCGGGAGACTCTTTAGCACCCGGACGGTTCCCCGGACCGCGCGTCCCTGAGCCTCCCGACAAGAGTCTACAGCCACGATGCTTGATCAGTGCAGGACTGTCCGACAGCAAGTGTTCCAGGCCGGGGAGCAGATCAATCATCAATCGCCATGCCACGAACGGTGACGCAGCTGCTGCGGCGGAGACTGAGCTCCTGACGGCCTCCACGCTCCATCTCCAGCAACGTCCCCGCCGATCCGACGCGATCTGGCTGGATGACGACGCGGCAGATCGGCGCCCACGATGGTCCAGTGTTCAATCGCATCCGATCTGATGGTCCCTGATGGTGGACCCGCCGGGGCCCAGATCCAGCCAGATCCAGAACCCGAGGGACTCGGGGGCGGCCTACCGCGCGTCTATCGCATCCCGATATAGCTCGGAGCTCCTGTCTTGACTGCAGACCATGAATTGACCTCTGTTTGGATATGTATATGTATATACAACGGCGGCATCGGGCCAGCTCGACCTGATGATGCGCCCTGCAGACCACCGCCGCGTCCGTCCTGCTCCCGACCCCGACGACGACCGGGAAGATGCCCCTTTCCTCTTGTCTGCAAGGGAGGAGGACTCTCCTCTTCGCCGTGTCTCTGACGATGAGGACTCGGACGCCCGCAGACGCCTCCGCCTCCGCCTCATGATCACCCTGTTCGCCATGACGCTGGCGGTCGAGACGGGCGTCGCCATGTCCAGCGGCCCCATGACGCGCATCTACGAGTCCATCGCCTGCCGCCAGTTCTACGAGGCCCGCGACCCCGGCAAGATCGGTGCAGACGGTCAGGTGCCCGAGCAGCTGTGCAAGAGCAAGGAGGTGCAGGGCGAGGTGGCGCTGGTCAAGGGCTACGGCGAGTTCTTTGACGGCCTGTTCAGCATCCTGCTTGCCGTCCCGTATGGGCTGCTGGCCGACCGCTACGGGCGCAAGCCCACCATCTGCCTCGCCATCCCCGGGTTCGTCCTCAACGTGGCCATCACGCTGGTGGTGCTGTGGTTCTCGGACATCTTCCCGCTGCGCGCCGTCTGGCTGTCGTCGCTGGCGTGGCTGTTTGGCGGCGGGTTAGTCGTGTCGGCCTCGATCATCTGGACGATGATGGCGGATGTGACGACCGAGTCGCAGAGGTCGGTGCATGTTTCGAGCGTCCATCTATATCCATGTTTGGACTGCACAGCCTACTGACTTCCCCCCAGAGCAGCGATCTTCTTCCAGTTCGGCGTGGCCGCCATGGGCTCGGACTTCATCTCCAGCGCCGCCAGCTCCTTGCTGATGGGCCTGGACCCGTGGATCCCGATGCTGCTGGGCTGGGGCATTATGCTCGCCGGCGCCCTGGCCGGCCTGTCCCTGCCGGAGACCATGCATGCCTTCCCCTCGACGGCGTCCGACCCCAGCCACGAGCTCTCCGAGCTGAGATCCGGCGGGGAGCTCCATTCTTCCCAGCATGACCATGGGCAAACGCCCAGGAAGAAGGGCGGACTGACGGCCACCCTGCGCAGGAAAGTCTCGTCGACGGTGTCTCCGTACGGCTTCGTCCTCGAGAACCGGCAGGTCATGCTCCTGCTGTCCGCGTTCCTCGTGTACCGCCTCAGCCGCGGCACGGCCTGGTTCCTGGTGCAGTACATCTCCGTGCGGTACGGCTGGACGATCGCGCGTGCCAACTTCCTCGTCTCGCTGAAATCCGGGCTGATGGTCATCCTCTTCACGGCCATCCTGCCCGTCGCGTCCTGGTACCTCGTCTCGCGCCGGGGCACCGACACGCGGGTCAAAGACCTCATCCTGACCAAGGCGAGCATCATCTTCCTGCTCCTGGGCACGTTGGGTATCGGCCTCTCGCCCACCGTCTCGACCATGATCCTCTGCATGGTCGTGCAGACGATGGGGGCGGGCTTCGTCTTCGCGACGCGCAGCCTCATCACGACACTCGTCCAGCGCAACCAGACCGCGCGGCTGTACACGGTCATCGAGATCCTGCAGGCGGTGGGCACCATCATCGCCAGCCCGACCATGACTGCCTTCTTCCAGTGGGGGCTCGACCTGGGCGGGTTCTGGACCGGGTTGGCGTGGATGGTGGCCAGCGGGTTCTTTGGGCTGGTGGCGGCCGTGGTGTGGGCGTTTCGGGTGCCGCCGTCGGGGGTGACAAGACTGGAAAATCGAGATGGAGGTGGAAATGGGGATGAGGAGTACAGATGAGATGTGATGTGTATAGACTTGCTTGCTTTGGTCTGTTCTTGCTTTGGAGCGTTCTCCACCCCATTGATATGTCATTAGTATCTCTATAGATAGAGTCCGCACGGTAATACCGCTGAATAGAGAATAGAAGTCATCAATATCATTCTTGGCATGCATATGCATATATGCACATATTCGCGTAGTTTGGCGTCAAAACTCAGCGTCTGAAACACGCTACACCGGCCTTTCGAATAGATAATTTCTACAGCGCTGTTTTTCGAGACATCCACGCTGCCGTAGACGGACTTGATTGAGACTGTGCATATATGCATATGCCCATTTACCTAGGGTTGGTATAGTAGCCCCCGAGTACGTAGGGAATACTACTACGCATACATGCTGAATAATGCCAGTCAGTGTCTTCGAATAATGCGATGCAGATGTGTGCAATGGCAATGCAAGCAACGACGATCAGGCTGGGAGAAAATAAATAACAGCGTTTACATTGGAACAGCTCCACATCCGCGCACGTCCTTATCAGGACTATATCCTTGGCGTTTAAAAAAAAGGGAATAATAAATTGGGAATGTCTTTTCCTTTATATCCAGACGCAATCACAGACACAGAAGGAAAGATCAAATTATATATGCATCGCTGACTGGGCAGTCTATGATTCTAACTCCACTCTGACAGTAAGTGTCCAAGCATATGGTTGAAAAAAAAAAAAAAAAAATCAAAGACATGCCACCTCGAACCAAAGCCTTGGAATGTCAATTCAAACAGTAACTTGCTAAGACTGTACAGTACGGTCGAGGTAAAAGTCTGACCTAGATTGAGTCTACACCTGCACTGTACATCGACAGCGATACAGGGAACCTCCAATGTTGGATACGCGCCATATCAGCAAACAACCAGTGAGCTATGCAGCGCTATGATAGCTTACAAGGCTGCAGGACCGTCTCGACAGGCTTGCCCCGTTTCGACGTCAACTGACCCTGCAGAGCGGTTATCAGGACATCCAAGATTCTGGAACTAATGAAGCTGCTGAGAGCTCCACATTATTGATCAACAAGGGATACCCACTGAAAACACCAGTGTCTCTCCAATCACCGAGTAGACTCGTCCCGCTCCTGCAATCACCCAAACACATGGTCTGAAATGCAATCAGTGCCATGAACATGCTACCACGTTGTTCGATAATGCCCGGTCTGCATAGGTGCCTGGTATAAGAAGAGATCGCTACTTATATCGTCCCTCGGGGATTTCGGACCCAACGTGGCGTGTTCACGCCTGTTAGAGCTGCAGTTTTATGATCCCTGCATGGACTCTGGATCCAACGCAACTCTATCGAACTCGCAAGAGCATCCCTCGAGGGTCAGTCACCACTCACCGCTGGCACAGATACTGCAGAAAGATGACTCTTCATTGTCTCTGCCGGCGTCCTGATGCCTGGGGCAGCCAGCGTCACGTGGGCGGAAGCCGGCTTCTTGCATGTGAATGTTTGCGGTGACCAACGCAGCCCGACGTCGCTGCACTCTTTTTATTCTCAAAAACAACATCGGGTTTAACGTACATATATTATATTTTTTGGGAGCCGCATAGTTGCGGCATTCTCTTTTTGTTCCTGTTTTGCCTGCCGTTCTCCCACAGTTTTCTTTCTACCAGCTACATCGCGCATATGGGGAAGCTCTTGTGACTGCAGCACTTCCACACCTCTCTGTGATAATCGCAATCAGCAATGGAGAAATTCTCCCAGTTTCGGGATAGAGGTCTGCGTTTTCATTGCGAGTGGCCGTCGGCATCTTGACTGACTGTCTACGTTCCAGGCTCGGGCATCGCTCCCTTTCTCCCGATTCCCGCGCAACCGTCCCGCCTCCAGCTCCCGCTGCACATATTCCTTTTCTGCTTCCGGCTTCCTCTATTCATAGCGGTCTGCCTGAGCTATTTCCTCGTGCTGCAATGGCTCCCAATTGGGTCGCTGGGCAAGAAGGCCTCGCTCTGGTGCATACTGGGCGTGCCCAGTATTTGGTGGATTGACCTGCAGATCGATGGGGTCCGGAAAGGGTATCTCTATGGCTTGCGGAACATAATCTGTATCAGAATCTCAGAGTTCTGACCGGCGTCGCAGGTCGCTGGCGAAACAGCGAAAGGACCGTCTACCCGGTCCGGGTTCGATCATCGCATCCTCCTTCACGTCGCCCATCGATGCGGTCTACCTTGCTGCCATCTTTGACCCCATCTTCGTCGCGTCGTACCCATCCACCAGTCAGGTGGAACAGATATCATTATACCAAGCAATTCTGCGCTCTTTCTCGTTCCCCCAAGTAGACCCGCCCCCAGGGGCGCGCATGGTGGACATCTCCAAGCTCCTGGAGAAGTATCCCAACCGTCCCATCGCCATGTTTCCGGAATGTACCACCACCAATGGCCGGGGCATTCTTCCCCTCAGTGTTTCTCTCTTGGATGTCCCATCGAAGACCAAGATCTATCCCGTCAGCGTGCGTTACACCCCGGCAGACGTGACGACCCCAATCCCGAGAAGTTACACCACCTTCCTCTGGAATCTCCTGAGTAAACCAACGCACTGCATCCGTGTCAGAATCGCTGAGGCAGTCAGTGGATGCGGAGATGTTGGCGCCGCATCGCCAGCCCTGAAGGAAGGCCAAGCGAACGGCCTCCCAGCAAATGATTACGGCGTATCTTTGACGCGCGAGCAGAAGGCGCTGCTGGACCACGTCGGAGAGGCACTTGCGCGGCTGGGAAGGGTGAAGAGAGTCGGTCTGGGAGTGAAGGAGAAGCAGGATTTCGTCAGGATGTGGACGAAGGGGAAACGAAGGCAATGAAACCAAAATGACATTTCATGATGCGACAGAAGCTTTTTTTTTGAAGCTCCGTTTGGATTGAGTTTGGAGCTCGAACCGGCTTTCGGAAAAGCTTGGATCTGGGCTTTATTTTGTGTTCCCTTCAGTTGTCCATATTCCATAGTTGGGTCGATGCTCTCCTGTCGTTGATGACGCCTTTTTGGTCTACTAGACGTCCGTTTAGACGACTAATCATCATTACTAGGCTGTTATCTTTCGCCTATCAATGGTGTTGAACCCTACCTCACGGCTGGTAGCGAGACCGCGGATCATCCTTCACCTTTTACAGCATTAAAGACAGAAGATTTGCCTAGGTTTATCTGGAGAAACAACGGACGGACACAAAAAGGTTTCTGCAAGCGCTTGTTGACCGTCTTCACCTTCCAAGATCCAATTCAATAGAACTCAGTATGCGACGGTGTCTAACCCAACCTAGAGTGCTGCGTAATTCTCAGGTTATGTCGAGCCAGTACCTGGGATAAGAATTTCTATACCAAAACAGGGAATTCACCGTGCCTTCAAGGGTGTGCCCTCCTAGGGCTTCGTCTCCGACTCCCGCGGGTGTTTTCTCGCGACAGATAGGGCCGAGTACTTTGAAGTCGGCGAAATAGTGCCCGTTGACCGACAGGGAGGGCTGCCACCTGCTTTCTGAGGACATGGCCTCATCTCCGGACCGCAGAAAGTGTCAGTTGATTTGGCGGTTGATCCGGTCAAAGGCATCACATGAATCCGGGGGCCTTGGGGTACAGACCCCTGCAGGACTTTTTCTGCAGACAGAGTAGTCCTCCCGGCAGTTCTCGTGGCCTTTATAACAACCCTGTATTAAGGTGCTTACTCCACTCATTCGGCAGTTCCCCCCGCACTCAGCGTGATGCTCACCATTCTGTTTCTGTTCTTGATTTTGCACATGTCAGGAGCTACAATTGAGATCCGCCTTCCCCATAGGCCCTATCAACTTCATCAGTGCAGATCCCATCGTTCCTCAGTTTGTGTTAATCTACGACTCATACGCGGAGCAAGCCGGGACCGCATCATTATCACGAGGCAGATACTCTGCTGGGCGGTAAAGAGAGCTCCCTCGGCTGAGAATTCTCCACCTCTCATGGACTATTAATGCGGGGTATCGAACGCTTTTCAGTTTTTCCCCGCTGTATGTGAATCGTCACTTGAACATAACCGGATCTACTTCGGAGACACCCCTGCATTGCCGAGAAGTTTGTATGCAGCTCGGGAAAGATGCTGCCACATAGATAGCCCGATGGCAATATGCTCTCATCGCTCTTGATTTACAGAACCGATATTTCTCCGGCGGGGCATGGAGTATTCTGTATATCACCCAGAGATCGGGCATATAAGGATGGTTTATTTTCTACAGACCGACTAAGGTCTCCAGCTCTAGGATCCGTCTGGCCTGAGAGATTGATTGCTCTTTCACGTCATGGCTCTTCCAAAGGCTCTCGTGCTTTCCGGTCTCCTGGTTGTGTCTCGGCTGCTGCAGGGTGTAGACGGTATATCGCTCTCTGTTTCGAAAGATGGAGGGAATGCTTCGAGTCCCATCCTATACGGATTTATGTTCGAGGTATATGGTCATGTTATACCATTCATTGTCTTCCGTTTTATTAAAAAGTTTATAGGATATCAACCACTCCGGGGACGGCGGGATCCATGCTCAGCTGCTGCGCAACAACGGATTCCAAGGAGACAACCCCGGCTTAACAGCCTATGGAGCGGTTGGAAACGTGGAATTAGCAGTCGACACAGCCAACCCGCTCTCAACGGCAATCACCTCCTCTCTCAAGGTCAGCGTTCCGTCCGGGACCACTGGCAAGGTCGGTTTCCTGAACGAAGGCTACTGGGGAATCCCCGTGAACGGAGACACATACCACAATTATTTCTGGATCAAGGGAGACTATAATGGTACCGTCACCCTACAGCTTGTCGGCGCCTCGTCGGGAACAGTATACGCTTCAAAGGACTTGCACGTTGAGAGCACCGCGGACGACTGGACGTACCACGAAACCTCGTACGGCTCTACTGCCGCGCCGGACGGGAACAATGTTTGGCAACTTCTCTTTGACGGCTCCGCGGTGGCTGGCAGCGCCTTGTACTTTGATCTTGTCCAGCTTTTCCCGGTTACGTTCCACAACAGGTTTGCACTCCATTTGAATATCTGCTTGTTCTTTGCTCATGCCATTCCAGACCCAATGGCCTAAGACCGGAGATTGCGAACGCTCTGGTGGATGTTCAAGGATCCTTCCTTCGGTTCCCAGGGGGTAATAACCTGTGAGTCGTCACCTCACCTAGCTGGAATGTCCGCGACCAGAACTGACACATATAAAGTGAGGGTTATAACGTGGCTAATCGCTGGATCTGGAACAATACAATCGGTCCTCTAGAGTCGAGACCAGGCCATCAGGGTGCTTGGGGATATCCTAACACAGACGCCTTAGGTAAGCGTGCGATTATAATTGAAGTGAAAAAGAGAAGATAACGAGTGGTACACTAACTGGTCCTAGGTCTTTTGGAATACCTGTTGTGGTGCGAGGATATGAATTTGACACCCGTTCTAGGGGTCTGGGCCGGCTTGGACCTCTCGGGGGGTGTCATTACCGGATCAGCCCTTGAGCCATATATCCAGCAGGCCCTCGACGAAATTGAGGTACCTGAGTGGCTCAGACACGTCATCTTTTCATGATCGATTGCTGATATACATTTGCAGTATGTCCGCGGCTCCACAGATACCCCGTACGGAGCCCTCCGTGCAAAACACGGGCATCCTGAACCGTTCACGCTCACCCATGTCGAAATCGGAAACGAAGACGACCTCAACGGCGGCTGCAGTTCATACCCGGCGCGATTCACGGCCTTCTACAACGCCATCCACGGAGCATACCCGGACATCAACATCATCGCCAGCACGCGGAACGACAACTGCCTGCCGAGCCCGAAGCTCGACGGGATGTGGATGGACCAGCACCACTACCTCACTCCGGACCAGTTCGTCGCGCTCTTCAACGAGTTTGACCACGTGGACCGCAGCCATCCGGTCTTCGTGGGCGAGTATGCCGTCACGAGGACCAACAGCGGCGGCAGCATGTCGTTCCCGAACATGATCGGGTCTGTCGGCGAAGCGGTGTATATGATCGGTCTGGAGAGGAACAGCGACGTGGTGCTGATGGCGGCGTACGCGCCTCTGTTGCAGCATTTCAACTCTACGCAGTGGACCGTGAGTCTTCCATCTTGAATATATAGATAGGGTCAGAACCTGTTTGCTGACACGACATTTAGCCCGATCTGATCGGCTACGACTCCGACCCTGGTAGCCTGACCCTGTCCACCAGCTACTACGTGCAGCAGATGTTCTCCAGGAACCGTGGAGACACTATCCTCCCGGTGACATCTGACTCGAACTTTGGTCCTGGTGAGAGAGTCCCATCGACAAACCACATTCACTTCCTCCTTCCTATTTCATGTGTACCTCTCAACAATCCACACTGTACTGCATACACTAACATAAGATGACCTGGCAACCAGTCTACTGGGTCGCCTCCCTCCGCGCCAGCGACATGACCTACTTCGTCAAGCTCGCCAACTACGGCTCCTCGGCGCAGACCGTGGACGTCACGATCGACGGCACGACGACGGGCGCGCTGACGGTGCTGTCCGGGGCGGAGGACGCGTCGAACTACCCGTACGAGGCGAACGTTGTGCCCGTGGAGTCGGCCGTCACAGCGTCTCAGGGGACGTTCTCGCTCCAGTTGCCGGCGTGGTCGGTTGCGGTGTTGAAGGTGAATTGATTAGTACCAATTAACTGTTGCGGTACTCGAAGGCGCAGAAGGTAGTTTATATATATGTACATATGAGTTAGTGCCTAATGTACATATATAGCAAACAGCGCGATATACAGCCAGTCTCAGTTTGTGTGCTGTGCAGTGGCTATCAGACAAGGAACCACTCACCGCCGACTGCAGCCACAGAATAGATTAAAAAAAATAAAACACCTATGTATCTGAGATTTCTCCACTGAAAAGTCGTCAATACCTAGTACTTACTTAGCTCCCTTTTGTATATTTATGTACAGTACATCTTAGGTGTTCACCAACCTTTCATCCTCATCTGCCACTTTCACTGGAACTACTCCTCGCTGGAGTTTGGAGCATATACTTACCCTTATATACCACATTAGAGCAGGAACGAGTACATGCGGCCATAGGGTGTGGAAAACAGGGCTTCCCGTCCGCTCAGCCGTACTTAAGCCACACGCCGGCCGGTTAGTAGTTGGGTGGGTGACCACCAGCGAATCCCGGCTGCTGCATGTTTTTCATTTTTCATTCTTTTCATAAAATGTTTGTTTTCTACTCTTGAATATTGTGAGTTTTGATTTTTATTGGTGTTGATCTGGATTGATTGCAAGGGTGGGCAAGTGAGGGAGTGGAAGTTGTTGCTAGGTGGATGTATGTATGTAGAATTAGAGTTAGTCAATCCATTTCTGCCTTCTCTGCCGGTGCGATTGCTGACTATACTCTGTACAGCAAAACAGGTAGTTATCTGGGGGGGATCACCACAGTCTGGTCTGTAGCCTGCATGGGTACCTCTCATTAATTGGGTACGGCTCGTTCCACCACACATGGCCTTAAGGAGGCTCCTTAAGGCTTTCACATCAGTATATGCTGGTATTCTTCGAGAATCTCATCCGATAAAAAAAACAACGTGATAAGTCTGGCTGCACGTTCGGTTTTTGCAAAGAATTTCTTCTTCGGAAAGTATCCCCTTGCATAGGATCTCCCATGCCTCGTGGCACAATAGCGTCGACCAGATACGGAGGGATCAGATATGGTGGTGTGAGGGACCGTTGAGGATGTACTGGAAGGTCTTTGGAATTCCATGGAAGAGAGGTATGACAGAGGTATAACAAAGGATGTGGGAGAGAATACGGTAGAGGTACAGCCCGAAGCTCCTAGACTCCGAGTTCATCACCTGTCAATAGAAACGATAAAAACAAGACCAGCTTCTAGCTGGTCTTCCCGGAGTGGATTACGCAGACCTATACTGCCTGTTTACATTCGAGAGTAGAGATTAGCGTACTATAACTTCTCACTTGTTCATCAGAGCTACAAGGGAAAAAAAAAATCCCCTGGTGCCACAGTAATATTGAACAATTGCTGCACCGGGTCCACAGTCTTCAAGAACAGGTGAAAACGCTTTCTGGAACGGTGGACACCTTAGTCGCACCAGATGCAGCACGGTCTTCCGGGCCTAAAATTGAGCTTTTTCAGCATCCGGTAGCCAACGCAGAGCGGGAAAAGGCCTCTTCAGCCCCGAAGCTATCTTTCCATGGCCAAACTACTTCAGCTTTCAGTTTCGGCATCGCTAGGCAGAGCCTACAGACCAGAGGCACCACCGATCTTGGCGATGAAGGCAACGTCACGCAAGAACCGTCTCCCATGCCTTCCCCTTCCCTGTCACCTCAAACATTTGAATATCAGCAATCCATCGACCCGCTCTGGGCGATAAGCAAGAAGGAAGCATTGCGACTATGTCGCGTGTACAAGGAAGAGATGGGAATAATGTATCCTGTCCTCGAGCTTGAGCAAACCATAAGCCACGTTAATGCACTGTACACGCATATGAGGACACCGTCCCTGTCCCGGCCTTCTCAAAATTCGTCTGATGCAGAGACACCCGACGATGACGACATAGATATTCTGAACCTAGTATTCGCCTGCGCGTTGACCGCTGAGGAGAGCGGCCACAGTGAACTTGGGATGAGGATCTTCAACAATGTCCGAAACGTTGCAAGTGATTCCATATGGATGCCCCCTGATATCAAAGAGCGATATTCCTAACGCTCATGGTGACTGGATGCTCATCTACCAGCCGGTCTTACATACAGCTGCGCAGATGATGCGGAATCCTGTTAAGTCAATGAGGGCCGTGGAAATCGCCAAGGATACGATCCAGTTCATTACACAATTAAATAAGACTTCCGACATCTACCAGCTTCAGCAGGTTGCCTTCAACTGGTTCCTCGTTTCCGCTGTTGCCGTTCTGTTTCTTGCCGTGGCCCATGCTCCAGCTCCATTCAACAACCAGTGCAAGGATGAGTTCTACATGGCGCTTGGGCCCGCCAAAGGCTTCTCGATGAAATCCTACATCTCACAGCGTCTTTGGAAATCTATAAGAAGTCTCCGACTCTCCCCTCAGATAGGACTTCGGAAAAATCGCCATACGCCAACCGACTGTAGCGCAACCACAAATGGACGAGCACTCGATGGCTCTAGAGCCGTCAATTCACAGGAGCCTGTTCGTAATCCAGACCCCCAAGACGAGTTTCTCGTCGATGGAACGCAGATGAGCCGCGAACTCGTGGACTGGTTTGAAGCAATAGGTGAGGCAGGAAACCTCAACAGACGTCCCGAACTTGTTCAACATGGAATCGTTGGACTCAAGTAAGAGTTATGTGTCTGGATATGGTAGTGAACTTGCTAGTATTCTGAGAGACTGTTTTGAGCCCGTTGCAGCCTGTTAGCCCAATAAAAATCTCGCTGGTATTTGAAGATGAATTGGGCTGGAGGGCAATATAAACAAATACTACGTGTAGTCTTCATAGCCATTTTCCAGGAAGAGCCAGGCTCCGGATGATAGCTGCGGGGGGAAAGAAAAGGAGGAAATAAAGATCCTTGGCATAAGGGACCGCGGCGCAAGCGAGAACTTGTTCCGCGCGTATGTTAGACTTCCATTATTGACGAAAGAGCAGGCTCGTTGCCGGGCAGTCGGGCGAATTCCCCAGATTTCCCCAGATTTATTATTACCCCGCACAATCGCGGAATCATCAGTCCTCAAATCCGCGCCTGGTCTGTTCACCGTCGGAACAAGTCCGAGTTGCACACCTTGAGTGTCCGCATCCAAGCAACGGAAGGCATTAACCACTCCACTTTACATGCATTGAATAACATGCGCGAAATGCTCTCCGAAAGGATTTATCGCGTTGCCTTCATGATGTTGAGATATCAGGTGCCAAAGCAAAATATTATCGGAGCAGCCCTAATGTTTCCCCGTCTCGTTATATCTTAGATACTGGTTTCTTCTTCTAATCGTTGGGAATGAAAGCCTTATCCCGTAGATGAACTGCTCTGTATGTACACTTTGAGTGGAAGCCAAGGAACACATCTACTTGCTTGATCCAATACTGAAAGCTAGTGACGCTTCAAGGATCACACCCGGAATATCTCAATACATACTCTCCTAGCGACGCCCCTTGTACGAGAGCAGCATAGCAACGGCCCCATGACGCACGACTGCCTGTACATGTGCCCTGGGAGCTCGGTACGTCTCAGGGACTTTGTGAATGTTCGGTATACGGAGCGAGATGAAGGACTTTTGCCAAATACATCAACCCATGTTTATCTTTCTGTGTCCTTTTTTTTGTACGCGGGTGATTTTTTCGGAGAGGTATCTTAGCTATGAAAGATGTATCTATATATTTTGACAGCGGAACTTAACTAGCTTATGGTTGTTAGGCATTATGTAAAAGGGTTCATTCGATGACGACAATTCTGAATATCATTCAAAGAAGCTTGCTCGCTCCCACGAGGCATATAGCTACATTCAGTCAGCCGGCCTTCGGAGGGGTAAAAAAGATACTATAAAGGGGAACTGGTCGCGATTTCATTCCCGGATCTTAAAATACTTCACCATGCGAGGTCTCCGGAAAGCCTGTTATATTGTTCTACGTACACGTTCTGCATAGCACTTTTGTGTTCGACATGGGAAGCGTTATTTCGGTGATTCGCTCTCGGTTCCGAGGATGTGATTCCACACGGCGCTTCTCAAAAACTGGAACAATCAATGATAGCCGTTTGACATGGTTATGAACGCACCGTCAAGATGGCAGTTCTTTCTTCACATGGATCAGTCAGGTTCGAACTTCTCCAATCAATTGTATAGACAACATCGACCTTCCCTGCCTTCTGAGTTGACAGAATTAGCCTGCAAGTGCTGTCGGGGGGGATTGATGACTCCTGCCTGAGATAAACTGGGATAATTGAAAGAGGCGACAAAGTCCACCAATGGTCGTTCCCTGATTAGTTCAACAACAGCCTGATGCTTTACTTATCCTCTTCTCTTCCATTCTTGCATGTTAGCCCTGTTTAATGGAGCGGTCTTGGACCATAGGTCCGCTGCAGGGTCTACTATGCCTGTATCCGGAGTCTCATTCAGTTCCCTAAAAGGGATGTACTCATTTCTTTATTAGGACTGGTTTGGGATCTCGCGTCGCAGTCAGATCTATGACAAAGATCAAAGAATCGTACACTGTTCAAAGGAGGGAATCATCTAGAATCATGGCTCTGAAGTCTTCTAGGAGTAAGTCTTCCTTCGCTCACCCACTCTCTATGCTTTTACCTCAGGCGATCAGTTCAATCTCAATAGCTCTGTTCATCCCAAAGTACGAAGATTCATTATATCGTTCACCGTCAACCTAGAGTCATCAGTGAGATAGCAGGATATTGATTTTACCCAGCACCTCGACACTGTCGTTGCCATGTCTAACCCAAAACCGACGCCTGAAGCTGTCCGTGAGGCTGCACATGCAAGCAGAAGGATGCTTCAGTCACAAGCCTGACACATGCATGGTTCATGGCAACTCTCAAGTCTTCGATAACTAGGTTCACTGCAAACAACGCGGCTTCTCTCAACAGAACCTTTGAAAAGCATGCACGCTAATTGAATCCTCCGTGGTGCCAGAATAACACGATAAAATTGCATGGACCGAAAATGTTATGCATCCAAGATCTAACATCTAGAGGGAGTACTGTCTTTCATCGTTCATTGACTTGGAGGAAAGGGAAGCCAGTAACCTGGCCTCCACTCTGCCAGTGAAAAATCGCTCATCGTCTTTCTCAACTGAACCGTCGCACAATTCATACTCTCCTTTGCGTATCGAGTCTCGGACTTTCCTTTGATGTGCCCTGTAGGGTTCCGTGCCAACGCTTACTCCTGCGATCACATCAAAATGGTATCGTCCGGCCAGAAGCGCGACAACAACATTCAGGGGATCCATGGGGGTCCGGTCTGTTTCGCTGCTGTCGCGTTGCGGTTCCACAAGGTAGTACATTTCCTCCCTGATATCTTCGTATCGCCCTTGAAATTCGGCCGGAGGGGAGGACCAACCCCTGTTGACAAGCACGTCCACTGGCTTCTGGACATCGTCCACTACGATGTGGACGTCAAACAACGCCGTCGGGACTCCATAGTATGCCACAGCATCTTCAGCCCAGATGTAGCCCGGTATCCCGCTTTCTTTGAGGACGCGACAGGCCGCATGTCTTGGGATGGACCACGGATCATCGCAGCCGTTCTTGGCATAGAGGTCACGGAGCCATTCTTCAATGGATGGCGTTTGAATCTCCGAAGAAACAGAGGGTTTATCGACTTCGCTTGTCATTGGTAGCTCACAGAGAGCGAACAAAATGAAAGAAAAAAAATACTCAAATATTGTTGAGTCACAGAATCAGAGAATTCCGCCCAGTGTACAGCCTTGATATCTGTGCTTTGAGCTGTAGAGTGGGAAGGCAGAAACCCAAGTGTGAGATGTAACTAGATTGATTGATTCTAGATTGGGTAGGCTGATAGTCTCTATCAAGCCTTTCTGCTTCATTATGTATATGGAATCTGTTTCCATTCCATGGCACAGGCTATCTATATATATCAAGGAAAGCAAAGCAAAAAAAAAAGGCCCATGCACAGTTATTATGCAAATACTTCAACAGAAACAAAACATATAAAAGTAGAAGAAAAAGGAGAAGAAGAAACAAAAGAAAACAAAACAAAAAAAACCCCTGCATCACAGCATAGCACAATAGACCTTAGCTTTCATATGCAATGGCCCTTCCAAAGGACCGGGATGGATCCAATCCATCCATCATCATCCTTGGTTTTAGGCAGTGTGCATACATACATACATTACAGGTACATGTACATACAGGAGGAGGAGGCAGAGGCCGAGAGACGCATTGTCACAACAGAGTAGCTAGGCATTGTATGTATGTACAGTACATGTAAATAAATAAAGCAGTGCTATTATGCCAACAACTAAAGACAATTAATCGATCAAGCAAGCAACCAGACTTGAGGAGTACATACATACAGTACAAGACACAGGGTTCCGTTCAGCCCCTGTTTACATTCATACATCTCTAATCGGGTATCTCACACGGGGTATCTACCTCCCTTTCCCAATCAAACCATTACACGAGAAGTAATAGTACACAGGCTCACCCTCACATCCCCCGCATCGCGTTCCTCGCCAGGATCTCGATGCGGCGCGCATACAGATCCATCGCGTGCATGAGCGGGTCGCCGAAGACGAGGCCGCGCAGCTCCTCGTCGGTCGTGGTGCATGCTTCGATTTCCTCCTCCTCCTCTTCTTCCGCCTCCTGTTCTTCCGTGGGAGCCAGTGACGAGTATGTTGGATGTGTCCGTGGATGGAAGGATCGTCTGCGTCTCGACGCCGACGCAGGGGTCCGTAGCACGACGAGCCGTCCGGCCGCGGAGAGGGTCGAGGGGGGAAGTTTCCACGTTGGCCGGGCGTGTTTTCGTCTTCTGTTATCCTTATATCGGTCATACACCCATCGATTCACATAAGAGCCTAAAAGGCTATCAAGCGGACCCAGCGGGGACGACGACGACGACGACGACGACGACGACGACGACCCCGGAGCCGGCGCAACGTACAACTCCAGCAGGGACCGGACATACGCCTTGTCCGCCCGCGGAACGGGATCGCCCTCATTGATGACGGACAGGAAGATCGACTTGCGGTACGCCGGCGACGGCTGCTTCTGCAGCGGCAGCAGGGAGACGGGCGGCGCGCCGAACGTCACGCAGTGTACGCGCCGGAAGAACCCGCGCAGGTGCGTCAGCTCCGAGTGCACCGTGTCGGAGAGCATGTGGGAGTAGAGCAGGCTGGCGACGGCGCCGCCGGCGGAGTGGCCCGTGATGAGCAGCGCGGAAGAGGCGCGGTTGGGGTCCTCGCGGAGGAGGCTCCGCAGGCGCTCCGCGACGGGGTGCACCATCCTGCGCGCGACGGACAGGAAGCCGGCGTGGCAGAGGTTGCCCGGGTCGTCGAGGAAGCCCTCCGGGGAGGTCGGCTCCGTGTGGACGTTGACGGTCCAGTCGCGGAAGCTCTGGGTGCCGCGGATGGCGAAGACGATGGTGTCCATGTCGTCGATGGGGACGGACCGGATGACCATGGCCTTGGTGCCGGTGCGCCAGTCGGGGTCGACGTGGAAGGCTCGTTCAGCGCCGGTGGGCGTGTCATACACGCGGCGGGAGTACTGCGCGGCGAGGCAGAGGAGGGGGTATGTGGAGAGGTGACTGCGTGGATCACGTCAGCGCCGGTTTCACCGCACATGCTCCGTCAACATGCGTGTGTGTTTGCGTACACTCTCAACGGCGGAAGATCAGGAGGAAACCGGGAATTCGCATAGAGATAGACTTTGGAGAAATAATTCGTGGACGTCGACCTGCGTGCGGGATCTGGTCGAATCGACCGCTCAACATCCCGTCCATCTTCTTCGCGCAGCGACGGTTGTGTACAAGTGACGGCTATCCCGGTCAGAACAACCTCCACATCACGTATTCCTACACCCGGAGGTAGGCCGGTCAACTCGGAGTACCGTACTCACCCAGCTCTTTCTCCCCGCCACGGAACACGCCCCCATCCATGGACGTGATGACCTCATCCAGCTTCCTCGAAACAGCATCATACACCCCCGTGCCCTCCTTTCCACCGTCGGTCCCTTCCGCCCGATCCACGCACGACTGCCACGGACTCCGCGACGAGCCACATGCGTGAGCAGGCGGAGGAGGCGTCTGCGGGGTCGGGACGGAGAGGCGCGGCGCCGACGCGATGTTGTTGTTGGGATCCGGGCAGAGGACGTTAGGGCTCGGCGCGGGCGCGACGGGCACCGGGCCGTACCCGGACGGGCTCTGGCTCTGGGTCCGGGGAACGCGGTACGTCGACTGCGAGGAAGTGGCCGGTAAATCGCACGTTGAATGATATGCCGCAGGTGGAGGTCCGTACGGAAGAAAAGGAACGGGACCTGGGGCGACAGCCGGACCCTGACCCAGCGGCACCGGAGGAGCAGGAGGATAGGGTGAAGTCTCCGTCCGGCGCCGCTTGCGACCAAACAGCGGCATGGCGAAAAGCCTGTTCTCGTCCAGATCAGTCGAAAATCCCACCAAGCAGAGTGTTGAGGCTTTATAAACTATCCGCCGCAGCTCTCACGTAACCAGGTCCCTACCTACCCACCAACCTAGGCAGGTACGCAGCTGCTCAGCCTCGTTCTTCACGCAGACCCGGGCCGGGCCGGTCTAAGCCATCCATCGCCCTCCCGAGGTCGCCAATCGAGTCCACGGGAAACCCATGACTGATGGCCGGGATCATCGGACGGTGCAGCGGGGCACCGGACCGGGCCAGGCAGAACAGAACAGGTTCTTATTATGGGATGCATCTGAGTCATTGTGATTCTTATTCGCGAGTTGTCCGTTCGGTCCGGTCGGGACTTGGGTCGCTGACAGCTGCAGGTGTCGGCGACCATCAGGCCGGAGCGCGTGTGTGTGTGTGTGTGCAGCGTGCTGCATGCATGCACATCATCGGATCAGCTGCGCAGCAAGCAGACGCACCAATAATGAAGCTTCAGGACATATGTACAGAGTAGGAGTTACTCTGCAGTGATCTACTCGGATAGCACAGGAGGGATGCTTGGCCCATGCCGGACAGAGCATACCGTCCACACAGCCTTGTTGTGTAAGACTGCCAGGCCAGGAGTAAAGGAACGGCAACGACTCCGTACACTCCACGCGATGTTACTTGTTTGTTTGACCAGGGAGACAAAGCACGGCGATCAAGGGCTACTCTGTCCAGAACCGTAAATATGATCCCTTGTAGTGTCCTGGTCTGGATCGAGTTATAAGATTGATCAAAAAAAAAAGATCGATCCCACGATACGACTCCATGTCTACAAGCTTACCGGTGCTGTTCCGCACCGGAACCAAAATCAGTTCCCAAGAGACGCAGGCATGTCAAAAGACCCGGTCCCTATGGGGCTATGTCCTGATGGATAGGATAGGCGTGATACACGCACGACATCACGCGATCTTTCAGCTTGCATATACCGCACCGGATAAGATATCAGGTCACCTCGCTTTAGCTCTGTCAAGTATTACAGAAGTTAGCGAGGAGCACACATGGGTGGGACCAAGGTTCCTCTTTTTTTTGTTCTTGATCTTGTTGCTTTTGACACTGGCTTGCATGCAATGGCATGAATCTCACACTCGCTCCGACTCGACCTCGCCTCCTGCCCCAGACACATAGATGAAAACAGGTATCACATACAATACGAAGAAACCATGCCTTTTTTTTCTTCTTTTCTGCTACCCGGAATGATAGATAGTCACATCCGGCAGGAGATAGACTATTTTTCTATACATGACGTTTTCCGGTTATTGTCGCTAGTTTACAGCGTCAGTGATGCAGCCGTGGCTGGCGTCCGTGACGTTTCTGTATGCGGACAAAGCGGTTAGCAAACAGTCTTCTATGATCATATGAAAAGGGGGGAAAAAAAAGGCGGAGGGACTCACCTGGCGTATTTGCCCAACGTCCCCCTCATGGTCAGGCCGGTCGGCGGCAGCGTGCCGGCCTCCTTCCGGGCCTCCCACTCCTTCCGTCTCTCCGCAAGGACGTCCTCGCTGACCTCGAGGTCGATGACCCGCTTCTCGGCGTCGATGGTGATGGTGTCGCCGTCCTGGACCAGCGCGATGGGTCCGCCCACCGCAGCCTCGGGGACGATGTGTCCGATCAGGAAACCGTGCGAGCCGCCGGAGAAACGGCCGTCGGTGATGAGGGCGACGGAGGATCCGAGACCCGCGCCCATCAGGGCGGAAGAGGGCTTGAGCATTTCTACATTGGGTCAGCAAGGCAGATCTCTAGATCACGGTAGAAGCTGCAGGATGGAACATACCCGGCATGCCGGGACCGCCCTTCGGTCCGGTGTACCGGATAACGACAACGGTCTTCTCCTCCTTCTTGATCTCTCCGCGCTCCAGCGCCGCGATGAAGTCGTCCTCCGCGTCAAAGACACGCGCCTTGCCCGTGAACCGCGTGCCCTCCTTTCCGGTGATCTTGCCGACGCTGCCACCGGGGGCCAGGCTGCCGCGCAGGATCTGGATGTGGCCGGTCTTCTTGATCGGGTTGGAGAGCGGGCGGATGATCTTCTGGTCCGCGGGGAAGTCGGGCGCCTTCTCGAGGTTCTTGGCCAGCGTCTCACCGGTGACGGTGATGCCGGAGCCGTCGATCAGGCCCTCCTTGAGCAGGAACTTGAGCAGGGCCGGGGTGCCGCCGATCCTGTGCAGGTCCGCCATGACGTACTTGCCAGACGGCTTCAGGTCGGCCAGGTATGGGGTGCGGTCGGAGACGGCCTGGAAGTCGTCGATGGTCAGCTTGACGCCGACGGAGTCGGCGATGGCGATGAGGTGCAGCACGGCGTTGGTCGAGCCGCCCGTGATGTTCACGACCACCATGGCGTTCTCGAAGGCGGTGCGGGTCAGGATGTCCTTGGGCCGGATATCCTCGACGAGCAGCCTCTTGATCGCCTCACCGGCAGCCAAGCACTCAAGCTGTTTTTCCTTGGACTCGGCCGGGCTGGACGACGAGCCGGGGAGAGTCATACCCATGACCTCGATGGCGGTGGCCATGGTGTTCGCGGTGTACATACCACCGCAGGCACCGCCACCGGGGCAGGCGTGGCGGATAATGTCGAAGCGCTGCTCCTCGTTGATCTGGCCGGTCAGGAACTGGCCGTACGCCTGGAACGCGGAGACGATGTCGATGTCGGCGTTGCCCTGGGTCGCCGCGCACCCGGGCATGATCGTACCGCCGTACACCATCAAACTGGGGCGGTTCACTCGTCCCATCGCCATCAGGACACCGGGCATGTTCTTGTCGCAGCCGGGGATGCTGATGTTGGCATCATACCACTGCCCGCCCATGACGGTCTCGATCGAGTCGGCGATCAGATCGCGGCTCTGCAGCGAGTAGCGCATGCCCGAAGTGCCCATGCTGATGCCGTCGCTGACACCAATGGTGTTGAACTGGAACCCGACAAGACCGGCGCGCTGCACACCCTCGCGCACCTGGTTGCTGAGGTCGAGCAGGTGCATGTTGCACGGGTTGCCGTTGTACCAGACGGAGGCGATCCCGACCTGCGCCTTGTTCATGTCCTCCTCCTTCAGGCCGGTGGCGTAGAGCATGGCCTGGGACGCACCCTGGGAGATGGGCTGTGTGATATGGCGGGAGACCTTGTTGATGGCCTTGTCATCGTCCGCGGGGGAGGCCTTCCGCAGCGGGAGGGTGGTGGAGAGGGAGCGGCTGTGCGTTTGTGTCAGTCAGGTGTCAATCGAATCGCGGGCGACGCAGCTGTCCTTACGCGGCGAGGGACGAGTTCTGGAGGCGCCTGAAGGCCGAGGGCAGACGCCCTCGCACCTGGGAGAGAAGCATGGCCGTGACGGTCGAGGATCGCCGGTGCCGGAGGGGTCGCGGGGCTGGACGCTGGACCACGCAGCGGCGATTGGGGTGCGCAGACACAGGATCACGGTCTCCTAACCCTTCGACAGCCAGAAAAGAGCCCGAAAGCGAGGGCAAGGGATGTGGAGGAGGAGAGCGAAGGCGAGAGTCGCGGCCGATATATTATTATTTCCTTCGGACCTCTGGCCCAACTCCGGCACGCCTCTTCTCCGCAGCGGACACGGCGCTCCACCGCTGCGGCCAATCCGCGGCCGCCGATAGTCAGCTCAGCCAGGACGCCTCCGATGTAGCGGAGCATCGGTCTACGGAGTATACCAAACACAAGGTCAAAGGGGGAAAAAAATGATTCTATTCTAGCAATTCTGACCGGGTCTCTAAAGTACAGTTGTTCGAGTCATGATGGTGCCAGCTCTGCGCTACGCCTCAGGCTGACAGCTCTTCTACGTGGTCTGCAGTGAACACTTCATCAAGACGAAGGCGGAAAAAAAAAGAACCCAACCAGAACCCCTGTGCGCCGGTGACGTTACGAATCATAAGAAACGAAAAGGGAATCAAGGGCATCAAGGGCATGCGATTCTGTCCAGCCAACCCTGTGTAACGGAAAGAAACGTCGTAAGCCGGATTTCATACCATCGAAAGATCATGAGCGGATCATCACCGCAGAAAGGAACATGAGGAAAAGGAAACTGAAAACCCAGAATCACGAACCACGACCAAGCGACTCCGCAGAGGCCAGCTCTAGGGAACCTCCTTGTCGCCCCGCTGCAGCCCACCCGGCACGTCAATCGCATCTCGGACCCAGCCCAGCTCTGCGATCTCGTCCAGGCTCTTCCGTCTCGAGTTGCGCTTCAGCAGTGCCTCGACGCACTCCCGTGCCCCCTCCAGGTCCTTCCCCTTGACCGGATCCCACTCCCCGTCGCTGTCCGCATAGTGGTACCACGCCCACTCGCATCGCGCGATCCGGTGCGGCGTGCGCGCGCGGAGCTTCGCCGGGTCGCCTCTCGTCCCGGGCAGCGCGTCAAACGGCAGCCGACGCTCCATCATGGCATACAGCAGGACCCCCAGCGCCCACGCGTCCGTCATACGGCCATCATAGGGCTGACCCATCAGGATCTCCGGCGCCGCGTAGTCCTCGCTGCCACACCGCGTGTGGAGGAGTGGGCTCTCGGGCGGTCTGGGGATGCGTTTTGAGAGACCCAGGTCGGTCAGGGTGACCACCGCACGGTCGTACGTCCGCCAGTCCGCGATGGCCTGCATCGCCGCCGCAGGCAGGTTGACCAGGACATCTGCAGGACCGTAAGCTTCCAGCACCGGGAAACAGGGGGCCAAACTACATACTTTCAAGCTTGATGTCCCGGTGGACGATGTAATTCCCGTGCAGATAACGAACTGCATCCACCAGCTCGGCGAAAATCCTCCTGATCAGATCCGGGACCAATGCTTTCACTTGCGAGGTAACAAACTCAAACAGGTCTCCTCCAGGGCAATAATCAAGGACGAGCAGTGCGTGTTTCTCGTCGCTCCCGAACGCCTTCAGCTGCACCAAGGACGGATGATTGACGGACCTGAGGATATCCACCTCGCGCTTCAGAGAGACCTCTACCCGTTCCTCGTCGGCTCCTCCGGCCGGGCCATAGTCGATGATCTTGACAGCAACCAGCTTTACCGGCGAGCACGTGCTGCTCGGGCTCACCACGTCACTGCCGATCGGAGACAGGCCTGCCTCATCCGTTTCCATCCGGACAGCAAGGACAACCTGACTGAAGGTCCCCTGTCCCAACTGGCGCAGCTTGTAGTATTTCCGAGGCTGCCTGGTCCGGATCGACCGGACATGATAGACCTCTCCCGGAGCTTCCAGGGAATGAATATCGTTTGCGGTGAGGTCGTTATCACTATCATCGTAGCCACTCCGTGTACTTCGGGGTGGGGTAGGCGGATGAGCGGGCGGCAATGCGATGCCTCGGAGGACAGCCAAGTGCTGCTCCCGATGCAGATTACCTGACTGCGCAGACATGTTTTCAGAAGAAGCTGTGCTCTTGGGAGGGATCGATGCCGACACCGCCACAGGGCGCTGCGCGGTAGGAACTCTGGTGGGGGGGACGTACTCGCTGAGACTGCGATTGCGCGAGTGCTTCCGGGCGACCTCGCCGGTCGTCTTGCTGGCTTCTGAGGTGTCTTGCTCGGATATGCTCACACCTTCGCATAGCTTGGACCCCGACTTGGACGAAGAAGGCCTGAGAATGTGCGAGGAGTCACCGGACCGCACATTGACGGCGGAGCCATTCTTCGACGTCGTGGACGAAGTCCGGGAGAGGGAATGCGACAGCCGTCGAACGGTCTTCCACGGAGAGTTATTCAAAGAGGAAATCGGCGACGGCAAGGGCGTGATGTCGCCCATGGCCGCCAACTGGGGAGATGACAGGACGGAGGCGGGCGACAGAGACCCTGCACTCGAGGCTGCTCCCGCCAGAACAGTGCGCAGGCTGGGTGTCCTCCGCGGCAGACTTGTCGAGGAGAGACTCGTGTGGAGAGGAATATCCGCCTCCCTGACCGGGGTGACCGGACGGATGCTGGGCAAATCTGTGCGGATATGGAGGACGGGCAGCCCCTGCTGCCCCGCGGGCCGCTGCGGCACAATGGGCGGGTGGGCAGCCATGTTCTTGGAGGTCAACGCCGCATCTGGAGCGGGAGGATGCTGCTCCGTGCCGGGGGCGGCGGAGGAGGTCCTTGGGGGGTTGGCGGAGTCATCGTCACTGCACACGGTCGAGTCTGCGCCGCCCACCTGATGGTCAGGACCCGACTCAGATCCTGACAGGGCGATCGGTCCGCAGACGCCCGGCTCAGCCATCGAGCCAGACCTTCTGGAATCACGACAGATGCAGCCACAGGGAGAGGAAAAGGAGCGGCCAAGATACCGCGGAGGCAGGGCCCTCGGGCTCTTGGCAAAGCCGTTTTCGATGCTCCGCGGGAGGTCTCACGCGTGGGGGAGGAGGACGGGATGAGGGAGATCAATTCAACATTCGCGGGACGACCGCCAGGAGCGTCGGGGGACGCGAGCAGCGCGACTGCAGAGGCCACAAAGAGACGCGGCGAGGGAGACCAGGGGACGACGATGCCCGGACGCAGCAGGCGCCCGAGGGACAAAGACCAGGGCAGGGCGGGCCGCGGCTGCCTCAGGCCGCAACCCCTCCGCGTCCGCATCCGGCAGTCCCGGGCCCGGATGTCCCGATCGGGGACCAATCACGCGCCCCGCATGTGACAGGCGGTCACCTGACGCCCTCGGCTCGCGCGCTGGGTCAGCTGACTGCTGCTTCCCTCACCCCGTCGCACACCCGAGGCGGAAGGGAAGCGCCTTCAACCTCCAGCCACGAGCAATAATCCGCCCGCAAACCGTGCTACATGTCTTACTTCTCTGGACGGAGCGTTCTGACAGCACCTGGAAGCTTCCACGAGGTGGAGCGCCTCAGTATTACCTTTCCTGTCATGCATGTGGCTACTGCACGCCAAGGCGGCAATTTGAATCAATCCCGCATTGGGGCCAACCCGTGTCCGCGACGCGGTATGACATTGGGAGGAAGATCACCCGTGTGTTATTCGTGGAACTCGATTCCAAGAATAGAATAGAACAGGGAAAGCCCTATGAGCGTCCCGCGCTCAGCATCACAGTCTCACTACTCCCGACAACGCCTGCAAGCCAGATGTCTCTGTTTCAGGGTCCCGTGTGGCTTCGAATCCTCTTCCCCGAGACTGTTTGAGTCATCTCGCATCTCTCCCCACCTAGCGCAGGTCAAAGGTCGTCCGGCAGACGATATCCGTCGAGATCCCAGGTGTCCGCGCCCCAGTCGATCACGTCCCCCTCACGATATCCCTTCTGCAGGTTCTCCCACGTCCGCCGGAAGTCGTCGATGGTGAGCTCCTTCCACTCGGGCGGCAGCGGAGGCGACGGAGGCGGAGGCCGTTCCAGGGTTGTCTCCTGGAGCATCGTCAGCTATGCTTACTGCGAACAGTAGTAATACATGAGAATGATGAGAATGATAAGACAGCTTACATGGCAGATGACGGCCAACTTGGACGGATCCCGCACCACGACCCTCATCAGCTCCGTAAAGTCGTCCTGCCCGCAGAGGGCCTGCCAGGTTCCGTCGTTCGCAACCGGGATATCGGTCTCCTCCTGCGAGACGATCCGGTATCCCCACACTTTGCCCCGCACGTATTTGCCTTTGAGCACTGAACTTGAAGAAGAGCCGTTCACCTCTTCGTAGGCCACGCTGTTGTGCACCGCCTGTGGTGCCTCCGCAAGTCCGCGGACATAGGCATGCCGATCCAGGATGTCCTCGAACTCATCAAAAGTGCAGTTCCGCGGGATGTACAGATCCAACTTCCACAGCCCCTTGTTCTTCCGCTCCAATCCTCCCACATCGCAGACAACCTGGATCTTCAACCTCGGAGGAGGAGGCGGAGGATTATTATTATTATTATTATCCGGCCCCGTCTTCGTTACCTCCTCCAGCCGCTGCAGCTTCGCATACACGCTGCTCGCCGCGTCGGCGGCACCACCGATGCGCTGCACCTCGTCCGCCGACACCCCCGCGGCGACAAGCATGCGGTCGATCTCCCTCACCGCGGCCGGGATCAGCCGCTTGTGCCGCTCCACCATCCGCCGCACGTACTTCTCCTCCTCCGTCTGGCGGGACAGCTCGCGGAACGCAGCGTTCACGCCACCGCCATCGCCGAAGTCGTGCTGCTGTGGCGGGCCTGTCTCTGGTGCTGCTCCTTCTTCTTCATGATGTAGAGGAGGAGCCTTGACAGGCAATCCGAGCACATGTGGCGTGTCATCAGGACCAGGCAAAGGGCCGAACATCTCCTGCATCGTGTACTCAGTGGACCAGCCGACGAGGCCGCGGTAGAAGCCATCGAGGCGCAGCCAGGCGATCATGTCCTGCACGGTGGCAGGGCGTGTCCGCGACCCTGAGCCGGGTCTGTCAGATGAGGGTTCAGTCTCTTGGCTCGTCATTTTTATCGTGGTCTTGCTGGCAGGTGAACGAGCTATCGCGTCCCTTCATACGTGATAGGTACCATCAACGGATATGGAGAGATCTACATTCAGTAAGATCTAAATCTGAGTGAGAATCGCGTACCCAAGCTGGACTGGAGATGGTTTGATCCGGTCAGATCAAGAAGCCAAAAAAAATCTCAGTCGCCTCACTTTCTTTCCAACCACTGTGTGGAAAATAAAAAAGGTGGAGCGGACATCAGCGGACCAGGATTGATTGATTGACTGACTGACAGAAGAAACTGTGACGGGAACCTCTGCCCAGCTACTTAACTCCGCAGGCTGGGCTGGGCCAGAGCAGAGAAAGAAGACCATGAGGCAGATGGGGCTTTATAAACCCATCTAAGATACACGAAAGGAGGTACCTAGGCTAGGTAGATACACACACGCGCGCGTAGGAGGTAGACAAAGTAAACAGGCAGACCCAGACAACAGAAGAAACAGCCGCGGAGGCCTCCCGCCAGCGTGACGGAAACCTCCGGGGTCACTCACTCACTGAGTCACTAATGAATGATATGATATTCATATGATAAAGATGACAAGACGGATGTCACCAGCCTACAGGATAATGGTGAAAGATCAAGTAAACATTCCCTTCACCATCCCCCAATGCTAGCCGTCTAAATGACTGGTCCGTTTCGATTTCCGGCCCTTAATTGAACTGCATCCACAGCGACCGCGCAGCGGACAGGCTAGGGATTGCAGCCCTTGGTTTCAGGCCGTGATGGCTTTTTTTTCCTTGCCCTTGAGACGTGATATCACGTCCGGTCCTGTTGACTACGTTTCATAGAAGCAGAGGTTAGTAGATACTAGCAGATGCTGATCTGCGCGATGGAATCTGTGATCCGCTGGTTATCGAAAAGGTAACATTCTCCATTGGAGCTCCTCGTAAGATATCGTTGTCTTCCAGGATGAAACAAGACAACAGGAATGGCCATCCCACCTCACCTAATGCCGCAGAGATACGCAAGATAAAAAAAACGCGACCTTTATATGTACAGCGAGAAAGCAAAAGGAAAACCCATGAGATCATGCCCGGTCCCAAACCCAGAGACAAATGCAAAGAACCGAATTTTGAGCGCCGGAGTGAGGAGTGTAGGGAATACCTATAGAGAGCTCTCTAATACAGCGTGAAAAAAAGGGAGTATAGGCAAGAGATGTCCGTGCTCCATCGAGCGGGGACATCGGGGTATGACTTTTTCGAGGTCGCTGACCATCGATTAATAAGGTCTATCTGGTTCAAAAAAAGAGCCGATCCAAGGAAAAGAAAGTTGCCAGATTAGAACAGAGCCCTTCTCGTAACCTAGGAGCCTGTCAGCATGTCTGATTCATAGAAGACATCGGTAGGGATATGCGTACGGCCCAAAGTCCCGCAATGCTGGCCACGATTCCTCCCGAGATCATCATGGGCTTGACCCCCCTTGTGCTCTTGAAGAGCATCCCGCTCAGAGCACCGGCCACGATGCTGTTGGCGGCATCATGCTTCCCCCGCGCGTATCCGAGCGTCGAGTTGATGCCGTTGTAGATCATGGCCACCACGCCCGCCGAGTTGCCCAGGAACGGTCCTCTCCGGGTGATGGAGTTCAGCACCGCGTTCAGGCGCAGCTTGGGCGGCGCCGTGGGCGGCGTCCGGTTCAATCCCTCGACCAGACCCCATGCTCCTCCGATGGTCAGGGCCGTGAGGTATGTCGTGCCGGTTCCGTAGCAGAGGTCGTCTGACCAGCCCCGCGACGGCAGCGCTGACCGCGAGCCCGGAAGCTCGTCGAGGGCGGATTCTTCGAGAGTGAGGTAGTCCAGGGTCTCCTTGTTCAGGCCTGCCAGTGGGTGCAGCTCGGAGGGATCTGGGATTGCGTCGCTTCCCAGAAAGGAGGAGACATCTTGCGCCGTCGTCGGGTCAAAGGTCTGTTGGGTTTGCTTGGAGGATGATTTCTGACCGGTAAGAGCGTCCCAGATAGCCATCTTGACGGAGGAATGGAAAGTGGCACAGGTGGCCAACTAAAAAATAAAAAGGAAAAAAAGAAGAACCGAAACCAGCTGCACTGCTGGGGGTTGTGCGGAGGATGGAGAGCGAGACTCGGGGATCTGGAGGTCGCCGGGACAAAAACTTCTTTTCCCGCGATGGCAAACGTTCGCAGCGCTTCCACGGCGCCCGCAGCCCGGTTCCCGGGAAAACAATTTTCCCGGCGCTAGCCCGATCGGGTGTCCTCCGCAAAAATCCACAAGCGGCAAGACAGTCGATGAGGTACGGGTAGAGGGGCCTTGGAATAGTCAGAATAATTATATCCCGCTGGCCCCACGATTCCTTGCCTTTGTCACTGAAAGGAATCCTACCTCTATGCAATATTAATTGTAACTGATGGAAGGCCAGCAGGATCACACCCCCCCGGTTGACCCGGGCTGGGCGGAGATGGAAACCATTTCGCAAAATATACAAATCCTGCCCCAGGACACACTTAGACGGATATGCAAAGGCCCACTCACGACATTCACGCGTGAATGCAAGGATAATCAGTAAGCGATGAAGCGTGCCTTGACGTGAAACAAAATTGTCTAATTTCTGGAAAGGATAGTTGCCCGCTTGTGGCAATCCCTCCTGCAGACATTCTCTGCGGCATCCATTTCCCACTCCCATGCGACCACGGCGCGCAATGCCGTCAGCGGATTCCTTGACGCCGCTCTGGCGTCCACGAATCCTGTGACTCGGCAGATAGCGTTTTCGCCTGAGACATGGCTTGCTGTCTTCGAAGTGTACCTGGATCGTTTCGACGATGGCAAGCCGAAGCCTATGAAACAGGTCTTGAGCTCGCTGATAAAAATCCTGGTGAAGCATCCGGAGCCCAGCGAGGCAGTGTCTATCCGTCCTAAAATTGGCGATGCTACGGTCTCTACTATCATGCTTGGCGAGCCACGCTCGCGCCTCAAGGCCTCGATTGTTGCATTAGAGCTCTTTGTCCACAAGAATGCAGTCTCTGCCCCTGATCTGATGTTGATGGCCGGCAACTGGCTTGTTGCCAACCATCAACGATGGATTCCATTATTCGAAGAGCATTGCAAGGCTCTATCTATAATTACTGTTCAGTTCACCAGTCCTATTTCGACTACCAATATTCGCGATGAGGAATTCCAGATCACCACCGCCAAGATCTTTGTCTTGGGTCTGCTTGTTCAGGCCAAAAATCCGGAGCTTACTTCGCCAGTAGGTGTCATGCTGGCTACTCTCTGTCAGAAGATGAACGCCACTCCAGAAGCTGGAAAGATGCCTGACAGCGGACTACAAAGGGGATCTGCAATCTGGACTGCACCGGTTAAGCATATCTTGCTGCAGAATTTAGATCGTTTGGAAGAGATGTCCAATCATATTCTGCATCCCCTGTTCAGTGTTGACCCGAAGGGATTTCGCTCGTTTATACATCAATTGCCTGTCGAGTGCCTTCTTTCGGGTAATATGACGGAAGCTCCACTGGACGAGTTCATGCTCCTCTTCTCAGCCTTGCAGATTGCCAAAAAGATTGGCTTAGTACATGAGGATAGTAAGTTTTCAGTGATAGAACTTTTCGAACAATTTTTTTTGCTTGGTTCCTGACAGGAAACCAGATTTCTTCTCGAAAGGACAATCTTCCACCAAGGAGCAGGATGATGTCCTTATCCTGAACAGTGAGATTCTCGGCCAGTTTCTCCTTCACAGAGAACCGAGTATTAGGATAGCCACTCTCTCCCTGTTGATCACAGCGCCTGCGACAACAAAACCGATCTCTTCCCCTGCGCTACGGAGTATTCTCCGTGGCCTGCCCTCTATGCATGCAGAGTGTGATCCACAAATAAGAGGAGAGTTATTGAGCTTAACCCGTAAACTCATGGAGCGACTAAGGGGCGGAATGTCAAAGGCTAAGCAAGATATCGCCCACGATCATTCGACTACGGACCAACGCGAATTTGATTCCCTAACATTCCTGGAGAAATATGTCGAGTTTTTGGAGGAGGAATTACGGCCTACTGCCTCTTATCCCCGGCATATAACTGCACTGAAAGCTCTGTCCATCGTTTTACACTCCGGAGTTGACCCTCGTATCAGCGACACCAGTCCTCCGAAGACTGAAAGCGATCAGACACCGTGGGCCTGCAGTCTTGATGTTTTTCGCCCGAGTTTTTTCAGGCTTTTGGTCGACCTTCTTATCGATCCTTACGAGGATGTACGCTCAATAGCACTGTCTCTATTGAACCTGTTTCCGCGCGACTTTCCAATGACAGACTCACATACTACGGATGAACAGTCTGAAATTTCATCGCGATTAATAGATGCATTGCAAAAAGCGGAACATATTGCAAGTAACACCAGCAGGGCTGATCATGCAGATACAGTTGCTCGGTTGTACCATGTCCTATTCTCTCTCGCGAAGCCAGGCTCTTTGCCATCGGAACGGAGTTGGTACAACAGCAAAGCAGGCGTCGTTAGTGTTATCTTAAAGAAACTGGAAGCAAAGGTGTCACGTCCAGGAGGACTCTTCAACTCTTCGATGCGCGATGCACCTCTTCATGGATACGTCTCTGCGCTTAGGTCTGTGGAGGATCTGTGCAGTCTGTGGGATCTGAGCTGACAGGTATTTCCAGATATATTGTATCAACGCCTCAGTTTTATTCGACGGTATGCGACGCGTCAGATGAAGAATACAGCTTTTGGAGATTCGTGCAGGATACAATTCTTCTGGTCTGTGACAGGATCTGGAATGAAGTGAAGCCGGTACTCTGCATCGATGCTCCTGAAGGGCACTCCAACGAACCGATTGACGATTTGAACGTTGGCCCCAAGGATATCCTGTCTTACTCATGGCGTGCTCTACGAGAGTCAAGGTATGATGCTTATCCCTGACTTGAATCGCTCTTGCTGACTGGGAAGCTTCCTGCTCCATGCAACCCTTGCCAACCCAACGTATGGTCCAATAGGTGAAAGGGGATTGAAAAGAGCAGATTATGAGAAAATAGGGGCATCCAGCTTTACTCAACTGGCTGAGTTGCGTCACAGAGGAGCATTTACCACCGTCTCGCAGACGTTCGCCACCTGCTGTCAACGGTGTGCTCAATCCGATGACCCGGCTATCTCCTCACTTCCAGCGGAGTGGTATCAAGTAAGGAATATCAGACGGTCTATATGCGCAAGAAGATTCTAATAATATTTAGGAAACAAGGAATATTATTTTCGAGCAAGCTTCGAAGCTTACTCGAAGGTCCGCAGGTCTGCCTTCTCTGGTGACTGGGATCCTGTCTGCCAACCCAACGGGCCCTTTCTTTCAGCAGGTTATGGCTGAACTTCACGAGATTGCAAGACTACCAGCGACGCAAGATATTAATAGTTACGAAATAAAATTACCTCAGGTGCATGCTCTGAATTGTCTAAAAGATATCTTCACCACTTCAAGACTCGGCCCCCATACGGAACGGTTCGTTATGTCCGCCCTGACAATATCCGCTGAATGCTTAGGCTCGTCAATGTAAGTTTTCGAGGATATTTTTTAATTTTTAGATCTACAGCTGACAATTTATCCAGCTGGGCCATCCGCAATTGCGGATTAATGCTTTTTCGCGCTTTGATAACGAGAATGTGCCGAATCACACCTGGAACTGGTCCCCTTGGATTTGGTGGCATCACAGGCTCCGAACCTGCAATGAGACTCCCGTTCTCAAAATATCCAGGATTGATCCAACTATTGTCGGGCCTTCTCACGCCGGCCAGTCGGAGTGAGAACTCAAATGACACGGAAGCTCCCACAGCAACAGAGAAAGTCTTTCCAGCTCTTGAGCTTATTGGTGAGAAGATAACGTCCCGTACTGGAGATGAAGAGCGCAAGTTGCAGAGCTTGGTGCTACACCACATCAGGAGTTCTGTCTGGGCGATAAGGGAGCATGCAGCAAGAGTATATGCATCTCTGCTGAACCGCTCACACATTCTGAAAGAGGTTCGGGATCTTCTTGGAATGGATGATTCCATCCAAAGCCAAAATTACCTGCATGGAAAAGCACTTTCCATTAGATATGCTCTGCAGCGACTGGAATTGGCCCCTCCGGGATACTGGAATGGTATGCCATTTGTCCCGCCATGGAAGAATGTAGCAGCTGATGAGTTATAGATCACTTTGGTGAGATCGTATCTACTGTACAAGACGCATTCGGAAGACTCTTCCCTGTCGCTCGTTCACCATTCGTCCAGGCCGCGTTACTAGACATTTTCAACGACACTGCTGAAAAGGCCGTGAAATTTGACAAGGGTATTGTCCCAGTTTTCAGAATTTGTCTTCTTCTATCTAACTTCATAACAGAAGATCTAGCCGCCTTGATCAATCCAGTGTTCGAGACTTATGCTGTCTCGAACATACTGGATTATCTCCTTGCTGTGTCTCACCCGTCAGCCATCTCTTTGAATGACACCAGGGCCTCATCTCTGCTTCGAAGGTCGCTTGCATGGGCGACAATACTGAAGATGATGATATTACGAAGATATGACGATCTGGCGCTGCCAGAATTTTTCAAGCGAGTTTCGGCGGTCGATTCTGACGCTGCTCGATGGCTTCTGGGACAGACGCTCGTGGTCTTCGGACCAAAAGAAGCCTACAGGAACCAGCTTCTGGATCTGTACGCATCCGTCATTCGTGAAAGCTACCCGGAGGATGTTAAAACGTCTGCGATATCGAACATGGCCTCTGTGCTAGAGGACCTATTGGAATCGCGCCCAGACGCAGTCAAGGATCTCAGTGTCCCGTGGGAGACACTAAGAAGTAGGCTCTATGCCGAATCCCAGACACAAACCTGGAGTCGCGAAATGGTTGATACTGAGCTCCGTCTCCGCGGTTGTCTGTTAGCGATACACGCCATCACTTCTACTGAGTGGGAATCCTCCCCAGACTTCATGCTAGATCTTTCCAGATGGGTCACGAAACTTCGGTACGCAATGGAAGAAGAAACGGTAAGACAAACTCTGTTTTTGGATTGCAACCAAGGCAGACGCTGATAAGCTGCAGGAATTTACGACAAGATACTCGGCGGTTATGTCGCTGAAAAGTTTTGGGCGTGTGTTACGATCTCCAGACGACACACCTCGGACAGTACAAGCTTTTCTGGACATCTACCTTATCCTGTATGACATGCTAAACGATGACGACGAAGATCTCCGTGACATTTCTGCTACAACAGCGTCATGGATACTCTCATACTCCTCGGTATCACCGGACAAAGCTGTCGCCCTGTCCCCTATGCCCGCGAGCGATCTGCTTGCCGAGTTCATCGCGAGCAATTACACAGCTTCTTCATGTCTCTCTCGTGATGCGATCCGACGCATTACCGGTCAAAGAATCAAAACCTACGCCTCAGGCAGCTGCAAGAAGCTCGTACCCGTCTCGGATCTTCTCTCCGAATATAGGAAGGAGAGCACGGTCTTGTTCGTCGAGGAGAAGCAGAATCTGTTCATCGACGATGTCCGTGAAGTTGACATCTGGGCAAGAGCTCTATCCAAGTTAGAGTCCAGCGCATACGAAGGGGCCTGGGTCAGAGAGCTTTCGCAATGGGTATCCGACGGGCTGTCGTGCTTTATCGAACTGACGAATACCGCCGCCGGAAGAGATGCCCTTCTGGGGTGGACCTCGAAACCCGAAACCTATACCCTTGGTGTCAGAGTAATCAGTGCCGCAGCGGTTTTGGCATCGAAAGACTTCCCTGCCGAAAGATACCTGGCTGATGATAAGACCACCTTAAAACACAAGCTCTGTTCGCTGCTGGAGAGCGGACGAGCTGCATCCCTGCATGAACAATGGCTTTCTAGAATCGAGTCAGCTATCGCGTTGTGATGAGTTTGTAGGCTCATATTGCATTATAGAAATAGACTTGAGTTGGGGGGAAACAAGATTGTTTTGATGAATTTTGGTTGATCTTTCTTGTTTCTCTCGCGGAGGCCCATCTCCTAAAACACATCCATCCTCCTATCGCAGTATCTTGAATCTGGACAGAGACATCTTGACCCGTTCCAAAGCTATCCAAAGCAAGCCAAACAAGTGTATGTTGTCACATCTACTGTTCATCCATACCTGGACCCCCAGAACTGATTCTCGGCGTGCGTCTCGGCGCACATTTCAGTGAAAGACCTCATCTCGCAATCAGAAAGAAGTACAGGTGCCCTCCACGCGTTATCCTTCACATGAAGAGTGAGAAACTTCCAAGAGTATTCCAGCACCCGTGCCATGCAGACACCCAGAACCCTGACATCCACTAACACATCAAAATCACAAGAACAGCAGCCGCAAACCCCACCCCAAAAAATGAAATGGAACAAATAATCACCATCGTCCTCCTCACATCATCCATCCCCATCCTAGGACTCCTCATCTGGCGGCTCCCCGCCTGCTACCTCTTCCTGGAGTCCAGGGGTGTCACATTAATCAGGCCCAGAGAAAGGAGGAGAAGGGGGACAAGGGCGGCAATTCACGAGATGCATCCGCAGAGGCCTGTGGCTAGTAGAAGAGAAGACGGTGCCGCTGCTGCTGCTGCAGTGGAGAGTATGGTTTGATGGAGATTCTTTTGATGGGGATTGATATGCATATGCTGGCCCTTCTTTGTGGCGTGTGTGAGGGGGTTGGGGTTTGAGCATGTATGAGGAGAATAAGGGAGGATTGGATGGATATGTGGATAAGGGTGTACACGACTGTAAATAGTCAAGAAAGAAGTCAGAAAGAAGCGAGAGGAGAAAGCAAACAAACATCAATGCATAGGTTAGGTACATGTACATACCTACCTAGGTACGTCTGGATGGGTCAATGCAAGTTGCACCTATCTGATTACATCCTGGCTTTACTTTAACATAACCTTTTTATAACAGATAGAAGTAAACTGTCTCATTTACCTGATTGGATCTAGCAGTCTATCCTCATGACACGGCGATTTTTCAAAAAGTACCAGAACGGCATCTCATATATATATCATTGCTTGACACAGCCACACTCTCCAGTTCTGGATATCGTGGCCTGCATACAAAGCCACAACGTCTTCTTTCAGAGAATATCAATCAAATCGAGCTCTCCATCAGTCTCAAGATGCGCGCACTCTCTATGTCCTTCACAGGATACGCGGAAATTGATGGTAAGAAGACATCCCAAACAACCACCAGTCAGTTTACCTTACCTTCACTGATACCCTCACCCAGAACATCAAAAACAACAACTCCAGAACCCTATCCAAATTTCCACAATTCCATGCCCGAGACGAAAAAGAGACAGAATCAACAACAAACTTTGGTCGCGAAATATCAGAAGAATCAGACACATCCTCGACGTGGAACGCATGGACGGACGCAGAACGCGGCGGCGTAATCGCCGCCAGCATCCTGGCGTTTATGTTCCTTTGTGCAGTTTCGTACTTCGTTCACCTAAAAGTGAAGAAGAGGAAGAGGGCCGAGAGGCGGATGGCGAGAAGGGCTAGTAGTAGTAATAGTCGGGCGCGGGGGCGGTCGCAGCAGAGTACGCGGAGGGAGGCGAGCAGAGCCGGGAGGCGTTGAACTTGGACTAAACAGTGAACAGTGGCAATGTATTGGATGAGAGGAGATGAGAGGAGAAGAGAGAAGCTGGGTAAGGTAGGGAGGGATATTGAGTGCCTGAAACCTGGTATGATGTACAGATTCTGTTAGTTTTAGCATCCATATTTTCACAATGAAAGTACTTTGCTATAATCGATTTTGGACTAGTACTTGTGGTGCAGGGACTTGTCTAGATATTCAAGGTTCCAAACTGCGGACGGCTGCATGCAGAACCACATGTGGAGCTGGTTTGTCATGGATAATAATAATAATAATAATCAAAGCCGCCTTCTATATTACACAATAAACATGTTTGCCCAAGCAACCAGTCCATAATGGAGAAATCGCACTTGGTTCTGTGTTGCCATCCCGCCTGGAACGGCTGGGAGCACCTATCCATCAGCTTCCCAAATCCGTGTGTTCAAACAATCCAACTACCATCTGAGTTTTCTGGTGAAAGAAATACATCAGTGTCCATGAATACTCCACACGGATTCCCTAACAGAGGACCACAAACAACAGATCTTTAGGCACATCCTGGTTGTGATTGTAAACAATGTCACGTGCCATGAGAGTGGACGAGGAGGAGCATATTCTATGAGAAGTTCTATGTCAGTGAAGAGTCCAGTATTTCTCTTCATATTTCTCACTGTGTACTTGTCATTCACATCTATATGGATCCGCAAGCGCAGAGTGAAGAGTCCATAAAGTGGAGGAATGATCTCCTAATCGCTATATCTGTTTTGGGCTCTGTTGTTGTGTTGATTGGATTTTGTATGACATACTGCTTATACCAGCGCAGAGGACGAAGGAGAATCTGGATGTCACGATCACATGCTGACAAGAGCCGTTGTGCCGGATGTGAGCAGAGGAAGTCCCATAGACGGCGCTCCCACAGGCGCAAAGAGAACGACATCGAGAGCGAGATGCCACGATCGACACTCCGAGGCTATGACCATGAAGGTATTTGGCGGCCAACGAAGGAGTATATGAGAAGAAATAGACCTTATCACCATCAGAAGCCGCAAAAGGTGCATATCAAAGAAGAAAGGACGCGCCAGCCCCTTATAATTAATATCCACGATGTGGACAGACCGGCGAATGATTTCCCGAGAGACAGGTGAGAATTGTCTCCTTAATCTTAGGCACCATAGTATGGCTAATCTTTAGAAAGAGCAGCCAGTACGCGGACAGTTACTGTTGAAAGAGAAAGAGAGCGTGGGCCACGAGGGACTATTTCCCCGTTAGTACCGGGACGATGTTCAGATAACCACGCCAGGCGATGGGGTCATGCTGATCTGAACGGTAAGCCCCTGTCACCTTCTGCTCCTCGGATCTTGGAAATTCAGACCACGAAGGACCTATTGGCTGCGTCGAAGACCGAGGGCCTACCCAAATTGGTGAACACGTCGACCCAGGGGACACCCCTGAGATCGCGAATTGGTTCGAACGACATGGCTGGAATGAGCAGAGGGCACCCACAAAAATGCAAGCGCCAGCTCCTGTTCAAATTTCTGGCAGTATGGTTAACGAGCCATATTCTTTGTTGTCCGGATCCTCCGGTGCGAAAACCCTAAAGCATACAAGCTGCATATTTAGAGGACGAAAACTAACTGACATTCTCTGGATAGGAAGCCTGATAACAGCACGGAATACAAGACCTGCCACACCCGAAACGACGACACTACCTTGGCATGAAAAACCTGCCAAACTCGATCCGGCTGAGCTTGGAAGGATCTCGCCCATGCAGAGGTCGACCTTCATGCGGCCCCAACCACTGAATAAGAGGACGGAATTTCGAAGTCACAAAGCAGACGTTGGCTCGCAGTCTCCGGCAGAGCCATCGCGGCACCGAACGAACGGCAACTTGTCTGATTCCATGTTCGCACCGATCAGTCCGGTGGCTTCCACATGGAGGAAGGACGAGCTTCGTCAAAGCTCCTGGGGTGGACACACAAACAACACAGACAAGCAATAGATCCATTGCAACGGTGTGTTCAAGTAGGCGCTGCCCGGGTGATAGAAGGCTGTGGACATAGGTGATGTTTCTGAGTAACGGACATGTCTATGTGCTGTGTGTACTATACCTGTCCACTGGGGGCACGCTCTGGGGTAAAACAGGAAAATATGTATTCAGCAAGGCCTTCAAAACGAGTAGAAGCTGGTCCAGGTTCCCGATATCATTTCGAATATTTCTCAAGTGGTTGCTAGGCTTCTTGGCAGGAGATCCACTGCGCTCCCGGTCGACGTCACGGGCTGCTGTGGGCGGCCGTAGCCGGCGGGCGCAGTGACGTTGTTCCGCCCCGCGGGATCGTCCTGGGCGGCGCGGTCGCATCTCTATCGCTGGAGCTCCCCAGCCCCGTTGAGCGACGTCCGGTACGAACAACGCAAGATTCCCACTGATCCTCATCGAGTAGAACTGCTGGCCAGACACTCCTCAGTTGATTGCATGCGATCGCTCCAATTTCCATGATCTCTGCAGCCTCTCACTCCCCCGCGTGTCGCTGAAGTAGGCTCCCATCTTCGGACCTGCAGGCACCATGTGGAACGACGAGGATAACAACCCATACGGCTCATTCGACCGCCAGGACGCGCCTTTCGCAGACTCGCTACATTCACCGACATTTTCGCCATGTAAGTCTTCACCAGTATCGTCTCTTGTTTTTCTGCTAACCGCTGCCAAGCCGCTTACGATCGCCCCTCATCACCCCCATCGTCGCGCTCATCCACCCAGGATCCTCCAGACTATATCACGCGGCAGGCCGATGGTACCGATGAAGAGGAGGCCGGAGGATATGGTGGCCATCAGTCGAGTTATGGATACTCCCGCAAGAAGGGCGTCTATAACAGCCGTATAGAGCAGATACTCTACGAGAACCCCGATCTACCGATCCTCATCACAGACGCCGGGAAGAACCATGAGGGCGGTGGGAGCTTCATCGTGTATACTATACGGACCGGGGTAGGTAGTAGATTTTCTTCCGAGTGACGGGATCCTAATGGGACACAGGATATCGAAGTCCGGCGACGATACTCGGAGTTCGCTTCTCTTCGACAGACCCTCGTCAATCTCCACCCGACCCTCATCATCCCTCCCATTCCGGAGAAGCATTCAGTGGCGGACTATGCAGCCAAGCCGACAAAGGCGAAAGAGGATGCCGGTATTATTGAATTACGGAAACGGATGTTGGCTGTCTTCCTTAACAGATGCCGCAAGATGAAGGAGGTCCGAGACGATGGTGTGTGGTGGAGATTTCTGGATCCGAACGCCAGTTGGGTAAGTGCAAAGCGTTCTGCAGCGCGCAGTTGATGATATTGACACTGTCTTCAGAACGAGGTTCTACATTCGCACCCCGCAGCCTCCGTGCCAAAGAATAACCTAAAGGCGCCTCCCCTTGACCCTGCAAATCCGACGCCGGCCCATGCATGGCTACCTGTCCCCTCCTCGTCCGCGAAACTGAAGTCTGCACCATCACCGACTGACTCCGCTGCCGGTACTTTCAGCCGTTTCCCTCCGACATCACGCACGTTGAGTGAAAAGGAACTCGATCCGTACTTCATCAACTTTGAAGCTTCGACAAGGGAGCTTGAGCTGCTTTTGCAGGGAAATATTGATAAGGTTAACCGTCGAACTTTGGCCCATCTCTCATCGCTATCTGCGGATCTGATGGAACTGGGTGCACGCTACAATGGCTTCTCGCTGTCAGAACAATCCCCGACCGTGGCTGCGGCCATAGAGCGGATTGGCCAGGCGGCAGATACATCCTATATCGAGACAGAAGAACTCTCATCCTCCCTTGGGGCGAGTTTTGTGGAGCCGATGAGGGAGTGTGCCCAGTTTGCGAGTGTGGTTCGCAGCGTCCTGCGGTATCGGGTACTCAAACGGGTCCAAGAAGAGATGACACGGGAGGAGCTCGCAAAGAAGAAGGCCTTGTTGGATTCGCTGGAGAGGAGTGAGCTTGAAGCAAGGCGGATAGAGCAGTATCTCAACAGCACGTCATCTCCTCCCACAGCAACAAAGCCCAGACGATCCATGTCTGCTTCGTCCGCAGTCAGTAGCAGCAACCCAGATCGGGAAAATGATGTCCGTCAAAGCACCCAGGAGGATACTGCTTCGATTGACTCTGATTTCCCGCCAACCCACGGAGAGTCCGTTACCTCTCACCCGTCAGCCTCGCAAGGAGCGCCGCAGAGGACTGCGGACCAGGCGCCGCACCCTTCAGTCCATCGAAAGAGCGCCAGCGGTAATTTTGTAACAAACAAAATATTCGGCAGAATCAGTCACGCTGTGCACGGTTTTGTGGATGTTGATCCCGAACGCACGCGTCGGGACCAGATCGGGAAGACTAAGGAGAGCCTGATTCAGGTACTGCCCCAACATTCATCAATTTTTACATGTGGGACCATGCTGACACGGCGTCCAGCTTGAACAAGCGTTACAGGTCTCGGAGAAGGACGTCAAAGACGCCAGTGCCGCCGTACTACAGGATCTGAAACGGTTCCAGAAGGAAAAGGAGAATGATCTTCGCCGATACATGGTATGCTTCTTATATTTATGGCTTCGTTGAAAATTATGAACGAGCACTGACGACTACGCCAGGTTGCATACGCGCGTTGCCATCTCGACTGGGCCCGGAAGAATCTGGAGACCTGGACGGAAGCCAAAGACGAGGTGGACAAGATCGTGGCGCGCTAGGCCCATCACTGACCTCGTAGAAATACTGGTGTGGGCGGCTTTCTCTCTTTTACTAGTGTGTCTGCGTCTTTTGCTGGTTGAACTGGCGGTCGGTCCGTTTGCTATGTAATCGAGTCCCCTCTTGTTTTTCCATGCCCCGAACATGTCCACGGCGTGTGGTTCTCTGATTGATGACTGTCATGATATGAACTGTTAACGGTGTTTCATGGAATTAAGCAAATACGATAGCCAATAAAATATCCAGCATGTCTAGTTGTCCTTTCTTTTTACTGTATAGGTTACATCGATACAAGGATATCTGTGGAGGGAAGATCAAGTGACTGTGAGAAAGGGGGAAAAATCGCATTAAATTTTCGCATGTCCGATCGAAGTAGAAAGACATCGAAAAGATCCCCGTAGGAAAATAGGACGAGAAACCCTTCAGGCAGAATAGAAGACCAACCAACCGCGTTAACTGGTAAAGCTCCCACGTCAATCAATACCCAATCCAACCTGAGCAGCCCAAGTATCCAAATACCATTCAACCTGCCATCAAACCTGGGTATGTACCTAATCAGCATCAGTCAAATCGATAATCTGCATCCCTGCCCCCGTCATGACAATATCCTGATGCTCATCCTGATCCGGATCCTGCCCGGTCAGGTCGACAACATCGGCCTCCTCCTTCGTCTGCTCCTCCCCGCAATAAAACCGGTACAGATCGTTCCCCGGAAGCAGGTAGATCGCGTCCGCCCTGACCCCGTCCTGTTGATCCTGTCTCCGATTCTGCGCGATGACCTTGCCAATGTCACATTGGAAGATGTTCATCAGCCTTGCGCAGTTCGCGCACAGCAGCAACGCGCATCCCACGGCGTCAGGGGACGACGGACTAACCGGCTCCTGGAACTTATCGATCTCCTGGACCGTGACTCAGCCGTAAAATGCCGGGTTCGGACACAGCATGCACCACGGATTGACCATGACGGGCGACGCCCTAGCGCCGGAGGCTCCAAGCTCGCGAACGCGGCGTCGTAGTCGAAGGTCGACGGATCGTACCCGTCCAGACCGGCGACGGTGTGCCCGCAGCACTGGACGATGTGGACGCGCTCCAGCGCGCAGGTGACGCACATGCGGGTGGGCTCGTGGCCGGTGCCGACGTGGCCGCCCTCGATCTTGACGTAGCCGCTGCCGTCGCGGTAGTCGATGACTTCGACCTTGACCTCGCCGAGGCCGAGCATGCCGTAGGTGAAGTCGTTGCAGAAGTGGCAGGGCTTGCCGTTATCGTCTGGGGGTTGCTCGTAGGTGAAGTTTATGGGGTGGGCGAAGGAGGTGGTGATAATGCGGACGATACCGGAGCGGGATTTTTCCAGTTTCTCTTGTTGCTGGTGCGTTAGGGAGTTTGTTTCTGTCGAAGCTGTACTGGGTTCGTGAGATGATGGCTGCTGGGGCTCAGGGGCTGAGGAGTTCCGTGGTTTCCATGGCTTGGAGAGGAGATCTTCGAGCAGAGCCCTTGCCTCTGCAATGTGGGAATCAGTACTGGATTTCGAAAAACTGCTATGCGGACTAGGATCTTCCAGAAAGTTGACATCTGCAGCAACGGACAATGGCTGGATTTCCTCTGTCAGATTTAGCGGCCTGGGTGGCGGGGAGCTGTGAAGGTGAGAGGAGACACTGGGCAGTGCGTCCCGTGATTTTTCCTCCTCCAGGCTGTTATTCAGGCTTTCACTTTCCTGACTATCTTGGATATCTTGATGTTTCGCCGGCCCAGAGAAACATTGTATGCCCATCTCCTGGAACTGTTTGCAGGACAGATGGTGATCTCGTGCATCCTTGAGGTACGAAAACACAACCTTCTTTTTTCTCTTGCAGTTGTCGCATCCACGCTTCCGCTTCGGCGGGATGATAAGTTCGCAGTCAGCCCTATCCTCACTGCAGATCTGGCACGGATATACTAACGGTTTGTCAAGGAGGGAGCACTCGTGGTTGAATTCCCAGCACGACTTGCAGCCCCGCGCCGCGGGATGTCCGAGGTCGAGACTCAAGAGGCTCTTAGTACCTGCAGAGCTAGTCGAATAGTAATCTCCCTGGGAGAAGTGGTTACTGGACCATGGGTATCTCGCGTCAGTGGATGGGCCACGGTCTCGGAGAGAATACCGCTGGAAAGGGAAAAGAGAGGAGAAAGAGAGATCTGAAGGAAACCAGTAGCTCTCACTCTGCTGGTCATGGGTATCATCGGTCTGCTTCTGTTCATTCTTACTGGACAGGGAAGACAAGAAATCTCTGCCCTCGGCACATTGAAACTTGAGGGTGACAAAAAGGCTGTTGCTTTGGCCGGACTCGTTGTCTCTTGGACTCTCGTTCCGGTCCAGCAGCGCGTTCCGGACGGGAGACGCGCTTCCTCTCTTTGGCTGCAGTTCATTCTTCGGATTGTAATCCGCACTGTCGTCGTTATCGATCCAGGTCGAGTGGAGGTCTTTTGCCCGACTGAGCGTTCTGTTGCGCAGCGCATACTTGGATACAGTCCTCTAGATAGCTCACGGCAAACCCGTCATTGATCAGCTCCTTCTTAAGTCTGCGGAATAGCCTCAATGCTTGCTCGAGTCTCTCCATTGTATAGGCCATCGTGGCTTGAATATAGTTGAGAGAGCGTAATGAGCGCCGGCAGTGGAACTGAGCTCAATGGGAAAGAGGTGGAGGCTTGCAGAAGGAAAGTTGAATGAGTAGCAGGACAGAAGGAGAGCAGAATTAGGATAGAGATACAAAGCAGATGCCAAAGACAGGACATGCATGTGAGTACAATGGATGTACTCTGCATTGTACTCTGTATCTAGGACCTCAGCCTAGAGAGATGTCCAAATCCGGTGTAGGTGATACCACCACGAAGCGCCAACCTTCTGACAGGAAGCTCATGAGAGACGCAGGATCTGTTTGGCCATGACCCACAATCCATGTGAGATGCGTTTCTTGAGAGAGAGAGAGAGGAACAGCAAGACGCTGCGACAGCTCTTTGTCTGTCCGCATCATGCTGGCGGAGCTGGACGGCGGAGGGGCCCAGAGATCCCCAAAACACCGCGCTCTGCCCGCCGGGCGCGCTCCATGGGATCTGTCAACATCCCAGCACCCATCCAGCACACGGCCACCGCTGCTCCTCTTCCTCTCCATCTCTCATCGCTTGTCCATCCTCATCGTGCTCACCAGATGTTCATGTCCGTCGCGGCGCGCGCCGTCTCCACAGCCCTACCGCCAAAGCCCTACTCGTCGACGCTCTGCCCGTCCGCGCCGCCAACCAGCCGCCGTCCTTCTCCCCACCGAACAGTCTCATCCACCACTCCCAACTCTCGCCCGGCCTGACTAACCTGCTAAAAAACGACCTGGCAGTGCCACTCCTCGTCCCCCGTGAATATCGACAGACCACGGACGCTGCTTGGCCCTGTCCCTCGTCTCGACATTTTTTTTCTCCCTCCCCTCTCCCCTCTCTGAAGCGTCACCATTCCCTTCGTCCGTCCCTCGTGTTGCCCCGAGCTGCCACGGTGCGTGCGCAGCTCACCGTCACGACGTCTTCCACAAAGAGACGCAAGGTTGCAGAGCCTCGCAGACCAGGCGCCCTTCTGGGTTTGTCGTTTGCCTCGCGGGCCAGGGACGCAGACTCCGCGGGAAGACGTCACGGCGGCCACAACCACCACCAGAGCGCCTCGGCCGCTGAGTTGTCTTCCTTGCCACGACCGTCCCCGTCACTGTCAACCTCCGACTCCAACCTGAGCCCCAGGTCGTCTGCCCCCCCGTCCCCCCGCTATATACCCGCCCACCTGCAGGACGAGGTTCTCGGGACCAGGTCCAGATCTGGTCCCCGTTCCCCAACCCCGGAGCAATCCTGCGACGCAGACTCTCCCTCGGCAGCCTGCGCGGCGCTCACCTTGAACAGTGACCCCGCCACGGAAATGTCCAGCTCCGAAAAGTCCACCGGAGACGCTTCTCAGCAAGGTGCGCGGGAGGTCCGTTCGTCTTCGCCGGCCGTCAAGCGCCTTGCGTCGGACCTGGGCGACGATGACCAGCAGACGCAGGACGTGGACATGGAGATAGACTCCTCGGACAAGGGAGCGACCTCCCGGTCCGGCCACCGGAGAGCCGCATCCGTAGACATGGTCGGCCAGGGTGATGGCGGTCGGAATCAGAAGGGCTCGACGGACGAGCCCAGCACTTCCAGCTCGGACAACGTGTATCCCACTCCCTCAAGCATGTCGACCTACACGGCGCCCACGTCGACCAGAGAGAGCTCCAAATCTCAGGAGTCGGCCGGGGCCGCTCAGGAGGTCCCTTCGATCGACGAGCAGGTCGCAAAGGTGACAGCCTTGATGATGGAACCACTGAAGGAGAAGCAAAAGGGTTACGTTCTGTCGTCGAGCTGGCTGAACAGAGTCCTTTCAAGGGCCACCAATCCACCGCATCCCGAGAAGATCGATAAGACCGCGGCGGAGGGCGAGATTGGCCCCGTGGACAACTCGGACTTGGTTCTCATCACCGATCCGACCACCTCCTTCAAGGATGAGGCCGGAGAACCCTTCGTCCCGCTGCGGCCGGGTCTGCAGCTGGGTGATGATTTCGAGATTGTCCCTCAAGAAGCCTGGGATCTCATTATGAGATGGTACGGCCTGGCTGACCGGTCACCTGCCATCGTTCGATACTCCCATAACACCGCTCCCCCAGGTGCACCAGAGAACATCCAATACGAGATTAATCCGCCGGTGTTTACCATCCTGAAGCTGGCCAATCCGGCCACCGGCACAACCCCCCAGACATTGAAGGAGAAGAGCACTCCACCGATCAAGACTCTCGCGAGCAGACATACGAATTTTCAAAAGTGGCTCAGGCACGTTAAAGGACTCGCAAATATCGACATCTCAACCAAGGTTCGAGTGTGGAGAATCCTGGGTGGCCTAGGTGGTTCGAACACCTCGGGTGCTATCACCCCGGACGCGTCGAGGAGTGCCTCACCGGCACCAGGGGCTACTGTGACTCCAAATGCCGGCAACAGCCTTCTAATAGACGTGAATACCTTCGTTTCCCTTGCTGAGGGTTCTCAACGGGAGCTCCTCGAAGACGCGAAGGACCAGACAGCCAATGAAAAGTACAACGGTCATATGACTCTGGAACTTGCAGGCCTGGGTGGAAATGACCTGGTAGTCTTGGAGGAGCAGATTGGTGGACCGGGCGGAGGAGAGTGGGTGTCCGAAGTCTCGAAACAGACGCTCAACCGTATGGGTGTCGCAGCAGGCAACAACATCAACAACAAGACCGGCCCTCAGAATAAGTTCAAGTCGAAAAGCACCACAGCGAGTGGACGATCGTCACCTGTGCCGGAACCTGTACGGGGAAGACGCAAGGACGGTAAACCGAGAGGCTGCACCGGCCTGAGCAACCTTGGAAACACTTGCTACATGAACTCGGCACTTCAATGCGTGCGGAGCGTGGAGGAGTTGACCTATTACTTTCTGAGTTCGTCTCCCCTTTTCAAAACCCATGAAAGCGTTGTCGGTTCCACTAACACCCCTTCGCAGACGACGTCTACAAACAAGATCTCAATCCTAGCAACCCTCTGTCCCACAATGGCGATGTAGCCAAGGCCTATGCGCATCTGCTCCACATGATCTATGACGAGAATGGGCCGCCTTCTTTTGCACCTCGACAACTCAAGCAGACTGTTGGCCGATACGGACCAGCCTTCTCTGGCTACGGTCAGCAGGATTCTCAGGAGTTCTTACTTTTCCTTCTGGATGGGTTGCAAGAAGATCTCAACAGGATTCGGAAGAAACCGTACATCGAGAAGCCGGACTCGACAGACGAGATGGTTCATAATACGGAGGCACTGAAGAAGTTCGCCGATGAGTGCTGGAATATTTACAAAGCGCGCAATGACTCCGTCATCACCGATCTCTTCGCCGGCATGTACAAGTCCACTGTTGTTTGCCCCGTCTGCGACAAAGTCTCCATCATTTTCGACCCGTTTAACAACTTGACCCTCCAGCTTCCTATCGAGAATCTCTGGAGCAAGGAAATATTTTATTTCCCGCTCCGCAAGCGGCCTGTTCTTGTTGATGTTGAGATCGACAAGAATTCCAGCGTCAAGTCGCTGAAGGAGCTCGTCGCCAAAAAGATGGGTTCCGATCCCCAGCGACTGGTCATGGCCGAGATCTATAAATGCAAATTCTACAAGATGTTTGACAACACTAGCACGATCGCGGACTGCCAGATCGGCTCTAGTGATGACATTGCCATCTATGAAGTGGAGTCGGTTCCTACGAATTACAATCCCGATAAGCCGAAGAGGGCCTTCTCCATGCTCTCCTTCAGCCACATGGATACGGAGGAGATTCCGAAATTCGACTCCCCCAAGGCGGATCGGATGCTTGTTCCAATCTTCAACCGTGTTGTCAAGCCCAACGTTCGGTATAACTCGCGGCAGCTCTTCGGGGCTCCCTTGTACACCATCATAGCCCGTGAAGAGGCATACGATTACGATGCCATTCTTCGTAAGGTCCTTGCCGAAGTGGCTACCTTGACGACCCGTGACTTCCTCAGCGAGGAAGACGCTGAGGACAACAATGAAGGAACTCCTGAGGACTCCGACACGGTTGTCATGAACGAGGAGGATGCTCAATCTGGAGATTCAAAGATCAAGACGTCATCCGTGGAAGGCGAGGATGGTCTTGTAGACGTCTCCATGCGTGATGCACCTGACGGCGCTGACGGTTCCACGGTGCCTTCGAAGGATGACGGTTCTGGCCCTGCCGTCCTTCGCCCAGGCAGTTTCATTCCTCCACGGCTCCGCAATCTGTTCCAAATGAAAATTGTTAGATCCAATGAGGTCGTTCCTCTTGGCTTCTCATCTGTCGATGAGAGCAAGGACTACCCGTTGATGTCCGCTCGTCTAAACCGCAAGAACGAAGACAAGAAAGAGGATGTCAAGAATAAGACCAATCGGTTTGCGGAACGACAGACCAGCCCCGTCAGCAGTGATGACGAGCTCAATGATGTGCCTGAACCCGTCAACCGGACGCTTCCAAGAGCAAGTGATGAATCAGACGAGTCCGACACGCATGAAATACAACCAGACAGCGATTCAGAAAGCTCTGATGTATACTCCGGCGTCAATCGGATGTACGGCAAGAAGCGTAATCGCCGCAACGGTCCCGCCAAGTGCAAACCGGATGGAGGTCCTCTGATCCGCCCCGGTGAAGGCATTGTGCTTGACTGGAGTGAGCAGGCCTACGATGCGCTCTTCGGCGGAGACCCTAAACAGCCGGAGTCTATGCGTGGTGCGCCTACGTGGACGAACGTAGAGCACGTTCCGGACCCAGAACTTGCAAAGCGACGGCAGCAGCGGCAGTCGAAGAAGAAGAGAGGCATCACACTGAACGAGTGCCTGGACGAATTCGGCAAAGAGGAGATTCTGTCCGAGAACGATGCCTGGTACTGCCCTCGCTGCAAGGAACATCGCCGCGCCAGCAAGAAATTCGAACTCTGGAAGGCCCCTGATATTCTCGTCATGCACCTCAAGAGGTTCAGCGCGAATCGTGGTTTCAGGGACAAGATCGATGTGCTCGTCGACTTCCCCGTCGAGGGACTGGATCTTACCGGCAGGGTAGCCGCTCCAGAAGAAGGGAAGAGCCTGGTGTATGACCTGTTCGCCGTCGATAACCACTATGGTGGACTGGGAGGAGGGCACTATACTGCCTTTGCGAAGAACTTCCTGACAGGCGAGTGGTATGAGTATAACGGTATGCCATCACTTGACCCCATTACTCCAACTGTTCCATGGACCGCAGCGCTAACCCTAACAGACTCTCATGTCTCGAAGCCTATGGATCCTCAGAAGGTCGTGACATCCGCCGCTTACCTTCTCTTCTACCGCCGTCGGTCAGACCGTCCCCTGGGCGGCAAGATCCTTGAGGAAATCACAGAGTCTTCCACGCGGGCAGCGGCAGACTCTGATTCGCAGGCCGAATCCCGTGGCGAGTCACCGTCGGGGGAAGGCCGGCGTCTCGGCGGCTCCTCCCGCAATGGGTCGTCGAGCGCTTTAGCCGGAGTCGGAGCAGCTCACCAAGCGGGAGATGGTGGTTTGCGAGCCGTAACCCAAGTGAGGAGCGTGGAGGATGATGATGACGATATGCCTCCAGAGTATTCTAACGGTCTTCCATCGGGGGAGCAGAGTCTTGGACATTCAAACCGACTGGAAGGTATGGACATCGAAGATGAAGAGTTCGGCGGCGGAATGCACCCGACTCCCCTCCGTTTCCCGAGTGCTGAGCCCCCGTGGTCATTCGACCGAGCTACAGATGCTCACGGCCCTTCACAGATGACAGCTCCTCCGGGGTCCTCCTATGACGGTGAAGACGAAGATCTCTTCGACGACGATGCGAGCAACAAGGCTGTCGGCGGAGGCGACCTGAGTGACTCCGATATCCGTCTGGCTGCGTTGACCGACAGCCCAGATGAGCAGGGAGCCCCTTGCCCCAGCACGCCTTTTGACGATACCCCCATCCAAGATATCCCTCCCCCGCTGGACGTGGATGATGATAATGAGCTTCCAGTCGTCGAATTGCGAGTGAACGAGGAAGACAGAATTGTTTCGGACTGAAAGGCCGCCAGTTGAGAGTCTATGTCACCTAATATGCCCAACGCGGCGGTTTTGGAACTTAAAAAAAAAAGTAATACACATTATATGTCGCAAGTCGACTCATATTGGCATAACGTTTTAGACATGGTTTCGTTGTCCCCCTTGTGGATATGAATACGCCTGCTTCAAGGCAACTCTGCTGCACAGATCTTTTAATATTACCTTTCTTGCTTTCGTGGTTTTCCAAGGCTCGTCTTTTGGTGTCAACAAGCTCAAATATTGTAGAAAAGATCCCTGAAGGGGTTTTTTTAGTGGAGTCTCAAGGGGGCGAATACCACACTCGAGAGGTTCGGGTGTGGAAAGCACCGGACGTTGGACTTTTTACGTTTACTTGTGGTGACTATTATCTGTCGCCTTGTTCCTCTATACGTTTGTCTGTGGGTCAAAAAAAAACATGACCAATGCTCCTTGTGGGGGTTTTGAGCATTGTGTCAAAAGTCTACTTTTCCTTTTTCTTTCTGAATGACAAGCTAGAGCGGCGTGTCCATCCAGCCGCATTGCATTAAAAAAATAGTCGGGTTTACACTGTTAGAAAAAAGATGAGCGGGTTGAGTTGGTGTTGATGAGATGATGCTTGAATTGAAATATTCCGATGTTCGTGCTCGGCAATGATCTTTCATGACTTATGTAAGGTCTCTTGATGGCATTGCAGGAGATGTTAATAGTCGGGCTGCGAATATAACTCAAGATTATTTCAGCTTCAAGCTCTATGTCCACAATACCTTGCCAACAGTAAGAACATATCGAGCACTAAGGTACTGATCTAGTAGATCTGGTTCCGTTCAAGTGACAAAGGTTTGGTCTTATAGCAAAACGGTCTAATAGGTGCTAAAGCAAACACAATCTTGCATACACCCAGGGCCAGGGGGGTATAGCAGTGATAGCCAGTTTCTTCATCACTGCAGTTACCTCATCTTCCTCTTTCCACCATGTCTGAGAGAGTGACAGATGGTTGCACGCACGTGATGTTGTATCCCAAAGAAGATATATAGCCGAACGGCTCCTCATCACCCAAAGCGGTGACTGCCAGATGACCATGCTCTGACATCCAAGACATCATCCACTTTTCCCCCTGCCACCTGCACAGGGTACAGACAGGCATATGAACATGTTGACTAAAAAAGTTACTAACCTGGTTCTATATAGCTTCTTCTGCTCCAGCCTATGGCTGAGAGGGCCCCGGGCGAGACAGTGTGATCGACTGTGATGACACCGCCACTGGCTAGCCCTCCATCAAGGTCATTTGCAGCAGTTGACCGCTGCAGATGGTCACTCCCTTGTTAGCTGTGTCATATGGGGGTGATAGTGTTCTTTATATAAAAGCTTTGCAGATGGGTTTCCTGTTGTTGTGTCTTTTGTCTCTGACGTGTATTTCACCTGTGTTTTATTGCTCTCTTTGGAATGTTTTATCGACATATCTGAGATACGTTTAATATAGATTTCTGTCAATGATACTTTGTTTCTGCATATCTTTTCCTGTTTCCTCACCTTCTCTTATCTGCAGCGATCGATATCTCTTTCCCTATCAAGACCGCAGATGGAGCGCAAGCCGGGTTCTCGCAGCGATGCGCCAGATAAAGAGTTGAGAGATGTTTATCTACTCCTGGATCGCAAAGATGCAGCAGATAATACCTGGATTCTTCGTCCGAAAAATGAGGGCATCGGAAATTCTGCAGCAGATATGCAAGGGGAGAGAAGTATATACGCGCCCTGTTCGAGCGACCGGCCAGGCAATCAGCATGCCCTATCTGGGGCCGACGGAGATGCCTCTTCTCCGGAGGATAAGGGCAGCTGGGAAACTATATGGGACAGCCAATTCCCTAGTCCTGAGACCAAAGCGGATTCTTCCAAGATTCAACAACTATTGCAGGGCACAGCGCCTAATGATGAGGATATAGTTTTTATTGACAATGTCAGTGACAGTGATAGGAGCTGCTTTGGTTATCAGTCACCCTCCCCTTATATATACCCCCATTCGGTGCAAGGTTATGCGCCGACTCACGCACGCCGAGAGTCAGGAACTGTGAATAGGATTAGCCTTGGAGGGACCCATAATGGTCAGCTGTTCTCTGGAAACTCCCCTTCGTCGCCCTCGACCGTGTCTCCTACCGATTCACAGTCGTCTTCAGACTCGTCTCCTACTTCTGTGAGCCAAGACCTGCGACATATAACCCCCTCATCAGCATCCTCATCGTCCTTGTCTCAACAGTCTTTCGGCGGCCTTCCAAGTGCACTACGTTCGAAACCAATCGACATCCGCCGGAAGAAGACGGTGCTCATTCAACTAGACAACGCCACGATCGTAGCGCCGACGTCGGATTACGAGTCGAACGAGGACCCCATCAGCTGCGAATCGGCGATCCTTCAACCTCGGTCTCCTCCACAGTCGTTGGACAAGATGCCTTCCCAGAACCCGTTCTCTTCGATCTTTGCGCACAAGAAGGCTTCGGATCAGAAGACGGACAAAGGTGCCAAGGAGTTCAAGGATCGTCCTTCCGGCGTCAAGAGGTTCATGAAGCTCGATCCACGCCAGAAGGCCAGCGTCACGGCTACGCATCCTAGCGATAGCGATGTGAGCTCCCTCGACCTGGGTCCAGCACTCGGCTACGATCCTTCGAACAAGGGGACCAAAAACCAGAAAGCTAAGGACGATGATAGCTACTCCGTCGCTGTCTCTTCGTCAGACATGTCTTTCACAAACGAACATCCAATCTCCAGCCGCAAAAGACGCGTCGCCACCTTTTTCGACAGTCGTCCCACCGTTTCGCGCTTTGGTTCTACTTCTGCCCTCTCGAAGGCGGACTACCCAGCCGCGTTTTACTCTTCAAACCCGTCTACGACGTCTCTTCATAATACAGGAAATCCCTTCGCGCGCAGCCACGAGAGCGCTCTTGCCTATGGAACTAGCGCCTCGACGGGGAATGTAAGTCCATCTACTTACCTTTGAACAAAGTGCTGCTCACCGTTCATGATATCCACACTAACTTTTCCTCGCAATAGACTTTCTCCATGAAGACTGAGACGGAGACACCAGAGGAAGCGGAGAAGTCGAAGGAGGGTTAGCTGGTGTTGAACCATCCCTGCAACAATGCTCATGGAGGACTTGCAACTTCGGTCTTTCCTTTTTCCTTTCTGATCGCTTGCGGCTTCATCACCATATATCATTTGTCGGAGTCGGATTTTCTACTGTGTAATTGATTGTCTCCATGGTTGTATTCTTGGTGAAGCTTCAGTTTAGAATCTAGAAGGATTCAGCACCCGTCCTTCTAACAGGAGCTTACAGATGGTTCTTGACCAGACATAATAAACCTCGAAAAGATGTTGTGTGGCACTGGAGTCTTCCTTGGAGATATTATAATCAATAGGAGTTTTCCACGGTGTTCTGTCTGATATCTTCATGAGTAATGCTGCAATCCGTCCTGTTCTTAAGACAGTATGCAATAGTGCCATAGCCCTGTTATTTGTGCTAGACAATTGATCCATTTATATTTCCCACTTTCCATAACTGCAGACCTGTTCTATTGCATGCACATGTACATGGACAGTATAATCCCCATTCAACAGCCGTCCCTCCATCTAAGTATCTCAGTAGCAAATAGCAACAAGGCTGCACATAGCCTTTTTTCCCCTTGTTAAAATGTCTCGAAATTAATATCTAGGCAATGGTATCGATTTTCGCCTGGAATTTACTTTCATCCTTTCTATTATGTGCAAAAATATTCGTCGTGGCAAGTTGACTTTTTTATATGCTTGCTTTCTTTTGTTCTTTCTGTTAGAGAAGGGGTTGTCCACCTTGGTTCGTGGTCCATACCATTCCATTCGCTAGTCTGTAGAGATATACGCACAGCTCTGTATGTTCCCTTCTTTTAATTCATGAGGCATTGACTGGTAATTGCAGTACATTTTGGTATTTATCTGGTTAGCGCCTCCATTGACCGTCCTTCTCAGGCATGTATACAACACCTTGTCCAGCTCCAAACTCAGTGGTAATGAATGAATGACAGCGAAGAATCAATCACCCAGCACTTGCAACTGTTCTTTAAGAAGCTCACCAACATCCATGCTCCCATCCCTCTGAGACCGCCGATTATCCGCCCCATGTCAGAGACCTCGAAAATCTCAGCCAGTATGTAGTAAGCATTCAGCAAGACCGGATCCGGTGGCGGGACATCATTATCATCATCGTCATTCTCCGCGCCCTTCCTGACGGGGCGGAATCTAACCGTTTCCGGGAGGATGTCCTTGGAGATAGTAGAGAAATTGCTATACGTTTTAGACGGTAGACGTGGGGCTCTCTCTGTGATGGGAAAAGTACCATTATTAGTGAAGAGATGAAGAACGAGGTATGTACCAAAATATGAATATACAAATAAACAAAATAAAAAAATTACAGCACATACTGTAGCCTCAAATGCAAGGGAAAATCTCCTAAAACTCGCTATGAAAAAGCCTACTCATCAAGACGGCGTTGGATGGTTCTTTTATGCGATCCGGATCCATTCCGATTCGTTTTAACTCTGGGAAGCAGGTACAGAACTGTTCACCTGTCACTCGCGGGCTTGGATGGCGTTTGTTTTACATTAGCACGTATATTAGATATAATGATGAGTAATTGAAAAAAAAGGAAAGTCAACCCAAACACGAACGTACCTCTGCATCCTCATAAGGAGGAAAAGCAGAAAACGCGTACGAATACGAGAACGGGATGACACATCCACTTCAAGAGGAGCATGTTTCTCGCTATCCGGCTCCCCTAGATTTTTCCAGTGAATATACTCCATGCTCTTGTCGAGGACGCATCGATAGTAATCTCTCCGCATGCACTGCCGGCGCAGGTTCGTCCTCCGACGACTGGGAGGCGGGAGCTCTTCCGCTGACACAGTGTCCTACTGGAATACAAAAGCCCATCACGGAGGTTCTCAAAGACGGCAAGCAATCGGCTGTCATCATCATCTCCGCACGCGAGCACGTCTCTAGCAACGGCCTCCCTTCCACCCTCTGGCAATAAATCGATAAACGCATGAAGACAGTCAATCAGCCTTTCGTCTCTCTGGCCCCTTGTGGGCCTCTATCTATCGATCCGTGTCTTTGCACGGGCAGCCACGGCGGGCCACTCTGGCGCAAAGTTGGCCGGACTATCCGTACTCAGGATGGATGATCCCTGCTGCTGGCCTGGCAGCTGGGTGTCTGTCACTCAACGTCGCTTAGCCGGGGGAAGGAGTTTGTCATGTTCAGAATCAGGGGCCTTGCGAGCAATGCGAAGGGACCGGCGTAGCTGTGGCTGTTTCTGCTGGGACGGGTTTCGTGGCATGGTGAATGAAGTTCTGAATACAGACGCGGTAAGTAGGTACCTAATTATTTAAACTACTGGGAGAAAGAGAAGGAAGTGTAAGGCGGGCGGTCCCCAAGAGGTCAATAAAAATCAACAGTGTAGCATGTAATCATATTTCATGGGTGCCTTGGATGCCATCCACGGTTGGCAGTGCTGAAAGGTCGCAAGTATAACGAGTCTACGGTTTGAGTCGGACCAGTTACCAGCATGGAAACTTCTGGGACACAAAGCAAGAGCAGTTCAGCCTAGGTTGGGGCTATCTAGAAGATCTGAATGATGTCCCTTGTTTTTGAATACCACCAAGCAATAGCCTGAGAGATGGTCAGCAGATCTCTTCTGTGTGATATAACTCATTAAGGACGTACTGCAGATTGTACAAATCACCTTGTTGCCTAAGATGTACCGTATTATCTGTTTCAAAATTGATGTTTTCTAGTTGTCTGTCCTTTTTATCTTTTCTGTACACGAGCCATATTCGACGGATTGTCGCACCATTTGATAAGGCGATCTCGTGAGAGTGATTTCCTTGAATTCGACCGACAACTTCTGAAGTTCCAGAATGGTAGACAAATCTGAGGCCTGTGCAATGACCTGTCTCATAATAAAAGAGAATTTTTGAGATTGCGGAGAGTCTAGCACAGGACTCAACATGGAAATTATTCTCTCGCTCATAAGGTGGGTCTATCATTGGCATACTCAGCACAGGTTGGATGCTGTGACAAATACTGCCACGGGAGCCAGCGGTGTATATTGCCCCAAATGACTCGATTGCATGCCCCATTCGAAAATAGAGGCCACTGATGTAATGTGCCGCTGGCGGTCGAAGGGTTCTGATTGTGCAATGAGTTCCAGGAGCCAGGGCACAATCAAAGAGGTGTTGCCGGTTCCAGCAGTTAGTTCTTATCTAGTAAATTATGAGTAGCTGATAAAATGTCCATATCAGCAATTTTGCGCAGGGCTTACCATTATGGCTGGAGGAAGGTACTGCGAGTGCATGCGGACATCAATCTCGCTTATCACCTCATGAGGTCCATGCAGAGGGAAGAAGTTTGCCATGGAGTTACCTTCGTCAACGCGGTGTATCATTGACGGTGTGTGTATATATAGTCCGATAATCCCTTGAAAAGCATTGTCACAGAACATTGTGATGCCAGACACATCTTCATCTAGCCACACAACTTCGGTGGTAAAGTTTCCAAAGCAAGTCACCAGATCTCTCTCTTTCAGGGTCCTTTTGCACAAAGTCCTCTTCAAAAATAAGCCCATGATAAGAAGCATGCTTGTATCTCATCAGAATCTTTTCCTCAAATGGGGAATCATGACACCAGCTGATTTGTCGGAACTTGAGGCTCTAAGACCCATGTCAGCAACTTTCGCGAACTGAAACATTAACACACACATCTTGAATAATCCGAATTTCAGTATCCCCATGCCTCATGCTGAGCCCTTCCCAGCATCTGATGTCCTCAGGACCGCCGGAAGACCACCGTGATTCCCCAAATTTCATAGTCTGTATTCCCAGTGCGTCCATGACAAACCCGATTCTATCAATTTGATGGGAAATATCGACATTGTCTAGTACATCAGACTGGTTGCCAAAGAATTGAAGACCAGCGCCGGTCTGGAATCCAATGCCACAGACATAACGATTTCCTCAGAGGACTCTTGAGTGAACCTCTATTGCATTAATCTTGTCGGGGATTTTAGCAACCAGCCGGTGAAAACTGAAGGAGTGAGTAACCGGCTGGAGAGGCGCTCTCACATTGAAAGTTGGTAAGTTCCTGTCGTTTTCAGGAATATGACATAGATACTTGGCTAGAGGCACCACATTTGATTGAAGTTCCCATCTTTTGTCAAGTCCAAGATACTGAGTCCGTGAGAACTCAGAGAAGATAGCAAGCATCAGGGCTTGTCCATAACATGAAGTGCTCATGATGTCAATGGAACGGTAGAAATGCCACCGATGCTGCTGGGAAAATAAATCTGCAAAGGCCAAAGCTTGCTTGCTGGAACAGAAGAAACTGATCAGAGCCGATGGAGGAAGATATTTGAGAATTATCATACTGATTTCGGGAGGTAACTGTAGCAAGGTAGGTCTATTGCTGATGGCGCCTCTTGGCTCCAGCTCCCAATTCCTGAATCGCTCTAATGAGCTGGATGGTATTATGGGATTAATTGGATGAGACAACCTGTTGCAGCACTGTTCAGCTTAAATCAGCCTTTCTTGGCAGGTCTGTGGCCTCACATGACAGCTCGAATGGCTCTTCATATCCAAAGTTTCTCTGTCTGTCAGGCTGAAGGGACTGGAAGAGCATAAATAACTGATCAGGATGGATTTCTCTCATTGCAACCTCCTGCAATAAGCGGAGACAGGACAAATGAAGAAGAAAAGCATTTGTAGGCATAAATGGCACAGCAGAGTTGAAAACTTTGATCTGTGTGGTAATTGATCGGTCAGAGGCTGTCAGGCTTCCAATTTCTGCAAACAGGGGCCTTTTTTTCAAGAGCAGATTGCCAATGCAAGCACTGTTGTTCTTCAAAAAGACTAAGGAGAAATTTTGGTCAGTGTTCAACTGATCTCAAGAGATGTCATTAAATACCAGAACAGAATTCTCTTGTCCATTTCTCCTCGCCTATACCGCCAGAACAAAGCATGCACTGAAGAGGAACAGGATATGAGTTAATCCGTAGTCCGCAGTCCAAGTAATCACTGCAGCGAAATCAGACATTTTCGGATGCCCGAAAATAAACCAGTATACCTTTCTTGACTTTTTAGTCACTCCGAGTCTGCAGTTCTCATCGACAATTTTTATTTACATGCGTGATCCTTTTCAGCTACGCATCGGAAGCCTTTGACTGAATGCGTCATAGCCTTCTTCCGACGTCTCGGGCGCGTTTGGCATAGACAGCCGTCACTGCCCAGGAGATTCTCTGACATTGGATGTCACTTGATCGGTCCCGACTATCTTGTGGAAGAGGAAACGCTACCATTTTACGAACAGATCAGTATTGTCCAGTTCGCATAGGTGAAGTTTTCAAATCGAGATACCAAGTTGTCGGGGAACTGGGCTATGAGCCTATTCAACGGTGTGGCTCTGTCGTGATTTGAGGTAGACAGATGAACCCATATTTGAGATTCGGGAGGTCAACGACTCACGCTTCACAGCGAACACAAATACGCAGCTTTGAAAAGTCTCCACACAACTGCGAAAGTTCCCCTTTCAAAAGACGCAGAGAGCTTGTTGTCTATGAACACCTTAGGAAGATCAGATCGTCGCACCCAGGCCAACCTTACATTCGTGAGCTCATCGATGCATCTAAGCGTTCTTGACATGCTGGAATCGCATTCCGAGCCTTCCAATGCACCTCTTCTGAGGCTGATGTTGAAACATCTCCTTGCCGCTCTGGACTTTCTACATACAGAAGCCGGTGTTGTTCACACTGGTAGTAATTTCTCCATATGCATAATTCTGAGTCCAATTGATTATTAACTTTATTTCTCAGATTTGAAGGCGGGTAATTTGATGCTCATTATTGCGGTTAATTCTATGCTGGAGGATTTTGAAAAGGCCGAGTTGGAAAACCCAAGTCCAAGAAAGATCATAGACGAGACACGAACCATCTATACATCTCGCAGCTTTGGCAAGCCGAAAAATGGCAGGTGGGGTTATCCAGTTTTGTGCGATTTTGGGGAGGCTAGAATTGGGAGAGTGCAACAGACAGATACCTCTGCATGTCTCCAGGGCTCCTGAAGTGACATTTGAGATACGTTGGGGTCCTCCCGTCGATATATGGAATCTCGCTACTCTGGCAATGTTTCGCTTCGCTGTAAAATGAATTCTGCTCACCATCTCATGAATGAGGAAGGCAACTATGATCCGTTCAAGGACATGGCGTAGATAACAGGTTTTCTAGGGCTTACCCCAAAGGAATTCATGCTACGGAGCGAGACTACTTCACAGTGTTTCGATGTTAACGGTGAGTTAGTTGCTATCACCACAGCCGTCTACGTTCCTTTGCATCAGGCCTTGTTCAATTTCGTTCAGGTCGCTGGAAGGCAGAGGAGCATGCCAGAATTCCCACGACCTCATTAGAGGAAGTAGAGACGCGTCTGGAAGGCAGGGATAAGGACCTATTTCTTCAATTTATACGGTCAATGCTGAAATGGCTTCCCGGAGAGTGAAAGACTGCGAGGGAGCTCTTGGACGATCCCTGGCGTCAACAGCAAACCTACATGTACCGAGCCATACATGGAGTTTCATCAAACCGCCCTACTCAAAACTCTTCCAACCCTCATGTTAGCTAACGTAAGACTGTCGACAGCACTCGAATAACTGCAAGAAATCCCGATAGTCATCATAGTCCACCAAGCGACCAATATCACCAGCAAGAACCAATTGCGAAGAGGAAACAGGAATTTTAAAGGAGGAATACTGTCGGTTAACTTCGAGGTGGAGATCGGATACAATTTGGAAGGAGATTGAGGATCTGTTTAGAAGGGATCGGATTATCCGCACCACCATGATGCTGCATCTCCAGGATGAGTTCTGATCATCGAAAAGGCCAAGGCAAGGATGCAAACTTGTTGGGACTCTTGAGCGATTGATCCTGATTACCTCTGTTTTGAGATCTGATGTACTGTACAGTACAAAAAAAACAGCTCATTATTGTTTCCCGGCGTGATTGAGATGCCTAACTCGGAGGCATCAAGGCTGTCCATCAACAGTAGTGGCCGAGGCAATTTGAGATTGTCCTTGGAGATAGCTGCAAATGACCGACGCAGGATGATGCGACTGGTGGACATACTTTGCTGCTTGTGCACCTGTTCCATCCGAAGAGTGCATTAGTCCGGCGGTACACCTCACGGTTACACTATTCCGTCGGCTCATATGGCAACAGGCCAGCCGTCGACATATTTCAGGGCATTATAGCCCATCTGGGCGTCCTATCGCTTGCGTTAGGCACATCACTGCCGAAAATCTTTTTAGGGACATAGGGAAATGTCAAACAGACCCAAAATCCAAGGCCAATGTTCTTGTCCACTATTTGGCAACACCGTCAGTTACTCATCTCGTCCGAGGTAGTGAGGAGTGGTAGAAGTGGTCACTTACGGTAATGGTAGTATAGAATATCTGTGTCTCCATCGGCCAATACCCCCTGCCCTCCCGGTGCAAGCACATGGCCATTAGAAGCGTAAGCAATAGTGCCGCCTCCTTTTACCAGATCGACGCCATTGCGATCGACGAATGGACCTGTAGGACTCCTGGACCTTCCGACTCTGATACTATATCTGTTGCAGACAAGTCAGCTAATATGGTATTATGGGAGACGATGCTGAAGGGATCATTCAGCCTTACAGGTCCTCGGGCGCCGGGAGCGCGTTGAGATTGAGGTCGCAGCATCTTCCATGGCTGTACCAGAGATAATACCACCCGTCTCGGCAGCTCATGGTGGCCCCTTCCACAGGATGTGAACCCGTCTCATCGCGGCAAAGAGGGTTTGGATCCGAACCACCAGCGTCAAGCGGTTTTGGCTCGTAGACGAGGTTCTTTGCATCTGGGTGCTTTGGATTCAGAACCGATTTCAGGTCCGGAGCCAGAGGAACCTGCCAGACGCCAGTCCAGAAACTGCCAAAGGTCAGATAGCCTTTGCCATCCGCTGTGACAAAAACATGCGGATCGATGGTGTTGGACTTGTCAAAGGGATGCACATTGGCTCCTTCGCCATTCCCTGACTGAACTATGAGGCCATGATCTACCCATCCGCCATGTCCTGGTGTCTTCGAGGTTGTTACACCAATAGCGCTGTCTCGACACCCGGCTTGGCTAACACTATAGTAGCAGTAAAACGTGTCGCCATGCTGGATGACAGTGGGTGCCCATGGAGCGATATTGTCGCCTTTCTTGATCACACTTGGCCCGTCTAGCACAGTTCCAACCTTTTCCCAAGGTCCATCCAGACCGGGGGATTGAAATATACTGATATTCGGTCCGACACCGTACGCATAGTAGGAATCCCCGACTTTGATGATGCTTGGGTCATGGATCTGGAGTCCGGTGACATGGGGCCCTGGAAAATCGTCGCGGCGCTCGAACGGAAGTTTGAAAGAATAACATATAGATAGCAAAGAAATCAATGCAAATGCGAGCAACATCTTGAGAACGCGACGGGATATGAGAGAACGAGAGGAAAGAGACCGACGAACACCATCATCGCGTAGAAACAAAAGAGCTTGCTTTGGCGATATATACATCGAAGAAGTAGAGGGAATCATCTTGGCAATGAGTAAAACCAACCGCTTTCAGGTCTTCGAAGTGATCGCCAAACACCTGATAGTGGTACATCTGCTGATGTCAGACAATGGATGCACATACCTCCTGCTGCTCTGGCATGCAAGGTCGACGGGACCTCTTACGGCCAGCACGTGAACGAATGCAGGATGTAGCACACCGCCTAGGATGCTCATAGAGACCGCCATGGCTGCGGAGCACAAAAGGAACAGCTTTACAGCGTAGGAGCTCTGTTTTGGTCTGTTTTGGTCCTCAGTTAGAAAAGTAGAGAGTGTGTACCTCAAACATCCACCGACAAATCAGGATGTTTTTGAGGCGTTGACAAACTCGGAAAGACACAAACTGGCGCCGTCACTAGACGTCCTGAAACTCCCGCATTTATTCTGCTGGCAGAATCATAAGATCCCCTGCAGCTCAATCCCCCCTGGCTTCTGTTTCTGAACCCCATCGGTGACGTATATGGATATTAGGGACCGCGGTCATCTGCTTCATCAGCTTAATCAGCTTTGTCAGATTCATTAGATTCTCATTGCTGTTTACCATATGATCATAAAGGACGGAAGCACTTGATTCCATCCTGGAGGGTTGTACTGACCAAAAAAAAAAATACCGGTTCTGACTGCAATTAGTGACCACAGCCTCTTTGTATTTGAGCGGTATCTTTCTCTGACAGGAGATCAGCTTCACTAACTTACCCTGCAAACAGATCTGCAATGAGAGCAGGAACACAGAAGCATTATGTTCAACATGCGCTTAGGTAGCCGTCGTGTAGCCTCCAGATCCACCAAATGTCGCATCAAACAGACCATGTGAGAGCTGGCACATATTAACTACCAACTTCCTGCATCAGATGATGCTGATGCCTGGCACAAAATCCAACAGTTGTCTACATTGTGAAGCACAGAGCTAAACTGAGGAACAAATACCTGTGATCAAGCCTTGTCACTTTTCGGTCATGTCCATGGATACTGCTAATAGAGTCTCCGTTTAGATGGATCTGGTCCACAAAATCTGCGATTTGCGGAAAGATTCCAAGGTTCAGGAACTTTACATGCTCAAATCGGGACCATTCTTCAGTATATTTATTTGCGGTAAAGTTTTAGATTTAAAATGCTCTCTGAAATGGAACGACAGTAATAAAAAGTCCTGTGTATCATCTGGTATTTAGGGGCTAGATAGATAAGCCCTAAAGCCCGAAGTCCATACATCTATGTATTTCCGCAGGCGGTAACTATCTCTAGCGGTCAACGGACTTGAAAGTGAGACAGCTTGCCGTAAACATCACAAAACCGCTCTTGGGCTTCGCTTTTTTCAACCTGGACCTTCAGAACGCAAGAGCATCCTGCTTTTGTGAGGCGTCCTATTTTCCTAACAATATGAAATCAGTCGCGGGATCGATCGGTTACAGAAGCAGAAGCGGGAAAGTAATTGTGTAAATGGAAGAGACCCAGTCCCTGATGCCCAGGCCGAACCTCGATGTTTCTCAATTCGGAAAGCAGTCACCGCGGGCGTATAAGTCCCTCGATCCCCGCCGAACCGGATCTCACTTTTTCCAAAAGGAACCCTTCAATAGGACTTAGATACAACTGACAGAGAGACGTGTTATATTGTCTAGAGGTTACATTGCTACCTAGCTTCTTGATCGATCCAGGTCTTCATTCAGCACAAGGCATTGTGACACGATGCCCATCATATCACGGTGCGGCTGCACATCAAGCAGGCTTCAAAGTGGAATGCTATGTTAATGAGAGCTGTTACAATCTTAGACAATAATAACAATACAAAGATACGATTGATTGAAGGTCATCACTGCAAACTCCCATTTCCACTATGCCACACGATTGCTCTAATGTCGACAACAACTACCTACCAATATCAATGTCCTATACCGTCCAATGCGGAGCAACCAACAAGGTACAACCTTGTTTGAGTCTGCATTTTTATCTCTATTTCTTATCCTAAATATAATAGGAACAAGTAACCAAATGCCCATACTCAGGAGATAGATGCGACCCAACCAAGAGCGCCTTCGAAAATATGGCTCAATTTCCAAACCTGTTCCTTTGACATTGTACCGTACTCACACACTAACCTAGGCAAAAACCTCCATGCACACCCTAAAGAATTTCTAGCGTTCCCAATGGCAATATGGTCGCTTCTGCAGTTTCCGCTGCTTCCATACAGCCCGTCTCTCTTGGCTGGCTCTCTGTCATTGTGGAAGTGGTCTTAACCGTTATCGTGGAAACGCACACTTCGCGCACGTCGTCTCGAATGTGCTCTGGCATGTTTTGACACTGCTCGAAAAGGCCAGTGGAGGCAGCAATCCCATCGGCGGCACCAGCGGTGCGGGCGATACCGCAGGTATCGATGCAATATCCATCGCACTTGCAGCGATAGTTGGCAGAGCAGCAGTCAGCAGACTCGTGAAGTGCGCAGGCTCTGCTACTGTCGTGAATGTTGATGTTGGAGTGAAATGGTAGTGGTGCCCCTTCGACCCTCCAGGACGTAGGATCGCCTTGGACGCTCCCAGAATGATGGCGACACAGAGGACCGGAATGATCAGCAGCGGCAGTAGGATCAAGACGTCGGCAGCGTTCCTCCAAGTGCGATTCACGCGAGACTCTGGCGGAGGCTGGGGCTGATATTGATCTGCGCGCGGGGGTGGAGGCGGGGCGGACCTGGCCCTGGAAGTGCTCCTCTCGCGAATCCCGGTGCCAGAACTGTCGCCCGCTGGCTGGCAGAAGGTTGGGAACTCCGTGAGCGATGACCGGACCGAATTGGAATGCAGCTGCTGCTCGGAAGTGTTCGTCCCGCTGAAGGGTCGGAAGGCCCTGTTTGGAAAGTGAGATGGGTCCATTTTTCAGACAAAGTCCCTGATAATGTGTTTAGTAATGTGGTCTAAATCTACAAGCTGATATATTGTGGATCATCTGTCGACAATGTGGTTGAAGGGACAATTGGAGTCGAGAGAAATTTATGTACTGGTTGTGAGCAAGAACTCTGATATGTAATGTGAATAGGCCCATCAAGCTGCTGGTGAATGGAGGGAAAGCGCAGTTCATCACTGAGTACATGGGACCTTGGTCAAGTATATGAAATCCTTTTCACGTTAATCCTGGCCGAGAATGTTCTGCTTCGAGGTTGTGAACGCTGTACATAGACAAAGAAGCTCCCACCATGTGTTGCATTGAATATTAGCAGAATAATCATTCACTGCTCAGAAATTTGCTACCAAGTGAGGTGAGAAAAGACACGCAAGGAGCAAGAGTAATGATAGTGAACAAGATATTCCTAATGCTGATCTTAAAAGATAGAGGTCTATCGGATCCAGACTTGAGGGGTATCTAAACGCTTCCACAGCACCACCGAAACCACCACCATATTTTCCATCCTACCATCCACGCCTCATCCCATGCATGTAATGGACCTCCTTAACCAACTCCCAGAAATCCAAATCCAAATCCTAAAGACAATCCTCAGCGCCTTTCCAGAATGCCGCCCGACCCTCGGAGATAATGCATCAACAACGCGACCGAAATAACAGCCAGAGCAACGAACAAAATGAAAAGAGAAAGAAGCAGATGGGGCAGCTTTTCCCATCTGCCGAGAGCGATTATCCACCCGCGGATTGGCTGCTTGGGCTCATCGTCAGCGCCAGAATCGTCAAGCAAGCCCGAAGTCGTCCTCTCCTTCTGCTCTCGCTGTCGTCGTCGTTCCTGTTCCCTCTGAGATCGTGAAGACGGTCCCTGATCGGGCTTATGATGACGATCATCAACACCATGATCAGGAAAAGTATCCGGCTCAGAGATCGCGTACGGTCTGACGACCAGTCTCTCGCTTCCCTCTCTCCCTCTCCCTCGAAGCATCTCTGAACGAACCCGGCGGAGCAGCAGCCGGGGAAGGTGGTGCTGGGGCCGTCTGGGTGTGTGCAGGCTTTATCGTTTTATGTAGGTACTATTTAAGTACCTTGTTCCAGATAATCTATCCCCAGGTACGGAGGAGAAGAATGAGAGGAGTGGAGAGATATGGAGTGGAGTGGTTAAGTAGCTTAGTTCCTTTGAAATCCAAAACAGGTAAGTAGTGACAGCAAATAGTACGCCAGTCTTCTGTAATAGGAAATAACAGGCTCTTTCCAAATATTTCCCAAATCTCTAGTTGCAGCGGATCAGGCCGGAACGAATGAACAAAAAAGGCCTTTGGAATGTGCCGTCAGAGTCGGACCTGGCTAGTTGGTTGGGTCCCCGACCTCAGACATCTGGTAATACTACTCTGAGTAGTCGCTGCACCGCGTGATAGATAAAAAAAATACCTTTGCTCCTAATTAAAAAAGGAAGAAGCTTTTTATTTACTTCTTCGGGAAAGTAAATGGCATTTAACTCCGTTGTTGGCAGCAAACAAAATTATATAGTAAATGTGCTGTACCTCGATATATAATACAGTTCTTAAGTATAAAAAAATAGCGGAAGGTAGTAGACGACTGCTTGATCCGACAAGATTCACAGCAAGCATTTGAATAACCCATACCGGTTGAGGACACTAAACCGAAATATCCCCTCGATCAAAAATACGAAACGCGAGGAGCCGTTGAATATAGAATGAAAAAGAGAACTAGTAAGGCGCACTCATAAGAGACCAGTGAAGAGCAGCGGAAAGATCTCTCCTTCGGGGAATCAGAACCTAGTCTCCTGTGCTTGTCACCGGTATTGAATGAAAATCGGAACAATAAACCTTAAAGAAGATTACGTATTATATGATTCCCTTTGATTTATATACCACGCTGCTGTGGAATTCCAAGCATAGCCATGCTCAACTCAGTCAAATCATAATATACACGCTACATCTGCATCTATCATACGTACCCTACAGAAATCTAATCACTACGAAGATAAAGTCAGGAAGAAGAGCAATTAAGAGGCATTGTCATGAATTGCTCTGTATCATGTAATTAATATACTCCAACTATATTTTTTAATAATTAGGTAGGTAGCAGTTCTCTGATTTCCATTGAGATCCAGTGACCATCGCATCCATTCCTTCCAGGTTCGCGGAAGGAACTCCTCAACAAGCCTCATACCCCACCTACACCTCGTGTAATCAAGGTTCCGTAGTGTAATGGCTATCACAGCGGATTCTGACTAGATGCTTCGGCCTAGTCGGAGCTTCGGAACCCCTGTTCCGCTAATCCCGGTTCGATCCCGGGCGGGACCTGAACTTTTTTCCCTTGTTCCATATCGCGTCTCTGGCCAGCTACCTGGTTACTTTTTGTTACTTTTCCATACCGTCTTGAAAATTAATTGAAAAATAGTTCTAGGGATATGGTATCAGTCTGATATGATCAAGGATAAATGAAAACTCCTGCCAAGTCAAAAGGAATAGGGTGTGGAGTTCTGTCGTAGCTCTTGTTGCTTTGTTTATAAAATAAATTCTTCGTGAGTGGTCATGCCTTTACTTTGTCGATTGCCTTCGAGCGATAGCATTATGCACACAGGAGAAAGTAGCTACTTTTGCATGCGAATAAGTAAAGAATACATACATAGCCTAACATAGCCAGGAATGACAGTTTATATACATATTCTCGAATACTCAGGTAGGTCGTTACCCTATCAGTCTCTTGAATACAATCCAATCAGTTCGTTATCCAGCCCAACCCCTTCGCCAGATACCCCTTCATCCCGCTATCCTTCTCCTCGTCGGGATTCTGATCGACGTAGAACCGCCGCATGGCGTCCAGATCGATCGTGCGTGCATCCACCCACCACGGGCCGCGGTAGTAGATCCTTGCGCCCAGGTAGATCACCACGACGGCTACCACGCTGATGTAGTTGGCGAAGAAGGTCTTAGCGCTGGGCTTCTCGCCCAGGGGGAACAGGCTCAGGTAGAATTCCACCCCGATCAGGATGACGCACCAGCTCAGACCCCACCATGCGCCCCATGGCCACGTCCACGTCCGCCAGGGGAGGTCGGATGGCGAGCGGCCCTGGACCTTCCAGGCGTAGCGCATGCGGATGTGCGACAGGCAGATCATGGCCCAGCCGAACAGGGTCAGGAGGGAGGTCAGGTTCGAGAACCAGGTGAAGACGTCGCTGCCATTCTCGCTGACGTTGAGGTAGGCGAGTCCGCCTCCGAGGATGAGGGTCGGAACGAGGCCAAACCAGGGGCGGCCGATTTTGTCAGCTTTGCCAAAGGCCTGCAAAGATATCAGTCGATATCCAGCACAGATCATATGTTTTATTGGAGGACCGTAGGATAGGGGCACTAACCTTTGGAGCCAGACCAAGGTGCGCAAGACCAACCAGAGTGCGAGAGCCGCCGTAGGCTTGGATGCTTCCCGTCGAGAGCACTGAAATGAAGATGATAGCATTCATGATGTGTGCCAGCGGCGCCAGTCCAGCGTTTCGATACGCGATGACGAAAGGAGAGGCGTTTGTTCCGGAGCCACCAAAGATATTCGGGTCTTGCGGAGAGACGGTGATGGTGACCATCAGCGAACCGATGATGTAGAAAAGCGAGAGACGAATCCAGATGGAACCAACAGCTCGAGGAACTGCCTTCCGGGGATTCGCGGTCTCCGCTGCTACAAGGCCGCAATTTTCGGAGCCGGCCATTGCGAAGATGCAAGTTGGCATCACTGACAGCCAGCCTTTGAAGCCATGGGTAAAAGGCTCAGAGTTCCAGTAGCGGAAGCCTATTGCCTCGTGGTTTGGTGCGCCGCCAGCGGAGATGACTGGAATAGGGTTAGAACATGAAAGGTCCTCGACAAGTAAATAGGATTTGGTTTTGTAGTTGATGGGACTGATTGGGGATAGCCTTGGGAGCTAAAAGCGACTTACCGATGAACGAGATGATGACCACAAATATCCAAGTGAATTTGATGGAGGCGGCAACAACCTCGATCTCCGCGAAGAAGCTGACGACCCATATGTTGACAAAGATGATGACCACCCAGAAGATGGTGATCCACGCCGCGGTCGGCACACTGTCTGTCCAGAAATTGAGGACAGTCACGACACCCTGGCAAATCGTGTAAGCGTGTTTGTTCAAGCTAGACAGGAGGTACATATGAATACTTGAAGCTCATTCGCAATGGTGATCCAAAACGTAAACCAGTACGCCCATCCCAGCGCAAAACTGGCCGCGGGGTCAACGAAGATGCCCGTCCACTGGATGAAGGCGGACGGCAGAGGGTACATGACGGCCATCTCTCCAATGGAATGGCTGACAGCCCAGATCATCGAGCCGCTCAGCAGGTATCCGATGAAGATGCCCGCCGGACCACCCGAAGAAAGCGACTTGCCACTACCGAGCCATAGACCCATTCCAATGGACGATCCTAGCGCAATCATCGTAATATGCCTCGTAGCGAGGATGCGCTTCAGCTCGGTTTCCGCGCCATGGTCGGCAGAGTAGGATTCTCCCACAACCTGGGGGTCTTTCTCCCTTTTGGACGGGTGTTGCGGCGGACTGTGTTCGGTGGCAGTCATCTCCTTGAGTCCGGTGATGGAGGCCCAGAGGCAAGAGAAGAGAGAGGGAGAGAAAAAGGGAGGTCAAGCAGTACGGAACCAGGCCAGAAGGCGAGGAGCAGGGGACATGGAGACCTTTATCACAGACGAGCGTTTCTACCCCAGATGCAACCTCGTTCCAGCCACTATCTCCAACCGTTGGGAACACATGGCGATGCTCCAATGGCGCTTGCAGGAGATGATCCCTATCGTATCCAGAGATAAGGAGGTCGTGTTCCTCTTCCAGAAGCCGTGGGGGGCGCCTGTGGCGAGCCAATGACTCTGAATACCAAACGGGGTGTCACTGACAAGAGACCGCAGAGAGCCTAGCGTTCGACCTGAGCAGGGAGAAGACATGCTGGTCAGACTGGGCGTAAGACTTGATATGAGGACGAAGGTGTCAGGGATGCGACGGAATAGATAAGCCCCGAGTCAAGACGGCGTCGTGTAGTGGCAGGAGTATGTCGTCGACTGTATCCTTTGTCCCGCTCGGCAGGTCCTGTGATACAATATAAATGTCAACCAGCTTGAACTGAGATATGTGGTTGTCCAGCTATGCAGAGTATTCCCTACCTAGATACCTACTCACCAGCAAGATCAGAAGGGAAAGGGGGTTGAAGCTCTTCTTTCTGCTCTATGTAGCACAAGGCAGCGGTCCATCCCCTGTCCTCGATGCCTCAGGACAAAGAGGCCCGGAGCTCATTAATACCTTTCCTGCGTGTTCCATTCGCCAGACACAACATAACCTGAGCGATCAACCGGGGCTGTCGGGCGCAGCTTGCAGGGTTGAGATAGGCATCCAGGATGCGTTGCATCAAAGACTACGCCAACAAGCGCCCCGGTCCCTCTTATCGCAGATGTCCGCAGGAGTTGTGGTGTCCACGGAGGGAACTCCGTAGGATGCTTTCAACGGCGACGATCGTGGCGCAGTACGTGCTGATAAGCTGGTAGGGAGCCTATCAGATCCTGTTCTGTTCTGTCCCCGGGCTCGAGTTGCAACAAGGGCAGACCTGGTCCGATCTGGCAATCTGCCGCTAGCATCCTCTCCACAACCGCTTAAAGCCCAACCCGAAGCGTAGGTATAAGTAATGTTCTATTTAAATCTTGAACTTGCATCAGGGACAGACATAAACACTGAAAGAATATTTATCTATATATAGCTGCAATTAAAACACTGTATGCAAAGTGGAGATGGTTCTTTATCCGATCTTGTCGTGTTACACGCATTGTACATGTACTGTACATTAGAAAAAAGCCGGTGATTTGCCTGTCTCTACTTTGTTCCAACCCGGAGACCTCCCATAAAACAAAGACTTGTCAGAGACCCTTCCAAAGCGATCAGACAACATGGCAAAGGACACAAAAGCTGGATCCCCACCAGCTCAAACCGCTTTATCCAACGCCTGTCCCAGGCACATCTCATAGTACATTCCCTTCTTCTTAATCAGCTCCTCGTGGGTGCCTTGCTCAGCAATCATGCCCTCAACAAGCACGAAGATCTGATCTGCATCTTTCACCGTGGACAGGCGATGGGCAATGGCGATCGTCGTCCTCCCTTCCTTGGCCTTGTCCAACGCAGCCTGCACGACTCGCTCACTCTCCGTGTCCAAAGCCGAGGTCGCTTCGTCCAGCAGCAACAATCGTGGCTGACGGATGAGCGCCCGCGCAATGGCAATGCGCTGCCGCTGTCCACCGGACAGGAGCGTTCCTCTGGAACCGCACTGGGTGGCCAGGCCGTCTGGAAGAGAGGAGACAAAATCGTAGATGTTGGCCTGGCGACAAGCGTCGATGATCCGGTCGTCTGTTGCATCATCATCGCCCTCCAGCCCTAGCGCGATGTTCTCGCGGATCGTACCCTGATAGAGGATGGGCTCTTGCTGGACGAGGCCCAGATGCCTCCGATACGATTTTAGAGACAGCTTCGATAAGTCGGTGCCGTCGAATTTGATGCATCCGGAAGTGGGATCGTAGTATCGCTCTAGCAGAGAGATGAGGCTGGATTTCCCATGGCCCGATGGCCCAACGAAGGCGACGACTTGGCCAGGATGAATCTTTGGTTGTTAGCAAGGAAGATGAGGAGAAACCAGAAAGGTCCTACCTTGGCCTTGACGTGACGGAGGACAACACGATCCGGCCGTGTCGGGTATCGAAATTCCAGGTCCTCGCACTCGACCTGGGCAGCACCGTGATGGGGGTTCTCTGAGTCATCAATACCACCCTCCCTGACATTTGGGACTAGATCACGCAACCAAAGGATATAGTTGCATGCTGCCTGACCTTTGGTAAAACCTAGACAGCAAATGAGTTTCTGTCCTTTGAGGGGTGTGTCTGTTTCGGGCGAAACTAACTAGTTGTGAATGAGAAGAATGATGCCACTGCTTCCCCAGAAAGAATCACCCCGGTAATGACGATATAAAACCGGGTTGTCGAATACTCCCCAGTTGAATATAACCGTCCGCCATACCTAGGGGACATTAGAATCGAGCGTCCCAACTGATCTGTTCGGACTGCGGCTCACCAGAAGCTTAGGGCCATAGACAGCATTGACAGAGACTGTGTCAAAGAGAGCCAGAACATCGTCCAGACCAAGGATTTGATGGATCGTCTCTCAATCCCATCTAGTTTTTGGATATATCGATTCAGCACGGTCCGCTCGATCGCAAGAGATGCCACCGTTCGGATGGCCGAGACGGCTTCGCTCGCCAATGCCGCACTTTCGGCGAACCGACTATGGGTGTAGGCATCGAGGAGAAACTCGAGGCGGATCCTCAGATACCCACAGAGAATCATGGGGATCATAGCCGCAGCCAGGACGACCAGTCCAAACTTCCACCCGACAGCGATGGAGAGGACTGAACTGGAGACCACATTGACGATAGCAATGAGGATAATGCCAATGTTGAAGCTCAGTAGCTCTTGCAGGTGAGTTGGTTCGGTTGACAGACGCGATGCTAGAGCACCGGTCGTGTGCTCCGGTTGGTCATAGAAGGTCATGTCTTGCCGGAGGTAATTGTTGAACATCTCGAGCCGATAGACGTATACCACACTCTTTGACAAGTTAGTGAGACGGAGATCTAATTCAAATGTATCCAAATGGGTTAACAAGTAGCTACCCACCGTTGCGATGACATTTGTCACCCATCCCAGGATGGCGTATACGACGAGAACAACCAGTGCAATGACAAAGAACATCAACGCGTAAAAATCGCCTTTTTGGACCATGTCATGTGTATTGGGGATTTGAAAGACATCTAGAATTCTGGCAAAGACAAAGGCAAGGATTGGGTAAGTTCCACCTGATCAATGTATCTAGGGTTAGATTGCGAAGAACATCAATATAAGGGGTCACCAACCTCCCATAAGGCAAGCGACAAAAACGATGAGAAAATACCACCAGAGCTCACGCCGTTCTCTGACTAGGATGGCCAGACACCCCAGGAGGCTGCGACGGCGTGTTGAAGGTGACTTTTCGTTCTTATCGCAATCCGCCAGTGCATCCGCGTTTCGCGTAGAAGGAAAAGAAAAAGTGGACGACCGAACCTGATGGATCTCAGGTTTTTCCTGTTCTTCAGAAGATGGCGTCTCAGTCTCTGACCGAACACATCCTAGATCCTGCGCCCGGATCAGTCGATGATACGCTCCGCCGGCCGCGTTGAGTTCATCATGGGTTCCTTTCTCGATGACTTGGCCCTTGGACATCACCACGATCTGATCCGCCCTCCGGATGGTGGACAGCTTATGCGCGATCGTGATGGTGGTTCGCTTCAAGGAGACATTATCGAGAGCCTGTTGCACGATCTTCTCCGCCTTTGGGTCCAGTGCACTAGTTGCTTCATCAAGGATCAGGACCTTGGGGTCAGAGACGATGGCACGAGCGATGGCGATCCGCTGTTTCTGGCCACCGGACAGCATTGCCGCCCTTTCGCCAACCTGTGTGTCATATCCCTGCCTCAAGTTAGGCGGGAAATGCAAATAGTGGTTGTTAAATGGATTCAGAAGGGAAGATAATATACCTCTGGAAGACTCTGGATGAAGTCATGGGCATACGCCTCCTGACAAGCTTTAATGACGAGACGAAGTTGATCATCTTTAGGAAGATTAATGAGATCCGTTCCAACCAGGCCGTAGACGACATTTTCAAATATAGTTCCATTGAAAAGAGTGGGTTCCTTTGAGTGTCAATCAGGATCCAGTCAAGAATAAAGAGAGGTGATTCTCACCTGCTGCACGATACGGATATTGGTTCGAAGCCATTGGAGATTCAGCTCCTTGATATCTATCCCATCGAGGGTAATTTGTCCGCTGTCAGGATCGTACCATCGCTCCAGCAATCCGGTCACAGTGCTTTTTCCTGACCCGCTACTCCCCACGAGTGCGGTGGTTTTTCCCGCCGGAATGGAAAGGTTCAAGCTTTGAAGGATGGGCACATCCGGACGGGACGGATAGGAGAAGGACACATTGGAGAACTGGATCCCACCGGTGCATGTGTTCGGTCGACTCCCTTGCTTGGACAGGGAATCAATCGCTGGCTCTCGATCGATGACCTTGAACATCTCCCCTGCAGCCGACGCGGCCTTGGTAACCTGGATGATTTGGGGGGCAATCTGTGTCATGGCAGTGGCAGCCAAGATGACCGCGAAGATGACCCTGAGTTTAGGAATACCGTCAGTTTCCTTCTTCGTTTTTTAGGGTTTAATCGGGCTACACGATAGGCCAAGAATCAGGAAATCATACGTGACGATACTGCCGGGCTCGGTTATCTCGTCCTTAGTATACAATCGCACTCCCTGCCAGAACGCCAGCCCATATCCCGAGAACACGCAGAAAAACTCAGCCGAATATAAAATCCCCATGTTCAGGGACATGGTCAATCCGAGCCTCTTTGCTTCCTGGAGAAACCTCTCGTATTTGGCGGACAGCCTCGAAGAGGCGGAAAAGGCATGCACGGTTTTCATTGTTGCAAGGACTTCCTCCGCCAGCAACCCGGCCTGGGAGTTGACCTCCATGATTTTATTCTCCTGCCGCACGCAAATGGCCGCACAGATGGTCGTCACTATCAGGATTGCTGGTGCGATACAGACCGTGATAAGAGTGAGTTTCCATTGGACGATAAACGCGACCACAAAAGCCGCCACAAAGGTGGATGTCCCTTGCAATGCAAATCCAAGTTTCTCGGAGATGCCCTGGTTGACGAGATTCGCGTTGGTCGTCATCTGGACCGATGGCGTGCCACTGCGGTTCGAGTCAAAGAAGGCGATGTCTTGTCGAAGCAATCGGGTCAGAAAATCGATGCGCAGCGCTTTTGTGGTTCGCAATGCCGACATAGAGAGCGACAGCTATCATGATATGTTAGAACCCTGACATCGAAATTAACGGCTACAGAATCAATCAAGATAACCATACCGTCCAGACGTACGTTAGTACTAACTTCCCAGCAAACAAATAGACAAAATATAGCCTAAGTCATCAGCCACTTAGTGAATGGAGAATCAGAAGAACAACAGTGATTGACGCAGCATACGTGAACCGGTTCATTTCCGACCGAAACTCCTCCGGACTCTTGCTGCCGGTTGCCAGACCGTTGAAGGTCGTGATCATCTTGCCAAACAACAAATCCATGAGTGGCAGCGCAGATCCGGCCCCGACGGTGCCGATAAAGGCCAGGCCATTTAAGATCCAACCGAGCCCGTCTGTATAGGAGAAGATGCGCTGTCCGGGGAAAGTTCAAAGTCAGTGTGACCGTTCACTATCACAGAGGGATTAAACCGTACAGCATAAGTTTTGAGGCCACCAGCGTCTTTCTTCTCCTCCCCCGCCCCGTCGTGAGATATTGTGCCTTCCGCCCAGGAGAGGTTCCCGTCACTGTAGGGCTGTTGCTGGTCCTCGCCATTCATGGTTGCGCGGTGGTAACGGTGAGTATACCAGATGAGTTCTGTTCACCCAACAGGGGGTGTGCGAGGTTTTGAATTTTATCTCATGGTGGCCATAAATATGCCACAGAGTGTTTATACTACGTAGCTGCCTGCAAAAGAGTCGACAGTCATTGCATCTTTTTGCTTTGGCACTCGAGAATTAGGCGTGTAGGAACTCGGAGCCCGCGGGTCCCGCCCGCGGTGGACTTGGCGCTCCGCCGCGATGCAACTAGCAGCAGAATCCGGAGTCCGAGCAAGGCGAAATACGAGGGCCAATCAACAAAGACTACATATCTGTGTGAATCTTCTGTGCTCTTTAAGATTTTCAGCTGCTGTGATAGTTGTTTAGAGAAAAGATAAACATTTTTATGAAGATATTGATGAAGGGGACTCAGAATAAGTTGAACAGGCCGATGTATCTGATAATGACATAGGACACTCAATACAATAAAGCTATCTTACTTTAGGTAATCTGCAGTTTTCAAGTGCATAAGATCACATTTTCTTTAAAAAAAAGGAAAGAGAGAGAGAGATTCAAGTGATTTGGCTCACCGGGGTTAGTTGATCAGAGCTTTGTTAGATGACGGAGGATCTTCGATTACATGAGGGACCCTGAGAACGGCGAGGTCTCGTCTGGGGGCTGAGCATTGAAGTAAAACCATAAAAGGTCTTGCTAAAACTATCGCCAGTGTCCGTCAGCTAATGGACGATCCGATGGACCATCGGAGCTGAGCTCATGTTCTCCGTTTGATTTCTCCAAAATTTTGAGCGATCTGCCGACGCAAGCTAAAGCAGAGGAGATGTTGGAGCATTTTATAACGACGATCGAGAGTTTCTATCATATCTTACATCATCCAACGGCACGTTCTCGTCTCAGAGACATGTATTCAGATCTTGCCGCAGGGAAAAGTCCGACGCGTACGCGGCTGGCTTTCTTCTTGGGCATCTTCGCGGCGAGTGCACATTTTTCCAGCTGTCAGCGAAGCGGCAGCTCCATGACGATAAAAAGGAGGATGTGGTGGCATCTTGTTTCTTCTGACTGGTTAGTACCCACCCAATAAATTCATTTCCTGTTCGTGCGCAAGTCGAGCCTATTGGATTTCTAATCAAGTGTTTTTGTACTTTATCCAGGCTGTTAGCGAACCGGCGGCCCCCAGGAAGGCACGTATATGCTCCATCCACTTCAGATGGAAACCCGATATCCCAGCAACATCGAGGACGACGCCATCCCAACCGGTATAAGATATTCTTCAGAAGAAAAGTACGATCAGCCGCTAAGCACTCCGACATCCATGACCTACTTCATTTTCCGTATCAAGCTCGCCACTCTTTCCCGCGAAGTAGTGGATCATCTGCCAGCATCGTACTTTTCCTCCCGCGGCGCCGACTCCAGTGAAGACATCTATAATACCATTCTCCTTCTTGACCGAAAGTTCCAATCATTCCTAAAATCCTTGCCTCCATTCTTCCAGCTAAACTGCCGCAAGAACAGCGACAACACGCTCTTCTGTGAGAAGCCCTATTTGGATCTACAGCGATCCCTGCTGAACTTCGCAATACACACGCTTCTCGCGCGTCTGCATCGATCATTCTTGATCCGCGGCTCTTCCGAGCCCAAGTTTGCCTATTCCCATATGCAATGTATTCGATCAGCGGAGACGATATTGGAAATCTACCGCTCACGAATAACGAAAAAGACTGCGTTTTCGCGATTCTTCTACGTCCATCACCACGTTTTGATGGCAGCAGTGGCGCTGGCTATGGACTTCTGTTTCAACCCCGACGAAGTGAGGGTGGAGCAGCGCAAAGCTGATGTCCTGACGGCATGTCGGTTGCTGGAGGAAGACTCTAGAGTTCATCAGTCGTCATGCGGCTATCCCGATCAGGGTATTGCGAAAGGAGTCCAGAAAGCTATCCAATGCCTGAGGGTCATGCTGAAGAAGCACAAGGACAAGGAGCCAGACAGCTTCAGCTCTGATGACATGCCAGCTGAAGAAATAAAGACGACAGCGGGGTCAACCATAAAGGAGGGAGCAGAACAACGGGCATCGCGAAAACGACAAGTTCCCACTCATAGCGGTTCGAGTGTGACCGTTGATACATTTCAGCAGCCTGGAGAGAACTCACCTAACCAGACAGACAGCGGCACTCTTCAGTCCAGGCCCAATAATGTCACTCAGCAAAGGGGCATCGCGCAACACCTGAATCAGCAGCAGGAGCAGGCACGACGGGCTGTTCCCATCGAAGGAGATCCGATGTTCTTGTATGGGCATGAGCAGGAGCCGTACCAATTCCAGCAGCAGTTCGATGGTCTATGGAACGATTTCTTTTCTGTCGCCCCGACATTTGACGCGCCAGATTGGGACAACCTGTTGACTGACCTAGATTCGCACTTGGGAGGGGTCACGGGATGAAGTCGGATGTCAGTGCCTTCTTCGCGTCACCTCCAACTACGAGCCTTATTCTTGAATGTCGGACTGCGCGAACCTAGTAATCCGAAGGTATGATGATGAAAAGCTCTGATTCTTCGAATCTACCTAACTATCTGACTATTTATGGAATTAGGGGTTAAGACCTTCCGAATACTTCTTTGTTTAATGATCCCGAGATATTTTCGTGAAATAACAAAGGAAAATAGGTGTTTCGGGTATAGACAGTATGATCCCTTTATTGCAGGGATTATGACCCTTTCCAGATCCGAATCGGCGTGTGCTGACTAGGCTCATAGGTCTCTTGGCATACCACTAGGTTATAGTGGTAATATTCGGCTGACATTGAATTAAGCCTTTGGGGTTCGTGTACATGCATCCATTGATCTACAATTCAGTTAATTTCCAGATCCAGCCATGCTTGAAGATGCATCAGCTTCGTGGAAACAAATACAGTCAAAAGAAATTATTGCGAAAGCAAGGAGCACGAGATATGAACAAGGGCAATACCCAAAGTGACGTTCATCGAAAATATCAACAGAACGCATTATCTCGAAACCCCACATTCTCCTCTCTCGCCTATTCATCTTGAACGTACCTACTTACATACCTACCGAGAAGACCTTGTCAAAATACGCAGAGGAAGCGGAAACGCCTGCGCCGCTCGAAGCTGCGGAAACACCCACCCAGCACTCGACCAACTCAGGAACATCAGCACCCAGAGATACCCGATGGCCCTGAGCCACGGTTTCGGTTCCTGTCCATTCTTCAATGACCCAGGGTTCCCCGTTCCTTTTCCAGCCCACGTCCTATACAGGGCCCCGATGGCATCCTCGAACAGAATCCCAGCCTCCTGGAGACAGTAGAACGTGACGGCACCGCTCTCCTTGAGCGGGACGCCCATGAAGCTGTCCGCGCTGAGGTGGACCAGCGCGGAAAGGAAGAAGACACAGTGGATCTTGGCGTATCGGGCCAGGAGGGACGACGAAGACTTGGAGTTTCGAGGCAAACGGAGGACGTCGTGGACGATGAATGCCGCGATAGCGGTCTGGGAGTGGCGGACGTCTTGGTTCCAGAACACACTGCACCCATAAAATGTCAGGATCGTGACCATGAGAAGGCAAGACCGTATGACTGGGAGAAAAGAACGCAATGCAATATTAAGTGAAATCCGTATGATCATACCCCCAAAACATCCTCAGCGACCACGCATCCCCCACGGACCCAAACCGCGGCGGCCACGCCGCCGGCCCATCAATCCCTAATCCGACCGCCACGACGGAGAAAAGATCATACACCAGCAACTGCGTCAGGTAGACCATCAGGCCAAAGACGACCGTCAACGCGACGACTTCGCTCGCCTCGACAGCCGTCATCTTGCCATGCGCGATCCGCCACAGCAGCCGCTCTTGGCCTGGCGCGATCTTCTCGGAGATATCATCAGGGGCTTGTCGACCCGTGATGATCTCGATGAGGAGGTAATTCAGGACGACGCGGGCCGTGCGGAAGAGGAGGAACTGCGTCCTGGACGGAACCCACGCCGGGTCCTTGCGGCTGAAGGAAGGGATGCTCTTGTTCCTGATCTGGAGGGGCGTTCCGATCTTGCGCTTGCTCAGCACGAGGTTCAGCGCGGATTTGATGGCCCTTAGCCACCTTCTCCAGTGATTTGTCCTCCTTGTCCTCCTCGCTGGTAGCTTTTCCTCCTCCCTCTCCTTTTCGTCCTCTTTTGGATAATCATCAACAACAACCCGCTCCTTCGAAAGCAACACCACATCCACCGTCTCAAACACAAAGTCGACGCCGAAGGTCGTACCGACAAAGGCATTCCATCCCTGTAGGTCACTACAGTCCTTCAAGGTGAACGCCGTGGCCGCGCAGCTGAGGCAGATGAGGAAAGCCATGAACAGCCGCAGGGAAGAGAAGCGCGGGACGAAGATGACGGTGCAGGAGAAGAGGGCGCAGGACAGGGCTGCGGAGAGGTATGCGCATGCGTATGCGGGGGGTGTTATTATCATTATTATTCAGGACTGTCAGGAAATATCCAAGAAGCTTATGCACAGATTAAGGTATACTATATGTACAGTACAGTACCTATGTAGTAAAGAGGAAAGCAGGTAGGTATGTTCGGTCATAAAAATGATAACATAAAAGGATTTCTTGTTCTAGACTCGCAAGAATCATTCCATTAATGAGTAAGTAGCAGGAGGACTCGAAGAGTTCCAGTCAGCTGTTCGAGTCGATTTTTAGGCCTCCCGCCTAAGTAGAGGTCGACAGCCTCGGCTCAGCTCAGATATCCGATCCGATCCGATCCTGCTACTTCTTCCTAGTAGTAGTAGTAGTAGTAGTAGTAGTAGTAGTAGTAGTAGTAGTAGTAGTAGTAGCAGTAGTAGTAGTAGCAAGCAGTATGTACGAGTACGAGTACGAGTACAAGAGCTAGCTAGCTAGGTGTGTACAGAACAAGGGAAGACAAAAAACAAACAAACAGACATTCTATCTGGTGCCCCCAAATGACACACAAGCCATTGTCCACTTTCTATGCCAGCAATCTACCTTGTCTCGCCGCACTCAGGAGACTACCTACCGAGCAAAAATCTGCGGTCACCCCGTCAGCTGCTTTTATTCTAGTAGGTGAGCAACACCGCCCTGAAGTTGTGCGACCGTCGCGCGACTCTTGGGGTGATTAGTCTGGTGCTGATTTAGCTTGAGTGTGGACTTCCCCCTGGCGAGCGCATATCATGTGATGCTGACGCTTGATCTTACAAAGGACGCGATTGTCCTGGATATCTGGATATGCCAGAGAGGAGCTCCCTCCCTCCTCCCCCCAACCCGTCTACCGTACACTGCTCACACCAGCAACCTGTCCTTTGATGCAACCTCAGGAGATATCTCTAACCTGTTTGCTAATTACCAGATGATAAACATGCATGTTGTGGAGGACAAAATAACTAGAACCCCAAGGGTTTTGGGTACGTGGAGTTTGCAGCAGTGGACAGGCCCAAGAAGGCTCTCATGTACTCTGGTGCAACTCTCCAGGGAAGATCAATTATGGTGAGCATTTTAGAGCCATGTATGGAATTCTCCCTCTTGTTACTTAACAAACTTCTATTGACAGTATCATTTTCCATCGAGGACGACTCCATCAAGGGATCATTGACCGGAAAGACCATCTGTCTGAAAGACTGCATAGCGTGGCACAAATACGCTGCAGATGCTTTAGATTAACGTAGGGGGCTAAATTGCTTTGGAATAAAGCAAGTTTGTCAAAATTATCCTAAGTAACCATAAATTTGACCATTGTTGGTTTAAAGTAAGTAATCGTCCCAAAGCCACTTGAAGACAGCAGCCTATAGTAGAGCCTCTCGAAGCCTGGAAAAGAAAGAGAGGTCTTGGATCTAATCTATATCCTCCGTCGAAATTGCAGCACGGGACCCTCTTTTCGCACGATGAAGTTGTCCTTGATCCTGTACTCGCCTTCGCGGCTTACCCCCGGATGTTCCATCCCCGGCACAATCCGGACGTCGTACAGCCACAGCGCCCTGGTGATACTGACCTCAACCACCAAGAGCGCCACGTTCCGCCCGATGCAGGCCTGCGGTCCGAGGCTGAACGGCACAAACACCCTCTTCTGCCGTGTCAAAACGTCCGCGCTGACGCCCTCGCCCTCGCGAGCCGCCGCGCTGCCGCGGAGGAGCCACCGGCTGGGGTCGTAGGCGAACGGCCGGTCAAAGTGCTCGGTGCTATGATGCAGCGCGTACATCGGCACGCTCACGATCGTGCCTGCAGGGAAGAAGTGCTGATTAACGTGCAGGCCGCCGGGCAGGACTTCCCGGGGGAGGAGCATCGGGATGGGAGGGCACAACCGCATGCTTTCATCCAGGCAGGCTCGGAGGTAGGTCATCTTCTGCAGGAGGGGTCCGGACACATATCCCTCGCCGGTCTCCGGATCTCGAGCCCGTTGCAGGTAGTAAATGATATCGCGGCGCTTGGTCGTATCAGATGTCACGGCCAGTCGAGCCCTCAGCTGCTTGCGAGAGAACTCGATCTGCCGTTGCCGGCTCGCCGCAGTCCCGCGGCGGAGGTACGTGTCCAGCCCGAGACGGCGCAGGATGGGCATCTCTCGCAAATGTTCAGGATCCGCACGTTCAACGCCATCAGGTCAAAGAAGAAATGACTGTCCTCCTTGACCGAGGTCTCGAATGTCCTGCCGAAGCAGATCTCCCCGAGCGCGTCGAAAATCACGCAGGCACCATAGTGTGCCATATCCTTGGGTCTCGACCATTCTCCAACATTGGGAGCCGTCTGGGGATCGAGGCCATCGCCCAGCGCACGACACCAGTCGCAAATCGCGGAGATGATATGCGGCTCCATTCCCCGGAGCGCTTGATCGGAAAAAGCATGGGATATGACCCGTTTCTTTCGCGCGTGGACGTCCCTGTCGACCGCATTGAAGATGCTGACGCTGTAGAAGCCGGAGTACCACGATGATTTCTGCACATTGGCCTTGTGCCCTTAAATCGGTTCCAGCGCTTGTGCGTCGTTGATAGAAATGTGATTCGGGCCGAACCGGACGATGGGGTCATACTTCTGATGCAGCTCATCCAGATCCCAGTGCCGGTCTCCTTTTAATGCATGGTACACTGAATAGAGCCGCGGATGAATGGCCCGGGGTATTTTGCGAGCGGATGCAGCCAGACTTGGTAGATAATGTATCCTGCGATCTGTGTGCTATTTGGTTTGGATCAGATGTTGGTCCTTTCCACTCCGCTCAACTCCTTTTCTCGATGAGAAAAGGACTTACCCCGACGGCGATGAAGTTATTGACAATCCCAGCAAGGAAGACGAAGCTGGGGAGATTCCCGAGGAATGACCACAGATAGTCATCTCCAAGCAACATGTTTGTTAAGTAGTGGCCGCCAGAAGAAGGCACAATGTGCAACGGCAAAATATTAGTAAAGAACAATTTTCATAAAGATTCTCTTGAAGCAAACAGCAACCATAAGAGGTGTGTCCTAGTACGGACCGATCTCTATGATTCAGAAGGATAGCAAGTTGTGCTTTACCTATCGCGTTCACCATCAGGAGTCACTCAGGCAGCAGAACCAAGCAGCAACAGCACCCAAGATCTTGACACAATAGCTTGACAAATAGATGCCTTGCCTTTGATTGTCTTTATTGATGCATAAATACTGTGTTGTTGCATCTGACTGCTGTGCCACATCCAAAAATGAGCATTCTTCATTCACATTTGCTGTCAGTCCCCACAAGGGATGTGACAGAAGAGCAGAAGAACCCTAAGGAATTTGTGGCCACTATTTCAACAAAGGGTAGACATTTACTGTTTTCTTGAAATTGATGGATTGAATCAAAGATGTCAGCAATCCTTGCAAGGATGTGTCACATTACATTAGATGGATTGGACCAAGATTATATATGTTCCGATTTGTCCCTGCTCCAGTTTGATCGACAATCGCGTGTCCTGGCACGAGTGGCCCCAGTAGCTAATTTTAACCTGCATCGCTTAATTTAGATCTAGTTAACCGTCAACATCTTAGTGATCATCGAACACTACAGGCAGCAGCAGCCCAGCTGTAGCTCCATATCCACAAACCGAGTGCGCACCTTTGTTATATGCACTGATTTGACAGTAAATCAGTTTACAGGTTTCGAGGGCATTCACAAACTGAATAAGTAATAAGCCATCATGGGCTTCACAAGGAAGCTCCTCGGGCGGCTGGAGCCCGGCCAAGAGTGCTTGGCCTGGATAGACGGTCCCTATGGGCCATCCCCGGTCAGCAGCTGGGGATTCTCCGGCGAGGTGGGTGACTACAGGCATGTTTTCATGGTGGCCACCAGAATTGGGATGGCAGCTTAGATCACGTATATCAAAGAGCTCCTCGACGGACACCGGAAGGGTTGTGTACAGACGCAAAGGATCTCGCTCGTGTGGCAGCTGGACAGAACTGGTGAGTGCAACCGCAGAGACTGAGGACAACAAGGCTCAATTCAGACACAGATCACTGGAGCGGCGCACGCAAATGGTTGCAGAGACTTGTGAAGCAGGATGATGGTTATGTCGGTACCTTCTTCCCATTGCGGAATCATGTCTCTTTCTGATGGCTGTCCAGAAACTGGAGGTCACCCTGTATGATCTGTCACGCGCTCTGTTGGTGTCGGACCTGATACCAATTGGCGATCATGACCTGATCGCTGTCTATGGAGGAGAGGCTGACTGGAGGCATCATTGTCAATTGAAAGGCACTGATGTATAGACCGCGAACGGTTTTTGGAAACAGCGTGCAAGGCCATTTATAACCTGTAGGAGTCTTCCCGACAGATGCAACGGGGATGCTACGCCCAGCTTTTAAGGGCTTGTTAGCCGTAGCATGTGAGCAAAGGCTATCTGCTATGTACAGCAGTATTTAGCGTATGCAAAATTTGGTGCAGTCTTGGAACAAAACCTCAAAAAATTGCAACTTTTGTATCAGAAGCCCTCCAAACCACCAAAATACTGATTTTTCTCACCAAATCCCAACATCTTTTTACTGAATTTGTCATATCTGAGGTTCTTCTGACTTCCTAATTAGGAAATTATAGCCTATGTCTATGCTGATATTGACATGTCTGCAAATCACGCTCCAGCCACCATACCCTACAACCTTCACAAGAAGCACATTCCTTGCATCCCATCCCCAGCCCCAAAGCAGGATCCCGCTGGCAAGTATACTCCAATGGCCGCTGCAAGGAAGATACAAAAAATGAGGCAAAAGAAGGTGTCTGAAGCATCTAGAGCATCTGGAGCAAGGAGTTCTGCTGAGAGACCTCAGGCAAAGGCCCCAGCAAGCCAAAAACACTCATTGCCAGCACCTTCCAACGCGTCAAAACATGTCAGATTCAAGATATCCAATGAAGCTGTTACTGAGTTGGTCCCTGAAGCTGTTGATGACATATCTGATGATGCCCCAGTTGATACTCCTGCCAATGCTCCTGACAAAGTATCCAATTTGCAGGAATCCATTGATAATGAGTCCCCTCGTGAGCCTCCTGCTGAGAATGAGGAAGAGAAAGCTGCCAGAGCGCTTTATACCACCAAAGAACACTTTAAGAAGCTCATATACAAGAGACACATGGAGGAAGCCTGTTGCAGGTTGCAAGAAGCTAAAGAGGACACCTATATTCTGACATCAGAAATAGAAGAAGAGATGGATGAGCTCCTACACACTGCTGACTACCCTGTGGCCTTATATCTACACATATATCTCAATAAGACATTGGTTGTTTGCAAGGCTCTGCCTGATTCTACTCACCATACACTTGATATTGCAGATATTGAAGAGATCTTTCTACAGTCGCTTCAGCCATTTGTTAAGGACAAAGATTATGAAGTTATTAGCTGTACAGCAATTGTGAGACTGGCAACTGGCCATGAAGGATCAAAAGCTCACAATATCAACAATTTTACCAATGCCAAAGCAGAGCAGATCCTTGCTCTACTGGATAGACAACATAGGACCTTCCCAAGAAGCCAAATACAGCTTCATTTTGAAATCAAAGTGGTCTGTGAAGCCTTGCAAGGAAATAAAAAGAAGTCAAGACACTACTGGATCATGGGGCAGATGTTAATTACCCTGATTATGGTTTCCGGCCGTTGCAGGAAGCATTATTGCGAGGCCATAAAGAGGTGGTTCAGATGTTACTTGATCACGGGGCAGATGTCAATCCCCGTGGATATTTTTCGATGTTTTGCCAGAGCACCATTAGTGCTAGCATCAACCTATGGCCATAAAAGGTGGTTCAAATGCTACTGGAGAACGGGGCAGATGCAGACTATTGGCGTGAGTTACAGGCTCAAGGTGATAGAAACGATGAAGTGGGGAAAGCATTGCAAGAATGGCACACGCAGCTGTCGAAGGCAGATTCAGTTCAATGAATGCCTGGGTCAGAGCTAGCTAGACCTAGAGCTTTTGGCCTGCAAGCGCACTGCAGTTGGGGGGAGAGGAGGTTGTGAAGGGGAGCAAATGTGAAATCAGTTTTCTATCCGATCTCGTACAATATCTACCTAGGGTATATGATATGACGCCAATGAGACTTGATGAAAAGAAAACAAAACAAAAGGGCGCTGGCATACGAAGGATCTTGATGGCTGCGTACCTACCTTTATGTAGGAACTAGTACGTATCTATCTATGATATCACTTCGCCGCGGGCGAATGGATACCGGATAGCAAGTATCTTGCAGTATACAGGTACTTATTTTCCCCTCCAGTCGAACAAAAAATCTAGAACCGCCCATCTCATTTCGGCATCTACTGTAGGTACTCAAGGCAGGTAGATAGGTAGGTGGGTCATAGTGGGTACTGATAATCCGGACCTCTTGCATGTATGTACATGTACATTACAAATGGGTTGAGAATAGAAGGTGAATGAATGGGATTGGTTGATATCAATCTCTCATTCATTCTCTCTAGATTGGATTCGACACCGGTAGAGTAGTTATAGACCAGGTTCGTTATATATAATATGTATAATATTATAATGATAAGATGGGGAAGGGGAAGTTTCCGCCCTCTCTACTCCACTCCGCTCGGCGGATATACAGAAGTAGCTCTAGATATGGATACGGATATGGACATTGATGCAGTTAGCTACTTACCTACCCTACCCTACCATACATGCATACATGCATACGTATATGGATGGAAAGGGAAAGTGGAATTAATGAAGAATAAACTACCACAGCTGATCTGTGACTCCTGTCTGGTTTACTCGTTCCGTAGCGGGACATAGGGTATGTACCTGTGTAGATTAGGTACGTACTGATGTTTGATAGAGGGCAGCAGGTGGTGTTTCGGAGCAAAGAAAAAAGATTGCCGGGAGATATTCTACAGTGATGGTAAACAAATAGAGTTTTATACAGATTAAGGCTAAAAAAGGTGAGATGTCTTAAACAAGTTCTATTTATTGTGTCGCTATGTATTGCCTACATTGCATTTGTATCTTTTTTCTTTTTTCGGTTGTTTTGTTTATACCGAACAGAAACGCTCCAACGTGGATATCGAACTCTTTTTCCGCTTCGCTACTCCACCGCGCCCGACATGAGAGGTGTATATTCGGAAAGAAAAAAAAACGTTGGTTAAAATCACATGCTGTATCGTTCAGTTAGTATCATGACTCCTTTTTATAGGGGGACAAGAGAAAAAGGAGACATACCGATCAACAGGGCTCAGGCCCAGCAGCCGCATGCCGTTGTGCAGGACCTGCCTGGCCGACTCGTACAGCGCCATGCGCGCCTTGGCCACCGCGGGCTCGCTGCCGATGACCTTGAGCACGTCGTAGCTCGCGCTGAGCACGTGCGTCATGCGGAACAAGTACGTCAGCACCGTCGTCGGCTCCAGCGTCTTGCTCGTGTTGAGCACCACGTCGGGCCACTGCGACAGGTAGCGCACCAGGTCCGTCGCGTGCTCCTCGGTCAGCAGGCTCAGGTCCGCCGACTCGAGGTCCTCGCGCGTCAGGCCCGACTTGCGCATCATCGAGCAAAGGCGCGCGTGCGCGTACTGCAGGTAGGGGCCGGTGTCGCCTTCGAAGGAGGTCATGGCCTCGAGGTTGAAGTCGTAGCCGTTAATACTGTATGAGGTTAGTTGGCACGGCCAGAGATCATGAGGCTAATACAGGTAGGTATAAGTGTCTACATACCGCTTGCCAGTCATGTCCTGCACCATGACGGCGGTGATACCCAGGATGTCGGCGGTCTTGTACGGGTCCTCGACCTGCTCGTACTTGGCGGTGTTCTTCTTCATGACCTCGTGCATCTTCTCGCCGACGTCCTTGAGGATGTCGTCCAGGAACTTGACGGTGCCCTTGCGGGTGCTCATGCCGCGGACCATGCCGAAGTTGATGTGCTGGCAGCGGTCCGCCAGGTCCTTGCGGCCCATCAGCTCCGTGACCTTGAACAGCTGGGCCAGGTGCAGATCCTGCTGCGCCGCGACGACGTAGAGCATCTTGTCGAACTTGTACTCGTCGTAACGCTCGATGATGGCACCGATGTCGCGGGTCAGGTACAGAGGCGTGCCGTCCTTGCGGACGATGATCGCCTTGCCGAGCTTCTTGGCGCCGTGCTTCTCAAAGTCCACGATGATGGCACCCTCGGACTCCTCCGACACGCCGGCCTTCTCCATGGCCTCGTAGGCCTTCTTCAAGCTCTCCTGCTTGACCTGCGACTCGCCGGAGTAGACGTCGAAGTCGATGTTGAGGCGGGCGTAGGTCTGCTTGTACTTCTGGATACTGAGGTCACGGAAGCGTCTCCACAGGGCGAGGGCCTCCTCGTCGCCGTCCTCCATGCTCTTGAAGTAGCGACGGGCCTTCTCGTCCTCGCTCGCGTCGATGAGCTTGTTGAGCTCCTTCTCCAGCTCCGAGACGTCCTCGTTCTTCTCCTTCTTGAGCTTGATCTGCTCCTTGAGCTCCTTGATGGGGCCCTCCTCCTTGGCGACGTCGTTGTTGATCTTCACGTAGACGTCGAACAGGTGGTTGATCGGGTCCTTCTCGAGCTCCTCCTCGCTACCGTAGCGTTTGTAGCCGTTCGCGAGCAGACCGTACTGCTTGCCCCAGTCACCCAGGTAGTTCATCTTGATCACCTCCCACCCCATGATCGTGTACAGGTTGGCGAGGAAACCGCCGATGATGGTGCTGCGCAGGTGACCGGCATGGAAGGGCTTCGCGATGTTGGGCGAGGAGAACTCGATGATGATCCTCTTCTTCCCCTTGGAGGGGTCGGTGGGGTCGCGCAGGCCCTGGTTGCCATTCGTGCCGTAGGCCGCCTTGTTCTTGAGGATGCGCGTGATGACCGTCTGGGTCAGCGGCTGCTCCTTGAAGAAGAACTGCAGATGCGTGCCGACGACGTTTGGACGGTGGACAAGGTCTGAGTCAGGGAACTTCTCAGCCAGCTCCTGGCAGAGGTCCTGAGGCTTCTTTCCTTTGATTTGCAGCGACGGGACCTAGAGAGCGACCGTTAGTTATCCTGTAGAAAGAAAACGAAATCTACGGATAACATACCGGCAGAACAAGATCGCCCTTGTCGAGGGTGTTGGTCCACATCAACCGGGGGTAGATCTTCAGCGCATCGATCCCCGTCACCTTGCTCAGGTTCTCCGCGATATGCGCCCGATAGATGTCGACCGGGTTCAGCGACGGGTAGCAGTCAGGGAACTTGGACTGCTCCGTCGTGGAGTGCAGGGTGAGGCTCTCAACGGCGGGCGCCTGCTGGCCCTCTGCCGGTGCCTGCGCTGCGGAACTCATGGCGGCGAAGGGTTTCTGGCTCTGGTCGACCGTGGCGCGCAGAACAGCGTCTTCGCAAAAGCCGCGGCGTCGTGGTTGGAGGAGGGGTAAGTGTCGCGACGCAGGGTGCAGAGGGAGGCGCGGGCGACCGTAGTATAGAGGGGAACGGGGGATCGGTGGGCTGCAGGACTGGGTGGGCTGAAGGATGGCGCTTGGAAATCGCCAGACCCCGCTTCGCAGATTGCGGCTCATAAACGGAGATCCTCAAATCGCCCGGAGGGGAATTTTTGACTCGTTCAAGCGCCGTCTGTCATACTGCCCCGGGCGGTGAGGCGGCGGCGGCGCCATCAAGGTTTGCTCGCCACGTGATCAGCAGAGCCCTAGCCCCGAGCCCTAGCGATCTGGATCGGATCCGGCTGATCCTCCCGTGACGTCACCAGCAGACCTCGACCTCCCCGAGAGCCAATGTACGTCCCCATGCCATATTATCTGGAGTTCAAGCACATGTTGACCGCCGCGTCTGCGTGCGGCTCTGTGATCCATTGAGGATCCCGCTGGTCCGTACTCACCGACGACCATGGGTAAGAGCAAGCGGCGCCAGGTGGCCGTCAGCAAGTCGATCCAGTACGCGCTCTTCCGCGATCCCAAGCGGTTCAGGCGGTCCCTTCTCGCGCGGATCCTGGCCTTCTTTACGCTCTGGCGCATCAAGCTGATCCGGTACGGGTACGAGCTGTTCCGGCGGCTGCGCCACGAGGTGTGGGAGATCGACGAGGAGGAGTACAAGGCGTGCTTCCGGTTCGAGAATGGCAAGGGGCTGCAGCCCATGGGCGATCTGGGGTATTCTGGCTCTGTAGGTTTCAATTGATCTGCTTCCCAACTTCTTTGTTTCATCCTCAACCATCCTAATTCCCCCGCTCGTCCTAAGATGACCGCATACAGACATTCTTCTTCACATCCGACTCCAAATTCCTCATCAAGAGCGTCCCCCGGCACTTCGAGCACACCTTCTTCCGGGATGAGCTCTTCCTCCCCTACTACGACTACATGACCAGCCACCCGGACTCACTCCTGGTCCGGATCACCGACTTCCTCATCTCGCCCTACCGCACGCTCGGCGGCCTCCTGCGCCTCACCCCCGCCCACCACGTCATCATGGAGAACGTCCTCTGCGGGCGCCAGTCCGACCCGGCCGCCGACGCGTGGGAGACGTACGACCTCAAGCCCGTCGACTACTTCTACCCGGAGCGTGACCTGCCTCTCCCGGACCGGTTCGTAAGCGGGGAGACGGCGACGCGCAAAGGCTTGGCCGACACGTTCGAGGACAAGATGCGCATCACGCGCGCGCAGTACGAGGATCTGAAGCGCACAGTCGAGGAGGACACGGGATTCCTGCAGCAAGCGGACGCGGTGGATTACTCGCTCTTCCTGGTGCGGTTCCCCGCGGGGTCGTCGCGACCGGATGTCGTCGGGCGCAAGACGCAGTGGCGCGTCGGGGTGCCGTCCACGGACGGCAGGTGGAAGTACCGCGCCGTGCTGCTGGATTTCTTCTTCGCGAAGCATACCCTCCATGCGCAGGCCGTGACGGGCGCGGTGCAGACGTTTAATATGGTGGGCAGGAAGGGGCCCATGACCATCACGACGACCCCGGAGGAGTACCGCCAGAAGTTTCTGGCTATGATCGATGGGATCATGGAGTTGCAGGGATAGCAGTAATCTATGACGTCCTCTGGAGAAGAAAGGTGATGAGAAACGAAGTTACGAGGCCCCTTCAGGGGGATCAGTAGCGTAAACTCCTTGCACGGCCTGAATTTCTTCCACCTTATACAAGCTATATATTAACAAGATCTACCGCAAGATAATAGTACCAACATGAGGAGCGAGGACTGGATTGAAGAACGCCGCCTAGGCCATAGCCGGGCAATGCTCCTCTATTCCAGGCTCGTGGGAAATGGTAACATGAAGATTTCATACTTTTTAGCCATCCTCCGTCGCAAGGTCATAACTCGACGAAATGAAACAGCTCATCGCGTCTCGTCATCTTCAACTTCGTTGCCATACTATACTACTCCGACGTAGAAAGACCGTGGGACGTTACAAACATCGCGCACCAGCCTTCCAATGCGAATGGAGCCGTTTGGGCTATCTAGAAGCAGAAGACCTGGTCCTCCAGCTTGCTGACGGGCCGGGCCTTGGTGTACCCAAGAGACTCGGTGGCCTTCTTCATGGCACTCACCATGGGCGGGGGGCCGCAGATGAGGATCTTGATGTCGGGGGCGGGAGCGGGGAGGTGCTCCTGTAAAGATGTCAGCACTGTAACAAAATAGGACATTTGACGCATGGAGAGGAACCCACCTTGATCATCTCGGCCGTCACGAAGCCGACGCCGCCCTGCCAGCCCTCGGGCGGGTTGTTGAGCACGTAGTAGACGCGGAAGCCGTCGTCCTCGGCGGCCAGCTTGTCCAGCTCGTCCTTGAGCAGGATGTCCTCGGGGTTGACGTTGGCGAAGATGAGGTCGACCTGGGTGGTGTCCTTGCCGCCGTTGCGGGGCCGGCCGCGGATGATGGCCTTGATGATCTGCAGCATGGGGGTGATGCCCGTGCCGCCGGCGATCATGCCGATGTGCCGGCACATGTTGGGCGTGTAGACCATGGCGCCCTTGGGCCCGCGCACCTTCATCGTCTGCCCGATCTGCAGGTTGGCCAGGTACTTGGAGATGTTGCCCTGCGGGTACTCCTTGACCAGCAGGTCGAAGTAGCCGGCCTCGTGGTCGGACGAGATGGGGGTGTAGGAGCGCACGATCTCCTTGGACTGGCCCGGGATGGTGGCCGCGAGGGAGATGTGCTGGCCGACGGGGAGGCCCAGGATGTCGGTGGGTCGAGGCAGGGCGAAGCGGTAGATGGCGACGTTGTGCGAGACGATGGTCTTTTCCTTGAGCACGAACTCCTGGAACTCGTTGGGGTTCAGCACCTTGCGCGGGCCTGGAGATCGCAGATCGTCAGTATGTTTATGAACGGTTGAGAAGGCAGTCGCGCAGCTGGGTAAGAGACATACGGTTGCTGAAGACCTTCCACCCAGACAGGACAGCAGCCAGGGCGACTGCATACGGGACCCATTCCGTCTTGACGATCGTGGTGCCCACGACCAGCAGGACAGAGGGGATGTAGATCCCGTTGATGTTCTCTTTGGACAAGAGGCCGCTGGGAGAAGCGCACGTTAGCATCGCATCGGGACAGGATGCGGCAAGTGAACATCAGAAAAGAGAGCAATGGCAGGAGGACGAACCTCATGTTGGCTGCTGCGCCTGCACGGGAGCGTGGAGCTGGGGAAGTAGACAAAGAGGCCTCGAGCGTGGCGACGGAAGAGACGAACAGAACAGCTTTGAAAGTTTGAAGTGTCGCTGCGGTGAGGCGGACCCGAGCACCGCACCCGACGCCAGCCATCTCCGCGGAGTCCCCGCAAGCGCGGTGGCCTGCTGGGGAGCGCGATGCCTCCGGTGGCACAGCACTACCTGTTGGGGGATGGTAGTTTGCCCTGTGCTCTGACAACACTCTATCAAAGGGAGAAGCTAGATCCCATACTACACTGCATTAGAAGTTACCCAATTACATCGCAATTCTCACTGCAAAATACTACTAGTGTCCAGAGTTATACTCAGCTATCAGCTCAAACATCCCTGAACCACCTATGCTCCAATGCCTCCTGCGCCGTAAGTCTCTTGGCTGGATCAAAGTTCGTTAAACGACCGACAAGATGTTTAAAGTCCGGATCAACATTCTGCCACAGAGAGAACGGCTTGCGTGGGTTATTCTCATTAAGTCTGTTCCGAAGAACTCGCCGAAACTCGCACCAATGGCTCTCGCCAAGATGCTTCAGGAGCCCGTTCAGCCAGTCTTCATCCGCAAGACAAAGAGATCTGACGCTCAGGGACAACAGCTAATGGTTCCTCATCTTTGGCCAGCGCCCCTTCATCAATGGCGAAGACGACGCGTTTAAGCACTGCGTAAAGGCACTGCATCGTAATATTAGTGAGCAGACACCACAAGGATTCGTTGGAGTCGTTGTACCACTGTTAGTGGGCCTGGCGACTTACAACAATGCCAAAAGAGAGCATGTCAAAGGGCTTGTCGACCCGGTCCGGTGCATGCCCTTCCGGACTGCGCCAGATCCATTTGCCCGCCTTCTTGCCGACAATGTTGTATTCGGGAGGTACATGTGCAGCATCTTCAATATCAGCAAGCTGGACCCGCTTGATAATCATTCCGTTATGGTTGTCCTCATAATCAACGAGGATATTGTTTGCCTTGACATCTGCAGCGTATTAGCCACGAACCATGTACCCCCATGTACAGGATATGCTGTACTGCGGAGGGATATCCTTCAGGATAAACTTGTTGCTTCCAGCACTGCGTCAGTAAGTCAGAGAGTGTTGACAAGTTGAGCTTCAGAGACATGTACTGTACGTAGCAAGATAGACACCGCGTGATAGACTTCCTCTCTCCTGGAGGACTCGCTCAATGTGATAACAACGGCCGGACTTACCGACTAGGCGCATGTTCTGTATTTCGTGTCGGTCGTGTCCTGCTAGGGGTCGTCTTGCTGTGTTATGATGGCGCCCAAGTTGGACACTCCCAGGGAAGGTGGTAGAATGCGCCCGCAAACCCAAGGTCGGGAGCTGAATCCCGCCCAGACATGTTCTGAGAGAGCGAAGCATCAAGAGCATGGAGTGCGATGGGAACATAGGAGGGGGCAAAGGTCTGTTGCATCGGAGCCAATCCACTATGTTAGTTAGGGTCGTGCAAATGGAGATGTGATCAACACCGCGAATTCTCGTATACAGATCCCGACACCACTTCTCAATTCAACATGTGACGTCAACAGTGTCTCTTTTTGATTCAACAGTTGCCAGTTAGGGAAAGTAATATTAGGGATTTTATTCCTTCCGGTCTAATGTATATGAATTCTCTGGCTGCCTCGCAGTCAACAGGTAGGGATGATCTACTACTTCATACTTAGTGATTACCCCACGTTTATAATGCATGATATTTGAATGTTGTTAAGCGCTGGGCGATCAGGATGTTGTAGACCATGACGTCCCAAGTTGTTGAACGAGAAAAATGGCCAGTGGTATCACTTGACTATAGCTGGAGATTTAGAACAGATTTATCTCTCCTGCATCTGCAAGATCACATTATGAACCATGATCAATGGTGCTCGCAGTCGGCGCTCTCCAATCCAGAAAATTCTCTACTAAAGCACGCCTTTGGATTATCAAACGGAACTTTATCCTGATCAGGAATGCGACATAGCAATGGCTTGTGTATCTGTGAAACATAAGAGAGAGGTATATCATCAGTCATTAGCTTGTTACCATCAATCAATCATCTACCTTGTCAATGCCTCCTCCCCCGTCCACTCGACGATGATCTCCTCGGGCACATCCCGCGCCAGGACATGCACATGCTCCAGCGCCCGCACGCTTTGCAGGCCCGTCCAGTTCTTGAACCAGAGCACATGGTCCTGCGGGTTCGGGAACCTGGGCGTCCCATCGTCGGGCCGGCGCTCGCGCTCGAGACGCGCGACAAACGTGCGCCGCACGAACTCGTCGATGCGCGCGCGCGACTCGTCCGTGATGTGGCCCTCGCCGCCGGGCTTCACGGCCAGCGGCGTCTTGAGCCAGACGACGAGGTGGGTGATGCCCGGCGCGAAGCCGTAGGGCCAGTCGTTGCGCAGGATGCGGTAGTCCCGCGGGTCGGCGAATGGGGTCGGGTCGTGCACGGGGAAAGAGTACCCATCCTTCGTTTCTTCTGCAGACCACCCCAGCCGCCGCTGGAGGATGTAGTTGGTGACGGAGCCGTACTCGGCTCGGACGTCGTTAGACCAGGCGATGTAGCGGCGCAGGTCGGAGGGTCTGCGCACGAGGGCGCCCAGATCGTTGCGTGCTGGTGACCGTGTCAGAAGGTGTATACTCAGTAGCTGCTGTATGTATATGCCTGGTACAAGTACATAAAAAAGGAAGGAAAAGTATGCAGAAGTAGTTCACCTACAGATAATGTCCTTCAGGTTCTCCCAGTCGTGCGGGACGAACTCCTCGTCCGTCAGGGACAGGACCTTGCGGTCGAGTTCGGTCAGGTTGAAGGGGGCGGGTTGCGGGGGATCAGTGCTCATTGTGTCGGATCTGTTTATATAGACGTCTATCTCGGGATATGTGTATCTAGGATAGAAATTCCAAGGGATTGCTGGATGTTATCATGTTCAGGTACTGTTTGTTCGGGAAGGCGAGCGAGGCCGCTTTAAGCAGCCACGTGAGGGTATGGCGGAGTGCCGTAAGAGCGAGGCGACAGCGGCTTATCTCTAACTCCCAATTGATTCACCCCAGTCTTGGCCTGGGGAGCAGAAGCTTCTGCGCCTGCTGCCATAGCCCTGTCATCAGGTACTCCTTAGATCGGTTGGCTGGGAGAGGGTATTACATTGACCGCAACGAGATATCATGACATACCAGGACCCAAGGTTATGGATGAGCTGTCTTCATGCAGCTAGCCAGGTACCAGATACACTTATTGTCACCTTACGTTCCCAGTTGCAAGAGACTTGTCGCCTCTCCAAGTTGACCCTACGCCACTCTAGCACTCCATATTAACTATACTCCAAGTTCGCTTCGCCTGACTCCAAATGTGGAGAAACGATGTGCTTTTCACAGAAATCTCCGCAGGAGGTACTGAAGCAGCGTGGTTGATTTGTCTGCTCGTCCAAGGATCCTGTTCTAACAGATCCAGCCCAATCTGCCAAATCCACGTGGACCTACCTACTAAATCCTCCGCGTCTCGCGCCAGGGGCAGGCTCCGGTGCTGAGGAAGCTTGTTTGATCGATTGGTTTACTCGTCTAAGCGGCTGACTCCCCTCTTGTGTTGCTCTTGACCATATACAACTCATAGGCAGGCCGATTTAGGCACTGTCTGATTGAACGGCTGGGTTAGGTGACAATGTCTTTATCCTTTTATTCGAAGAAGGGCAACGACCAAAATAGCTTAAATCAGCTCAGTCTTGTTTATCTACTTGCAAAGGCCAGGAGGTTATAAAATGACTGAGCACAGTCGGGCACAGTTTCTTTCAACCTCCGTCCACCATAATACACTCTTTCCTCTTCCTCTGCATGTCGGCTTTCACCAGCTTTGTTGCCGATACATAGTAACAGTTACTTTAAACACCCTGTCTTACCTAAATTCTGCTTATCTAGGACTACTCCTAAAGACCAGTCTCACTTCCTGGGATAATACCAAGTAATGAAATGAGCCGCTTGTTCCCAAATTCCGTTCAGTGCTTGATTCAATAAAGGGATAGCTTCTCCATCTGATTCGATTCAGATACAGCCCCGGCTGGCGATCATAGAACAGGCAGGGTTCAGATCAACGAACTCCAAACGGCTGATCCTGACTTGTTATAAGGAATAGCAGTTCATCCATGTGCTCCGTAGTATTTCCAAGGCCGTCGCGCAGACTAGTGCCTAAATCATGTGTACATACATATATAGCTTCCGAGTCGGTTTGATGATACCTCATACATACCGGTAGTTCGACATCTTCAGGATTAATGCCCCCTTCCAAGGTTGCCTTCCGGATGTCTTCATTGTCACACTCAAAGACCCCTAAGAAATGGACCCGGGAATATCTCAAAACGCTGAACCTGATCCAACAGCGTGACCTCCCTGCCAAGGAAATTCATTGGGGCCGAGTATTTGCCCGGCGACGACGATGAAGGTACATACCTTCCACCTACTTACCTACATAACCTAATCCATACACTAAACCTGATATTCGCCCAATTGCTGTTGCGTTGACTAGCTTCGCGAGATTAAATCACACCCTCACATTATGGCATGACTGACATTATCCTAGAGTTCAAACCACTCGCAGCGGCGTTCACCGCACCTACGAAACATGACTTGGAGGACTTCTCCAGCAAGCGCTCCCTCTATCGACGGAATATCTTCCACCATGCCTTTCTGTGGCTGAGTGATGTTGCTGCCGCTCAAGCGGAACCGGAACCGGAACCGGATGGCTACCACCGCGCGTCCAAGTACGCGATATGGAACCCGCTTGATGCGCTTCCTAGTAATGTGGAGGCTGCGAGAGACGTGTCAGTTTTGATCTTTTCGTTTTTATTTTTTGTTCGGTCCTGAACAGAAGTCTACGAAGAGAAGATCAACTACTTTCTCATCATCCAGGATCCCGTTCAAGATATCCTGCCCCAATGGTGTTAAGAGTTCGAGGGGCCGTGCGATGCAAAGGGTACCTTTATAACCATGCCCGGAACCATAGTAATTCCGTCGTGTATATTACGACGAGTTACCACCCTTTCCTCTTGCTACGGTCTTGGTCTGTTCTTTTCACCTACATACATACATACATTGAACCCTTCTTTCTCTCTGCTGGGTCTAACACTCATATAGACCGTAAAAGCCAGCGACAACAACACAACAACTACCGCCACAAAGCCTCACACATCCTCCTCCAGAGTGTCCGGGCGTTCGAACAGGATCCAACCCTGGAGAGACATACCGCCTTCGTGCGCCGCATGCACGGAACCGTCTTCCGGCTCAGCAGTGCGGGTGTTTCTCGTCGCTATCTGGAACAATTATCACAGGGTAAGCCCTTGAGTAATAGTAGTGAAGAATGCCTTCGGCTCTGCATCTGCAGTTCGGAGGGGTTTGATCTTCTGGAGTGTGATGGACGGAGGGAGGCTGTGAGGGCTCTTATGGGGCTTTTAAGGTTTTTAAGTTCTGAGATTTCTGATACTGTAGAATGTCTGATGGTAATCGATTGGTGGGTTCATTATCAAAGCAGCAATTGTGTGTGCTTGTCATTGTCAATCTTTATGACCAGTGTGGCATATGTCTCTGGAAACCAAAGGTTGTCCAGGCCAAAGCACCACCAAGAAACATCACAATCAGAATCAAAAGATACAGCATGTCTTTCGTCTCAAGGATAGCCACTATAAATGTCATCAATCAGACCCTACAGGATGGGTAAGTAACGCTCAGCTACCTCCAGAACTGTATGCAACTAGTAACTAGCAAAGCCATCAATCGATTCACTCACCCAGTCCTATATACAGTACATACAGACAGACATAACATACATCCCTTGCATCGAATCATGGATCTCAATTAATGAGTAAATAAATACCTCCCATCGCGAAGGTAAAGAAAAAAAAAGCAAAAAGTAAAATGGCGTAGTAGTCCCCAGAATCAGGATACACCGGTCCGGACGAGCTCATCAACTCGGTGACTAATAATAATCACAGAGCACGAAAAGCGAAGTAGAGAAATACGTAACAGCAAAAGATCCCTCCCATCCATCCATCAATCCATCGATTCGATTCGATTCTTCGCATCGTCCATGCCATGCCATGTCGTGCCATGCCGTGTAACCCGCTTTGGAGATAGAAAGAAGATCAACTCTTCTGCTCCTCGACGAACTTCAAGGCCTCCTCTTTCGACACCACGTCGATCGTGCTGGCCTTGTTCCGGAAGCTGACGCCGTAGCACTTCTCCGCCACGTGCAGCATCTCCGGGCGGAAGGTCGTGCAGATGAACTGGCCGTTGGTGGTCTCCGAGATGGACTTGAGCATCTGCGCCACGGCGGTCCGGTACTGGGCGTCGAGGTTGGCGTCGATCTCGTCGAAGAGGTAGAACGGGGCCGGGTCGCAGGCTTGGATGGCGAAGACTAGGGCGAGAGCGCAGAGACCTGGATCGTCCGTCAGTAAAGACGCGCAAGAATGGATGGATCTGGGGAAGGCTACTTACTCTTCTGCCCACCGCTGAGCTGCTGGATGCGCTGCTGCTCGTCGTGCTTGCTGTTGAAGCTGACGCTGATGCCGACTCCGACGTAATTATCTACGCTGTCGCGACGTTCGTCGTCGGACTCGTCCTCGCCATCCTGCCTCGTGGCTCGGTCTGACTTGCGCTGGATGATCAAGCGGCCACGACCGGCGGGCACAAGCTTCTCAAAGATGTTCGCGAACTCACGGGACACCTGCTTGAAGGTCCGCTCAATGGCCTCGTCCTTCCTCTGGTCGAGGACATTGATCAGCTCGTCGATCGACTTCTGGGACGCGTCGAGCTCCTCCCGTCTCTTGGTCAGCGCCTCGCGCTGCTTGGTGAAGTTGTTGTACTGCTCGAATGCCTTCTTGTTGACATGCGAGTACTTCTTCAGCGCCTCGTTGACCTTGTGCAGCTTCTTGACGACGGTATTGGAGTCCACATTCTTGTACTTGGTGAAAGCCTCCTCCGGTAGGACACCCAGGTCACGGATGTTAGCAGCGCATTCGGCAGCCCGCTTGGTCAAGGCTGCTTTCTTCTGCATGCTCTTCTCCATCCGCCGTTGGTGCTTCTCGATGGACTTGGCTAGCTCCTCGAGTTCTCGCCGTGTTTCGGCCTTGCGTTGTTCAAGCTGGCTGACCTGGTTGTTGGCCTGCTCAACTGACTCCTCCACCTGCCGGATGCGTTCGTTGATATTCTCGAGAGCCTTGCTGAGACGTTTCACCTCTCGCTGGCTCTCTTTGAGGTTGCCCTGAGTAGCGTCCTCTCTCATGTCAAGGTCTTGGCTGACTAGCTGGTCGAGACGCGGGTTGAGATTCTCCCGCAGTTCCACTTCCAGGACAGACTTGCGTGCCTCCAGCTCGCTGCGGCGGCTAGAAATCTCAGTGTATTGCCGCCGAAGGTCTTGGACGGTGGAGCTGAGCGTCTCCAGGCGTGCCTCCTCTTCACTAGTAAGGGCCTTCTGGAACGGAGACGACATTTCTGCCTCAAGAGCGCTGACCTGGTCATTAAGAGCGGTCAGGTTCGCTTCGATACCGCGGAGAGAGCGTTTCTTAGCATCAAGTGTGTCGTGCTTGTTCTGAAGGAGATCACGCTTGCTCTTGAGTTCCTGCCGCAGTGGCCCGCTGCTGCTCTGCACCTGTTGTCTCTGCTGCTCCAGCTTCTGCAGTTCGCCAACCGCTTTGGTGATGAGTTGATCCAACTTCTCGAGCTCTCTCCGGATCTCCACACCACGAGCCTTCTTCGCTTCATACTCGTCGCGCCATTTCGCCAGATTCTTCACAGCTTCAAGGCGCGACTGTCGGGAGTCGTGGAAACCACCCGTGAGAGCACCTCTCTTATCCGATCGGTCACCCTCAGGGGTGATGGCGTTGACGCCGTGGCTGCGGGCATACTGGGATGCAACTTGCAAGTTCGGACAGATGATCGTCTTGCCGAAGACATGCTGGAACGCTTTCTCATACTTAGGATCAAATTGCAGTTTCTCGATCATGGGTATTGTGTCGCTGGCCTTCGGCATGTTCACCTGCCGGGGCTTCAGTCGGTTGAGAGGCATGAAGGTCACCCTGCCGGATCTCTCCTTCTGCAGGATCTCGAGGACTTTGGTGGCAGTGTCATCGGTATCCACCACGTAATGGAAGAGACTCTGGCCAGCAGTGACCTCGACAGCCGTACGATATCTTTCGTTCACCTCGAAGAGCTCTGCAAGCGTACCGTACACGCCCTCGAGGTTGTATTGGCGCTTGATTCTACGAACCGCCGCGATTCCACGGCTGGTATTATTGTCCATCATCTGCGAAAGATTCCGCTCTGCTCGCTCGACCTCATGCGAAGCATTAGCCAGTACTGAATCGAGTCTTGCTTCTTCTCTCCACAATTCCCTATATTTGGATTAGCAGATGTCTAGAACGTCAGTCGCCAAGTAACTCACTTTCTCTGATCCATTAGGCGGTCCCTCTCGTCCTTGGCAGCCTGGACCTGCTGCTCGATAGACTGCATCGCGTCTCCGCGGCCCTCGATCTGCTTGCGCAGATTTTCGACCTCGGGCTCGAGAGCAGCAATCTCGTTCTCCAGCTCCTTGATGTCTTCAGCGGTCTGCATTTTCACCGCCTCTACAGTAGAGATGGAGGTATAGTTGTCTCTGATCTCCTTCTGCAGCCACTTATCCCGTTCCGCCTTGTTCTTAAACCGGGAATTCCTGCCCTGCTTCGCGTACAGCCGCTGGCGCACGGTCTCAGCCTCGTCGAGCTGCGCCTTTATATTGTCCTCCTGCTCCTTCTCAGCATTGAACTTCGGGATCAATTCCGCAAGTTCAGCTTCGCGCTGCTGGATGGCGGCTTGGACGGTCTTCAAATCGGCATCGTGGCGCGCCTTGGCCTGCTGTGCAGCCGACTGGCCGTCTGCAAGGGCCTTTGCCTGCAACTCAGCCTGAGCCAGCAGCCGGGAGGTGTCACGACGCTCGTCTTCTAACTGGGCCTTGTCCACCTTCAGGAACTCGATCTGCTGCTTGCACTCTGCGATCTGAGCGTCGATCTGGGCCAAGTCCTTTTCGCCCTGGATGAACCGTTCGCGGTTCTCATCCGTGTCCTCGACGCCGGTCTGCCTCTGCCCTTCGAGGGCTTCGAGCGCCGCGGCGATCTCAGCCTGCTCACGGGAGTAGATGGTGTATTCAAGGCACCTCCTTTCGCGGTCCTTTTCCTGGTAGTCCTTGAGTTCATCTTTCTCCTCCTCCAGTTCCCTCAGCCGCTCATTGATGTACTCCAGCAGCTCGTCGATCTTGGCCCGCTTGTTGTTGGTCTCGGCCATGATCTTCAGGGACTCCGCACGACGCGCCTCGTACACCTGCGTCCCGGCCACCTCCTTCAGCAGGTTCAGACGCTCCGAGTCCTTCATGTTCGTTATGGTGGTGACACGCCCCTGGGGCACGATGTAGTACGGGTTCGACCGCGAGAAACCGGCGGACTCGAGCAGGTTCATCACGTCGGCCTTGGTCGCGTTCTTGCGGTCGAGGGTGTACTCGTCCTTCTTCAGCCCAATGGTCCGACGGAGGACCAGCTCCGGCTTGCCAGTGGGAAATCGATCATCCGAGTTGTCGAAAATGATCTCGACGTAGGCCGACATCACGGCGGAGCCGGATCCCTCCTGCTCAGAGTAAGCAAGTCTGTTTCACAAGACGAAGAACAGGAGCAATTGTAGAGCATACGTGCAAGAGGGCCTGTCGCTCCTCCCTGCTCATCTGCGTGTAGGCATCGCCGAGGACGAAGCGGATCGCGGCGAAGAAGTTGCTCTTGCCGGAGCCATTGCGGCCGACAATGACATTGTGCTTCGGGGAGAAGGGCTCGATGACCGTCTGGTCCTTGTAGCTGTTGGTTTCGTACACAGTCAACCTCCGCGCGTTGTGACGGCAAATATGGACGCGACGGGATCCTACCTCTTGAAGCCCTGGATGATGATCTGCTTTATGTGCATCTTGACGCTCTCACGAGAAACACGCGCAACGTGACAGACGCCTAGCACGACCGCAGCATCACGGACGGGGCGTGACCGTCCTCACCGGAGATCAAAGAACAGGGGGAATGAGGACACACGGGCTTCGCGAGAGACAGGCAGCGGCTCTGCGGTCGGGGGTCGCGGACGAGCGAGAGATGGAGCTTTGCGATGAGGCCGCGCGCGCAGCCCGTTCCGGCGCGTCTGTATCCGCCTGAGGCATCGAGCGGGGTTGGGCGGTGTGGTTCTGCCGCACGGTGCGTGAGGTCACCGTCCTTTTTCTCTCCACCATTATTATATTCTGTTTGGAAGCAACAGCAACGGCAGCAGAGATTGACAAGCATGGCGTCCCCTGACAGTGGCTCCCAGGCCGCTGGCATCGCCGACGGCCTTGCTCCCGCATACACCTACATCCCCAACCGCGGCTACGTGAACAACGAGACTCCTCGAGAGGAGAACCGCCCCGCCGACGTGGTCCCCCACCAGGCCGAGGAAGAGGCCGAAGATGAAGAAGGCGATGAATACTACGACGACATCTTTGCCGATGAAGAGCTCGACGAGGAGGACATCGCTGCATCGAACCCGGCCGACTACACCAAGTCCTACAACCGCCAACGCCGGCTGAACGAGGTCGCCGCGGACCCCAACGCCCCCAAGTCGGCCTACCCCAAGAGCAACCCGCAGAAGCCCACCGTCAACACCTACGCCGCCGTCGACGACCAGATCCGGTCGCTGGCGCGCCATGCGGCCAAGATCAAGCTCGACGACCAGCAGGCCGGGATGGCGGGCAAGGGGGAGCGCAACGTGGACAAGAGTGACCGCGCGACGTCGGAGCAGGTGCTGGACCCCCGGACGCGCATGATACTGCTGCAGATGATCAACCGGAACATCGTCTCCGAGATCAACGGGTGTCTGTCGACGGGCAAGGAAGCCAATGTCTACCACGCCGTCTGGGTCCCGGAGGACGGCGGCGACGACGGGACGACTCCGCCCGTCCAGCGCGCCATCAAGGTCTACAAGACCAGCATCTTGGTCTTCAAGGACCGCGACAAGTACGTGTCGGGAGAGTTCCGCTTCCGGCAGGGCTACAACAAGAGCAGCAACCGCGCGATGGTGAAGCTGTGGGCGGAGAAGGAGATGCGCAACCTGCGCCGCATCTACTCGGCGGGCATCCCCAGCCCGGAGCCGCTCTACCTGCGCCTGCACGTCCTGGTCATGGGCTTCCTGGGCAACTCCAAGGGCGTGCCCGCGCCGCGACTGAAGGATGTCACCTTCGACATCCCGGACCCGGAGGCCAAGTGGCGCTCCCTGTACGTTGACCTGCTGGGCTACATGCGCACCATGTACCAGACGTGCCGGCTCGTCCACGCTGACCTGAGCGAGTACAACCTGCTCTACCACAACGACAAGCTGTACATGATCGACGTCAGCCAGAGCGTCGAGCACGACCACCCGCGCAGCTTCGAGTTCCTGCGCATGGACATCAAGAACGTCACCGACTTCTTCCGCCGGAAGGGCGTGCACACGCTGCCCGAGCGCACCATCTTCGAGTTCATCACCGCCACCGACGGGCCGACCTCGCCCAACGAGCAGATGACCGAGGCGATCGAGAAGCTTTTCGCCTCGCGCAAAGACGTCCTCGTCGATAGCACCGAGGAGGGGCGCGAGGCCCTCGCCGCCCAGGACGAGGTCGACGCCGCCGTCTTCCGCCAGCAGTACATCCCGCAGACGCTGGAGCAGGTGTACGACGTCGAGCGCGACGCGGAGAAGCTCCGCACCGGCCGCGCGGACGAGCTCGTCTACCGCGACCTGCTGGCCGTCAACAAACTCAAACCTGCCCCTCCAGGGCCAGAAGCGACAGCTGCCAGCGACGCCGAATCCGACCACAGCGGCGGCGTCACTGTCTCGGGATCCGAATCCGAGTCCGACGCCGAATCTGACGCCGAAGGCGAAAATGAAGCCGAAGGCGAAGACAAAGACAAGGACAAGGATAAGGACCCCTTCGCCAAGAAGAAGCCGCGCGGCAAGCGCTTCGAGGACAAGGACGCCAAGCGCGAGCACAAGCGGCAGGTCAAGGAGGAGAAGCGCGAGCAGCGCGCCAAGAAGATGCCCAAGCACGTCAAGAAGCGGCTGGTTGCGATATCGAAGAGGAGGAAGTGAGATTGTTATTATTATAAGAGAAAACAAAATAAAGGAAAGGGGAGAAAAAAGGGTCCTTGGTTTTTTCTTGTTTTTATGTACATACATATCTTTCTCTGTACTTCATGGCATTGCATGATATCATTCGCGTTGATGATGAAGACTATTTTATTATCTGCTATCGCTGCTGCTGTTATCTGATTTATTAGCTTATTTATCATGATGAATATAATACACCCAACTGGTTTGGTTATGTCAGGTTCGGTAGTATATAGGTTTGGCGAAGACTTGCATGCATCGACTGAGAAAAGAAAAGGAAAAAAAAGGAATTTTCATGACATGTGTAGTATGTGGTCGATACCCTATGTTTCTCAATATTATTTTGTTGTCCAACAGAGTTGTGGTGGACATGCATCCATCTGAGTTCCCGCAGCAGAAATATAACTATTTTTTTGATCCAAGCAGCAGCACCGCCCCCACACACCAGCAACACACCAGCACCAGCTACCAGGCAGTAGAAGCTGTAGCTGTAGTATATCACTCGATACACACAGAATAGCTCCTTTTTTTCTCTTTCCTTTTTTGGGAAAAAATTATATAATCATAGTTATGAAAAAAATATACAGAATCAAAAGATTTACAAAAATCCAACAAATCCTACCAAGATCTAAAATATCGATCAAATGAATTAAGTACGCAGATTATATATATAAATATACAACGCAGTTACCCAAAAAAAGAAAAGAAAAGCAATACCAATACCGACATCAGTCAGACAACAAAAAAGGGAGAAATACAGAATAATAATAACAACGATAATAGCATAATGTCTAATTCAGGTTTCACTGTCTGCAACCCATCAGTGCTCTCTTTGATCCTCACGTCAATCGCGTCGCCTCACCCTTACCCTCACCCCGGATATGTTTGGGAGGTAAGCAACCAGGCAAGGAGGCAGGCACATGCGCGCGCTTACATCTTCGATTTATTGTTGGTATGACTCGAGAGTATGCGTTCGCGCATGCTGACCTTGTTCTCTTGCCTGGCTGAGCTGAGTGAGGGACGCGATTGATCAGGTGGGATTGTGTCGGAGACAGCAACCCCTAGGTTTGGTTTCGTCATTTGGGTTGGTTCTGCTAGGTGCGCACAAAAAAAATATGTAAACAAATAAAATAAAAAAAATCAAATAAAAAAATACATTAGATATGTGGAAGGTCCTAGGGATGTTCACTCCTCAATTGGAATGCCATACCCAGCCATCAGAAGTGCCTCGAAGAAAATCGTCAGCCTGAGAGGCATTATTAAAACCTGAAATAATTAGTGAGAGGAGAAAGATCCGATGAAGCAGCCCGCATGTGACTCCGTATAGTATACAAGATCATTCTGAAGAAAGTGATATCGTCTGTCATTGCATGCCCTCCCTGCATGAAAGAATGTACACATCTCTGAGAACGGTCTGATCGAGAACTTGTTAACTGTAAACCACGTGCATTATACCAATGCTTCGTCATTACTCATGAGACGTGAACTATTTGCCAGCACGCTCAAATCGCAGCACCCTTTGTGCGGGCTTTGAGTCGCGCAATGGCCTTGTCGACGACCTCCTTCGGCAGGTCCGGGATGTAATCGCCGCCGTCAGGGCTGTCCTCTGCAAGCAGGGCCCTTGCATCGCCTCGTGCTGCACCCTCGAGCCTGCCCCCAGGCACGCGCACGAACTCGACCCTCATTGGCTCCCTGCCCACCCCGGGCCAGATGTCAGACGGCAGATAGTCTCCCTGCTCGACCCGGAAAGCCTCGCGCGCGTGCACGTCCTCCTCGTACAGCTGGTCCAATTTGGCCCTGGCGTCGCGCAGCACTTTCTCGACTCCCTGCCGCACGTGCTTGCGCCGGGCAACCTCGAGGATGAGGCCGTCATATGCGTCCAGAAACCCTTCGTAGAGGGAGCGGAGTTCCGACAGGTCGGACATCCCGGCCCTGATCCGCTCATGTTCCTCATTCCAGACGCGGGTAAAAGCGTGCGCCTGGGCGATGTAGTCAGACAGTCGGGTGGAAGCAAGGGACGACAGATGCTGGAAGATGCCCGTCGTGGCGCTGTATACCCTGAGAACGGCATCTCGCTGGGCGAGGACGTTCTCCAGGATGGATTCCATGTCCCCGATGCGGTCTTGAATCTCCAGCACGACATCCTCCGCTTCCGCGGCGTCCTTGGTCAAGACGTTCAGCATCTCTTGGTACTCCGACTCCGTCATCGGCTCCAAGGGGGCATTCGGATTGACGTCCGCGCCGTCCTCGATGTCGTTTCCGACGCGCACGCCAACGTTGACCCCCATGGGCATGTCGCCTGTGATCGATCGTGCTGCCGCCCCGCCGCCCTCTGTGTGCTTGATCGCCGTTACGCAGAGGTCAAAATGCCGGACGAGGGACTCGAGCAGGTGAGCCATCTCCTGCGCGTGCGATTCGAGGGATCGCAGCATCGCGGGGATCGACGATGGAGAAGGCAAGGCCGCATGTGAAGCCGCAGACGAAGAGGACGAGGAAGGCGAGGACGCCAGCTTGGTGGCTGTCCAATACCGCGCCAGGGCCTGCTGGATGGAGCGGAGTTCATCGTCGAACGCATCGTTGGAGTCGTCCAGCTGGGCCTGGGCGGCATTGGTGCGGTCAATGGCCGCCTTGAGCGACGCCTGAAGCTCCTCTACGCCCCGTTCATCCACAAAGTCGTGCAGGGTCTTTGGCTCCTCCCCTTCGGGCCGAAACGCAGGGTGGACGACCGTCTCGCGCAGCATGTCCAAGGTGCCCCTGAGACGTGCATCAGCCGCGTCGAGCTCCTTGAGCACCGCTGCGAACTCGGAGCGGCCACGATGCGAGATCTCCTCGACCTCGGCGCGGACGCCGTAGAGGAGCCGCAGCTGGTTGTTGAGCCCACGACGCAGGAAGCCGGTGCGTGCAGACACGACCACGCTCTCCTCCAGCGCTGAGCGGGCGGTGTTGACGATCTCATTGGCGCGCCATACGTGGGTGATGGATGACAACGATCTTTTTGCGGCCACGAGGTGGGAGATGAGAGTCTCCAGCTGGGGCTTGGGCCCTGCGGGATTCTGCCCGGGGCCATCAGCCCTGTGAGAGCCGCTCGAGGTCGACGAAGAGGGCGATGATGCCATCTCCGGCGACAATCAGGCTGCACTTTGCGAGACGTCAGCAGCGAGCCTGGTCCGGTCAGTCAATGTGTCTCGTCTTAAGGAGTCTGGGTGATGACACCAGTCAACACGACGAGCCAGCCGCATCTACAGAGCACAGGACACGGTAGACGTCTACGAGCTATCTGCCACCATGTACGCAGATGGCGTGACGGAACCCTGGCACAGGATAATCGTCAGGGCGATATCTTCCGCGATCAGTTTCTATGCGCGGTTTTCAGCATGACATCTGCCATCAGCCCAGGGGATCAGAGGCGATACGTCATCCAAGAATGCAACACGACAGGCACAAGACAAAACAAGAATGGGAGATTTGATGGCTGAGACACGATGGGATAGGGTTCTGCCCCATCACCCTGAGAGCGCGATCCGCCCCCAGGATGTCGTCGACAAGGACGCCTTGTGTACAGTCTTGCCAGGAGATGAAAGGGGATATGCAAGAATGGAGGCACAACTCACCTTGGCAGCAGGATACCGATCAGTCGATAGCCCGGTGGGCCGCTGGCCACCTCTGCTGATCGATCCAGAGCGCTGGACAAGGCCAGAGGGGCGTGATGGAGATCCTCCAGCTGGCCAGCGGAGGATCTGCCTCTGCTGTTCCACACCGCCGGAAAAAGATGTGGATAAACAGCAGAACGGAGGCTCTTCGTGGCGGTGATTGGGGGAGGAGCCGGTGATGCCACACGGCGCCGCGATGACGAGCATGCACGTGATGCCCCGTTCGGCCTAGCGCTCTGGGGCAGGCGATCACGACAGAGATGCCTCCGCCGTCGTCACCTCCGGGCTCAACAGAGACAGGACACCAGGCACCGCTGAGACCATCAAGCTGCTGAACAGGCGCCAGATCACCCTCGCGGTCCCCGTTGGCAGCTCCGTGGCTATATCTGGCCTCCCCGTCCCTCCCCCGAGCCTGCCTCTCCACTGCCAGACCCCGCGTCTTGCGCAGCACTCTTATCGTCCTTCACCGTCTATCGATCGGCTTCACATTCCCATTACGCTGTATCCCACCGACAGACTCACAGCGTCTCCCTCCAGGTTGTTTGTGGCGCTGGAATTGCTTGCTGTGTGAAATCTCAGATCGTTTCCAGCTACAACACAACCTCAATTGCTGAGGAACTAGTGATCGTACCATGTGCTAAGCCACCACTTGAACATGGAGGTCGCCGTGGAACGACAGGAAGAGCCAGTGCGCCAGGACGGCGCTGCTGCTGACGATGCCGCTGGTTCTCCCCCGCGCAAGAGGAGACGCGCAGACGACTACACCATGACTCCTGCCCAGGCCGCCCCCAAGTCCATCTTTGGCGGTCCCCTGCACGCGGCCGACGACACTGACAACACCGACAACTCCGAGAAGAACCCCGCTGCCCCGGAGCAGAGCAAGGAGGCCACGACGACGCCCCCGGAAAAGCTGGCAAATGGAAACGTTGCTCCCTTCCTGACCAGACACATCCCCGAGCAGTACGCCCCGCTGGGGCCGCGGCCAGATGGATCGCAGCCCAGCAATGCCAATTCGAGGTACTGCTACCGTCACAGGCCCGATCTCAAGTGTCGACGGCAGGCGGACGAGCCGTCGATGGAGCAGCTGCAGCAGGTAAGGATCCACCATGAAGGGTATATCCTCGGATGCGTCTTTTGGCTGACCCGTCTCCAGGAGCTCCAAGCTCTCCCCGAGAGCGATCAGCAGGGCATTTCCCACGTCTGGTCGCTCTTCTCCGCGGCCCCGGCCAAACATCGCAAGCTCATGCTGCAGGGCATCCTCGCCCAGTGCTGCTTCCCCCAGCTCTCGTACATCTCCGCCACCGTCCGCGATCTCATCCGCATTGACTTCCTCACGGCCCTGCCCCCCGAGATCGCCTTCAAGATCCTGAGCTACCTGGACACCGCTTCCCTCTGCCGAGCGGCGCAAGTGTCGCACCGCTGGAGAGAGCTGGCGGACGACGATGTCGTCTGGCATCGGATGTGCGAGCAACACATCCGCCGCAAGTGCAAGAAGTGCGGATGGGGCCTCCCCTTGCTGGAGAGGAAACGCCTTCGCGAGTCCAAGCGGGAGATCGAGCAGCGCGCCCTCCAGTGGGGAAACCAAGGACAGTCTCCGAACGACGCGCAATCTGGCTCGTCCGGCGAGAATGCCGACGCCAAGTCGCCGTCTCCTAATCAGGATGGCGATTACTTCAAAACCAGGTACCGGCCGTGGAAGGAGGTCTACAGGGACCGGTTCAAGGTTGGCACCAACTGGAAATACGGACGGTGTTCCATCAAGGTGTTCAAAGGCCACACCAACGGTGTCATGTGCTTGCAATTCGAAGACAACATCCTGGCGACCGGGTCCTACGACGCCACGATCAAGATCTGGGACACGGAGACCGGGGAGGAGCTTCGCACCCTGAGGGGCCACACCGCGGGCATCCGGTGTCTGCAGTTTGACGACACCAAGCTCATCAGCGGTAGCATCGACCGCAGCATCAAGGTCTGGAACTGGCGCACCGGAGAGTGCATCTCGACCTACACCGGCCACCGCGACGGCATCGTGGGCCTGCACTTTGACTCGACCATCCTCGCGTCCGCGTCGATGGACAAGACGGTGAAGATCTGGAACTTCGAGGACAAGTCCACCTTTCTGCTCCGGGGGCACACGGACTGGGTCAACGCCGTCCGGGTGGACACGGCCTCCCGCACGGTCTTTTCTGCCTCGGACGACTGCACGGTCCGCCTGTGGGATCTGGACACCAAGTCCTGCATCCGCGTCTTTGAAGGCCACGTCGGTCAGGTGCAGCAGGTTGTGCCGCTGCCGCGGGAATTCGAGTTTGAGGAGCATGACGCCGAGTGCGAGAACGACAACACCAGCATCGTGTCCGGGGACAGTGATCCCGCCTCTCAGCGGCACGAACATGGGCAAGATCCCTCGTCGTCGCAGTCGTCTCCCTTTGGCCCGGCATTTGACGATGGCCGACCTTACCCGCCCCGCTACATCGTGACCAGCGCTCTAGACTCTACTATTCGTTTGTGGGAGACCACGACAGGTCGATGCCTGCGCACCTTTTTCGGGCACCTGGAAGGTGTTTGGGCCGTCGCGGCTGATACGCTCCGGATCGTTTCCGGTGCGGAAGACCGCATGGTCAAGATCTGGGACCCCAGAACCGGCAAATGCGAGCGCACGTTCACCGGGCACTCTGGCCCCGTTACCTGCGTCTGCCTTGGCGACAGCCGCTTCGCCACTGGAAGCGAGGATTGCGAGGTGCGGTTGTACAGTTTCAGGAGCTGATTCTTTTCTACGGATTTAATACCCTTTTCATGTGATCCGGTACACATGATGTCTTCTTTTGAGGCAGACGGTTGGGGCCAGACTGTCGAACTGACCTTTACTGCTGGATGAATCTTTGCTGGAGGATCTTGCTTACCGGACGTTGGGTCTCGCGCTACCTGTACGATCTCCTGGCCCGGCGAAAGCGGTGGAGTGGGTATCCGTCGGCGGCACCGCCTCATAAAAAATTTTCCCGCTCCCCCAACCAAGATCAGCCGGGCTAGCTCAATCGGCAGAGCGTGAGACTCTTACAGCCCGATCACCGGAGAACGGTGATCAGATCGTCTGATCTTGGAATCTCAAGGTTGCGGGTTCGACCCCCGCGTCCGGCTGAGCAGTTCTCTCTCTCTACTTTTTTTTTTCTCGTCGACTTTTCTTTTTTCAACCTCGTCTCGGATCCGGGAAGGCGCAATTTCGGATGATACCAATGCTTCTGCTTTCCCATGACTATTCCAGGTTCCTTATCATGGCATACATTGTCACGCTACCTAGCTTTTATGGCGATATGTTTCGGTGAGTGAGGACAAAAAAAAAAGTCTGGAGATGGGGGCAATGGGCGTGGCGTTGGTGTTTTTCCTTTTTTTCACTGTGTGTATCTTATCTCTTCGCTACGTCTTGTATGGTATGCAGCAAAATAATGAATGATAGAAATGTATTTTATCCATTATTACTTCCTTCGGGTAATCTTCGTTATGATTTGCGTAGAAGAAAAGGAGCATCGTGCCATCCTTCCGGGAAGGAAATCCCTCGCTTTACTTTCCCACTTTGTTCTCCACACCTTGTTGTATACAGTAGAAAGAGCCGCTGCTGCTGCACCGCGCAGACTGGGCTACAATCACAACCATTGGCAATGGAGGATCGTTATCATTTGGTAGATAGATCCTCTGGCCAGTATTCAATTATTGGGCTGATTGTTCTAGTCCGATTGCCTATAGAGTACTATGTTTGCAGAGGTCTGGTTTGGTTCAGTTAATCAGCTTCATATATATCCTGTCAGGGAGCTGAACTGTATATAGACTCGGTCGATAAAGAAAAAGAAATGGGCCGCTCTGCTGGATAATAATAGAAAATCCAGGACTTGTAATATATACTGCATGTACTGTACATGTAAGACTTGCTCCGTCAGTTTGGGTATGCATTCTTTTTGGCTTTCAGGCTTTGGCTCAACTCGAGCCAGCTATATATATATATATATATATATATGCTAGTTAGCTAGTTATTCTATTCTATTCTAAGAGGATTTACCGGTCTAGCTTAGATCTAGTCCTTACTCTAATTGGCTGTAACGACAGGCCTAGATAACTAGATCTAAAGGGGCCATTGGTTTATTTGAGAACAGAAAACAAGGGGGTGAGCAAGAACAAGCCTGTGTTACTAGCAATGTCTGTATGACAAGTTGCTATGCGAGTCAACCACAAGGGTCAGAATCTGTCTAAAAAGAGCATCATTATATACATGCTGTCTTCCTGGGTTTCCTGGGGATCATAGAATGGGATCATAGTTTTGGATCATGGGTTTGGATTGTAGGATTGGATCATAGAGTTGGATCATAGAAATGGACTGTAGACGATCCATCACATGACCTTCTTTCTAGTCTGTAACACAGATATCCCTTCCCTTTTCTTCAAATTGTATAAATTGAGCTGACGAACCTCTTGCTGCCTTTGTTCCTTGATTTTATCCTGAGCCTCAGACATGACTATGGCTTATCTCACTTCAACACATGCGTCACTTCATCACAATGGATGTTGACAGGCAGTTTTGCAGATGCGGCCGATGCAGGAAATTCTATCCTGTGGAAGATTCGAAGTCCACAAAAAGGCAAACGGAACAAAACTTGCAAACGTCACAGTCAAACGCGTCGTTAGGAGGTTAATGACTGGGAGGATTTTATATCATTGCTTCATAACTGGAATAAATTGGTATAACATTCGAAATTAATTGAATCTCATTGCTGAACCATTGTTCTGATCTGATTCTATTCTATAGGATCAAGACAAAACGTTAAACGCGAGTTACATATTCGACTTGGACAGTCTACCAGTCGCCTTCGGTTCAAGACGCGTGTCGATTGATGTGGAAGTGAGCGAGAATAATGTCGACTCTTTTGTTAGCTTACGATCAAAATTGAATGCAGCAATGCAGCATTTAAATGGAATCATTTGGAAAGAGGGGAGGATTTCCTTTCAAACGTACAGGACTTGGAAATTGTGGGCCCGAACCACCAGAATCCTACGTACAAATACCATTGCTCTCAAAAGCCTTTAACCACATCAAAGTCTTTGAATCAACAGTAGCAGCGGAGAAAAGAGATGGCAGACGCATGACCAGACTCCCATGCGAAAGCAGACTCAGCATGCGACCGTGCTTGGAAACTCGAACTCTTTCTGTCTCAATTCATCATAAGTGGCATCCACCTTATGAAGACATTGAATTGCCACCACTTGTTAAAGACTTGATCAACTCACGCGTTTCAAATAAAACACCGTCAGAGATATACGTGAACTCCGAGATACGCTATAGGCAAGGAATATGACAAGGCACCAGGTGTATTGCCTTTGGCAGCATGCAACGTGGAAATTTGGCAACGAGATCCTGACCCTTTGGTTTCGGCAGCAAAACTTCTAACGGAAGAGAAGTACAAATCGAATTACCATAGCGTCATATTGACATCTGGGAACTTGAGAGCGTTGGCATTCTTTGCCATACAAACTACTACAAAGCTTCTTAAATCAACTTCTCAACTTGTAATGGATTCAACGTTTGAAACAAACAACGGTGGCCTGGATCTCTTTGCTGATGAACGGTTTCCGAGTTATTGCCTGCCTCTGGAGCTTTACTAGCTCCACGAGGCAAAACGCTAGAGGCACACCTATTCCTTCGACCTCGGCCAATCCATTATTGAGCAGTCCCTCAGATAACTGAAAACCTTCGGGTTTCATCTACATAGTTTCGCAATCGACAAGGACCCAGAGGAGATTGCAGCCGTAAGTGCAGTGTGGCCGTAGGTCAGAATCCAGCTTTGCTATTGGCATGTCAAGCAGGCGACAAGTACACAACTCAATTCATCTAAAAACACAAACACGCAGAACCACTACAGACCAGAGGACGCTCAAAGATTGATTCCGGGCCTAGAAATTTGCTGGGCTCATTACCCAGACGCAGGCCTCTTGGCCATAGATTTGGGTGATGCCAATGTTTGTCTAAGAGCGAGCATATCGAAGAGAAACGGAGATTAGAATCTTTATCAAAAGAACGGGAGGTAGTCCATATCCTTTCACGAGCCATTAATTTCTGTGGCCGGAATATGCACATCTGTTAGATACAGGTCAAAAAGCAAGAGGCAGATTCGAGGAATTGGACGAATAATCCGAAACTGACTCCGATATAGAGGTTCGAAAATGTAAACTTCGTGGTGAATGAGATAGTAAATGGAGTTGGCGGTGTTCCCAGCGAAGATGGCACACCAAGAAGTCCAGGTTTTCTCCCCAGGCCGTCTGCCGGGAGGTCACCCCACCATTCTAACACAAAGCGGCTTAGCACCGTAACGGAAGAGCCTGGGTCTCCGAGTTAACCATTCCACGCATTTGCACTGACGCATGTATTTAGCTCTCTGTGTCGTGAGCTCCAGCTAGAGATAAGTGATGAAGGTACCTTTCGTGTCCATGTTTAACGTTCAAACAACAGCAGCAACAACTTGTCCTGCTTAAACTTGAAGCTTTCTTATTTGTGGCATCGTTGCTCCTCACAAATGGCAGGAAAGCTTTTCTCCTGGGCTTTTCGCCCAAACTCCCCGACTACTACTCCACCGCCGCCCACAGCTACAATGGCTCAGCCATCTCAGCGCAAATTGTGGTGTGCTTTTTCTGACCGTCTTAATGGCATCTTCTCCATAGATTGTACCCTCAATGTTGACACTATTGAGGATGTCAAGAAGAAGATCAGGGAAAGGCGCGATGCGTTCAAAACTGAATACATTGAAGACTGGGATCTCTACAGCCCCGTCAGCAAAGTCGAAGCGGCCTTTACGCCGGCAAATGGTCAATTTCTACCGCCTCCCCAAACGATTACATCAGACTTCCCTCAATCCAACGACCCATTTATTCAGATCGTCGTTATAAGACCACAAGTACAACAGCCAACACCTGCTAGCGAAGGCAGGTTCCCGCCTCTTAAACCGATTGTGCCATGGTCGTAGCTGACACTGATGCCAGCGTCGACCGTGACGCAGTCTTCACAAGTCCTAAATAAATTTACATGCCCTCGAGACGGTACAGTATCACAGCTTGCAGAAGTCCTAGACTTACGAAGGATCGTTCATGTACGCGGGACACCAGCATGTGGAAAAACAACACTCGCACTTCTGTTGGAAAAGTATTATCGCGATAAAGGAGAGAGAGTATTTTATCTTCCGTCTTGGAAAGGAAACCTCGATGAATCCGCCCCTTGGAACAGTCTCGCTGAGCGCATTAAAAACGTGTACGGGGAGATGGGCCTTAAACGCATGTTAGGGAAAACAGATCTTTTCGCCGACGAGACGGTGTTCCTCCTGGACGAAGCACAGGATTCATACGGAGACGATGCATTGTGGAACCGAATTATCAAAGATGTCGTCGGTCGCATCTCGAGAATAAAGATCTGTCTTTTCTGTTCATACGGCAGCCCATCAACGGGCGTGTCGTATAACGACGTCAGTCGTAAGACGCCAGTGACCTTCGGCCCCCATCAACGCGTCTCGTTAACCCCATCACCCGAAGATGGAGCACCACAAATAGGCCTCTTCTATACTAAAAATGAGTTTGAACAGGTCTTGGCGAAATTATGCGTTAATGAACTTGGAATTTACACTATCGACCCACATGCTCTGAACTATATATTCGATCTCACAAATGGCCATCCCGGTGCCGTGGTGTCGATAGCATTCTATATTTTCAGGGTACGTATACTCTTTCTATTAACATGTTCTACAGGGCCCTTGCATCTCACAGTTACCTGAGCTTCATTGTCCTCTTGCGTCTGACTTACGAGACGGCGGGTGCTGCTGTTGGCATGCTGGCTTCCCCACACAGAGAGAAAGGGGGAAGGTTAGCTAAGCGAATTGACTCGCTTCGTTTAGTGCAACTAACGCTGGTTATAGGAGTACAGATCTCAGGTAAAACATGGAATTATTTCCACTATAACAGAGGATCATGTGATTCGAGCCTTGGCAGACGAGGGCACAGTCTTCACAGAACTCATGTCTTCGGCCGTCTCTCGATCTTTTCCTCTATGCACTTCGAAATTCTTTACACCCGAAGCTGTAGACACACTAAAAAGAGCGCTAGAAGATGGATACGTTCCTTTCGACGAGTCGAGTGAGGGCGTCAGGATCTGCTACCAAATGGGTTGGATCCACAGGGCACTTCTGGTGGATGGCACTGAACAGGATGCTGTCTATCGTAATATTGGTGTTCTGCCATCTCGCTTACATGAAAAGTAATGTTTGGTCTCTAATGTGTCTTTATTGTTCTACTCTGACATGGGTTAGGTATATCGAGTACTTGATTGGCACTAAGCAAACGCCGTTTCCGGACCAGAAATTCCCTACGATTCAAACTTTGTGTACGACAATTCTCGAGCGCTTCTCTGCGAAGAACCTCAGGCTGTGCGTGCAAGGCAAATTGTCGACCGCAGGAAAGCCTCGACCCCTGGAGACTCAGTATCAAGATGAGTTCTACAGGGCATTCAACTCTGTAGTACCTCCTGGTGTCCCTATCTCTAGCGAATGGTCCCGGAAAGGAGATGGCCGAATCGATTTCTGGATTCCACAAAAAAGGTGGGGGATCGAGTTACTCAGGGACCACAACCGAGTTAATGAACATTGTGACCGATTTAAGAAGGGTGGTCGATACTATTCGTGGATCGAAGACGGTTTGCTTGAAGATTGGATAATAATTGACTGCGCGACTTCGCCAGCCAGCGGTACGTTATCTCACTTTGTTTCACAGTCCTTGATTCCCGTCATATCACTCATATCATCATAGAACATTCGGAGCCGAAACTGTGGTGTGCTGTCTTCGACAACAATTATTCCCAGCTGCGGGTGTTAGATCATGAGAATAATATATTAACAGGCCCTACTTCTTTAGTGAATTGAGAGCTGGCGTATCATCCGCTGCCATTATACTGCTTTAGTTCCAACATATTTGTGTTCGGTATCCCTATACTCAAAGCTAAACGCGTGGCATTATTTGGAAAGCATCGCCTCCCCTGCCCATCGCAGTAGACAGGCAAAGAAGACTAAGCAAGTGAATTAATCAAAGAATCAGACCGGCGACTCGGGCAGCGTCGCTAGCTTAGCCAGACCGATACTATTTCCAGCCACATCCATCTCTAGAGAAGGAGAGATCCAGAAGTCAGAAAACCTGTTCAAGGGAATCAACCATCTCCCTTAAAGGACATTCATCATATAGAGCGCGATTCGTATACAAACGACACCACGAACATGATATAAAATAATATCCTAGGATTGGAGACTGCACTCCGTACTGGTAGCCCTGTAGAACTTGACCAGGTAGGTAGTTAATGCCTACAAAGCTTTAGTGACTCACAAAACCAGATGATGGCGGGTGAATGCACAGCACTAGGGAAAGGAGGGCAAATGTGGGAAGGTCAGATAAGTGAAAGTCCTGCAAGATGCCTCTGATGCATTATGAGGTTGGACTCCTGTAGCGCGATGAATTTTTATTCGTGCCTCTATGCATTTTGTGACTCTACTTCTTATCATTGGGCATGAGATGAGGTCCTCAGGCAAGCCAAGACGCGGCGGGCCAGTTGCTAACAGACAAACAAAGCCCTCACTGACTAACCCTTGCGGAACTGTGACCATTACACACAGGACTGCAGCACTCCATATCCACAGACCAGTAGCAAATTAAATAATAAATAAAACTCTAAAATCGAAAATCCCAACCCGTAAAAAAGCTGGATAACAAAACCAATTGAAATGAAAGAAAAAAAAATTCCATCGGCTCATTTTACTCAACCCCTAACCGAAATAAGTACTGGCCGAGAAAGACAGACACAGTCAGAATCCGGCCGTGTCGAGACTCCGCACAAGTTGCTCTGTCCTCTGTAGTCTCTACTCCGTACAGCGCTGTGGCTCAGCTCATAAGCTGGCACGGCCGCACAAGGCGATGCGAGGGTCTGCGGCGCTGAATCTGGGCTTCGGCTTCAGCCCTGCTTTTCACCCACGTCTAATCACAGGTCGTGCTCGAGTCTTGACACTCCGACTAATAGACATAGCATATACTCAGAGTAGAATATCCAACAATGGCCCCGCTACACTGTGACGCCCTTTGTCGCCTAATAATAGTACGTGTGAGCCACGTCTACTCCGTACGCAGGGCCTGTCGCGGCGGGCGCTCTGGCTGCCAATTATGAATCAAGAGACTTGCGAGGCTGCAGAGGGGTTCAGAACCATCCGAAAACAAAAGGAACCAGTCACCACCTTATCGCCAAGTCCCGGTCGGGAAATTTTTCCGCGATCTGAAGTTGGGCTAGCCTAGCAGGGGCCTGGAGAAGCAGAAACAGAACAGAGTGTAAAGCGGTTCGGGATCTATAGACATGGTCCAACGGGAATTATCCAACGCATAAGATCGCAGATCCGGGATGTATGTCGTATTCCTTGGCTGTGATTATTATGGAGCGGTGAGGGGTCCTGGCGAGCCAAGCTGTGGGATTAGTCTCATGTATTCTATGACGTTCAATCTCCCCCGATTGAGGCAAAAGATACTGGCAGCGGCGGGGTATTCAAGGGCCGGGCGTTTTTTCTGCGACAGCCAACGCTTAGGAGATCTATTAGTACCCAATATCGGAGCGTCCAGCAAATCATCTTTGAAAATTGGCCGAAGGGCCTTGGAGATAGACGGATGCCAACCAACGCTCGGCAGGAACCACCCCTTTCAACACGTCGGAAGAAAACGGTCCGTGGCACGGCGGAGCAGTTCAGGGAACATCCGCGTCTGACGAGGACGGCGGAATGGAGCGAGGAACTTGCAGGCCCCAACAGGGAGGCCATTAGATATGCACATTACCCGGCAACGTATCCAATCTTAATGGCCAAGACCGGGAAAGGAAGCTTTCGCAAACCAAACATCGAGGATCTAGAATGGGGTGGAGCCAGACGCACCGTCATTTGCGGAGTATTCCGGCAAAATAATGGCCTGATAGAAGATCTAAGGCTCAGCGCACCATGCAGTCGGGCTTACAGGGGTTATCATGCTACTGCTATGATAACACACCCGTGGTGTTTGTTACTGCCGGCTAGTGAAAGCATTCATTCAGTGGTTTGATGCGCTGACAGGGTATGCAAGGACCCATTTGCCATGCATTGGAAAAAAGACAGGCAGTCACTCCTACAGCTAGAAGCGGGGGGATAGTACTTTACGGTCGGATATTTACCCCCAGCCTGCTGTTCTTCGCACAGCACTCCTGATTGCTTGGATTCGTTCTTCCCTCAGACCGCCCACGGAGTCGTGGCTCAGAACGAAGCAGCTGGCGATGTCCAGGAGAGCACCGGAGCTGCGGCTCAGAGTCCACCTGCCGCGTCTCCTCCGCCTGCTGATAATGATCTTGAAGTAGAGGTGAGCACCTTATTGTCCTGGCTATAACATGCTATAACAAACAACTCCCTAATAATGTCAAGGACAATGCTTCTGGTGACGCAGATTCGGCTTACAACTAATCGTAAGTCTCTCGCGCCATCAAAACTGCAGGTCATGTCTGATAATGTGGCATAGGATTGGATCTGCCAGTTATGTATCATCGCTCACTTCTAGCATTCGAAACTACGAGTAAGATCTCTACATTTCAGCTTGTATCGGGCAGCGATGCGAGACTGAACCACGATTAATTACGCAGATATGAAGTGAGGCCTCAACAGATGGACGGGTATTCGATGCCTGTAGAAGAACATGCTGACAGTGTATTCAGCATGGACGCCGATACCATGCGTATCACGAAGGGGCATACGTATTGGTACGTCATCAAATCCCGGTGAATTCACAAGTTCCTGACCTTCCGCTAGCCCAATGATGACGGGGCACAAGACAGGATGGACCTCCTTAACCACATTTACCGCCTCGTCTTGGGAGGGGATCTTTACCGTTCACCCATCGGCCCAAACCCTCAGCGGGTGTTGAACGTCGGCACCGGAACAGGGGTATGGGCTATTCAAGTTTGCAGAGTGCGTCGATCTACATCATAACCCCCCACCCCTTTTATATTCGAACTTTTGCTGAAGTGAACCTCAGAGAACATCCTTCAGCGCAAGTTATCGGCACCGATCTGAGCCCTATTCAACCCCAATGGTAATTCTGCAGTCAAACTTTATCAAAATGACTAGCGCTAAGCCCGATTAGGGTACCCCAAATTGTACATTTGAAATTGATGACTTCGAACAGGATTGGCTGTATACAAGGAAGTTTGACTTCATACACGGGCGTGAACTCAATGGGTTTGTCGCCGATTATGATCGGCTATTCCGTCAAGCCTTCGACCATCTGAAGCCAGGAGGATGGTTTGAGATCCAGAGTATCGAAGCGTATTTATTCACTGATGACCAGACTGCTCCAGAGGCCAAGTACACTCATCTCTGGACACAGCACATCCGTGAAGCAGCTGATAAATTTGGAAAGTCCTTTACTGTATTACCAAAGTGGAAAGAAAAGATGGAAAACGTGGGATTTGTGGACGTGAGAGACAATGCATATAAGGTTTGTTAATCATCACACATCTTTTCACTTGGACAGTTGCTGACCTGGAATACTGGTGCACAGATCCCAGGAGGGAGATGGCCAAAAGATCCCAAGCTGAAGGAGATTGGAATGTATCAGCAGGCTCAGCCGCTTCAAGCTATTGATGCCTAGGCTTTTGTCCTGGTCTAGAGCTCGACTACACCTTTGCACTCTTCACACGCGTCCTTGGCTGGAGCACGACTGAGACAGAGGGGATGTGTGCACATGTGCGAAATGAGTTAAAGGATACTTCACACCATCTGTATAACATAGTTCATTTTGTTTATGGGAGAAAGCCCCAGGATTGAGTCCTAGTGATTATTGTGTTGATGTTATTCTTCAATGTTTTCGGATTTCTTTCATTTTCTACTTTTCCCGGGTTAACTCATTACGAGTCTGCAAAGGGCGTTGCTACACTTGACTCTCTCTCTCTGGTGTCGGCCGTCGGCTGATTTGAGCTGAACGTTGAGAAAATTCTTTTCGTTTGTTATTTTTCTTGAGTCGATATCCAATCGTGTTCCTGTTCTTCTTGGTCACTCTTTGACGACCAAGAATGAAGTATATATCTCTTGGCGACTCGATATCTCGAATCGAGTGGTCCGTCTTTGAATATCCATCGTCCCTTGTTATAACAAATAGAGCAATATAACTTGTGCGCCATCATTCTGGAGTATTGGCAACGATAGTAATGGCGCGGGAGACACAGGCTGACACCACCTGTTGTCTTAGCTGCCATAGAGGGCGATATCTCTAGAGATATTCGCATTCAGTTTGATAGCTACATCCCTTCCTACCTCGTAGGGTGGACCTTGCCGACACTTGGAGTAGGAATGGGTGTGCCGTCGATCCTCGCACTCTATCCGAGAATATGACCTTCTCTGACTTTCCGTTCCTCCACATGACGTCCACCGCCGGAAGTTGAGCTGTGCAACACCGCGGTGTGGAGAAATCGGGGAATATTTCAGGACATGCGACCATTCATCGCCGATCTTCCAGTTTGAAGGCTGTTGGCCGCTGCACCTTCTGCCGGTCCGGTCCATATGGCGATGAAGGGAACCACGATCACTGGTCAAAGTCGATAATCCCAGAAGCCCATACCCCGTGTAAGCTGCTTACCTCGAGATAAGAGTTGGAGCTAACTGACGTTTCGACGTGTGTTTGCGTCTCGTGACATGGCCGACCCTATATCCAGATCATGGTGAGTTTTGCCGGAGCAATATTCCATGCACACGTGCATATGGTCGAACTCTGCAGATATTTCTCCCATATCCAACAATCTGAGTAAATAGCAATGGCACAGTCTGGCTGAGGAGAAAAAGTTTCGGGACTCTCTTCAGCAATCGGATTTCGCCATTGTGTTACCAGGCACACATGCGTCGTCGTCATCCGGCAGAATGCAACGGAGTCGTGCTGTGACAAATTGGACAGGAGCAGGCCGTCCTCGGAGACAGGGATCGGTGTTGCTGGCCACTCGACAGTGTCCTGATCGGGCAGGCCTCGGGACATGCTGATGGTTTACCTTCAACGAGAGGTCTGGTAGATGCTGCATCGACCTAATCTCGAGCAGTCAGACAGCAGGTAAATCAATCTTTCTCCACGGTGCAGCTGTGAAGAAAACGAAAGCAAGGTGAAATCAGATGACTGGAAGATATAATCAGTGACAGGGAGAAGAAGTATAAAACTTCAGCCTCTCATCGGTCCAGGATGATAGCATCACGTCACAAGCAAGACGACTGCTAGGCGTTGCAAGTCATACCGCGTACATGCAACATGACTGGCAACTGTGAGGTGCGGAATAGACAGCCGGGAGCGGGTTCATCCGGGGTGCCATGAAGAACATCCTGCGTCTGCAACCGGTCTGCGTACGAGTCAACGTCAGTGCTTTTAGAGAGATCCGGGTCTTGGTGGTCAGGTGGGGCCATCTGGAGTCGCTCCGCACACCAAGAGGGGTGATCCTCGGCGAACAGGCGGGGGTCACGAACAATTGACGGCTGCAATAGTGCTCGAGGCACAAACGGCCCCGACAAGTTCACGGACGAGGAGAATGGAGGGGCAAGGCCGGTCTCCTCGTTATCGGGAATGACTGAGTCATTATCATGAACGGAGGATCGCTATCGCGCCTCTCGAAGAACACCACCTCCGACATCGGTGCAAACGGTTCCAAGCAACATTTGCTCGGGTTGTTTTTCCTCACAACTCTTGATGCCGGGAAAATCCTGCGATGGATCACCCGGAGCAAGGAACGAGAGTGGGGAGTTGGCGGTGCGGGATCTGGGCAGGTGGTCCGTGATGACATGCCTGCAGGCGCATCGCTGCCCGAGCATCGCGCCAGTGGCATCCAGGTCGAGTTTGTGGGACAGGACGAGTGACACCAAGGGCGATGACGGAGGTTAGGGCCTCAGGATCGCTGAGTGTTGGCCGGTGAGCTTGGATAAGCTCCGCTCCATGAGTTTTCCGTGCAATCCCTGATCCATTGCGGGATGGAAGAACGAGGCGCTCCCTGAGAAGTGCAGAGAAGAGGGTCAGTCGAGGCAGGTCGAGCAGTCACAACATGGAGACAGACCTGTGGTGATAGTGATGACGCAGATGGTCCAAAGGGCAGAAGGCCGTAGGACAGGCGACTCCGTGCCACCGGACTTGAGGCGCGACGAGGAGTTGTGTCGTTTCAACGCCTGACGCTCCCACCCCGGGTTCTTTTCCTCTGATGCTCCGTCCGCTGGAAGGACGAGTTCTGATGCAGACAGAAGAGGGAGGACCGCTGGCGATCATTGGGCTGGGACGGCGGCGAGACAGCCCACCGCGCGGGAGAGACCAGGATCCGGAGCAGCGCAGGTCCAACGGCCTCGCGTCAGACGGCGCTTGATGGAGATGGACGAAGGCAACGGCGGGATGAATCCTGCAGACGGAGAGGGCGGTGGGCGGTGCGGAATCCAGGCATGTCACACCTCGCAGTAAAGATATTCTACAGCAGGAGAAAAAGAGATGGAAAGTCGGGACACTCGACCACGGGACGGGAAGATCCGTCGAGTCCATATTATCATTGTCTGTGCCCATTATCTCTGCCAACCCCGCGACTCCTGCGCTCCCGGAAACACCCTGCGACATGGACGGCGATGGAGGAGACGGAGAGCTGTATCTGCTCCCCCCGTCCCTCCACCGGCCGATCCTCTTATTTCCCGCATCTTGCCTGCAGCCCTGCGTGCTCGTCGCGCCCTCTGCCGATCTTTTTTTGTCCCACCTCATCCTCTCCCTTTTCTGCTGCGCTGCTTGTGCCGTCTGTCTCGTCTGTTCTGCTTCTTGTCCTGCTTACAAGCTTCCTCCTGCGGCACTGCCTCTCGCACTCATACCACTACTGTTGCTCTCTACTGCACACAACCATTTCTCCTTGCTGCTGCTGGCGTGCTTCCTCTGTTAATTTTATCTCTTTCTCTCTCCACACAACCCCACCGGGCCCTCTCATCCCACCGCCGCTTGCTTGCGGCGCTCTGCACTCTGCACGCCGTCTTGTTCCCCTCTGCCCACTCACAGGCTGCCAGAGCGTGTGTGCCGCCCGCTGACTCACGGGTCCGTTGCGCGCGCCCTGTCCGCTCCCGCACAGCGCATCCACCAAAGGGTTCGATGGAGCGGTCGCCGCCTCCTGTGGACGTGGTCTGCCAGTTCATAGCCGCTGCCTGTCGCTGACAGCCTCTTAGGCTTCGCCGCTGCCTGGCATCAGCAGCGCCTAGTTCCCAAGAGCGCACACAAGGGGTGGAATGCGACTTGAGTCACTGGATCGCATCTGCCGATAATAGGCTCCTGGGCCAGCCCTGGGGAGGCCCGTCGCATAAACCCTGCCTTTTTTTCCACGCCGTCGCTCTCGAGTCCGCACGCACGAATCGGCCGGGGGCCGGTGTCTGAAACAATGTCGGCAAGAGTCCCTCACGCCGCCTTTTGCGAGGAGTACGACGAGGACACAAACGTCATCCTGCCAGAAACTCGCAAGGTCGCCAACGCCGCTGCGAAACGATCAAAATCTGACCTGAGACCTGCTGAGACTGGCGTTGACGTCGCCAGCGACTCTGGGTACTCCAGCCGGACTGCAGCCACCGTCAACAGCGGCCAGTCTGTCCCCAGCGGACGCAAAAGCCCTACGGCCCTTAAATCGGACCCTCCGCTCAAGGGCCCAGACAAGGAAAAACTGCGAGAGAGCCGCAAAGAGAAAGGAAAAGAGATGGAGGGACGGCCGGTCGTGGCTGACGACAGGGTGTCGCTCGCAAGTCGTCGAAGTTCGAGCCGCCCACCCTCGCATCATCGATCACCGTCCAGGCCAAGAAGACGTGAGAGCGTGCGACACCATCCAGAAACCTGCTGGGAGTGCCAGCAGGGACTCTATCCGGGTTCTCCACCGGTCGAGCTCCGTTCGATCGACTACCCATACTACTATCCGCATCCACCTCCGGCCCCCGACTATCCACCTTCTCCCAAATCTACCCGCTTCCCCCCTCTCTACGTTCCGGACGTCCATATCCCTCAGGGGGGCCGTCGCTCGAGGCGTTCAAACTCGTATCACTCCAGCAGCCGACCCGTCAGCTTTCACGGGGTCACACCAGAGATGGGGATGTATAATATGGTGCCTATGGGCCACTACGAGCATGGTCCGCCACTGTCTGCGTCTGCATACGCAAATGCACCCACCTTTCCACCTCCTCCATTTCCCCAACAGCCGCAATACTACGGCAGGTCGGATGCTGTCCCCCAGTCTCCATATGACAGGCCGCGGGAGCGTTCGCGTTCTCGAACCAGGGAGCCAAAATCCCGTCGAAGGGCCTCTGTCTACGGGCCACCGATCGTCGACTATGCCCCTCCGACACCGACGTACGAAGACGGGGCCCCCTTGGAGCGGAGACCGTCTCGCGAGCACAGGTCGCGTATACCATCTCCGTCCTACGATCGCGACGAGGACTATTATCGCATGCCGCCCCCACCCTCGAAGCCCAAGCCACCGCCACAGGTGATCCAGAAGAGGCGGCCCGATCCGCTCCGCAAACCGGCTCCCACAACCGTTGCCCCACCGGCACGTCGTCTGTCCCAGTCCCTCGACTTGTCTGATCTGGAAGATGCGCTTCCCGACGATCGTCCGCTTCGGAAGGTGTCGCGGGAGACCATTGTACCGGAACGCAGTCGCAGCGTACTCAATGGCCGGAGGAGGCGGACGACGTCCTATCACGAGTCTTCTCGGTCCTCCAGGAGCTCAGTTGAAGATTCTCGCCGTCGCCGCTTGTCGGTTTATGACTATGAGCCCCGCGATATAGAGCAGAAACAGCGCGAGGCAGAGGAGTACCAAGCCGCCAGAAGTGGCAAAACGGTGCCTCTGACTGCTGATGCGTTGTCAAAGGCGAAGAGCGCTCACCGTCCCGACAGCGACAGTGAGAGCCAACAGAGCCGATCAACCAGCAGTCGGGGAAGTGACGTCCGAACTCGAGATGGCAGTGGCGTTGGTTCCAAGTATGACGACGACAGTCGCAGAAGCAAGAACAAGCTTGTTATGACCATGAACGGCCTCGAAATGAGTATTCCCCAGGATCAAATGGGTGGGAAGAGAATCAACCTCAAGACTGACGAGCAAGGCGCCGTTGTGATGAAAATCGCCGGCAGGCGGCCCAAGAAATACTTGAGGTCCCGGTCCGATCACGCGAGCACCAGCGGAAGAACGGATATAGAGGATTACAGGCGGGCGCGGGATGATCGCAGATCCGATCGTGCGAGCAGGCGCTCAAGCCGGTCAACTTATGGTCGCAGAAGGCTGCTCGAGTGACCGGGAACACTTCTGACATTCTCCCACTATAACCGCTGCAAAGGAGTCTATATTGTTGTTCTGTCTTCGTTATGAATGAAAAAATGGGGAGCCCAAAATGACCCTGCAGGAAAAGAATTGGCAGAAAGATTGATCCCTTTTTTTGGGGGGCCGGCTTTCTGATGATCACTAAGAAGAAAAGCGTCTGCGATAAAGTGGTCATTATCTGTTAAAAGTTGACAACAAGCGACTGGAGAAAAAAAAGTTTTGGATTCTTCATGATGGGAGGCCAGCTTTCGGTCTCCACATGACTCTTCTTTTTGATTCCTTTACTGTGGCATGATTGTACGACGACCCCTGCGATGACGTGCACGAGTGATGTTCTGTCTTCCATTCCCTGATGTCCATTGCAAGTGCTGTGTATTCGTTTTTTTTTCTTTTCGGTAACTCCCGCTCCCATATATCCCCGCGCTCCCTTTTGTTGCACCGTCCCCTGTTGGAGATGCGATCTGCCAATTGGAACAGATTTATCTTCTCGAACTTGGCTGTTCCTGATGTTCTGCGTTATATCAAGTAACCCTGTTGTTATTTACCCCCCCTTAAAATTTATGTTGAAATCTTTTGCCTCTACATTCCTCGTTGTAGTCGGCCTCGTTGTGAGGTTTGTGGTCACGATACCCTTCTAGCTCGTCCAGATGCATCAGCAACGGCACACCAGAGGTCCACTTCCGGCCACCGTGTATCTGGAGATGTGGAAACGCGCTTCTCTTTATAATTCCCCGCTCTGCTTCTTTAGTGTATGCGATGTTTTTGTGCTACCTGCCCCAACTGCCCCCTTCCCCTCCCCGAACGGCGGATGAATCTGTGAGCTGGTGGCACTGGACGTAGAGTGAGCTCTCTGGATTGTTGGCACAGATACGCAGCTTTGCTTGAGTGGGATTGTGCCTGGCAACAAGCAATCGTGGGCAGATAGTATACGTGCACCTACCGGTGATCCGGGCATCGGGACACAATTTGATTGTATCTGGAAGCTTGGGAGTTTTCCCTGGTCTGTTGGAGATAGCAGCCGTAGAGCAGCCGATCGAGATAAGCACCGAGCTATCGCTTATCGATGGAGACGCCCCATAGGGCGGAACGGGCCGGTCACATGGCCTGTGCTCGTGTGGGGTTCGGGGGCGCGGCTGCCAACATCAGCCGTTGCCGGATCAACAGCGCCGACACGCCCAGCCTCGCTATTTTCTCCATGCGTCAACCACCCCGATTTCTGCGCTGGAGCACGCCGCGATGTGCCGGGCCAGACCGTCGCCCGCCGGTCTGCAGAGTCTCCTTCAGGCTCTGTTCTCTGCGTTCTCTGCTTGTCTCTCTTATCTTGCATTTTGAAGTGCCATTGTCCGATCAAGACTGAGAGTTGACCGGGCGAAGCGAGCCCATACTCGTTCCGTTTAGGGCTACATTACCACCGCTGTCCATTCCTCAGTAATCTCCCTCTTCTCCTCGGCCAACCCACTTCTCACATACCTTTCTTCTCTGATCCAAGACGGCCATCGTGCAATCCTATCCTGCTGGAAGCGTGTCCTGTCCGGTTCGAGGCCCGTCTTGAGCTGCGTGCTCTTGACCTTGGCCCAGGATGCCCCCACTGCTGACAGTCGGGGACATCCCCGGCATGGAGGGCTCGTCCCTCTTTCTCCACAGGCGCAGTGACGAGCCACCGTCGCCAGACCTGCTCGAGCTGAGCCGACGCACCGCATTCTCGCCCATGGAGATCTTCAGGACGCTCAACGCACGGTCCGAGCCCACCAAGCCCTTCAACCCCGGCCAGGGCTCCATCGACCCCCACGACATCAACATGGCGGGCCTGATGGCCCTCTTCGCGATCATCGGCGCCTCGTTCGTACTGGGCGCCATCTGGTTCTTCTTCTGGGCCAAGAACGGAGGCTTCGTCTGGCGCAAAGGCGACTGGGAGGAGTATAAGTCGACCGTGCTGCGGCGCAAGGGCGCCGACGGGCGCACGCTCAGCAACGCCACGCCCAGCACCAAGCTCGGTGGCGGCAGCGTCGTCGACAGCCGCTTCCGGGACGACGACGGCATGACGGAGGCGGGGATGACCACGACCGAGACGGCGTTCACCGTCACGGATGAGAAGCGCCAGCAGAGGCAGCACAGGCGGCGGCTCCGGGAGAAGCTGCTCCGCCTGCGCGCGCAGGAGGAGCGGCCGTGGGAGGGCCCAGAGGATGAGGATGTGCGCGCGTATCGCGAGGAGAAGCCCGCGCGCGTCGGGGGTATCAACCGCGAGGCGGACGGCACGTACCACGGCAGCGACTGTACTACTCACTATGACCAGAGCGACGTCAGCGAGGCGCGCGACGCGCCCTACCGTGACCACGACGACAATGACCGAGGCCGCGACCCAGAGCGCGACGACCACCACAGCAGTAGCAGACAGACCTATCGCGACCGCGACCACGACCATGGCCGTGACCGTTACCGTGACCGTGACCGTGACCAGGACCGCAGCGACAGCAAGCCAGAGCGCAACCGCAGTGTGTCCGGCTTCTCATTTACCGCTGGTAGCGAAGACGTCCTGCGCCGGACCACCGAGGAACACTACCTGCGAGACCCGGCCTCCTCCCGCCGCGACAGCCATCGGGAGCATTACCGGGAGCACCGTCGGGCCCAACGTCGAGAGAGCCGCCGTCGTGAGCGCGAGCGTGAGCGTGACAGTGCCCGGGACCGCGACCGCGACCGCGACCGCGAGCGCCGCCACCGCTCTTCCCGCCCGCCCAGCTCCCGACGCAGCTCCCGCCCCAGCAGCACGGCCCGGCACTCGCGCGAGCGCTCCTCCACCCGCAGAGCAGGAGCAGGAGGCGGAGGAACAGGAGCAACAGGACACTACACCGAGCCGCTCGACTTCACGTCCTCGGCCCCGGCCAACTCGGAGTACCAGTTCTCGACCGTCGGGACGGAGTCAACCAGCCACGCCCTCTCCAAGACCTATCTCCAGCCGCTGCCGTCCCTGAGCAGAGGGTACCGGCGGGATCCGGGTGGCCGGAGACGGCGTCGGGACAGCCTGAGCGACAGCGAGGCTGAGGATAGTCGGTTTTCATGAGAACTGAAACTAAATAACCGTGAGCTGGAAATGTAGAAAGCTCGAGGTTTTTCTGTCTTGGTCTTCTCTTCTTCATGGCGCTGGAAATGTTGCATACGGAAAGTTATTTCTTAATTTTGTCAGACTTGTCAGAGAGATTTTTTTGGATCCTCTGGGCAGAAACGCACATATGTCCCCTTTTATGCGTGTTTTCTTCCTGTGTCATGTTTCTCGAGTTCTCAACTTTCTACGGATGTGGATATGGATATGAAACCTGACTGCCTAACTTGACAGACGAGCCTACCACGTACGGGAAACGAACGAACGAACAAGTGGAATGGAATGGATATGGGAAATTCGATGAATTGAAATGAAATGAAATGAGATTTCGATGGACTCTTTTTTTTCTTTAATTTGATCTTTTCCTTCCAGCTGGATGAAAGAAAACATCCTCGGCTGGTCGGTGGTCATGCTTGCCTCTCCTCTGTCCATCTATGTATGTACTGTACTCCCCGGCATGTGTTAGATGTCCCAGTTCGACAGGGCTAGTTTCGAGTTTGAAATGGGAATTAATCACGACTAACTTTTCTTTTTTGTTTTGATGCCATGTAGAATAAATATAAATACAAATATCTGCTCTGGCCAAATTAACAAGGGCTAGATAGAGAGAGAGAGAGATCTGCAACCCTGTGTTTTGTTTCAAGCAACCCATGAATAATATAATAGCATCACATCCTCTCTTTCTTTGCTTACACTAACTACATTGTTATACTTCTTCTATGCTTGTTTGCCTTGCTCTCATGGTAGAAGGCAAAGGATATATATATACATATATATATTTTCCCAGATGGATTGAGTTGAGCTTATTCATCGTGAATTAATGGAGGTAAGAAAAAACACCTGACTTCACTATTATTATTATCCTCTTCTCCAGAAGCCCGAAATTAAATTAAGAGGCGGGTAAATACCGCTCCACTACACTGCACTACAAAAGAAAAAAAAAAGGCCAAATACCGCTAGCGGATTGCAGCGAGAACGGATTCTTTGGCGTCCAACAAACAAACTTCTTCATTATCTCCATGGATTCCTTATCAGATTTAACGAAAATTGTTTCTTTTTTTGCCCCATGAATAGGCACATGATCCGTGTAGGCATATATATATATATATGTATGTAATAAGATGGCAGGGGAGAGAGAAGGAGAAAGGAACAGAGGAGGGAAAAGATAAACAACAGCGAGAGTAATGACAGGACAGCTAATAGTAATAATAATAACTAGAAAAGAGTTATAATCATTGATATTCAACAGGGTAAATATCTAGACAAATACGCAAATCTTTAAGCAAGTAACTAGATAGCAAAAGAGATTACAGTTAAAGCTAAGGCTTGTAAAACAAGTGGACTAAAAAGAAATCTCAGACTGAAAATTAAAAGATTAGATTCCACAAACAACCAGCAACAACTGTGCCAGAGAAAGAAATAAAAAACATAAAATATGACACCTGCCGCATAACATGGTTCAGGATTGGGCAATTTGAAATCAAACAAAGTGATGGTAAATGTGAAGAGCATTGTAGAATGCAGAAAAGGGAGAAAGAAGAGATAAGAATTGAAGAAAAGCCTCAGCAGCAGATAGATTGGGAGAAATAGAGATAGACATTGATAATAATTTCATATGCACCCCGAAACAAAGTCAAAAGGTGCTAGTTGGAAGAGATCTGAATCCTTCACCTCGTGCAAACTCGAGCGGTACTAGGTGCAGAGAAGCAAAATCGCGAGAGAGAGAAAATTGCTAGCAAGGTGCGGTCCATTGTTGAAAGACCCCTTTTTTCTCCTTTCACTATTTTTTGGGCAAAAAATAATAATGAGAAACGAATCGGACCGCATAAGAATCTAAATGGTATAAACAGAGCGGGAGTCGTGCTGGGAGCGTCGATGAAAACTAGCGTTTTGCTTCAGTCCCAGTGGTATGTCCGCCATAAAGAAGCGGTCATCAGTCGATGTCGACTCGAGAAGGCATGAAGACTCGTGCTCTGCGGTGATATCCCTTATTTAACGCGAAGATTAGATTAACGTCTTGTAAGAAACGATGGTACTGCCTGCTAATAACCATGCGTAACAAAGGAAGAGCTCACATTAAATGACCAGTTTCAGGCAATTGTGTGGTCTTGGAGGCCATAGAAGACAACCGGAATACTCTGTGAATATCCTCCTGGACAACTTGGCCTATTTCATAGGTAGCCAGATCGTGAGGCACCTTGTAACGGAGGGTAGAGCTCAGGTGTAATCCGCTCTGGCGGGGAAAACTATACCGCTCGTCTGTCATTTGTATGCGAATCGCGGATGCGTCTGTAGACGGTTCGGAGGAGATCTGTTCGGTTATCATGCCTGGCTCGCTCCAGGTTGACTTCCATGTAGAGTCTTGTAGGACCGGACTGAACGCATACAATTAGTAAGTACTTAGGTTGCGACTGGCGATTGACTTGCCAACATAGCGAAGCATCTTTAAACAGGCGTCCGTCGTCAACCACCACCAATGGCAGCTCGTCCTGGTTGAAGAACTTGAGATACGGAGGTGGGTTTGTTGTTTGATATTTCCGACGGAAGCTGGCGGCGCTCGCGGGCCATTTCACGATGAATACCTTCGCGGCAGCGGAGCTTAATTAGTACCTGTCCAGAGAGTAAAATGGAAGATTTTTACCTGTCCAGTGGTGAAGAATTCTAGGGGATTTGGCTTGACAAGGGAGACTGTCGACACGTTAGCTGGAGGCAGCTTATTTGAATGCGTAGCACAATTGCCACCTGAGTCGAGAATCACAACGCTTGAATCAGCATCCCTGCGCGAATATTTCATCTTCTGCTTCTGTTCCTCTTCCTGCGCCTCTTCAGTAGACTCCCCAAAATCGACCCAGTGCCAACTCGGAGCAGCATTTCCAACTATATCCGAAACAGAACCTGGTCTTTCTGGCACTTGCCCAGTTTGAGGCATCGCGTCTCCTTCCAGTTCTTGTGAGCATGTTAGGGTCATGATTTGGGCTTCGGTGGACTCCGTGACCTCGGAGAATAGAGAAGTCGAAAATCGTCTGATCGAGTCCTCCGAGATGGTATTATTCAACTCACACTCGAAGTAATCCGGAACATCACCGTCTTTCAGAGGACTTTCGGGGAAATGGGTTCCGGTTTCACGGAGAGATTCTGACTGCTCTTCATCTTTCTCTGGATACCGTATGGTTCAGAATTGATATCGAAAAATCCATTGCATAAGGCTTACCCAGCTGAGGAGACAGTCCTGCATACTGTTCATTCTGCTTCACAGCAGCTGCATAGGCTTCCATATACTTTGCATTGTGTGTCTCCAGATTTACGTGTGGTATCGGAACCGAACTATGCCAATCTCTTCCAAATTTATTAAGCTTTTCTGGCATCTTGACCTCGATCTCTGATGGATCGTCGCGACAAACTGTTACTGGTGCTGGTTCTGTGTGAGGAGTTACTGATTGGGGCTGGATATCGTTTAACCAAACTTCAAGAACGAGGTAAGACCATGTAATCTCATCCTGTACGTGACTTCCTTTCATCTCGGCCTCCTTCTTGAAGTAGAGATAGAATCTTCTAATCTCCCAGGAGGAGCTTCGTATCATATGGAGAAGCCATCGATTGATCCGGTCACGGGTGCTGCTAAATTCCCTAACAAGATAATCCAAAAGGGCCTCCGCCTGGTCACTCAAAAACAGGGGTGGAAACTTTTCCAGATCACTCTCCGAGTATGAGACAAGAGGTTTCGTGGCAGTTACGCTTTCTCCTTCCAAAGGCCCGTCCTGGTGTTCTCCTGTTTGTCCCGCCAGTTGCGCTGAAGGGAGCCAATTGGCCATCTCCTCGGGATAGGAACGCGGACACAAGGATGCCTGTCTCTCCGGAGCTCGCAGGATTATACTCAGGCTATCAAGGTGAGCCAGGCTATCAGGCACAATAGGCAATCGCTCAGGGACCTGTCTGGGTCTAGGCAACAACGGAATTGGAACTGCAGGAATCATGGGCTTATGCAATGGCATTTCACCGATGGATGTGCCGTAGCCATATAACTGCTCATATGAATCGCTGTGAGCTGAAGAGAAGTCATCAACTGAGCCTTCATCTGAGCAATAAGGAATAGATAAGTTGAAAGAGGATATCGATTTGTTGAACGCTGGGGGAAATGGGCCATTCGCTGTGGCTAGTCGATTATAGACCCTTTTTTCGTCTTCAGAGAGGAGATATTCCTCACCGCCTAAATCATCATCGAGTTGGTCGTACTCCCTCTTAATTTTGAGGAATCTTGCCAGAGACGCGTTGAACTGTTCCAGATGAGCAGATACATCCTTGGACAGGCCGTCAGGCAATTGGGATAATAGTCGTTGGAAGTTATTCCGAAGAGATTCAATAGACCGCGTGAGGTCATCCAAATCTCGATGAAGCTGCATCCGCTTGTCTCCTACAATAACACGCTTACGGCTCACCCGTTCTCTGTGGGAGGAGATTGCTATGAAGGCCCTCGGTATATTCTCCATTCTCCATGTAGGCTGTGCTTGAGGCTCCGGTGAGCGCGTCTGGTTCTGTTGGTGTTCCATATTTCTCTGTAGACATATGAGGAGAGACGTCTTATTCTTAGAAGTATGCTTGTGTTATTCCCCTGCCCATCTTTGTTGTGCGTCAGTTGAATATTGGCATATATTGAGTAGCCCAGACGGAAACGTTAGAGCGTGTGGATACTCACATAGTCCATCGATGGTGGTAAGAAATTTCAGAATGATATGACTAAGGACCATGCGCGTTTCGTTTGCATCGGCTAACAAGTTTTTGCAATGAGGCTCAGACGCGTAAAGTCGAGAGGCCAGAGAGATTTCTGAATTTCGAAGACCTCGTGTCTTCGGTTGACTTCCGGCAGCATAAGCTGCCCGTCATGGTCCAGGGCATACCAAGTCGTACCAAGTAGGACAAAGAAAAGCTTTTGTCGCTTGCAACCTGAACGAAGTACATTGGGTACATAGTGGGTTGTGAAGGAAGTACCGCTGTAGACGCCAACCGCGCGAAGTCCGAGGGATCTAACAGAATGCGGAATCTTGAATAGCCGAGCTCTGCAACCACCATCGTTAATAAAGACCACTAACTCGTCTGTCGGGAGAAGAAGGAATGTCCATCTGAATTTCACAGCATACCCATGCTCCTGGCCTAACGGGGGGGGGGGGGGGGGGGGGGGGCCTGGTGAAATCCCACGCGACATGTCTTATGCAGCAATATGAACCAGTAATAATTAACCAGCAGTTGACAGGCTCAGGCTTGCGAAGCGCCATAACCTACCTAACAGATAGGGCGACATTGCGCGACCGACGTTAGGGAGTAAGGAGGGCAAGTGGCAACCATTGCAACACTTCGAGCTGGACAACTGCCCGGGGTCAGACCCATTTCTGGTTTTAGGCTGACAGTCATGCAGGCCACATGTCCCTTTGCGCTTTGTAACAAATGCGGACCGATCGTCTTTGGATATCCACCAATAAAACGAATACTAGCTACCAACTGCGCATTCCAAGGGCAGTTTGAAACCCAGCACCTCAGCAGGGGGTTCCCGTCGTTTTGAGATATTGCCCAGTTGGCTTCAATCTACGAGTATATGGGGAGATGACGAAATGGCCATTATATAGTCCAGACCTAAAGGTGATTGAACATTGCTGATATTGCATTGAAGAGGGGCTGTTTTACATTATCCAGAGAGGCATTAAGCGACAATTCTATTCCAAGTCCACTTTCTACTCTGCCTGGGAAATTAGGGAACAAGCTCCCAGGCCCTAGGTGTGGGGGCAAAAGTCTCAGTGAAATAGCGTAGCAAGCAGCACATCTACTAGTAACTGCCCATGCAGGCATGGAGAGTTTTTGGCATGCCTCTAACTAGAAAACAGCAGGTTCATTAATATCAACGTATGATATGAGTGCTTTAACATAGGTAGATTTCAAGGACTACTCGCTTGATACCTGGCGCCAAGATTGCAGAAGAGTTGCTAGTAGTGCCCAACTTGGAGATCTAAGACGATCCCGAGAGAGACAAGAATCGTTTGGCTGGATGATTGGAGTGAAGATGACGTCAAAATGCCTATCAGCAGATAAAATATCACAGTCCAAATGCTTCAATCCGAGCAACGTGGATGGAACCGTGGGTGAAACCCCTCTACCCAGGACTGCTCATCCCGAGGACAAAGAGCCTCGTCTATCATATTCGAGGCCCTCACTATGATATAATTATCAACGTCGTTCAATTAAAACGAATCAACAAACCATCAGCGTGGGAGTGACAAGGGCTAAGGAACGCGCGGGATTGGATGGATTGCGAAGACTTGGGGGCTTGGGGCATTTATGCAGAACGGCTTTCCGCTATACGACATACAAGCCCGATCGCCGTATTATGGATCGGCGACCATACTGTACTGTTTGCGAGGTTGTGTGATGATGTAGTGGCCTCCAAGTTTCTGCCGTTAATTGGGTACGTCGATCCAACCCCCGAACGGGTCTTACTTCCGACCCTGAGAGAAGATGGATTAGTTGCAGAAGATGAATATTGACAATTTGCCGCCTCTAATAACATGCATCAGTCACATGGTCCAACAAGACAAGGGGGGTGGGCCATACGCCGTAGCTGCAAGTAAGATGGCTCGCAGACTGGTAAGTTGCAGCAACGTTTGGGTAGACAGCTAACACCTACTAGTATCTGGAAGCTCAATCGTTAATTCAATTGTGGAGGACCGACTCTTGAGTTGTGTGGCGGGCATGCAATGCAATCCAAATGGATGAAGTGAGTGTACGCTACGCGGGAATAAGAGCCTCAGCGTCGACTTTGACGTATAAATTCTCCTTAGTATCGAGATAGGAACTCGTAGTAGACATATCCAAGTGCCCGAACTTTTTCAACAAGCAAAAGAATGGATTACAACAACAATTGGACTCTTGTCCAGTCTGAAATGGAAAATTGGTCATTCGGCGGACAGGTCCCAAATCTGCCACAACAGGGGGCTAGTACTTTACCGAATGGTGACTTCGGTATTTGCAACCAATATATACACAGAAACTACGTGACTCGTATCCACTGACCGGAAAACAGTCCCAGACAATCATGCTTCCTCAAATCGTAGAGCATCCTTCAGGCGCCCATCCAACGATGCTACTGTCCACTGTGAGTTTTCAGCGTTTATCAAGAGCATATATAGCACTGCTTTACATCTAACTCATACCAACCTTTGTACTGACTGAATACAATTTGCTGCAGCGAGGCACACAGACCAGAATTCTCGTGGTATGTACTAACACCTACCTCCTTATAAACAATTCTAGGCGAAGGACAGGTGCAAACTAACCGTCACTTTTCAGCTTGGAGGGAACGTTCGAAGGAAGACTTCAGGCCAGGGCATTTGATCAGTGTGTTCTGGTCAGAACCAATGGGTAATGATAACGGTGATATCGGTACAGGTACTGTGACTACAATTGGCGACACAGGCCACAGAGTCTACAGTAATGTGCGTCGATTCATTGTTGTGAGGTGCAAGAATCTGTATTGCAGTTGCGTGTATGTGATATTCCCTCAAAAAGTGAGTTGCTATAGTCATAAGCAGCTATGCTAACATCAATTCAAGGCCAGTCACCACATACGGAGGTCAAGGATGCAAGAAAAGAGGCATCAATGTCCAGGACCATGCCATAATTGCGGATAGAAGATACCCGCCTCGGCCACTCGAGGGAGAGCCAATCTTATCTAAACGACCGATCTTTGTTGATCTCTGTGAAGGATACAGGCTTAAACCGGAATCGCGAGTCAACCTGAGTTGCATAATGTCGGTTCACTATAATCTAAGGATCAGATTCCTAGGGCAAGTCTGTCTAGAGTCGATGCCGTACCTGATGTCATATCTGCCCAATTTCAGGGAGTTCTCACCAGAAGTGACTTCAGAATATAGCTTGGCCTATCCCAGCCAGCCTCCACCGGGTCCATTCTCATCGAATCCATCCCAGACGGGCCAGGGGGCTTATCTAGAAAGTCATTACACTCCCGCTCGACCACGAACCGTGTCCGAACAGAACTATCCTCCCAATGATCAGGATCAGCAAGAATCATACGGTCATTCGCAATACTATGGAGGACAGTACTCTGGCGACCAATACTCTGGAAACCAGTATCCTGAAGGTCAAGCCCCACAGAGCTATTACCGACGGCATTAACACTCACTCCATCCTAAAATTGACTGAGAGCGTTCGACCATTGGGCTCTTCTCTCTACAGTTGTCTACTCGGTAAAGGCTGTGGCCTCGACGATGCGTTTCCATCGCTGCAACAACGCAAACGAAACGGCTCGACCTCTTCATGAGAAGACTAGCAAGGACTTCCTTGGGGTTATGTTTTCACTCCCTCAACGACTCAAGAATGCGAACGGAAGGATCAGTACAAATTCAGCATGCAACAACATGTTGACTTCGTATATCCGAATCAAGAGCACAGACACAAAGACGCCACTTTCGCTATGACAGATACAATATGAATTAATTAAATTGTGCCTTATTTGATTTTGAGGATCAGATTGACACTGCCGGACGAGACGTAACTTGGAAAACTGACAAGACCTACGATTGACGAATGGAATGGATGAACAATACGGCCACACACAATACGGATGTCTTTCTTTGTTGCCATTTCAGAACAGTTATGTCATATTCTATTACTCGTTCTTTGCAGAATAAATAAAAATCTATCCCCCTATTTTTTTAAGATCCCACAATCTCATATTACGCTATGCCTATATACTAACAACCTAGCAGTGTACAAGTAATAGTACTGTACATACACCGTCCTTGTAGACATTTTAGGGTTCCCGGGCCCACTCCGCAACCCAACTCTACCATGGTAATCTCCACCATACGGGGTAAACAAGCAGCCTTACGTGACTACAGCTTACCCAAGACTGTAAAAAAGCGGATCCTGCCAAGCCAAATAAAACCAAGCAAACTTGCCCGGTTCCAAGGTTCCCATCCGAGGTTCGGCCCGGACCCGGAACCTTGAGGCTTTTTTGTGTCCACTTACTTAAAGTTAGGCTTGCAGTGGACGTCCCGTAAAACCTGGGAACATTTCCAACAGTCAGATCTAGTTGGCTGCCTTGTCAAGTGCAGCTGCAGAGGTGTGCTACGGGACTGATTAAGTGGAATCGGAGCCACCGGGGATTCCTGCAATGGAACAGACTACTGCATGAAGAACGTACCTAAATTCGACGTACTCTCCTGTGGTGCACGTATTTCCAGTGTATAGTGCGGTACTACTATCTGTACTCACCAATATATATAATATATATATGTATATATCTATTCATCTTTGTATGTCAGTAATTTTATGTCCTGTCTTCCCCACAACTGAATCTTGAGGGACAACCTATATGAAATTCCAGAGGCAGTTACAGCTGTACTATTTACCCCGTACACAGGTGTAGAATGCATTATAAATATAGTACGTAAACTGCTGAATTCTTACTTTCATGCCCAAACCCCGAGCCCAGAGTCGATGCCTAAACATGGCTTGTGGTAGAATACGATGACCGGGCGGATAGCTAGTGTGTCATTTACACACTCTCGACGAAAGCCACCGCATGCCTTGCTAGCTAGCGCAGCGGAGGTCTAGTCTGGTATCTACAGGGGATTGTATCACGCGGGAGGTGCCACAAGCGCGTCATCTAGAGTGATGACGAAGGCCAAGGTGTATCTTGTTTGTGGATTGGTCAAGTAGATATCGAAGGAGGCTCCTCTGGAAATGCTTATGGATGGAAGAGCGTCGTGGGTGACTTAAAACTGATTTGATTGTGCGCCGAGTGTGTTCACCTGCTAGGAGTGAGTCGCATTGCTTTCCAACTAGATTAGTATCGTTGCTTCATGAAGATGGACCTGCAGACGTTTAGAGAGAGGCTAACGAGTACATAGTACCATAGGAGAGTAGCCCCGGTAACTAGCCTGGTCTGGATAATGCTTCTCATGGGGATCTGCATAGGAAGATGCATGCGCACGTCATCTCCATCCAAGTCTTCGGGATCTCCACAGTGGATTGGGCAGACGTAAGTGTGATAGTACGTCATAGTTTCTATACTCACTAGGGGAAGAAAAAACAGAGAACTGAATGGGTATATTCTTCCCCTTTCTTTAATCGTCCCATCCATGATTTCAGGATCGACAGCGCGGACGTTTCAGAACCACCGGGGAATGCATCCAGTGTCGTCGACTTGCTGTGCAGTAAGGCAGTTATCGGCACAAAACGCGGTTGTCTAATTCTTCCATATCCGTATAAGAACAAGAGATTGGAGTGCAGCCAGGTGCCGCGATCCTTGAGATCCGACAGGACCACGAAGCTTTTGGCGATGGTCAGGCGTGCCAGCGTTGGTAGTAAGGAGTGTAGTAGGCGCTTAACAGCGCGCTAATGTATGTGCATCTTCCATCAACCCGGTCGATCGGCATTGCATGAGACTTAAGACTGGAAAAAAAAAAAAGAAAAAGTACAAGGCTCGGGATTGTGGGAGACTTATGGGAAAGGCGAGCTAACAGGTCAGTGTTGGAAACGGGCATTCGGGGGGCTCGGAGCGCGATATAAGCATGGGATGAAAGCATCCATAGATGTCATAGTCGCTTTCCCTTTCCAGAAGGTATATGGAATGTCTAAGCGAGATCAACCAGCACCTTCGCTTGCGCCGTTGACCTGGCTCGAATGCAATTGGTTTGTCACCCTCCTTGATCGGCACTGGATTCCTTGCGTCTCCGGCCATGGCCCTGCGCTAAACGCGAGTTCTTGCTGCTGGAAAACTTCACTAAGCTCTCAAGAGCCAATCGCTGTCAACAAAGGAATTACCTAGATGTATCCGTACTATTTGGGAACTCATGTGGGGCGGCATACCTAGATCATTCTACCCAAGAAGTCCACGTTTTTTCTTGACGAGACAAGAGGTGATTGATATGATAATATCCACGTTATCAAGGTGACCAAAACATCCATATTAACGGTCTGCGAGGTACGATAAAAAGAAGCCAACAGCACTTTCCAAAGGCACACCTGCGAATCATGTTTGAGAAGCAAAGTTGCGGTGATGCCCAACAGCGCGGCGACTCAAAGTCTATAGACACGACATCAGATGTCAGGAGTTCAATATAGGAATTCAATATTATGAAATTACTGAGTATCGTGTGTTGAAGTGGTCGGAAGCTCAGAAGCTTTGGAGGTTAATGATATGCTAGCGACCTGAGGCCGTAGCCCTGAACCCTAGTCGGCCCGGACGAACCTCTGGCTCCGAGATTACATTTGCATGATTTCATAGGAAAAACGCAGGTAAGGAATTTAAAAGAAACGAATGAGGCTCCATACACGATTAAAAACAACAAAAGGAAATCCTGATAAACTAAAACTAGCAATTAGAAATGCAGCAGGAACCTGGGCAAAGAAAAGGACACAGGTGTCATATCGGCGTGGCTGCCTAGCCTAAGGCTTAGGGCTTAGGGCTAGAGCCGGAGGCCTTGCCTCCCCATCCATAAGCACCCTACGCGTCAGAAAACTTTGCTACCAGGACATCTAGCGAATATCATATTGAATTCTATATTGACGCCATATAGGATAGTATTCGCCATTCAAAGCCGTTTGAAGGTCCTTTGCTTGTATGTCATCAATTTAGAAACCCGATAAATGTGATATGTGGCCTCGTCCAGCTATTGAACTAGTATGAAATGTTCTCTGGGATATTGCGAAGGATGCGTTCCGTATCGTTCGAAGTTGTCTGCGACTGCGAAAACACGGCAGATCATCTGTTAATCGATTAATCTCCGTTTCCTCGCAATCTATATTGAAATAAAAAGTCTCGCGATTCCAGATTAAGGGGTGTATTGAAGTGAGATGCTCCCGCAGCATGTCCGTGTCTCCCGCACGCGAGAGACATTGAGAGAGGAATGCAGCAATCCAGTCGCGTGGTCTAATGGTTATGATATCTCGTTCACACCAAAAGTGAGCACTGATCCGAGATGGTTCCCGGTTCGATCCCGGGCGCGACTATTTTTTTGTCCCTTCCTGGTTCGCTTCTCATCGCTGATCGTTGAAGCAGTCTACCCACACTTGTATCTCAAGGCGAGACGTAGTTCCTGTCTTTTTTGCAAAACCTCCGCCTGGTTGCCGACCACTTCAGTTATAGCTTTACAAAACACAATCCAACCAAGAACATGTTGCTCGCGCTCCCCTATCTTCATTGTCTCTGACTCAGTGATAGGTAATATATTGTTCAAATTGTCAGAGTCGCTGGGCGCAGTGGTAAGTCTGAACTCCAAAACAAGTCTTCATGGGGTTGCACGAAATTATTTCTGTCGAATATCAATAAAGTAACTAGGATTTTAACAAGAGATTCATGGCATAGGGGTTCAACGAGTCAAAATGGAAACTGCAAGCGGACAAGGACATTCTGCGAGGCCTCCGCTCTGGTAAATTCGACTACTTCTATCTTTCTGGTCTTTGTGATCATGAATGAAAGAATCGATAGCATAGACCATCTGTATAGCGCCATTGCGGCTTGCCTTTTTTGATGCCATATTATGGCCCTCGATCCGGGCAGGCTTCCATCCCAGAGGCTGATCAAGTGTTCCATGGACTCTCCGCATCTTCCAATAGGGTGATGCCGCCGGGGAAATGTTGCACTAGGTACACTGGAGGTAAGACTGTAGTGATCAGCGCTTCTTGGTGAACTGCAGATTCAACAGAGAGCCACCTCTGGATATCAGGATAGTCTGCATCGAGGGCTAGGAGAAGAGAGAAATGAAATGGTCAGTTGTCTTGGCGGTTCAAACAGGAATCGTCAGGCTAACAAAGACGCACGAACTACACCTCCCATAGGCGGCACTGCTTGCAGCGTGATCGCACAACATGCCGATACTCGATAGCGCGTATTGAGTTTCCCACCATCATCTCCCTCGCGATAATCACTATGTGCCAAAATGCTTCAAGGATTGCTGCGCCAAGCGGGAGTAAGCAGGCCATTGGACGCTTACCTGGCAGCGAACTGGCGCTGTCTGGATGGCGACTACGCCGTACGTGCGTCGTTAGCACTGACGCATGCACGCTTACTACAGTAGCGCCCGCGAGCTTCGGCGCATCACGCGGTAGCGGATGCCACCAAGCACTATGCCATCACTGTCAATCACCTCTGACCACATCAATCCTGGCCTAATGAGTCTTCTGGATTCTCGCTGGCTGCCATGTGGAGTCGGCGATCTGCGAGTAAGGACCCGACAACGCAAGATGGACAAGGGCTGGCTTGACCCTCGTCACTCAGGCATCGCAACTGCATCCTCACAGCTGGGAATTAGAGCCGCATGCATTACTTGTGGACACAATTCGCAGTGCACTTAGTAGCTGTTGGCTTATCATGAAGGGCTTTTATATGATCTCCAAGCCATCTGGCTTTTTTGAACGGCATTAACGATCTCTTTCTCCTGTATCCCCTTCCCTGGACCGGTTATGACCCTGGAATAATACGACAGCTATGGACTCGTCATGGAAACTGAATGAACAGTATGGACGATACTATCGTCTCACAAAAGACACAAGTGGTCAGTCTGAATTCGGTACCCCAGGTGAAACTGAAATTGACCAGCCTGCGCCGATAGGCAGACTTTACTGCGAATGGGACAAACCCGGCGGTAGTAGGACCGAGGTACCAAAGGAAATCTCTGACAGAGATCAGAGGTATGACCACTGTTGTCCCGTTTCCAATTGTTCCCAGCGTTCTAAAATTGCTTAGACTTTGCAGGGCGATACTGCGCCCCCAATCTTATCCCCTGGTTCATCAAGCCGAGAAAACGCCAGATGCACGAGGCCTTCGTGAACAGCCTTTTGGTTATGTGATGAAGGAACCTCTTTATGGCTCAAGCGGTCACGATACCTCCCGGAGTATAGGGTACTCTGATACGTCCATACCCAGCGGGTTGAGAAAGCACCAGTATGCGTACACGTCCCCGTCTCTCAGTCAAAATGCACATTTGGGCTTGCCTATCCGGTATTGTACACAGCCAGTGGAAACTACAAGGTAAGCCAAGTGTTGAGGGCTCTCGCGTTGGTAATGCTTGATTGTCCCAGTTATACATCGGTAGCCCCGAATATGGAAGATAAATTGACAAACTGACGTGCATCAAATAGCCGTAACCATTTACAGGATGCCAGCCTTGCTCAGACCAGCTATGGGATCAGTTCGACGCAGCTGAGTCACCAGCTGAACGAAGGCGGATATTGCTCCCCTGGCACTGTTCCCCAGAACGCCTCTAGCCGACATAAAATCGCCGTCGACATAGATGGCAATTATGTTGATCCTCGAATGGCCTCCAACCCGGAGAATACGACAGCTCCAGATGATGACTTAGCGGGCAAGATGCAGGACCTGTCTCTCGAGAAGAGCAGCTATCCAGAGACAACGAGGACGACACGTCGGCCCGTAACTTCGTATTTTAGTGACCAAGAGTCTGCCGAGTCTGGATACGAGAGTAGTATTGCATATACAGGCTCTACTTCAGTATGTCCGAGGCGATGCATATACTCAAAGAACTTAGCTGAGATTCATGACAGATATTGGACATTGCTCCGGGGGGAAACATTATACTCGGGAAAAATGGGGATCACGAACTTCTTGATTCGCGTGAGTAGTCGCATTCTCAAGAATCGTTCGTATCTGACCATGAGAAGGATACAAGGTTCGACCAGATCCGAAGAAATTCTTTAAAGTTGGAAGGGCAAGTATTCAAATCCAGCAGATGGGTCCGCTTGAGCTCATTCTCGGAACCAGGTTTTTGCAATGGTCTGGCATGAAAATGCTGGCAACAATGGAGCTCAGACTAGCCAGCGGGTTATTTTCGCAAGGGGAAAGTTTGGAGAGCCAATCTATAGCTCCATCCGTCGTATGGTAGTTGTGAGAGAGAAGAGAGGATGCTCATGGTGCATGTAAGTGAAGCAGGAGCTTTGTGGTTGGCTATCCAGCTACTGACAGTGTTTCACCAGACCTATTAGCACATACAGCGGGAAAGGGTTAGCCAAGCCTGGTCTAGATGTGTCAACCCATGCAATCATCTACATGAAAGGCACGCAGCCAGCGCGCCAGGAAACAGAGCCTCGAACGACCAAGGAACCCATAGCCGTTGAACCAGCCTCGCCGGATCAGAAACTGGATCCGATGTCGCGGGTCAACTTCGGCAAGATCTACACAGTCGAACATAATGTCAAAGTGCTTTGTGTGGGACGAATCAGTGACGAGTCCATGCCGCAATTCGAGGCTTATGTGAGGAATTCACTTTCGGATTGACGGCCTCAATCAGAGAGCTATTTCACTGCTAAAATAGTGAACAATGGGTTTTGATTTGAATGATACGTCGGAGACATTATCTCCCTCAAATATATACAATACGTGCTTCCCTGGTGGATTATGTTTCTCGGGAACTGGATTCCTGGTCGCATACGTCCATAATCAGATCGACTGCTCGTGATCACCCGGGATATCAGACTGATGCTGGCTTTCAACTCTGACAGTTTATCATTGGGAACTGCGGCTTATGTCCTCGGATTTGCGTCGATCCTCGATTTCTATCAGTGTCCGAGTTGACTCTGTCCTCGATTCGAAAAGACAACAACAGAGATTCAACGGCAGCTTCCAGCAATGACATCCTCCAGCGTTTCAGTGCCGGTTTGTGACAAAGCAGTTAATCGTTTCGTTACATGAGTTAAAATTTTTTTCCTTCAGGACAACGTGCTTGGAACGGAGATTTGTCTCCTTTAAGTCTTTGTCCAAGAACAGGGTGTGAAGAGACAAAAAACGATTTTCCATGGTTATCGAAGTGTTTCATCTCCGATAGGGGGAATCGAACCCCCGGCTGCCGTGTGAGAGACGGCGATGTTAGCCACTACACCATATCGGATTGTCGTTATTTCACGTGCTGAACTGGCACTTTTCAATTTTCGAGTTGCTCCCCATCTTCCAAAGTAGGTTTTGCCGATGGATTGTCAGCAGTACTAATAGTGATCTGCAATCGGACTGAAATGCTATGTCCAAAGATCTATGTTTTTGCAGTGGCGTCCGGGATGAAACGAGATGTGAGAAGATTACACACAATTGTTAGGTTGAGAATTGCATGTGGTGTTAGCAATCTTTCTTTAAATATATACTTGTTGACCCCGCATACTGAATATGTATTGGAAAAGACATGGATCTGTTGAAAATACAGATTCGAACTTTAGGGCGAGAGACATGGATTAAACTCCAACTCAGGAAAAATTAGAATATAGTAGAATCTATGTCCTGTTGAGACTAGCTCAGAACAATATTTCCGGACAAAAAGAAAGACATCCCAGATGGTAGCTTGAACACATGGGACTCACGAGCTCTGGTAAAAAAAACAAGGTCGTACTCTCGGTGCACACAGTAGTGCCCGGGCCAAGCAAGGCGGAGGGCGGGCGGAGACGTCGAGCTCCGCCGCACTGCCCTCGGAAAATCTCCCGGCCCGAAAGATTTTCCTATCGTCCAACTTCGAGGGGCAGCAACCTGCCTCACCGTGCGTCTTGTCGTCGTTGACAGCCATAAATCTCAAGTTCTCGCTGTTGCGCCGCTTGTCGCGATGAAGCGTAAGCTGGACGCAAACGACGTGCCGTCCACCGAGGCACCCGACGCTGGCAATGACAAGGAACGCAGCTTTGAAGATCTCAACCTCGATCCCCGACTGCGCCAAGCCCTGGCAAAAGAAAAGTTCACGAAGCCGACGCTCGTCCAGGCGGAGGCCATTCCTCTGGCCCTTGAGGGCAAGGATATCTTAGGTACGTCTCTTTTCTCCTTATAAATGAATATGGACCAGATATACTGACAGGAGCAGCACGCGCAAGGACCGGCTCCGGAAAGACCGCCGCATATGTCCTTCCGATCCTGCAGTCGATACTCCAGAAGAAAGCTGTAAGCGCTGTCGCGCCTTATTTACTACGGCTTATTTCTAACAGGCCTGTCCCAGACAAATCCGTCCCTAAAAGCTACAACCGCCCTCATCCTCGTCCCGACACGAGAGCTCGCAGAGCAGGTCCAGAATGTGGTCGTCTCGTTCTCGTCCTTCTGCGGGAAGGACGTCCGCTCTGTGAATCTCGCACAGAAGGTCTCCGACGCCGTACAGCGGTCGATGCTCGCAGATTTCCCCGACATTGTCATATCGACCCCAGCGCGGGTTCTCCACAATGTCAACAGCTCCGCAATGACGCTGGACAATCTCACACACCTCGTGATCGACGAGGCGGATTTGGTGCTGTCCTACGGTTACGAGGATGATATGCACGCGCTGTCGAAGGCTGTTCCTCGTGGAGTGCAGACGTTCCTGATGAGCGCGACGCTCACTTCCGAAGTGGACGCCCTCAAGGGCCTGTTCTGCCGGAATCCGGCGATCTTGAAGCTCACAGAGAAGGAAGACGAAGGGTCCAACATCAACCAGTTTGTTGTCAAGTATGGTACTCCACGATAGCAAATCGTCACATCTCCACTGACGTTTGTTGCAGATGCGCAGAGGACGAAAAGTTCCTCCTCACCTACGTCATCTTCAAGCTCCAGCTGATCAAGGGCAAAACCATAATCTTCGTCGGCGACATCGACCGATGTTACCGTCTGAAGCTGTTCCTGGAACAATTCGGGATCAAGAGCTGCGTGCTTAACTCGGAGTTGCCGGTCAATTCGAGGATACACGTTGTGCAGGAGTTCAACAAGGGCGTCTACGACATCATCATCGCAGCAGATGACCACGAGGTCCTGGGAGGTCCCAGGCCGAAGAAGTCTAAGAAGTCAGACGGTGAGAAGACGGGAGAGAACGGCAAGGAGTCAGATTCCAGCGAGGACGAGGACGAGGAAGAGGTGGAAGCACAGAAGAACGAGCGTCCAGAGAAGAAACGCAAACTGTCCGGCAAGGACAAAGACTACGGCATCTCGCGCGGGATCGACTTCCAGAACGTCGCGTGCGTGCTGAACTTCGACCTGCCCACGACGTCGAAATCCTACACCCACCGCATTGGCCGCACCGGCCGCGCCGGCAAGACGGGCATGGCCCTGTCATTCGTCGTGCCCAAGGACCAGTTCGGCAAACACAAGCCGACCAGCTTCCCGACGTGCAAGAACGACGAGGCCGTGCTGGCGAAGATCATTAAGAAGCAGGCCAAGCTGGGCCACGAGGTGAAGCCCTACCACTTCGAGATGAAGCAGGTCGACGCCTTCCGCTACCGGATGACGGACGCGCTGCGCGCCGTGACGCGCCTCGCGGTGCAGGAGGCCCGCGCCAAGGAGATCCGCCAGGAGCTGCTCAAGAGCGAGAAGCTGAAGCGGCACTTCGAGGAGAACCCGGAGGAGCTGCGCCACCTGCGGCACGACGGCGAGATCCGCGCGGCGCGTATCCAGCCGCACCTCAAGCACGTCCCGGATTACCTGCTCCCCGCCAAGGGGAAGCAAGGGCTGGTGGCGAGCACCGAGGTCGGGCACGTGGGGATCGGCAAGACGAGCGAGAACCGCATCCGCAAGGCCCGGGAGCGGAATCGGGCCAGGAGCAAGGGAAAGGGGAAGAAGACGGCTGGTGGGAAGGTGGACCCGTTGAAGACGTTCAATTCGCGGCGCAAGTGATACCATTTTCTGTCTTTGTCTTTTTGTCTATGTCTCGTTTTGGCTGTCTATCTGTCTGTCTATATCATGTAAACAGTATGTGGCACTACGGTCAGGGTGAATGTGGATAGACATCATTGGATGATACAGAAGATTAGAATACCTTTTTCGTCGTATATGTTGCTTGTATAGCACCATGTTCTAATCTCAGACGGATAGGTATCTAATCGTACTCATTACAGACATATATCCCGAGTCTATCCATCTATGGACACAGGCACTGTACATACAATATCATATCATATCATATCACACCACTACACAATGTAGGCAGTAAGTCATGCACCTAAACCTCCTCCAGAACCCGCCTCACCAACTCCCTCTCCTCGCCATCTCCATCTTCCCCACATCCAAACTCGCAACGCACCCACTTCCCCCCCGCCTCCCGCCTCACCCGCAGGATATGCCTCTCGACGGCCCTCGCCTGCCGCAGCACGGCGCGGAACGCCTCCATCTGCGTCTCGTGGATGCGGCGGTCGCGCTCGGCCCGGAGGGCGTCTTCGAAGGTGGTGAGGCGGGTCCAGTCTATGCCTCCACTGGTAGTAGTAATACTATTACCACCGGTGATAGCACTGGGATCTTTTTGTTCCTGATGATCCTGCAGGGCAGGCTCGGGCTCAAGGCTAGGGATAAACCCCGGCCCCAAACCCACCCACTCGACGTCGCGCCAGGACCCGTTCCACTCGGGCCCCGGGTTCGTGTATATCACTTCCCCGTTGCCGTCTCCGCCGTGGGGGTCCAGGTCCGGGTCCGGGTTCGGGTTCGGGGAGCGCCCGTCCCAGGTCAACGCACTGAACCACTCGCCGCAGCCTTCGAGGTCGAGCCATTTCAGGCAGTAGGTGGTACGGGAGAGGCGTTTCAGGACGCGGGAGGCTTCGGACCAGTCTTTCGTCTCTGACGAGTATGCGTCCGGGTTGGACAAGAGGTACTTCTTCCTGGGACGGTGGGTCGAAGACGGAGCGAGTGTCGGAACAGGCCAGTGCGCGAGGGAGAGGTGCGTGATGGTGGAGAGGTGCGAGAGGAGGTTTAAGAGCGAGGACCAGTTCGCGCTGGCGGGGTCCGGGTGCGCGAGGGAGAGGAAGCGGAGGTTCGAGAAGCGGAGTGGTTGAGCGGGAGTCTTAGCCAGAGCTGGTGTGGGAGTATTAGAGTCGGAATCCAACTCAGCTTCTTCATCCCATGAGGATGGAACGTAGTCCTTGCTGCTGCGCGTCAAGGACGACGGCGTCTTCGCCGCCTTATGATTGTTGCTGCAATGCTGACGCTGACGCGAAACAACCAGCTCACTAGTCAACTGCCTCAAGCTCGCCGACCTTCCTATTGCCCCAGTGAGATCCAGCCTCGTAACCTCCTCCTCATCATTCATCTCCAGCAGCAGAAGCTGCTGCTGCTCATCTTCCTCTGACTCCTCCGGCTTCAGAAACAAAGGCCAGAGACCCCGCATATGCTTCTTCCCATTACCAACCTGCTGAGCCCGGTCCTGATCTCGTCCATAGTAATAAACACCCACATAACTCAGCAGCAAGACCTTCATCCTAGCAGGCAACTCGGCCAGAAACGTCCCATCGTAATCGAGATGCCAGGTCCAGTTCCGCGCCATGGATCTCAGGACCGTATCCTGCAGGCTTCCCTTTCCGGGAAATACAACTCCCGGGAGTCTCCGAAGACGGTACAGCACCCTTCCGATAGGGATGTCATCTTCCCCTTCCTCTGCACCTCGTTGCTGGGCAGAACCGGTATCTGAGTCCGAGATATCATCCACGAACCCGCTCGGCGGGGGCGGGGGGCCAGGCGTCCTGCGCAGTCGTCTTTGCCCTCGTACCCCGACTCCGTTTGCGACTCCGACGCGGCGCACTGCATTGCTGCTATAAGTACCGTTCGGCGGGGGCCGCGGCGGCGGGGTCTCCGGGATCTCGAGGACGTTGCGGATGGATGGGTGAACGGATCGGGGGGTGACTCCGAAAGGAGTATTATTGTTCATGGAGCTCTGTCCGGAGGACTTGGAGGAGACCTGCGTGCGGCGCAGGTGCTGTATGAGGTCGTTGACAGAGCGTTCTGAGGAGCTGCCATGTTGGCGACGGTCGTTGCTGTTATGATTATGATTATTGCTGGACGAAATGAGTGATGGGTGGACTGGGCTGATGGGCTTCACGAGTGTGGATCTGTTGTGCTTTTTGGGCATAGAGGATTGGAAAGGAGCGGCTGGATGGGAGGTGGGATTGAGAGATGGAGGTGGAGGACGTTGCGAGGGGCTGCTGGTGCTGGCGTGCGGAGCGGAGGTTAGCTCTGGATGCGGAGACGCTGCTTATCGTGATACGATAACCCCTTGCCACCCGGGCGGAGTGTTCGCACCCCACGTCTTATAGAGACGACATCATTTTGTATACAGGATTCGAGAGTAAAATATATTATTTTTGACGATGAATGCTGTTTTCATACATAAAGGTCATCGTCAAGACATGGTATAAATAGATATACACGAGCAAAGGTCCGCACACCTCCGCGCAAAGACTATGTACATGAATCGAATTCGCCCTCCAACTTTGTATGTAAACAGTTCCCATCCCCCCGAAACATCATTGTCAGCTGCGTGTTGAAACACAGAGGGAATCTTTTTTTTTTCCCGAAAAAAGACTCATTTTACATCGTAAAATAATACATACACAGCTGAGATCAGATGTCTCGAACCCAGGACTCATCCTTCATCTTCCCTTCCCTCTTCGGGCCCTCTCGGAGCCAGGTCTCAACAAGGCCCTGCTTGGGATCCTCATCGGGCAGTCCCCTGGACCGCCTGACCTCGAGCACCAGATCCCTGACCCGTTTCGTGCATTCCTTCCGCAGCTCCACGGCCTCACGCCCGTAGAGGAGCTCATCGTTCAGCACTCCGAGTGGGAGATCGGCGGTGCCAGGAGTGGACTTCTCCACCTCCTCCTTCAGCTTCTGCCAGCGTCGCCGCAGGTCCCCAAAGACGGCCTCCGTATCCGCCTTGGGTCCAAAGGTAATGCTGATCTTCTTGAAGGGTCGCGGAATGAAGCGCGGGAACCGGCGGCTCTCGTGCATGATCTGGTCGTTCCCTTCCAGCCAGATGGGCACGATGTCCGGACACTCCGAGGCCTCGAGGATCAGCCGCGCGATGCCCCATTTGAAGTAGCGCATCGTCTTCTGCGGCGACTGGTGGACCTTGCCCTCCGGGAAGATGTGTATCCACGAGTACGAGTTGCACGCGTAGGCAGACGGCGCCAGGTACGAGTCGTCACCCATGGTGGTATACGCCAGGGGGAGGTCCGAGAACGGGTCGACGCAGACGTTTTGTAAGCTCCAGGTCTGCCGTTCGGGCTTTGCTGCGTGAGGGTCGGCGGGGAACGGTCCCTTGGAGAGCAATCGTATGGCCTGGGTTACGGTCGGCTGAGAGATACCACCGTACTTGGAGTATGCGGATCGATGCGTAGGGAGCACCTGGCCCAGAGTAAAGAACGTGCCAAACACTCTGCGCGACCGTCAACGTCAGGGCTCCTCGGGGAGGGGAAAGCACAACAAGAGACACCCATACCTGTTCATGAAGCAGATGTCATGGCTCCCAAACGCCCATCGTCGATTCCAGGATGGAAGACCGTAGTGGTATCGAAGGGGCAGCGCTCCCCACATCAGCGGATCATCCAATCTGCCGTCCCCGACAGACACTCACAGCGTCAGCCTTTCCCGTGTGAAACGAGGTGCTGCATGGATTGCCCAGAGTAGCGAGCTAGTCTGGGGCCATTGCACGTACGTACACGCTGATATGGTTAGAGACTGGAGCGTAGAATCCCATCAGCCGCTGCAATCATCTAGAACCAACCTCAACTCCCAGAAAGAAGACTCAATTGCAACATACCTGTGATCAACCCCCTCGTCCTGGTGGACGGGTCTCGCCTCTCGTCGAGAAGCTTCATGAAGGCCTCCAGACCATGGACCTCGGTGGTGTTGGCGCCGAACAAAAACGCGCGGCTCAAAGCCCCTACCTGGAACATGGTCGCAGAGGACCAGGCTCTCCACAGCGCGGAGGGCCGGTCCGTCGTCGCGCCGACAGGCATTGCGCTTGTCCGTGTCCTCAGCGGACATCCATAGACGAGAGATCAGGGGATCATGCAAGGGAGGAGAAGAAGAGGCGCTTGGAGCAGCCTGCGGCGCCGTGCGGCACGTGGGCGGAGGAGTGGTCTGTCGTCTGCTGATCCTCCGCCCTGAGGCGGAGCGCACGGGCCACGCGAGTTTTCATCCGCACCGCCGAGATCAGAGATCGAGACTCTTGCTCCGACAGCTCGATCGTCCATCCGCTGCAGCCATGTTCAAACCGACGTCGCCCCTGCTCGGAGGTCTCCTCTGGTACGTCTGAGCCTGAGTCTCTCGTTGTCTCCGATCCCGACCGCGACCCGACGCAGCAAGCGCTCTTGGCCATCGACCGGTCAGGTTATGGGAGATAATGTCATCAAAGGAGCCATTAGAAAGCATCGGCTAACCATCTCTTTCTGCTCTCAACAGGAAGATCCCCTGGCGCCTCTCCCGCCACCAAAAGGCGCGCCAGCGCAAGCGCCTTCGCCATGTCGACAAGATCGTCGACACCGTCAGCGCGGCCCTGGAGCGCAACGGCATCTCGAGCATCAAGTCCATCAAGCGATGGTACTCGGAGATGCCGCGCGAGGAGGAGATGTTGCCCAAGGACAAGTACACCATCTTCGACAAGAAGGAGAGGACGTACCGCAAGAGCATACGGAGTGAGTGCCACCTTTTTATTTTTCTAGTTGTTTCTGTTTGGACACGAGGTCGACACACAATCCCCGGCCATTGAGGCTTTACCGGGGAGTTCCAGCGCTTCTCCATGTGCTCTGATGTGTAACTGATGACTGACTACATGTCCTCTTCTATAGAACTCCCCAAGTGGACTCGCGTCAGCCAGCGTGTGAACCCGCCAGGTTTCTAAACGCCGTGTTGGCATTATCGAGAATAAAACGACGGACGAGGACCCGCAGCCAGCAAGCTCTTTTTGGCTGTCCCTCGCGGAGACACTTACGCTCGAGACGCATTTATCTGTACTATACGTCATGTCACGGCTCATCTTGTCATCATTCCTCCCGTAAAGAAGGCAGTAGTCCTTGGGCTGGAGAGGGAACTGGGAAGACAAAAACGGAGTTCCAGCAATTTCTGTGTTGGAGAAATGAGCATCCTGTATTCTCACGCCTTGTGTCGGACTGTGTATTATCCAGAATCTACAGCAAATAAACCCACAGAAGTTTCCAAGAAAGCGCTGGAGGAGCCATCGATCCGACAGATGTAAGTGTTCGTCGTAATCTACGTAATATAACCACAGAAGGAGCGTGCTTGGGGCCATAAGAATAGTTCCCAGGCGCGGTGATGTCAATCATGCTTCTTCCATATACCCAACATAAGCCATTGCCAACACTAGCGCGAGCACCCTTACCCGGGCTCCTCAATGACTGCCTCGTCGCTGCCTCGATCTGCAGGCTCAACCTCTTGAGCCGCTGGGAGATGCGAGATATCAGGAGCTTGATCGGACCCTGTAGAATCCTCGCTTCCTGCCATCGATAGGTTGGATTGACGAAAATTATCAATTGCGCTTGCATCAGGGAGAGACGCCTGGTGACTCTCTTCAGTTCTCCGCATGGAGCCATTCCCCGACCGTTCCCGTCTTCGTTGCTTCTCCATGTCTCGATCTGGCCTTTTCCGATGGGAACTGAAGGTTGGAGATATATGTCTCGCAGTCGTTCGATACACTTTGCCGATGCCACTGACTATCTCCTTCGCCCTCGTTCTGTTGGCTCTGCCTTCGTGAATCGCTTTGCGGATTCGATATCCACGACGGACCTTCTGCCAATCGCTCAAAGTTTCTTGCCAACCCGCACCTCCCTCATAGTATGCGTTCTTCTGTTTGGTCGACATCTCAAAACCCTGCGGTGGTCTTCGAAGGATCCAGCTGGCTGGATCGATCTTTCCATCCGGAGGTTCGTCTGCCGAACCGTCGAATATCTCTATTGCTTTGAGGAAGTCCTGAAGCCCAGCAGATTTGCGTTCCTTGTTGACAGCAAGTCTCCAGGAATCTATGCGAGGCGTATGGGCCCTTTTCCGGGGTGTCACGGGGTATTTGGGTTTCCTAGGCTCACTCTTTGGGTCTGGAAACGGCACATTAAATCTAGGGTCACCATATCGCCGCCTCACATCGGTAGAGACCCGCGAGACAGGATCATACACTACCCAAGTCTCCCTATTCAGCCAGTGGTTTGCGAGGGTTGCAAAGTGGAATGGCTTTCGGCCGGGATCCAATTCATTCTGCAGCCATTCGAGCCTCCGGTCCAAGTCATATATTAGTCTAACTTCGGGGTCGCTCAGTTGTCGCAATGGAACTGGACGGCGTGCTGACCTATGAACTTTGACGTCTTCCGGAGCCTGAAATGTTACTCTCCTCTGACCGTGGATATTTCTTCGCAAGCAGTCACTCTGGGTTACGCAGTTTGGTTCTCGCGCCGCTAGGGGACGGGCCCTGGAAATATTTGGGGACAGAAGTCGTGGCGAATTGGCAACGGAGTGTCGAGAAGCGAAGGAAGATCTGATGCTGCTACGTCCTGCGACGTGGAAATTGGCGTGTGGCACATGGGATTGACTGGTCTGCTGACGGAAGGCGTTCGTTCTGCAGCCAATAGTAGAATCATGATTCTGGTCCATGGGGTCTTCCTCTATGGAATCAGACTGCAAACTACTGCCACGCAAGGGACCTGAAGAGACACTCTGCTCTGAGGAGAAACTCTTCAGAAGTTCAGAGATTGGACTGCCGGGACGGCCTGAATAGCCACCCGATCTGGATTTAGGCCCCTCGAACGTTTGAATTTGCATGCGGGCAGCCCACGCTTTATACTTGCGCGAGAGACGAGTTTCCTTGGAAATTGAAAACGCTCTAAATGAGTCGTCTGCCACAGAACGTTCACTTTCAGACGACCGATCGAATTGCTTTGATGGTCTTCTAGGCTTCTGCATTGGATTCAGCATTGACGGGAGAGAAACTGTTCGTCTTAAAGTCGGTTCACTCTCGGCTGATTCAAAGGCAGAGTGTTGGATCTGAGATGCGTATCCAAACTGCTTCAAGCCCAAAGGAACGGTGATCTTCCTCGAACACAAAATGGGAACCAAGCCAGCCAATATCAGATGTGGTATAGGGTAGATTATGGGAGCCGCCGAAAAGTATCTATCCCAAGCACCCTGAGAAGGCTGGATAATGGCAGGCGGTTCAGGTATAGCTGCGCTACCATCCACATTAATTCCTTGATAGGGAGTGCGCAGCCCCCCTGACATTAATGAGTCTCTCTCGGAGTCTGCCTGAATATCTTTGTCTCGTGGATTTCGGTTCTCTTTGTGATCATTCGTAACCTCAGGGTAGGCAGTAGGAGGGCCAGGGTTCCAGATCGAATCCGCTGTTGGAAAATCATAGCTCATTAACCACTTGGGGAGCCAGCGTAGAGCTGCCCTTCGAATGCCGTAGTGCTTTTCTGTTTCGTTCTGACCAGGATCCCACCAGACCCAGCGGTAGTCAGTGTGCGAAGATTTCCACTCCATCCATTGGCGAATCTTGCCGAAACACTTCTTAAGTAGTCGTTTGTTGGCTTCGTGGCGCGCTAAAGGTACCCAACCATACCATGTCTTTGCATATCGGGCTGTAGCAGGCTTCCCCCCTCCAAGGACCCTATCTTGGGTAAACAAACGAATGAAAGTGCCGATCTTCCAGAAGAAAACCCCAACGACAAAGATTCCCACTGTACCCAGGAATAATAGGAAGAATACTTTGATGCTGATGAGCTTTGTTACTGGCACGGGTGTCCCTGGTGGTCCTTTTGGTGGCCGCGGCGGAGGAATGAAGTGTTGTGTCTGCCGACGGTGCAGAGGGGCCATTCGTGAGGAGGCGCAGGACTCGGGGGTTGGGAACCGTAGGGTCATTGAGGAGGGTAGGTAATGATGCTGAGTTCCAGATATCCTGAACCGCGCCGAGTCAATCATCATCGAAGTCCCGGATATTGAGAAATGATAGGACCCCAAGCATGTAAAGGGAAGGCGTAGTAAGAAAGGCTCCTTCCTTCGGACCTGGTTGTGCGCCACAACAGAAGCTGCCACTGATACACTCCCTCAGCAGTCACGATAGGGAGCTGAACGGTTGAAAATCCATGTTTTCACGAACCCTTGGTATCTCTACCTGGGACAGAACTGGATCATTATCTATCTGCCTTTTTGCAGCAGACCATCAAACTTGCATTGGAAGACAATGTCAGCAAGGAAATTGAAGTTGGTAACGAATCTCTTATCAACAAACTAATCATCATCAGGAAACATGATGTCATATAAACAAGATTTGGATCATGTATAGACATTCACCGCGTACTCAGCCAAAGACCAGTTCAAGAGGGAGGTCATAATACATCTAGTAATCAAATTAATTGCTCCACTCCAATATGAAGCATTTTGTCAGAGCGACCACCGTATCTGGACTTAGATACTCTGGCATTTGTGGCGGGGTAGATGATTGCGTTTTCCAAAACCTCGTTTCGTCCAAGTCTTCTTTCGTTTCATCCCACAGAAGCAACGCGGCGTCCGTTACGATCTGGACCAGATCCCCCGAATTGCGGTCTGTCCATATCCAGACGTTCACCGTCTCGACAGATTCGTCATGGCTTTTCTCATTGGTGAGCAGCTCGCTCTTACCGGTGGTGGTGTATTCAAGGCAATCAGATACAGTCAACATCCCCGCGCTGGCAGAACGCCCCCTCGTACCAGGGAAGATGCGTGAGTCGAGACCGTGCCAACATGACTTCCTGTTATCCTTTTCGACAATTGCAACTCCTGTCGCCAGGTCAGTGGAGCGTTCTCATCCGCTGCTGGCAGGTCTGTCCGGCGGAATGGGTCGAATTGAGTATGCTCCTCCGTGCCGGACCAGGAACAGGGTCTACAGCAGCTGCATCACGAAGATCATCCGACGAGCCAAGTTGGGAAGAGGCTGAAAGATCCATGATCGACGATTTGGCCTCTGAACCGTTGCGGCTGTCGGTCCATCGCATCCCAAAGGAGAGACCGGTGGCTAGGCTGCCCCGGCCAAGCGCCCCGAAAGTTATCGCACACATTTCAATAATTCAGCTCTTCTCCAAACGTTGACAGTTCATTCTGCTCGCGCTGTGGCAGCTAGCCGACGTTCTTCCATGATCGTCCTGTGTCCAGTCCTATTGCGCCAAAAGTGGACATCACGGTGGGGAGTCTAGACACCGAGAGCATTCACCGGCTTCGCCCTGAGCGCCATGGATTGTGGGATAACGGCGTTTGCTAAATCAAGCAGATGCTGAGAATGGCGACGACGGATTTTTGATCAGGCATCCGACGGGCGGTCCTGGGAGCGCGGTTCCCGAGGACTGATATCATATTTGCCCTTTCTTCTTCCTAAAAACCATGCTATTTCATTAATGCTCTGGCTATGCTTCAGCTCCCAACGCAAGGGCAATCGAAAGACGTGCCCACACAAGATGTCAGATAGGCTTGTCTCCAGATCGGTGAGGTCCAGTTCCCCACATCTCGCACCGCCACATCTCTTTATGTCCTGTGCCATCAGCCATCTGGGGGAAATACAGATTCTTGATTTGCTGGCGCTATCGCGTTTCGAGATCCCAAGCTTTTGATCTCATCTTGAAGCGCTCTTACACCATTATTCCTGGCATGCAGCTCTTTGAGCATCACTACTGACGTCATTCTGCTTCTTTCCTCATATCCCGCGTGTACTGGTGACTTTCGCTGATTGATATCACTGCAGAAGAAACCTGCTTCGAGTCCTGAGAGCTATTCTCGACCTGGTTGGAACACTCGATACTTTCAAACCTGGCATGATCATCCAGGTAGTGGCACTCAATAGACGTGAAAGACTATGCAGATCCCAAGATTCGGCATTATGTCGAGACGGAGATGGGTCTTCCCGGTATCAAAGACAGGAAGATCCTCTTCACCGCGTGTATTCTCTACGCTTGGTATACATCCATGTACGGTGTGCGTCAAAGATATTCGCTTTCTGGAGGCGGTAGATGGATTATCGGCTGGGATATCTGAGACTATTGAGATACATCGGTGTCTTTGACATCTCTCATTGTTTCTTTTTCCTTCAGTAGTTTCTTTCATGTCTCTTACAAGTTGTTGAATGAGGCGCTCTTAGACCACTCATCTACCGCTACCCACATAGGTCTGCCGCAGGCTCTTATACGTCTGAATCTCGAGTCTCACTCAGTTCCTGCAAAGGGATATAGTGATTTCTTTAATTAGGACTTTTTCAGGAATGCGGGTGGCAGAATGGCCTTTAATCAGAATTAAAGAACTCGTAAGAGCTTCTGAAACGATCCGACAGCTCAAAGAAGAGAAGTGTCTATAAAATATGGCTCTGTGGTCTTCAAGAATGCTTCTAGACCTCACCACCCTTAATCTCTTTGTCTTAGCCAGTTTACATCGAATCAACAATTCTACGTTTCCCGAAGTCCCTGAGTTTATACGTACTCTGTCATTCTTCAACACGCAACATGCCAAGGCCGGACCAGGAAAATACTATCGCGAGTTCCAGTCAAGAAGATGTCTCCAGTCAAGGAGATGCCTCAGTGAAGAAGATGGCCCACTGCGCTTTGTAATCGAACCATCGTCTGAGGTGCCTCCAAACACCAAATTCACCCTGCCGGTGATCGTCTCTGTCTACGTTCCAGGGGTCCCTGAGGAACAGTTACCGCTGGGCCTCTATGCAGTGCTAAGGGATAAGGATAGATGCAATTTCTGTGTGCCGTTCCTGAAAGGGGAGCGGAAGCTGAAGGAGCTGAAGGACAGTGTCCACAGTCAGAATGACAATGCCAGACATTCGGCCATCTGGCGATCGAGAGAGCCGGGCAGTATCGTTTACTGATCTCGCTAAACGTCGGAACGAAGACCATAACAACTATCGAATCTGAGATTCATGTATATAGGGAAGCACCCTTTAAACGGCCGAGTAAGTGGATGAGAGCGGATCCTGGTTTACGTGTGTGATGTTGCATATATGGCTAACACAAAGAAAGGTCATGAACAGTTGGAAACTCTCCGCAAACTGGTACCCGAGAAGTTTAACATTACCGAGGAGGATATAGAGAAATGGGGACACCTCACAGAATGGAGGCGCCGCGTTACATGAAATGTGGCTACAGATGGTGCTCCTCTGCACTCCACACTAGAACGATAGTGTGACAGCACGGCGCGGCACGAAGGCGATGTTGAATCCGGTGTTCAGTGATGAATAGGCAGTGTGGTTCTGCCGGCAGAACCGGGCGGTGCGGTTGAAGTTGGAGCCCGGCTATGCTCCCACCACACACACCGCCTACTTTTTCCTTCTTTCATCTCTATGCTCAGTATTTTGTCGGACTAGCTACTCAATAGAGACCATGGCATCCTACTGGCTTAGAGCGCCGTCACAGACAGAGTGATAGATCGTCACGCGGTATCGAGTCAAAATATTTATACTCTCTGGCAGAAAGGTGCAAATATTCGGCGTAGACATTGGAAAATCTTCTGGTACTGTCTATCAGCTAGTACTGCCTAAAATATATTCTCCGTATTATTCTACCCGCAATCACTATTGGCAAGAAATATATTTAAAAATGTTCCTTGATTGCGTGTTCATAGTCGAAGTTATTATTGGTTGGAGGCAAAAAGCTAGTCGCGCCCGGGATCGAACCGGGAACCATCTCGGATCTGTGCTCACCAGATGTGAACGAGATATCATAACCATTAGACCACGCGACTTCGCTAGGCATATGGTAACTGTTTTCGTCTCATGTTCCAAACACGGACGAGTCCGATGGGACCACCGTTATCTCCACACTGGGTTCCCCACGCGGGATGATCTTTCGATCCCGATCGGTTGTACTTCTTGACTTCAAGCTCCACGTCCCACATTGACGTCAGAGTCAGACAGGGATCGTCACTGGACCATCTATTTTTGCCCGTCTGGTCACTCACCGTGTGGACCTAATGGCTATCCCAGAGGCGGTACTGGGAAGCCTTTCCGATCTCTGACGAGACTAGATGGAACGCCTGAGGCTTGACTGACCGTGTTTTGTTTCATCTTCAGCTGTATCAAGTGAAAAAGAAACGACTAGAAACAAGTAGGAACCCCGCGTTGCGGTTGCAGCTCAGTTCGGTCTTGATTTTCATTTTCGCGTCCTGCGCCCATGCCAGTGGTTTTGGTGTGTCTGGTGATCCCTCCCGTGTTGGTCACGTCTGAGTCGAACTCGCGGGTGTGGGTGGTGAATAATCCTGTCGCGCCCCCTCCTTCCGAAGGTCACTAATGTCACTCCAGATCATACCTACCTCCCTGCTTACCTAGGGATCTAGGTATGTACCCAAGTAGGTAATCTTATTTGCATCTTTCCAGCTACGCATACTATCATTTTCAAGCTCCAGCCGGCTTCGCCTCGGGCCTCCCTTCTTATCTCAGTCAGCCATCTATGAGTAAATAGAAGGATGCAGAATGGATGAGATTTGTTTTTGCTGAAACTCGAAAGATCTTGCCACTCTGACCAATTGCCCCAGCCCATGCGTAGGCTAGGCTGCAGTGAGGTCTGCCAATCCTGTTCCTTAATTGGTGACTTGGTGTTCTTATCTGCCTCTAAGCCCCTCTGACCAAGACGCTAAGATCGGATTTCGTGATGACTCGCATTCCTGAGCGCTCCGAAACGAGCAGGTCACCGCAGGTCACCAGGGCAAAATGGAATGTTCTGCCTGTCACCCTCCAACCCTCCACGCGCGTTGCCCTGCACGTGGGTAAGCCTCAAGGTCTTTGGGTCTGAGGGGCTGAAACGCTTATAATTGTGATGGGCCTCCCTCGTTTCTCGATGTCACTTGCTTTCCATTTTGTTACCACTGGCTGGAATCTCCTCGCCTGACAGGGGTGCCAGGACTCGGGGATCGGCAGCAGGGGTTTTCTATCTTTCTTTTCTATTGCCTACACAAAAAAGGGGAGGGCTTTTGATCTTATTTTCTGTTATCGTTTTGCCCTTTTCATCATCGTCCTTCTTCAGTCAGGACTGGGAGGGGTCGTTTATTGCCTTGAGGGCCTTTATCTTCGTTTCCCCCTGCCTCCTTAAAAATGCCACTCTTCCACCGTCGCCAAAGACACCACTCCTGGCCATACTGCGCTGCCAGTACACACGGTTGCGAGCGGCCAGACGTGACAGACATCCGGGTTTCCAACCTCCGATCGAGAGCCAGGGAGAAAGTCCCGTCGTTCCAAGTCCAGAAAGAAGCCACACTTCGCTTCGACGACATCTTCGATGAAGACGACGCCGTATCCGCGGGCATCGTCCGGTCCAAAAGCGCCCGACACCACCGACTCTGGTCCCTGTCGAAGGACAAGGACGATGAGGTGGTCTCAACGGTCACAGAGGCGGATGAACTACCAAGTGCGGTGTTGAGGCGCATCATCTGGACACAGCTTGAGAAGGGGCGGCTGCCCTTCATGCTGCATACGACGACTTCCCGCGGAGATGATGTGACGATCTCCTATCTGGACTCGTTGACAGTGCCTGTGCGTGAGAAACCGGCACGGGGCGGAGAGCGGGGAAAAGGGAACCAGGATGACGACGAGTCCCTGCGGCCCTTACCCGGGAGGAAGCATCGACGGTCTCACTCGGAGCAGCCGAGGGCGTGGAGAGAGCCGAGCGCCGGCCTCTGGACACTGGTGGAGGAGTAAGCGTGGATACACGGTACACGCTACGTCATGAGCAGTGTTGTATTGGGAGGATTTGCTCTCTTTTCATTCTGCATTTTGAATCTCTGGGAGCCGTGCCGTTCCGCAACACGTTTGCTTCGACATGCATATATCGATGTGTCGTCTTTTTTTCCTTCTTCCAATTCTTTTTAATTTTTAATTTTTATTTTTATTTGTTTTCTTCCTGTTTTATTATTATTTTTCTGCACCTTCCGGGCGGCTTTTTCCTTCGCATACATGGTGTCTTGTCTACAGATAAAAGCACGAAGCCCCCGCGGGCCCTGTATCCTATGGCATTGGGTGGCATGCATGATCGCGTGTGTTAATAATTCTTTGGGATAGATTAGTCGAAATTGACTGTTCTCTGGTTCTTTCTCCACCTGCTCTGTTTATCTTGATTTCCAATCTCTCTGTGAATAGGCAGCTAAACGTGCTTTTAGGCGACAGTATTCTCCAGCATTCTGGCTGCACAACGAATGCCTAACAAGCTCGCAGCCCGGTTTGAATTTAGGTATGGAGCTGCTGTAAGGTTGTTCCCTGTCATCACCTCCAAGTGATCGATCGGTTCCTGTACCATATAAAGCACAGGTGACACGAGCAGGCACCGGAAAAGCGTGCCGAGCCGAGTAGGCTCCGGAGGATCGACCGTCTTGGCGGCGCCCCGTGATGTCAGAGGGGCGTGAGTCATCCCATCACCTGACTCACGCCAAAGGACAAACCGGGCACGAGCCTGGTAGGGCTGGCCGAGAACAAGCGGGGGCCGCTGATAGGCCCGCACAGACCGTGACGTGGCCTTCTCGAACCACGCAAGAAGGCGGAGAAGCTCACACGGTCACATCTTTGCTTCTGTCCCAGAGCTTGCTTGTGCGGAATCCGCCCGTCGCATCGTCAATGTAGGCCAACGAGGACGCTGCATGACGGCCAGTCGAGCGTACGTAGTCGGTTACCCGACCTGAAGAACTGGTCTGGATGCTCGAATGTGCCAAGATGAGACGCGTTAGACTTGGCTGCTTCATGCGTCCTCGGAGGGGATAGCGCTCGAAAAGAAGAGAGACGACGCAATTCCCATGCAATCCTACCCGGGTCAATACTGTGACGGTGCCGGAATTCCGCAGAGAGAAGGCGGCGGTTGGCGGCTGGCCGGTCGGGACGCAGGCCGGGGATGCTTGGCGCTGCCGGGCAGGAGCGGTGAGCGAGCGCGACTCGGAGCAGCAACTCGCCCTACAGGGCCTCTCCGGGCGCGTCTCGGACGGGGGACCGCGGCCTTGCTCACCGACTGTGCCCGGCAAGCTTCCCCCGCTGTCCCCACTGCCGCGCGGTCATTGGGGCCACCGTGATAGGGCGGGTCATGGCCAGGAGCCGCATCCGCCTGCTCTGGATTGAGATAAATAACACGTACCCCCCGCCCGGTACCAGCATCCCTCGCTCCTGTCGCACCCTCCGACGACCTTCTTCACTCCATTGATTCAGGGCATCATCTTTGCTTCGGTTGAGCCGTGCAACTACACCACCTGCCACTGTCTCGCTGTCGTCCAGGCTGTATACAGCACAACTGCCAGCTGCCTACATCACCTCCTCCACGGATATGAGCAACCAGACCGTCCCCGCCCAGCCAGCTCTCGAACAGACTACCTGCGGCTCCTCCAGCTGCTCCCAGCGGAGAGACTCGCAGCCGTCCATCCACTCCCGCGAAGGGCATCGCCGGTCCGCCTCGATCCCCGTCTCGGTCTTCGCCTCGAGCAAGAAGTTCTTCCGCTCGCGCTCCAGGTCGCCTGCTCCTCCCACGCAGCTCCATAGCCGCGCAGCCAGCTCCAGTTCGACCGCCGCTGACCGCGACGGACGCTCCCCGTCGCGGAGCCGTACTTTCTCCGGGGAACACTCGCGACCAGCGTCGCCTGCACCCATGTCCCCGCGGAGCCCGCTGTCGCCTCCGGGCAGCCCGTACTCCCCTCGTGCGGAGCTGGCAAAGCGTGGCACCAGCTCGTCGAGGAGGAGCAGCGGCAGCGTCGACGACTACCGGCGGTTCAACGGGACGATCAACCACTACGGCCGGCACACCAACGACTGGCTGTTTGGCGGCTTCAGCGTACGGGACACCATTGGCAGGCTGCTGCACCATGAGGGCAAGGAGGGGTGAAGACGAGAGTCAATCGCTGATTATGCCTACGCCGCGAACTCGTAACCTGAGCGTATCCACCATGAGAACGCCCGGAGACACCACAGCCTCGAGAACCAGATCTCCCGATTCGGACTTCGTGACAGCCCGCTTGCATCTGCCATTTCAGTCTCGAGTTATGGTCTCTGGCTCTAAGCGCTCAGAAAAGAACGCCGTCTCCACAACTTCCACCCGACTATATACCTACAATCTACCCACTACACATACACGCCGTTCCACACTTGACAGGTTCAAGGACCGCGCAGGTCGTACTATGGATGGAACGGTAACTTGCTGGAACAGGTGCCATGGGACACGGGTCATACTCGCTGGTTCGTCTCAGCATTTATTCCGATGCTTTACGACGGAACGAGACATGATGAGCTAGAATGGAAAAAAAAGGAAAGGAAGGGAACGAGCTGGTACTCTTGTCTTGATGACATTTATGACGATATGCTTTATGTCATATGATACCCTTGATACCCTTGCCGTGATTTAGTGGGTAGTCATGTAATATCTGTTTAATGTGAACAAATATACTTCCTACATCAAATATGCAATTCCCTGTAACCTTCAGGTCCCCCGTAGATCTATTCGATTGGCTCGAGCATCTGATCATCACTTTGCTTATAAAAAAAAATTAAAGACAGTTATAAATACACCATTCTGTACCTGCAGCATCCTGCTGCCCTGTCTGGATGTGAATTACTCCGTACGTACATGTACATCGGTAGAGGACCAACCGCAGAAATGGCCGTTCCTTCGAGTCAACGCACTGGCCATTGAGCCCCGCTAATTGAAGTGTGCACCTTTATGTTTCATGGGTTTACTGCAGAAAAAAAAAGAATCATAAAATTCAGCACAGAGTAACTCTGTACACTTTAAGATACAAATGTAGAGAGCTAGAATTGGCATGTTCCATGGACAGCCTGTCCCAGGCGATCTGCTGCTTTTGCTGGCCCTGGCTCTGGCGCGGCCCGCTGTCCCGCGGCCCCGCTCAGGGGCGGCCACGAAAATGATTCCACTTGTCGCAAACCTCCATCATTCACATACAGACTGCTCTCTATACCATCCAATTGCTCGTGTCCGCGCTGCCCAGCCCTAGTGAGCGCTGGTGAGCGCACGTCTCACGAGCTCTCTCTTCACGTTGCAGTTGACGAGCCGCCACGATCTTCAACCTCGACCTCGACCTCGACCACCGTCATCGACTTCTACAACATACGAAGTCTGAATCAGACTGAAACCACCACCATGCCGGACACGGCCCCCTTCACCGTCGACCTCCCGACGGCGCTCTGCATCGCCTTCGCCCTCGCCATGATGCCCATCGCGTGGCTGCTCAGCAGGTCCCTCATCCCACCGACCCACACGCGCAACCGCCTCCTCTTCTTCTGGCACGCCTACGACGCCCTCACCCACCTCTTCATCGAAGGGTCCTTCCTCTACCAGTGCTTCTTCAGCTACACCACTATCCCTACCGTGGCCAACGGCGCCATCATCCGCTCCGAACAGGCCGTCTTCCTAGGGCACAAGGACCGGCTGTACGGCGCCGCGTACGGGTCGGGGCCTAGCGCCCGCCTGTGGCAGGAGTACGCCAAAGCCGACCGCCGCTGGGCCGCTGCGGACGCGACCGTCGTCGCGCTGGAGCTGCTGACCGTCTTCCTCGGCGGGCCTGCGGCCATCTACATCTGCTACCTGCTCTACCGCGCGTCGAGTCCGCGCGCCAAAGTCCCCGCGACCGCGCGCGCCCGGGCCCAGGCGACGCTGTGGCTCGTGGCGCCCGCGCTCGCCACGGCTGAGCTGTACGGCGGCTGGATGACCTTCGCCCCCGAGTGGCTAACGGGGAGCTCGCAGCTCGAGACGTCTGACCCCGTGCTGCTGTGGTTCTACCTGGTCTTCTTCAACGGGCTGTGGGTGGTCGTGCCGCTGTGGGTGCTGTGGGAGGCGGCGCGGGAGATCCACGCGGCGTTTGTGGGGGCTGCTGCTGCGGAGGGGAAGAAGAGGCTTTGAGATTTTGGATGGATGAATGTGTGTGCTGTTCCTTTTTTTCGATGGTCGATTCTTGCTTTCAATTATGTGGAGCTTGAATCGAATGCGTTTGGGGGAACGGGATGTGATGTGGTTATGTGACTATGACTGCTGCCGGCATTGCTCTGTTATAGAGTACAACGTGAATGCCTGCCTACGACTCTGCATGTTATGTATATACCTATGACTTACACATACACATAAATAAATCTACAAAACGAGCTGAGCTGATTCACGTATGTTCCGCTCCACGTCCGTGGTACTGTATGTATGTACATATGTATCTCGATCCATCCTCCGTCCGTCCGTCCGCCTCGGAACCGCCCTACAGTTGTACTGTACTCCGTACAGTATAGTGTTTAAGACACGGCCCGCCCGCGGGGAGGTAAGGAGATAAGGTGGTAGGTAGGTCCGCTGTATCCCTCTTCCAAGTCCAAGGCCACGTCCAAGTCCAGTTCTAAGTCAAAGTCCATGTCTAAGCTAGTCGTGCATCTCTTCTTCTCTCCTGAGTGAGATCCTGAGTGAAATCCTGAGTGAGGAATGTGATTGTGAGAGGTATTGTTCTATCTCTTATTCTATTTTCTATTGATTTCCAAAACGCAAATGGGAAAGGAAGGGAAAAGGGGGAAAAAAGGAAAGGAAAGGCTACAGGTGCTAGTCTAGGTAGTTAGTCAGGTAGTAGGCACAGTACATACCGTACAGTACAAACAGTGCATTGAGCTCTGGTGTGAGAGTGTGGGAAGTAAGTGAACTGTGCTGGATTATATTCTATAGGAGGATCAGGGGCTTGTGGTTCCTACCTTACTTACCTAATTTGCTCCTTTTTTGGTGATCGAGCGGTATCTTGTTGGTTGATATAAAATCATGACATTTCTATGCAAATTCTGGTATTTACATACGGGACTGGAAAGTTTGCTGATTGTACAGTACTTTACTCCAATCTAGAGCTATCTAGATGTTTAGCCTCAAAACCTACTATTCAGCCTATTTTCACGCAAGCAAGCATGGCGAGTCTCCAAGTATTTGCAGCTTAGACAATTGCCAACATAATATAGTTCTCTGAACTGGTCATTTCTATGAAGACTTACCCGGTGTATAGATATCTTTAAATGTGAGCTGCACGATGGATGTCGTCCTCGAAGCCGCAGCTGGGTTGGCTCAGATGCTTTCTGTTACCAATGCCGGTTTTGCCTTCTTCAGGATTGTGAATCAGCGCCATTTTCGCTGCTGTTATTGCCAGCAAGTTCTAAAACGGGTGGTTGGTAGTAACGCTGACTTATTGGTTAGATGCCCAGGTGCTTATCGGCTTCCAGCCCTGGAGGGCCTTGGGTGCTAAAGATGTAAACTGTCAGACGCCAAAATACCAGTTCTGAGTGCAACTGGCGATCATTGCCTCTTTTCGTAGTTGAGCGGTATTTTTTTTGTCGCTATTGACTTTTTGTACTGCTAAACTGTGCCATTTCTAGTCCTCTAAGCTCCATCGATCGAGTAGCCGGATAAACCATGACTTATATGCTTCTGCGCCAAAGATTTGTTACTACAGACCACATCGTGCAGCTTGCTGTTTATAAACATAATTTAAAGCCAAGGTGATAAGACACTATGCACTTGGGACTTGAGGTTTGATTTTGATCCCGACTGGTACTCCCACCCTAGCCAAAGCCAGTCCAATAAAATCGCAGTAAAAGCCGCAGAGAACCCTGCAGCTTGGGCTCAATAACAAGACTTCCGGCACAGAATTGCCTAATCAGGTGTGCTGCGAGACGCCTGGTACAGCGATGCAACTCCAAGTGAGCGGCTGCGAAGGACCTCCGAACAAAAATCACCCCTGGGGTTGAAGTTTAGAAGTCAACCGCACCTCGCCGGGTGGTTAGTGTGCCTCATCAAGCCTGGAACCAGAAAAAGACATATGTAGCTGAAGGCCCCAAATGTTTGCTGGACATCTGAGTTGTTCCTTTTCAGCCTTGCCAGGGAAGGTACATGGTAGCGCTCGCGCGGACTATTTGATTGTAGGCCAAGTTGCTCTGTGCCCGACGGGCGTGGCAGCCGCGCTGGTCGCACCTGAGAGTGTTTGTGACCTACCATCCCCGAAGCTGCTATTTTGAGACTCTGGCCAAATCAAGGAATCCATAACACTCACCACAACTGCAACTTCAAAGCAAGAGAAAGATGACTCTGTCAATGTGTCTCTCTGGAAGCAAGCTTATGACCAGCTGCTTGCACAAAATCCCAGCCTGGTTCAAATGTACTGGAAGATCCTCGCTGATAGCGATGACCTTGAGGACAAGGATGTGCAGGAGCAGCTGTCGACTATTGTCCAACAAAAGAGGGAGACCATGGAGAAAAAGCAATGGAAGTTTGTGGTCTGGCACCGGGAAATCACAGTCAGGGATCAGATCGATGAGATAGTCAAAGCATTTCGAAACTCCATGAGTATTGGATCTACTGCAGCGAGCTTCAATCCTTTGCATGCTGGATTGCTGTGGGTGGGAGTCTGTGCTGTTTTACAAGTGAGTAGCCTACAAGCTGACTTCCTCCTCCTGACATACTGATGATTTTGCATTTATATAGCTCGTCACGAACACCCAAGAACAATACACGCAGCTAATAGAGGGGTTGGAATTTATTGCCAATCTTGTCAATTTTTATACTCAGGCCGAGCCGTTTCTTACAGGCACATTTTGGAATTCCAGATGCACGCTGTGGTGCATTTGGACAGGGAAAAGATTGTGCAAATTGGGAGAAATGCAGTGATGGCCGATGACTGGTCTGGAAAACTCAAAGAAGTGAAAGTTTGGCATAAAGTGTGCAAGGAGCTGATCAATTTGTCAATGACTGGCAGTGTTCAGAAACGTCTGGACGATCTCACCATGGTAATCCGTGACCAAGAAGCCAAAGCCGTGGACATATTGCAATGGGTGTCTGATGTCTCAGTGAGAGATGCCCACATATTTGTTAGGGAAAAGAAACTAGGACGCGGCTACTGGAACACTGGCCAGTGGCTTATCAATCTTCCTGAATTCAGTCAATGGAAAGACTCTTCATCGGGTATTTTCTGCCTTGAAGGTGGTGTTGGTGTAGGGAAGAGCTGCTTAGTGTCAATGGTTGTCAAAGAACTTCTCCAAACAACAAATTTGTGTTTGACATTTTTCTACTGCTCAAGGCAGGATGACACTAGAGACTCTCATACAATTCTCCGCAGTCTTGTAGCCCAGTTCTGCTATTCCACTGATGCAACGTCAATACCCGAACCAACCTGGAAACGATAAAAGAGCGATCAAGCCAAAGGACTGGGGGAAGCCTATCCATACAGGACTGCGAAGATCTTCTCGTCAGTCTCACACGGGATAGAGGCCCATCTACTGTCGTTATCAATGCGCTGGATGAATGCCCGGATTACAACATACTCCTGGAAAGTCTCAAGGGAATTTATATCCACTCACAAAACTTGAAGCTTTTCTTCTCATGTCGCAAAATGCATCTAACTGCCGTCGACTACTTTTGCGGCTACAAGCCTGTCGTCATTACTGTTATCAATCAGAATTGCAAAGATGTCCAGTCCTTTATTGAAAGCGAGCTTCGATCACCAGACCGCTGTATGAAAAGCTGCATTGATAAAGAGCCAGAGCTGGAACAGAAATTTCGGGATGCGCTGATAGAACGAGCTGGAACAATGTATGTTTTGAAATCTTTCTCCAGGTATTGCATTTTCTGAACAAGACACAGGTTCAGATGGGTCAAATTGCAGTTTGAAATCGATAGAGATGATTTTAAAGAAAAATTGAATGAAATGATCTCTGGCTCACCCCATCCGGACTTGAATAAGGCATATCGCGATATCTTCTCATTGAATACAAATAATAAATAAAGGCTTTAAAGTGTGTATTGTGTTCCTTTCGACCATTACATATTAAGGAGCTTGTCCAAGTTATTGCGATGGATCCACATGGAAAACTCGACGAGTCTGTTAAAAAAGAATATTTTCTGGACATCTGCAGTAATTTTATCCTCTTGGACAATTCAGACACTGTTCACCTAGCCCATCTGTCGGTGAGGGAATACCTTGAACAAGAAAGTTTTGATGACGGCCACACCAGAGAGTTCTCTTCCAGCCTGGCACATGCGCAGATGGCAGAATCTTGTCTGTCCTTCATTGTCGATGATGATATTGGCAGAATGACAATCAAAAGCTTGAAAGAAGATTTTCTTCAGTATTCAGTCATATTTTGGGCTGATCACTGTGAGAAAATTCCAGAAGGGAGGAAAAGAGGCAACTTGAAAAATCTTCTAACATCCTTACTGTCAAATGACAACCCCAAGCTAATTTCCTGGGCTTCTCTGGCGCAAATAATTTGGAAGCCTAGTGTCGCTAGCCATTATTCGCACAACTCTGCAAAAAAAAAAAAAAAAAAAAAAAAAAAAAAAAAAAAAAAAAAAAAAAAAAAAAAACTGCTAGATGTCAGTCAGACCCGAGCAGTCCATTCTGTCATCTGCATATGGGGGTTTGATGAGTTTATGACAATAAAACTGGATGGGAAACTCCATTTAGCGATGTCCGCCAAAATACACCTTTATACCTTGCCATTAGGCATGGGAAATTTGAAACTGCACAGCGACTGGTTCTTGAACAAGGAGTTGATGTTAATGCCAAGAATTATGCACGTTGCACTGCACTTATGGCAGCTTGTGAGATAGGTAATCAAGTGACTGTGCAGCTCCTCCTGGAAAATGGTGCAGGTGTTAATGACCAGTGTTATTCTTATGGTGCTGCACTCCGGAAAGCTTCATTTGAAGGTCATTACAGGGTTGTACAGCTTCTTCCGAAAAATGGTGCAGATATCAACGCTCATTCTGGTTTCTATAAAACTGCACTTAATACAGCTTGTTCCAAAGGTTATAAAGAGATTGTACGGCTCCTGCTGGATAATGGAGCAGATGTCAATGTTCAAACTGAGTCTTGCAGTGCACTTGAAGAAGCTTCTTGGGGAGGTTATAAGGAGATTGTGCAGCTCCTGCTGGATAATTCTCCTGGGCCATGGGGCAAACCCGGAAGCTTTGGCAGAAGAGAGATCAGAAGCGGACTTTGATTTGGTTCGAGGATTTTGCCCCGGGGGAGGGGGGCCGGAGGGTATGCTGTAGAAAGTATCTGAGGTGATGGGTGATGGTATACATAGCATAACCCATACACGAAACAAGAATTTCCTTCGATTCTGTTTTCTTTGTTGTGCTGTTGTGTATGTACACGACATATCCACGGCGTCTTGGTACAGTGCATGCATATCACATCTTCTGTCGAGCTTGCTTTGCTTACGAATCAATCGATCGATCGATCAATCAATCAATCAATCAATCACAGACGTAGCCGAGGGGAAGTCGAAGCCTGGGTTTGGGGTCGAGGTTGCGACCAATGGAGTGAATGTCCTTGACAAATAGCCTCACTCGAATCGACCCGAACAGCTGGAGCTGGATCAGATTGGATTGTATGGATGTGTGGATATATGTATGTACAGTACATTATATATACTGTATGGATATGGGCACGAGTAGAAGATAGATGGTGGTATTCGATTTGATTGATGGACTCCATTCAAACCATGTCGCATTATCGACTGTCACATGCTATGCTATCGCTATCGTATCATGCCATCTCATATCACATCTTAATCGAATTCGCTGTCATATCAACACATGTGCATCATGAGTATCATGATCGTCATCATCCATCACCATCATAAGCATCGTTACCGTCCCATCTCATCTCAATCTCGAGGCAAGTCATCAATCACGTCAATCAATCAGGACAAAAAGAAGACAGGCATCTATGTCTGTACCTACCCAAGTAGGTAGGTAGGTACCTGAATCATCAACATCGGAAGACGAGAAACGAAAGCGAAAAAGAAATCACCAACGACACAGCTTCCTCCCTGCCCCCTCCTGCACAGGCACAGTGAGAGAGATAGAGGCAGGCACATCTACATCACCTCCCTCACGACCCTCCCATGCCCGCCCGGAAACAGCCCCGTCGCGCCCGCATAGCACCCCCAGAACCAGTCGTCGTTGACGTTCTCCGCCTCGGTGATCTCCGCGCCGCGCGGGAAGAGCAGCTCGTCCGTGACGTCGTCGTCCGGGTAGTAGGACCACAGCGCCTGGACGACGAGTCCGACGCCGCCGTCGGGCGGGAAGCGGCGCGCCGTAGGAGTCGTTGTGGGTGAGGATGGGGAGGAAGGGTCCGATTTATAGTAATTATAATAATTCCGCACGCGGGAGGCTTTCTTGCGCCCCTCCTGTCCGTGTGCCTCCTTCCAGCTCCAGTACCCAGAGCCGAGTTCAGGGGACGCTGGGCCGGATCCGGTTCCGGATCCAGGGGAATCAGATCTATGAGATCCGCGGAGGACATGCTCGTCCTTCAGCGCGTGGCCGCCGACGAGGTCGCGGACGACGACCCTGCGCTGGCCGTCCTCGTGGTCCTCGAAGCCGACGACGATCATGCGGTGGCCTTTTAGGCAGCGGCGCCACCCGTTGTGGCCGTTCTCCTTGCTGATCTTGCCGGCGGCGACGAGCTTGAGGTAGCAGTTGGGGCAGATGTCGTAGTCGCCGTCGTTGCACTGGGGGCAGTGGAAGCGGGTTGTCGAGGGCGTGATGGGGTGGGTGCAGACATCGCACTTTGTGGTGAAGGAGAGGACGTTGTAGGCATCGTGCTCGAGGGGAATTGGCGGCGGTGTGAGGGAGGTGGGTGTGGTGCTGGTATTCGAGGTGTCTGCTGCGGTCGGAGGACGAGAATTCCTCCTGCTCGGGGAAACTCGACGGACAGGAAGCAGAGGATGGGTGCAGCATCGCCCCTGGTTGACGCAGCGGTTGCAGAACCCCCATTCTCCGTCGTTGCACTGGCTGCATTTCCAGAAGCAGTCGTTGGCCAGCGTATGGCATATGTCGCAGAATACGCCTTCTTGTAATCTGCTGGCTGGATTGTCGCTCGTTGTCTGCTTCCCCTCATCATCCACCGTCCGACGAGCGGTCTCCGCAGGCTTTCGATATCTACAGGAGCGTAAAACGTGGGGAGGCTCGCGTGGGAGGCTGGGCAAAGCAGAGATTTTTCGCTGGAAGTTCAACAGGGCGGAAGGGCCAAATCCAAACCAGTGTAGACATCCTCGTCCAGTGCGGTAGCAGCGGAGACAGAGGTTAACGTTACATCTGGGGCAGTTCTTGTACAGATCGTACTGTATGTCCGGCCGATTACACCGGTCACAGGATATCGATGGCTCCGGGTACAGGGTTGGAGATTCACGAGGTACGTCTGAACGTGAGGAGGATGGTCTGGAATGTGCATTCGAATCGCCATTCTCCGGAGGGACACAAGACGGGGGCGTCAATCCGGACGCAGCATGATCTGAGCGGGTAGGCGTGAAACTCTGAAATGCTCCCTGTCGGATAGACGGGCTGCTCGTAGGGGAGCTCACAATCGGTCTGCTCGTCATCTGGTGTTGGGAGTCCCGTTCTCTTCCCCCTGCCACAGATGCAGCATTTTCTGACCGAGTAGGCGTAGAATTCTGTAACGCTCCCTGCCGGACAGACGAGCTACTCGACGTACCAGCGCTCACGGTCTGACTTCTCGTCCTCTGGTGTTGGGTATCCCGCTCTCTGCCTCCTGCGATCCACGTCTCCGATATTCTGCCTTCGGGCTCCGTAGGTCGTCTCGACGCCGAAACAGACGAGCCCCTTAGCCTTGATCTCCCGGCATGTGAGGAAGGAGGTCGTTGGCTGGTGATATCGGTGGACGATCTCGCAGCGGGCCTCAGGACGACCTCTGAAGTAGAGCCCTGGCTGACGGGTGCAGGCGACGTCCTGCGACGGGCAGCGGTACCCTGATCGGATGCTCGTCTTCGATGCCCGGGCGAGCTGGGAGGGGACAATGTCTGCTCCAACAGATGCGGGCGTGACACAGGAGGGTGCCTCGACGACTCCCGCGATCGGGAGGCAGCTCCTCGCCTGCTGACAGTCTCTGACCTCGTGCGCCTGTGGCCATGTTCCCGAGATGGCTCCACCGTTTCATTATGTCTCCGCAGAAAACGGTGCCGATGCCTCCTGCGGTAGGCCTCCGCGATGCGCTCGCTCAGCTCTTCCTCCTGCTGCGGGTCGAGAGTATTGAGGTCGATGCCGTCCAGCCAGCCTTCCTCGACGATCTGGCGCAATATCTCCTCTTCGAGGTTCTCCCCGTCCGACGTGCTGAGCAGTGAGCGCAGACTGGACTGGTGCTCGACCCGTCTCGAAGTATGAGCTTCCCGCTGCTCGGCGTGACGCCGTGCCCTGCGCTCCTCTTCACGCCGTCTTCTCCGTCGCTCATCGTCCGTTCTCTCTCCATGATCTGTATGATCTAGGCTCCGCGCATGACGGGTCCGCGAGGACTGTCGTCCAGCCGTCCGAGGACTCGAGTGACTAGCCTCAAACTCCCGTAGACTCATCTCCCTCACCTCCTCCAGCAGCCGGCGATCCTCCTCATCTTCGTCATCATCATCGTCGTCATCATCAGACTGCGACTCACTTTCTCCCCCGTCCGCATTCCTCCTCCTCCTCCTCCTCCTCGCCGGCGGCAGCACCGGATCACCAGGTTTATACTTCTTCGCGATCTCCGCCTTCTCCTCCTCGGACCGCGCCCTCTCGGGACGCGCCTGCAGGAACATGTCCAGCAGCGTGGTGACGGTGGCGTTGGGCCTCGTTTCGCGCACGGCCGCCCGGCATGACGGGCAGGTGAAGCGCGGGGCGGAGGAGGAGCGGGATGATCGATCTCGAAGACTGGAGGATTCCTGCCAGGAGAACCATTCCTTGAGGCAAGAGCCGCAGAAGGTGTGGAGGCAGTCGAGCAGGGTGAGGGGCTGGTAGAGGAGCTCGGTGCAGATCTGTTGCAGTGACAAGAATAATGAGTGTTAGTGAGAACTCGCATTGCGGGGTAGTCAGTTGAGCATCGAAGATGCGCAGAGTGCATACCGAACAGACCAGTTCCCTCTCGAGGTCCAGCAGCCCCGGACCCGGACCGCTTCGTTGTCCTTCGGTAGTAGTAGCCATCGAGAAACCTGCCACGTCTGAAGCCGCGTGCGGGGACGGAGAAAGGGTCACCGCAAAAGCTTCGAAAGAAAGCAACCGGCCCTTGTGGGGGTCTGCAGGTCCAAAGACATACAGCTGTAGCTCTGTCCAGAGAAGCGTATCGGATCGGAGGACAGGTGTGTCTTCGAAGAGGTTGTCAGATGTGTCTCTAAACAAAGGCTGACAGTCTGGGCGGCGAGATGTGCCTGGGTGGTGGTTGGTCCTTGTCCGATTCTTAGGGTCGGAGGGCTGTTCTCAAGTTGCTGGCAGCAATTCATGATAAGGAATCACCACAGAGATGGGAAGATTTATCACAGTCTATCTGCCCCCGACATCAGATGTCCTAGTCCCGTGCTAAGCCCAGATCTGAAGGGAAGCGTTATCAACGATATCGTCTGTGCTGTCTATCCCCGGCGCACTGATCCAAGGTTCGCGGCCTGAGGCTCCGCAGGGAACCGTGCTCCGAGCGGGCAAGTCACGTGGATGCCACGCATCATCCACGGATATGTTACTATTTTGAGCGACGTCCAGGCACTCGGAATCTCCAAGAGTTACAACTGGTCAGCCAACATCGTACTTGGTCCTTTGCCTAACTCTCTCTCTTTCTCTCACTATCTGGTCTTGCGCTCTACAAGACTCTGTACACTGCATTAGATATGAGACATGGCGATAACGAATTCATCATTTTCGATCGTTCTCGAAATTTCATTAAATTATTACTCTATGCATAAAGACGAAAGAAACGTCCCAGACCATATTAAACGTCATCATACAACACGTGCTCAGAATCATTCCAGTCATAGATTTCGCCACCCTTCAGCCGAGTCAGACGGTGTCGATGCGCCAGACAATGACCCATGCTCATTGGCGCGGTTTCGCCGTCCGAATCCCTGGAGAAACCACCTGACAGCAACGGCTAGGACATGCGCAATACAGGGCGTGAAAAGGGAAAAAATGAAACCCCGCAGACTCTCCTCTGGAATTAATGCATCATTCCTTTATTCCACAAGTTCGTCTGGCATCCTCCAGCTGCCTGGACGTACTTCACCGATCAAACGCTGCATGCAACCCGATCAGACGTGACAGGGGTAAACACGGGCTTCTGGCTGACCCGGTATACCAGCCTGTCGGTCCAGAAATGGGAGATCTCCGCCTGCACCGCCGGGATCGACCCGAAGACGGTGCCTGCAATCGGGAAGCAGATACGCTCAAGCAGGTGTCGCATATGCCACCAGGTGCGGTACGAGAAGCCCGTGTCAGATATACCGGCACGCGCCATATCGTTCGCTCGCGCATTCAGGCAGACAGCATGCCAGCGGTCGTAGAGGAAGATGGCCAGATTCATCCAGGCAAAGGAGAGGCCGCGAAGGAGACCCGTGAACCGGAAGGTCCATCCCAGCGCCGGGTGGATGAGATTGTCCGGCGTGTAGATAGTGTAGAGGGAGGAAAACAACAGCACAATCGTCAGATGGCACGGGAGAAAGTGGGCCTCCCAGAGCAGATGCATCAGAAAGAGATGCCTTAGGCGCAAGGCTCCCCTGGGAAGAAGATTGGCGATGAGCTTGCGGACGGCGAAGCCAGTGTCGAGCGCACCCCACATGTGCCGTAGCGCTTGACGATACCGGGCAAGCCCGATATCAAGCACGCGTCGCCAACCCCGGTGGAGGTTACTGGAGATGTTACACTGACTGGCAGGGCTGTAGATGACCCGCGAGACGATATCGCCCCCAGTTTCAAAGTAACACTTCAGCAGCATATGCATGTCTTCCCCTATGGCTGTAGGGTCGCCATCCCATCCACCGACCCTCTCGGCCAACACGAGAGGCAAAGAATATACCGAGGTTGGTATAGAAATGGCCGAACCCGGATACATGGCCGACAGTCCGGCGAATCCCCACATAAGATCTGCGCATCGCACCAGAATGGGCGTATCGTTTGAATTGCGGTCGAAGATGATCGGGCAGGAGTAGAAGGAACGGTCAGCCTCGGCGATGTGTCTGTAGTGGAGCCGACGAATCTCCGTGAAGTAATCCTGCGACAGATGGGTGTCCGCTACCAGCAGTGTTAGTGTGCTTGTCCAAATCCCGTTTTCCATTTGCCAGGAAGGGTCATATACCATCCATCACGGTGATAATCACATTGTTCAACTTCACGTTTGGATTCGCACGGTGTATTTGGATGATCCGGCGCGCGGCATAGGCGACATTGGAGCCCTTTCCGGCAATCTCACCTGGCAAACCGGCCGGGTGAAACGTGCTCCTGATATTAAGGAAAGCCTTTTCAAACACCGAAATCAAGGTTGCTGCCTTGCTGGGCGCCTCTGCCTCCTTTTCCTCCATGGCCAAATAGACCTGCCTCGCGGTCAGCTCCCTCTTCGGTGTGAATTGAGTTCATCACGACTGACCTCGTAGCGGGACGGTGCCCTGGGATGGCTGGCAAGGACGCTCAGTGTTGTTCTCAGCGTATCGATATCCTCGCGGTAGTTGGGGAGGATAATGGCGTGTACCACCTCGCCATCGTGTGCATCGGGATCATCCACATCGTTGGACTTGCAGATCGACTGGTCTGCCTCTGGAAGAGACTGCCGCCGCTGGACGGTGGGACTGTCAACGAAATGGCCGTCGCCTGGATCTTGTGACGCGCACGGTTTCGTCCACGCGCGCCGTTGCAGGACAGCCTGCGTCTCTTTGATCACTCTGGACAGTGCCCACGAGAGGCGCACCGCAAAAACAAACCCGTTGACATGGACCACGATCGTGTATGCAATGAAGATCCTCTGGGCGAGAGTCAACGGTCCCGGCTTGGCCTTGGATGGATCTCCCGTCGCAGGAGGAGCCAGGCTGTCCCAGGGGGGGGAAAACCACTTGGCCGTATCAGCAAAGGCGAAGACCAGGAGCAACAGCAGCGCGATGATGCTGAAGCCCGGCAGGCAGCGGGAGATCCATCGCAACATGGCTCGAATCGCCTCCAGCAGGGTCTGGAGGGCTCTATGGGCGGAGATTCACCGTCATCGAGGGAAAACAAAGAGGCAAGACTACGACAAAGGGGACGGAGAGGGTTAAGAGGGGTCTGGTGGAGGAGCTGTGGGTGGGCAGCTGGATTGCCTCTTTGGGGCGGCACGCTCCGGGGACGAGGAAAGGGACCCGCGACCGAAGCTCATGTCAACGCCATCCCCCGCGGAACCAATCGCGATGGGCGTCTGGCTCCAGGTGCCGGTCCTGGAGCGGTTCCAGCGCCATTTCTTTTGCAGCAGCACGTTGGACAGCATACTGATCTTCCACCGCGGAACGGGTTACGAGCAGCACGGACGGTCGAGGCTCTTGGGAGCACGGCGGGGGGAGAGAAACCGCGCGGACCGCCATGCGGTCCATGGGCAGGGCATAGGATGATCTTCAGGGGACCCGCGCTCACAGGCATCTCGTCGTGCCCTTTGACATCAAGCCGCAGGTAGATGGACGGGACTACCGCTGTGCCCTCGATTGGGGATTTATGTCTCCCCCGCGAGGCCTCCACCTGAAGAGTCCTCCGGAGACAGCCGTCAGAAAACACACAGGCAAAGGCTGCAACGTCAGCACCGCGCTGGTCGCGGCCGCAAGAAGATGTATCCCGCGTGCGGTGGTTGTGGCAGACCCGGAGGACGGCGAGCGCTGGACGTGCTTACCTAAGGTTCGTGCGACCGACGCGCACGCTGATTGGTGCATCGCCAACGGCCTCCCAGCACTTCTGGCGCTCTGCCGCGGGAACAGCGCAGCCTGTCTACGCGTCGCTGTCGGACGGTGCCACCAGAGTCCTCTGCCAGACTCCTCTCCTCTCGTCCAGCACCTTCGAGGCGGCGGTTGGTGTGACGGGGGCTGCGCCGCGCGGTGCAAGGGACCGGGCGATCAGCCACGGCGTGGCCTCGCGACAGCGAATCTCATCGCGTCCAAGAGCCCTGTGCGCGGACGGGCGACGGACAGCTCGCCTTGTCCCATGCACTGCGCAGGTCGGATCGTGCAAGTTCGCAGACTCAACGGCCTGCGCCATGCCTGTGCGCCGTCCTGCAAGACCCTCTTTGTTCCTTGGGAAGGACCCCGACTTGTGAAAGCGCCAATTTCAGCATCGTCGATCCGGCTGAAGCTGAAGACTGCTAGCCAAGGGCACACGCCGGGGCCTCATCGAGGGATTTTCTTTGTCCCCAGCGACACGGGCGAATTTCAGGACGCCATCCCGAGTCCCAGCTGTCTCAAGTCCTCCATGCGGTAATCCCGCCGGACCGACTCTCGATCCCACCCGTCCCCAACCAGCCCATAGCTCTCCCACTCGTTCCCGGCTGGCTTGCGAGGATTGATGGCCCAGTAGCCCCAGCTGGCGTCCACCTCCCGTAGGAACCGCACCAGGTGATTCCAGTAGTTCTGGTCGCCCTTGCCCGGTTTATCGGGAGTGCCCATCTCACCCACCCAGACGGGCGCGCGGTCTTCTTCCAGCAGATACGCCCAGTTCTTCCTCATGTCCGCCGCGAAGCTCTCGTATGTCCGTCTCGAGTACGGATACAGAGCCCCCCATCCCGACCAGGAGTATACGTGCGCCGAGTACACCACTCGGTCCGGGTAGCTGAGCTCCACGGGTCGATGTCGGACGCCCGACAGATCGTTTGCTGAGGAGATCCCTTCGACAATGATCAGCCAGTTGGGATTGAGATCCAGCAGCCTCTCGGCTGCCTTCTCAGCCGCGCTGGCCCAGGAGTCCCAGTGCATCGTGCCCCAGAGACCGCGCACCTCGTTTCTGAGGTCCGCCCCGATGACCAGCGGATTCCGCGCAACGGGGGCCATCACCGTCTCCCAATTCTCAATCCACTGCTCCTCCGTTTGACTGACTCGACACAGCAGAGAACCTCCAAGCCAGTCGTTCGACCATCCCGCGTCGCATAGATTCGCGCCGCAGCACCATGTCGCCTGCGTGATATGATTGTTGACGATGACCAGCAGGCCAGCGGCAGTCAAGCTCTCCACGACCGCGGTGAACACGTCCAAGGCCCTCGCCCCTTTCTCGCCATCGGGCACGAGATCCAGATTCGCCGCCAACAGCTGTGCGTCGATGAGCGCGTTCTTGCGCACCATTTCATCCGAATAGGGCAGGCGGACGCTGTTGAATCCCAACCCCCGGATAAGCGCCGCAATGTCATCGCGGTGCCGCACGTCAAGCCCTGACGGGATAAAGTTGACGTCACTCGCGCCGTACCAGTTCACAGAGGTGAGTTTGACGCTGGCATTTCGGGCGTCAAGAATATGGCGGCCCTTTGTGCGGAAGGGCGGCGTAAATGGTAGGGTCGCGGAATTTGCATCGAATGAGAACGCAGACTGCTGCGTGGTTGCATTCAAAACCGGTGTGGTCGTTGGTAACACTGCGGTTGCGGCTGTTGAATGCTTCTTTGTTTGCTGCGGCGGCAACGGAGATGGACGTAGATCGAGCTCAAGAGCATCGGACGATCCAGCCGCCCGCAAACGGCTGACTGTCAACAGCAGGAACACCACAGCAGTGCAGGCGATGGCCAGCCTGGAGGCCAGGCCACGGCATCCCATCGTCACTGTCTTCATTCTCCTCCTTTCATGAAACAGCACAGAAACATGTAGGATGCTTGCTGGGGGATATTTGCATTCTGCACACACGGGATGTAAAGCCAAGGGTCAAGCGAACGCATCAGTCTGAAACCATAGGATAGGCCATTGGCTATGTAGATGCTTGCTCATAAGGCATCGTCAACCGGTCATTGAGCCCATTAGGTAAAAAGGCATCATCTCGATGTCGTTTCCAGGTTGCGTCCCGGTTCGAACCCACGCGCTCGCGGGATAACATCACTCCCCCCTCCCGCCTGAAGAATCATCAAGATATAATCGATGAGATATAGAGACACGCGACAGGAGAGGAGGCACGCGAAAAATAATATGCATCCCCCTCCGATGCCTCCGGCACAGCCCTGCCCGGCCCTCGTAAGCCGGAGAGGGATCCCGCGGCGCGTCTCGTCCTCATTGGCCGCGTCCGTTCTTGGCGCTGACAAATGCGTCTTGGCATCTGCAGCTGGATGCAGCACGACGAACGCCAGCGTCACGCTGACTGGCCGGGGAGGCGATCCGGGCCAGTAATTCTCCGGGTTGGCAATGGACTATTGATAAGGACGTTGCGGAGCTGCTCCAATAATAAGATCGTACCGCCTCCGACGTACGCCAATTGACTCTTCGAGGCCATTGTTCCAATGGTCACGTGATTATGCATAGCAGTATATGCAAATTATGCAATTATGCATAAGGCCGCTCATCAGATACATCTACTCCGTATCGGTCTCCAGGATCATGACGGAGTAGTAGTGAATCCGCCTCTTCATCCAAGTATATCCTTGCCTCCATCCAGGATCTTCCGTTGCCACTGTCTTTAGTTTTTCCAATAGCAATTGCATCCATATAGTTTCTTACCGTACGGAGTACTTGCAGCTTGGCATTATTATTGCAAGTTTGCAGCCATGTATAATAATTCCGCTAGGCACAGTAAGATAGGAAACATGTTGGATTCATCATTTCCGACGCGGTGTCTGGTTTTGCTTCTTTTTGATGCAGCCTGGACCCGCGCATGGTCCTATCTGTTTGATGGCTCTGATGACTTTGTCCGCCGACCATGTTAAACAGCTCGCCACAATCCCCTGTTAGATAGATAGATTCATCAAGCTCCTATCTCTGATATCTTGGTTATTCATATCTTTCAGATTTCTACGGAGTTAACTACGCCACTCTACTCTATTGATATTTTTGTTACCATTTCGCTGGCCAGAGATGTATTTTACTACAGTGAAGATACCTATATGATGATGATGATGATGATGTTTGCGCATTCACAAACGAAAATTTCTACGACATTCATTCCTCCGACTTCGTCATTAACTGTCGATTCGATTTTCATTGACTATCTATGACGAATATTAACCGTACGACAATTACCCTCTCACAGAGTCGCCTATCTATTTCCTTCATTCAGACAGAACCGGAATCTATAAGTCGTCTTCGTCGCTGGCTTCTATTCTACATAGTCCGTTACGTTACATTTACTCTTCTTCTCGTCGACAGAGTGTGTATATATATACTTCCCCCGCTCTCCGCTTGGGATTAATCAACGTATCCTGTCCTGTCGGGGTTGGATAGATTGATATATAGTCATGGAGGTGTTTTGGATATGTTCACACCAGGAATCGCCGGAGCAGAACGAAAAAAATTCTACATCCAGTACGGTGATTATCTCCATCGGGACGCGCATGCCCAACGCCAGGTAGACCCATGATTTAGTCATGACTCCTGGGTTATCCTTCCAGCAGACCAGACGGTGCGATTCCACGCTGCCAATGGCGCAGAAGAAATCCCATATCTTGATCCAGTTTTCTTCATGTCCACACCATCATCGCGAAGATCCTCCGTGCCTCTTGGCATGGGGTATAAAATCGATCAACACCTAAGGGATATGGAGGATATCGGCTGCCTTGCGGAGGACGGCAGCACAGCTTTGTCATCTCAGGAGAAATGGGAGGAGGTCAGAAACATGCCAATGGTACCAGGAGAGGTGTTTGTTTCATCATCAGGGAGATCGGTTGATTGAAAACATATCCTTGATCGGGCATTTGTTGAGTTGATCTCTGGCCCACAGCGAGCACATCTTTCGACCGAGTATCTTACGCAGATTGCCAGAAAGTCAACACCCCCATGTCTATACCGGAGACAAGTCACAGTACTACATCGGTGAAGCGTTTTTATGCTATTGAAGTTGGTGAATTGTATTTCGAGCGCGAAAAGGACAGCTAGATCGGTTGACAAGGGAGGACCTGCTTTTGCAGGCTGATTGTTACAAGTCTTCAACTTGGAGATCCGATGACACAAAAAGTCGAAGCCATCTGCCTCGCCGACAAAGGTGTTGAAGCGACAAGGAATGATGCAGATGAGAATACTGTGAATTTATATATGACAGACTTCGTCTCTCTGAAAAAGGTCCATGCCATGGACAATGGGGAATCTCCTTTTCGTCAATAACTTCCAGAACGCTTACTGTGCTTTGATGAGGCCAGCGATCTGCACTTCTCCATGGACGTGTATCCATGTGACTGCCGAGAACATGCCAACTTCTTGAGCGTTGGGCATCATGGATGGATGGGCCAGCGTTGTGGTATATATATATATTATGTTGTTCGCAGTCATCCAGAGCTCCTTAAACCTGGGACTCTCTTCCATCACTACGTCGAAGGCACCCCTATGGATATGTCAGCAAACCGCCTTCGACACCAGACCAAGCAATTCGCTTCGGCGTCCTCATTGAATGGACAGACTCAGGTGTTGACAACGGACGCCGATATTCATCAGAAGAGCATTCACAATCTCGGGGAAATCAAATTTGCATCCAATATTGAATTTGCCAAAGAAAATGTCAATCAGACTGCAGAGCTAGCTTCCAGTCGATTTCCACAACGCAGATTCGTATTCCCATCAGATACCCGAAGTCCGGGTGGATATGAGCAGTAGACATGTAGACATGTAGGCAATACGATAACTTCCGACAAGAGTACCGTGACAACAAAGATGTCCGAGATCACTGGTCGCAACTCGATCTTTTATGGATCATCATGCTTCAGGATCGACGTCTTGCCATGCAATGTCTGCCCGGTGGCATCAGACGTACCAGGAAACGAAGAGATTATGGCATTTATGGTCCATGCAGACACCGACACTGGTGTTTTGCCGCTGAAGTACTTGATTGCGGCGTTGCTAGTGCTGGCGTCTCCGTAGGGATGACGATACCGTGTTTCCTGGAGGGTATCTGAATGTCCTCGCAATGTCGAATGTCCCGGAGACTTCTGTGTTCCATGTTTCGGATATCACCGATGATTATACTGCTCAGAGTGATCTAGCCATCGTGCCAAAAGAGAAAATCGCTTCTTCGGAATCGATAAGAAATGGGAAGAAGCTGGCATGTATCTGGAGAGCTCGCAAGACTTCCCAAAGTACTTGCGTGTCGTCCAGGGTGCAATAAAGATGGACAGTGTATCACCCAGATGGAACTTCTTACTGGCCGAAACACTTTGGTACTTGGCATACAAGCGACAGCAAAGAAGTTGTCTCACTCAATGTTCATCATATCACACTCTATGCAAGTATACCATTGCTTCCAGGGGAGAGGTATCCTCAGGCCAGGGCAATCAAGGCATACCAATATGAACACGAAGCAACATCCTGCCTTTTGTGTCTCTAGGGAACTTTGTTAATGTGGATAATTTTGACGATTACCGAAGCTCAAACTCAGATGAGGCTCCTATGCTGGCTAATTCATTTGTTTATTGGATGCAAGGGGCTATTATCAATCATAACTGCACCATATGGCCTGGCTAGTCAATGCTGCCCTGAGATACCAGGAGAAAGTGGTAGCAACAAAAAGTCACACCCAGAGCGAACTCTCTTCGACCACCGCATCCTCTGCCCAGTCCCAACTTCAAGGCCACCTGCTCCGAGCATGTGACATCGCAATTCAAGGAGTAGGTTCAACGAGGCCGCAAGGATGCTTGCGAAATCAGTAGCACAAGTCAATACCTAGATTGACCGTTACGAATGCCTGTGCTGGGAGGCCACAAATCACGTCTAGTTCCCAGAGAAACTCATTTGTCAGCTAGCATGGTGGCAAAAATGGATTCGTTTTCAGCTCCCGAGTTCTCGATGATAATGTGCCTCGCCTGATAAGAATCGAGGAATGCGTATAAAAAGAGCGAGACGGGAGGGAATACACCTACTACTGTCAATAATGAAACGGTCCAGTACGTTTTTTATAGGGAGATCTTTGGAGAAGCTGGTAACATGTAATAGAGCGAAGGGGGACAAAAGGATAGAAGCCATTCATTCGTACGTGACTGCAGGGAACTGAGGTTATAGTGACAACTGCGCACCAGCCTTTATGGCAGTCTTAAGTAATGCTCAACTTTTTGAAGTGATTAACAAATGAATTTTGTTCTGTGAAATAGATTCTACCCTTCTGGAATTGGTAAAGAGGAGCATAAGGTGGTAGGGTGCTTCATCGGATAGTGCACATCCCAATCTTAATTTCAAATTCTTACGGTAGGTATGATATCTACTGCACCTGGTGGTCAACAGGCGTGTATTGGCTATTTAAAAGCATAAATGAAGACCTGGGGTGCTCCGTGCTATCATTCATCCATTACTTCATCTAGTTGACAAGACTACCTACTACAACATTTTCATTCTAATTCTCCACCTTCCATCCATCCACCTACGCGCCTGCGAGAACAAGCTGGAAGTGACAAAACAAACCCTTCACGCACACGCACGTGAAAAGGACAAGGAATTGATAGATTTCGTGAATATCATCCTCCATTCAGTTCCTCGGCCCCGCAACCTCATACTTGCAGACCTTGATCGTTACCTCCTGCTTCTTCCCATCCTTCCCAGCCGGCAACTGCACCTTCTTGCAGAACAACCTCCCCTCCGTCTCCAGCTCATCCAGCATCTTCATCGCCCGCCCCTCAGGAGCATTGATCACGGTCCCATTCCTCAGATTCCGCTGCTGAACCTCCTCCTCCGAGAGCTGCGCGAGGCGCCACACATCCGCCGCATGCCGGTTCGCTAGCGCGGGGGTAGTGAAGATCTTCTCGTGCACGTTCGTACTGACGGCGCCGGTCTCGAGATCCTTCGTGTCAACGAGGACAAGATACAGCGAGCGCGGGAGCCACGAGTTCGTCGGTTCGACGCGCTCGGGGGGCGCCGCGCCCTCGACAAGCTCCTTCTCGATCGACACCTCGACTTCGCCGTACCCTGGTGAGTGGACGATCTGGCCCTGGAGGCCCTCCGGGCCGAAGATGCTGGTGATCTCGTACTGGTCACCACCCGTCTGCTTCTGGAGATGTTGAACGCGCCGGAGCAGGCGGCGAATGGCTCGGTTCTTGTCCACGTACGTGCCGAGGACTCTCCAGCCCTGGGTTCCCTGCGAGCGGCTATCGTTCTGGACGACTGAGTAGCGCCAGAAGGTGTCTTCTGTCCCCTGTTTTGGTTTGGATGTTGTATCCTCGCGATTATCCTTGGAACCCTCGTCCACTGAATTATCATCATCGTCATCATCCGCATTGCTGGTCCCGGAGTCAGACTCTTCGTCGCCCTCATCCTCATCCTCGTCCATTTGTTCTTCATTTACCGGCGCCAGTAGCGCGTGGATAGTCTTCCCACCCTTCTTAGGACGCGGGGGCGTGATCTCTTTCAATACCTCGAGATGGTCTTGCCGCCTGTCGTTGATCTCACGACTATTCCCTCCTGATTAACAGTCTGTGGAGCGGAGATGCGCATATGAAGGAACAGGAGGAGCTACGGATCGAGGATTCTGGCCCTGTGGCACAGGCTGTGACTTGGTGCCGGACGCTCGATTGGTCGGTATCGAGAAATATCAGGCTGCGAATTGACGGGTGGCCTAGGTCTTGTAGGCTCTGGATTGGATGTTGGACGGTTGGCCAGTTGGCGATGAGCGGGAGCCGCGGACAAAGCTGTAGGAAGTGGTCTTCGCTGGGGGAGTCGCATCGCAGCTTGAGTGAGCGCATTTCTGGGCAGTTTTGGAGAGGGTTTCCTCTCATCTTCCAACTTGATCGGCCTGTTCTGGGATGCGGTCTGAGAGGAGCGATCCGAGGTCCGTTCGTCTCCATTAAAGCCCAGCGCCGATGAACTGACTGGGGATTCGTTGTCACTCGACAGACTCAGACAAGGGCGATGTCGTTTATTGCTGCTAGGGATGGGAAATGAAGACTTTGGGGGGAGTTCGTCCTCGGACCCTACCAGGTCGGCGAAGAGAGCTAAAGTCTCCTGAGGCAGTTTGAAGAACGAGTTGCTTCGCTTTGCGGCCATTTGGTCTCTCACTTGATCTTAGGATTTCCAAGCATATATCGGGATGCGAGACGGTAAATGAAGTCTGTGTGAGAAGAAGTAATAGTTGAACGATAGGGTGTACACGAGTATTGACGTCGATAGAGTCCTCAGACAACCGCCAACGTGGTTAGAATTAGCCAGAAGCAACATTCAAGCGGCGTCATTCACTTCCTCTCGTTGCCAAACCCAGAGGATTCCACCTGTATCTTGCCCTCGCACATAGGTATGTTCCGATATCTGCTCGACCCGGACCTATGCCCATCAAGGCGGAGAGAGGGAATGAGAGCACTACCCTGACTGGCAGCACATTCATTCCCAGAGCCATGCGGTGAAAGAGAGGCAGGGCCATCTGGGGAACAGCCCAAGCGACCTTCTCGTAGGAACGATCGATAGCGCCAGAATAGCGAACGTAGTTTTTCTGAGGAACTCTGAATCAAAGTAACAGTGGAAACGAGTGATGTAGGTCGAGATGATCCGTGTCGTGCAGACAAATCTCATCCTGCGAACAAACGCCTCAAATGAGACAGTGCGGCAAAACTATACAAAAACTTGGACTCCGTTAACAGACAAACCCTATGAGATTAAGCAATTTTAGGGAAGGTTCTCTGCAAGTGTTCAGCTTTCAAGATTCAACAAATATCGCCTAAGAACGCAGAGGAGATAAACCAGTCTGTTCCTACGCAAGAGAGTTCGTGACGCTGGAGACAGCGAGACCGACAGTTTACAACGTTACGCAAACTACCATTCTACAGGAGAAAAAAGGAATAAAGAGTTTGGAGATCAAAGCCAGGATATCTGTATGTAGCTCATATTCCCAAGCTAAGCATCATATACGTATGTATGTCATAGTACAGACTCGGGTAACCTACTGTACAAAGCTATGTAGCTTATACAGACCCGGCTCCCCCACTCTGCAGAGGCAAGGAGATCGCCGTCAGAAACACAATCCTGTAATCCATGCATCTGCGATTAGCAACCGAGCATATATCTATTCAGACCAGCGGACCCATTATTAATAACCAATACGAGAGCAAGTTCTGCTCGTCTAATCACCGTTCCTGTCACCTGACAACAAAGATCTCCGAAGAAGACGCCTGAGAGCACACGCGGCCATGTCTCGAGTGGGACCAAGCCTCTTATACTTCTTGAAGAAACACATCATGCAATACACATAAGACTTATCCGTGACACTGCATGCGGAAGTACTACTCAAAGAGCCGAGGGCTGAAAGAAGCAAGGGTTGTGGGAAGGCCCGGAACTCTAAAAAATTAAAGTGATGACAGAATAAACCTTCCATGAAGGGAAGTATTTCGTATGCCACAGGACTAGGAGTGATTAGTATGAGAAGGAATTGGCAAGAGATAAACAGAGATGACGATGACAAGGGTTTTAAAAGCCGAGTTGGACTTTGTCGTACATGCAAAACGTTGGGGCTGATGCTAGAGCATGCAGTGTTGCAGCAACGCATATGAGGTCACGAGGATGCAAAATAGTAGCGTGCAGGATCGTGGATTAAACCAGCATCGAGAGATTCAGGGATGCTTCGTATTTCCCGCGCTTGTTTTCGTTGAAAACATGACGGACAGAGTTACTGGGGAAAGCAGCGGAAAGGAGTCCACATCGGAAGTATATGCCGTGGCCGATAAACAAAAGCCGTTGCTGGTCGCAGACGAAGAACTTCCACGAATAAGATTGAATATCTCTTGCGTCAGACCTGGAGAAGTTTAAGTAGTAGAAATACACAACAAGCCGGGGGGGTCATATCGCAGCGACGTCTTGAGGAGCAGATGTCGTAATCTGAACCGTTACCCCATGATATGCAAAACATAAGCTTGAAGTAATCACATGCGAGGTTAGTAGCGATTGGAGCAGTCAAATATAGCAGGCAGACATTGGGAAGTAAGATGTATTTGTTGGTATATTATCCGGTAGTCCCAATCGACTACGTGACTTCCACTGTATCTCAACTCTCTTCCTGGCTAACAGGCAGAAAGAGCTCTACGGTGTTTATCTTACACCATCAGAGAGAAGTGGGATAAGACAGACAATTGGAGAGCCAATCTTTTGGGGTATTAAGCAACCCCGTCGAAGTTTTCTCGGGGATTCGTGAGTTGGCAGGTCAGTAATGCAGTCTGTTCCCCGCAGTAGTAGCACGCGAGGGTGGCGCAGAAAAGCGCAGATACCTAAGGTTTTCTGGCTATACCACCAAATGGAAGTATTGAAAACATGCGATTACCGTTAGAATTCAGTGCGTTATGAAGCTCACAGTAGTGGCCCAAGTTGGGCCGCTCGGAATAATAGATATATCCTCTCCATGAGTCATCCGACCGCAGAAGCATAAAGAGCAAGAAGACTCAGTCCCAGCAACAGAACTGCCTCCATGTACTGGATATGTTTGATATGGCCCATAATGTGTGGTCAATCCCAATTAGAGCGAACGAAGTCACTACCTGGGCAGTAGTAGGCTAGGTCAGGCATTCGTACCATTTGAAACTGTCACCTCGAGCGTTAGTAGCTCATACGACATGGCACCATCGGCTACAAGCCAGCCCTGAAGACCCGCGAAAATAACAGATCACGAATCGTCCTGCGTGCAGGGGGAACTTTACAAGACATGCAAACCGATCTGCAACCGCAGCCTGGTGCACGAGGTCGACGCACGACGGGAATTATACAAGGAATTTGCCAAGGAAGAAAGATTTTGCAGCCATTTTCTTTGGCGGCGCTAGTTTACGAGCGTATCCGGTCCATCCGCTGTTTAAAGGTGCCCCTATAAGCTCCTAGAGGCTGATCAGGCTGCGCGGACGGCAAACGGTGCACTGCATATTAGTAGTTCATCTGCTAACTCTAGCTATGCCGGATAGGCGAGTTGCACTCCCGATCGATGCTTCTATATTGCATTGCTTAACAATCAATGAACTTTTAACTAGTAATTTAGATCTATAAAACTTAGAGCTGTGAGAGGCAAAGCTCGGTAGTAGCTGTAGTGAGAAGTCTGCCCATCTTTCCTGAAGCCAGTATTTTTTGGTCGGCATTGACGGGCTTCGACGGCAACCGCATGAACCGCTGTCAGTTTGCACGCTAGAGCAGCACCAGCAAGTACGGCGTGCGTTAGAACTCCACCGTCCTAAAGATGGAGTGCTATATAACCTAGACTGCGGTAGTGATAATGACGAGCATCTCATGGTGGGGCTAGTGGGATACTAGTGCAGGCTTGTCCTAAAGCCTGGCATGTACACCATCGGAGTACACATGGAACACATGGAGACGCCACAGATGACACAGATTGAATTCTCCGGATGTCGATACCCCCATCTGAGTGACATGGATCCTTGGAGCCTTAGCGAGAACGGGACGCAGTAGGCAGTACCCCATGAGCCAGAGACAGGCGGAAGCAATTTTCAGGGTTCCCGTTCTCGTTGGCGTTGGGTAAGCCCAAGTCAAGGCCTTCCAACGCCATGATACGTCTAGGACTGTCGGCATTGTATCTGGCCGGAGGCTGGGACGACTGCCAGCCAATGGCAGCGTGCGGCTAGGAAAGAGTGGTGCGATAACGGTGAAGCATGGACAATCTGTCTGCAGGATGCTGTTATGCGAAGATCCACCATGGATGGTGCCAATCTGGGGACTGCAACAGCGGATCTGTGAGGATTTCCTGGTTTTGTTTTCTGGAGATCGTGCCTATGTTTAGAATAACCCTGTTAGCCACCGGAATCAGGCTCGTACATTACTAATGGTGAAAAATTCTTCCCGGGGAATTTCTCTTCGAGAGATGAGAGAAACTGTTGTTTTCTGTTGATACCGGAAGATCTCGGCTTCAGCAGCAAAAGTTAAAACAGACTTATTATTGTTTGCCACACGTATTGAGTAATAGTGGCCTGTCTAGCAATATCACTTCATCCTTGTCAAAGAGGCAAAGGCAAAAAAGCCTTTAATGGGAGATTCGCACGATCAGATACCTGAATAAGGAGAAAAGCCACACTGGATGTATACCCCAGACAAGTCCGTGTTTGGAGCATGTTATTTGATGAAATTCGGTCTTTCCCACGGATTCACGGAGGAATCTACTCGCAGCAAGGTGCCTGCATGTCTGCAGGGCGTGGAGATAGCGATTGTGGGTATGAAGTGAGGAGAATTTGTTAAAGACAAAGACCCCGATTATCGTCCTATTGGCGCATAATGGTCTGTATGCAGCCCTTGCTGAAAAGAAGATTTTGAATAAAGCCGTTGCATCTGCACCTGCAAGATTACCTGCTTTTCGGGACGCGCAAAGGATGCGAACCGGGCGGAACTGGGGGAACGATGCGAAGACCCTGGCTTCAGTAATCTCATTCTGGCATCTCGGATGCTTTGTTCTGGCCAATTCCCGGTATGTGTACCATCGTTGTAATTCCCCGCGGAAATTGGTAACTTTCCATACGCAGCCTAGGTTGACGTGACAATGAGACCTAAGACACGGGGTAGCGATGCAGAATCTTGAAGGGTCTCAAACCTCGATCCGCCCGTAGAATCTCCTGAAACCACTCCGAAGATTCATGTTGGAGCTTATAGCCACACCGACCTACCATCAATGCCAAGATAGCGACCTAATCTGATCAAGATGCAGATAACGCTGACCGCATCTGCTCGAGCGTCTCGTGTCACGTATAAAGCTCCAGAGCTGCGCCGCACCTTCCTGTATGTACGCGCACCGTGATAACGCATGAAATGTATGAGTAAGCAGACGGATGAGAAGAGTTGCCTCCTGAAATATGGCATAGTCTTTGCTTCTCTGACGTTGTATCTGAAGTAGCAGTGGAGAGAACAGAGTAACGGACATAGGTAGCAGCAGGTATGTGGTGGGCGAAGCAACAACGCCCAGCTGGATTCGCAGCTGATATATCGACGATGCCTCAGCTATGGACATGCAGATCACAGCAGACGCTCGCCACCTGCTCGGGAACTGCAGTAAATTACACATTAAGGAGGTGTATTAAGCAAAAGTATATAAGCACTCACACAATGCCAAAGGAGATTGAGATGGTCGGCAACCCATGGCTTTCAAACCGGCCCTGGTCCTTCTTTCCATAAATAGAACTATCTTTGAAATATCAACCCCAGAATGAAAGAAGGATCAAGCCTACTCATCAACAGTACAGGCAATTTGTCTGTCAAGAACGTAGAATGACTTTGATGCGGAGCGGCAAAAACCATTGACAAGAGGGCTTGCCAGAGGGCGGCTCGGGCGGTTGCTATCAAGTCCGATGAAAGCAGAATGAGCTGCGCCATACATCTACGTTATGGCAAATTTTTCATAAACAGGTACGCAGAAACATTGCAGAACGCCGCTCGATGGCAAATATCAAGGCTGTGTTCTCAGACTGCCTCACACCTCTCCATGCCACTTCACGAATGTCGAAACCTTACGGATGCTATCATCCCGAAGGAGCGGAACGCCCGGAGTATTGACGCATGGCTAATAGTAGGAATCTTCTGGACACTTCATGTCGATATCGCAGGTAAAGGAAATGATTTTTTTCTGTATATGGCAGGCAGCTACTGAGCCAAGATACCAGGACCCATGCGACGAGGTGCACAACCCAATTCAGAAAGCTTGCATCAGGGCAGACGTTTCATCCACATTGTGTAGTAATCATGCACTGTCGCAAGTGATCGTCATGGATGCCAAGGGGACACTGGCTGGCAGCAGGACATCAACTCGCCAGGATATGAAGCTGTCAAGTTTAAGTTGAGATCGTAGCCCATAAAGGGGCCGCAGACATTGTTATACTGTACATATATGAGGACCCCCTGCCGTGACAACGTTGCCACTAGTAAGAGAACTCCCTGATGGCCAGATGGAAGCGGAATCGGGAAGATTCCCGACCATCTATCCTGCCCTCGAGCCTAGCAAAACTAGAGATCGGTTCTGTTGGGGGGTGGCAAATGCAAGCCAGATAAAACCTTACCAGGACCGCCCACGCTAAACATTGGACCGTGAGTAACCTTGGAAGCGCCCCGGATCCCTGGCGATGCACATGGATGTGCTTCAGCGCCTGCATGGTATTATTGGTTCGAGCTCTCCTGTTTTAGTCCTCAGGCGTCTCGCTGCGCGGATAGCTTTTGTATAGATACAACGGAACATCATTTGCAGAGTACACATCATTAGGGAAGTCGATTTGCAGTGGAATTTGATCACTAGGGCACCGGCGAAAGCCAAAGGACATCCTAGATCAAATTGTCGTTGTCGTTCAAGATGTGTCTCTGTGAGCTTCCGATTTTGCACGACGTCAATGCTGCAAGACACGACAGCTACCTGATCTCCGGCGGTGAGGTAAGCTCGTAGAACTGACAAGTGGTAAGAGGATGTCGGAGGAAAAGTTGGAAAGAGGTAATGGGATTCGATACAAGTATGATCTTTCAACCTTAGCAGGAACCATTCACTGTACCTCCATCAGAGATCAGTTGGTATTACTGTAATCCGACAAAATTCTCAAGCACAGACAGTTACCTTATCAAACTTTCCCGGCAGGATTCAGATGCCTGCCATGGCACAGGATAGGGCAGAGTATCGGTACATCCACCGTGCAACACCCTGGTGATGATGATCAGGGAGGCGAACGTTGCCGTCGCATCCTTGCCGGACGCACCGCCTGGTGGGGAAGACCCGAGGCTCCCAGACCGTTCGATCGGTCTATCAGGCCTCGACTACCGTCTGCTCTTACAGGGTGCCGTGACAGACCCCCTTGTTATTGCATCTTCATTGTCTTAGCGGAGAGCGAGGACGGCGGCGGAGGACAATAAGCAGCGGCAGTGGCTACTGCCAGAATTCGCACCACCCCACTCGCGCGTCTCGCTCCATCACACCACTGGGCGGCCAGTACTTCTGCTGCTCCTACTTCTGCTCTCCCATCTATCTTCAGAATCCAATTTTCCTCATCCTTGACCCTAGTTATATTCTTCGTGCCCTTCCTGGTCTCCTCCATCCTCTCCCTGGCTCTTTTACTCCATAGATGTCAGATAACAGTCTTCCTAGAGGTAATTGACCGTGATTTCCTTCTCGGAATATGTTCAAACTGCATAGCTCCTTGTTTTCATCACCCTTGAGCTTTCAGCAACGTCGATGTCTTTGACAAAGTGATCTGATCTCTATGGCAAATTTGACTTATCGTGATATGTTATCTTCTATTTTGTGTCCTCCTTTTTTTCGTATGCTTTTCAGATCTACTGCTGCTCGCAGGAGAGAGCCACCCCGCTGTTTCCAAGCATATCGCCTTCAATCTAGCCTATTATATCTAAATTCCCGTTTATTTATCGGAGGCGTGGATTGCCATCGTTATCTGTGCATACACTCGTGGATTAAGCGTCTCAATAGATATGGATAACGATACGATCCATCCAATCACCCTACAGGAATTGCTTGACATTTTACACCTGAATGACCAATTGACTGACTTAGATACAGATTTCCCTTGCAGGCATTTCTTCTCCGGTTTGATCGCTTGATCACTTCGATATTTTCTTTTTGTTGGACTTCCTATAGCAGTTTGTTCGAAAATTCTGTCGAATTTACGCCAGTTCGACTTCCGCTTGTGTCTCATCACAAGCCGGCCGGATGCCCTACACTGCGCCGTTACAGCTGTCTTCCCCAACGAGCCACCTCAAGAACTTTGCTTCTGATCATTTCTCCCGCCACGGATCATCGGAATCGGTCCCGAGGTCGTTGGATCAACGGCATCTTCCCCGTTCCTACTCCTCCACGTCTTATGTCCACCGACATCGAAGAAGTGCATCCCCAAGCAAGCCGGCCAATCTTCTGGTCGTTGAAACCTCTGGAGAGGCTGCTATATTGTCCGACAATATTGTTGACCCTAATGCAAGTCTTCGGCTATCACCACCTCCCGTAAATATTGCTGCAATCCCAACAGGGGCCGTCATCTCCCCTCCTGAATCTGCTCATCACTCCAGCGACGATGAGGAGACTTCGAAGAAGAAGGGGGAAGAAGCTGAATTTGCGGAACTGAAGGTCGAAGAAAGGTCAATACGAGAGAAGTATGTTTCGGAAATACAACCGTGTACCATGGAGAAGGTTGGTGAGAGTGCTGGCATGCGGTTAGACATATCGACGGCAACTTCTGCTGCAATAGCAGAACTTTCTCGACCATTGCTTTCCAATGCGGATCGCAAGATATCTCACTCACAGTCGTCCACTGAGCCTGTCGTTGCAAAACAGGAGACAGATTCACTTAGTACTTCTCCCAGTGACAGTGATCGCGACGAAGAGATTGAAATAGCTCAGAAGCCACCTATCGTGCGCAAGAAGTCGGGCGAGCTCGTTCGACCAGCGCTGCGCCCAGCCTCTTCCAGGAGGAGGCCCTCCAGCATGCCCGGAACCCCAACCTTCTCAAAAGCAGTACACTTTGACTCCCAGCTGGAACATATACGTCACTTTCTTCAGCTTGATAAGCCACTAGCAGTGAGCGCTGACACTTCTCCGATCGATTATTCTGACAGTGATGGGGAGCATCCTTTTGGCAATGATGCTTACATGACTGTATCGAAAGCTCCGTTGTTCGAGTGGGAATTGCGGCTTGTTAACTTCCCGAGGGATCCCTCGTCTCGAGCACATATGCCAGTCCGTCTAGAGAGAATCTTTTTGTCGTCAGACAACAAATACCTTGTTGGTGTCGTCGCTGTCTCAAACCTCGCTTTCCAAAAGCATGTCGTGGCTCGATTTACCTTGGATTACTGGAAAACCATCTCCGAAGTTGCAGCGGAGTACAATCATGATGTTCGTCGCAAACATGCCCATGACGGATATGATAGGTTCAATTTCAGCATCAAGCTGGCTGATCAGGCAAATCTCGAACAGAAGACCATGTTCATCTGCATCCGTTACAATGTGAACGGCCAGGAATTCTGGGACAACAACAACACCATGAACTATCATGTTGATTTTGTCAAGATACCAAAAACGAAAGCTGAGAAGCACAGTGTGCCAACACTTGGAGCTCGTCCTACACACGCGCTTCCCCGCAGTAGGGTACCGCCCCTTTCTAACACCATGCGACCACGCTCGATGCCTCCGTCATTTGACGACTTCTCTTCTGGGATTGATATCTACCGATATGTGGGTAGATTGAGAGAGAATACAAGTGCAGAACCCATATCATGGTTGACGGAGTCTACTTGGCAAGATTCCACATCGGATGCTCCGAAACGAGTAGATAAACCGCCGGCCTTTCGTAATCGCTATGACTTTGGAGTGTCTTTGTCCGCAGCTATGCAAACAAAGAATGTGGCTCAGGATCGGACTATTCTATCCGTGAAAGCAAACGAATCGGAGAATTCCAATCCTGGGTCACAGCAGCACAAAATCGAAGCGGAGGACGGCGGTTTCTCCGCAGGAAAGGTCACACCTATGAATGGGCCGTCCAGAGTAGTAGCTCATTCCGAGTTGTCGAAGCCATCTTCTCTCATCTCGAACAATTCACATCGTGAATCGTCTGTGTACAAGGAGCTAGTGGAAAAGTATTGTTTCGTAAGTGATATCTGCCCTTCTGGGATTGCGCACTGAGCTAATCACTTACTAGTATGGGTCTTCAAAAAGTTCTTCCTCGACCTCGAGACCGGCACTTGCAGATAAAGCAAAGCACATTAGTGTCCCAAATACCGAGAAGAACGCTCCTTCGACCACTGTTACCCCTCTGTCTCCTCCATTACCCTCGTACCGAGAGCTAGCCGTGGTCACCAACTCTGGCCGCTCCTCTTCTCCGCCTTCTGCCAACCTGAGCTCCCGTGCTTCATCACCGGTTGCCTTCACGTTCCCTTATCACCAGCCAATGCAGACTTCGTTCTTGACAGAGTCGCAGACACCCACGGCCATCCACGGATAAATGGACCTCTCGATGTCCACTCAAGACTCAGCATATTATCTCGCTAGCATGGCCCTCTGTCTGTTTGTCACATTGGCCGCGTTTGAAAGGGGACTTCAAATAGTATAGGCTCTAACCGGCCCGCAGGAGGAGGCAGGTTTATCTATTTCCACTGCTTCGCCACTGGACGTACGTCGTTTTCAGCATTGCTCCTTAGGGATTGATATGGCATTACGCCATCATCATGAACATATGGGATGGCTTTGTTACTTTTCAGTCCTGAATGTTCGGAGTTCCGACTTGTGATATAGCCTCCAAAAAAATATGACACACCCCCACCTTGTTCATTGGCCTTTCTCGTATTATTCTTCCATATTTCTTTTTGCCCATATGGTCTTTAACACAGATATCATGTTTTGTCGTCGTCTTCTTTTTTTTGCATCCTTAAATTTTGAGTTTGTGCAATATTTATGCGTAATAATTCCATGAGTGGCTACCCAGTAACCTCTGAGACATGGTCTTTGTTGCTGGGCGTCCATGAATTCTCTCTGTTCTTCTCTACTTCCAATGGAAAAAGTGTTTTTTTGTTATGTCACCGCTCTCTGTTCTGTTGTTGTTTTGCCGTTTTTCTAGCATCACTGCTGGGCGTTGTGGTGTGTTAACTTTGCAGTTCCATTGCATTCCACTTCATATGTACATTTTTCTTGTGCACTTTATTTTTCTTTCTATTTTTTCTTTCTTTTCAAAATGACAATGATCACTTTTCGAGAATGACTCCACAAAACATGCGAGTTGAGGGTGTTGAAATATTTATGAGAACAGGAATAGCCATGTGGAACAAGCGAAAGGAAAGCTCTAACGAGAGGAAAGTGACTGTTACAGAGGGGAGAGGAGGTGGAGAACAAGACTGGAAAGCCTCTTCCGGTTACCAGCAGCGGTTGGCGGATAGCTGATAACCATTTGAGTTGCATCGAAGAGTCTAAACATGTATGCGTGCCGATATCAAGGCCCGATATCGGTTTCACGGAATTGCTTCTCCGCATATATGTACCTAGCAAACAGAACAAAACTGGACTGAGAGAGAGGAGGACAATAGGAGCAGACAGACAGTTCAAGACGGAATACGAGGAACGATCGGCTGTGACTAAGCTTTCTGCCTGTAATTATTATGAAGGCGACCCGCATAACGTTGCAGGCAGAAATATGAAATGAATATTCTGTTTTAAAATTGGGCATTCGAAATCCTACTATAATGGTTTCTCCCCTGTTATAAAGCAAAAAAAAAAAACGCTGAATCAGACGATCCGCATTGCGACTGGATTAAACATTAGCGTCAGTGTCTTGAGGAGCTGCTATCGTGAAGAGTATCGTGACGTGGAGCAGGTCTTCAAAAAGTCCTTTAGAATATCATATGCAATAAATCAGATATAGAACCCAGGATTGCTGGGTAGAGCACCATGCTGGTGACAGTATAAAAGCAGCTATCTGGAGATCTGGAGAGGTCTCCACCGATCTGGATGATCGCCAAGGCACGGGGTGCCAAGCCGCCAGCCGGCGCGGGCGCGGCGGCCACGTGACCGGCATCCCGAGGCGGCCGGCGGGCGCGCAGCGCGCCCGACACGGGCGGCCAAACAGGCCCAAACACGGGCGCAAAAGCAGCTCTTCATAACGCCCTTTTTCGCTGCCCGCGCCCGCCAATCAGCGCGCTCCGTCCGCTGCTTTGCTGCTGCGCGCGCCAGGCACCCCCCGAGCCCTCGCTTAGTCATGCCTTCCGGGGGCGCGAGATCACGCTCCCTTCGCTTGTCGCCCGAGGAATCTATTTAAGCCTTTCGGTCCCCTCGGCCCTGCACTCCTCTTCCTCCTCTTTCTTCCCCCAAACGACCACTCAACGGCCAATCTCAGCGACGCGTCAGATCATCAGAAACGACCCTCTTTCCATCGAACTTCCATCAAACGCAGTTGTTTTAGACATCCGACATCATGACTGGACGTAAGTATCCTCACTGACTCGCCTTCACTGTCCTCAACGCGTCGTTGTCGTCGTCTGCTCGGGGTCGACGTGTCTGGCACGGGGTTTGACGAGGCGTGGTCTGGAGATGGCTGTCACGCGTGCACAACGCCACTTACATAAGCAACATGCATCTCTATGCACACCTCAATAATACCTCGTCCACACTGTCGACCATGATGTTGGTGATGGTGACGACGATGTTGATGTCGACCTGCTCCTGACGTTGAAGGTTGGTGAACTCTTGCTGACATCCACTCCCCTCAACAGGCGGGAAGGGCGGAAAGGGTCTTGGTAAGGGTGGCGCCAAGCGTCACCGCAAGATCCTGCGCGACAACATCCAGGGTATCACCAAGCCGGCCATCCGCCGTCTCGCTCGTCGTGGCGGTGTCAAGCGTATTTCCGCCATGATTTACGAGGAGACCCGTGGTGTCCTCAAGTCCTTCCTCGAGTCAGTCATCCGTGACGCCGTCACCTACACTGAGCACGCCAAGCGCAAGACTGTCACCTCGCTCGACGTCGTCTACGCCCTCAAGCGCCAGGGCCGCACCCTCTACGGTTTCGGTGGCTAAGCGCGTTGTGCGCCTGGAGCCTCATGCCTGGTCCCGATCTTTCTTGATTTCCGGCTACGGTGGTGTCTTTCTGTCTGCCATTTGTTCGCTTGGTGCTTTTGGGTTGATGGCACGTGAATGCGCTATGGGTGTGGTGCACTGTGTCTGATCTTTCTTTTATCAACTTGCTTTGTTTTAACATGGGTCTCGGGGTCTTGGTTGGTCGGTATCATGGATCGGATATTAGGTCGGCTGGATTGATAGGTTCTTCGCGATGGATGGCAAGCAGGGGTGGATTTGAGATCTGCCTGGCAATGTATCCAGTTGTTTTCTAGTGGCTGTGCAGCTGGTTGTTTCCATCCATTCAAAAGCAGAATACAGGTCCAGCTCGATTCATCGCTCAGCTGTTCCCTTTGCTAGTCGTAGAGCGCTACCTAGGTGGAGATTGCTGCGCTGTCCCTTTGGGGGCCCGCAAGTGGCGATTCTCCGGGCCGTGATCTGGCCGCAGAGATCATTTCCACAGTAGACGGTCGTAGTAGAGTACTGAGATAGCTAGTGGAATACTCGCGAATCCAATTCCAAATTGTAATTGCCGCTAGAATTTGACGGTCAGGCCGGCCGTCTTCCTTTCGGCAAGCCCCGAAGGGCTGAGGCTGCAGTCGAGACCGCGCACGGACCACCCGGCTCGGATGACGTTATGCCCAGCCGCATCGCCGTGGATACCTCGGCTGCACACCAAGCTCTCTCGCGACTCGAGAACACGCTGCTGCTTTCTCTCCAAAGCAGCGTCGGCTACACCGCTCAATGCACGATGTTATGAGATACTACCGATCGTGTTGCTCTCTGGCTGACCATCTGAGATGAACAGCTGCCTTGTGGGATGATCATATACGTGACCGCCACATAAGCTGATGCGGACGGAGTTGGCTTCTCCGTTTACCCGCTGTTCTTGCTTTGCTTGCTCGGCACGACTGCAATCGTGACTGACACGCAGGGAAGAAAAGAGAAAGCAGAAGCAGAATAGAGATAGCACAGGAGAATTGAGCTATAGGGAATAGCAACAATGGCTCAGGACAGGCTTCTCTACAAAGCGCGACTCGTGCGTTCCCCCCGCGTGGTACCTTCCTAACCGTCTCTCTATACAGCTACCTACTTACTTGCTGTTCATCTCTATCTACAAGCCTAACTCAGCCGATCTTTATCTGCCAATCTACACTTTTCATCATCCGATGTCCACCTACCCATCCAACCTGGCAGATCTGTGGACAACGCACGCTAACCTTCGTGGAACCTACAGGACGGCTTCGAGATCTTCTACACATTCGAGAGTGATAATAATGTCGACTGGAATGATAATAATGCCGACTGGAAGGCCGCCGCCCCGCAGAGCTCCGCGCTCCCTGCACTCTCCCACGCCGTGTCAGGCGCCCTCGGGGCCGCGGTGTCCAATCTCGCGACGTATCCGCTGAACCTGATCGCGACGCGGATGCAGTGTCAGAAGAAGAGGGATACGGATTCAAGAGACAGGAGGGAAGAAGAGGACGAGGAGGAATGCAGATATAAAGGCATCTTGGACGCCGCGCGCAAGATCTACGCCCGAGAAGGGCTGAGGGGGCTCTATACGGGCGTCGTGGCATCGACGGGGAAGGCGGTCGCGGACTCGTTTCTGTTCTTCCTTGCGTATGCGTTTCTGCGGCAGCGGAGACTCAACGCCAGATCTCGGGCGGCAGGGCAAGGGAGGAAGAAGACGACTCTCCCTGTGTTGGACGAGCTAGCCATCGGGGTCCTAGCGAGCGCGTTTGCAAGACTGCTCACGACCCCTCTGGCGAATATCACGACACGGAAGCAGACAGCTGCAATGTCATCGATGTCGACGAGGGAGATCGCATCCCGGATCCGTGCCGAAAAGGGACTGAAGGGGTTCTGGTCCGGATACACTGCGACCCTGATCCTGACGCTCAACCCGTCCATCACGTTCGCCCTCAACGAGCTGCTGAAATGTGTTCTGCTCCCTCGTGAGAAGCGTCAGAAGCCGTCTGCAGTGATAACCTTCCTCCTCGCGGCGATAAGCAAGGCCGCCGCGTCGTCGGTGACGTATCCGATCTCGCTGGCCAAGACGAGGATGCAGGCTAATGGCTCAACCCGCGAACCCCGAGACAAAGAGTCTCTTTCGTCTACCAGGAATTCCCGGGAAATCCGAAAGAAGATGATGAAAAAGCAAAAGAAAACGATCCTCACCACCCTCCTCACCATCGCCCGCACCGAGGGCTTGAGCGCCCTCTACGCCGGCCTCGGGGCCGAACTCCTCAAGTGCTTCTTCTCCCACGGCATCACGATGCTCACCAAGGACGCCGTCCACGCGCTCATCATCCAGACGTACTACGCCCTCCTCTCCCTGCTCAGACGGTACCCGGGTCCGAGTCTGCGTCCGAATCCAAGTCCGAGTCCGGAGGACCTCCTTGTGCAAATGCGCAAACAGGCGGAGGAGTTGGCTAAGACCGCAAACCACCTCCTTGAGGCCAGTGGTGCCAGCGGTGGTGAGAAGACTACCCCGAGTGGAGTGGCCGTAGCGGTGTACAGGACCTCCCCCTCCAGTGCCGGGCCCGCTGGCCCTGATAACGGGCACAGCGACTACGACGTCATGAACGAGGTCACCGACCTGGTGACCGACTACGTCGAGCGGATCGATGAGGCGGAGGAGCTGCGCAGTCTGTACCGGTGGTTGATCTGGGGGCGGGAGAAGTAATTATGAAGTATACTTATACATAAAGCCGTGTTCATTTTCTTTTCTTTTTCTGTACTTATCCACGATGTTATGTGTATGTTTACATGTTAAGCGTCATGTGTCATGTGTCATGCCATCAGAACGTGAACAGGCAAGCGAGATCGGAAATTGTTGGTTTTTTGGTTTGTTTTGTGCTTTAGTTTCTGTGGATGTATCTGTTTATTGAGTCTGACAGGTGATATCTGTGATGAGTTTAAATGTTGTCCTGACGTATTTAGATTACGCGTCCACTACTATCTCCCTATATGTTGACAAGAAGGATCAAATCATCTATATTCATATTCACTCTCCCGATGCCAGAACCTCGATCATCCGACCTGTCTTTTGTACAGTACAGTAGAACTGGGTGGGTGGTCCTAGACCATTCATCTACCCATTAGCCTGCAACAGGTCCGCCCACAGGATCAGGGATCTCATTAAATATCAGGATCAGGGATCTCATTAAATATGAATGCCCGAATCAGGCCGGAGACAATGTATGGCGTATGATCCCGTTAAGAAATATATAGCGATTTCTTTATAGGAAGTAGGAAGTAGTATGACTGCGGTGGAACCTATGATGATAATGAAGGTCAAAAAATTCCATTACAATAAATCTTTCTTATTAAGCGCCAACATCCACTTAAATGGATCAAATGATGACGCACAACTGACCGGCATTATTATTATTATTATTATTATTATCAGAACTTCCTTCCCACGTCATAATCATCCCGGAGCAAACAACATAACATACTGGACATACTGCAAACAACCTATTCATCTCCAGATATGTAAAATTAAACAGAGAAAACTCGTAAAGTTACTATGCACAGACCAGATTGAATAAGTATCGGACAAGAATGAATAGTACGGCGCGGTAAGGGAGAAAAAATTAAAATACACAAAATATATAGATGGAGAGATAGTGATAACAGCATCAAGATAAACAATAACAAACCTCCTGGGTCTTGTGTCCTGGATATGAACATAAACGCTAAATGCTCATCAATCAGTCACTAAATTAGATCAGATCGGATGCATGGTGTGGTATATAGCATAATATAACAGGTCATGATACAGTACATACATCCACTCAATAAAATCAAGCATGCCAAATGTCAACAGTTGCGAATTCGAGAAGATATATATATATATATATATGGACAGTATATAGTATATCAAAAGAAAAAAACCATATTGGGCAAACTATAGAAAACGAAAGAAATATGCTCTCAGCATTATAGCATAAAGTCATCAATACAGGCCGCCGGTCAAGTAAGATAAAGAAAACGGACGGAATAAAATAACAACATGGAAGCTTCATGCAGTCGATTCACAGTAACAAAGGGACCGCGAGGTCCATATGCCAATCTCTTTCATTTCAGTCTTTTGTCGTCTTTTGGTTCTGTCCTGTGTTCCCTGTCTCGCACAAACTGAGATCACATGCACTGTACACATACATTAAGGGTATGTGGCCGATCATAATCGAAGCAAAAGCAAAGCAAAGTCATGAACAGTCATGGTCATGATCTCGTTATCGTCATCATAAAACGTCGGTCATAGCATATCCAAACGACAATAGGGTATATTTATATATATCGACAGCGGTAATGACACATCCTCCTTACTATATTCTATACACTAGCAGTCCTCCTCATCTCACTCGGTTTCTGCGCGTACGCAATCAGCAGTCTGAATCCCGTGCCGCGCTTCTGACACTCGCGTAGAAGTTTCTTGTCGGCCCAGATACTCCGGTCGAGATCGCCGTCCGGGAGGACAGGGATCTCGTAGCAGCGGGTGTACCACCAGCGGCCGACCTTGGTGACGATCCTTGCGATGGACTCGTCGTTGGAGGATGACGGCGAATCAGAGAGCAAATCGCCCAAAGATAGGTTGCCATCGTCGGAAGGTGGTCTGCGTTGCGTTTTCTGCTCTGTCCGTGACATCTGCGGCGAGTGGTTGCCGGTGGCAGCGGAGTTGGAGGGGTTCGGAGAGGAAGAGTCCGATGATCCCACGATCGTCCCCGCAACTGGAAGGCGCACCATACAGCGGTGCAGATTGTCGAACCCGTATTTGCCGAGTAGTCGCTGTATGCTGTCGCTCGCCGGTTTGAGACTGATATTGGGATCCGCCAGATAGATCCTCTCTTTCAACATCCGCACGGCCTTCCTTGTCCGATTGCCCATGCCTACCAGGTCGACGTCGAGTATGCTCATCTCCAAGTAACCGCCCGGGCGCAGGACGCGCTTGCATTCGGAGATTATATTACTCTGCCCGGCTTCAGAGCAAGCAGCAGGAAAGCGAAGAATGCAGACGGTAAAGAACCCTTTCGGATAAGGAAATGGGCTTTCACTGCTGGGATGATGGGTGACGTGACAATTGTCAGGTGGCTTCCACGCGTCCGGGTGCGTCGATTCCGCTGGAAAAGTGCCGACGCTGAGATTATGCACAATCGCATTAGGGTAAGTCAATGCACAGTAGAACGACCAGTCATCATTCCCCAGCCCGTCAATAACTAGTATGCGCTCCTGATCCCCGGGATTGACGCGATTATGAGCAGGACTGAAGAGGACCCGTCCGAAGGAGAGCCAGCGGCTGGTCATCAGTGAACCTGACCGGAGGTTGGTCTGCGCGGTTGCCCCGTTACGATCACGCTCGGCAATGTCAAACATCATTGTATTTCGACGACGAGAGGCCTCAAAGCTTGTAGATGCCAAGGGTGAGGGTGATTGAGGGACAACCAAATGATCACCTGCGCCAGTCGAGATCGACGGGCTGTCCAGCTGTTCGAAGTCTTTGCTCTCCTTGCTTTTGTCACCGTGATCAGCATTCTGCTCACTGCATGATACCTGCGTAGTCAGAGTAATGGAAGAATGCAGAGCAGGTGCGATCCTCGAGCGACGAAGTCGGACAGAGCTGTCACTGGATCGAGCAGAGGCCGGAACAACAGTCTTCGAGGTGCTCTCAGTTGGGCTGGGCATTGCGGTAGTGTCAGCGTGTGCATTAAGCTCGGCTTGCAGAGTCTTGCTGGCCATGGTTGCCAGTCGAAACCGCTCTCCTGTACTGGACTCCCACGGAAACTGGGCATTCGTGGTCTCTGGAGATAAGTCGTCAATAAGATCGTTGTATTCATCCCAGAACTCATCATCAGTAGGCTGTGAACCGGGTTCCGGGTTGACCGCTGTTGCTGCTGCCGGGCCCAACTTCCCTTCTGAACTGCTCGGCCCTGGTACTTCTGCCTCTTTCACTGGAGAGAACCTCAGAAATTCGTCGTTGGAGTACGGGCCCGTAGGAAAGTTAAACACGTCACCGGGCGCAGGAGCGCTAAACGGCTTAGTATCGGGCTCCGACTGAAATGGTCTGCTGGGAAGAACATCAGTTTGCATAGCAAGCGGCGGACCGCTGGACGTATATTGCTGAACCCGCTCACTGTCTGCTGTAGAGGTCAATGAAGGCGCTTCATCACGAGTAAAAGGCCTGGAAAATGACTGCTGAGCCGGTCTGTGCTCTCTATCCGGTCTCGAAACTACCCGTGGAATCCGTCCAACAGACGCCAGTCTCGGACGTGGTGCCTGATTCTTCTCCTCCTGTTGAGCTGTTGAGGGTTCCTTGTTGAAGAATACTTTCGGGGACTGGCGTCTTTCTTTACTAAATTCGGCCTGCAGATCAGGAGGTGGTGGCAGGAGAATCGACTGGCCATGCTGTTTCTTGATCTTCAAGCCAGCAGGAATGTCCTCTGGCGATACCACCTGTTCTTCCTCAGTTGGTGGGGATTCCTCTATGTAGCGGAGGATATCTTCCAGCGAGTCGGACTCAGCGTCGATGAGAGCATAGTGGGCAACTTGGCGACTCCCCGGAACCACGGAAATCGTGGCATGTAGTTCAGGTGTTGGCGCTGTGGTAGGGGCTGGGGTTGGCTCCTTTCGCTCTGTATCGCGGCTCCTCTGGAAGAAATTCCACTTGGAACCCTTCTCTTGCTTAGGTAGTCCCTTGGTAGTGTTCCCATCTCGGAGGGCTCGTTCGTCTTTGGAAGCAGAAACTGCACTGTCAGTCCGAGACAAGGCAGTAAGGCTGGAACTGTAGTCTTGGCCTGACGGAGGCGACGTCGCAGGTTCAGTGTTGACAGATGTAGTTGATTTCATAGCATCTTTCTCGGACAGACTTCGGGGACTGTCGAAGGAACGTCGACTAACGAGGATTGGTTCCCGCTTTTGACCTTCCACCTGGGTAGCCAGGGGACGGTCACGCTCGGAGGGAGCTGACTCTGCTGACTGCCCAACGCGCCCTGCTGACGAAACAAGGGAATCCGTTGAATACCCAGCTTGATGCGGTCCTTTTGTATGACCTGTGAGGCTAGAAGCAGATGCCACGCTGACACCGCTAACACTCTGCTCGCTTTGAGTTCTGATGAGCTCCACGCCGTCCATTCCCCCACCGGGGATGATAACAGGTTCCAGACGGTCGAGTAGAAAATCATCCATATCCTGCTCCTGTCGACCGTTCCCGCCACTCTTGCTGCTGGAAATAGACCTGGACGTACTCCTGGTCGTGCTGGTGGACCTTCCTCTAACGCCGCTGTTACTGCTAATGCTTGTCCTTCGACCACGGTGCGCATACTTCCTGTAGCCCTCGTGACCTGTCCCTGCCGCTGGCCCTTTGCGCGTCGGCTTATCCGCTCTGCTAGAGTTGCTCCCATCAGGTTCAGTCTTCGACTTCTTGCTGAAAATACCAAATCGCCTGGTAGAGGTCTCCTTAGTTGTGTCTTTCTTCTCCTTCGTCTCCTTCGCCGGAGTTTTCGTGGACCGGGATCGGATGGGGAGCCCTGATGGGGTCACTGTGCGGGATGGTATCCGAGAATTCTTTGAGTTGGTTGAGTCAACTGATGCTGCAGCTGGTCCAACGGGATGTGGTTGCTGTCCACCGGCACCAGCGGCTTTCTCCGCTGACTCGCGCCGCTTGTGACCGGTCGTCTTCAAAACAGCCAGGTTACTCCGAATGACGGGTGACGGCTCCAGCTCTAGTTTATCCGTGCCATCTCGACTTGGTCTCGACGGGGGTGTGACGGGGGGTACTGGAGGGGTGGCCGTTGTCTCCTTAGGAGATCGACGATCGAAGACGCGTAGTTCCGCCTCCTCAACTTTGCGATCTTCCTCTCGTCGCTTACTTTCGTCGTCACCCTCCTTCCGACTCGGCGGTTTGAATTTCATAGACGATTTGCGCGGTGGAGGGCTCCATGGTGGTGCAGGACTCTTTCCAGACCTTCCAACGCCCGCCGTTCCTGCCTGCTCGGCCTTCCCAGTTAGGCCAGAAGACAAGCTTCGAGCTGCCGTCGTATCGGGGGCCTGTGACTTGATGCCTCTCGTCTCGATCCGTTCCTCTTGTGGGCTGGCCGCCACAGGGCGGGAAGGCATCGGTGGTCGAACATGGATAGGACTTTGTTGCCTCAAATGATGGCCAACCTTCGTTGGGTGGACGATGCCTAGGGAATATGATGACATGGAAGTTGGTGTGGATTCCCTGCTCCAAATACCAGGGGACTCTGAGTATCTCGTTGAAGGACTGCTTGCAGAGGCAAAATGGGGAGCGGGTGGAGGTAGGTTGTGTGTATTGAGGGCGGTCGAAAGGCGAGCGAGCTCCTTCGGGATACGGTGCGTTGATGATTCCCCTTCTTGGCTTCGAGTTTTTGGTTCCGGCAAGCGTGAAGGAAGTGTTGGCGCAATATCCTCTGATTGAGATGGGAGTTCTGGCGTTTTCGAAGCGGTATCAAGATATAAATCGGGCTGGGCGTGTGAGGGGGTGGGGCCGACGCTGGAAGATCCTGACTGGGTTTTATTCCGCTGAACTTGTTGCCCGATAATTGGAGCTTTCCTACGAAGAACGTTCCGTGGCCGGTCTCTGGAGACACCGAGTTTGTTGGTACTCGTAGTCACTGACGTTGTCTGAACAGCGGAGGGTTGCATAAATGGACCTGTCCTCGAAGGAGCGGCCGTTGATGAAGGAAACCTCTGTGGACGAGAAGACGAGAAGCTCCCAATGGGCCGGGGAAGCAAGGAAGGACGGGAATCATTACCGGATGCTGAGTTTGGCGTCTTCGAATGTTGCCCCATCTCCTGACGGTGCTCTTCCGAGTCCGACACAGACGATTCCCCTCTGGTCTTTGTCGATGTATTTGTTGGCCTCGCGATAAGCGATCGCGGAATCCGGGGAAGGGACGTGCTGCCGATGATCGTCCGCCCAGGCGCCCTTATGGATCGTGCATCTTGAGGTTGAGGTATGAATTCCTTCGGTGTCAATACTCGACCCCCGTCGGACCTGTACGACGACATGGTGTGACCCTGGGTCGAAACTCCGGCTCCAGGCCAGAGGAAGAGCTATGCAGAGACGAATTTGACAAAACAAAGATCAAAATCATCACTGTTCAAAGATGGTAGCTCGTGGGGACGGGAGGCGAAAATCTGTGGTGGGGAGTTCTCTGTAAGCACTCAATTCAAGCCGCGACGTCGCCACAAGCCATAGAGAGCCCACTTACATCTCACAGCATCCATTTATGTGCTTTTCACGAACGGACCAAATTACATAGAGTACATGGACGGATAAAATTCATCCCGAAACGAGAGTGATATATAGACAAAGAGACGGGCCAAGCAGGGTTATATTGCAATATATCATATGAGCAACATACGGGGAGCACGAGCAACAGGATATATACTATAGATCCTTAACAGGAAAAGCCCCGTCTCCGCTGTGGCACGTCGAGGCCGAGGCTGGGGAGATGCACAGAGAACGCTGGATACATCTGCGGGCTGAAAGTCATTGGGTCGAGAGACCATATGCAGCTACTCCGCCACAGCCCAAGATGGAGCGTCTGCTGTCTGCGGTGGCTAAAACACAGGAGAAGCCGGGGCGACGAGGACCACGTCACTCCAACGGGCAACCAGGGCAGAGAGCAAGAGTATGGCAATCTGACCGAACGAGCGGAGAATTCTCCCGAGAAGGACGCCAGACAGACGCTGGAACGCAGCGGTCATCGGGCGCTTTAAGAGCATCCCGGGTCTGGGTCAGGGCCGACCCGACCCTTCAGCAGGGAGGGCCGTCAGCATCAGCCCATTGCGAGTGCGAGGCAGGCCTCTGGCGCCTCTTGCACGATGGACGGTGGGAAGAGGTGGTGACCGGGATCGCAATTGGTGACGATGCCGTTGTCGACGAGACGAGCGATCAAGATCCGGGCGCCCGGCGCGGGGCGACCCTACCGAGCCCTGGAGAGCGCTGCATCGCGGGGCCACGGTTTCGTTCACACAGACCCATCATGTTCCTTGGACAGAGCAGCCGGATGTTTTTCCCCTGCTGTGACGGGTCTCCTGTCTCTGAGGGCAACCGAAAGTCGTCGGGGAAGCTGACAGCGATAGTGGCGGAGGAGCGCTGAGAGCTCCGTGCACCGTTGGTCCCGATGCTAGGGGATCCATCATCGGCGATCAGATCCAGGCGCGTTGCACGGGGCATCCTGCGGGCGTCTGCCATGCGAGCTGATGGGCATGACAGGCGCCGGTGCGATCACTGGACCCGTGCCTGCTGCCTCTCGAGTCTCCCCTATCCTCGTCCGACGGCGACGACGACGAGATCTCTCGCACACTTTGAGACAGAGGCAGATGCTACGAGATGGATATGTCACGATGTTTGTGATACGGGGTACCTGCTCATCTCAATTCAAGGCTTCGCTGATGCGAGAGTAGCAGGAGCATAAACGGCCTACGAGATGCAGAATATACAAGCTTCTGGAGCATACAAAAAAAAGGATAAAAGGAAACGAAAAAAGGGGGGAAACGCTTTGGCCACGTCGTTCAACAGTCGGCTCGAATAGCCGCACCGTTGCTTTGCTGGCGTCCGTCAGTGAGGCATGGAGGAGCAAAAATCGCCACCGAGTAGCAGTCTGCGTCTGGCACACAATTGCTCACTTCTTACCCCACCCGGTCTGGATATCAACAGGATACCCGCACGATCAACCGCCAGATCCACCATGCGCCTGTCAAAATCATGGAGCACTTAACGCGCGATCCTTCCTTCCTCGATACGTCTGATGTCTCAGTTAAGGTAGACGCCGTGCGACAGCAGCGGCAGGATCCATATGCTGTCATTCGCCTCGTGCCAGCCAGTCTCCTCTACCAGAGGGATATACACACCCTGATTCGACACCGACGTACGCTCGTCAGTTTCAAGGGTCACTGGGGTTTATGCGTTCGTCTTCTGCGCGCGGTGATTCTGGACGGCCCACAAAACTACAGTAAAGAATCCTCGTTATACTTTAGGATTTGACACCGGGGAATAGTGAGTAGCAAGAACCGTACCTCACTGGCCATTCATGGGCCTTGATGCGATCGATATGCGCTGCTAAGTCCGTGGTCCCTGCTTTGATGGGGCACACACCAACGACTGCGGGGCACATCCGCCAGGCAACGTCTTTTTACTGTAGTTAACACCTGGGTATCCCCTCGCACCAGGGCCGATTAGAGACGAGATTCGCCAGCCATGCCGATCTTAGACTTTGCCCTGTCCCGTCAAGAGTCTTATTCATGTGGGGACGGCGGTAGATCAATAATATGGAACATCCAGGCCCTGAGCCTCGAGGAAGGGAAGAAAGTCAACCAAGTTTAGCGAGAAGCCTCGTGTGCAATCATCTGTCGCACATATCATCATCGTCAAAAATCATGGCTTGACTACAGTACAGTACTTCCGTAGTACTGGGCCAGTCGACAATCCAGCGGTGGCTGGGTCGCTGCGCTGCACCCTGCAGGTACGAAGGCCCGGCCTGCCTGCTGGCCCTGCCAACGTGCATGAAGCCGGCGATATGTATGCATCATTCAGCTGACTTGGTAACACGATCCAGCTCATGCGGACACCCGCGATGGAGCGAAAAACGACTTTTGCTCTTATTGTTTCTTTCCTTTTAGCTGTTGTTTTTGCCACTGTCATATCGGTCAAGACTCCTCCAACACAGAGAATTAAATTAGTTCGTCTCAAGTTCCAGTTTTTGGCATCTGCCCATGCACCCGCCCGGGCGATGATGCGGGTCCGGAGCGGCGGGTGGAGGTCGAGCGGAGTGTCGGGGCGGACCAGCCCGTTGGTCCCGTTCGTGGCTCTTGCCAGTAGTCCTGTGGCTATGCATACCCAGTCCATAATGGGGTCACCTTTACAGGTAGATATATATGATGCTATATCTATATGGAGATACGGAAGCTTTCGCGGCATGTGTTGCGATTCCAGATTACTGCGTACTCACGATTGAGGAAGAAAAAATAATAATGAAATGGCATCTAAATAGATACATGCATGACATAAAATAACATGTCCGAGGAAAGATCTCTCGTGCTCCTTGTTGACGACATAGTCTCGTCTTGTACATATCTCTCTTTCTGGAAGCCCCTGTCTTCCAGCAAAAAGAAAGCATAGGACCGCACGATTTCTCGGGTTATGATCGAATAGATCTGTCTTCTAGCACAGCCTCGTAGCGGAGTTTTCCCTATGTTGAGGTCGGAAGAAACAGAATAAGAAGCTCGAGAATCGGGATTAACAAAACAAAAACCCTGAATTTGATTCCCTAAATAACATCCCGCCGCAAACGCCCGTACCAGTAACAAACGAACATTTCACAGAAATAGCAGAGGTTTTATATGAGACGGAAGAAGAAAAAAAAGATAGAACATGAGATTGTTGATAAGATTAACCCGTTCCGAACCGCTTCTTTCTGGCTTCGGCCGCAGCGGCATCCTTCTCGTTGAAGACCGGCTTGCCATTATTATTATTACCGCCGCCGCTGCTGCGGTTCCGGTTCCCACTTCCACCCGGACCACGGCGTCTGTTCCTGTTCCTTCCGCCAAAGCTGCGTCGCTTCCCGCCTCGTCCGCCATCCTCGTTGTCGCCGCGGCCCCTCTTGCGCGGGCGCTCGGACGGCAGCGCCTCGTCCAGGCCCTTGACGCCGACACCCAGGTTCCCGTCGGGGGTCGTCCCGAAGCGCTTGGCCCTCTGGAGCGCCTTCTCCGCTTCTTCGAGGGCTCTCTTGTCCTCCTCCGAGATCCCAAACTTCTCAGCGCGGGCCCTGCGCTTCTTCAGCTCCTCCTCCAGTTCGGTGGCCTTGAGGCCGAGTCTGAAGTCGTTCGTGGACTTCTTCTCTGCATTTTCAGCGGGTTTCTTCTTCTCCTCCTCCTTCGCGGCCGCAGTAGTCTCGTCGGTCTTTCCGGCCGTGGGCGCCTCGGGCGCACCCGTAGGAGCGGCTCCCTTGGCTTCGACGTGCAGGTCGTCCGTCTTGGAGGGGGCGATGTCGGGTTTCTGGTTGGGAACGGCCTGAGGGTTGGGAACCTCGCCCTTGCCGCCGGCCGCGACCGCGGCGGCGCCGGCTTCGGTGGATGGCTTCACCTCCTCGTCGTCCCAGTCGATAACGTCGTCCGCCGCATCGGCCTTGGTGGCAGGAGCTGCTGCTGGCGTTGCCGTGGCCGGGGCGGGCTTTGACTGCTTGGCGTCGTCCTCCTGGAGGCGCGCGACGAGCTCGGCCTTTTTGCCATTATGCGGGAGGGAGCGAGATTTGAGGATCTCGACCAGCTCGGCGACCGTCTTCTTGTTGTAGTCGGTGGCCATTTTGCTTCAAAAACGGGAGAAGGAGGTCAGAATGTAGTGCTGTCAGGCGAGGAGGAAGAGCGGTGAATCGCGAAAGGTCGGTGTCAGTCGTGGAGAGTTCGCAGGCGCCGTAGGATGGAAGGGGGTTTCTGGGGATCAGATCGAGGCAGGGCGCATGATGTGTGCGATTTATGGACCAAGTGCAGAGGACGAGAAAGAAAGGAAATGGGGGGACAATGGAAGTGGATGAGGGTGAAAGGACAATAGAGCTGTTCAAAGGCGCGTTGGATCCCCCCGGTGAGCGCGACGCCAGCGCGCGAAGTTTGCCTGTTGTCCGCAGGAGGCTGGGCGGTCACGTGAAAGTATATCTGCTTAGTCAGCACAGGATGGCTCCGGAGGTTGAATCCGCCAACACATACCTGCTGCCAAAACACCAGTGACTTACCTACAGGGGATCGATGTACTTGCTATCCTGGGATTGAGAATGCAGCCCCCATTTTTTTTATTGTTATCTGCTCAAATAAATGTGGGTTCTTCACGGATTGCACCATAGGCACTAACTCTCATACATCAGTCTACAAAGTCCTCTTGTGATTACTACCATACAGATCAATTAATCGCTTGCCGGCTTCCATAGCGTCGATGGCACTAACTACCTGCTAACACGGTCCAAGACATCAGCTCCGAGATGAGACAGACAATGCTCAGATGCGCTCCCAGCCCCCCGCAGCCAAGGCCTACCCACCGCTATATCAGGTCATCAGAAACCGAGTAACCAGACCCTCGGGCCAGGCAGTCACCATCTTTCTGAAATCCCAAACATAAACTAAGATTAGGTATCTAAGCTACCGCCTAGTGGACGGAGCACGCCGTAGCAGTAGCAGCAGCAGGCAATTGACGTCATGTCGGTAGGTGGCGTCCTGGTCCACTGCAGCTGCCATGTCATGTTCTCTTTTCCTGGGGAACAGACCACGGGGGCTCAGCTGGGCATGTATCGCCTGGCGGCCTGGGCTTCTTCCAACAGCACGTCTCAGTTAGGCCGTTGATCGCATTACCGCCCGCTTCTAAAGACAGCCTCCAGCGCTCCCTTCGGCCTCTCCGACAGCTGTTGGGACCATGACCCAACGGACTGGCGCTCTATCTACTCTGACGTGGCAGGAGGCAGAAGCGCCCGGGTGTGGCGGTGCTGCATGCGCGACGCCACAGATGGCTCCTCCGACAGCAGGTCGGGCGCCCCGGCGCCCGTACAGTATGTTGATCTGATCATGTGACTTTATATAGTCACCGCAGCCTCGGCAGAGGTGGTATTCATTCATTCGGATCAAGATAGGTTTGTGAATTCACAGCCTTTGTGAAAGGTATGAGTCTTCGAGCAGTCACTGCTGAAACTTCTATTTACTGCGGTTTTCCACCGGGGCAGAAGTTCATCCCCGCTCTCCTCAGCCTTCATGACTCCAAAAGTAGGCAACTTTATAGTTCTCGTAAACAACATGGCATTGCTCATATTATATGCCTTGGCTTATTAGGTAGCTTATATTGGACTGTCAAATTGCAGCGGAGTTCATTGCGTTTTCACTCCAGCGTCCAAAAAATAAGCGGGCCTTCCTAGTTCCATTTACGGAATCCTGTCACTTGGAATCTTCTAATCCATATTCTTATGATGAGAGACTATGTGCCTTGTATACTGGTATATATCTCCTCTGAGAAACAAAAGTTCGGCAAACTCTCCGTGAATGCGATGGTCTGTCTCTACTTTGTCTTCCTTAGATGCTCCAAGTACATACAGTAGTAACAACCTGATCTCAAAGCCTCCTGGAGCCGCAGTGTGGAAAGGAGCAATGCAGAGAGTAAAGAAATCGAGTCAATTCCAGAATTGAATAGTGCCAAAATCATGGCTGAAAAAATTCCTCGAGGAAAGAGTTCCTGCTCTTGTACTGTACTTGCTGGAGGCCAAACAGAACCTGATGAACCAGCAGAATGGTATGTTCTGATATAAGATGTGTTTTTGCATGTTCATGGCGGTATCTAACACTCGACAGGCTCTTTGTCGTCTGTTCGTGACATGGTTAGACCATTTAACTTCTGTTTCGCAAAGTCTATTGACAAACTCCTGTCCTCTACTGGATGAGGTTGCCAATAGAGGACTGTTATCTGCAATTCGACATCTCTTGATTGCTTCCCTTCTTTGCCGGGCGACGGAGAAATCTGAAGATCCTCTAGCTTGTCGCTTATTTATATATTATATTTTTCATCACTAATTTATCTATTGGTAATACAGCCTATGGATCAGCGATATTTGGCACTGAAAGACGGAATCCATGCGGACTCTCCAGCCGTCACTGCTCTCTCCCCCACTCCTGCGGCTGCACGTGTATCAGTTTGTTGCCCGCCTATTCGGCAATTGCCTTGATGTTTCGTTTCCCTCAATTGGTTGGCAAAAACAATAAATGAAAGAGCGACAAACCCACAAGATCCTGACTTTGTGATCAAGGGAGAATTGCAATGGCCCTTTGAACAAGCGGTCCTTGCCAACATGAAGGGGATTTGGAGACTACTTATAGACTTCCCGACCAGGAAAATCCTATTGCAGGCACAGTATGTGCCGTTCTTCTCACTCTCTCGTATATTTGGATCTCTAATATGACCAAACCCATGAGGTCAACAGGGAGGACGAGCCAGTGGTGAGCATGCACCTCTACACCGTGCTGGCAACGAGAAGCACACAGTTATGAAACCAGGACAAGCTGTCGTTCACGCTCTATTATAATAGAATATATTGGATTACACTCTTCTGCAGGGACTGTGTACAATAATAGGTGTGTCGTTTGTTAGGTTTGTTCGCCTCCCTGAAGAGACTAAGGTAAGCAAAACTCTCATTCCGGAAGCAGTCAAGAAAGAAAGAGCCTTCAGATCCAAACATTTAAAGCTTAGCAGGGCTGCCAGAGTCAACTCCCTAATATGACTTTGTGAATTTTCAGGATCCAAAGCAAAGTGGGAATCCACTGGGAAGAGTTTCCCAAGAGCTCTCTTTCCGGCTGCACTGTCTAGTAGAATTCCAGCGAAGCTGTCCAACAATCCAAAAGTTGTTGCAGCCAGAGAGCGCTGTCAGGCATTGGCAGCTGGTGCAGCAGAGCTAGTGAGGCGTGATAATGCAGATCGCAAAGCAAATTCTAACTGTCTCAAGCCGCTGAGATAGCGATCGAGCTCCTCCAAGGAGGGTCCAGTGATCAGCTCAAATTCGAGGTCCACAGATGAATGGTAACAATCCATAGTAACAATCTAACAGAAATTTCTAATAATATGGCAATAGGACTGCTGTAGGTGCAATTACTTGAGGATCTCAATCCCTTTTATTCTTCTCAGACATGGCTGACGATGAATATGAGTTCACAAAGGTCACTGCTGAATCCTCCCCAATTGCTATATGCCATACCCTTTCATTCAAAGTTGATTCCTGTGCAGAGCGTAGATTCTCCAAGACAACAAACAACAGCTAGGGCAGGTAGACCAGCGTAACAGCCAATGACTCCACCCACCTGGAGGAAAGCTCTATCCTGGCATACGACCGTCGCAAATGGAAGTTACTAGGGATATAGTAGATATATGTCTAGATACAGCAGTGAGGCAGTTTCTTATGGGCAAGCTAATTAGGTACTAGCTCTTACATTGTTGTATTAGATCTTGCTGTCAGTTTTTCAAGGCCTTACAATGTCTCACGGATCATTCCTGAAGGCCGGAAAACGTACGAAATCTTTGTTCAACGCCGGCAACAGGGTGATACAGATGTTTTCCTTGGTGCTGATGCTGAGTTGGAATTGTCAAAGAATGAACTCGTGGGTTCACTGTTCCTAACTATTTCACAACCAGTTCTTGCAAGCAGCAGAGAACCTGCCGCGCTCTACAGGCAGATCCACAGATGATAAGAATGTTCGGGAAACTTTAGAGAAGGCCACAAAATTAGTGGATCGGAACTAAAAGCTCGCCAGTAACACCAGAGGGCACTATGTCCATGACGAAGAAAATTCTGCGCTTGAGAATGCATTGACAGTAATATTCTTCCTGTGGAGGATTGGGGTACGGGGTTCCGTTTGCTGCTACGTTTCTCCGTCCCAAAATCAAGACATCCTTGACGAAGGCATATCGTGGTACCTTCTCATTGAATACGAACGATGGACCTTACACAAAAACTTATGTCACAAAGCCTTCAAATTTCAATTTGTGCTCCTTCCGGTCATTAAATAAATATGAAGGGACTCATCCAGACTATCGTTGCAGTCGTTTTTAGACACGACCATTATTGGAGGAAGATTGAACCTCATACTTGTCCCCTGCATATCTGCCAGCGAAGACATCTGCAGCGAGCCCTAAGTCCTTCCACAATATCACAGCTCCTGCTAACCAAACCAGAGCAAGTCATGAATAGATCTGACTCTTCTGCAAGATTGCCTTGAATCTAGCCCCTGCCGATCATCAGTCCAGATCTATCGGAACCGCTACGATTGCGGTTTGAGACCAGTCTCTCAATCGTCGTGTCATGTACCCTATCTACAAAGATGAAACTCCGAACTCCTAGAGGCTTTTGCAGACTATACACTTTAGTATGAAAGTCCAGAACAAATGAGCACCAACGTTATCCAGCGAAGGCAGACCAGCGCATGAATTGACGCCACCTGGATTCGTACCAGCGTGGGGTGAAGGGAAGGGGGAGGGGAGGCAAGCAAGATCCGGTAAAAATACACTCTTGATATCATAAATACAAGACGACCATCAGATTTCTGACGTCGTTGATTGAAGCAGTATCAAGGTGCTCAGAACTAGTAGCTATACGATCAAAAAACGATTTTGGATAATATCTACATACAAGGCATATAGGGAATACGAGTGTACTGTTCTATGAGACTATGCTAGAGAGTTTTCCTAAACAACTTTAACTGCTGCTAAATTGATAAATGTATTTTCCGCGCGTAAATATTGGACATAGCATATTAAATTCCAAAAACCACGCCAGACGACAATCTCAGGAGACCTTACTGCTAAACCTATTTGAAACGATAATGGGGTCAACCCCGACCCGTTCAGCTTCCTTATTCAAAGCTTCAATCTCCGCCTCAACATACGGAATACCCGTTTTCAACCTTTCCTCATGCGTCAATTGCTCGATCTCCCCAGGGTAATAGATCCGATCGACTCCAGCCGCCTTGTCCGAGTCAACGACCCGTCTGTAGAGATAGTCCATCCGCTCCTTGAACTCCTCCAGGCTCATAAACAGGTCCGGTTTCAGAGCGATAAGGAAATGCCCCACGTCCGCCGGCCGGGACGGATCGTAGGGATTGGCAACATGTCCCGCGAACGCGGAGCCGGACAGCACGCCGGAGAAGACATCCATCATAATGGCCAACGCGGAGCCCTTTGGTCCTCCCATCGGGAGCATGACGCCCTCAAGCGCCTTGTTGGGGTCGTCTGTCGGCCGCCCTTCGCCGTCGAGAGCCCAGTCCGTCGGAATCTTCTCGCCGCGTCGAGCGGCCTTGTATATCTTCCCCCTTGCGGCAACGGAGGGCGCCATGTCGAGAATGAACGGCCTTTCCTTGCCCGCCGGCGCACCGCACGCGATGGGCGATACGCCCATCAGTTTCGAGCGTCCGCCCCAGACGGGTAGCGCGGGGGACGAGTTGGTGAAGACGAGACTCATCATGCCCGCGTCCAGAGCTTGCTGGACCACCCACGCAGACATGCCGAAGTGGTTCGAGTGCTTCACGGAGACCATCCCGATGCCGAATTCCTTGGCCATCTCGATCGCGCGGGCCATGCCCATGTGCGCTGCGACGAACCCGAACCCGTTCTTCCCGTCCACCTGTGCGACGACAGGAGTGACCTGGTGCAGAGTCGGCGATGCCTTCGCGTCTAGGACGCCCTTGCGTATTCGTTCCATGTAGGATGGGATGCGGTTGACGCCGTGGGTGTCGACGCCGCGCAGGTCGGCCAGGACCAAGCAGTCGGCGACGATGGCGGCGTTCTCCGGTGGCACGCCGTTGCCGATCAATACGGATTGCACGAATTTCCTCGCATTTTCAGCGGTGACGTATAGTTTTTCTTTCTGCGTTTCCATTGCTATGAAGGGGGGCGCTTGACTTGTCGATGATTGAAAGTGATGATATATGCTAAGTAAGCATATGACTCGGATCTCTGTTTGAGGTTATCGTGTGAGCAGAGACACAACTACTACAGGAATGTCTTACCAGAGATTAAATTCCACTTTGTTCTCATCCATATACCAATATTTATATATCAATGGTAGATCGTCGCAGTGGTTGTTCGGCATGTGCCCGAACACGCCGGGGCGGTTCCGTCCCGACCCCGACATCCTTCGGACATTCCCCGCAGTTCACTTGAACAAACCTATTACATACCATCTATGGAATTTATCAGGATCCACCATCCATTGGTCCCCGACCTTATACTCTGGACTTTCTTTTCTTCCTTTTGTAACACGAGTCTCTGCAGGAAATCCCCATTCACGAACATGCTACATGTGGTGATGGCTAGAACCTACTTGTATAGGCAGAAGATTATTTCAAATGACTTACGTTTAATTATATATCTTACTTCAGTTATCTGCATTGATGATGTCCATTCATCCAATAGTCACGTTTACATAATCAAGTCATTTTGTTAAAAATGTATATCAAGTGCACTTTAGTGTGCTTTTTATTTTTTTAGATTGTCATACAGCTAGGTAAACAAGAAGTCAGATAGAGATGCTGGGACTACATGGAGGCATTCGATAAAATATTCATCACAGAGGAGATTTCGTAAATTGGACGACGATGCGACGAGGTGTTTCCCCGAAGACTCGATGGCCTAGATAAGTCCTGAAAATTAGGGTTTTTTTTTAAAGCGAACCTTCGCTCGCAGCCAGTCGGGAGGGGGCCAGTCGGAGAATATCTTGTCCTTCCATCTATGTTCTTGTATGTACTGTACATATAGTAGCTGACTGTCTCTGATAGAGGAATTTTGATCCTGATATGTTAAAGTAACGTGCCTCTACGGCGCAGTCGTTTTCCGATCCAATATACGGAGTAGTCGTTCGGGATTACGCCGCTATTATTATCGCTATTATAAGGGTTTATTTAAAATAAGAGCCCAAACAGGGACACGCGGGGTATCTCTGCGCGGAAGGGGCCGTATCTTTTACATAGGCCGGGATGTTTCATATTTAGCATGGTTTAAACAGAGAAACCCCCACAATAATGGGAACCACAAAACAGTCCTTACTGTATCAGGTCAGAAGAAATATCAAGATTGTTGTTGCCAGGAGAGTCTCCATCACAATGTGCGACACCGGCGTTTTAGTTTTTCGCTTCCTAAAAGTATGATTATAATTAGGCTAAGTGCTTGCGAGGTACGTAGGACAGAACGCGTCATAATAGAATCCGTTAGCCAGGTTCCAGGCTAAGGATAATTTAATTCCAACATGGTCCAAGTTTCGAGGGTCTCGAACCCGATACAGTCTAGTAGTGCGTTATAGATATAAGCGTTCCAAACTCGCCTAAGTTCTTGTTGATACATCTGCGAAGTAAGGAGTAAAAACCTGGGGTCGTTTCAGACCCGCCGTTGAAACAGCTATCGTTCAGACCCATGTCTGTTCTGTACGAAGTACTTCGGATGCGGACTCCGTGCTCCGTGTTTATATCTTGCACCTAGTAAGACACTAAACTATAGCTGATCGCGGTTAGGCAGGCTGAATTTTTGCGCTTTATCTTAACGTAAAATCGAGCTTTCAGGAGCGGAGCCCCGCACCATTGGATCTAGGGATCATAGACACGTTTTCTAAAGTCGCGAACCAATGGCCAGTGCATACTATTATTACTGGATTCTCGTTGGGCGTTTCGTCTCAACAGCCGCAATCCATTGAATGCAGCACTCAGTTTGAGGTACATAGAGAGAACGTCATTTCTACTCCCCCTTCCCCCCCCCCCCCCCCCCCCCCCACCCAAATGTTCCCATATGCTCAAAACTCTGAAGCAAAAATATGCGACCCATCGATAATCTCAAACGCTTCCGAATGAACTCTCTCAATAGTGAAACAAAATATCGGCAAAGAAAAACAAAACTTCAACCCGATCCAAAAGAATTGTCTCCCCCTCTTTTCAACAGGGGAAAGGGGGGTTTCAAGTCCAGAACTGCTCAACCATAGAACCAGTATTCCGCAGCGTAATCGATCTCGAAACTCGGGGCTTGGCCCTCGCACGTAGCGGGAGGCGACCCGCCGGCCGTTACGACACGATATATTTCCTTTTGCAAATGTAGATTGTTAGCCTGTCGTTCTTAACGCCGTCATTGTAGAAACAAGATCTAGATCTCACGGGTGCTCACCTTTATTCCCACTCCGTCCTTGGATTCGAGTTTCAGCCAAGCGACATTCGCACTCTGCTCATTGTTCGGGGCACCTGATGACGGCGCAGGAGCAGGCACACTCGCGTTTTTGACCGCTACAACCCAATCACTGTATCCTCCTAACCTCAGGTCGAAGAAAGGCGTTGTCGGATCGGTGAAATAGTGCTGTCCCAGGACAAGGCCTCCGTTCGTGGATGAGGAAGGTCGACCAAACGTTATTGCCGCGTAGACTACCGCGTCAACGGGCAATCGCACAAGAACCGGTGCAACCTGGTTGAGGATGTTCGGATAATTGGTTGCAAGACACGACGCGTCGAAGAGAGTGGCAACTGCACCAATGGCAGTGGGAACAGTGGAGACTTTGGAAGATGAGCACGTATAGTTCTGAGTGCCACGGCCTAGGGCAACGTGTTTCAACTTCAGCCCTTGGGATGGAGCTGGGAGCTGGGGGCTTGAGTCCTGCAGCGGAGGAGCAGCCTCGGCGACAGAGCAATTTTCGAATCGAATGCCATCAAGAGCGAGGGCGCTATAAACAAGAGCCACAGTTGTGTCTGTGACGTCCCTATTTACGGGAAGGCCGCTGGCTGCTTGGAAAAGAATTGCAAAGAAGAGTATATACATTTTTGTATACATCAAGGGCGAAGGTAATATGGTATAAATTTGTTTGCTACTGTGCAAAAGGCTGCAAGGAAGACGTAATAAGACTTTAGAAAGTATGTAAGAAACCTGAATGATATCAAGAATGACTGAAATAAGATAGGAAAGATGAAGAGCTGAAGACTGGAGAACGAAGGGGATAAACTGAGATACAGAAGCTGGGCATTTGCTCCCTTTATATCAAACAGTCATGGAGAGCTTCCCCGGTTCGCCGTATCCTCCTAAGGTCTATGAGGTCTGATAGTACCAGGAGTACCAACAACCCCGGTTTCACTCTGACAGGGTAAAGAGACCTGGGTCGGTACGGCTGAACGCATCAGAACACCCCTTAATGCGCTAGTCAAAGTGTTCTGGGGGTCCTCCGGCTTGTCGAGAACGTGGCGCAGCCTTATGTTGTCTAGATGGAGTGCTAAAGGAAGGCTTCGCAGCTTGGTCTAGTGGTCATGATTTCTGCTTGCCATCAACGCCAGTTGATAAGCGCGGGACACCGCCGCCAAGTCAATGTTGTCCAGAAGACAGTACTCCGTACTTAGTGATGATGTGTTATCCAAAGATTCAGGAACAAAAACTCCAAAGTCATGTCCTAAGACTTGAATTGACAGCTTGAGAAATATAACAGATGTTAATTTGGTTGCAAATACAAGCAAGCGCAGCACATATCACAACCAAGGAGACCAGGCGATGCCACCAACTCTGAGCTGCCAGAGCATCATGGAATAAGGCACCAAAGCTAAGCAGCATCTTTCCCCTCTGCTTGAAAAAGACCTGGAATACAGGAGCATTACCAACGTAGAGAAATTGAAGGCTGAATAGAAGTGGCTGTATAAGCAGAGAGAGATGATTTGCTTCCTACACGCCGCATCGAACGTGAAGAGCCACTTGAAGAACGTGGCCCGGTTGAAGCGGCCATCGTCTGCTAAGGGCAAGTAATAGATCAATGGAGCACATTCCGATTGGAAAACAAAAGCAGAATCATGACAGATCTAAGAGAGAAGGCCATTGTTAGCCGCGCCAACTGTACGCCAGTTGCCAAACGCTGCGGCGCAGCACGTGTCCCGGGCGGCTAACTTGCAGAAGGGCTGGGTTGGATGGGGGTCGCGACCCAAGACCAAACAGCTAATGCATGACGGATTCCGTGCTTCGAGGCAAAGCATTTAGCACGGGACTGGGCCCTGAATATATCTCCAGAGCTGACTTGCACATTTCCCCTGGTGGAAAAGCGCGATGAGACTCGTGGACGTGTGAGGGTGAGTGCTGTCCTTGTGGGAAAAGACAACCCCAGCGCTCGCAGGCAGCGCAGACCATGATTACTGATTCAAAATAAACAACAAAATAGAAAGGAAGTGTCCTCATGAGGACTAAACATAAGCCACGCTCAGGCATGGAAGAGCAGATGCTTCGTCGTCAGGCTCATCTGTCATCATGCGGATGTCCATCACGTGAGAGGTTGTGCTTACTTAACATTAGATCACGTGACTCTGTGAGACATGCTTAGTCATATTTGAGGCTCCTCCGGTTTGCCTCCGCGACAGACTTCGCAGCTCAACTCTCCATCCCGGTCGTCGACGCTCTCGACGCTCATCTATCGTCCCATTGCCATCGTTGCGGTTCTCAATCCGGATGTAGCTTTTGCGACTGCTTTGCCCGGATTCAGCGTTGCCCAGCGTGTCTCAGTATTCCCATAGCCGCCATCATGTCTGACGGTAGGTCCCCTTCATCTTCTGCATACCGACATCCTGCACAGTCGCTGACTCCCTTCGCAGCCGAATTCGAAGAGGTCAGACGGCTGCAGGCCGAGCGGAACGCTGCTGCAGCGGCAAAGAAAGGTTCAAAGACCTTCGATCCGTCCAACCAGCGAACTGACGTCTCGACCAAGGCTCCCCTGACTGAGGCTTTCGACACGCAACTCTATGATCGAAATGGCGCGAACAAATACGAGGGCTATAATACCTCAATTCCGGTCGACGGTGAGGATGAGGACATGCCCGATGCTGATGAGGGCCATCGGCTTGTCGGGCAATACACGGCAACCGCGGACCAGATAAATGAGCTTGCTCATGGCAAGGGCGTCGAGGAGGAGGACATACTTCTGGGGCGTGAGAAATCTGCCAGGATTACGGATCGTGAGACTGATTATCAGAAGCGACGGTTCAACCGCGGCCCTCTCACGCCCACGAGAGCTGATCCGTTTGCCGCCAACGGTGAGACCGAGGGGCAGACCTACCGCGATGTTATGGCGCTTCGCGAACTCGAAAAAGAAGAGGAACGCGTCAAGAAGCTCATTGCGGAGAAGCAAGCTCGCGGCGAGAATGGCGTTACAGAACACCAGGCTACTCTGAAGATGGAGGAAAATGACAACGACAAGGAGAATCGCGAAGCCTCAGTGGCAGCTGGTCGCAAGCGGAAGCAAAGATGGGATGTAACCTCTGAGCCCACTCCTGCCGCAGAAACAACCCAGCCTGCTGAGACGAAAGCTAAGAAATCGCGTTGGGATCAGGCTCCTGCTCCAGAACCCCCGCAAGAACCCCCGAAGCGTCGATCACGATGGGACCAGGCACCCGCAGCTCCGCCAATCGCCGGAGCAACCCCGGTCGGGGCTCACGGTCTTGCGACTCCGATGCATCCTTCCCAGGGTCCTGTGATGCCGGCCACTTTTGGAACAGATATATCTGGTCGAAATGCGCCATTGTCGGATGAGGAGCTAGACCAGATTCTTCCCGGTGAGGCAGAGGGCTATAAGATCCTCGAACCCCCTCCTGGATATGCGCCAATTCGAACGCCTGCCAGGAAGCTCATGACCACCCCGGCACCTGTGCAAACCGCAGGTGGCGTCGGTGGCTTTATGATGCAGGAGCCCGAAAATCCTCGGATCCTTGGGAAGCAGCTGCCCACGGAGATTCCAGGCGTTGGTGACTTGCAGTTCTTCAAGCCAGAAGACATGGCATATTTCGGTAAACTCCTTGACGGTGCCGATGAAAATACCCTGTCCGTTGAAGAGCTGAAGGAGAGGAAGATTATGAGACTGCTGCTAAAAGTCAAGAACGGCACTCCGCCGATGCGAAAGACCGCTCTCCGACAGCTTACAGATAACGCCCGCCAATTTGGAGCCGGTCCGCTTTTCAACCAGATCCTTCCTCTGCTCATGGAGAAGTCGCTGGAAGACCAGGAGCGTCACCTGCTTGTAAAAGTAATTGACCGTATCCTCTACAAGCTAGATGATCTCGTTCGCCCCTATGTCCATAAGATCCTTGTCGTCATCGAGCCACTGCTCATTGACCAAGATTACTACGCTCGTGTGGAAGGCCGAGAGATCATCTCCAACCTTAGCAAGGCTGCCGGTCTTGCTACCATGATTAGCACGATGCGTCCTGATATTGACCATGTGGACGAGTATGTGCGCAACACTACGGCTCGAGCTTTTGCCGTCGTCGCTTCGGCTCTTGGTATTCCAGCGCTCCTCCCATTCCTTCGCGCTGTATGTCGCAGCAAGAAGTCATGGCAAGCAAGGCACACTGGCGTCAAGATCGTCCAGCAGATTCCCATCCTCATGGGGTGCGCTATCCTACCGCACCTCAAAGGCTTGGTGGATTGTATCGCCGACAACCTCAGTGATGAGCAAGCAAAAGTAAGAACGGTCACTGCTTTAGCAATTGCTGCTCTGGCTGAAGCGGCAAACCCATACGGTATTGAAAGCTTCGATGAGATCCTTAACCCTCTTTGGACTGGCGCCAGGAAGCAGCGTGGAAAGGGTCTCGCTGCGTTCCTCAAGGCGGTGGGCTGCATTATTCCTCTCATGGACGAGGAATATGCCAACTACTACACCAGCCAGATCATGGAAATTGTCCTGCGGGAGTTCTCTTCGCCTGACGAAGAGATGAAGAAGGTCGTTCTCAAGGTCGTATCCCAGTGCTCTCAAACAGACGGTGTCACCGCTAGCTACCTCAAGGAGAATGTTCTCAATGAATTCTTCAAGAGCTTCTGGATCCGGCGGATGGCTCTTGATAAGAGGAATTACCGCCAAGTGGTCGAGACGACGGTTGACCTAGCGCAGAAGGTGGGCGCTAGCGAGATCCTCGAGCGGATCGTTAACAACTTGAAAGATGAGAGCGAAGCCTACCGCAAGATGACGGTCGAGACGGTGGAGAAGGTGGTAGCGGCGCTTGGTGCAGCGGATATCTCCGAAAGACTCGAGGAGAGACTCATCGACGGTGTCCTCTATGCGTTCCAGGAGCAGAGCATCGAGGATATCGTCATCCTGAACGGCTTTGGCACCGTCGTCAACGCCCTCGGCACCCGATGCAAGCCATACCTTCCGCAGATTGTCAGCACGATTCTGTGGCGGTTGAACAACAAATCCCCCACTGTTCGCCAGCAAGCTGCGGATCTCATCTCCCGCATCGCGATGGTCATGAAGCAGTGCGGCGAAGACGCTCTGATGGGCAAGCTCGGTGTCGTACTGTATGAAGACCTCGGTGAGGAGTATCCCGAAGTGCTTGGCTCTATTCTTGGCGCGCTCCGTTCGATCGTCACCGTGGTCGGTATCAATCAGATGCGGCCACCGATCAAAGACCTCCTTCCTCGTCTCACTCCCATCCTGCGTAACCGCCACGAAAAGGTGCAGGAGAACACCATCGACCTGGTCGGTCGTATTGCGGATCGCGGTCCCGAGTCTGTCAACGCCCGAGAGTGGATGCGTATCTGCTTCGAGCTGCTGGATATGCTCAAGGCCCACAAGAAGGGTATCCGCCGTGCTGCAAACAACACGTTCGGTTTCATCGCCAAGGCGATCGGTCCGCAGGACGTTCTCGCCACGCTGCTGAACAACCTGCGTGTCCAAGAGCGTCAGTCTCGTGTCTGTACCGCCGTCGCCATCGGCATTGTGGCCGAGACCTGTGCGCCTTTCACCGTCCTCCCTGCCCTGATGAACGAATACCGCGTTCCGGAGCTCAACGTCCAGAACGGCGTCCTGAAGGCCATGTCCTTCCTGTTCGAGTACATCGGCGAGATGGCCAAGGACTACGTCTACGCCGTCACCCCGCTGCTCGAGGACGCCCTGATCGACCGCGACCAGGTCCACCGGCAGACGGCCGCCAGCGTCGTCAAGCACATCGCGCTGGGCGTCGTGGGTCTGGGCTGCGAGGACGCCATGATCCACCTGCTGAACCTGCTGTACCCGAACCTGTTCGAGACGAGCCCGCACGTCATCGACCGCATCATCGAGGCGATCGACGCCATCCGCATGGCGGTCGGCACGGGCGTCGTCATGAACTACATCTGGGCGGGCCTGTTCCACCCGGCGCGCAAGGTGCGCACCCCGTACTGGCGGCTGTACAACGACGCGTACGTGCAGAGCGCGGACGCCATGGTCCCGTACTACCCGCACCTGCCGGAGGACGGCATACAGCGGCCGGAGCTGGCGATTGTTGTTTAACCAGGATCATTCTAAGACCCTTTGGGATTTGTAATTGCTTAGCAATATCGTATCGTATTGTATGTCCGGGCCTGCTGGGATCACTTCCACTTCCGATGATGTCTTCCTTGAACAATGTCGTGAGACCACCTAATTTCTGATCTGAACTGCAAGTTTGCTTTGCCTTGTTAAACAAACAAACGGTGGGATGGATCCTCTTTCCTTCAATCATGTATGTATGTATGTGTGTATGTATGTGGCTGGCAGCTTGCTATAGTCTAGCGGGTTGAAATATGTCGTTATTATCTACAGTACTTTTTCTAGGTTGAATGAACTATCCATCCAAAATCTTCCTCTCGAGTAAGCATGTAAATCGCCTATGTAGTATCACTGTATGTATGTACATGAACGGCTAATCGTTCGCTTTATTTATGGGCGTGGTGGTTTTGTTTCGAGTCGAATATATATATATATGCCTATCCTAACTAAATCTTTCCACTGGAATGTTTCTATTTTACACAATGTACGTATCCGACCAAATGGATTGCAAGCCCAGTCGGCATCGAATATTTGATGGTGAAAGAATAAAGCTTCTTAAATTCTCCGGTGGTGGTGGTGGTGGTGGTGACCTCCCCGGGAGCCCGTCAGGCAGACGTCATAGTTATGATCATTTATTTCCTCTCCGTACGGGATCCGGTTTGTGTCCTCGTGAAGTTCCGCGGAAAGCTATATATATTAATATTATCTGCCCCCTCCCCTTCCCCTCCTTTGTCGGACGGACTTGGTTGGGGTCGGATCCTCAAAGGCCTGGTGATCAATCAAACCCGACCCGATTGGGTCCATCTATCCATCTATCTATCTATCTATCTCCTTGACGCAGAGTTGACCCGCGCCTTTTTTTTCGACTGGTCAATTGCCGATTGCTTCTTCTTCTTCCTCTTCTTCGATGGCGGAGGAGGCGACCACGACCACGACCACGGTGGACGTGGTGATCGTCGGCGCCGGCCTCAGCGGCCTGACCGCCGCGCGGGAGATCCAGCAGCGGGCGGGCCTCTCGTGCGTGGTGCTGGAGGCGACGGATCGCGTCGGGGGCCGGACGTGCACCGTCGAGGCGTCGTCCAAGGACGGCATGGTCGATCTGGGCGCGGCGTGGATCAACGACACCAGCCAGAGCCACATGTACGCGCTCGCGCGGGAGTTCGGGTTCGATCTCCAGGAGCAGCGGGACACGGGCGTCTCGCTGCATCAGGATGCGCGGGGGCATGTTGCCCGTGTTCCGCATGGGGAGGTTCCTGTCGTGGTGAGTGGAGTGAGAGACAGGACCCGGATATCTTGTCGATTTATTTTTCTTGTTTTCTTTTCCAAGCGTATCTGAACTCACTCGGTTGATGAAATGACCAGGACGAGGAATTCCTTCGCACTCTCACGCAGCTTGTCGACGACTCGGACCTGGAAAACCCGCATCTGGGCCCGAACGCGCAGGAACTCGACCGGGTGACGCTGGCCGAGTTCGCGAAGCGCTACTCCCCCGAGGCGGAGGCCCTGGCTACTCTCCTCGCCAGGGACCTGCTTGGAGTTGAATCGGACGAGATGAGCATGTTGTACTTTGTGGACTATGTCAAGAGCGGTACTGGACTGATGAACTTGATATCCGACTTCAAGGATGGCGGGCAATATCTTCGCAATCGGCAAGGTAAACAAACTACCTACATGAGCAAGCAAGCGCGGGTAACATCTTCCATGGTTTTTTTTTTCCTTTTTCCAAAGATTGATCCCCTCTCTCTCTCTTTCTCCAGGGAACCAGACATTTTCCACCCGTCTCGCGGAGGGCTTGAAACCTGGGTCTATCAAGCTGCTCTCGCCGGTCCGCACGATCACCCAGCGTCCCGCGAACGGCTGCATCGTCGAGACCAGGAACAATCTCTCTTTCCACTGCAGGAAGGTCATCGTGTCGATTCCCACCCCGCTCTACTCGCACATTGACTTCAGGCCCCCGCTGCCAACCGCCAAGCAGGACCTCAGCGAGGGCACCGCTCTCGGACACACCGCCAAGGTGATTCTCGTCTTCGATCGCCCCTGGTGGCGCGAGGCGAACCTGTCCGGGGCGTTCACCTCTTTGCAAGGCCCGGTGAGCTACACCGCAGACACCTGCGTCGACGCAGACGACCAGCATTCGATCACGTGTTTCATGATCGGGGACTCGGGACGGATGTGGTCCAAACTGCCAAAGGCCCAGCGGAGGCAGCAGGTCCTGAACCAGTTCCAGGCCGTGTTCGGCGCGTCGCTCGGAGACGGAGACAGAGACATTGTTATCCCCGCCCCGGTCAACGTCATCGAAAAGGACTGGTCCAAGGAGCCCTGGGTCTGGGGGAATCCCTGCCCGGTCATGCCTCCTGGACTCATGACCTCGGACGCAGGGAAGACCATCCGCGCACCGTTTCGAAACGTCCATTTCGTGGGCACTGAGACGGCCCTGGTCTGGAAGGGATATATGGAGGGGGCCGTCCGCTCCGGTATTAGGGGGGCTGCAGAAGTTATCGAGGCGCTCTCTCCGTCGAAAGAGTAGAAGCCAGCGGACAAAGGATTTTTTTTGTTGTCTCAAGATGTAACATCAATTTCTCGGAGAACTTATCATCTCCCTTTAAAACCGAAATGCGAACGACGCACCGGGGTATATACATCTCATCATATATATATATATATATCCATATATATATATATATATGTGATAGGTATATCCTATATAATATCCATCAAGATTCCACAGAAATACCAAGGAAAACGCGAGTCTTCCAGTCGACGATGCATGTATATCCACGTAAATTGGCCTCTCTCTCTCTCCCCCTCTGCTTGCTCTGCGCGGTTTGTATGTATGTACAGTCTGCCTTGGCCGGAAGCGCGTCAAGCCCGCAAGGTGATCGATGGATCAGCCAGTGGAATGGATGATCGAGACCATTGGTCATTTTTCCCAGATGGGGATTGCGAACTTGGCTGCATCCCTGTTCGCTTGCGAGTTCTCTGGCTTATAGGAACGGCTTGACAACCCCGTTCTAACGCCTCATACATTTCAGATATGAGCCGCTGTATGTTGCGCAAGCAACCCGATCACTCGAGCGCTGCCACAAACCGACTGTCGACACTCAGATCCCGTACGGATACCCCGGGAAGGACGACGGAAGAGCCGTCGCTTCCCCGTCCATGAACCCATAAAGCAGATCCTCATGCGGGTACGCCTGCAGCTCGAATCTGGGATCGACATCATGACTGTTATTGTTGTTGCCCTCCTGCGCAGGCTGAGGAAGGCTAGACCAGTCCGTCGAGAACATGCGCAGGATGGCATCGAGGTCGAACGAGCTCGGGGAGTGGTCCTCCACGGGTGGTTCTGCAGACGCAACGTCAGAGATGCTGTAGAACACAACACTTAGAAGGAAAATGGAGGGATTACACACCACAAGCCAGACTCAGCCTACTCGCGGCGCTCAGCTTCCGGATGATGCTGGCGGGCCTGGCCACGCCGGCATTGGGCACGGCGAGCTCGTCCAGACACCGCAGACCCGCCGCCAGCAGGGACGAGTTCTCCCCGCCCTGGCTGCCCTCGGCGGCCGCGGCGTTCCGGACGTGGATGGTGCACGCGACGTAGACCGCGTAGCCGATCAGGTACGGCGCGCCGCGCAGGCCGTACGCGGACTGGTACGCGAGGACGATGCTGGTGATGTGCCGCGCGGCGGCGCTGCAGCGGCGCCACGAGCTCGCGGGCGGCGCGGCGGACCGGAGGTGGCCGTCGGAGATGAACGGCCGGTGCAGCAGGATGATGAGGGAGTGGTATGTCGCGTGGAGGATCATCAGGTTCGGCGGGGGGACCCGCGGGGGAAGGACTCCGTTGTTGTTGTTGTCGTTGTTGTCTGCCCAGGGCTGGTACCTGAGATCTGCGGGGAGATTCTCGTTCCACGCGGTGAGAGCGTCGTCGATGGACTGCAGGCTGGCCCTCGCGTTGGCGGCAGTCGCGCCGACGACGTAGAACCGGTTGATGATCTTGGTCATGATCTTGGACAGCAGACAGAGCTGCTGGAAGGTGGACACGGAGCGGATCGGGGTCGGGTTCCAGGGGATCGAAGCGGAAGCATCCGAGGGGAACATGGGATCGATGTACGGGGTCCACAGCTCCTTCTCCTCGATGGTATCCATGAAATTCCGCGAGACGTGGGCATCCCGCAGATTGATGGCGACCGGCCGGCCGATGTAGAGGCTCTGCAGCTTGTCGCAGATGAACGCGCCCCAGAACACGCGCCTCCGGATCTCGACCTCCTCCGCGTTGTGGACGGTCTGCTTGCCATCCAGATGCAGGCCCAGGTCGTAGACCATGCGCAGCGCGTAGCCGGTGTACAGCCAGCCCTTGGAGGTCTCGCCGCGGGCGTTGTACGTCGAGCCCAGCAGCAGCAGGCCCACCAGGGTGGGGATGCTCGAGCAGCTCAGGAGGGACTCCTCGGACAGGAGCTGGTCGCAACGCAGGAAGAAGCGTCTCCCGGCCGACTTGGGATCCATGGGGTCGTCGCGGACTTCGATCCGCTGCGAATACTTGCTCGCGCAGGCGAAGATCGCATTGATCAGAAACCTGCAGCAGTACGGACCGCCGTCGATGAGGTCCCTCATGATGGCCGGTCGGTACGTCAGGAGAAACGTGTGGTGTTGCCGGTTCCAGTGGAGGTCCAGGAGATGCATCGCCAGGTCCACGGGGACCCCGTCGATGTCGCTCAGCCGGCGCAGCTCGTGCTCCCGCTGCCGCTGGAGGACCGCGTTGGCGATCAGCTGGTTCCGGACGTGCTCGGTAACGGGCAATCCGGCTGAGAAGACGGGGCGGCTCGGTCCCTGCAGCGCAGACGAGGGCCCGAAGCTGTCGACCTTCCCGCGCTCGTCGACGGAGAGAAACGGCCGGACGTCCAGTTCCTCGTCGGACAGATGGTCTCCGCCTTCGTCGTCGGTGGCATGGGACCTCTCCGCCTGAGATTTCCCCTTCTCAGCCGGGACGTCCGCCGCAGAGGACCCCTGCGACAGCCGAACCTGGTCGTCGTCGACCACGGAGATGGAATCCAGGATCCTGATCCTCTCCTGCGAGGAGGCCCGCTTGAGACGTAGGATCACGTCTTCGAGGGCGCGCTTCTCTCCCTGGACGGCGGTGAGGAGGGCAGTAGACGGCCTAGCCGCAGCAAGCCCCAAAGTTAGCGGCCAGGAACTCCAGTCAGGCAGAGAGAGGGAGTGAACCTGCGCCTGGGCACCTCCAGCTTGTACACGCAGTCCCGCTTGTGGCCGATGCACGAGCCGCACCGGGGCCGGCGCGTGTCGCATCGGATCTTCCTGGCGCGGCAGAACTGGCATGCGCGGGCCAGGATCTTGGGCGGCCGGTCAGGAGACTTGGTCATGGCGGATGCATTCACACAGCACGAAAGACAAGATCACGGACGTGGCCAGACGATCATGACGGGCGGACGGCCAGCATCGCGCCGGTGGTCGTGCAGAGATGCCTGAAGAGAGAGTGATGGCTACCCAGACAGATGGAGATGAGATGGGATGGAGAGTCGAGACGGCGTGTGGGGAAAACGTGGAGGCGGCTCCACGCCGGCGCCGATCCGGGGAAGATCGGCGGCGTCGACCGCAACCTGTTCCAGGTTGACGGGGAGCACTTGAACATCACAACAACAGGACCGCGTACGGCGGACATGCTGCTTCGATGTGAAGATGCCGGTCTGTCTGTCCGCGGCAGCAGCAAGGACCCTGTCTCTGTCGCTTCGGATCGAGGATCTTTGACGTGCCATCGGACCACCGTCCCTCTTCGGCATCCATCATAGACAAACAAGCCATGGGCAGACAAACTCGATCTAAATCATGTCTGTAGATGATATCAAAGTAAGAACCCTATGTCGAGGAATATCCCCTCCCCCCGCATCTCTATCTCCTAATCCCTCCGCCCTCTGGGGCTACGTAACGTAACCGTACCCACCGGTACCGGACCCTCACTCTCCGAGACATCCGCCCGCAAAACGCCGCGTCACGGAGCCGTATCCTCCGTTACACTCCCACCATCCGCCATCCGCCTCGACCGGTGCGTCCATCGAGAGATGCCGACATGATGTGATACCCATGCTCACCGCGATGATAGCAGCACTTTAAAAGCGCCTCGAGGCCCCGGACGGGATTTTTATGAATCTCAGGTATTCCCCCCCCCCCCCCCCCCCCCCCCCCTCAATCCCCTCCGTCCTGCATCGATCCTCCTCCGGGATTATATTTCCTCCCGCTCCTTCTCTCCCTCCTGCTCTCGCCATCCCGATCCCATCTAATCGACTTCTTCTCATATGACCCTCCCAGACCACTGCGACATCGTCGTCGTCGGCGGCGGCAACGCCGGCTTCTGCGCCGCCATCGCGGCCGCCGAGGCCTTGTCCATCTCCCAGTCTCAGTCCCAACCATGCAGCACAACCCCAAACAACAACAACAACAATGATAAAAAGAACACGCGCGTCCTCGTCATCGACAAATGCCCCGCGTCGTGGGCGGGCGGCAACACGTACTTCACGGCGGGCGCGTTCCGCACCGTGCACGGCGGGCTGGCGGACCTGCTCCCGCTCGTCAACAACGTCGACGACGACCAGATCTCCCAGATCGATATCGACGCCTACACGGCCGCGGACTTCCTGCACGACCTGCGCCGCGTCACGGGCGGGCGGTGCGATCCGGCGCTGTCCCGCGCGCTGGTGCACGACTCGCACGAGACGGTCCAGTGGCTCGCGCGCCACGGGGTGCGGTTCCAGCTGGCGTTCAACCGGCAGGCGTACGAGGTGGACGGGCGCGTGAAGTTCTGGGGCGGGATGGCGCTGAAGACGGAGGACGGGGGCAAGGGGCTGATCGCGGCCCATCGCGCCGCGGCCGACCGGCTGGGCGTCGTGGTGTCGTTCTCGACCGCGGCGCGGGGGCTCGTCACAGACCCCACCACCGGAGGCGTGACATCCGTCCTCGTCGTGCACGACGGCCAGGAGAAGGAGATGCCGACCACGGCCGTGATCCTCGCGGCCGGCGGCTTCGAGGCGAACCCGCGCCTGCGCGCGCAGTACCTGGGCCCGGACTGGGACGCGGCCATGGTGCGCGGCACGCCGTACAACACGGGCGACGTGCTGGAGACGGCGCTGCGCGACTGCGGCGCGCTGCCCGCGGGCCACTGGTCGGGCTGCCACGCGGTGGCCTGGGACGCCCACGCGCCGCCGCACGCCGGGGACCGCGAGCGCACCAACGAGCTCACCAAGTCCGGGTACCCGCTGGGCATCATGGTCAACCGCGACGGGGAGCGCTTCGTCGACGAGGGCGCGGACCTGCGCAACTACACGTACGCCCTGGTCGGCCGCGCGATCCTGCAGCAACCCGGACACGTCGCGTTCCAGGTCTGGGACTCGCGCACCGCCCCGTGGCTGCGGCGGGAGGAGTACCGCGAGGAGGTGGTGCCGCAGCGCATCACGGCGTCCTCGATCGCCGAGCTGGCCGAGAAGTGCGCGCGGCACGGGCTGCGCGACCAGCACCGCTTCCTCAGCACCATCGAAGAGTACAACCGCGCCGTGTACCGCCACCGGCGGGAGCACCCGCACGCGCGCTGGAACCCGGCCGGCAAGGACGGCCTCTCGACGCAGTCGAGCACGCAGCGTCTCCGCATCCCCAAGTCCCACTGGGCGCTGCCCCTCGACGCGCCGCCCTTCCTCGCCGTCAAGGTCGGCTGCGGCATCACCTTCACCTTCGGCGGGCTGGCCGTCGACCCGGACACGGCGGCCGTGTTGCGGTCGGCCGGGGGCGCTATCCCGGGGCTGTACTGCGCCGGCGAGATGCTGGGCGGCCTCTTCTACGACAACTACCCCGGCGGCAGCGGCCTCATGGCGGGCGCCGTGTTCGGGCGGCGGGCCGGCCGCGCGGCCGCGGCCGCGGTGATGGCGTCTTCTCCGGCTCCTGCGCGTGGAGAGGCGAGGCTGTAGTTTATCTATCTATCTATCTATCTATCCGACGTCGTCTTGGAAAGGGTTAGATACAAAGAATATATAATAATATATAACACATAGACAATAGCACATCAAGGGAAAAAAAAAAGGAGGAAATAAAAACCGTCCCACAGAAATATTGAGACTTCCAGAACATCTTTCAAGAATCAGACAAAGGACAGCTGCCTGAGCATCAGCCATGGAACCATGAGATCTCTTGAAAGCCAGAGACACAGCCAGCATTGAAATCAACATATCCACTCTTGGAAAAGGAGCATGGGGCTATACAGGAAGATATCAATAAGAATCTGGAACAAGGATACATTCACCTTCCACGTCGCCTGTGGGTGATCCCATCCTATCTAGATAGTTCCTAGGAAGAATGGAAAGCTCCCACTGCATGTGGACTACTGACAGCTCAACCATATCACAATAAAGAATCGCTGTCTGCTGCTGCTGCTGCTCATTTCAGAGCTTCAGGGTAAACTCAGAAAGGCCAAATACTTTACAGAACTAGATCTCCGCAAAGGATATTATCTGATCTGAATAAAAGAGGGAGAGAAATGGAAACCTGCTTTCAAAACCTGGCTAGAACATTTGGAATACATAGTCATGCCCTTCAAACTTATCAATTTTTTTTTTTTTTGCATGGCCTACCTGGATGATATTCTCATCTATTCAGAGATGCTTGAGGAGTATAAAGAACATGTTGAGAAGTCTCTAGAGTACACTATCACGCCAGGATATATGGAAAGGGATGACTGAGAACTAGCTGCTATTAGAAAATGGCCAGTCTCAACAGCAGTCAAACAAGTGCAGCTCTTTCTTGGATTTGCCAACTTTTATCAGAGGTTCCAGGAAACCAAACTACCCGATCAAGCTGCAAACGCTACCATTGCCCGTCCAGCATTCCATCTCTTCTCCAGCGACAGTATGGACAGGAGAATGGACCCCTGTGGGTAGGACACAAATGAAGGGGTAGACAGGACAAGGTGAGGCTCCAACACCATCTCCACATTTCCTGAAAAGGAAAGAGCCATTGCCATCCCTTATCAGGACTACGGAAGGTAAGGAGGAAGAGGGTTGGTTGAAGTCCAATCAAGGTCTCTGTGTTCACTCCATGTGGTGTACTGCATGATAGTTAGAAATACAGGGAATATGCTACGAATGTTCATCTACACTCCATATACGCCGAGTCATCCTGCACGCCAGACGAGGTAGGTAGGTAGGTAGGTAGGTATCTACCGAGGTACCAACATCTCCCGCTCGCAGAGACAACGAAATCGACAGCGAAGAGAAAGGAGTTGGACGGTGGGAGCACGACTGCAATGGACTTCGAATCCCATTCAACAATGAAACCTGGAGGCAGCGCTTCTCCAAGGCCACCTGGACTCCGTACGCTCTCCAGAGCAATCCAGCGCATCAGCACCGATGGATCCTGAGGAGCAGGAATCGTCTGTTCTGTTCTTAGGTCCTGCATAGTACAGCACGGAGAACGACCCACAGGAGATGTCGCATGCAGATTAATGTGCCTGTTCCACCGGGACCATGGTGAAGAGACATGGAACATGGAGGCGGGTAGCGGATCCAATAATGCCCGATTTGCGTTCACATGGCGTTGAACCTGTCACGTCCTTCTGCCCCGACAGAGACTTCCTCGACATCGATGTTAGCGATTTTCCTCCACGACCGTCAACATAACATGCCGGTTCCCTTGGCAGTTCCGACGGAGCAAACAGCTTCGTGTTTCTGAAGAAGAGAGCCGCTCAAGAGCCATCGAACAATCCCCATATACCTTCAGACTCGTCCGCAGCAAGGCAACTGTCAACACTCCTGTCCCCTGTCAGTCGAATCTAAATGGTCGATGGCCATTTCTCATTCCCTCATCAGCATCGTCAGTGATACGGAACAATCACACGGAACAAAATCCAGAGCAGACAACACTGCAAAAGAGCACCCGGCCAGGACCATCAACGGAGACGGATCACGCGAGTCTGGCGCGTACACAAACCCGCGGCCCGTCGTGGCACCAGAGCGCGCACAGGATCCCGCCACAGACGCAGCTTGAGGCCAGAGTCGTAGTCGGATCTGGGATTCCCGGAGGGCTTTCATGAAAGCCGCATCGCGCTTATTCATCCACCGTGCTCATGTGTCCCTCTTCAGCCCGGTGACAGCAGGCTGGTTTTCCAATCGGCAGAGTGATCCTCGTAGCGACTTGGGAAGCTTCACAGCGGTGCGGGACAATTGAGCGTCAGATCAACAGTTCGCAAGGAGCTCGGCTCCGGGTATGTAATCGAAGAGAAGGATGTATCATGTCTGTGCCACTGGATGTCTGCAACCGCCGCGCTGAGAGTCTCCGTGCCTGCTCCTGTGTTCAAGTTTCGGTCAGGTCAGTTGTGAGCGTGCGCGATAGGGGTGCAGGACGGCATGCTGAGCTGAAACCTCGCGCTCCACGAGGGATCGAGGTGCCAGGAGAGCGACAGGGACAGGAGCAAGATCCCCTGACGCAGATTCATTATTATGATGGCACACAGCACGGGTGCTGACATCATGCCAAGGCGTGGCCCACGCGCCGATGGCCGGCGAGGGCGAAGCTTGGCTGCGGGCGCAAAAAGGGGGGGGGGGGGCGAAGAGGGTTTCCCGGCGGCCAATCAGGGGCGCGCGGGTTGCCAGAAACGGGCAATGTGCACTGCGGCTCTGTGGAGGGCGGCGCGTTTCAGGATGGCGCGCAGAACCCTGGGCGAGGATCGCACACAGGGATGCTGGACGAGGATCGCAGGCGCGGGCGGTGCGGGGTCCATGCCAGGGATCCCTGGCCAGGTTGGCCGGGCTAGCGAGGGCTTCGAGAGGCTCGAGAAGCAGTCGTCTCTCACCACGCTGCCTCCTCGTCTGCCGCGCCCCCAGAGGCAAAGTCGACGCCCTTAGGCAGCCTCGGCGACACGCGTCAGCGGCCGGCGGTTCACGCCCGGCGATCCGGCTATCGAGCATCTGCCGTGCGCGCCCCACCCTCCGCGCCCGTCTGGGAAAGACGCTCCTTCCCCATCGGTCCATGCCGGTGGATCTGCTCTTCCGCGGCCCGCCCGCCAATCACGGGCGCGGGCGCTCGGTCCCTCGGTCAGCAACGGAGCGACATCGCATCTCTCGTCCCCCTCGACGCTCTCGCAGTGGCTGTTCCCGCGGGCTCCTGCGCGTCGTTGCCCTCCCGGCATCTCCCAGAGCAAAGTCGAGCACGCGCTGTTTATCAGAGAATCCACGCTGCGGACCGCAGCGCGTCCTCGGCAGCACGGCGGTGGTGGTCCGGTCGCCCGGCGACCACTCCACGCGTGGTCCCCGATTCGCCGGCGATCACGCCGCACAACGTGACTTTCGTCAAGCTCTCCAAGGGGGCTCGACGATCTGCCGAAGGTAGGATCTGCCGAGCCTCGTGCAGATGACAGATGCGTATGGGGACAGGCGCATCCCATCCACACGGTCGTATATGGCAGATATCGTCGACCACCGTGATTGCTCAGCGGCAGTCGAGCGTTCCATCCGTGCGGCCAGATACAGCTCGTGCCACAGGCTCCCCCCCCCCCCCCCCCCCCCCCCCCCCTCAGCGTTTCGGAACTCGACAATTTGATGGAACGGCGCGATGTAGACAGAGTAATAATCACTGTCAACGCTCCGAACGGAAAAGCAGCGATAGCCGCAGATACACTCCCGTCGCCGGTACGTGGCGGATCTGCGCTATCTAAACGGGAGTGGCTTCGACAGCTTCAGGGACCTCCCCAAGAGTCAGATCTCAATTTAATAATGTTGATGATGTCGACGTCTACGCGGTTATCCGGTGATCCTCCATCCATGCCGGATCGTGAGATGGGTCTGGTAGCGTCGATAAGCTACCGTGTAGAGTTGGACAGCCATTATTTGCCATGCGACCTCGGCCCTGCAGCCATGGACGCCGCACGGAGTGCGTGGTTTGTGGATATATGTATCATTATTTTATTTACCGCTCTTAGTAGGCGTGGTCACGTCGCCACTCGCACGCCAGATTCGGACTCCAGGCGTGGCCCCGTTTATCCAGAAAAGGTGCCTTCGCCTCGGGTTGTCACTTCGGACCACGGGGGAGGAGGCGCCCTGCCTTTTCGGGGAACCCGCAGGGAGTGGACTGGGATAATATGGGATGAAAATGTGATGGATCCAGTCTTCCAAGTTCTGCGGCTCCCTCAGTCGTCATACTCCGTCTGGAAAAGGGTGGGAAAGGGGGACCAGGTGGTAGCTCGTGTCGACGCAGGAGCGTGCCGTGTCGTGGGGGAGCCCTGGCGCAAACTATCCCAAAGCAGTCGCACGAGGAACCACCGAACTTTGCAGCAGGCGGTTAGTCAATTCGATTAATTTAAAGCGTCGAGCCTACCTGCCTGCTTCTTTCCTGGACGGGTTCGACAAAGGTAATCTGTGTCCCGAAAGCCAAGCATTAATGGAGATGCGGTGAGGACAAGGCTAATGGCATCCGCACGCTAGACCGTGCAATCACAGCACACCACGGGTCATGCCCTTCAGGAGCCGGCGGTCAAAGCAAAGACCGCCTGCTCAAGGCTTCCGACTACTGCGTACTGTGTTTATGTACAGTGTTCGCCCGTATACGTCGGGAGGGACGAGCAAATATTTTGATAATTCCATCCAGTAGCCACGCTGCGGTGGGCCTCCCCTCCTAACTGCAGTTCGATTCCCAGGTGCTCCGGTACCACCAGCCTTACCATTCTAATTCATATTTAGCGTCGCGGTCGCGGAGAATTCTTGTTTGGTGGAGCGGCCGCGGTTCTCAATTCAAACTTTGACCACTGCATTGTTTTGAACGTCTTTTCGCGCCTGCATCCATTCCATATTATTCGATCGATGCGGTCTGATGGAGGTCGTCAGTGGGTAGTAGACACGTCGAATATTATATTATTCCCGGTAGAAAGCGCTCCGATTATTATGTATGACGGTGCACAAGCGGTCACCAGCTTCTGGTATATGTTAGGTATCCACACGCACTGGAGGAATGATTCGTGCCTGTTCGTTGCAAGGGCACTCTGGCATCGCAATGACAATGACATTTGTGTTTGCGGTTCGCTTCTCGTAAATCAATGATTGTTGCCGAGGTGCGGCAGCAGCGCGGTTGCGTCTCCACAGGACCCGAGTCTCCCACCACGCTCTTTGTCGGTTGGTACAGTACCTCTGCCTTGGGCCGCACAAACGCGACGATGCGGCCAGCGCAGCTCGCATCCCAAGCAGGGCAGAATGCTGCAGGTGTACGGAAGACCGTAATCTCCCACAGCCACACGGTGACGAGTCTGCCCAATCGAGACACTTTCCCACCCCCATCCGGTCCGGAGGACCGCCATCCAGGTGGTCACGGGCTCGCAGCGCGGCAGGGAGAGACCATGCTCGACGCGCAGAGGGGCTCGGGCGGGGCGGCTTTGGCGTCATGGTTGGTGCCCTTTAGAGCCTGCCAGTAGTGCCAATGGCGGATGCCCAAGGTCGTCGAAGCTTAGCCGTCATTCCTCCAAGTTTCAGTCTTTGCGGCAGCGGTAGTAGTGCTGTGAAGTCAGAGAGATTCAACCTCCCACCTTCTCAAAAGCCCAAAGTTGAGGATCGAGCTAGCATGTCGTCTGCTCCGACCAAGGGCTGTCTCTCAACCGCGTTGCAGTCGCCCCACGGGATGGATCTTGCCCGACCTAAATACTGATTATTCAACACGTTGACTGTTCCATAGTCGAAATTGGAGTGAACCACCTTCTCCTTTCGGGAGTTCGCAACCCCATTCAAAATTGCTGTGCGTCAATAGACGTCAATTTAGAGCATGGTGCGTAGGCCCCCTGACCGGCGACCAAGGAGCTGGGACTTGCCTGGATACAGCATAGACAGCCTGCTAGAGCTAGGGAGCGAAATTTGCAAACGAGAACACTAAGCATCACCCTCATGGACTCTTGTTGAATAATATCAATGGGAGGGATGAATAACAGGATCACAGCAGGGGCAGCATGCAATGCGTCTTGAGGAGATAAGGGTCTTGCGGACACTGCAGCAGAACTGTGCGCTGAACTTGCTAGTTATTCCGACATGCACTTGAAATTCGAACCCATCTGTCGTGAGCACGGGAGAGAAATTTCGACCGCCCTTGGCTATGCCTTGGCTATGCTCTAGCACGTCCGGGAGAGGAAATACTGTACGCTGTGTACCAAAACCTCCTGAATCATTATTATTTCCCCCTTAAGAGTCGTTTAGGTTCTGGGTACACTCCGTAGTGCCCTTAATCCAAAAACTATCATTGCTTCGTGGAAAACTGGTGTCCGGCTGCATAGTGGTTGACTTTCAAGCTGTATGGTCTCCCATACAATTATAGTTGAGATATCACGGTATCCACTGTCACCGGCATCGTCCATCGTCTTCTTGCGTACTCGATACTCGAGTCGCATGCTCCAGTGTGAAGTTGATGAGGATATTGGGCCTGAACTCCTCAGGAGCTCACCGCGGAATTTTCCGCCTCGGGGACTGCCACGAGGGGAATCGTCTCCTGCCAGTTCCGTATTGTAATTTTGGGTCCCTAGGTAGCGTTAGCTGCCATGCGGAGTTACTCTGGTACCATGATCAATTGTGATCCATATCGCACACCGTGCTCTGGATGCTGAATGCTCGGGGGCTGCTGGCGATTCGTACAGGGCATCCACCCAATCCACCGGGGGCCTGCACTCTGACGTCGTTGTGCAGGGCGACATGCCGTCCCTCTGCCGCGGCCCTCCGCTCACGCTGGCCGATGGCCCATGGATCAGAGATGCTGGATGCTCGATCCCGGACCCTGGGTGTGATCGTGGTGATGGTTTGCCGGCTCGAGCATGAGCGATGAGGGTCGACCCACCCTGCACCTCCATCTGCACACGAGAGAGGCCTGTGGTCGTAGTACCAGCCGACGCAGTGACGCAGTCACCAAGGCTGAGGGCTGAAGCCCCGGGCTCTGGCGCGTCATATTCCTGCGCAGCATGCTCTTGACAGAGGAGCCGCTGCAGAGGAGTTCCATCAGATGTCCACTGGTCGCGGGCCATCCTTCTCACTGACGATGAAAGTCCAGTGTGGTTTGCGGGCTGTAGGGATGTAGAAGAAAAGAGAATTATGCTGACCATGGTAGGATGATTCTGCTGGGATGCTGTTATACATACATGCAGACAGGTTGAGAGGAGAAGCTGCTGCCAGAGAGGGCCCTGGCACGCGTGATGATGCCATCTCTCCGCACACCTTCCCCGAGCCTCCCACTCCATCCCATCCTGTCCCCGACCACCCCGTCATCTCGTCCATTGCAACCAGTGTGAACGTCCACTGCAGCAGCTTGCAGGCCTGTCATCCTCGAGTCCGTAGACACGGATGCTAACGGCATCAACGTGCACGTCGATGCAGCATCTGCAGGACCGCGGGACATACTGCCAGAGAGCAAGATACTGTACACGGGCGACCAACTGGGACACATCCAGATGACGGCGCCAAACCCTATCCACGAGCCTGGTCGCATGCTCCGCAAGGCAAGGCTGCTTAGGATCCAACCCCCCATCTCCCCTTCCGCAGCCACTGGGATGCCTCCGCCAAGTCAGCACACCAGGCCTCGTCGTTCTGCTGCAGAGAAGGGCCGGAGAAGGGGGACGAGCAAGCGCCCACCGCGGCCTACGTCAGGGCTGGTGGGGGGAGGAGGAATCATGCCCAGCGGCCAGCGCGAGGTGCCGGGGGCCCACTAGCTAATACGCATCTCCCGCCGTCGCCAGGCTCTAGCAGCTGGCGGCAGTGGAGCGCCAGCTTTTTATCTACACGGCGTGCTCCCCACGGAAAGGGAACGCCTCGAGAGAGCATCTCTGGATCGTCCTCTTCCCCGCTGCCCTGAAACGTCCCAGGCCCAACGCTCGTGGGAACCTTGCTGGCCCCCTTCGTCGACCCTTTTCCTGTTATTTTCCTGTTCCCTGCGCGGCCGTCCTCTCCTGAGCCCCCGTCACCACCAACCTCCCCCCTCCTCCCCCCCCTTTCTTTTTTTTTTCCCCTTGTCTCCTTTTTTCTCATCTGGCTCCTCTTCGCCTCGCGCGGCCGCTGGATCTCGGACAGCCAGCGTCTCCGGGCGGCATCCACGGTTCCCAGCAGCTGAGCCAGCGACTCCCGAGGCGGCGGTCCCTTGTGCGCCCGCCCCAAAAGCCCGCTAGCTGGCGGTGGCGCGGCCCAGGGAGCGATCTGCAGCCCTTCCCCGTCGGCACGTCGTCGGTGGCACAGACCAGGGCTTCCTTTTGTCCCTGCGGTGCAAGATCCCGTACTTTCTCTTAAGCTACGCCGATCCCCTTCCCCAGACAGCTGTCTCCCTTCTCCCTCCCGCAGGGCTCAGAACGGTCGAGCTTCGAGGTCGACTCAACGCCCTCTGCGGATTAGTCGACCACCGCTCCGCTGTCTGCAATCCCCCTGTCGTCCGCTCCGCGACGTCTCCGACCTTGCCTGTGTGCCCCGGGAGGCGTGCCAGCACCCTGTCTTCTCCATGACGATGGTCATTGAAAACCAGAACCGCCAGTACGGCGGGATGGGCTTCGACAACGTCTACCACAGCAACATGCAGCACAGCAATCCTCCGTTCAGCGACCCGTGGTCCGCCTCCCACACGTCTTCCCACCCGAACCCGCCCATGTACGCGACGTCCATGGGTCCCAGCCAGCTGGGCCTCAACCACGTCAAGCAGGAGGACGTGACGCGCCCGACCGCCATCTCAATGCCGTACTCCAGTATCCCCGTGTCTGCGCCGTCGCTGGTGGCAGGGAACAGCTATTCGACAGCCGGTTATGGGGGTTCGGAGATGTTGGGTCTGCAGCATGAGATGCCCCGGACGACCTTCGAGCAGGGAACGACATACACCACCGCTTCCCCCATCAACACCTTCCCACCCGCCAACTATGCCCCTCTGAACTATGCGCAATCGCTGCCGCAGCAGCAGCAACCGCAGGATTCGCGCAGGCTGCCTCACGCGTGAGCACCCCTTTTTCTCTCTGTCGTGCGATGCTCATCGTGCACCGCATCCGGAAGAGGTACCTGGTGTCGATGGCACCCTTGGGCTGACTGTCTGCCAGAAATGACACCCGTGTGGCCCAGTCGCAGGCACCACCACCAGCGCCGTCGTTCGGGGACGCCCTGGATGCCAGCCGTGGTATGGTCGCGTTGAGCCAGAACATCTACGGCCCGCGGACCTCGAGGGGGTCGGCCGACACATACGGCTTCCCTTCCGCTCATTCATCAGCCTCGTCGATCTCTTCGGCAGGTAATTATCCATATTACAGTGCGTCAGTCGCTTCCGTGGAATCTTCCGTCACCGACTACAGCTCCACCACTTCAGAATCCTTCGACAACCTTCCTTCCCGAACCCTTCCCCGACCGTCGGGTCTCCTGACGGGCAGCGCGCCCCCCGGGCCGCAATCGATGATGGGCCAGTTCAGTTCGAAAATGCCGTCCAACACGCAGAAGAAGCACAAATGCAAGGTGTGCGACAAGCGATTTACCCGACCGTCGTCGCTGCAGACCCACATGTATAGCCATACCGGGGAGAAGCGTAAGTTGGCGAATTCCTTGGGTCATTCTTGGGTCATGGGCAAATGCTGATGGTGTTTATTTTAGCCTTTGCTTGTGACGTCGAAGGCTGTGGCCGACACTTTTCAGTTGTGTCCAATCTCCGCAGACACAAGAAGGTCCACAAAACTGAAAAAGAAAACAACACTGCAACGCCCGAGGAAGAAGAGCAGCAGCAGCAGCAGCAGCAGCAACAACAACAACAACAACCACAACAACAACAATCATAATATTTCCGGCATTTCCTACCATTTCGGTCGACATCGATACTCACGTCCGCTGTTTCGTTGAGCGACATACCGGCGTCATTTGTGGCTGAGTCGGGCGCATGATGAGATCCCGCCTGCCTCTGGTGTGGTTCGATTTTAATGTTTGGTTATGTACTTTGTACAACAGTTCCCCGGCTTTTTTTCTTTTTCTTTTTGTTATTGTTCTGTTCGCCTCCGCTGGTTCGGTCAGCGACCTGACTCAGGGAGAATTGATACCCCGCCTGGATTTTTTTTTATGATGGACAAGGCAGGACATGGCACAGGGCCAAATCGGGGATTCAATTGGGTGATGTTCCTTTTTACTATTCCAACGTTATGATGATAGAGGTTTTCGTTTTCCTCGGAGTGGTTTTTGCATATATTTCCTGTTTGTATTCCCTCGCTAGACCGGGGATTCGCCTTGCGTTGCATGTGCTGTCTTGCAGCCGCGCCCGCGCGTCTTTATCGTCTGTCATCAGATACCATCTACTTACGTTGACCGCAGTTTGGTGTGAGTCGGTGATCCCTTTGATCTCAGCTCGCTTTGGCGCCGAATCTGTGGAGATCTACAGTTGGCAGTTCTACCCCAACCCAGCCCCCGTCGTCCTTATCCTTATTTTTTTTTCTAATCCCTCAACAAGGTCTTTTTTTTCATGGCCCTTTTCTTTCACATCTCAGGGGGCCAGGCACAGAGAAGGGGGAGACAAAGGAGGGAATCCTGTCACAATCGTTCTAATCTGTCTACGCGACTACAGTCACTTGAACTCTATTGTTTAATCATCATTCGGAATTGGGCGCAGGATTGCGGTGCACATTTTCCAGAGCTCATTTTCACATTTTTTCATGTTTCAGTGGGGAGTTGCCACCGAGGGACTTTTCTTTGCAAAGGGATCACCTTTTTGATACTGGCCATTGCTCGTGCTGTTTGTGAGGAGCATACTGGGCACTGGTCTGGCATCCGGCTTGTTATCTCTGCGAGGTCGGCCGTTTTGCTTCATCATGCAGGCGGTCCTGAATGCGCCATGGCACGGTCGGTCGACTTGCAATGGTGAGATTCACCGAACGTTCTGAGCCTGAGACGCGGGAAGGGTAATGCTTTGACGTTCGCCCTGGATCGGCCGCAGCTGTATGTCGAAGCTTGTATATATTGAAACATGTACTCTTAGTACTATACAACAGCAGTTATTCACATTGGATATTCCGGAGATCCAGAGATCGCACTGCTTGCCCTCTGATCCTTGTCTTGTCAACCCTTGGTGGGAGCACAGGTTGCAGGGATATGTATTCGCATCCCTGTGTGCGATCCTCGAGCAGTTCATACTACCGGCGTGCCCGCGTTGAACAAAGTGGAGAATATATTATTTCATGATAGACGACTCGTGACAGATAAATTGTGGGGACTGCACGGAGGCCGCAGGGAGCCGAGCCGAGCGGAATTGCGGAGAAAGGACCGGGGACGGACCTCAGAACTCCGTGTTTGTTACCCGGTAGCCGGAACAGCGCCACATAAAAGAAGAGAGCACTCACCTTGAGCTGGAGATCGGTATAATAGCAGCGGTAGTTTATTCCGTACCACTCCATAGATCATGTATGTATAATACATCTCTCTTCTTTTGCTGATTGACTGTCGGGGAGAAGTTCCCGGGGTACTACTGGAGGTACTGTACTCCGTTGCTGAGTTTCTCTCTGGTCCTAAACTCAGAGAGGTCGGTCCGACACCCGACGAGTAGTGGACGGCAACAACCCCGCACTTTTTTATTTTCTGTCTTAGAGTTTGGCCCCTTTCGAATCTCATGCGAAGGCCATTATTATTATTATTATTATTATTGGCAGCTGTTACGACGTTCGCAGCCACCGGCATCACGACCGGCTCTTCTTATTGGTGCCCTCAACTCAGACTCAAACTCAATCAGAGTCGATCCAAGAGTCAGACTGAGTCGTCAGTAGTCCCGTCCAGTATATAGTAGTAGTATGTACTGTGCTACTCCCTCGGCCCACACACCGCTTCCGCTTCATCTTACTTACGGTCCGGATCCGGGGTCGGGGTTGTAGAGTACACAGTACAGTACGGAATGCGGAGGAGGAGTCCGGAGAACAATGGGTTACGGATCGTGACGGATCCGCTGTCAACTACAATACATACAGTACTGATCAGAGGACAGGTGTCAAAAATAGTGGGCTGGATACCTGGCTAGCTGGCCTAGCTACTGCAGTAGGATGCGTGGTTGTCGCTTGGTGCTAATAATAATCATTGATGATGGTTAGATAGTAACATCTGCGAGGTGCAGGTGCGGAGGGGCCAGATCAGCAAGTACACTACACAGTACTGTACATACAGAGGACGGAGTTGGTAGTTGAGGCCAGTTTTCCTCCTCCGGGCCGGAGGGCCCCGAGGAGCATGGTGATGGTGATGGATGTGGTTTTGATCTATGCATATATGGGACTTGCATGTTCTTTTCCGGTGATGTCGCTTGACAAGCACTGTACTGTACTTAACTCTGGTAGATCAGGGTATACCGTATGTGTATATATGGAACTGGATTGAGGGTCGGTCAGGTAGTAATAAATCATAATAGTTCGGAGTGTGCCTGATTCGGAGTACGCTGGTGGATTTGGATGACGGTAGAAGATTCGCCTGGTTTATCTTCTAAGTTTATAACGGCTTGGATTGATCTCTTCTGAACTCACTGAAGATGTAGACGTGTAATAAAGAACTCGACCAGATCCAGGGTCAAGGATATCCTCGGCTATTCCGTCGACTGTTTGTAGCGACACAGCTCCCCAGATCCCCAAGCTGCGGCGGGAGGGAGGTCCCATCGCGATCTCGCTGACGAACAGATTCTCCAAAACGGAAAAGCAGCCATTGTACTCCATACTTGGCGGACCGTTGACCAAGGCCGCAACTCCAGCTCCCCCGCAGACTTCCCCGGACGCGACTCTTTTATCGACAATCTGACATCCTTAGGCCCGATCCCGAACGCCAGGACGTTCCCGAAAGCCGAGTGTCTTGCTATTGCTGGGCCTCGCAGATGGTGCGACACGGATGCGCGGTCGCGATCGTCCTCCCCCGCATGGCGGATCACAGGCCAGCCGCCGCCGCCGCCGATGATTCGCCCTGCGCGTTCCACGCCGTTGTCCTGATCCTTGTCTTCCTACATCTTCGTACGCTCGTTTCTCCCCCATCGTCTGTTAAGAAATCGAGCACCGTTCCCCTGGGGCGTGCGTTTCGGACCTCCGGCACGTCCATGCCTTTTGACCGCCCGTACATGGTATCGGTATCGCCGGCTGCTTCTTCTCCTTCAAGCTAGTCTCGTCCAGGCAGGAGGAAACCTGAAATACCTACTGTGTACGCCAACGAGACTCGACGATGGACAGTTCCAAGGACGATGGGCCCGATCATTCCACGCAGGCACGTCGCATGGATCAGCGTCCAGACGTCCTCCAGCATCTCCAGCAGCGCCCGCGCAAGAGGGCCCGGCTGGCGTGCAACCGCTGCCATGATCGCAAGGTCCGCTGCGACGTGTCCGTTCAGGGCACGCCCTGCACCAACTGCCGCCTGGATGGCTGCGGATGCGTCGTCCGCTCGAATACTTCGAAACGGTATGTCTTCTCCTTTTCTTGTCTCTGTTGTTGGTTGTCACCTCCAAGTCGGTGACTGCTGTCTGCTGCCGTTTAGTCCGATCGCACCGATACTTGTATCTGATACAATTGCAGTCGAATCTTGAGGCCTCAGGACTTGCGTCCGGCTCCGACAAAGGAAAACAATGCATTGGTCCCGTCCGGTGTCTCTAACCGCGCTTCCGTATCAATCGACGAATCCGTATTATCTCGAACTCCCTTCCATGACTTCGCTTCGCCCATGCCGGCGTCCGCAAAGGACGTCCTGCATACATTGCGGAAACATGGTGAGTACTTGGAATTCTCTTTGTCACTTTTTATAGTACCCGCTTACAGACGACAGATGAGGGACGCATCGACGACCTCAAGACTCATCCGTTACCCATCTCCAGGAGCATCCCCGACCCCGACACGCCCGAAGTGCGCGGTGGCTCAAACATCATATTTTCTTTCTACCGGTTCCTGGAGCTGCGCGACCTGCCAAGCTTGCCGCCGGAAGACGTCAAGTTCCTCGAGCTGAAAGGGTGCCTTCATGTTCCGACGGGACCGATCCTCGACGAATTCGTCCGTCAGTACTTCCTCCACGTACACCCGTGCCTCCCGGTCATCGATGAGGCCCAGTTCTGGCAGATGTATTCCCCTCGAGGGGCAGGACCGGGGAGAAATCGCACCATCTCTCTCTTCATTTTCCAGGCAATGCTGTTCGCCAGCTGCGCTGTAAGGATTCCTCTGCTTTGGAGTGTTCCTGCTGCTGACAGGAATCTAGTTCGTCTCCCCCAGCACAATCAAGAAGGCTGGATACCCAGATACGCGTACCGCGCGCAACACGCTATATCGTCGAGCCAAGGTATTTCCATTCAAAAAAAACAACCAGCTATATCTTAGTGGTCAGTCACTGACATGTCATCCCAAGCTTCTCCTTGACCTGAAAGCGGAAAACGATACCCTTGCGAAAGCTCAGGGTGCCGTGCTATTGACTTACCAGTGTGCCTCAATCGATTTGCATGCGGGATGTGGATGGCTTACGATTGCCATTCAGAATGCCATGGCAACCGCCGCCCATCTGTATCACAAATCGAGTGTTGACGACCCGCTTCGGGCCACGAAGAAGCGGCTATGGTGGTCGATCTTCCTTCGTGATAGGATCATGGCCTTGGGACTGCGTCGGCATCTGCAGATCACTCCGGGGTATTTCGATCTATCCCTGGATACCATGAGCGAGGAGGATCTGCGGGATGAAATCTACCAGTCAGCCGTCTACGACCCCAAGACGAAAAGGTTCCTGGCGAAGGTTCTCAATGTTCAGTGCCAGCTTGCCCTGAGACTAACGAAGCCCGTCTCAATCGTCTACGCACCGGGTGGCTTTCCGTCGGAGCTCGCTTCGACGGAGCAGTTTTTGAAGGAGCTCTCAAAAATTGAAGCCACAAAGGACGATCTAGCTCAGTGGGCATCGGACGCCAGTGATGCGCTTTCTCCAATTCTGAATTTGGGGAATGTCCATGAGTCGGTCCCTCTCTACACTGATCTGACGTACATATATTACCAGTAAGTGGACTCTGCTCTGCAGTGGAGGGATCACCACTGACCTTTTCAAACCAGTACTGCCCGAATCGCCTTGTGCCACCACGAGACTCTGCTGATAGAGGCACATCAAGGACGTCTGAAAGACAGGAACCAACAGAGACTGGAGAGTATAAGAGACGAACTGAAGCATGCGACTCGTGGTGTGACGAAAAGGATAAAGCAGTTCATGATGAATGGGGTGGCTCGACACCTTCCTATCAGCGCGTAAGTCGCCTATACACCTAATGATGTTACCGGCTGTACTGTTGCTTCAACGAAGGCTCCTGACATGTTGTGGCCAGAATTGCCTACACGGCCCTACCGCTTCTTCTAAGCGCGTTGGACGTCAAGTTCTCAGCCAAGTCGCAAGCACTGGCGCGTGAACATCTCTTAAATTACTATACGGACTTGAAATACTATACAGAAGCGATGCGCCTGTATCGGAGCCTCTACTGCGGGACCGACGATGTAGTTGCGTTTATCCAGCGCGTGCTCCAATTTGCGGAGAGGCAGGGCAAATCGATTTCGATCCAGTCCAATACACCGGAATATAGGCAACCTGCTCAGTACGATAGTTCCGAACAGGCCTCTGCCCTCGCCAAGTCCCGTTCAGCATGTCCATCTTCAGACGACCGGACAAGGAGCTGGTGTGAGATCTTTTTGCGCCACCCTCGCTTCTACCTCCGCCTGTGCTTGTCGCTCGACTACGCATTTTCACGAGGAAAATATCCGGAGGAGAACGAACTGCCATTGCTCGTGCGAGAGTTCAATATCAAGGACTCTGCTGCTGAAGCGAATACTCCCGGGACGGTAAACTCTAGCACGGAGGAAGCAACATCTTCTGTCTCAGGGACACATCTGTCACCGAAAGTCGATACACCTGTTGATAGTCTGAAATCTTTCGATCCCCTTGGACACGATAGAATAGATGGGAGTCCTGGCGTGCATGCAAAACCCGATACGGAGCAGAAAATTCCAAGGATCGATGACAAACATGCCGTTTCTGACATCGGGGACATGAATTTTCACCTCCTGGGATCCGGACCCTCACAGCGCGAAAAGCAGGCAGGAGAGCAGGTCAATCTGGACTTCTTGGAGCTGGAGAGTTGCTCCCAAGCAGCGTTCGATTCAGCCTGGTCTTACGCCATGTTTGAGGATATGTTTCGCATCTCTTCCGCCTGAGTCGGGCTTTTCATAATGAGTTTTGGTAGCGGTGGAACCGGCGATTACATTACCTACAGGTAACTGGTGGATGGAAGGGCTTGGGAAAAGTTCAGGTCTGACAAGTTTATTTTTTATAGTCTAATCTAATGTGGATAATTCTGATATTTTACGATTTTGGATAGAAGCTACAAGGTCCTTTGGCTCGTTTCTGATTATGAAGCTTCCATGAAGGGTTATGGTTTTAGGAGAATTGAACAGAACGAGCTGACAGGGATCCCCGGAGTGTGCTGCTACTGCGTACTCCGTCCGTGTGCTTCAGTCTCATTTTCGCGCAATGACAGCAGCGAGTTAATGCGATTCGGGTACGAATTGACTTACAACTACAGTCTCTTCATGTGGTGCTGCATCCTGTGCATTGGGACAGTGCCAAACGGGACATGATTTGCTGGCCTAAGCAAAGTTAACCCCTAACCCCTGCCTGACACGGCATCTCTCGTCGCAACATTGAGAGAATTCGACTCCGTTTTTCCAAAAAGGATTGGATGCATCAAACGGTCGCGCTGCTCTCATTCCGTTCCTCTTAACTTTCTTCGTCGGCTGGAGGACCCCTGCTGCAGGAAACAGGCGCTGCACGCCATCACTGTGCCGCACATGCTTATTGTGATATGCGTTTCCCCATTAATTTTTGAGATGGCGAACGTGGCGTGTTCTGTAACGCTTTTACAATCCTCAACATTCATGCATTATCGCCGGGGAAAAGGCCCTCTGGCCTATATCGTGCCATCTCCAAGACGAATCCGACCACTGTGTTCATTACTATCATATCCCCTTGTCTCTTTACTACTTCTTCTGCCAAGTGCCGAACTAATCCCTGCATCTTAATCTAGTTACCTGGTTGCATCAGTCTGCACATCCTAGGAGGACATGCGGGGTATAAAACCGTTGCCATCCTTGCCCTATTCCCGAGGTTACACATTCTCTGTGCTACCATTGAGTGCATTGTCATCATTTCCATGAGCTTTGACCAGCTACCATGCAGGCAGTCATTGTGTCGCTCGTCGTTTTAATCGTTCTCAGGCTCCTCTACGAATACCACCGGGATCGATATCTACCACCGGGCCCCCGTCGCCTCCCTTTCATCGGCAATCTCCACCAGGCGCCTCAAGAGCTCCCCTGGTTTACCTTCCACGAATGGAGCAAGAAATACGGACCGATCTTCAGCGCCCAGTTCGGCGGCAACACCATGATCATGATCGCGGACGCCGCGATCGCCAAGGAGCTCCTCGACAAGCGAGGGAGCATCTACAGCGACCGGCCTCGCATGGTCATGGCCGGCGAGAATCTCACCAAGGGCATGCACCTGCTCCTCAGACGCTACGACGATCGCTACAGGCTCCACCAGCGCATGGAGGCGCCCTCGTTGAGCCCCCGCGCCTCCCGCACCTACTGTCCCCTGCAGGACCTGGAGAGCAAGCAGGTCCTGCACGACTTTCTCTCCACGAACGACTTCCAGAAGGTGTTTGAACGCTACGCCGCGAGCCTCGTCTACACCCTCGCCTACGGCTTCCGCCTGCGCACGGGCGACGAGCAGGTGCTCAAGGACGCCCACCGCGTGCAGGACAACTTCGCCTACGCTGCCCGCGTGGGCACCTGGATCGTGGACGCCATTCCCATCCTGAACCGCCTCCCCGCGGCGCTGGCGCCGTGGAAGCGCACCGCGGAGGAGTTCTTCGAGCTCGAGGAGGCGCTGCACACGCGCAACCTGCAGGCCGGGCTGTCGAGCAAGTCGTGGAACTGGAGCAAGGAGTTCGCCAACTCCAAGGAAGCCAAGCAGATGTCTCCGCTCGAGCTGGCCTACGACGTCGGGATCCTCGCCGACGCCGCGCTCGACACGACGGCCGTGCAGATGCGCATGTTCATCCTCGCGTGTCTGGCCTACCCATCCTTCATCCCCAAAGCCCAAAGCGAACTCGACGCCGTCGTCGGCCCCGACCGCTTGCCAACTTTCGAAGACAGGGACAGACTGCCGTACATCAACGCCGTCATCGAGGAGACCCTGCGCTGGCGCACCATCGCGCCCGGGGGCATCCCGCATGCCACGACGAAAGAAGACACGTACATGGGCTACCGCATCCCCAAGGGCGCGACGGTCATCGGCCTGCACTGGTCCATGGCCATCGACGAGCGCGCCTTTCCCGACCCGCTCGAGTTCCGCCCGGAACGCTGGCTGGAGGGCAGATCTGAAGACCTCCACATGCATACTAGAACATTCGGCTTCGGCCGCCGCATCTGCACGGGGCGTCACATCGCGCGGAACTCGGTGTTCCTGCTCATCGCGCGCCTGCTGTGGGCGTTCAACATCAAGCACGCCGTCAGCAGCGAGGGGAAACAGAAAGAGGTAGACGACATGGCGTTCACGTCCGGGTTCGTGTGGACGCCGGCGCCGTTCGAGGCGGTGTTTGAGCCGCGGAGCGAGCGGGCCAGGAGGATCGTGGAGAGGGAGTGGGAGGGCGCGGAGAAGGACGTCGACCTTCTTCTGGATTCGATACGAAGGGAGCAGGTCCGTGTTGGGGTGGATGTGCGTGCTTGAGCTGCATATCTATCTAGATATGTCTATATCTATTATACCTAGGCACCTACATAACAGAAGCCCGGATCAATTGAATAGAACGGCCCCCCTTTTCCTTATACATACAATGTACATATGTATCTATCCCATGACTGAGTAAAGACCCAGACTGAACCAGACCCTCTCTTACTTGCTTAGAAAACAAAGCCCCCTCCATTAATTAATGTAGGTAGTCTAGTCTGGTCTATACTATCTAATCAGCTACCCCATCATACTTATACTGTACAGTACTTACAAGTGAGGTAAGATTCTTAAAGACAAGATAAGAAAAGCCCCCGCGCCGCACCCAAAGTCCCTTCCCGTCCCGTTCTAGGCGTAGCCTAGGATAGGATAGGATAGGAGCCGCACCCTCCATAAGCTACCTATATATATATATATATATATATATATATGTATGTATGGATGGATGGATGGATACCCAGACAGCGTCTGAGCTGACCGATACCAAGACAAAGGCTAATGCAATGATCGTACATGTGCAGTACATACTGTACAGTACACATAGGTAGAACCTAGGGTATGGGCAGAGCCACCTGGACCTCGAAATCTTTTTCCTTGGCGTAGATAGATAGATTTTTTTTTAGGCGCAACAGGAACAGCCGACATCTTCGCACATGATGAACCGCGCTGCGACACTCACTGTACAGTCGATGAAGATGGAAAAGGAAATCTAATATAGACAGCTAGACAGGCATAAATAAAGACACCGCCATTGCAAGGAAGAGAAATCTACGCTAGGAATCGCTCGCCAGTCACGGGCTAATTGAAGATGACGATTTTCTGCTCAATGGCATGGTTGAGTTCGCTCGGTGCTTCTCTTTTCTCTTTCTTTTTCCTTGATGGCTAGGACTACAACAATTCTACTTTGGGCGCTGAATTCTAATAGGGGTATTTCTTTTCCTTTATTGGTCACTAAGGTTCTCTGGCAAGGCCTTTATCGGTCGACTTCTCCGAACACAAGGTCCATGGTTCCTATGACAACGCGTCAGCTTCTATCCCGAAAGCAGAGAAATAGTGAAGATCATCAGCGAGGAATAGGCAGCTTACCGATGATAGCGACGGCATCCGCCAGCAGGTGGCCTCTAGCGACCTGGTCAAAGCCACTCAAGTGAGCGAAACCAGGAGCACGGATCTTGCAGCGGTATGGCCTCTCGCTGCCGTCGCTAACCAGGTACACACCCATCTCACCCTTGGGGGCTTCGATGGCGGTGTATGTCTCGCCAGGAGGCACGGTGTAACCCTTGGTGAAGAGCAGGAAGTGGTGGATGAGAGCTTCCATGTTCTCCTTCATAGCCGCACGAGGGGGCGGGCTGATCTTGTAGTCCTCAACCTTGACCGGACCAGCGGGCATCTTGTTCAGACACTGGTGGATGATGCGAAGAGACTGACGGAACTCCTCCATACGGCAGAGGTATCGGTCGTAGCAGTCACCGTTGACACCGACGGGGACGTCAAACTCAACCTGGTCATAAGCATCGTAGGGTTGCGACTTGCGGACGTCCCACGGGACGCCAGAGCCACGGAGCATAACACCGGTGAAACTCATGTTCAGCGCATCCTCAGCGCTCACAACTCCAACACCCTGGGTTCTGGCCTTCCAGATACGGTTGTCCGTAAGCAACTCCTCAGTTTCGTCAATGCGGTCACCGAACTGGGTCGCCCATTGGTAGATGTCATCGAGCAGGCCAAGAGGAATATCCTGGGAGACACCGCCAGGGCGGATATATGCAGCGTGGAGACGGGCACCAGAGACTCGCTCATAGAATTCCTATACATCAATCAAGGTCAGTGACATCAGTCCAATTCTTCCAATTCTTCCCTTCTCTTGCAATTGGACATATAGCTTCACATACCATCAGCTTCTCTCGCTCCTCGAAACCCCACAAGAAAGGAGTCAGGGCGCCGACATCCATGGCGTGGGAAAGGACGGACATGAGGTGGTTGAGAATTCGGGTGATCTCTGCAAACATAGTACGGATCCACTTGGCTCTCTCCGGGACCTCGATGTTCAGAAGCTTCTCAACCGCCAGCGAGAAGCACTGCTCGTTGGTCATCATCGAGACATAGTCCAATCGATCGAAGTAGGGCAGCGCCTGCATATAGGTCTTGTACTCGATCAATTTCTCAGTACCGCGGTGCAGCAGACCGACGTGAGGGTCCGCGCGGACGATCTGCTCTCCATTGAGTTCCAAAATCAACCGCAGCACACCGTGGGCGGCGGGGTGCTGGGGACCGAAGTTGACGGTATAGTGACGAATCTTGCGATTGTGCCCCGCCTCGGACTCCATTCCCGCCGCCTTCTCGGGGACATCAGGATCGTTTACAGGACGCGAAAAGGATGGGTCAGTTGGGATGAGCCTCGTGGGCCGATAGCTCGTGGGCTCAGCATACCGTCGTGGGAGGGAGGTGGCTATCGAGCGGGTCCCAGAGAGAGGCGCGATTCTTGTTGACAGAGTGGAGGGGCGGAGACATAGCCTTTTCGGCGCATTGCCGACAAGGCGAGTAAATGATGAAGCCATTATGAATAGAAGAGCTGATGGTGCTCAACCCGGACGTATTCAATTGACTGCGATGGAGAAGACGCCGGGGTGTCGTTGTCGAACGTGTGGAGAGACGTCCGGGCGGATGCCGCCGCGCCCTCTGGCACCATCACGTGAGCCCCAGCTTACGGCATCCGCAGCACTTTTCACTGCTCCTGGTTGGCCGTATGGGCCATCTATTCTGCACCCTACCCCGGCGCGGCTACTCCAGACCCAGCAAGGCCCCATTTTGAGCGGTACCTCGACTTGCACTGTGCGCTGCGCTGTGCGCGAAGTACCCACCCCAGCCACACATTTAGTTCTAATGCAAAATAGAGAGGTTCTCTCCGCCTGGACCAGACCCGGAGAAAATACTGCCGCCTCCGATCCCGAAGAAATTATTGCTGCAGATTTGAAGCTTCATATCATATCGCACCCCGCCGACGCCTCCCGCCAGCAGCCATGGCGCCCCTTGTCCCATCGCAGGAGGAGTTGGAGCGCAGAAGGGTATTGTTTCCGATTCTACGCTGTGATATCTTTTTTTTCTCATGGCTAACTGCATCTAAAGCTCGTTGGCATCAATGCAGAGACCGTCACAAACATTACCTCGACAGATTTCCCGGGGCACTGGCCCGGCGAGTCGCACGAGTGGTCGTTGAGTAAATTCAAGAGAGTATGTTTCAATTTACAATATCCTACAAAAGATTTTTCGACGCCGCCGCAGGACGCTGACCCTTGCGCTCTGCAGGACTTCCGGGTCGAATTCCACCGCAATGAGCCATTGGAGGCTTCGTTCTCCCTGATCGGAATAGACGCCTCGATCGCGAACGCCTTTCGTCGCATTCTCATTGCAGAGATCCCAACACTCGCGATCGAATACGTCTTCGTCCACAACAACACGTCTGTCATCCACGACGAGGTCCTGGCACAGAGGCTTGGCCTCATCCCGCTCAAGGGCTCCATCGAGGGCATCAACTGGCTGCGCTGGTTCAAGAAGCCCACCGAGGATGACCCGGAGAGCGGCAGTACCCCGAGCGACTACAACACGATCGTCCTGCGTCTCGACGTCGAGTGCACGAAGAACCCGGACGCCGATCCGGACGAGGACGATCCCCGCAAACTCTACCACAACGCCCACGTCTACGCCAAGGACCTCACATTCCACCCCGTCGGCCGGCAGGAGCAGTTCTTCTCCGGCGACGGCGCCATCCAGCCCGTGAACCCGGACATCCTCATCGCGAAGCTGCGCCCGGGCCAGAAGATCGAGATGGAACTGCACTGCATCAAGGGCATCGGTGCGGACCACGCCAAGTTCTCGCCTGTCGCGACTGCGACGTATCGTCTGCTTCCGGACATCAAGATCCTCCGTCCGATCATCGGCGAGGATGCGAAGAAGTTTGCCAAGTGCTTCCCTAAGGGTGTTATCGGCCTGCAGCCTATTACGAAGGAAGAGGCCTCACAGGAGGGCAGCGGATACGAGGGCCATGAAGGCGAGCTGAAGGCTGTGGTCGTTGATCCGTTCAAGGATACTGTCAGCAGGGAGTGTCTCAGACACGAGGAGTTCCAGGGCAAGGTTAAGCTGGGCCGTGTGCGCGACCACTTCATCTTCAACGTCGAGAGCACCGGTCAATTCCCGAGCGATATGCTCTTTCTGGAGAGTGTCAAAGTGTTGAAACTCAAGTGCGCAAGGTTGAAGAGGAACTTGGCTGATCTAATGCGGTGAGGAGGCATCTCGAGTGATTCTTTCATGATGCATGTGCTGGCGTTATTTTTTTTATTTCTCTCTGAGCAGTTTATTAAAGGGCGGCAGAGACCATGTTTTTGGTACTGGCGTTTGGATGGGTGTAAAAAAAGCTAGATCTATAAATGAAGATATTTATTTGTGCAATAATGGCTTTTACCTGGCAAAAACTGGAGTTTCTTCCTCGTCATGGCATAACGTATCTCATCTACCAGTATGCAGGACGAATCTTATTTGAAAACAAGCTTGAATCGGAAGTCGATGGTGTAAGCAGGGTCGCTCACCGCAATCTCCTGCCCATTGGATACTAGATCCTTCAGTTTGAGCCGTAGGTTAGGCCGAGTTTGCTCCTCCAGCTGCGGTGGATAGCGCTGATAGAGGGTCTTTTCCTCTGTCCGCATGCTAGGCTTCTTGAGCTGCGCCTCCGCCCGCTCCCCAAGACTTTCGATGAACGCTTCCAGCGTGTCCTCTGGGTTCACGACTATCGTTCGCGCCAGATTACCGCATACTGGGCAGTCAGGCTTCTGTTCAGCCGCGAAGGTGTAAGTGTAGACACCTTCCTCGCCGGCGTACATCATGTAATTCTCAAGATAGGGGTTACAAGATGTGGCGATCTTGAGACATTCAGACGTGGTAGACGCAGCAATCACGGCGTTTGTGGAGGCAATAGCCGGAATAATGTTCTTAACAACGCCCTGGGTCATCTGGAATGTGACACCGGGAATGTTGAACTGCTTCGCTCGTTCGAGAGCGGTTTGATAGATCCAACCGATATGTTCCATATTGTCGCTGTCGAATGGTTCATCTTTCCGCTTCTCCTGCCAAGCGATCTGGTGCGCCCATTCGATGCAGTGCTGTGGCTGCCGGGGAATGGTTGCAATAGTGCAGAGCGGAACAGCCGCTCGAGGAGCGTGCATATCAAGTTGACATTCAATGCAGGATGAAAGAGTCGGTAGGATGACACGGGATTGGCCCTTAAAGCCTGCCTCGTTGTGAGCATAGAGTACTATTTATCTGGGGAATATACCTACCTTCCGTTCCGCCGTCAATCAAAGGCTTCAGACTCTCTGGGTCTTCAGGGTCCACCATCCCTACGAGGGTGGAGTTTATCCATCGACGAGCCTCGATGCTATCGAGGCCGCAGACTATGATTTTGAACTGCCTGTAGTAATCTTCATCCTTGTCCTGGATCTTGCCAACGTATGGGGTAATCTTAACGCCTTTGACGCGCTTCTCTACGAAGGCAGCAGCAACCTCCGCCTTAGGTTTGCCCACATCAGATTGCCGGAATAGAAACTGGCGGTTGAGGTTTGAAATATCAATCGTATCTGGAGGACGTCAGAAGTAGAATGGGGAGCTTTAGTAAGATGAAGCTTACCCATATCAATAACATGGATATCTTTGAATCCAGACAGCGCAAGATTCTTGAGGATCTCGCATCCCAAGCCTCCAGCTCCTCTGCATTACGTCAACAATGTAGACATGCAATATGGGGAACGTAAAACGCACATGACCCTGATCAAATGTTAGGAATAAGCGGTAAACGTGGAGTCTGACCATCTTACAAGATCTTTGATGTCTCCAGAGCATTTATCGTTTCCGGGCCAGGAACCCAGTCCTCATCACTGAAGGGCCCGCGCTTGTTTAGAACCTTGTAAAGGTGCTTCCTGCGCTATGTAAGTAGGAACCACGTAATGAGCGTTCCGGGCACTGACCATCGAAGGTTTGGGTCGATCGGTTTCGTATTAAGAGAAGGCATCTTCAAAGTGTAATACCGTCAAGGAAACGAGTATATCAGGAACGCTACCCGGAATGATCTGGTACTCCAAACGTCTTTGTTCCAGAGCCACGCGGGGTCACTCTAGGAGTTATGTACAGTACAGTTCATAGATGATATGGAGCCCGAGAAACACAGGACTGTAGGGCCTTGTAGCCTATATCTGCCCCTTCAAAAACAGGCGCTGAGGTTTTGGTCCACGATCATCCACTTGGGCGTCGTTCTGGTGCCTATTGCCGGACTGCTGCCGGCGTTGGCTGATACGGGAGACCAGAGGTGCTTGGCACGTGACTCGAGCCTGCTTACTGGATCTCGCCGCCCATGCTTCGCAAAACCATCTTCGAACTCTTACTTTTGGCTGTTGTTGGCGATGAAAGGCCATGTTTGCAAAATGGAGGAACTTCTCACACCCGTAAAAACAGTCACGCGTGATGACCAAAGTCTTCTAAGGCCTTCGGACGAACAAAAGAATAATGCCAAGACTACTGAAACAGAGCCAAAGTCCCAGCCCGATGGTGACCCTTCATCCCCGGACTATATTTTGGGCATCTTGAGGTCGAAACCCGACCGGGACCAACTTTATGAAGTTCTGCACACGCTTGATCCGGCCAACAAGGCCGTAGCAAACAGGGTCTTCGACATCAGGGTTCCAGGGCCGACAACAGCCCAAATTCTTCAGATCTTAGTCAGCACTACGATTCCTGACCACTGGAACAGCCTTGAAGCGGACTCAGGTTCCCAAGCATCTCAGGGACAGAAGAGAAAAGACCCCAAATTGAGGGGCGTCTTGTTAAGATGTCTGAGCAGCGTAGCTGGCATCAGTTCTCTAGTTTCGCAGTTACGCACCCTGCTCGCTACCCACAACTCCGTGCCAGAGCATGATAATGGCTCCGGCAGACATCTTGTCATTCGAGATATCCTAGCTGTTCTCTCTGCTCTTTTGAAGCCAGAGGATTTCCTTGTGCGTCTATATACAGACATTTGTGCACTTCACGGCAATGCGACACAGCAGCAAGTTGCTTGGAGAGAGCTAATCTCTCTTGTTGCTGCGGGAAGAGTGCTCTCTACTGCCGCAGAAGCTCTTACATCCATCAAAGACCTGGATAACCTGAAGTCAATTTCTTGGGTTGGTGAAGGGGCCTCATACGCTTCCTGGTTGGGCCGTAACATACGACATATGGCTACTAAAATCGATACCAATAACCAAGAGGCTTACAAGTCGGTGGCACTCATCACGGGTCGGGCGATGAGCCTTGGATATATCGGTAATATCGAGCCACTTGACACATTGTTTCGTTTATATTCTAACCCTTGATGCAGATCAATTTGTGAGAGAGTTATATTCTGGACTTCTCGGTGACCAGGACTGCTCAACGCGCTTTGGATTACTCCTGGATAACCTCCGTGGATCGGAGCAGACGACCGTCTTAGAAGTCATTCTTCGCGATGTCGAGAAGAATTATTTTTCTGGAGAGCTTTCTACTGGCTCGATAGGCGAAAATCTAGACGGTGAAGTCATTGGCGGCGTTGCAGCACTATGCTCAAGCATCATTAGCAACAGACCACTCTTGGAGGGTCAAATCAAAGACTGGCTTTCAACAGGCAGAGGATCAATACAAACCATCGGATTGCGTCGTGCGCTTTTTGCCGTCTTTTCAGACCGTGAAGGTGAGTGTTAGGCTGGGACCTGATCATGTGGGACGCTGCTAATATTTCGGATACAGATACCCTAATGGATTTATTCACGAAAAGTCTTGAGAATTTCGGGGACAAATTTTACATAAAACACACGCCAATGCAAATTCAAGAAGGCTCGTCTAACATCCTCAAAGGAAATTATTGGGAGAGCAACGTTTTTACTAACTTATTGCAGCAAATGCCCAAGCTGTTCTTCTCGCCGCCGGCTACGTTAGTCGCACCCTTCCCACCTCAATCCGTGAAATAGGACGGTCGAGCCTCTATCTCAATGCGGTCTCGAATCGCCTAGCAGCATCCTCCACTAGAGCCCGATTTTTTGGGATGATAGTTGGCATGGCAATTTCGCAACAGATCGAAGAGCCTGGCAAGGCCATGAAATTCGATCTGGAGGAGGTTGAGAGCGAAGAAGCTCAGTGGTACATGAATCTCGTCAATATCAAAGACAGCGTTGGCTCAGTCGAGGCCCTGAAGCTTAAGAAACGGGATGAGCCTCAACGAAAGCCAAAGGAACAGAAGAAGGCTCCATCATCTCAGCCCTCGACCGGTAGCCGACCGCAACCAGACACCCAAACCTCGAAAGCTGTCTCTATAGAGGAGATATCAGATGATTCAGAAAAGGAAGAAGATGGAGACGATCTTATTCCTTACGAAAAGCCAGACACGGACCCAGAAGACTCCGAGGACGATCCTACTTTGATCCAGCGAAATAAGCCCAAAACACCAGTTTATATTCGCGATCTTATCGCCGCCCTCCGTGACACGGACAATGTGGACCGCTATCATCTAGGAATCAAGACTGCCCCGTCCCTGATCCGCCGCAAGATCGGTTTCGGTACTGAACTTGCCGAACAGGTAGAAGAGTTGGCCCTCGTCATCGTTGGCCTTCAGGACAATTACAAATTGCAAAATTTCCACGAGCTCAGGCTTCAGAGCATGATTGCATTGCTGGTCTCTCAACCTCTCAAGATGGGACGCTGGTTCACGATTACTTTTTTCGACGCGGACCTATCTCAAGCCCAGCGATCGGCTGTCCTCACAGCAATTGGACTCAGCGCCCGCGAACTGGCGGGGTACGGCGAAGAGGACGCCAAATCCATGGGACTCCCATCCTTACCAGACACCTCGTTTCCATCCAAGAAGCTCCCGGAGCATGTTCAAGCGATGTACCTCACGGACGAATCCCCCATTGAAAAACTCACCAAGAGAATCGCGCAACAATCCCTACAGCCACTCGCAGCGAATGCTGCCGATGCTATCACTGGGCCGAATGCGCTCAAGGTGCGGACATTCTCGTCCCGACTGGACGTTGAAAAGAGACGCCAGCAACGGGAGGCACAGCGGAAGAAGTCGACCCTGAAAGATCTCCACAAGGTACTCACAGAGGGATATTTCTATTCCCTAACCGGCCGGTTCGGCATGATGATGACGCAGTCCGCACGGTAAGTCTTGTCCCTGGATGTATATATGAATCAGCTTATTATATTTAAACGCGTATTATCCTCTCCCCTTTCTTGATAATATTAGGCTGACCAATGTATGTACATACACAGCTCAACATCACCATCCTACAACCCCTTCCTAACACCCCACCTCCTCCGCCTCTTCCTGCAGACCCTCACGCTCATCCTCTCCACCCTCGGGCCACACACCCCTGCCCTCCCGAACCTGACCCAGGAGACCCTCACTCTCCTCATATCCCTCCACACGCTCCCCGTCGCGACCGAACCGACCATCCTCCCAGCCCTCCTGTCTCTCTTCCTCGCCGTGCTCGACCTGAACGTGCAGTCCGGGTCGTCCGGCGAGGAAAGGCTGGTCACGGAACACGCGACGCAGGTGATGGAGCTGCGCGAGTGGGTCGGGGAGGTGTTTGACAGGGCGCCTGTGGCGAAGGGTAAAGGTAAAGATAAAGATGCGGCGGCCAGCGAAGAGGAGCAGGTGAAGATGCTGTCTGCGGGAATTATGGTCATGTTGGGTGAGGTCCTGGAGAGGTATCAGGGGCGGTTGATGGGGGTTAATGTTGGGTTTAAGTATTAGATTCTAGGTGTTACGGTCTGCCGTCCAGACTCGGTCTGGACAAAGAAACGGGAATGCATTTAATTGATTGATGCTATAGCATGTAATTACGATAGAGTCGTGACGAAGAATAGAATATTCCTTGAAAAACAGCAGATATAAGTGCCTTGCAAAGTCATCATCACATATTGAAGAAACCGATACTGCCTCGTCATCCAAATGCTACGCTGTCTTCGCAAAAGTGCCCTTCGCAATAGCAGCCTCCATCATCCTGTCTCCGCTGATAATACTAGTCGTGCAGATGACAATCTTTCTTCGCTGCGCTTCCTGGCGTGCGATGAACCTCAAAGCAGCAATCTCCGTGAATGTGATACCGCCCAGGAAGAAGACATATACTGTCTTGACTCCGCCACTGCCACTAAGGGTCTGTCGTGCCCTGACCGCCTTGTCGTCGCCCTTTTGGACGAGGCTGAACGTCGCGCCGCGGGCGCTCTTGACCACGTCCTCGAAGCCAAGCCAGCCAGGGGACGCGGTACTTGCGGTGTTCACGGCAGCGGTCGTTGACCCACCTTTGGTGAGGGACAGTATGTAAGGCTTCTGGATGACGCACTGCACGAGGCGGACACTGAGCGGTGCGAAGCCGCTGTATACGTATGCAATATCATTGGGATCTTGCTCACTGACTTCCTCGACTACGAGCCGGAGGTTCTTTCGAAGATAGCTGTAATTGGTCTTTGTCCCTGTCTGAGCGCCACCACCGGGCAGCAGCATGGCAGTTGCAGAGGAGCGAGGCTGAAGGAGTTCCATCTTCTCCAAGGCATGGAACGTTAGCAAATGTTGATACCCGTACGCCTGTAGTATCTGTCGTTTAAAATTCTCAAGATCTCGCTGTCGCATCCCGCCGGACATGCAGGACTCAAGGCAAAGCAAGCGTAGAACACTTTTCAACGGAACATCCCTAGCGATTAGCTCCTCGATAGTGTCGTGTTGGTATGTTGGATCCGAGCCGGCGGCATTATTCTGTTGCACTTCGAGAATTTTTCTAAAGATATCTGAGCGGGTTTGTCGCATGATGTCTTCTGCGAGGTTTGTGTGAACCTTGAGACTTTGATGCTCAAGCTGATAGCCCGGCAACTTGTTCACAAACTCGCGAAGCTCCGCCGTTGTCCTAGCTGCATGACGACTTTGATAGTCGCTCTCCAAGCGGCGGGCAACCTTATTCAACAGATCACCGACTATTGCGAAGTTCGCATCTCGAAGTTGGCTATAGAGCTGGTCGGAGGAATCCAACTGGATCTTCCTCTTTTTCGCTTGTGACGCACTCGAAGACGACCCTTGCGAAGGTTGAGGCGTAGGCGCGGTGCCAACTATAGATGAATCGACATCTGCTTGGTTATTCTTTATGCCAACAAATTCGTCTATCAGCCCTTCGTAAGTAAGTTGGGTGAGCAGGACGGTGCCAAAGTCCACCTCGCGGTCGATGATGATTAGATTCTCGATCGTTGCGCTAGGAAGAAGGCCTCTCCCAGCGGGATCATTGAGACCTGAGGATTCCTCGGCATCGAGTTCTTTCCTCATCCGCAACAGCAGATCTGCCAGCCGTCGCGCGTTATCGCCCTTACCGACGATGCGAGGAAAGTAACCATGTCTTTGCTGGATCTGCATAAGAGCTTTGGCTGCAAGAAAAATACAACCAGGGTCCTTGTGCTACGATCATTAGTACACTGTTCACGCCAGAGGCAGCGTGTCCTACCAAGTAGAGATCGCGGAAGGAATCCTCCAACTCCAATGACAGAACGTCCTGCTCGAGAGGATAAAAGTACAGCGGCAACTCCGCAATGTTCACATCTCCGATTATTCCTGCGTCTTCCAGGATCTTGTTGCTTACACGCGTCCGTCTCGGGACCCAGAAAATGGAGAATTCGTGGTCAATATTGCCGTTCTGCTGGAGCCGCTTTACCTGCTCTAAATTGCAAATGTCAGCACATACTGATGGCATTCTATCTGAGAGGAGTAGAGAAAGAAAGCCATAGGGATGTGCTGTCTATCCACTAATTATCAATCTAGGGAGCTTGACTGACTACGTAGAGTGGGAAGGCGTCTGCGTAATCTACTGAAGCCCCATCGAAACAGATAAATGTAAGAGGTCCTTCAGAGCACTGTGAAGGGATTTTACGAAAGAGCAAAAGAGCAGAAGGACCGTCGTGCTACGGGAAGAGAAAATGAACATACGTACCGGCAGTCGTCTGTACCTGCCGTGCCTTCTCGGCGTGGACGAGGAACACGACATTGCGCTGCGAAGAATCGACATTGGCATTCTCGAGCAGAAACACCTTGTCTACACCATACTCTTGTAGAACGGAGAACTTGACGAAAAGTCCGACTGGACCAGCCAGATCCTTGCTTATGACAAGATTCTTTTTACCTCGAACCTGCACGACCGGTCAGCTCGAAAATCACACGGAAGGTGCGTAGCGGCGGGGCTGCAGCCTTACTCACGCCTTCGAGGAGAGTCAGCAGGTCCCTCCGCGCTTTGTCCCTGATGTAGTCTGCATCAGACCCTGGGTGAGGGGCCATGGCTGCTGTAGAGGGCCCTGTGCGGTGGTCGAGCAGCAGCAGTCTCGCTGTATCAAAGAATAAAAGCGCGACGTCTGCGGCTCGAGAGGAGAAGCGCCGCCTGTGCGGTCTAACCCGATGCGGCCAGGTCCACGACACAGCCGCCTGCGCCACGCGCCTCGTCAAGATTACCGTCTCAGCCGTTACGCGCGCCGCGCCAGCGTCGGCCAGATCCGCGCCGCCCAACCGCTATTGGGCCGTATCTGTATTACCGCGCTTGGCCTCGACTCCGCCATGTCTCAAGATCACTCCCCTGAATGCTGTCTCTCATTCCACAACCCTCATCCTCTTCCCTCCTTCCCTCTTACTTAATTCTCCTTTTCTTTCCTCTCGTCTTTACCTAACCTGGTCCACAATGGGGTTCTTCTCCAGATCAAAGAGCAAGAGCCCAGCGCCCCAAGAGAACCCTTACGCTCAGCCGACTCCGGTTGATCCTTATACGAAAGCCAAAATAAATGCAGGCGTTGCTCCTCCGCCGAACGGCGCCGCTCCTGGAAGCGGTGCCCCCGACATGAAGGGTCCTCCTGCTGGCCCTCCTGGTGTAAACAGTGCTCCTGGCTATGGCCCCAATCGCTTCGGCAATCAGAGCGGATACGGAGGTGACAAGTTTGGTGGCGGATCTGGCTCCCGATACGGCCCTGGCGGCTACGGGGGTTTGGGACAGGGTGACCCCAATGATCCGGGAGATGCCAACAGAGACGCATTGTTTGGAGGGGCGAAGGAAAGAATGGAGCAGCGGAAGCAGAATGATGCGCCTCCTCCTTATAGCCAGGCTGCCGGCGGCTACGATACCGGCACCTACCAGGAGAGACAACTAACTGCGGAGGAAGAAGAGGAGGAGGAAGTCCGGGCTATTAAACAGGAAATCCGAGAAATCAAGCGTGGTGACGTTGCTTCCACGCGGAATGCCCTCCGCGTCGCTGCGCAGGCAGAGGAGATTGGCCGCAACACGCTTGCGCGTCTAGGAGCGCAAGGTGAACGGATCCATGACGCGGAAAGGAGCCTTGACAAAGCTGCGATTCAGACTCGCATCGCTGAAGAGAAGGCCAAGGAGCTGAAGACGCTGAACCGGAGCATGTTCGCGGTGCACGTCTCGAATCCGTTTACGAGCGCCCAGCGACGTCGGGAACGCGACGAGCAGATCCTGAACACCCACAGAGAGGAGCGTGCGATTCGCGAAGGCACTCGTCAAGAGGCTTTCCGTACCAATCAACGCATGGAACGTACCTTCAGAGACATTGAAAAAGAAAGCGGCGGCCAGCCAGGGCAACCTAAGCGCAATATGGCTGAGCGTGCCAAATATCAATTCGAGGCTGATAGCGAGGATGAGGCAATGGAGGACGAGATCGAGCAGAATCTTGAACTTCTCTCTGGTGCCGCCAGCCGCTTGAATCAGCTGGCTCGTGCCACTGGTCGGGAGCTCGACGAGCAGAACAGGCACCTGGAACGCATTATGGCCAAGGTGAGTCCCTCAGTGACTGACAGCCATATCTTGCATTGTATTTTCGTGCTGACACCTTTCCTTTCAGAGCGATTATGTGGACGACCAGATTGCTATGAACCGCGCGAGGCTCGACCGTATCCATTAGACCATATCATTGTTGCTTGCTTTGTGCATAGTTTTTGTCTATCCGTGGAGCTTTATGACCCTGGCGGTTTTAGGCTCACTCATCGCTGTGGGAAAGATATTTATCAACACTTTATCTCCTTAGTGGTGTCTGGCGTTGCACTCCGTAATTAGGGTTTTCTTTGTCCTGCATCTCACTGCACATCGCCTATTCAATATCAAGTGCTCACATGGCATCCATACTGCACGGGGTAGTTTTGCCTGGTCGATATCAAGTCAATAATATGGGATATCCATTTTAATCTATACCCTACGTAATAATCATCAGGACCTATCGCAGCACGTAGCTCCATGAACGTACCAACATCAAAATCAACAATTGACCTGCCACAATCAGTGGAGAATTGGCGTCGTTGTGATTACATCGATGAAGAACTCTTCTCGCATCTCCAACAGTGGCTGTTGATCAACAAAGGCACCTCCGCTCATTTCTCCATCGTGAAGCCCTAATCCAATACTGGACCCGGAATCTGATGTAGAAGACCCGATCACGGGACCTAGCAGTTAGAAAAACCCCAGGGACACTGGTAGAGCATCCTACTAGTATGTGTATCTTCTAAGGTTCTTACCATATATCTTACTAGATCTAATTTTACACGTTTAGCCCTCTGTACAGCTTCCAATAGGATATCTGCTCTCAACGAGGCAGTTTTTATTATTCTCACTAGTAGTCTACAGAAGCACTAGGCCTTGGCCAAGTTGATCTCTATATATCGTATATCTGTTTTGCAGCCGCTCCTCATTATATTTTTTTATAACCGACTATGACAACGATCCTACACTAGGTAAATACGTACGGCTAAGACACTTCTACAGAAAATGGCAGCTCATTGAATTGTTGAGCACGTCCAGAGTTGTATATAGGCACCTTTTCAGCCAGCTAGTACATCATGTTTCAGTACATCTTTCCCATTAGGCCACACGATACCCGTATTTCTCAAGTCTGGAGGCCGCAACACCAAGACTACATCTGGAATCCTTATTACCAGGAAACAAAAGAAGAATCCGCATTACCGTTTTCATCCAGAATGAGACATCTGAAGCCGTCGTTTCCTGCTTGTTTCTAGATATACCCAGTGAATTTCAACTCATTCATGTTCGATTTTGACTTGCTAGGAGCCTGATCAGCTGTGTCCCTTTTTGAGTCAATGTTATTGTGTTAACAGCTGAACAAGTTATTCATTGAAGCCAAGTCGTGGTTGGGATGTACTTGTCCTCCTGATCATCGCTGACTTGGTTCTCATTGAGCCACACGTATCCCTATGGTCATTAATCCAAATACCGGCAAGTATTCATTGAAAGGAATCCTTCTTATTTTACATTCGGATCTTTCAAATAGTTTAGGTAATTAGCATCATATGTGAGGAATATAAGATAGATTTCATGGCTATCCTGTAAGATGAAGAGACAAGAATGCATACCGTTGCCAATGGCCACAAGTTAGCTATCGACAGTTGGTACGTGTCGCTTGCATTTATTCGGAACACACCACCTCAGAGAAGCTGACCACAAGAAAAACCGGAACTGCCAGTCAACCTGGGCATTAAATTCAGCCTTTAATTGCCGCACCATCTTCCCAGTGGCTGGTTTACTGGTTCCAAGGTCAATGATCTTGTCATTTCCCTTTTCAACCCAATATCTTCCGTCTGATCCTTTCATTGTCTCTATGTGGAATGCTCCTGAGACGATCGATTTTCGTTTCCATGGACTCGATGTCATGTAAAAGGCTGGACCAGTTAAGCATCAGGAGAATATAACCTCTCTCCTCCACTGAGATACTAAATATATCTGTCTAGACCACATTATTATTGAAAGCTCCAACTAGATATATAGCGGCCCTATTCTAGGATTACCAACAGTATTTATAATGTCACAACCAGTTGATTCATCTGAAGGAAGAAGTGAAGTGGAATATCATCTTCCTGCATTATGTTATGGACTTTTAGATAACAAGATCCTCACCTTCGAAGTGAGCGTAGAGAATTCCTTTTGTATATGAAATAGATGGACCATTTGGTGTCTCCTCTTAGAGTGTCGAGCTTTGCCTTTTCAAATCCGCTCAAGAGACAGTAGACTGTCCTCACAGTCTCTGGAAACATTTCAAACTTTATCAGTTCGATTAGACTCTCCATGCTCGGGAATCTGTATTGACAGAGGATGGTGAAAATATATTAGTGAGCCGACTGTTTTCATGCACCGCAGTACACAATCTTCAGTGCTCTCTCATAATTGGGATTCTGTCTGTAATAAATGTTGCGAAATATAATGTCATCTTTAATGTCCCAGTATAGAGCCTGTCCTGGCACTCCTCCAGTTCCAGGATGAATGCAATCCTCAGAAGCTGTAGCAATAAGATCTTTTGATATCTTTTATTGCATCTGCCGATGCCTCAGAGGGAGATTGTTTCTCATAGTCTTCTCAACAACATACCTGAGCAAGTGCGATTACAGTTGGTATCGTTTCGGGCAACTCCGGATCCTCAAAGAGGTAAGAGGCATCAGGGAATTTGGTCCACGCCTGTAGCTTTTTTTTGGATGTCTCCAATATTGCGTCAAATAGATTAGAAGACGGATCAGACATGTCCATATAGCTAACAGAATTGCGATTGTCTCCCCACAAAGCAGCCTCTCATCACCTACTACATCGTGCTCCATTGTAAACATGACATGAGGATATTCTGTCGGAGAAGAAATCCTTTGTCAGGAGAACCTGGTGCAGTCCCTTTTGTCTTGGCGTTCAACTTTATCCAGATATTCAGGCTGACGACATCGGGTTTCTCTTTGCTGGGTGGGCTTTGATCGACTCAGGCTCCGTATTTCTCGTCTTTCTTTCGGTGCTTTGGGGGATATTGCCCAGGGTTGTTATCGTTTTAAAAGGAATGGCGCCAGTTACTGTCGAATATGACATTCTCAAGGCTAAGTATGAAAGATTAGATTATACTTGTGGTCATGGCAGTGCAGATAAAAAGATACAATGTCTTGTCATATGAAATGCAATATATGCGGCAGAGAAGGACTTTTAAGGAAGGTCGGTTTTAGATTTTTGTTTTAGTTTCTTTAAATAAAATAAGAGAGAAACAATTTAGAGACCGGGTTAGTATAAACGTCCTTCTTTATTTAAGCACGTGCCGCATAGGCACCACTTGGTTATACAGCATAGATCCTTGCTTTCCTTCAAGACCATTCTGGAAATTCCAAGTCACTTCTCTTGTTGGTGGGATTGCGTCTATAAAGTCTTCGCGAGAATCAAACGATTCGATCCAGTCAAATAGCACTCCTGCTTTGTCTCTTACCATGTCTTGAAAGAAATTCCCAATTTTGGGATATTCCGGGCCTTGTCGACACCAGATGGAATGTCTTCCAACCAATAACAGAGGTTGTTCATAATAAAGGGTAGCTGATGCTATTCGCTTCAGCTCTCCATCACTAGAAGCACATACTGCTGGTAAGGTCCGGGTTTACCAAGAGAAGTCTTTCAAATCCTTTGTGATGCTGAGAGGTTTGCCAGTTAGTACTAGGCTCTCTCAGTGACGATCAGAAAATCAACGTACAACATGTGTTGGTTAATATGCTTCCAGATTACGGCACCTCCGTGGCCTAAATCCTCATAATTAGATTGGTAGGTATGTATGAGCTGTATGGGCATTTTATAGCCGCACGATCGTGTGCCTGCTTGGCATTTGCAAGCGCATTCATCCGCTTTCCAGTGGGGTCACGTTTCCTTGGCCGTGAGCGGATGGTTGACTGGTGTCGCAGCGAGAAAATCCCTTGATAAGCCGTTATGAACCAGTTAAGCAGATTTTCTGTTGCCATCGGGATATCATGAGAGTATATATTGTCCATAGAGAAGAGTGGTCTCGGGATCTTCATAGAAAGTACTAGGAAGTGGTTAGAACCAGACGGAGGCAATCGAATCAAGACCTGTCTTTTTCCAGGCCCGGTAGGTTAGGTACTTACTATTCACCTAGGTAAGCACCTATTCCTCGTCACTTCAAAAGATGAGTGATGTCTTGTGATGACGAAGGAACCAGAATTGACCTGCGGAGAAGGCTGCGAGTTTGTTTCGATCCATAGTTATCTATAACAAGGACAGGTGAACGAGAAAGAGCTATTAATTATTCACAGATATAGTTACCAACGTAGACAGGCATATGGATTCCAAGGCACGAAGACAAAAGAAAATGGTGAATAGATCAGGTAGATAGACAGATAATCTCCAACGAGCAATTCAATTGCCGGAGGAGACGAAGAAGTCACCATCTGTATAGATTCACTGTATTGTGCAGCATGCCAGACCACGATATCGTATTGAGAGGATCCTGATCATCAAAAATAATGTACTGATGCTGGTATTTCTGCATAGACTTCAGTAGACTAGATATTTAATAATTAATTATTTAAAAAGGTCGTTTGACCTCGACGGAGTCATATCTTTCAGCTTTGACTTGGGATAATTGTGAGGAGAGCCATTCATGATACTGAAGAAGTTACAGCATATATATAAGGAGGAGGATATTTGATGTGACATTGTACAGGGAATCATGTGAGATATATTATAAGGATCTTGGAGTAGACAGACAACAGATGTATTGAAAAGGACTCGGTATCTGGTGGGGTCTATGGCAGTTCTCTATCACTGACTACTTTTCGATATGGAACTCGAGGGCGGGGTAAGTCACCGCAGCTAGTCATTCACATTCATTATTCTGTGACTACAACCTGAGATGGCAAATTGAATCCCTATCTAAAGGAAACCTCCCCAATTGGAGGAGAAGAATAGATTTTGATTCAGTAGGAAATTAAGAACGGCATTAAAAGTCACACAGATATCGATATTCGTGTCACAAATGTATGTGCAGCACAAGAGAATGCCGAGCCACTTTCTTCCCGAGAATTGTACAGTCCTCGGGAATTGCGGGGGTCCACCTTATCAAGAGACCCTCGACCATGACAACCACCCTACGCCAATGCAAAAAAATGAACGAACCACGAAACACCACTCCTAGAAGGCACCAGAACAAACAGACGAAGAAAAAGCATGTCCAAAACTCCACCGAACAATTTTACCCAAGAAATCCATACCGTTTCTTCCTAGTCACGCCTCATGTCCCCTCCACCGTAGGACCCCATCTACACATTGTCATCGTCGTAAAAGAAATTGATATCCCGGGGCCGCCGTCGATTGTAGTTGACGAAATCAGCATCACCTGGGGGCCGTTCATTCCGCGAGTTCGCAGTCAGCATGCTCTGGATACTCATGCAGACGCTCTCGACGGTCTGAACCGGCGACCACCCCGCGGAACTCAGCAGATCCAAGCAGATGATGCCATTGCTGTAGATATGGGGATGGATCGGAATCGGACGCGGGGTATCCGATGTTCGTGGCACCTCGATAAACTGCACTTCCGGCGGCTCTATATATGGGAAACTTGGTTAGCAGCTGCAAGGACACTTGCCAGAATCATCATATGACCGCGGGGTCCACTACAAGTTCCGCAATCCCACGACCAAGCAATGCCACAATGGGCACAAAGAGCTCTACACAGGGTAACCGCAGACTCACCTATAGGATATTTCGATGAAAATGTAAATTTGAGCCGATACGTCTCGTCCTTGTAGAGGGGATTGTCATCCAGAACCTTGATGTCCATCTGCCACTCCTCCAGATTATCCGACTTGACGATCGAAATCCCCGGGGGCAGGTGGCCCTGCATCTATATAAACGATGGGTTAGCTCAGTCCATTGCGAATATAGACCACTTTGGACAGAGCCATTGATTTTGTTGTTTGCCCAGCAGATCACCGCTCGCAGTACGAGGCTAGGAATAGGACGAGAGCAAGGAGAGAGTGGGGGGCCTAGCGGTGTCAAAGTACCTTGAGGAGTTCCTGTTTGTTTCCGGGAGTCAGCGGAGTGGCCACTTGAGGCGTGCGGGGAGGGGTCCAGCTGCTTGCGACTCACCTTGCTAAGACGTTTGCTCGCGAACATCTTGGCTGTCAAACAGAGCGTGTATGAGTCAAGTTATTTCTGGAAGATAGGAATTGTTTGAAGCACGGCCACGAGGACCATATGGACGGAGACGGCGGATGGGCTTGTATGACCGATGCTGCGGGCAGTGCAAGGTCTATGACGTCTAGGCGGGGGTTTATCTGATAGGCGTTTCAGCGTGAAACCGGAGGAAGGCGGGGAGCGGTGAGAGAAAGAAACCGTGAGGAGAAGGACTGCAGGATAAGGATAGATATCTGTAGAGCAAGAGGCAGAGGAGCAGGAGTGCTGACTCGGGTCAGAGTCCAGGGCGACTCATGAGAGCCGGGGAGCGTGATGGTGACGGCTGGAGAGCTGTCATGTCACCCGGCGCGCCGGGGTCAAGCGGCGGCTCCTGTGCCCCGGTGTGACTAGCTTGGCGGCCCTCGGCGCCTGGGGACGCGCCACCACGGCCTGTGCAACCGCCAGTTACAACTTACAGAAGCATCCCTCTACATCACGCGTGTCTGGTCCTCGTGATTTCAACTGTCTGGACTTACGTTCGCCAGTTCGGATTGGCCATGGAGATGCGCTGCTGTTTCCATATGCGACTTGCTTAACACGGTGGCTCTGGAATGGAATTGAGCAGGTGGGAACAGATCCACAAAACCTATCGACAAGCCGCCCATGTGAGCTGCAGACATAAAGGAATACTCCAAGTAGATACAAAAAAAGCCAAGCCAAAACATGTCGAGACTCCACAATGTCATAGAAGTGGTGTAAGTGGATACGGGGAATCATGGTATGAAGCAACCGAAGAGCCACATGTAAACTACAGCCAAAAAAAAAAAAAAAAAAAAAAAAAAAAAAAAAAAAAAAAAGAGAGAGAAAAGGGAACCCAGTAAGGCGAGTCTTCAGTTCAAGGCTTGAGCAAGAGTGGCCAGCCGGGGAGGCCTTGCGCTCAAGCATGGGCAGCCTTCTCCGCTCTCTCTCTAGCTTCCCTCTCCACCCTTTCGCGCTCCTCTTCCTCCTTCATCTCGCGCACCTTGGCAAGGACGACCTCCCGGAATATCGCCCCACGCGCTGCCTTGCTCAGACTGCGCTTCTTCGTGGAGCCTGGCAAGCCGTCTGCAGACGACGCCGCGGTCTGCTTGCCGCCGTTGGAGTCCTCCAGGGCCGGGAAGGGGGTGGTGCCGTCTTGGCCAGCAGCGTTTCCTGAACTGGCCGCCACGTCTGCCGCGCTGGGGATGTCCTCGTCATCCTCTTGCATCTTAAGAGCCTCGATGCGGTTTGCGAGCTTGACGATCTCGATGCCACGCCTAAGCCTGGCCCTGGCCATGTAGGCCCTGATCTCAGGCAGCAGGTTGTGGTCACTGGCGGATTCTCCCTTCAGCCATGGGTGGCGGAGAGCCTCCTGAGAAGTCGCACGCTTGTTTGGGTCCGGTTGGAGCAGGGTCATGATGAAATCCTTGGCGTCCTTGGACACGTCCTTCCAGTAGCGCTCATGGAAGACAATGCGTGCATTTCGACACTCCTCGATCAAGTCGGGCAGGTTCTCCGAACGGAACGGTGAATAGCCGCAGAGCAGTGTATAGGTAATGACTCCCATGGACCACATGTCGACTGCCTTCCCATGGCCCTGCTTGAGCATGACCTCGGGAGCGGCGTAGCCAAAAGACCCAGCCATGGTCGTCAATACTTCCGACGGGCTGTCCAGCATCTTGGCAATGCCAAAGTCCGCCAGCACCAAGGGCGAGTCCGGTGCGGATGTAAGGTACAGGAGGTTCTCGGGTTTCAGGTCTGGCAATTTGATTGTCAGCGGGATCTGCCGTCAAGAAGGGTCATCAAACAGGATGAACAAACCTCGATGGACAATGTTCCGCTCGTGGAGATAGTTAACCGCGTCCAAGACCTGCCTGATGGTCTGGGAAGCGTCCTTCTCCGTGAACTTGCCATACTCGCAGATCCTGTCGAACAGCTCTCCGCCAGTAGCCAGTTGAGTGACGATGTAGTATTTGTCCTGCTATCCATCAGCCCCCGGATATACCGCCATCAAGCTCCTGTGGACGCACCCTCGACTCAAACCAGTCGTGGAAACGGACGATGTGCGGGTGATCCAACTTCTGCAGCAACTCCAGCTCATCATAGACCATCTTCTCGTTGCCTTTGACATTCTTCTTCAGAATGATCTTGACAGCAACCTTCCCCGCGCTGCATTCAGCCTCGCGAACAATACCATATGTGCCAGCGCCCAATGTCTTCCCGAACCGATATTGAGATCTGTGGATGATGAGCATCAGACACCCTGCATGAGGGGCCAGAAACAGCCGTGGATCTTACTTCTTTTCGTAGCTCTCCGGCTGACCCTGCAGCCTATTGAGCATGCTTGAGACTGTATTGATCCCCACGCGGTCAGTCAATTGAAGACAACAATCACTGAAGGGAGCAAGCGCGGCGGGTGATGGCATAGAAGAGGAGTTGTAGACGCCAGGAAATTCCAGACCATGATCCCACACAAAGATGACGGTTCTCAGGATGGTTGCACCGCCCAACCACTCGAAAAGGAATTCGACCAGCGACGTGAGCGTGCCCACCGGGGAGCTCAGGCTCCCGAGATATGGCACAACACGGCGGACGAGGTCGGACATGGTTATCAATTGGGGTGGACGGGGCAAGGAGAAGGAAGAGATTGTCCATGAATAAAAGTATCTTACTACTTACAGCTCATGTCTGCGACGGCGGAGCGGGCAGCGGCCGCGCTCTCTCGGGATCGCTAATAATAAGGTAGGTGGTGGGCTGGAGGAGAAACGATGGGCGCCCCGCACGTGAAACTGAGGGCGGGCAGCAAGACCGAGACCAAAGGAGCAGAGACGGCGGGCACGAACGGACGGGGTATCAACTCAACGGGACAAAAGGAGCGTGAAATCGCGATAGACGGAGCGTAGGCAGAAGGGCGGCTCGTACGACACGGTGTCCTGCGTTGTTTAGGCGGTCGGCGCCTAACGAGTGTCGGGCGCTGGAGACGGGGATCTGCGAGCCCTCGAGCAAGAGACCTGGGATCGAAGGAGCGGGAGGAAGGGCCCTTGTACTCTCTAGCAACAATTGAAATAGAGAAACGAACGCTGGAGGAGGAGAAAGAGCGGGTGTTTCTCAAGGGAAGGGCTGGGCTGACCGTCTGATAGAGACGGGTCACGGCACAGCCCCCCGTCCTGGGCGGCGGAGGGCGGGGCAGGGGCCGGGCCCAAGACCGCCAGCCGCCGCGACCAGGACCGCAGTGGAGCTCTGGCGCGTCTCCGGACGACGCACTCAGCCTCAGCGCGCGCCACGGCTCCAGCCTCCCGTCGGTGTTGACGAGTCGCTACAGTCGAAGAGTCCGAAAATAGCTGTCTGTACACACAAGCTGCGATCCTGCACTGGGCCAGCCACGGCTTCATGAGCGCTGGAGGACGCCATTTGGCGTCGCCAACACCCATTAGTTATGACGTTCTGAAGACCTTATGCTCCAATTTTGGGTGTCTCTCGCCAGAAGCCCTGACTCACCAATAGGTACCCCTCCCCGTTCATCACGCTGCTGCGAATCGCTCTTATCTCGTAGACAATGCATTTTCTGGGACTCTTGATCAAAGCTGAACGAATTTTTGGGGCATGCTAGCAACCAGAATCGGTCACTATTATGTACTAGTTTGCGGGAGCTGCGTGCTCGCATGCACCATTGCCGTGCTAGGCATGCCTTGGAGCCTCGATCTCAGGTGATCGTCGTATGCCTAACGGCCAAGAAGGATCTGAACGAAGAAAATAACATTCCCGCCTATTTCTATGTAGATGATCATCGCGTCTCTGGCTGCGCTGACGAAGGTTGCAGCTTACAGAAAAAGCATACGGACGAAAAGAGAAATCGTCGAAAAGTTACAATGCTTCGGCCAATTCAGATCAGGCCGGCAATGAATTTGGCAAGCCGTTTTGGAAACCGGAAGGGTGGACCGTGGTCATAGGGCCACCTTCAGCAAGGATCCCCGATTACATTATTGGACAATTCAAAGGTCGCACATCCATGTAGTTCTCTGTTAACTTTGAGCAAAGCTCACGATGGTCTCTTCATCGGCGTCAGACAGCCAAAATGCCAGTATCCGATTGCGATTAGTGACCTTGGCCTGTTTTGTAGTCGAGCTGTATTTTCGATTTTTAATTAGCTTGCAGGATACACAGTCTACCACGTACTGGGAGCGGACAGTGGTCGTTCCTGAAGCACTATGCCTCTACCTATTGCTACGGCAATCTCGACGTACTGTGTTTTTATGTTTTAGAAATGGGAGATTAAATTTTTCCTTGTTTGATACATTGGAATGTACTGCGGTACTGAATGAATGCCTGTACGACAGGCCATTAACAATATAGGTAGTCTGAATATGTGTCCTTTATGAGTACAGATAGTTCGGCAGATTCGTCTACTGTAGGCCTCGTTGACTCTTAATCCACAAGAGCAAACCCCAGGCCGAGACTTGGCAGCATTTAATGTAAGAAAACTGCTGAATGGAGAAGCTAGCTGGAGATAGCAAGTACTGGAAGTGTAGAAGACTTCTAGCTAAGCAGCTAGATGGGAAACTCAACACACGTACAGTACAGACCCGTGTCAACAGACTGTGCTACCTCGCCAAAATATATAATCAGACTCAACTGATTGTTTAACCTTTTTTTTGCCACCGCACAATCATCGTATGTACTAATACGTTCAAAATTAATATACCTTTTACCCTAATACTAGGAATCCCATTTCCAACGCAAAATCTCCAGTAACGGCATGGAATTGAGGTAGCTTCACCCAGCTTTAACTTGATACGGCCGGGTTCAGGGGACGCGACAAGGCATTGGTGCACAAGCAAGGCGCCCGGGTGGTCTAGTTGGCTATGATTCTCGCTTAGGGCGAAACCCTAAGCCCACAAAGCTTGCGAGAGGTCCCGCGTTCGAATCGCGGCTCGGGCCTCGCTAACTCTTTCGACATTTTCATTCTTTTTTATCCTAGTACATTTATATGAAAAGAAGTTCTACACGGGTCTTCACACCAATGATAAGGAATTCTCTAAGCGTGTATCATTCCTAACTGATTATCAAAGCTCTTTGAACTGCCACTTGCTGCTGCTGGATTGTGTGTTTCAGGTTGCAACTCCGCAAATACCACTCCTCTGTCCTGGGCTTGACCCCATAAGAATTCGCAGGTCAGAATCTGATACTGTTCTTTTGACCTTGCTGCATCATCCTTACTGCCTTCCGGACACAATTTTCTTAGACTATTGACGTAGTTAACTGGTCAGCTTCTCAATGTCTTCAACCAATGAGTTCTTTTACAACGATCACAGATGGCTGTTAGCAGCTTTCAATAACAACTACTTAAGAACTTTCTTCCTATCACAAGATAAGGCCAGAATGCTGAAAGTGAAGCTCAACAGCAGCAATCAGAATCTGACCTCTGCCAGAGTCTGTGTCCGTGGGGCACACCAGCGAATTCTACAGGGGTCATCTCAGGTGTATCTGCAGTGAAATGGGACATAGAAGATTCGGAGATTCCTAAAGGGAATCTTCCAGGAAGAAATATGTAGCTTATCTATCTAATTCATCTGATAGGTAGTTGTCTGGTGAGGACGAATGCCTCTTCTAGTAATTTTGTATTGAAGCAACCTGCGCAGGGTCAATTGCCTAGCGTTCCAGGCTATTGACGGGGGAATGCTTGGGGAGAATGATCCTCCAAGAGATTTCTGGTCTGAGTTCTCTGTCTCCAGTTCTTCATTTCACCTTTATGGATGTACACACTATAGAAATTAGTCAAAAACTAGGTGGCAAAACAATATGCAAAAAAGGAAACAGGAGCTGCAGGCGAAGGCCCGAGCCGCGATTCGAACGCGGGACCTCTCGCAGATGACTTAGGGTTTTGCCCTAAGCGAGAATCATAGCCAACTAGACCACCCGGGCGCTCCTTGTTAAGACCATCTTCCTTATTCTCAACTTCACCGGTAGGAGATTAAAGCTTGCACTTCAACACCTACTTTCCAGGGCTATGGCAGTGAATTGCTCGGAAAAGTCATGGCGTAGGACTTGGTAAGAATGTAGAGCAGCAAAGCAAGCACCTCTAGCTAAGCTATTCTACCTGCAGACCCAGAAGTGTGTACTATATAGACTGCAAATGGGTATAATATTTGCAAACGAGGGCGCGTGTGTGGATAAGACAAGCCTGAGAATGATGGGTCAAGAAAACCGGAAAGATCCACAACATTGAAGCAGATAAGTGGGGAAAAAAATCACAAGATATCACTTTTGGCCAATGTGAACAACCATATCAATCGAATAAACAAAGTGACTTCGAGATGAACAACCTGATATATGAATATCTAGCTACCTATGGTGAAGCGACAGAATGATGAAGAACAGGAGCACCAGAGAAAAAGACTACAGCGCAGTAATTATGTAAACATCCCTCCTTTGACCTGCCCATGGCTATTTTAGGAATGCTCACTGATTCTTTGACCTTCATCATAGGTTTCACCATACTCCTACTTCCTGAAAGCGCCTAATAAAGAAATCGGTATATTCCTTTGACGGAGAGGGTAGACCTCGGGTCCGGGAATATAGAACCCTCTGGCGGATCTATGCAGGAAGCAGTAGATATATGGTCTAGGACCGCTCAATTCTACACAATGTCATGAAACAAACAACCATCAACTAACATCTGAAGACCCCTCCTCCGACGATCACTATAGATTATGGCAACACCATAGTGGACACCATCTTCATGTCTGAACTATGAGGTGTCCTGGAGTCGAAATCTTCCGTGTTTCTGTTCCATCTATAATTCTATCAAATAGTGAAGAAGAATATCAATCAATTAAGCAGAGCACAAAAAGGCATCTCAGGTCCGAGCGAGCAGTCAATCCAGTTGGAGCTTTCCCCCAGCCCTGTAGTGGTAGTAACCCGCATTCATAGCCAACCAACCAGCCCTCGCTCAACATCACTGGAGCCCTCCCCATCAGGTGCCCTATATATTCCATTTACAACGTAGCCCCCCAACAAAACCTGGGGCCTCCTAGCTCAGTCAGTAAGGTAAGGTGCTCGTATCATCTGACCTTTACACTGACTGTACAGCAGGAGAAAAGGTCCCGGGTTCGAATCCCGGGCAGGGGAGATGGTTGCAGCGGTGCGGTCATTACCAATATCTGCTAACAGACCAGATGACCCCTTACTGTCCCGGGATAGCAAAACCCTGCCCGCCAAAAGCGATAGGTGGGATTTCGTAGCACCCCTCCCACTGCCCAGCTCCGGGTGGATGGGTCGGGGGTGAGCTTTTTGGTTTTCTTATATATTGTTTTATATTTGCCTGGATTGAACAGTTGTATCCTGAACTGGGTGGTGCGAAGTGCAGGCGTCTTTTCCTTAACAAGGGACATTGATCGGCTGTTGATGGCTACTTGGAAGCTTAGCTTCTATTCTTCTCATTGTTGGACTCTAGCCATGCATATGAGGATTTGTTAAATTCCACATCCAGGCTGCAACTATCTTTCATACGCAAAATGGATCGTCGGACAATTACTTGTCGAGACGCAGACGATGCGTAAAAGTTTACGAGTTGAAGTTGTAAAGTAGAAAGTTACGAAGTTTTCATATACTATGCGAAGGACTTTTTCGGTATTATGATTTACATACCCGGGGAAGCATGAAACCAAGCAGTTAACTTGTATTTTTGCTGCATGTGACTATCACAAAATTAGGAAATAGACAAAAGTGCCTCGGGACTCCATCACACATTGTCAATCAAAAATGACAAAAAGACAGGAAAACAGCAGGCTAATAAAACAATCGCTAGCAGTTAGCAATTAGCAATTATCATTATGTCGGTATCTGCGCTCGATTAACGTGTTTTGACAATCCAAAATCGAAGAAAGGACAAGGAAGGAGAGCGATAGAAAACATCAAGAAACCCACAGAAGACAATCATTATGACAACAAAAAGAGGGTTCGAATAGACACAACGCATACATAGTAATACAACCTCTTAGGCAACAGAAACGACCCTGGCCTCCAACTTCTACCAAGACAAAGTTTGCTAGTATTCATCCAAGTATAGGTCATCCAAAACCTCAGAGCACAACCTCTCATAATACTCTTTGCCCTTCCATCCGCGGTGCTTGGCCCTGAGTCCCACCGTGTTCCAACCTTCAGCTCGCAGACGCGCGATCCGCTCCTGCTTTGTCTCCTCAAAAGTAGCAGGGCTGGAAACGGATCTGGAAGAGACAATACTGGCCATGGATCCGCCGTTCAATTTCGCTTCCAACGGCGTAAAGCTCCAGAAGGAAGCAGAGCGTCGGTCCCTCGTGGCCCGGTGGATATGCTGAAGCTCCGTCGTAGTAGCGATGAGGGACGAGACGACGGCGATGTTTGCGCGAACGTGGGAGCTGAAGGAACGGATGTGGTTGTTGTATCGGGAGACGGCTTTCGCACGGACTGGAGTGATGACGATGGTGTTCTTGTCCTCTTTGCTGTCTTGACTGGAGATCGAGGAGGCACTGGTGTTCGAGATCGAACGTGTGTTTGCACTGTTGCACTTGCTGATGTCTGACTCGTCTGAACTGCCAGTCACGTTCCTTGCTGGGACTATCTTGATGGGAAGCGGTGGAAGTGGGCGAGCCCTCGCTGGCGGACAGGGAAGAGGTGCCGTCTTTGTCGATTGCAAGTCAGATTTGATCTCGCATCCATGATCAGGCTCTTTGCGACACTTTCGAATGTGAAGCGGCGGTGGCATGAGACTGCTCTCCTCTATTTTGTCGTCTGGGAGCCTAAAAATAAGCGTCATATTCTCCTTAATAGGAGCCGGGTCTTTCGAGATAAATGGATCATCATCTGGAACAACCGAGGACTCATTTGACGCGTTGAAGATGCGTGCAACGCAATCAGCCACGCTATCAACAGGTGAAAGTTGTTCTGGCGGTTCAGAATTAGGCGAGGAAGAAAGCCCGCTGTTCTCAACGGGAGGCTCGAAATCGTCTTCAATGCAGGGAACGGGAGTCACGGGTGGAAGAGACGCATTGCATGCCGTGAAATGATCCAAAGCCAACTGAAAAAGCGGAACTTTGTTGCTGGAGTAAATATGAGCCGCGCGACCAAGTGCCTCGTAGGAGATTGCGCTGTAGAAGTGAAGAAATGTCTTGTAGACCGGGTGAAGCTGTTTCCGCGGACATTAGCAAGCTGTCTCAAGCAAACACTCATAGCTGCGTACCGGATTTGCATTATTTAGCAGCTGAGCAGCGCGTGCCGCGCACTGTTTGTATTGACGTCTGAGATAGAGCGACTTGACGTCTTGAAGAACAAGTTTCCATTGTTCTGATGTCTTCGGATATGGAAGAGAACCATCGGGAGTCGAGCATTTTAAAGATCTCTTGGGGATTATAGGCGCCATGATGGAGCTCGAGATGGGGAGAGGACGGAACAAGCAAAAATGCAAAGCAAAAATATCAATTGGAGATGCGACCCATCAACTTCGTATAGACAAATCTGGTGCTCTTGAGGTGATTGAGTTCTGAAATTGATCTCTGAGTGTACAATCCAGCTATGAAATGGAAACGCGTGCAAAAGAGGGAGAAGTTAGATCATAGAAAGAACAATATTATGATACGCAGAGTACATGGACAGGTTAAAGTTGACAAGGTGAAAGGGTTCTGGTGATGTTGTTTCAATCACCACGACACGTACACAACGTCATGGCAACCACAAAGATAAACAACCACCCCGCCAATACATCTGTTGTATGGAGCCTGTCGACTACTATAAAACAGAATACAGACGTGACTACCTGCTCATGACTGCTATCTGCGGTTCGTCCTCTTACTATCATCAATTTCTGCTCAGGTAATTATCCCTTATCTTCAACTCTCGTGCCATCTCTGCTTCGTCCAAGTCTCTCGTGGACTTTATATACTCTTTGAAGGCCTTTGACATGCGTACGACCTGTTTCAAGTGCTTCTCCTGCAATATTGGCTTACTTTTATTATTCCCAGCCTCATAAACTGCGAGCGCAACAGCAGTCTGGAAGGCTGTGGAGCGAATCGTCAGTGAAAGCTCGAATAATATGTCACGGATTTCAAGGCGCAACTAACCATTGCGGATCTCGCATCCATTCCACTCCAGAGCTCTGGCGTCTGAACTGTGCTTTACGTATTCTTTCGCGTCATAGTCATATTCAATCTCTCGTCCGCCCATTTGAGCGTCTTCGCGGAGTTTCCTAAAATTGTTGTCCCAGATCTCTTCTCGCACGTGGTCATCCAGCACTGGATAGTGTAGCTGAATGTGGATTCGTGAAGAGAAGGCAGGGTCGAAACTGCCGACTCGATTCGTTGTCAAGAAGAGAATGCCCTGATAGTATTCTAAGGCTCGAAGGAATACTGGACGAGCGTCAGCAATACTCTACCTTTCTCTAGAAGCGTTTGATTAACACACTAGAGACAATACTGTTGCGCTCGAGATTCTCGGTGTCCGAGTCTCGAGGTAGACGTCTGCTTCATCCAGGAGCACGATGGCTTCCCAGTCCGTTCCCAGCCTAAAATACCAGTCAAGGTTATCCACTACAGTCCTCGGCTCGTTGCCAAGGTCGCCAGCTGTGATTGAGATAAGCGGGCGTTTGGTATATTCCGCCACGTACTCTGGTTTATTTTAGCTGTGGCACATTTAAGTTGTCCCTAGTAATGCTCACCAGCAGTCAAAGTCTTTCCAACCCCAGGGGGCCCATGAAAGAGAAATATTTGGCCTTCACCTTTCCCAGCAATGAAATCCGCTGACAATTGAGAGCCGAAAATCTCCTGCTGGGTATACTTCTGACAAATGGCCTTAATCATGTTCTTGTCACTTTCATCTTTCATGACTAAACGGTCGATGGCGTCCGGGTTGAAATTTGGTTCCTCAAGACCATTGACATCGAGGAGATCTGTTCCCATCAGTGCTGCTCAAGATGCGGAATGAAACAAAAAGAAAACATACTCCACTTGTAATCCTTAAGTGTATAGCCGTATACGTAAGGCGCGCACAGAAAGTGCTGATGCCGACTGAGTTCTGCGCGGCTCTTGGGGTCAATGTAATCATAATCAGAAAACTTGACCTTCGGAAGACTGAACTGGGCCGCTCTTGATTTCTGGCAAGATTCGCATTGGCATCCATTTGCGCCAGTTTAATTGTCTCCGGAGAGATCTCCAATATACGGTCTATGCCACATACAGTCATCATCCTTCCAAGGTTGATAGGAGTGGTCGATTACTACGCGAGCCCTCTTGTACTACGTTGGGTCAGCAACATAGCTAAATGACGATAGATAGAAGCTCACCTTTCTCGTAGGTCCATTATCTAAAGTCTCCCCTGTATATTACATGTACGCTGGCTTTTTATTCATGGTATAGAACTTCTTTCTGCGCTCGACAAGCCTCTCTTCAAACGGTGTCTGGCCTTCCTCGTCCACGTAGAATCGTTTTGGAAAGACGTTGAGAGATCTAATCTCCCTTTCCCCATCAAATGGGCGAATATAAAATGTCCTCTCGCATCGTCCCACAGAGTCGCCATCAAAGTCAATGTTCCATGCAGTAATCATATATGAAGTGGCAGTCCTGTGAGCTTTGTCGACGCCACCTTCCACCGACTGCATGACATATGGATTCAAAGCGCCATTCTCGAGGACATATACATCCTCTCCTGGCTTAAGCATGAACCAAAGATTTGCAAACGTAGTTACAGGTACCTTTCGTTCCCAGCGTGCTTCTTCTTCCTGTAACGAGAGACCAGAATAATTGTCCAAGAAATCAAGCAGAAGCTTGATGTGTTGATCACATTCCTCGTTATATTCCCTCGTGTGCTCGGGACGAGGCATAGTCATGTAATTGGCTAATTCCTTTTTGTGATGAACTAACAGCTTGAAGGGGCGCCAAACTCCAGATAGCGTCCAGTGAGATTTCCGCTTGAGTAATATTCCACGACGGATCATAGTGCGTTGATCAGCAGAGGCGAGTATATCCTGAGGACTTTGCTTTTGTATTTATCATATTCGATCTCAGCTTCTGATGCATCGCTTTCATGTTTGATCGATTTGCGTTGATACGTGGTTATCAGTTCAAGAACTGGAAGTTCTTTAGGCACCTTCCGTCTGGTGACGAGATCTATGGGCTTTTCTTCGTGCAACGAAAAAATCCGATTACCCCAATTATTCACATACTCCAGGGTAAATCGAATTTGAGGTAAGTATGTTGTCGTCGTTGGGTCTCGTTCTTTTCTGAATGGCGGGACACTTCAGACTGTGCTTCAGATGATGCAACGTCAGATTCTTTTTCCCTGTTACTTCTGACCTCGTAGTCGCAGCTAGAACCTTCGTGGTAGATCTCGACGGTGGATATCTAAATGATGGTGAATCTTTCAATGATCTAAAAATACGCATCTACTAGTGTACTCACTCCAGAGAAAGTAATCTTTTTAACTCCGGAGAGCGTCGTCGATTTGAGGTTCGGATGTTGATTTGAGTTGGGAGTCTGGCTGCTGAAGCCCCATCTTCAGTCTGTTGGGTCGGCTCAGGTTGAACGACGGCCTCTGCCACAGTAGCAGAGTCATGCTGCGGCGTCGTGTCTCTTTCGGAAGTTCCTTCTATCTCTAGTTGAATATCTTCTTGTCCCGTTTCCAGCGCAGTCATTCGGATGAGATCGGCTTTATCAGTTGAATCGTTCAGAGATGAAGAGCTAGCGCTCTCGCTTGCAATGGGCGTAATAGCCATTTCTGTTTCTGCTTTCGAGCGGTGCTATGCTAAGACTTTGGAGAGATCACGATAATATAGCAGAAAGGAACGTTGGAACCGGAAGAATGCATCTCTCTCCAACCTTCAACGCTATTTAAAGGCTGTATGTATTTCGTATTTGGCTAACACACAGCGCTAGTCATGGAATATGGGGCTTTGCAGCAGCGACTAGGATGGCTCGCCAGTCTAATGAAGCCTGTCATCAGGGAGTCTGGGAACTCAATCATTTTTTTTTTCTCCAGAGTCTAATGCGAACGATCCTTACCACGTATGAGATAAATCTCATTCCGCTTAACCCACTCGCTTTTACCGCATACTGCCATCTTTCTGTAGACAGCGCGTCTTAGACCGTGTGGAGCGTTATCTCTATGACGGACGGCCGACCAACGCCCCCATCCCTAGCAATGTTCGCTTCAACGAGTGCGGCTGAGACTTGACAGGGATGTAGGCAACTCCGTATCTCGAAGAAGTCTGATAATACCGCGCCAACAAGGTAAGTAGCCATCAAAAGCAAGCTGGACTTCATTGAGCCTCTTGAACTTGAAACGCGTTAAAATTGCGGGGTGGTACTAGGACAGACAGAAATGCTTTTGCCTATTCGGGAGTATGCTTCTGGGCCAATAGACCTAAACGACATGCAGCAACTGTCACTTCGCCCTTACAATGTGCATTGACCATCATAAAAAAGATCAATCATCATTGCAGACCGTCATAATTCGCTGCCTAATGCCTGATAGTGGGGGCGGAGATTGCCAAAACCGCCGGCGTGCATTGATCCTCACCCGTTCGAAAGTGGCCTCCTGTTCTATGCGAGAACCAGTCGGGGGCCTGCATGTGCGTGTTTGCTGCTGATGCGTAATGATACCATTGTCGTTAGTTGCATGTGTTCCCAAGAAAAGATGTACAATGCAGTAGTGGAGGAAAGAGATTCTCCGTATCTTTTACCAGAAGGACGCACTGGGAAATCCTAGGTTTTAGTTTTTTGACTCTTTTGGCATTTCTGTTTCCCTAATCAAGAGCCTTTTCCCCATGAGAACGGCCACTCTGGACCAAGAGGCGCTGGGGTTCGAAGGAAGAGCTCTGGTTCGGAGATTCAGCAATCAGCTGAATGGACAGACGTCACTCGATACCGCGCTCAAGTCAGATGCTAAGAGGAGTGAACTCGCATAACTCTATGAAGATTCACCTGAAGTGGGAAGGTAACTATAGCAGCTGTAGCGTCAAATAATAATCTGATGTTGCGAGCCTGACTTCTCTGTATCAGCGCGGAGAAGGATTTGAACATTTTCGCCATCAGCTATGCCCAATTCCTTGGCCTAATCGAGCAGCTCTGTCAAAAACGGAGATGGTTTCCAAAAAAAGAAAGCTTCGACTCCCGACAGAACGAACAAGCTATTCCTGGAGTCCAAGATTGTTGATCTCGATGACCTCAAGAATCTGGTCAAGGAGACCGAGTCTCAGTTGTCTTCGCAACATAGTCGGGTCTGAGCCACCTCTTCCCATTATCTATCCATATCTCAGGTACTGATATCGCGAGCAGGTCTACATAGGTTTCCATCGCATCTGCGACGTGCTTGACGCACATAAGTCTTTGTCTGATATTTTCCCAAGCCAATCCGCATATACGAGCATCCTCTGTGCGAGCATTAAGGCTATAGTCCAGGTGATTCCGATCCTATCTATCCGTACCGTGGTTTACTTTCTAACATTCAAGAACTTAAAAAAAGGCATCGACACGACATGTGAAGCTGGCAGAGAAAATATCAGATGCCCTCGTCGAGATGATCGAAGAAATCGTCAGCTGTGAGAAGTTGAAGAAAATAATGAACACCCACGTCATGAGAGAACGACTTGTAGTTATCTACATGGCGTTCTTCCAATTCTTGAAACTGGCAGTGGGATGGTATCAACAATCCAAGCTTGACCATATCCTGCAGAGCCTCAACGAAAACGGCAGTGACCAGATCGATGGAGCAATCTCCAAAATCAAAGACCTCGTGGACAAGATGCACCGAGAAGGCGGGTTGGCAGGGCTGGCAGATGGTAGACGGGTCAGGCTCGCAGTTGAAGAAACCCAGGAGACAGCAAGCCGGATCGAACAGCAACTGAAGGAGTACAAAATACAACTTGAGAAGGTCGAGCATCAACTTTGCACTCTTTCTAACCTTGGCCAGACCGCGCGAGAGTTTTTCGAGGAAATTTACCGATAAATATAATGATCAAAAAGTGTCTTGCGCTATCATCCCGTAAGTGGACCTTGCAGTCAGTGAGTGTAATCACTAAGACGTTACCTAGAGTCTTCTACTACAAGTCAGATACTTCTCGAAGAGTTAAACGACCTCCAGCAATTGAAGCTTGTCGGCGCAGCCTCGTCTCAGAAGTTCCTAAGAGACGATCTTATCACCTATTCCCAGCGCCTCGACGATCATGTGTTTGGGGTCAAAGATTCAAACGTGCAGCTCAAACCTCAGCCAGTCTATGCAGAGGACCTCATGGTCTCCAGATTGGCAAGGTGGAGCTCAGCAAACAGTTCCCAGCTTCTGTGGCTTGCAGGCCCTCCAAGCAGTGACCTCCCATCAACCATGGCCATAGCAGCTACCAGCACCGTCGCCTGTGCTATGCAGCTTGAAGTACCATATATCGCATTCTTTACCATATATCGCATTCTTCTGTCGGCGTCCAACGTCCGTACAAAAATAAAAGCCACTTCTCGCGAGCAAGCGGCAGCAATCGGGCTCGTCTACAGCTTGATCCGGCAGCTCCTCTGCAAAGAATTTGTACCACCCGAGATCTCGTGCGGTGCTGATCTCAGCTCGGAGAGATTCCAAGCATTGGACGGCACAGACGCCAGTTTGGCAACCGGTCTCTCCATTCTGGATACGCTGCTCGATCATGCTCTGCCTCATCTGCTTTGTGTGATCGATGGAATCAACATCGGAAGCCAATGCAGTGTGATCATTGATGTCCTCAAGAAGCACACAAGCTCCGGAAAGCCAAGGGTTTTCAAAGTCTTGTTTACCACTTCTGGTCCAGCGCGGGCCTTGATGGACTGTACCGAGCGCCAGGAGAGACATTTCATTGACAGGGATCCGGGCAAAGGAGGCCGCTTGCTGAACCGTAGTAAGCAACTGTGGACAGGATGTGATTAGAAACAGGGGAAAGAGCTTTGTCTTAATGCTTGGATAATCCAAGAGTTTCTATATATATGTTCCTACATACCTATATAGGTCCGAACTTGGACAGGATCTATACATTACAATAAAGTGCAACATGCGACATAAATTCACTAATAATAAACAAAACAACTTTCAAAAAATCTAGCGTGTCTTTGGCTTTTACGAGATTGTTCTATTATCGTGAAACAGCTCCTGGTTCCAATGTTACTACAACCTCCTCCCGGTCTTGGTTTTAAGAACAATTTGCTGCAACTTTGCTAGGTAGATTAGATGTTATCAAACCGTTTCTATCTCATGAGAAGCAAAATATACAATATCTCAATTAATTCTTTCCCCTTCAAAGTAGTGAGATTCGGACACGTCGCGCCGTTCCCATTCAGCAAAGTGATCCGAAGACAACGAAGAATCACAAGCAGAAGCGGGGTAAAGCTGCGCATGCACTCGCGGCCAGTCTCCAGCTGCCAGGCAGTCATCATATCAAGACCAGCTAATCCGATTAAATTAAATCGTAAGGCATCAGCCTCATCCATTCAGTCCTTATTTCATATTTATAAATGAGCCCTCGCCGGCTCAAGGACCTCTCGATACCCTTCAAGTGCATACTCGACACATAACAAAACTGACCGTACCCCGCCGTCGTCCTCGAAAAACGACGACGATTACTACCATCACCACCACAACAACCATGTCCGAGCTATTCGCCGCAAAATCAAAGCTGCCATGGAACTACGACGAGCCGTCCCTGCAGCCCTTTTACTATTTCCACAAGGGGATCTGGACGCCCGCGAAATCCATCGCAGAGATTCCTCACCAGGCTGCTGCAACAACACATGAAAAGGTTCATCATCCATCCAAGATCCGCCTCATCACATGGAACATTGACGCCATGGTGCCCTACGAGGAGGAGCGCATGGCTGGCGCGCTCGAGTACCTGGAGAAACTCTACAACCAGTCTCAGACCCAGCCCCAGACCACGGCCACTAGCTCCGAGAATAATGATAATAATAATGATGCGGACGCAGGCGTCCCGCCGCTGGTGATATTCCTGCAGGAAATGCTGCGCTCCGATCTGAAGCAGATCAAAAACACAAAGTGGATCCAAGAGCACTTCTACATCACCGACTCGTCGCCCGAGTTCTGGGAGAACGGGTACTACGGGACGACGACGCTGGTCGAGAAGCGGCTGCCCATCCGGCGGGTCTTCCGGGTGCACTACAAGGCGTCGAGGATGCACCGAGATGCGCTGTTTGTCGATGTGGATGTTTCTTCTGTGCAAGCGCCTGCTTCTGCTGCTGCTGCTGCTGCTGCTGAAGAGGGATCTGAGAGGAAGATCCTCCGCCTCTGCAACACCCACCTCGAAAGTCTGGTCTCACACCCCCCGCTGCGTCCCGTGCAGATGAAGCTCGCTTCGACGTTCATGCACGGGTCGGGGCCTCCAGAATCCTCTACAAGTGACCGGGACGTTGAAGTCCCCGCACCACACGCCTCCATCCTCGCGGGCGACCTCAACGCCTTCGCGCCAGAGGACCTCACCGCGCCCGTCGAGTGCGGTCTGCAGGACGCCTTCCTCGTCCTCGGCGGCAAGGACAGCACCGAGGAGAGCTACACCTGGGGCCAGCAGGCGCCGGAGGAGCTGCGGAGGCAGTTCGGGTGCAGCAGGATGGACAAGATCCTTTTCTGCGGGGGCGTGGAGGTGAAGAGCCTGGAGAGGATTGGGGAGGGGCTCAAGGTGAAGGTTCTTTCAGACGATGGGGAAACGACGCCTGAGGAGAGGGATGAGTGGGTAACCGATCACCTGGGACTTATGGCTGATTTTGTTGTCATCAGGCGGGATTTCGTAGGATGATGTGATGGTAGAGGAGCATAGCGATAGCTCTTGTTTCAACGAACAATCGTCACTTGTGCTGGGCACTGTACAGTTCTCAGGAAGGAGGTCGAGTTGAGAGGCCTAGATCCTGACTATTCGTAAACTTAGAAAAGTCGGTATTTCTATATATGTAGTCATAATAATAAATGCAACATTATATCGACGTTATTGTCGCTAGGGAAACTAGCTGTGTACTGCTGTTCTGTTCTATTACAAAATCTGCTTATGATACTGTGATTTCTACTACTGTCATCTTCAGAGCAGAAAAATGACTCACGCCATTAAATAAACCAAACGCCCGGTAATAAGCTTCGATGCTATCATTACCTCCAATGCATGTCATGGGAAAGCTCAAACCGATGTCTATCGCGTAAGCCATTAGAAAAGAAAAGTAGAAAAGAACACAACCAAGACTTGTCAATTGCTGTTCAACCCAAAACCCAACCACAGTGCCACTGCAAATCTTGCGCCGAAACAAGAAAGAAATCGAAAGGCGATCATTAGAACTCGCGAATTAGAAGACCTGTCCCCGAAGGCTTCCAGATTAAATAAGAGTTCCTGACGGACTGCAGACGTCCACGTTCCGTGTTTGCGCCGAAAGAAGACACCGAAAAGGGCGATAAAAACCTGCAGCTGAAAACTCCTCAAGACCTCATGAAGCTAGAGCAGAGCATGCTAAAAATGTCCATGACGACTCCACTTTTGCGCATACAACGTATTTGCACTGAAGCAAGAAGAACCCGAAAGACCATAATGATAACTTGCAAGGCGAAAGATCTCCGAAGAGTTCCTCGAAAGTAAGAGTTGCAGACGCACTAAAAGTGTTCCTGTTTCCGCACATAATGCGTTTGCGTCGAAGCAAGAAAGAAGATATTTGAAGTTAATTCGAGAACTCTGCTGAAGACTCAAGACGGCCTCATCAAGTGAGGGTACCTGGCGCACTGAAAATGTTCGTGTATCCGCATACGATGCGTCGATGCAATCCGATATATCGCAGAGATCACTCTGACCTGTTATTTCCAGCTGGAGCGTTTGCGTTCTGGCTTCCAGGCTCGATGTTGACGGAATTCAGCGCCTCCCCCACGGCAGATATCGCGCCCAGAAAATCGCCCAGAAGCCTATCCAATTCAGAAGCAACCACAGAATCGTCGGCACCGGCAGTCAAACTCTCGAAGCTCGGAGGTCGGATATCAGGAAAGTTGACTGGTGGAACGTTGGTTCTGGTGATTGGCGGCGGAACACGTCTCGCTGTCTGGATAGACTGAGGTGGAAGTGAAGGAACGGTCGCTGCCGACGTAGGGACCTTGAGATTCAGCTCCCTTGAGGGAAGAGTTGAAGGGAACGGCTCAACGTAGGAAGGAATGTCAGTGATCGAGCCGTTGTCTTGCCAAGCAGGATGGTCGTCTTCCTGGTCGGGTCCCGGTCCATCTAGGATTGAAGACGGTTCGTAGTCACCATAACCAGCTGAATCCATCATCGTCGGCAACTCGTTGTCAAAAAAGTGCCCATGCTGTTCAGAAACTCCCGGCGGAGTTTTGGGGCGGTCGAAGCGGAACGGGTCGTATTCCGCGTCAGACGTTGACATTGCGGATGCTGCTGTGGATGGACGAGAATCGCCGGGCTCGCCAAGGCTACTAGTAGAGTCTCGAAGACGGCTAGTTGGCGGCTGAGATGCTCTGATGGTCTCCGAGACGTCGTTCTGGGCTTCGGTTCCGCTCGCACTCTCGGGCTCTTCTGTCATTACCGGGAAAGTCCAATCCATTGTTGCCCGTTTATCATTCTGGGTTGAGGCTACCTTATCGCCGTCCTCATCACGTTGACCTTCGTTTTCCTTGTCGTCTTTGGGGGGCTGCATGAACGCAGGGAACTTCCAGTCCATTGTTGGCGGTCGAGGTCCCGTCTGTGGCTGATACACGTAGTTGTCGTCGGAGTCACTCCCCGCGTCACTGTCACGCGTCCGGGAGGGCTCCTCATTCGAGTCGCGATAGAGACGCACACTTGTTCGGCTGGCTCGAATGGTATCCGCGTCAGCCAGCTGGAACGGCTGGTTCGATGCTGACCCTGCAGCGTAATGCGACGAGTCGAAAGCCCCCAAATCCATGTCGAAAGTCGACGCGACAGACGATCGATCGGCATCCGTCCGCAGCGGAAGGTCAGAGTATTTCTGCTTATGCTCGAAAGGTACGAAGTCGTTCTTGGTCTCGTATTTGTAGACCGGCTTGTCCTCGTTGAAAAGGCCTTCCATTGCCGCCGCGCCACGCTTGACCCGCTCGTCGAAGTTGGCTTTTTCCACTGGGGTCATTTCGGTACTCAGGGAGTGGTCGAACGAGCCCTGCTGGCGGGGCTTGGTGGTTGGCGTTATCTCCCCTTCGAGAGCGGCCAGGGAGGCGGACACCTGGTCGAGATCGATGACCGAGTAACGCTTCTCGAAGCCGTCGGTTGTGCTGAAGTTCCAGTCCTCGTCCAGCGAGTCATTGCCTCCTGGGAACTCAGCAGCCGCGGCCCCCCCTGGGTGGAACAGGGAGATTCGCTGCCCACCTCGTTGAGCCCACTGGTAGTAGATACGTACCAGCTCACTCAGCGACGAGGTGGGATACCTGTCGGCAGAGTTATATATATAGGGATGCGCCAGGATATCCCCCATTGTTGGGCGCGTCTTTGGATCCGAATTAAGAGCGAAGGACACCAGGTCCTTTAACCCTTGACTATATACCTCCCCCTCCAGTCTCGGCGCCACGCGATTGAGCTGGCGTCCGATCTGCATCCGCTCTCGCAGACCCGCATTGGGAGGATTTCCCGTTGCGAACTCGTAGAGGGTGCAGCCGAACGCCCAGACATCAACCTCGCTGCCGTACTGGTGCGTCTCTCCGCCAAGGTTCGAAAACATCTCTGGCGGCATCCAGTGCGGGGTTCCAATCCAAGTGGACCGTTTGTCCAACTTGGATTGGAGGATCCCCGCGACACCGAAGTCGCAGATCTGTAATCTCCCCTCCTCATGGATGAGGATATTGGCGGCTATGAGTATTTTTCCGTTAGCATAGATCTCGAAAGTACACATTTTCGTGGACACGATCTTCTCGGCGGGGGGGAATCTCTTACCCTTGACATCCCGGTGGATGATGCCCGCATCATGTATAGCTCGCAACCCTTCTGCGAGCTCACGGGCGATCGGGATGATAAACTTCTCCTCGAGTTTATCACCCGTGGCCCGCATCTGGAGTCATTATGTGTCAGTAAAGGTTGCCCGTGAGTATATAAGAAGGTGCAAGAAAGACTAATAAATGACAGAAAAGGAAAGAGAAATGCATATAAAGATAATAAAAGAAAACCAAAGGCAGGAAAGTTATATTAATGCAACAAAAGACAAGTCACAGTATATGAAGAACCCAAAAATGAAGCAACTTATATGAAATGAAAGAATGAAACAAATGTCCCATATATCACAATGCATGGCTAGGTAGCACAGAGTATATATGACCGATGTGGTAGGCGGTGAGGTGAATAAAGAAGGCAGCAAGGATGGGGATGTGAGGGATCATATAGACATTCCTAGGAGCTTATTCACTGGTCCTGGACTAGTGCAGGGAAGGGTGCCCAGAGACGTTCACTCTGGTCGACAGACTAGTCGAAGTGCTGAATGAATGGAAGGCACGCATTCACACATCACCAGAACACTAGGGAAGTAGGAACTTACCAGGGTCTTGACGCTACCACCGGGACAATATTCGCACACCAGCCACAACTGAGAGTGGATAGAGATCGCTTCAATAATCATATTGATATTCTTGGCACCGGCATCCTTGACTTGCTGCATGACTTTCGTTTCTTGAATGAAGTCTTTTATCGACTCGTCCTTCATGTCTCGGATAGTTTTATAGTCCATGGTGTCGATGTCCATAACCTTGATAGCGACAAGCTTGCCTGAAGGTAATTGCCGGCCTTTGTACACGCGACCATAGGCACCCTTTCCGATAAGTTCGTCGAACTCGTATGGTGGCGGATCAGTTTTCGCTCTTCGGCACATCTCCTTGATGGCAGCTCCTTGTTCCCTTGCTAGTCTCATCGCCTCTGCCTTTTGCTTTGTGACCGCCATGACGGCAGGATCCAGACGACGGGAGACACGCGAAGGGTCCATGGTTGCAGCGGATTGCTCTGGGAAGAGAGATTCCGCAAAGGGGGTAGCTAAAGAGGACAGTTCTGGAAAGGGTCTTGTGCCAAGTTGAGAGGAGTTCTCGGGCAAGATAGTCCTGAATCGAGTGTCAGAAACAGCTTGCGCGGATGCTGGGAAAGAAGACGTTGGAAGTGAAGTTATCGGAGAGGAGCTCTCTGGAGAGAAAGGCGTACGTTGGATTCCAGGAACAGCTTCTGGAGCGAAAGCAGGGGGTTGAGGTCTTGCAGGAAAGGAGAAGTCAGGCAGAGGAGGTCTCGGCTGGGTGTACGCACGGCGAGCAGGGGGCGTCCGCTGGCTTGTAAAAGGACCTCTTTCGGTTTGTTCAACTTCTCGTTGGTGTGGAGCGTCTGAAGAGGAAACAAGAGCTGCAGTCGATTCTCCGTTTTCTCCTTTGCTACTCCTCTTCGAGCTGTGGAAGAACTTTCGAATCGAAGAAGCAAGACCAGACGAACCACTTTTCTTGCCCTTGTGTTTCTTCTTCTCTGAAGAGGTAGGGTCGCCGTTTGAAGAGGAGTTCTTTCGAAAGGAGGGGCGAGAATTCGAGCCTTCAGATTTTCCACGACTTCTGTCACCGGTGTAGTCAGGTGTACGATAGGAAGTCGGCGAGTCGGTGTCACTGTTGTCGTCGAGGCCAAAAGGGACAAAGTTTAGCGCGTCGTAACGACGCCGTTTGCTCCCGGTCTCAAAACTAAACGGAGGATATGGTGGGGTGACAGAAGGATTAAGAGTAGGCCGACGTTCTCGGGTGGGTCGTCTTCCAGAAGTGTTAGTCTCGGAGACAGGTGCTGCTTCGGGTGCTCGTTCGGTCGCACGACGGCTTCGAGGAAGGAGGTTAGGAGGAGAAGCAGCTGCTAGTTCTGAAGAAGGATATTCTTCTCGGGCAGAAGGTTTTCGACTTCTCGACTGCTGTTCGAAAGGATTTGAACTGAAAGGAGTAGAAGTCGCAGAAAAGCCTGTCTGTTGACCGCTGGGAAAGGAGCTCTTTCTCGGCTGGAAAGGAGTTGAAGCGCGAGAAGGAGAAAATGCAGCAAGATCTGTATGTTGCCCACGGGGATAGGAGCTCTTTCTCGGTTGGTCGACAGGAGCTGAGGCGAAAGGAGGAGAAGATGGAGGAAGGCCTGTCGGTAGTCCACGAACACCGGAATTCTTTCTCGGCTGGGCAAATGGAGTTGAAGTTAAAGGAGGAGCAGCCGAAGAAAGATCTGCCGGCTGGCAATTTGGACAGGAACTCTGTCTCGGCTGAGCAGAAGTTAAGGTCGAATGAGTAACGTGTGGACGAGGAAAAGAAGGAGGAGGAGGAACAGGATTCTCTGAATCTGCAGGAAAATAATATCGAGTTGCAGATCGCTTGTGAGCCTTATTATCCCTCGACGACTTCCTTCCGTATGAGCGGTACTCCTGCCCGAAAGATTTGCTGGCCTCAACGCGAGTCTTTCTGAGCGGAGTCTGTGAGCGTCCTTGCTCTTCGACTGGAAACTGAGTGGGAGTGTGAAGGGAGAGGACTTCGAAGTTAGGGAAGTTGGGAAAGTCAACACACGCACTCGAGGCGGCCCCCGGAAACGGATCACGTGAGGTTTGGGGCTCAGGGCACGGTTCAGGAGACGATGGAAGAAGAGAAGTAGAGGGATCCTTGGAGCTCGGATCTGCAGGATACCACTCTTCTGGCTCGGACTCCTCGTAGGTTGGAAACGGTTCGAGATCAGGGTCAGGTGACTCTGTCCGCTTTTCGAAACTAAGAAAACAAGTTAGTGCGTTCACAGCTGCAATTTGGAACTAGCTGGATACTTACCTCCACCGAGATACTCTGTGCTGTAGGAAGCTGGGCTCTGGCTCTAATCGGTCGTTTCTGGGATATGGATCACCGATAAGATCAGTATAAGCACGTGCTCGTCTTGTTGCTAGGTCCTGGGTACTCGAATCGGCTGAAGGACTGAAACAAGCTCGACGAAGAGCAGAAGCTAGAACTGCAAGACTGGGAGGAGTGGAAGGACGTCGCTCGCCGTCGACGTCTTCCTCTACCTGCTCCTGATCTTGAAGTTCAGGCTCAGATCTCGATTCAGGTGGTTCTTCTGTCGATTGTTCCTCAGGACGGAGGACAGTGTCGTCAGCTCCTTGCTCCTGGGGGCTCTGGACGTTAGGAAAGAAGTAAGCACTGGCTTCTCTCTCCTGTTCGTCACTATCAACAGAGAATCCTCGAGTGAGGATAGGACGGAACTCGTCACTATAGACAAGTGGAAGTCAGTCAAACGCGAACACAAGGCCATGAGTGGAAAATCGAACCCATAGATGCCTCTACGGCGGTGCCGGTGGTTTGAAGGGTCGTCCATGACAACGAATGTGTATCAAAGCGAGGGAGAAGGATACAAGAAATGCCCAGGGTTTCTTCAAGGGAAAGAAGGACTGTCTCGAGGAAGGAGGTGACGAAGGAGAGATAGTGCTTGGGAGGAGGAAGGACATGAGGAGAGAATGGAAAGAAGAGGACTTACGTTGGGAATCAAGAGGAGGGAGCTGCCGCGTCCTTGTTTGTTGTAAATATGCGGTTGTCGAGCAGCTTTCTGTCACTTCGAGGCAGCGTTGATATACAATTGCTGCTCGAAGAATCGATATTAGACGCTATAGAACAGGGATTTTGGCCGGATAAATTTGGATTGCCAGATTGGGCGCGCTGAGACGATATCCCAACCGTTTTCTGCGGCACGACAGCACCACCTATACGCCCATAAGGATCGATATAAAATCCTTCGTCGATGTACCAGAGGGCGATATAGTGAGGGTTTCGATGAAGATTTGATCAGATCACGTCCTGACACGCTAAATTAGCGCCAGTTCGGACCGTTGGAGAGAAACGCCGATTGGCTGTTTAGATGTTTGGGATCAAGAGACGTGAACTGCACGTCTTAATGCGTGACTTTCCGTCAGGCCAGGAACAACGTCTTGTCTTGGTTGAAGAGATGAAGCTTAGTCCTAGGAGCTCAGAGCTCTACCAGATTCAATGCCGTCAAGCAGACTCAATATCAAGGGATATTAGGCCCTGAAATCCTCGACGCAGGGAGCAGGCAGGGTAGGAGAGCCTGGTAAGTGAGCCTGGTAAGTCAAAAGCTCCTGATATCACTATAAGAATGACAGTCAGCGCTGACCCATAAAACAGAACTCCAACAGACAATAATCCATCTTGAAGCAGAACACACAGAACACAATCACCTTCAAGAAAGGAAAGAACAAATGGGCAAATGACCGAGCCTCTAGCAAAACATGCAGGAAGGAACTTCTCGCAGCACAATTGGATCAGGTCACGTGCCAGATATTCCAACTAGGAACAAGCATGCAAGACTAATATAGCATAGACAGAGAATCGAGAAAAAGAATCTCAGATAAATTGTATATTACGATACAGCCATCGAAGACCTAAAGCGCAGCTCTCGAAGCGGATACGAACATGGGATGAACAAGCGACGGACTTACCAACAACTCCGAAGCCTGACAGCACGGACCAGCAAACGCTGGAGGGAAAAGGGGGAGTGAGAAAGTTGAGAAAAGACAGAAGAGGAAAACGAGGAGCAAACGGTTGAACAGGGACGAGACGAGGGATACTGAATTCCTCTCCGCTTACTGCACCCCCTCGAACACTCGCCGTCCCTCCGTCCCTGACACGAGCTCCTACGGTGGACGCAGCACGGAGGAACGAACGGGCTTCCTGTCGAGAGCCCAAACGTCCGATTAAGCTTCCGCCGCGGTCACGTTACCGCCGATGATCGTTTCCCTTCCTTCAATGGCGCCGGGCTTTCTCACGTGTCGGGCATCGGAAAAACATGCTGGCCACGGAGGCTTGGCATGTATGCCGGGGCTGGAAACTACTCTACGCAGGAAGCAGTATCACTTGGCGATGCAAAAATATTTCTCTGTGGGTAGGGAGTTGAGGGCAGATCGATTCCACATGGGTTGTGTTCCTGCCACGAGGGCAGGGACGCTCCGCTCCTCGACTGGCCAGCTGTATGTATTATGTAAAATGGTTCCCCAGAGATGGGAAACCCTATAGAGAGCAGGTTCTGAAGAAGGGCTGACGTCAATGGGAGATTGCCACATGTTTATCTAGTATTCAACAGCTTATTCCGGTTTTGGATACTAACACAATCTGATTTAAAGGAAGACAGCAAACAATCAAGTAATCATTTCCTGATTGCGAAAACAAAAAAGAGTTAAACAAAAACGGAAGTTTTCTCTCTAGGTACGTACAGTACTAGTATGTATGTGGACTTATTATTTGCATAGCAATATGCGCTCAAAGAATAGAATCAAATATGGAATGGAAGCGACCGATTATAATAATGCAGCAGCAGGTGCTAATGAATGTACGGTACTTTAGGTACACACATACGGCTGCATCTCAAACATCTCAAGAGAATCATCGAAAATGTCCTCCTCCAACAACCAACCCACCCAACCTCAACAAACCCAGCCCCGCAGCACCCTCCTCGACAACCTCACCTCCGCCCTCACCGACGTGACCAAAACCGCCGGCGCCACGGCCGGCGGCGTGCTCGGCACCGTCGGCGACACCGTGACGGCGGCGGGCCGCGGCGCGGGGACCACGCTGGAGCAGACGGCGCGAGGGCTGGGCGACGCGACGAGTGATCTGGGCGGGAGGGTAAGGGATGGGTCGTCGTCGGGGAGGATCAGTGGTGGGGGTGGGGGTTGGGGAGGGTCTGAGGCCGGGGAAGGCGGAGGAGGAGGAGGAGGAGGAGGTGGTGGTGGTGGTAGTAATAAGAGTCAAGGAGAGGACGGGGAGTGGGAGTGGGAGGAGGAGTCGGCGTGAGGATGGGTTGGGGATGTAAAGGAGGAGGAGGAAGAGTAGGTAGGGAGGGTGCTAGGATTGGGAAATGGGGCTTTGATATCTTTTTTTTCGTCTTTTCTTTGGGTTCTGGCCTTCGATTGTTCTTTAGTCTGAGCTGGTTGATTGTTCTTGAGTCTTTTTTGATATTGGCGATGTTGCTGGTTCACATTACAGTCAGTAGATTAGGAATAGAAAGCGTCTGGACGCGTATGGGCTGAGCTGATCGGTTAGGTTCAAGATATAGTTATGCTTCCACATTGTTACGATGAACAGAGGTTTATTCAAGATCATTCTATCGAGAAAGCTGCTATAAGAAACATCATATATATATATATATACGACGACTAAACCGATGTATGTACAGATCACTCGAGAGAAAGTCTATTTGTGATCAACCGGAAAGAAAAATAAAGTCAGACAGCGATATCTATAAATGCAAAAAAGCCAGAATGAGTAGTCGTCCAGTCGTCGCATTGCGCTTGTCACAGGCGAAACTCGGCCCTCAGTGCCTCGCCAAATCTCTTGATAGCTTCGGTGATCTTATCCGCCGGCGCAGCCGCGAATGTCGCGCGGAAGAACATGCCATCCTCTTCGGCGGTCTTGTCGGCCTTAAACCAGCTGCCTCGGGACACCAGGACATTTCTTTCGGTCGCGGCGTTGAAGATCGCCTCTTCGACGGCGTCGTGGCTCTCACCGGCAATGGCCCGAGGGTGCTTTCGCCAGTCGACTTGGATCCAGTGCTACCATCTCATGTCAGCTATTTTGCGTCCCAGGAGTAGTAGAAGGTAAAACAAAACTGGACAGACTTACAAACATCCCTGCGGCGGGAGCAATCCAGCTGGCAACCTCTCTCGGGAGGTACTTCTCACAGGCCTGGACGATGGTATCCCTGCGCTTTGTGTACTGCATCCGCAGATGGATCAACCAATCCAGGTAGCCGGAATGACCCCACTGCTCGTCCAGCAGTTTGAACAGAACCAGCTGGGAGATGCCGCTGGGGTTCTGAGTTGAGGTCTCGAAGTGTCTCACAAACCGCTCTATAATCTGCTCGCTCGCGACGATCCAACCGACTCTGGAACCGGGAGAGACGACCTTCGAGAACGAGTCAAGGCGGAGGACACGACCGTCAAGATCAATACTCAGGAAAGACGGGATCAATGCCTTCAGGAATTCCTTGTGATTGGCAGGCGGCGGCACGGACGGTCCATCTGCCCCAGTATATGGTTGCATCTGGAGGAAGTAGTAAGGCTCATCTTCTACGATATAGATGTCGTGCTTCTGTGCAACTCTGTACACCTCCCTCCGCCTCTCGATCGACTGCGTAGCTCCTGTGGGGTTCTGCCCAGTAGGAACCGTATAAAGGAGATGTGGCTTGCGTGCACCCTTAGCCTTCTCATCCCAGTTGGTCAGGATGTCGTCAAGGGACTCTGGCAGAAGACCCTGCTCATCCATCTTGACCCCTACGGCTTTGATGCCCAGCGGATGAGCAGTTTCCAACGCAGATGAGAATGTATATTCTTCTGCTAGGATATAGTCGCCCCTCTCACAGAATATCCTCAGCGTCGCATCCCACGAGGACGTACTGCCTGGCGTCAGACAGCACTGCCAGTCGGAATATGGCGGGTTGTGTACAATCTAAGATCGTTCAGCATGAGGATCGCTGAAGAGATCCATAAAGTGAGGCTCACCTCAGTGTGCTCTGTCACGAAGCGCAGCATTTGAGCAGAACCCGTTGCTTGGCCGTAGTTCAGGGCCACCTCCAGATCTAGATATCCGGTCAGTGCCTGAACCTCTAAGCAAGATATCCAATTTCACACAGACCATATTCAGCAGTCCCCTCTCGGATATCATGTCGCCCGGCTCTTGCGACTTTGCCGTGTTCGCGCATGTCATCTTCCGAGAAGCGTGGCGGCTCTGGGACCTTAATGTCGATGTGGTCGAAAGGGAAATATTCGCTGGATGGAAGGCCGCCTCCCAGAGAGATCAACCCTACGAAAATGTCAGCCATCGAACACAGTCTGGCCAGATTCCGATCGGGAATAATCTACCTGGTTGCTTGAGATACTTGGCAGCGGCTTTCAACGTCGATGGCTGGGAGGAACAACACTTCAGCTCATTGCACATCCTCCAGGACTATCCTGATGAACGAACCTTTCTAGACTTGGCTTCAGTGGAAAGGATATCTACAGAACGAACAAGTTAGCTAAAATCAGGTGGCCGGTAAAATCTGCCTCCGTGAAATCATGAAGTCAAAGAAAAGGAAATCCTCCAGCTGGGAGAAAGAAAGAAAATATCGGAAACTTACGATCCCACCGCTTCGCCTTAGGCTTGTTATAGCAGGCCTGAACATGTCCAAGTATTGTCAGCTACTGCGCACATTCCGCACAGACAGATAGTCTCCCTCAAAAACAGCAGCCTATTGGGCCCTCATCTCCGGGAAATGGCCGAGCTATCCGGCACCATCTTTCTTTCCCCTCAATGGCGCGCAAAAAACACAACGGCAACAGGTTCCTTACAGGGCTCTTGAACATGTCACTGCTCGCCGCAGCCGCAACGCCGGTGGGCACAGTGGTCTTCGCTCGCCAGGCTTTCACTCCATCGACCGTCAACGGGTCCGGCACGACCACCGAGGACGTGTCCGTCTCGCCCTTGACCTCGATATCCACAGCAGCAGGAGGGCTCATGTTGGGCAGGCGCTATGTACTAATGTCCGATATACGTTTCCGCAACAGTCAACAATACGATTTAACGATAACACGTCCAGGGGTAATAATGTTCACAACAGCATGAAGGTTTGTGGAGGAAGAAAAAAAGGTGGATGGCTACGTCAAAAGTCCAGGTGGTGGAGGGGGTGGGGGCAAGAGGCGGAAATGGATTATTTAAACAGCTTCCCGGCCCGTTGAGTCAGTGTCCACACCGGGACTCTGGTAGCTTCGGAAGATCCCTGCCGTGTTGGCCACGGGCGCGGAACCACGTCTTGTCCCGCCGCTGCGCGGGCGGAACACGCCTCAGCGCACGCGCTCGCCGGGGCACCGCCGCTTGCCATCTGGTTCCTTCGCCCGCGTTCCAGGTGTGGCTACGTACTTGTGCCTGTCGAGGGACCGGGATCTGGACCGTGCCGCTCGGCCGGCGAGGGGTGAATCCCTAGATTAGATCGATGAAGAATTCTCCAGTGCGGCCTGACGTGGTGGTCTGCTGCTGCCGCTGCTGCTACGCTGGAGTGCTGTTGATGGAGGACTACTGCTAGCTCCGGTCGGCGCCTCGTTGTGGAAGGGCGAGCCGAGGCGGGGACCCTCTGTGAAGAGGCCGAGATGCACAACCATACGTCGGAACGTCCAGGCCCGCGGGGAGCCACCGCAGACTAGTCGTGTGAAGGGCGCGCAGGCGGGGAGCACTGGTTCATCATCATTGCCCTGGACATTGCTGTGATTCGCAGACTGCTATACATAGCACTCCGTATCCGTATAGCACAAAAGGACCCCGTTCTAGAAATCATGAGGATCAACGAGGGTCCGAGCCCCGCGCGCATAGATAAGGCTATCGTCGGAGTTGCCTGCCGCGGTTATCGATAAGGTGGTCCGTTATCGCACGGAGTAACACCGCCCCATGCCGCTACTGGAACACGAATCGAACCGGTTGCTGTTGTGATATCTCTCGTTGATACTTTGCGGTAGGTTTACATAAAATATTTATCGAGTCGCGTGGTCTCTGCGCACGTTTTGCTGGAGGATTGGATCGGAGATGCACATTTGCGAGGAAAATTAACTATTACCCCGCGCCATCCGGACTAATCAATCGTCGGCATTAACTACTGTCCTTGAACTGGGACTCGCACATCGAGGAAAATGCAGTGTATGGTAACCGTTGAAGCTTATCTGATGAGGATACGTCACTCGGGTAGCAGCTATCTCTCAATCCGCAATGAAGATAAAATATCTCCGCAGCGTTCGCACATGTGACATATTATCAGAATTCCTCTTTTGTTGTTGGCAGTCTGCCAGATCTATCGTAATCTCCATGGATCAAGCCTCTAATATCCAGACGAATGGATGCCAGATGCACTGGGGCACTATCTAGGTGTCTACTACGCTTCTCATGAACTCCCTAACATTCCCCGCAGCTTGTTCGGGTCTTATCAGAGTATAGGCCTACCACATGACGTGCTTCTTTTTTGTTCACTTCTTCGCAACGTACTTTCCCTCTGTTCCATCGAGCTGGGCCTCCAAGACAGCGCCCGTTCCGTTGAGGACGCTCTGTACGGCCTGGGGCAACAACCGGGCAAGCTCTCCTACGGTCGCTGCACAACCAGCCCAGAGCTCACCCCCTGCTGCGGCCTTGGCAATCCCAGAGTAGTCAGGAGTCGGGGCAAAAGAGATATTGAGGTCTTCGTTTGTCGCACGGGAGCCGTAGCCATCCGGGTGGACCAGCAGCATGCTCCTCCGTGGCGCATTCCAGCCCTTGTTGTTCAGAACGATGGTCAGGACGGGGATGTTATAGCGTCGGGAGATCCAGTACACGGAACCAGGAACGGAAAAGAGGTAAGTCCCGTCACCAACGATCTGGCAGACAAACTTCCCCTTGCCCTTGCCGCCATGCTGGTCGTCGGTAGCCAGCTTGATTCCCAAAGCACCACCACCAGACCAGCCCAGACCGCCACCGCCGCAGTTGATCCAGGACTTGGGCAAGGTGGCACCGATCTGATCTGCAACGAAAGCCGTGAGCGTAACGGCTTCAATTGCCCAGATGGTATCCGGAGGACACTGTTTCCGCACCTGAGACATGAGATATGATACATTCAGGTGGGCATCATCGCCTCCTGGGGGTGGGGCGGCGAGTTTCGCAATTGCTTCCTGTCTCTGCTTATGTTCTTCTTCAAGACGCTTCCAGCGCGAGGCAAACTCGTCGCTGCTGAGTGTTTGCATTAACTCCTTGTCCGAGGAGATATAGTCATTCAACTGCTTGAAAGCGGTTGTTGAGTCGGCTCTGAAGGTCGCCATTGACGGGATATAGAAGACCGGAATTTGCTGCTTTAGCGGATCGACGTCGATATGGACGATCTTGGCAGAATCAGAAGGCTTGCACTGAGTCGGTATCCATGGGACATCGCAGTCAACGACCAAAATAAAATCTGCAGTCTTTATAGCATCATGAGATCCGAAGCGCAGACCCAGCGCACCCGGATGGTCAGCCGGGAAGCACATATCACACCCACCGGTGTCGAGGACGCGCAGGCCTTTGACAGTGTTGGCCAGGGTGACCAGCTCTTTCACCGAGCTCGCCTCTCTCCCCGAGTAGCCAACGATAGCCAAAGGTTCCTTTGCGGCAACGAGTTCCGATGCAATCATCTCCACTGCCTGAGGCGGCAGTGCAGCAGGAGAGACAGGAGACCAGACATTCTGGTTTACTTGGTACGGTTCGATCTCTTCCTCCATCACCTCTCTGGCACCAACCAAGTACACAGGACCTTTGGGATCGCTAGTTGCAAACTGAAGAGCACGGTTAACCATCTGTTTGATATTCTTGCCGGTTTTGATTTCCGCCGCATATCGGCAGTACTGCGCAACAATCTGCTTCTGATCAGGAACATCTTGGATCCAGTGGATGTATTCCGTTCGAGAGCCACGCATCTCCCCTTCCAGGGTGAAGGGTGAGAGGCCGGCGAAGATCAGGACCGGAGCCCGGCCGCAGGATGCATTGTGGACGGCGGCAGCGAGTCCCTGCGTTCCGACATCGACGTGCACGATCACACACTGGGGCTTCCCCGTCAGACGGGCGTAGCCGTCGGCCATTGAGAGGGCGACCATCTGCCTCGGGGGAAAGAGCGGGGTTAGCTTCCGTGAGAAAGAGGCCGCCAATAGCCGACTCGGCCGGGATCTTAGCTAGTTACCTCATTCGGGCAGGTTATGACCGTGGGGAATTGGCCCCTGCGCTCCTTCTGGCCCTTGGCCATGGCCTCCAGAATGGAGGGATGGTCCGATCCCAGGTTTACGAACACATGAGTCACTCCTGCCTGTCCTCGGTCAGCATCGGCTAGGTATCCGTGTTGGATTGAGTGTCAGGACCTCCCAGAGAGCCTCAAAGAAGGCAAATGAGGCGGTATAAACCCTATATAGCATTTGCAGTCAGAATGGCACCGCATGCTTTTAAGCAAGGAGTAACTGCAAGGAGAGCTGCATCGCAACATACATCTTCACAACTCACGTGCCTAATTCCAGTACTTATATAGAATCAATCCAACTGGTCGTAGTATGAGAGAGGGGGGGGAGAGACAGAGAGGGAAGAAGGCTGGACGGAGGTTTCTAGGAAAGAGGATGCCGTGGCAGACACGGGGAAGCTCTCGTTATAAAGGCCAGATCGGCGTACAGACCGGAGGATCTCCGCAGGCTCGATCGGGCTGCTGCTCGGCAAGCGGGTGATCGTTGACGCGGGGGTCTTGATCGGACTGGAGCGTGACTGCGGGGTGGTGGGGCGTGTGCTGGCGGGGAGGACTTCAGTCAGCACATCTCATTGTTTGGACTCGAAATGTAGACAGACTCGCCTCTAGTTGCTGTACGAGGCAGTGATGGCATGCTCCAGCCTCTTGCCGTTAGACTCCAGGCCTATGCAGATGAGCTTGATTGCATGCAGGTGAGGTGCTAGACCTTGTATCCGCCTCCTCCGCAGAAAGTCAGGTAATTACTGATCATGCAGCGGAATAGGAAGTAGCTCTATGTCCTAGAGCTAATGTTTTCTTTTTTGTTTCCTGCAGAAGGCCGTTGAAAAGACCCTGAGATGCTAGCGCCATAGATGCGGAGAGTGGAAGCTTGGCAGCCGCTCAGACGATGACGTCGCTGCTCAGACAGTACAAACACAGCATCCAAACAGCGTCCACTATTGCCATGCCACTCTTAGCGCCTCTCTGCCCTTTCGTCATCATCCTTCAAACCAAGGGTCTACCCTCCTGGGCAAATCCGATTTCTGTGATGCTCTGTTAATCTGATATCTTCATATGAGGAAGTCTGAGCATGGCTCCTTTGCTCACCTTCAGTCTGACAGAAGACGGCATATTATCTCTCTAGTCAGGCTCTCTAGTCTTGTTTCTTGCGCGACCCTGTGTCTGCTGGTCTATCGAGAGCGCCAGCCCAAGGGTGTAAATCGACCCCGGTGAACAATGATCCCGCAGCAAGTATACGAACTATGTCAGAGCGACAAGAGTATCAGCTCAGAATTGGCGAAAGACCCACATAAATCCCCTCACAAGGCTATCCATAGATTCTACCGTGAGCGGAAAGAACAAACAATCATAGCAAAGACTGTAAAGGAAGTTGTGGATGCGAAAGACGACCTGCAGAGAGCGTGCATATGTGGGAACTGGGGCTCAAGTCGCCCGAGCAATCTCTTCCTTCAAGTAGATCTCCTGCCAAAGCGTTCTGCATTTAACGTCTTCTGACCGCTAGCACAGATATATCACGATGTGCTATGCACTCTGGAAACGGATCCTCTCGCGGGAGTTGTATCTCCATCGCTGATGGGAAGCAGCGGTGTCCTTCCCTTAACTATTATGGCCCCTCTGCCAGATCTGTGCCGCCACGTCTCGAATTGTATTGTACGAGCGGAAAAGGAGGTCTTCCTAGGGACAAATTTCTGGATCTTCTCTGATGCGTCGACATTGGTAACAAACGCCCTTCGTGAATTGTCAAGGCGGGCTGGGGAGCGTAGAAGCAAGGTCGTGGTGAAGATTATCTACGATCGTGGGAATATCGGACAGGTGATCCTTCCTCCTGGACTAAAGCTCCTCTGAATCGAGGTCTAACGACCTTTTAGCTATTTAACAATCGCCAAAGAGTATCAGAGAAGGAGTATACCGGACCAAAAGTAAGGCTTCCTCCGCCAGAAGATATACCAAACATCGATCTGCAAGTCGTCAACTTTCATCGCCCGATACTCGGGACTTTCCACGCCAAATTTATGATCGTCGACCGGCGAGTCGTGCTGCTTCAGAGCAGCAACTTTATGGATAACGACAATCTGGAAATGCTGGTCCGCGTTGAAGGACCCATTGTCGACTCGTTTTACGACATGGCGATCATTTCTTGGGGGAAGAGGTCCTTTGATCCTCCGCTCCCGATGCTTGGATCTCCTGCAACGTCTGCCCCGCCTCCAAGCTTCTCAACGCAGCAAACGACGCAAAAAATAGATCACAATGGGGCCAAGCCGCCACCAGAACATACTACAGCGGATCCTCATTACGACCCGGATGTCAGCTCGGAAGCATGGAGAGTCAACGGCACCCTAGAGCCCAGGGGGAACGAAACCAGGACACAGGCAGTGACTCGCCACTTGAGTGTGTTTTTACCCTTGATATTCTTGAATACGGCCTTCTGACATGTTCCAGATACGACGATTCAGCCCTCTACAAAGGGTGACGCTCCGGAATCCGATCAGGACCAGCGAATGAAGCTGTATGTCCAACATCCGCCTCATGAGCCATTTCCCATGGCGATGGTCAACAGAGAGCCCTGGGGTGGTAAGTGCAAGACTTCGGGACTTCAGATTCAAAAGCACATGTGAAGCTCATTAAATCTTCATGAGTTCAGCACCAAACCACGTCAGCACCTACACCCCCCAAAACGTCGCCTTCCTCTCCGCCATGCAGAACGCGAAGCGCTCGATATTCATCCAGACACCCAACATGAACGCCGAGCCGATCCTGGTACAGGTCCTCAACGCCGTCCGCCGGGGCGTCGTCGTCACATGCTACCTGTGCCTTGGGTACAACGACCCGGGGGAGCTATTGCCCTTCCAGAACGGCACGAACGAGATCGTCGCGAACCGCCTGTACCGGTCTCTCCGGACGGACGAGGAGCGGTCCCGGCTGCGGATATACAACTACGTCGCCAAGGATCAGACGCGGCCGGTCCATAATAAATTCAAGAGCCGGAGCTGCCATATCAAGCTCATGATCGTTGACGAGAGCGTGGCTATTCAGGGTATGCCGTCAATCAAATCGCCTTGTACAAACTGTTTATACAAATAAGCAGATACTCACGACAACACCAGGAAACGGCAACCTCGACACGCAGTCCTTCTACCATTCGCAGGAGATCAACCTCCTCCTCGACTCGCCGCTCATCTGCCGCGAGTGGCTCGACATGATCAACCACAACCAGAACACGGCGGCCTACGGGGCCGTGGACCCCAGGGACGGATGCTGGCACGACCCCGTGACGGGGGAGATGGCGAAGGGCTCGATCGGGGTGGATCCGGGGCGGTTCAGCTGGGCGAAGGGGCTGATTGGCGCGATCAAGAAGGTGAAGGGTTCAAGGAGGATTCGAGTCGATGCGTTTCGCTTCTCTTCCTGATGTGTATCGATATATGAGGTATGCATGTACCGTATGGGTAAACCACCTTAGTATCTATGTAACATATATGACCAAACCTACTACAAGAACTACATGTAATATATAATTAAGCCCCTATCATGTACCACCACAGACGAACCTCCTCTCCAGCGGAAGCAAGTCCTTTATAGGCAGTACCTCACAACTTCCCCTTTAGATTCACCACCCTACCTCCCCCAACATCCTTCTCCTCTAACTTAACCAACAACGCCCCCTCTGCAACATCCACCCCACCCCCTGCCCCTCCCCCATCCTCATCCTCATCCTCAACATGATCAACATCCAAAACCCACCGCACCCTCCCCGCCCGCGGCCTCCTCACTCCCAGCTCCATCTTCATCTGCCCCACGAACACAATCACATCGGTCTCGTGCTCCTCGTCTCTCCTCGGCGAGCAGCACCTCGAGGTGACCAGTTTCCCGGACATCGGGAGGACGATGTGTCTTGCGTCTCGGGTTCGAGGGGGTCGCCTCCGCGGAGGGTCGGGATTGAGGAAGATAGGATGTCATGGACGGAAGCGGCGCATGAAGACCTACATAGACTGCGGTGAGGTGAGGAGGATCGGATCCGGTCGGGAATCATCTATCTCGTTGAACTGCGTGCGAGGTTTGAATGGCGTGGTGGCGCTCCATGGATAGGTGCGGCGGGAAAAGCTAGACAGAGAAACTGAGCAGACTGCGGCTGTTGAGAATTGAGTTGAAAAAAAAAAAAAAAAAAACTCTGCGATGTGATGTGATGAATCTTTCCTGTGTTGTATACAGTTCGTAGATATCCCGTGAGTATTCTTTTCTCCGGACCGAACCCGGGCCTTTTTGTCCCAACATCCTTTTTTTCCCGCAATATGCAATAATAATGTCCTTGATGTACGTGGCGTACGACTAATGGATGTTTCCAGCTGGCTACCCCGTCAAAACCCTCGCAGAACAGACGGCCACCTACCATGCACTGAGATGTCGACCTGGCAAAGACCTACTAACTACAACACCACCACCACGCCTATCTCCATCTTCAGCATCATCACCCGACGCGTCTTCGGCGTCACAGGGGGGCGTCATACTCGGAGCCCTCGATCCCGTCATGCAGGTGGCCTGGCCGTCTGGGAACTGGGGCTCGCTGCCGCCCTCGAGGGCGGCATCGAGGTCGGACACCGGCACGAGCTACGGGAGGCAGGGAAGGCCAGCAGGAAGGCCGAACGGTACAGGGGACTAACTGGAAGAGGAATACACGCTGTTGATGAATCGGGTGCTGACAGCAAACGCCTTTGGCGTCGAGGAGATCATTGACCCCAAGGACACGAGGGCGGTCTGCTGCGCGTGGGCAAGACATGTGTATGAGGTGCTCATGAAACGTAGACTGGCGGATAGAGCATGTGGGAAAATCAAACCGACTTTTTCGTAGCCGTACACCTCGAGAACAGAGCTAGACACAAAGTATTTCTGTTGTATATTGCACAATATGGCAAAAACAATTCCATCTCATTAAACATTCGCAACGCCCTGCAGCGTAAGGTAAACATCCGTGCCCCATCCCCAGAGACTCTGCACAGCAATGCTGCCACCAAAGTACTCCGCATAAGCCCTGCTCAAAGGCAATCCATATCCGAGCCCAGCAATACTGCTTGTATGGCCGCCACTGCTCGATAACGTGTTCAGACCATCGATATTCCCGTTGTCGGAACCCGGAAGATCGTCTGAGTAGGTCGTAAAGCTATACGACCATATATGGGGCAAGACCTCTGGAGGGATCCCGCCACCACGGTCACGGATCCTGATCGTGATACATTGCGACGAAGGACTCGAGAGTCTGATTGACTCGTTTGCAACGGATTCATCGGCACTGGCGCTTGTGTTTTCTGCGCCGGTCCGGCTGCTGGCGCTGCTCCCTGGTCGCTCTGGCACCTCTTGGACATGAGTTCCCGGCACGTCCGGCGCCGCAGCGATCGTCACCTCGACGGGCTCTCGATAGTTTCCAGACTCAACAACGGCACGGAACGCATTCTTCAAGAGCTCAGTGATGATATACTCGATATGCACCGGGACGTGTGCGAAGCTCGCGTCCGGTTCCCCACCGATAACAACGCTCGGTCGGACGCCATACTTCAGCTCACATATCTCTGCCACAAAATCCTCGCATGACTTGATGATGCGCGCAGGCCGCAAAGCGGTGTCGATCACGCCAGTATAGTTCGAGGGGATCGGCTGTCTCTGCGCCGACGACGAGTCCGGGTTCCCGTCGCTGACGGGCTGCGAGGCATAGTGCAGAGCCAGATGCTGCTCCGCAATCAGCCTGGTTCCGATCCTCGCGCGAAGGTGGGTGTCCAGAAACTTGGTGACCTCAGCCGGGCTGATGTACTTTCTGCACTCCAGGAAGCCGCGCGCGAGGACCGGGATGGTGTTTGTGTGTGTCTGGACCAGGTCTGCCATCACCTCCGTGAACTGCTTCTCCTCCTCCAGGGTCGTTATCTTCCGCTGCTGGTAAGGGAGGAGGGTGTTGAAGGAATGTAGGTAATTGTGGTAGATCTTGGAGATGTGCGGGTTGGAGACCACGATGAAGGGGAGGTTCCGCAGAGCCTGGATCCGAGCCGCCAGTCGAGCAGGAAGAAGGGAGAGGGTGAAGTTGGCCGATGCAAGAAGGGCATCCTTGGACAGAGGGGGCCGGCCGTGTCTGGGAAAGCGTGGCGATCAGTATTCCGTCTCAACCAAGTCGAAATATCCCATCCATTCGTCAAGTGACTCACTTGAGAAGATCTCCCAGAGTCAATGGTGGTCGACGGCTGGCCGCAAGCCGTGCAACCTTGTCGTTCGCTACATCGTAGCGGGATGAAGGATTCGACCAGCAGTGTTCTTGTAACGGCGAGGTAGTGTAGCAGGACCCATTGGGGAGGTTTTTGGTGGCCAGGGAAGGGACACGGCGGGGTCTATGTCTCGAACGGAAAGCGTGGGAGACTCGAAGGGATGCCATCGCGATGGCTAGCCATGCTGCGAGTTCTTCTGCGCACCGTGTCTTTGGGCGAGCCTGGTGACAGCCTGGGGAAGAGAGAGTGGACGAGCAGGCTGGGCTGATCATGACTCTCCATGACTCCGGCCGCGCGGAAGCTCGCGTGCTCCGGGCGGCGTGGGTCGCGGGGCGCTACCCCGGCCTTTTTTCAGAGTTGTTTGACGGTGACAGACAGCTTCATTTCTGTGCTGCATCACCACTTTTTTTTTACTCATTTAACTTTGGCAGTAATAAATCGGCATAATGCATTGGAGCATCAGAAGATTTTATCTTAGCTTGTCTGAAGTCTGGATATGTGGTTACTCATTGACCATGACCATACATGATGCCGCCGCAAGCTTATTGCCAGTCGTTGTGAACTCATCTTTCCTTTACTCCGGAAAATTTCAACCTGCAACTCTTTATCGCTGATGCACTGGGAGAAATGATTTTATGCTTCATTCAAGCCTTAATACTCGCACCAGCTGTTCTGAGCGAGAACACCACCACTTGACAGATATCCCAGACAAGGCTGCCAAGTTTTCATGCTTTCGAGTAAACTGCCACTAATAGTCCTGCAGGACTAGCTAGTACGAAGTATAATGGACCTCTGAACTAGAAGGTCGACAAGTCATACACTACCGTACAAACTGCACTCTTCATATGCCCTGGAACGGGATAAGAAAGGACCGTACAGTACAGCTCTCGAGACAAAATCTTCGGGAGATACCTTTCAACATTCTTTGAATTATTAAAACCAAGCGTTAGGAGATCATTTATGAGTGTGGCAGCTTTTGGAAAACTCAAGGCCTTACTTTGCCAGAGGATCAGAAGAAAAGGGCGCAGGATCAGCGGTGCACCCCACGCTTCCTTGACTTATCGCGGCTAAGACGGCGAGGCCGTGGCTTACATGTCCAGTAGCATGCATAATGTTTAACTCCAGCGAATCAAGCTTCGCTGCAGGGCGGTCAAAGAGGAAACGGGATTGAGGGGTCTTGAGAAGTATCTGAGGTGGGGGGATGGATGGGATTGGATCGGTGGGGTGGAGCGAATGCATCCATCTCAAGATATGACATCTGAAGGTTACTTAATGAGATTGAACGAGGTAAGAAAAATGCTGATCGATTGACAGAGTAGAAGTATGATACGTGTAGAAATCAGATCAGATAACTGATTGGAATCTTGTCCGGCCACTCATGCTCAGCAGAGTCCCAGCCATACATGACCCATCATGTAGAAATCCCTGATCTGTTTCGTTTCATGCTCGTGATACATCAATAGTCATGCATACATCATGTGTAGAAATCCAGCACCGGACTGACACAACGGGGCTAGCGGAAGGGTGATCTGATGGCCACCAGCCTGCGATGGTCAGGAGATTCCTTTCCTTGCTAGACTCGATTCTATCTCCGTTCATGATTTGGCTTGCTTCTAGACTCCTGCGATAGGAGTTGAATACCTTTTCGGTGCTCGGAAAGGTTTTGTTTGCTTGATCACTGCGTCTTCACCTCGCCGTCCTGCTCAACATGGACGTGCTCATTCGTCTGGAGGACGTTGACTTGGTCATCGGGATACTCGACACTAAGGCGGGCGGGTCAGCTGGACGTGTTCTGCAGCCCCAGGGGGAGGGGCGATGCGTGGGAGTCGACATGAGAGGGAGAGGGAGGAGAGGGTGGCAGCTTACGTGAAGCCCTTGATGAGGGTGTACTCGTGTTTGATGACGCCTCCGTTGGCCTTTGCGTGTTCCTTGGCCCTGTGTAAGAGTACGTGTCAGCGGGGTGCCTAAAAGACAGGACCGTCGAGGCACCGGACGTACTTCTCGAGCTCCTCCGGGGAGGCGTCCTTCTTGAGGGTGACCTAGGCAGCTACCATTAGCTGATGAAGGAGGAGATTAGAGAAATGTGAGGGACGAACGTTGAACAGCATCTTGGCCGACGAAGTGCTATGATCCCACGATAAACGGAGTTGCGGGGAAGAGGGCTGAGCGGAATGTGCGGGTGGTCACGATAGACAGGATGAGAGTCTTGGGGAAGAACGGATGATGATCTTAGAGCTTGCGTGTAGCAAACCGGTGAGGATGTCGGGGACGAAGAGACGGGGCGGGGAGCAGCCTTTATATGGGGCGCGGGCGGTGACTCGCCTGAAGATGGGGCCTGTGAAACGATAACGGTGGAAGATGAGATGATATGCCATCCGCCCCCGCGACGGGCGAATGATGGAGGAGCACGGAACAGGGTTCGCCTGATCGGGAGCCCTGCTGCATCAGGTGGCCTCGCGCTGTCGCCCGCGGCCTCTGCCAGGTGTTCCGTGGATCTCTGCGGTGGTGTTTCTCTTTCTGTACTCCACCGCTCCCCTCGCTGCTACATCGAGTTCATGCTGCTATTACAGCGTCGAGCGTCTTCGCTCCTCCACCGACTCCAGTGCAACTCCCCAAGGTCCTCCTTCCCTGTCGAGCTCCCTACGCCTGTCTCTGCAGCCTACACATGGCCCATCCTGTTGCCTCCGCCAGCATCCAACGTGCCCTGCCTTCGCCATCGCTGGGAGACTGGGATCTTGGCGGGCGATGGCGATGACGCAAGGACGCGGGGTTGTCACGTGGCCTGCCGTGATCGCCCCTGGGCTGGAGACGACAGCGGGCACGGTCCAGGAGGCGTCCGGAGAGGACCAAGTCGTACGCCGGTGATGCCACCTCTCCAGCGCCAGTCCGGCGCCCTCCCCTTGTCTACGGGCAATCCCTTGTCATTGTGCCCTATGCCTGTCTGTCACATCTAGGTTTCCTGCATTTGTTCCTGGTCCCTGCAGCAGTCTGTGTACGACTATACATGGGTAGGCCTGCAGGCAGCTCAGCCCGCCTCCCTGTCCGAACGGACGGTGTTTCGATCCTGCATCATGGTGCCTGCACTACACAAAAAGATCCCGCTTTGCTGAGTAGTCTCTGCAGACAATAGAAAGAGGTGAAGTTCTCGATCGAATAAGAATACATCCGTCTGCACGCTCCCTCATCTCCTTCTCAACGAGATCACGTCTGTTTGGATGTCTTTTCATCGAATGAATCCTCGATTGGACTCTTTATATTCAGTGGGAGACAGCCCGGACGTCCCTGGCGCCGCAGATCCGCCAGGAAATCCTCAGATTGTGCCAGCAGATAGCCGTCGCCAGGCAGAGTCAGGCTTAGTCACTTACAAGGCCGGGTTCTGCGTGCTATCTTCTCCCTGACTGTTGTGAGAATCGACGACCATAAAAGTATCCTTGACACGTCGCAGCCGTGGGGCAGATGCCACGCAGTGTCACAGAAGTAGGGTGCCTTGGCGTTTAGGTCGCCTCATGACTGTTACATATGTCTAAATTGAGCTCTGGCAATTCATTGGTGTCTACTGAAATCCCGATGTCGCTTTCTTTCAGTTTTATTGTTGAGCAGAGTGGTTACAGTTGCACTACTGGTCGCTTCCCTGGACAACATATCCGTTCAGCATGACGAATCTTTCTTTTAGCTCCAACAATTCCAGCGTTTTCAAACAGACAGAAGCAACCTCGCCGATCCCGGCAGTGTTGAGGGCCTAAAATGCCCGAGAGATTTGTCCCACAATTGCCATGACCTCTTGTCTTGCTCTGCGTCGCGGGCCAATCAAACCCCGCAGTAATTCGACCCTTCTGGGTCTGCTCTGGCAGGCATCTTCATGCCGTGCATGCCGGTGTACTTTGGGTATTCAGGCTGCTTCCAGTCTTTCAGGATTGACTGATCCGCCAGTGTGTACACCTCGACGCCAAGTGGACGGGTAGTCGCCGCCATATCGCCGTCCGCTTTGTCCTCCCAGCCCCAGGCCGAAAGGTCCCCTGAGGAGATACACAGTTAGCAACATCAGCCGGATTACCTGTATAGAGCATGCTTACCTCCCGGGCATGTAGACAGGGCACACAGCACATCGACCTCCGCAAAGAACTCAAAGTAATCCCCTTCCTTCGCGGGACACGTCTCCATGAAATACCTTCCCTCCTCGTCCAATCCTGTCACCTGGAAGACATTCAGCACGTCGTGCACATCCAGCTCCGTCAGGCCGAACGGCGCCACAGCGCGTGTCAGGTTGGAGTGACAGTGGAAGTCGAAGGGCTCCCCGCCCATGAGCAGGTTGACGTAGGGATCACACCTCGTGCCCAGCAGGTCATGGACACGTCCGCCCCATTTTGAAGTCCCGAAGCCCACGTCCTTTCTTCTCTTACCATCCTCCCCTATCACCTTGTCGAGCTGCCCACCGCCCAGAGAGTCACCCGTGATCGTCACCAGCGGCCGCAGATACGGTAGGTTCGACCACAGCCGGTCTCCGACAGAGACGTGAGAAGCGTGGATCTGCCGCGTCCGGGCAGCCCACATCCGCTCTCGCGGGTTGTTCGCATTCCAGATGTTCAGGTCGCCCACCTGGGGACCGCGGGGCGTGGTGATCCGGCAGATCTGGCCTGCACGGACCTTCCATGCCTGGCCCGAGCATGGGCGGATTGTAAAAGAGGTTTCCAGGATGCGGGCAGAGGGTTCGGAAGCAGTCGCAGCGATGGCTCTATAAACCGGGGAAGAGGCGTGGACCGATGAGGAGGGAGGGGCATCATATGCGGGGGGAGGACGACGCGGGGTAGCCATTGGGTCCAGATTCTGTGCGCTACTATGAATGAAGTGTATTAATTCTTCAGGAAAACTCCGAGTAGGTCAACTGTACCTCTGCATGTCAAAAAGGAAAGAAAAAACAGCAGAGAAAGTCCATCACTCCTAGACCAAGCTCGGAGACACTCCGCGCCCTTATCATCATCTCGGACGGTAAGCTGCCCCGCCTGCGGCCTCCGTACTCTCCTCCGGGCTCACCAAATCGATCACCGTACCTAGAGGCGAGCTCCATAGATAACCCCGGATAACCGTCACCCGCGACGGAAACCAGGGCTAGCCCTAACTGAATCTCGGATAAACTTGCCCAGATCAGACTAGCATCGGTCCGTTCTCGGACCCCGCCCCTGTCAGCTGCGCACCGAGGTACGGGAAGGATTGTACCTGCCTAAAGAGGATATCTACCCTAACCGAGCTTGAGTATGGGACAGATATTTTAAAATAATAATGGATCTCACAAATGCTCCTTCTGCTGAAGAAAGAGAGTTTTAAGGGAGCGGACAAAAGTAGGCAGCGGGAGATGCTAGATACTCCTGGAATTTGGCCCGCGCTGTGCTCTGCCTGTGGCTAAAGCTTCCCCAGCGATGAAACAATACTCTTTACCGTCCTTGTCTTGTCACTGATGCTTACATTCAACATGAACAACTCTTTCTGGAGAGATCTTACAGTCGATACTTGCGCTGCCTGCCTTTGCGATATCGCCCTTGACTTCTATTCTATGTCCTCTACCTCCCTTCTGCGCTACTCTCATCATGTTACAGCTGTTTCAACTAGCATTTCGTCGCGGATATTCAAATATTCTCCTACATGGACGAACAGATGAACAGAACTACCCTTATTAACCTTACCTCTTTTCTCAAGTGAATACTTTGCAACATGAAACAGCTCTTGGACTGTTCGTGAACGCGCAATGGATAGTTCTTGAGATCCAAGGAAAGTAAATGGCTCCGACACCTCAATCGTTCCCTCCTGTGCACAAAACCCAGATTATCAGGCTAGGAATAACAGCAATCCCAAGGACATAACCCGTCCTAGCAAGGACAGCCTATGACCGACCGGTGGCCGGGAAGTTTCCCCATCAGGATCAGCCGTCCGCCCAGTAGTACTGTACTTAATCTACATGGAATGGCAGTGGTCAACTTCTGTTTCTGCGTCCATCCACCGCTACTTCGGGAGGGAGGTTACTGTGGAGCGCCATGTGGGCGATAGTGATCACGCTGTGAAACGCGGAGATGACGTGCTTTCTGGGCATCCTCTCGGGATTCAACCAAATCCATAAGGACGCATATCGGTGTTTGGATCAATAGCTTCACTGGGTGCTACATAGTTAGGATGCAATGAAAGGGTCCAAATTATTCTCGATTTAATGTTCTTCATCATTAACTGGTCATCGTCAGGGCTGCAAGGAAGAAGACGGCGCGGGAATGTCGAACATCAAAAGCGTGGCTATCATTGGGGCAGGTCCCGCAGGTGCCATCGCAGTGGATGCCTTCGCACAGGAGAAGGCTTTTGACTTGATTCGGGTCTTTGAGAGACGCGAGAAAGCCGGAGGATGCTGGTTTGTCTCTGCCTTATCTCTTTGTTCAGTGTATGGAGTTTTCAATGTATATAACGTGCTGACAGGGACTGTACTTCAGGATCTACGACGATAAAGAGCCACCAGCGCTCTCAGACTTTGATGCACTTGCCAATCGGACAGCTGATGGACCCATTGAAATCCCCAAAACATTTCCTTGTTATACACCGCGGTCCTCAAAGCATCGCTTTACGGATACGCCTGTGTATCGAACATTAGAAGCAAACATCGATGCTTCAATCATGGAATTTTCACGAGAGCCTATTCCGGAAATTCGTTCATCGAGCTCGGTTAAAATTCACGGGCCTGATACCCCGTTCCGGCACCACTCTGTGATACGGCAGTATATTGAAGACCTCTTAAATCGCAATGGATATCAAGACCTTGTCGAATATAACACAACTGTTGAGAGGGCCCACAAGGAGCAGAGTTCCAATAAATGGGTCTTGACATTGCGGCGCCAGGGACCAGCAGCAAAATATGACTACTGGTGGCAAGAGAAATTTGATGCCTTAGTGGTAGCTACAGGGCATTATAGCGTTCCATATATACCTTACATTAAATGGCTCAAGGAATTTGCTGCTGCCTACCCTGGGAGTGTTGAGCATACAAAGGGTTTTAGAAATCCTGAAAAGTATCGTGGAAAGGTAAGTGAAAACATGTTGATAGGTTGGCCGTCTGCATCTGACATCAGCAGAGAGTTGTCACAGTTGGAGCGTCTGTGTCAGGGGCAGATACTGCGGTGAGCTTGATTGACATTGCCGAAACTCCCATCAATGCTGTCGTGCGTGGCAGATACAATGCATACTTTGGCGATGAGGCATTCAAGCACCCAAAGATTAAGCTCCGACCCCCGATATCCCATATCAGCACCCACAACCGCACGGTCTTCTTTGAAGATGGCACCTCGATCTCAGATGTTGATCATATCATATTCGGCACCGGTTACACATGGACTCTTCCATTTTTGCCCGATGTTGAAATAAGGAACAACAGAGTCCCTGGCCTGTATCTGCACATCTTCCACATGCAGGATCCGACACTTGCCTTTATCGGAGCGGTATGTTTTCTTGTTTAACGCCGAACGGCATCACTTGCAGCTGACAGCTCTTAGGTTGCTGCTGGGTTTACCTTCAAAGTCTTTGAATGGCAAGCCGTGCTGGCAGCTCGAGTCTTTGCCGGAAGGGCTAAACTCCCGCCAATAGAGGAGCAAAAGAAATGGGAAGCCGACAGAATCAAGGAGCGGGGCGACAGTACGCCATTCACAGCTCTTAACCCTCACTTCGAGGAATACTTTGAGCTGGTAAGGAAACTGGCCGGGAATCCTCCACACGGCCAGCCCGGACGAAGACTGCCCAAGTTCGATCCGCGATGGGTGGATACATTCCGTGCTGGCCATCAAAGACGGATCCAAATGTGGAAAAGGGCAAATGAGGCTGGATCAAGTATCGCTGAGGTGTTTGAAAGAAGAGCTTCTAAACTGTAGACCAGTTGTCCATGCTCTTCGAGGTGTAGAGGAGCAATTTCCACTCTCAAAGAGTGTATTGTTTTATTTAAATCCTTTAATAGTGCATATATACAGCCAAGCAGGAAAGTGTGTCCCTCAGCTCCAGTAATCACTTTTGTCAACTTGCTTTCCTGTAAGCCCGGGTCGATGGATTCAAACCTGAGCAACCAGATCTGGCAAAGCACAGGACTACGGACTCCTCCCGTGAGAATTATTATTCCGAAGAGATACTAGCTGGGATCACCGTGACCCAGTAAGTTGCCAAGGATCTAGACTAACGTCACCCATCTCAAGTCCCGGTCACGCAATCCTGCCCTACATTTACAACAACCAGACCGGACCGGATTTAGCAAGTAACCAGTGCAGATTCGCCATCTCAACCTCTGAACCTCCTGTTTTTAGCTTGGAACGCAAGAGAGCGGAGCCACAAGCTATCCCCGTAGATCAGTTTTTTCAAATCCCGAACCCTAAATTGTTTCAACTCTCCCCGGTCCTTGAGGGGATTGATTGGGTTCAAATATTGCTGCTTGAGCACAGGAGTAATAATGTAGGGATACTTAGTTCTATTTGTTTGTGACTGATCTACCTCGCATTATTGTTCCCATCTTATCTCCGCACATCCATGATGAGGGATTCACTTCTGTAAGTCCTAAACAGCAACCGACATTTTCCACTGGGTCTCTATAATAGTATCAATTCTCGATATAACCACCCCCTCCGGATCCAAACTGCCAATCATGAAGTTGAAAACGCCACAGGAGCAGTTAACAGAGGATTCATCCGCAATAGTTGAAAACGATGATGCGGGCTGGGCTGAGGTTCGAGCACGTATGAAGTTCGTTAGCTTCTTCAAAGTTCTTGCAAATACTTGTTTAAGGTGATTTTTTCGCTCCTTTTACTAACATATTCCAATGACCACGACAGAGTCGACTTGTCAGTGCTCCTGCTGCTCCTGCTGGGGCTTACCGTGTTCCAACTGGATCGCATGAACATTGGGAGCGCCCTGACGGGGAACTTTGCACGGGATATATCGGTCACCCAGAACACGATCAATCTGGGGAACCAGCTGATGTTCCTGGGAATCGTGCTGCTGGAGATACCGTCGAATATGCTTCTTCAGAGGGTTAGTAGTGTTCTTCAAAAATCCGCGTGATGTAAACATCAATACACTAATCGTGGTGACTTGACGCCCCAAGTATAATACTGACATATAGCTACCTATATAGATCGGACCCTGGAAATGGATCACCGCACAAGTCTTCACGTTCGGCCTCATCGCGACACTGCAGATCTTCGTCCGCAACCGAGCCGGGTTCCTCGTCTCCCGCAGCCTGCTCGGCCTGGCCGAGGCGGGATATATCCCCGGTGCGATATACACGCTGTCGACGTGGTACACGCGGCGCGAGCTGGCGAGGAGGGTCGCGGTGCTCTTCTTCGGCATGTTCGGTGGGAATGCGATCTCGCCGCTCCTGGGCGCGGGGATCTTGCGGCTCGATGGGAAGAGGGGGCTCAGTGGGTGGCAGTGGATTTTCTTGAGTATGTAACTGCACATTGCACATAGGTTCCCTAGTAGGTATGTACGTTAGTACAGACAGGAATGCTAATATTATTGATCAGTCGAGGGCGTATGGACGATTTTCATTTCGCTCCTCCTGTTTCTGATGCTTCCAGGGAGCCCAGACGACCCCCAGCCCCTCATGCGTAAGGGGTTCTTCCGTTTCTCGGAAGAGGAGAAGTTCACCCTCCGTAAAAGACTGGAGCGAGACGGCCAAGAGAAGAAGAAAGGGGCGCAGGGAAAGAATATCCCGTTAAAAGGGGTTTGGAGAACGCTGAAGAATTACCGCCGGTGGCTGCACTACCTTGCGACGGCTTGCGTGTTTTCCACCTGGAGTCCTTTGACAACGTATACGCCTAGTATCATTATGTATGTATACATATCTATATATCCGCTGCTGGCGGAAACGACCTGTTCCCTTCCCCCCCCCCCCCCCCCCCCCCCCCCCCCCCCCCTCCAACGATACTGATACTTGGAAACGGATAGGTCTCTCGGCTTCGACCGTGTCAAAGCCAACGCCATCGCTGCCATCGGCGCCTTCCTTGCTCTCCCCGTCGTCTTCTTCTTCGCCTGGATCAGCGACCGCACCGGCAAGCGAGGCCTCGCGGTCATCCTGGCCATCGCGTGCTACCTCGTCGCCCTGATCGTGACGAGGACGGTGCAGCCGCATGTGGTCGGGAGATGGAGCCACGTTGGGCTCTGGACTGCGGTCAACGCGTTCGCGGTGGGATATCATCCCGTCCACAACACGTGGGTGCAGCTTAACTGTCGGGAGCCGACGGAGAGGAGTGTTGCTATTGCGTGAGTACAGACGTGCTTCTGCTTTGCTTTCCTGAAGCTGGCGATTTACTGACGATCTCTTTTAAAAGGATGTGTAAGCGATGTTTATTCTTTTTTTTAAAAAATTTCTCCTTTACAGCTTGAAAAGCTAACTCCGATGCGAAAGGGGTCATGAGTGCAATCTCCGGTTTGATGGCTGGGACACAGATATTCCGTAGCGGCGATGGTCCATTGTAAGTTACATGCATGCATGCCCTTACCTTCACGTTCTCTCTGTTGTTCTCCTTTCCTCGAAACTCCAAGGCAGAAGAAAAGAAGACTTCAAAGCCCGGAACCTAGACTAGACTATGCAATATACACTTCAAGATTCCTGGCTAGCTAACTCGGACTCAAACCGACTACAGCTATCCCACGGGTCTTTTGATAATGATCGTGCTGGTAGCCTCTGGTCTGTGCCTCGCGATTGTGCAGGAATTGATATACGTCGGACTGAATGCGCGAGCTAGAAGGAGCCATGGTGGTCCCGAGTTTTTATATACTACCTGATGATGTTAGGGAACAGGTATAGGAATATCAGAAGCTGTTATTAACTTTAGTTTCTATTTTACTCCAGATCGATCGTCTGTTAATCAATGCCAGTATCATTAGAGTACATATTGACAGGAATTTCTTATTGAATGTGGCAGTCTCAGACCGCTAAAAGACCTCCTCCTGCGTAGGTCCGCTCTGTGGTAGCATTTGCCTGGATCGGAGTAGATGAACATCATGAATCTCAAGGGATGATGTTGTATTTTGCCTTTCGATTCAAGGCGAGGAAACATAGCACGACTCCATTATTCCAAATGTTTTCCTGATTTAGATTGTTGTTGGAACTCTGGAAACTGAATGCTCTTTGCAAGTATATGTGTGGTCCTGAGCATCTTTATTAGGAGCTATTTATGCTGCTAAATCAAACATAAGCCTTAAACCCCAATTGAAATGACAACATCAGACGTTTTAGCTTGCCTTAATAGTTAACATACATCCTGTCTGCCTAAAAAGCATGTGCTGAAGAGCTGCAAGCTGCGTCTGGGGCGAGTGGTCCGGATCACAGCAAGAGCAGGAGGCAAAAGAAGAATATGGCGAAGTTCCTGGTGGACAAGCAAAGTGGAAGCTTACTAGTAGTCACCTAGAGCAATTATAGGGCGAGCTTCCTATGGACGGAGTAGATGCGAACTGGGCGGGAAAGCGCTCCGTCGCCCGTGGCGGAAATCAGGGCTAGCCCTAACCGCGACCTGGCGGGACTCGGATAAACTATCCTAATATAAATTAGCGCGGGTCCCGACCCGACCCGACCCAAAGAAAAAAACACGCTAAACCCGGCAGAGAGGATAACTTTTTCTGGTCCGCTCCATCGGCGCCTCTGAAAATCCGCGCCGGGGCCGAAAGCAGAGAATAATTTTGGTCGGTGGAGAGCGGAGAGAGCATCGAAGGGAAAAGAGAGCAGGCGGCTTTTGGTTTTTTGCTGTTGCAGCAGCAAGGAAGCAGGCTGTGACCTCGACTTCCACCTTCCAATATGGAAGACCAACAGAACAAGCCTCACCGGGCCCCCAAGGAGAAAAAGAAGTACGAAGGTATGTGTGCTTCCTTTTTGAGCCGCGATGGAAAGCCTGGGGCATGCCGCTGACATAGATGTGATTCTTGACTGCAGGCCCGAACCCCAAGGCCTTTGCGATCGCAAATCCCGGGAAAGGGAAGAGGCAGGCGCAAAGATCTCACGATGTGCGTTTATCCTTTTTGTTCTATTCCCGATGCGCATTACCACTCCGCTATGCGGATGTTGGGTTACAATGGGAATTACAGGGCTGATTATCTTTTTTTACGGGATATAGGTCAAGGAGAAGAGGCTCCATGTGCCCCTCGTGGATCGCCTGCCCGAAGAGGCACCCCCGACTATCGTTGCTGTCGTTGGACCTCCGGGGGTATGTTCTATCATTCTGTCCTCTGGTTTCGATGGAGAAATGTGAGCCCGATGGGACTGATGCTGACTTCGATCGCTTGCTTGCAGGTCGGTAAAACTACGCTCATAAAATCCTTGATCAGGCGCTACTCCAAGCAGACTCTCAGCTCGCCCAAGGGGCCGCTCACCGTCGTGACCTCCAAGCGAAAGCGGCTTACTTTCCTCGAATGCCCCTCCGACTCCCTGGCCAGCATGATCGATGTGGCCAAGATCGCAGACATCGTGCTGCTCATGATCGACGGGAACTACGGCTTTGAGATGGAGACGATGGAATTCTTGAACGTTCTCGCGGCGACCGGCATGCCGGGCAACGTGTTTGGTATCCTCACCCATCTCGACCTGTTCAAGAAGCAGAGCACGCTGCGCACCGCCAAGAAGCGGCTCAAGCACCGTTTCTGGAGCGAACTCTACCAGGGCGCGAAGCTCTTCTACCTCTCCGGCGTCATCAACGGCCGCTACCCGGACCGCGAGATCCACAACCTCTCCCGCTTCCTCTCCGTCATGAAGAACCCGCGTCCCTTAGTGTGGCGCAATTCGCACCCCTACGCTCTCGCAGACCGCTTCCTAGACATCACTCCGCCCACCCAGATCGAAGAAGATCCAAAGTGCGACCGGACTGTCGCGCTCTACGGTTATCTGCGCGGTACGAACTTCCCTGCGCAAGGAGCCCGCGTACATGTCCCTGGTGTTGGGGATCTTACCGTGTCTGCCATTGAGGCTCTCCCGGATCCGTGTCCGACACCGTACATGGATCAGCAGATTGCCAAAGCGACTGGCAAAGCGCAAAGAAGGAAATTAGGCGAAAAGCAGAGACTGCTGTACGCGCCTATGTCGGATGTCGGCGGTGTCTTGGTCGATAAAGATGCAGTTTACATCGACGTCAAGTCGTCGACGTTCGACAAGGACGCCCAGAACGGCGATGAGGAGCGAGGTCTGGGAGAGCAGTTGGTCATGGGCCTTCAGAACGAACGGCGATTGCTGGGCGAGTCAGATACGGGAGTCCGCCTGTTCCATGGTGGAGGGACTGTAGATACAGCAGAAGGAGAGGAAGAGGATACTGGGCGGAAAGAGAAGAGAAAAGTGAGGTTTGTGGAAGGAGAGCAGAACGGTGAGGATTTCGCTGAGGACGAGGATGAGGGCTTCGAGAGTGGAGAGGATGAGGAAGAGGAGTTGGACGAAGATGAAGAAAAAGATGACGATGACGAAGAAGAGGAGGAAGTCGATGTTACCCCTCCGGCCGACTTCGCGGCGAGTTTTAGAGAGAGGCAGGACGGAGGCGCTCGCCGCGAGGACGGTGATATCGTGTTTGCAGACAGCGACTCTGACCTAGGTTCAATCTCGTCTGTGGAGGACCAGATACTGGAGAGCGGTCCTGAGGATGACGAGGACATGGACGAAGATGAAGAAGACGACGGTGCTCTCAAATGGAAGGAGAACATGCTTGAAAACGCGAAGGCGCTTTATAGCAAGCGACCGAAGTACCGCATTGCTGACCTGACTCGTATGATGTACGACGAGTCGATTGCCCCGGCAGATGTCATTCGAAAATGGCGCGGCGAAGATGCAGCGGACGACGATGAGGAGAAGCCCGAAGACGACGAGGAGGAGTTCTTCAAAAAAACCAATGCCGAAAAGGATGATGAATGGGACTATCGGGCCATCCCGGAGTACGACTACGAGGAGCTTGAGAAGAAGTGGCAAGATGAGGAGATGATTGAATCTTTGCGACAGCGCTTTATCACTGCCCCATTGACAGGGGCCAATGCCGAAAAGGCCGATGGCGATAAAGGCTCAGGTGAAGATGGCGCATCGTCTGATGACGAAGGCGATGGGGAGTATGAGGACCTGGAGACCGGAGAGGTCTTCAAGGGCAAGAATGCAGACAAGGATTCAGACAAGAAGAGCGAGAGTTCTGAGGACATGGAAGCCGAGCGTGAACGTAATGCACAAAAGAAGGAGGAGCTGAGACTGCGCTTCGAGGAGGAGGACCGGGAGGGCTTCTTCAATTCGAAGGATGGCTCCCGCGCGCCGGGTGAACCGAACGATGAACGGAAGTTTGGTGAAGATGAATGGTACGACGCGCAGAAAGCGCAGCTGCAAAAGCAGCTCGACATCAACCGGGCCGAGTTCGATGCTCTCGACCCTGTCTCGAGGGCGCGGGCAGAAGGCTACAAGGCAGGCACTTACGCCAAAATAGTCCTGGAAAAGGTGCCCTACGAATTCGTGGCCAAGTTCAACCCTCGCTTCCCCATCATCGTCGGCGGTCTGTCCCCCACGGAGGAGAGGTTTGGCTACGTGCAGGTGCGCATTAAGCGGCACAGATGGCACAAGAAGATCCTAAAGACGAACGACCCTCTCATCTTCTCTCTGGGCTGGCGCCGCTTCCAGACACTACCGATCTACAGCATCTGGGACAACCGGACGCGGAACCGCATGCTCAAGTACACGCCCGAACACATGCACTGTTTCGGGACCTTCTACGGGCCCCTGGTCGCGCCCAACACGGGTTTCTGCGCCGTCCAGTCGTTCTCGAATAAAAACCCGGGATTCCGGATTGCTGCTACGGGCGTGGTGCTCAGCGTCGACGAGAGCACGGAGATCGTGAAGAAGCTCAAGCTGACGGGATTCCCGTACAAGATCTTCAAGAAGACCGCGTTCATCAAGGACATGTTCAACTCGGCACTGGAGATCGCCAAGTTTGAAGGCGCGGCCATCCGGACGGTGTCGGGCATCCGCGGTCAGATCAAACGCGCGCTGAGCAAGCCGGAGGGCCACTTCCGCGCGACCTTCGAGGACAAGATCCTGATGAGCGACATTGTGTTCTTGCGCGCGTGGTACCCGGTCAAGCCGCACCGCTTCTACAACCCGGTGACCAACCTGCTGGACCTCGACGAGAACGGCGCCGACGACAGCGGATGGCAGCGCATGCGCCTCACGGGCGAGGTGCGCGCCGAAAAGGGCCTCCCGGTGCCACAGAAGCCCGACTCGTCCTACCGCCCGATCGAGCGGCCGGCGCGGCACTTCAACCCGCTGCGCGTGCCGCGCCAGCTGGCGGCGGAGCTGCCGTTCAAGTCGCAGATCACGCAGATGCGGCCGCGCAAGGAGAAGACGTACATGCAGAAGCGGGCGGTGGTGCTCGGCGGCGAGGAGAAGAAGGCGCGCGACCTGATGCAGAAGCTGACGACGCTGCGCAACGAGAAGATGGCGAAGCGCGCGGCGGCGCAGGAGGAGCGGCGCAAGGCCTACCGGGCCAAGTTGGCGGAGAGCCTGGAGAAGAAGGCGGAGCGGGAGAAGCGGGAGCGGGATGAGTTCTGGCGCAGGGAGGGGAAGAAGAGGAAGAACCAGGAGGAAGAAGGCGGGAGCAAGAAGAAGAAGAAATGATCATTCCACCGTTGCTTGTTGTGGTGTACCGGCATGATATCCTGTACAGTTGCGTGCTGCATGGGGATGGCGTCTGTTTTCTTGTGTTGAAGGGCCATGTGTAGATATGATACCAGGGAAAAACATGTACCTGCTGTCTGTTTGTCTTGATGCTCTGTCTATATCTGTGTTTATATATAAAATGATCGATGTCTTATGTCTAGATCTATATCTCTGCCTCAGGCACATACACGTGACTGCGCGCAGACGCGTCGCCGCAAGCGAGCGCCAACGCCGCGAGAGCTCGACGGTCGTCCGCCTCGTCCTCGCTCGCACCGCCGTCTCGACCGTCCGCTCCATGTCGGTCGTCGTTGGCTGTCCCTCGTTTGAGTGCTTGCGTCTGCTCTTCGCTCCTTTGCCTGTCCTGCGTGGTCCCCAGCGCTAGAACGCCCCGACTCCACCAGGGCCGCGCGGGTGCGTCCGGTCCAGTGGAGACAACTCGCCGGAGCTCGTGCCATCTCAACGCCCACCTCGCGCGCGCAGACGTCGAGAGTCGCGGGTTGACACCTTCAGAGCCAGGTACGCGAAGAGCGTCTGCCATCTGCAAACAGAGACGCCGCTTTGGGCATTCGCGCGCCCGTCGCCTGTCCAGCTGTGCAACCCTGGGCCGCATACCTTGGGGAAAGCTGCCCACCGAGTGGTGATGCCCCCTCTCTCCAGGCCAGTAGCCCCTCTGTCTTGGTCACCAGCTGCAGCGTTCACCAGGCTCTCGAGGAAGTTGGCGGTCGCCCAACGGCCCTGAACACGCGGCCGCCACTTGCGCAATCGCCCGTTGCATCTTCAGCGCTTCAACAACGTCCATCCTGCGCGAACCCGTGCGCGCGGACGGGCCCGACTCGCGTCTTACCGCGACGGAGACTCATCGCGTCCCCTCCATGGCCGATACCGATAGCAGTGCGAGCATGGTGCTGGGGAGTCACCGCGCAGACGCGGACTTGCCCGACGGCCGCGCGGTTGGTGCCCCTGGCTCTGTGTCGCAGCCGGACCAGCCCACCGTGATATCAGCGTCGAGTGCGGGCACAGATACGCGCCAGACTTCGTCCAGCGATCTTTCGCACTCGACATCGTCGACAGACATGGCCGACGCAGACCTCACGCCTCTCACCTGGTCCTCGTCAGCAGGGTTCGGCAGCCAGGAGCGCTCGACGGTGAGCGAGTCTCGCGTCCCCGCAGAACCCGCGGCGCGGACGGCAGAGACAGATGCACAGAACGCAGTTTCCGCGCCATTGGCGTCCGACGTGAGGAGCAATGGCTCGTCGTTGACAGCGCCTTCTGACAGTCCGTCCGCAGCGACGACTCCCCGGGTGGAACTGGTCCCGGGCCAGAAGAGAACCGCATCTGGCGAGGTTAAACCCTCGTCGCATGCGGCAGCGCCGCAGAGTCCAGGCGCCAACTGCGCCGTCAGAGGTCGCAGAACAATGAGCACAGGCTCACACGGGAGCAGGATCGCGGAGGTACGTTGATCTTTCAGCGGAGACAACTGTCTGCGGTTGCGCCACTAACATGCGATCCGTTCCAGCTGTCCGCTCATCTTCGTGCGCGTCTGTCATATGCCGCAGCCAAGGTTGAGAGGAGCTGGCAGTCGCGTGGAGGCGACGACAGAGACCACTCGCGGCAGCAGCAGGGCTTGTCACCCACGTCGTCATCGACTATTCGAGGCCCGAAGCACACTTGCGGCTCCCCGCGGACAGAGATGTCAAGGAGTGAGCGGCAATATTACAGTGATTCTCCAGAAGGCATTGCATCGTCTGCGCCAGATTCCTTTATGCCGCACAATTCCAACTTCGTCAATGGTTCATCGCGGATATCACCAGCTAGTCCAATGGAGATTATGTCTTTTCCCCGGTCGATAAGCTCCCGCCCGAGCGTGCCTCCACCACAAACCGCACCTCTGGACGGGCAGCAGACTCCTAGGCTCGCGCCACCTGCGGATATAGTACCTAGCAGTGGAGGCAGCAGTCGTCGTCGTCCGAACCCCAATGGAACATATGCAGCCTCGAACTACGATCCCTATCCTCGCCATCGCCGCTACTCCTCCCAGCAGGAGCTCCAGACGTGGAACACGTCCAATTCCAATACGGTCCCTGAAACACCGCCCCTTCAAAACTCACAATTCCAGTCCGGTTCCCATAGCCTCACTCCTTCTGTCGCGAGCAACTTCCCTCTGCAACAACGAACACCGTCCCAGAATGCCTTGATGGAGCAGGATGCGATCGAAACGTTGCTCTTCATGTCCAGTCCGGAGAACTCGGGACACTATCCCGGCTCCCGACAGCGACACACAAAGCTGAGCACGAGTATCGAAACTCAGGCGGGGTTTGGACTGAATGGGATAGGGCCAGGAACCCAAGGTTCGCAGGCAAGCGAGCACAATCCGCCGCGAAGGGTTAGTTTCGCAGATGGACAAGACGCCACTTCCGCCTACTCTGCGCGGAAAAACAGCGCAGCTGGACTCGAGGATCAAGGGGGAGACGAGATCGACCGGATGCTCGACCAGATGGACAGCGACAGTGAAGACGAAAGGCGTTGAGCTTGCGTCGTTGAATGGGTTGGCAGACTCAGCGGTCGACTCGACAGTGGAGAGGCTTAGGAGCAAACATCGATTTGAGCACAGATTGAGCATACAGAATCCTGATATTTGTCATGTCATGACTCTACGAAGGGACCACGGTACCTTTTGCTTTGGGTTAGGGCAACTGGCGGTTTTAGGGGTCGATCTGATACATAGCGCATCGTGCATCGGGCATGTGCTTTGCATTGCTTGCATGGACATAACACTGTTTGCGTTGGACTACGGTTTCATGAGCCTTTTTTGTTGATATTCCGGCGTTGGTTGCATGGATATTTTCTTGTTTTTTGTCATGGCTGGATCGTTTGGTTAAAAAGATGACGCAAGTGCATGTGAACTTCCTCGGGAGCGAATTGGATTGCTCCTTTTGTTTGACGTGCATTGTATACTATGAAACGACTCTCCACAGATTATTGGCATGTTTTCTTGGAAGCATGAAGCATATATAAATGGATGGTGTGGGCGTTCTGAAGCTGTTTTCAGCGTTGAACGCCGAGTTAGTGGCTGGACATATCGGAGATATGCTACTCCGCCCGGCACATCCTGGCCTCTGCAGCGCATAAGGTTAACCACCCTGGACCCATCATCGCGACTCGGGCGAACGCACCCCGGACTCCCCGCGTTTGGTGCGTCTGGGGGCCCGGGGAAACCCCGCGGGGTTTTCCACATGACGAGATCGAATCTATCTCAGAACGCCAGCAGAACAGTTATACGACTCTCACTGAAGGGCTGTTCATGCTCTTTCCCAGGGCTGGAGAACTCAATTCTTTATCTCAGGTCCTTGTGTATGTTTCACGACTCACCCGTGTGTGACAACGACCTCCGTTCCTGAGTAACTGGTCTATCCATATGCAGGCATTGCACCTCACACCCTTAGAAACCGGGCTAATGGCCTCCCGTCTCAATTTTCCGGGGCTCCTGGCCCATCTGTATGACATGATATTCTTCTCCTGCTCTTTCCTTTCTGTCGTTAGTTTGGGATGAGGGATGGGTCTCGTGGCTTTGTGCAGTACTGGTAGGGTAGCATTCACATTCACATAGGTATAAAGTCAGGTAGACCCTGATGATGTTTCACTCGATTCTCTCTCTTTCTCTCCGTTCCTTCTTTCTATCTCTGGCTGAATTGCCTGTGTGTTATCCGGACAGGTTATTTCCTATTCCATTTCAAAACAGTACAGTACACGGCATCTACCTGTCCAGTGTGATCAGTGAAGGTTGACAATCACTACCATCATCTCCTCATCTTCTCCCCTTCTCCTCTCCATTCGTCTCCATCCATCTACATCTACACACCAACCTCGACTCGACGACAAGCAACCAACCAACCAAAAAAAAAAAATCAAAAATGTCAACCTCACCATCCCCCTTTCCACCGGGCATCTTCCTTCCCGGCGGGCACAACACCGACCCCCCACTGCCCCTCTCCGACCCGACGACGGGCTACAAACTGAACCACTTCATGCTGCGCATCCGCGACCCGCGACCCTCCTTACACTTCTACATCGACCTCATGGGCATGCGCACCGTCTTCACCATGAACGCGGGGCCCATGACCATCTACTACCTGGGTTACCCTCCCGATGACAAGAGGGAGAATCTACCGGCCTGGGCAGCCGAAACAGCCATAAGCAAAACGCTGACGCGCACCCTGGGCCTGCTGGAGCTGTACCACGTGCACGGCTCCGAGAGGCAAGAACCCGGGTACATCTCGACGGGGAATCAACCGCCACATCTCGGGTTCGGGCACCTGGGGTTCACGGTGCCGGACGTGAGGGCCACGGTGGAGCGGTTGCGGAGAGAAGGGGTGAAGGTGGTCAAGGATGTCGGGGAGAGCGCGAAGCGGACGGCGGTGCCGGTCAGTAGGTGGGAGGAGGAGAGGGGGATCGGGACGCAGGAGCTGCATGAGAATTATCGGCGGATCATCGAGCAGATGGCGTTTGTGGAAGATCCGGTGAGCATTTCTCTCTCTCTCTCTTGATATATATATATATATATATATATATATATATATCTGCTGACGGATTAAAACAAATATTATACAGGATGGATACCTCGTGGAGCTGGTCCCGCAGGAACTGAAATCATGATCTCATAAATGAAACGAAATGGAAGGGGAACGATATGGGATACGGAATCAAAAGGATACTACAAAGGGGAAGAAAGGAAAGTGACCTAGACGTGGAAGGTAGAAATAAAGTGCATCAGTGGAGGGAAGAGGACGAACAACAGCAAATAACGAAACAGAAAATGGATCACAGCAACATACCTACATGGCGATTGATCTCAAGTTTTTTTTTTTTCTTACTTGTCCCGTTCCAGAAGAGCGTAGACGGTTCTATTGATAATGATATTAACCGCATCGCATTACGTTCTTCGTTTATGATCTAATAATCTGTTTTGATCTGATTCGACCTGGTACTGGACATCCGATAATATGGCTAAGAAGAAAAAAAAATGTACGAACTTAAACTCCATCGTGTATATATTATTAATACCTATATGCGTCCATATACAGCATTCTGCACGAGCAGATAATAAAATCCCGTGACCTTCATGAATCGTCCAGGCCATTATTCACAAGGCCGTAGGGACAAATATATCATACGCATATATACCCAGCAACCTATGCATACATACATGCCTCACCGCGCCAGATACCCTCCATCGACCGCCAGAATGTGGCCGGTGACCCACGACGCGTCCGCCGACGCCAGGAACACGGCGGCGCCCGCGATGTCGTCCGGCGTGCCAAGGCGCGGGCCGAACGGGTGCGCGGCGATGAGGTTCTTCTGCGCCTGAACCGCGCGCTCGGACTGCGGGTGCGTGATCCAGTCGATGATGTTGGTGTCGGTGAAGCCGGGGGCGAGGGCGTTGACGTGGCTGTGCTCAGGAGCACGTTAGTTGATCCGTGATCATGGGAAGGAAGGAAAAGGTGGGATTTGGACGAGGGAGAAACGTACATTCTGTCAGCGGCGTATTCGAGAGCGACGGTTTTGGTCTGTACGCATTACGTAGAAGTTAGTATGATATTCACATGTAGTGTAGACGCTCCCAGTTCAATGCGCCTACTGGACTGATGGCCGGGAAAGGGACCACTTACCAAGTTGACAACGCCTCCCTTGGAAGCGGAGTATTCGCTCGCCGTGGCCTGTCCAACGAGACCGATGACAGACGCTGTGTTGATGATCCAGCCGCGGTCGCCGCTCGGGTGCGGTTCCTGGGCCAGCATCTGGGCCGCTGCGTATTCTGATCAAGTAGTGGGCATGTTTAGCGGGTATACGTAGGCATGGATATGGAAGAGAGGACGTACTGCACCCCAGCCATACACCCTTCAGATTGACGGCGATGATCTTGTCAAACGCGCTCTCTGGGATCTCGTGGATCCGCATCCCAGGCGGGTGCAGGCCGTTGAAGGCGATTCCGGCGTTGTTGACCATTCTAATAACCACATCTTAGCTCCACATTCTTATTGTATTCTCACCCGCTCATCAAACTGGAACAAGGGAACATGGGGGGTATAAGGGAAGTCCGCTGACATACATATCAAGTCGTCCATACTCCCTGATGCACTCCTTGATGAGATTCTCCTGCTCCGCGGAGACGGTCACGTCGACCTTGACGAAGATGGCTCTCTTGGATGACTTTGCGCCGGCCGTGGCTGGGTAGAGCTCGTTGATGACCTCGTGCGTGGGCTTGCCGTCGTAGTCTTGTGGTTTGGCTGTTGTGTCCGTTAGAACATCTCTCTATTTCAACTTGTCCGGATCTGTTTGAGAGAAAGAGAATCGTGCAAAGAACACTCCACATGTACACTCAAACACAGGAACAATCAAACATCAGAAACAGAATGTCGACATACCCGGTGCTTCGGGCCTCAAGTCACCGCAAACAACGTACGCGCCCTCGGCCGCATACCGGATCGCAATGGCACGCCCAATACCACCCGCGGCGCCCGTGATGATGGCAACTTTGTCCTGCAGGCGACCAGTGCCCACGGGGGCAGAGCTGGAGCCGTTGCTGGCCATGGTCCTTAGTTAATGGAGAATATATCTGAAGCTGCTTTCCACAGGAGAAAGAAGGAGACAGAAGGAGCAGGTTCGTTCAGTGTCTGCAACCAGGAAGCCAGAGCAGGAGGTAGGTAAAGTAGTACACATATTAGGGGAACGATAAGAAATACTTAAGAACCAACCCGCTAGCTCACCTTGGACAGCAGAAGCTAAGCAGAGAGGATCCATCTAGACCCAGACCCAGAAGCCTAAGAAGCTTAGGCTACACGGCAAGCTCCTCCGTCAGCCTCCATCTGATGTCAGCTGTCAGAAGGCACTGGATCAACGGCCCTAGACACACCGCTTGGGATGTGCATCCCGAGCCCATTCGCTGTCGAGCATCGTCGGAGTGTTGCCAACTTGCCCAAGTGGGGAGACAGCCTCGGCTTCGTACGTCAGATGCCGGCAATGACGGGCATTTGGACCCCGAGATCCACTTGGAGATACGCCAAGGCGATGATCAGTGACCCTTGTGCTGTCTGTCAGCTGTCCGGCAGCACTTGGTTCCCTGTGCTTGCAGGTGTGGATATACCGAGGTGCCGGCAGGAAGCCGTCTTCATGTTAGTACCGTTGGGGTAAGGCGTCAGCAGGCCATCTACCTACCTCACCACCATCTTCAGGGCTTCTACCGTGAGGCCCCTTGGTCAATTCACGCAGCACACTCACTCCTCCGAGGACATGCTGCGATGCAGAATAAACCCCAGGCCCTTCATGGAACTCTGCCTCTGCTGCTGCTGCCCGGCCTCGAGGGGGAGACGGACAACCTCTCCTCCCCATCCTCTCTAGCTGCAATCACTGGTATCGACACTGCAGCTCTTCTCTCAATCTGCATCATGGAAGCAACCATTTACACCAATCAAACCCAACCCTCGCGCCCCGGCTTACGAGCCAACTGAAGAGGCAGAGCCGCCATGGATCCCATACGTGTGGGGAAATTTCGGAAACGGGCAAATTCTGTCCATTGAAGATAGCTGCGGATCACCCATATTAGCTGAACGGGGTGAACAGTTGGGGTTTTTCCATTTCATGGATTCAACGGGACACAGCAAAGGCTGTGATGCTGGCATTCTAGACACCACTGCGGTTACAAGCTGGCCAGGCCAGCATCTGATACTTCTAGCACTCCCATTCCCCCCCCCCCCCCCCCCCCCCCCCCCCCCCCCCCCCCCCCCCCCCCCCTTCGTCCTCACCTCCTCCCTGCACCCTCTGAGCTTCAGCATTGTTGTCGATACTGCTGAAGCTCTCCATTGCTCATCCTCCTCACACACTCTAAGCTCCAGCAAAGGTTGGAGTTAACATGCTGGAGCCCGCTCTGTCGGCTTTAGTGCCGGTTGTCATCCACCACCGAAGCTCACCCTCTCCGCTCCAGCACCGGTTATCACTCCTGTGCTGGACCTCCCAGAGTTCCTCTCTGTTCGGCTTATCTCTTCAAATCTTTATATTGTATAGAGTACTTACTTATCTACCACTCACGTACTGTGTACTGTTATTACGGATTATACTTCTATATACACTTCCATATAGATAGATAGATAGATTTGCCGAGGTTCCCACAGTACAGTACATACAATCCGAGCCATGTCGCCCATCTCACCACTCAAAATGGGTGGTTTCCACAACAAACGAAAAAAGGGTTTGAAAAGTCCAGCTCTCTAAAAAAAAGTCCAGAATAAAAATAATCTTTAGTCAAGTCAAGAAAGGGACAAGAACAAGATGACAAGACGACGACGATGATGATGTTCTTGATTGATCCCATGATCCCTTCCTTTATTCATTCCCAAAGATTTTCTTCCTGTCCTGTATCCCATCAGATCAGATATATAGACAGGGAAACTTGCAAACACTATATACTCCGTTCTATATGTAGTACTCAGGAACCAAGAAAGAGAATCAAAAACAGAAACCCGCAAAAAAATCATTACGATTAACATTGGAATCGAAGAAAGAACTCTGTCTCTCTCTCTTTCTCTCAAGAACGCCTCTGGCTGGCTGAATGCGCTGGCTGGCTTGCTGGAAGTTAAATAATAAGGCGAAAGGAAGTAGATAGATAGAATTCCATTCCATTTCAGTAATCCATTTCCATAAAAGAAAAAATGGAAATAATAAAACACCCGTCCCGTTCCATCTCATCCTATCCACATTTAGATCTTACATCTTACTAGCATCTATCTCTTTTTTTCCTTTTTTTTAAGAAAAAAAAGATTCTTGGCTTATTTTTATTCTCTATTCTTTATTTTCATTCAATTCCCCAACTATCATCCACCTCCGCGACGTCGTAGTCGACGTCGTGGTGCCCGTATTTCCGTGCGTCGGCGGCGGAGGAGGAAGAGGACGCACCCGGCTCGCCCGTGTTGCCCATCACAGCGTCTTCCTCGTCCTTTTTGTCATCGCTGGCTGAACCATCCGCTTCGGTAGCGGCGCCTCCGCCGGTGGAGGTACCACTACTGCTACTAGTAGTAGTGGTGGTGGATTGTTGGGCAGGCGGGTTGGGGACCCACGAGAGCTCGACTTTCCCGACGGACGGGATGTACGAGGGCCCGTACATGAGCTTCTCGGCCACGTAGCGGTCCTTGAAGGCGACGATCAGGGAGTCGGGACGGTCGGGGTTGGGTTCGATGGATTCGTATTCGCCGATTCCCTTGAAGTTGGAAGAAACCGTCAGCATGCTTTATCACTGGAAGACAGATAAGTGGGGATGACTTACGATCAGGTACTGCCGCAGCGCCTCGTCCTTCTCGGAATTGAACTCGACGCCCGAGACAGCCACCCTCTTGGGCCGGTTGTCTAACCGCAGAACACCGCCACGGCCGCGGAACGGCGCGCCTCGCCCGCGATATCCATAATATCCTCCCCGGTAATACGGGTCGTAGCCGCGACCGCGCGGCGCGTAGCCGCCCCGACCGCGGGAACCCGGCCAGCCTCCTCGTCCGCGACCGCGATACGGGTAAGAGGATGTCGAGGACTCGACGCTGTTGGGATCGATACCGAGGCTCTTCGCCTCGGCTTCCAGAGCAGCGAGCTGCGCCCGCAGCTGTTTCGTCTGCTCGCTGACGTTGCTGTCATCTGCTGCAGCAGGGGACGTGGACTTTTGTTTTTGTTCTTCTTCCTTATGGCCGTTGGTTTGCGAGAGAAGTTCCTCAGCCTCCTTGAGGTTGCCCTTTTCCGCGAGCTTCTGTATCAGCTTGGCCTTCTCCTCTTGCTGTCGCTTCAGGAGCTCTTCTCGTTGCCTTTCGAGCGCTTTCTTGGCCTCTTCCATCTCCTTGCGTTTCCTCATTCGCTCCTCGTACGCTCTCTGCGCCTCCGCCTGCTGCTTCTCGAACTCTTCCTTATCGAAATGCGTAGTACCCGACGGTGTTGTCGACGGCGGCCGCTGCCCGCCGTTCGGTTCCGCCTTGTCGGTCGGTTTATACCAGTAGACCTTGACGAAGCGGTTGTCGAAGATGACCTTCGGACTGGACCACGCCCGTTTAGCCGCCACGTAACTGTCATATTTCACCAGAGCAAGGCGCTTATATGGCTGCATCGTAACTTCGACGATGTTGCCATATTGGGAGAAGAAGTCCCGCACCGTCTGCTCATCGCACTTGTCTTCCGGTATCTGCTCGACCACGATCGTCGTGATCGACCTATCCTCGTTAGGCCCTGCCATGGAGAATTCTGCCCGACCGCGGCCCCGCGGGGCAGGACCACCCCTCTCAGGTCTGTCCCGTCCTCGGCCGGCGCCTCGGCCAGCCCCTCTCGATGCACCGTCCGCATCCCTCTGGACATCCAAGATAGTCGCGTTTGTCGGATCATACTCTAGGCCCACGTTAGCATCGATCATTCATTGACGGAAACGGAAAATGTAGAGAGCGGGAGAATGTAGGATCCTTACCATCATCTTTCGGCGGAACAACCAGAGAATCCTGCCCATGCTGATATGGACAGGCCGCCCCCAAGTAACAGATACCCTGGGTTTCGTAGAGCGGACAACGCTGCGAGCTCTTGGCAGGCAGCTCGCCCGGTTGTTGCTGTTGACCTTGGCCGGCAGCCTGAGGCGGCACAGGTAGCGGCAGACCCGGGATCTGCGGGAACCCCATCGTCTGCAGCGCCAGCATCGCCGCCATGGGATCATTCTGGTTGAACGGAGGGAAGCCAGCAGGCATGCCGGGAAATCCACCGGGCGGTGAAGCATACTGGGGAGTCTGTTGGGGAGCCGCCGGATATGCATCTCTGCCGTTACCCATCCTGCCGCCCCCGCGCCCTCTCCGGGGGGTCTTAAATGACCGGTTGTAATCCCCTTGCTCCTGGTCTCCCTGGAACCCTTCATTGTACGAGCGCTTCCTGGAATAGTTTGTGCCGTCGAACCCCGTCAGAGGCTGCGCAGCTCCACCCACGGGAGGCACATAGGAAGGCGCATTCGCGGTCCCAAGCGGAGGGTTGAATGGAAGAAGAGGCTGCTGAACGGCGGGCGCTCCCTGCGACTGAGCAGTCGGGGCTTGAGCTGGAGGCTGCGGCTGGGGAGCAGGCTGCTGCTTGGGACCCCACGTAGCGAATATCTCATCGACGAACTTGACGGTATCTATGTAAGCGACTTTTGCGTCAGCAATTGCACATATACACCTCTCACAAACTCGAGCTTTGGGGAATTTTTTTTTGAAAGACTGACGTTCTTTCAGAAAGTCCTCCAAGTTCTCTATCGATGCCCTCCTTATCTCATCATCTGGCGCATCCGACCTGATAAGAGCGAGTACATAGTCCGCAAGCACGTCGGAGTCGGCATCGGAGCTGTATCACCCAAGGCAAAGAAAAAGAAAGAAAAATCAGCCACCTTGCCTCACACAAAGCACATGATAAAGGAGATCCCCCAATGAGGAAAGACCGGTGCAGGCGCGATTGTATCCGGTCCGGGATAATGATAGGAGTCGGCGAAACGAAGGCCAGACAGCACAGGTCGGGAGAGAACATACATATCCTCCAACTTCTTCACCACCCACTTCTTCACCTCCGCCGCTTCCTCCTCCGTGAACTGCATTCTGATGCGATCTCCCTTGCCTCAGACCAATAGAATCAACGATGTACTGTTCGCAACTCAAGGTGGATCGTAAGAGGTCTGAGAAGCTCGCGATCTGGGGAGCTCTGGTGGAGAAAATCCAGAAAAGCGAATCTAGCGCCGCAATCCGAGATAGAGGAACGGACAGGTCGTCGAGGGGGGCGCTAGCCGTTGAAGAAGCGGGAAATCGAGCGCGAGATAGGCTGCGATAGCAAATCCAGCAGCAGACTGCCTGTCAGGCCATGGTTGGGGTGGTGGAAAGCTCTGCAGCTTCGAGACCCGACGCTCGACCTGGGGAAACGCGAGGATCGCAAACCGAGCGGACGCGGCGCTACGAAGGCGCCTGGTCACGTGACCCAAGGGCCGTCCATCATCCCGACGCAGATCACAGTTGACACGGAGTACATTGGAGTCCGTTTCTGCTGCACTACAAGTTCTACGATTCCGCCTAGATGATAGACAGAGCCAAGTTTGAAAGATAGCACGATATATTTTCATGTTCAACCTAATGAACTAGAAAACAGTGAGGAGAAAAGACAAAGGAAACTGCACACATTCATTTAACATGACAAATGGGGGGAAAGAGCCGTTCAAATGCTCCCACTTCTTTATTCTACTTCTTTCCAGGTATTTCAAATCCGAGCATGATCGCGTCGAGCCGGACAGGAGGACGTGGAGATGTGAGGTGGATTTCGGTGGTAAGGGACGATCTGGAAAAGAACGACCTTTGGACGGCTGTTCATTTACCGATTACCCCGAGATTCTCATACAAACATTGCCGATAAGAGGCGTATGCATCGTCATCGTAACCCATCTCGCCAATTTTTGTACTCCGCCAACCTTGGCCTTCTTTTTTTAGTTCGTCATACTCGTAATGGAATTTGATTCCAGATGTATCCGGCTCGTGTTTATTTGTTTACAGCTTGTCGTAGTACTGTTGAAGATTGTCAGCACAGATTCTTCACGTTCAGCCATGAAAGAAGTGAGACTTACGTTCTCATAGCCAGGAACCTGCTCCTTGAGACCCTTGCGCTTACGGGTCTCAGCAACGATCTGACCAGGCTTGGTGGTCGGGTCAAGAGGCGATCCACCAGGCAGGACGGACCAGTGGTCGAAGACGGACTGAGGGAAGGCCTGGCCACCGGTGGCGGAACGGAGATCAGCAGTGAATCCGAAGGACTCGTTGATAGGCAGGTAAGCCTTGACGGTGTACAGAGGAGTTCCGGCTCTCTGTTCCTCGGTGTAGACGTGTCCACGGCGGCGGGTGAGGACACCGTAGATGCCACCCATGGCGCTCTCGGGCACCTGGATCTCGACGTTGTAGATGGGCTCGAGGATGGCAGGCTGGGCAAGGAGGGTGGCGGCGTAGAGCACACGACGAGCAGTTGGGATGATCTGACCACCACCACGGTGGATGGCATCGGCGTGCAAGGTAACATCCAGGATGTTGAAACGGATCGAGCGCATGGGCTCCTCCGCGATAGGACCTTCGCGGGTGGCCCACTGGAAACCAGAGACGAAGGAGTCCTTGATTTCCTGGAGGTACTGGACAGCCTTAGTCTGGTCGACCAGCAAGTTGGCACCGCTGCCGTCAGGACCGAAGCACCAGATCTTACGGGCATCGGTGACATCCCAGCCGTACTCGTCGGCCAGGATACGGGCACGAGCCTTGAAATCGTCACGTGGGTTGACCTTGCCGCTCTCGATGGCCTTGCAAACCTCCTCATCCAGCTGGTGGGCAGTAACGTACAGACGGTTGTGCTTGTTGGGCGACTTGGACAGGGCGGTCATGCTCGAGTCGCTGGTTACAGTCTCACGGTACGAGACGACGGGGTCGGAGACACGGAGAGGAACACCAGCGTGGTCCTCCTCGAGATCCTTCAGGCAAATCTCAAGGTGCAGCTCACCAGCACCGGCGACGATGTGCTCACCGGACTCGGAGATGTAGGTCAGAACGCAAGGGTCAGACTTGGCCAGACGCTTGAGACCCTCGACCAGCTTGGGCAGGTCGTTGGCGTTCTTGACCTCGACGGAACGCTGCACGACAGGAGAGACAGAGAACTTCATGACCTTCAGGTTGTGGGCGGTCTCGGAGGTGGTGATGGTACCAGACTTCAGAAGGAACTGGTCGATACCAACCAGACCGACGATGTTACCAGCAGGGACATCCTCGATGGGCTCGACGAAACGACCCATCATGAGAATAGTACGCTGGATAGCCTTGATGAACAGGTCCTCCTTCTTGCCAGGGGTGTAGTTAGGACCCTGGATGCGGACCTTGAGACCAGACTTGACGGTACCAGAGAACACACGGCCGAAGGCGTAGAAACGACCCTTGTCCGAGGTCGGCACCATCTTGGAAACGTACAACATGAGAGGAGCCTTGGGGTCACAGTCACGGATACCAATGCAGACGTCATCGTCTGGAGGACCCTCGTACAGAGTCTCGGCACGGTACTTCTGGGCAGTGACGGGGGAAGGCAGGTGGAGGACGATCATCTCCAGAAGGGCATCAGCAGCCGGCAGGAATTTGCGCATGACAACCTTAAGGAGAGGCTTGCCCTCAAGATCCTTCTCCTCGCTGGAGAGCTTGATGTCAAGCTTCTCAATGAGGGTAGCAATCTCCTCCTTCTTGGAGTGGGTGATCGCGTTGAAGATCTTGACGATGGGGTCGAGGATAAACTGGTTGAAGGCACGCTCGAGCTGCTGGCCCTCATACTCGGGGTTCTTGGTCCACTTCTTGGTCTTGGGGTTGAAGTAGTTGTCACCCTAATATCATTTCTTGTCAGCACCTTCTAAGAAGACGCCTGAGGAATGCTAAAACGATCGCGGAGGGGGGAAAAAGGACTTACCCAGAGACGCTCCATCATCTTGTTGCGGTCAACACCGAACTTCTTGGAGTACTTGGCGGCGAACTGGCGGACAGTGAAGGCCCAGCCGTGGAGACCGGAACCGAAAGCAACGGTACCCTTGTCGGGATAGACCTGGACATCGCCCAGAGCCTTGTCGTGGTAGGTCGCGATGATGACGTTGACCGACTCGACGGTACGGGCGAAGGACTGGTACAGGTCCTCCTTGGAGACCTGCAGCTCAAGCAGAGCGCGGTCGACCTTGTTGATGATACAGACCGGCTTAATACGCTCAGCCAGAGCCTGGCGCAGGACGGTCTCGGTCTGGACACAGACACCAGAGACACAGTCGACGACGACCAGGGCACCGTCGGTGACACGGAGGGCAGCCGTGACCTCCGACGAGAAGTCAACGTGACCGGGAGAGTCGATCAGGTTGACCAGGAACTCGTTACCGTCGACCTTCTGGGGGATATCCTTCAGGTCCTCCTCGTCTGTCAGGCGGGCGTACAGGGAGATGGCGGTCGACTTGATGGTAATGCATCGTTCCTGCTCATCCGGACGGGTATCGGTAAAACGAGTCTCTCCTGCCTTTGCTGCCGAAATGATACCGGCACGCTGGACGAGAGAGTCGGTCAGGGTCGACTTTCCATGGTCGACTGTCCAAGACCGAAAAAAAAAGAGACGTCAGTCACAAACCAAAATCGGAGAAAGGATTGAAACATCGCCTCCGGCGACGGAAATACATACCGTGGGCGATAACGGACATGTTCCGGATGTTGGCCGGACGGTCCATAAGGGCCCGGATCTGTCCATTGTTAGCTGCTGCTGCTAGCGCTGCTGCGAAAAGCGCCCGCTGGAGTTGACCCCTCCAAGCGAGCGCGGGACCAGGGACGAACCTCCTCGATCGTGAAGCTGTAATACAACGCGACGGGTCAGCACAGATTCCATCTTCGCGAGCCCAGTAGACGAGCAGCAGAAGCAGAGGATCTCAAGGGAAATGATAGTGTCGCGGGTGGTGCAGGACTTACTTGACCATCTTGACGGCTTTTTCTCAGTGACAAGCCCTAGAGGCGGGGTTGTGCGATAAGATGCAAGGGAGGGAAAGACAAAAAACGACACACGAAAAACTCAGGATCGAGAACTAGCTCGACCTGACGTGCTCTGGGGGAAACCTATATGCGCTGCTCGTGAGCGAGACGAGGGCTGAGGGCTTCACGGAGATGTGAAGGTGCGCAGAAGGTGAGGAAGAAGAAAAGAGGGGAAGAGATGAAGAGCCTGCGCGAGGGTGGGGACAAAAGTCGAAGGATTTTCCCGATTTCAAATCTGGATGTGCGCTGGCCGGTGCCGCCTCAGGTCGGCCCCTCGTCTACGCCCGCTCGCACCGCCAAGTGGGCTTCCAGGGTTTGACCATTATTATTTCCTGTTCAAGGCTACGCACACCTTCGTCTACTTCTAGTACGATAGGAGCATCCGACCGTTGCCTCGTTGATGACTCGTATGAGTCTTGATACCCGGCCCTCGAGTCATCCCCCAGCGACGACCCGCGGGTCTGAGACTCTGACATAACAGGCCGGCAGTGCGCGGTTTTCGTCCTTCAACTTTTGCAATGGGCCAATGGCCGTCGCAAGGAACCCCAGCTGCTGCACACCGCCGCCGCTGGGAAAGGCCGGAGTTAGGACTTTAGCGCTCGGCACGACTTTCTTTATACACCCGATGTCACTGTAGAATATATTAATCATTGATCAAAGTCTATCCCTCTACACACCATTGCTCATACGCTTTGACGAAGAAACATGAGAGAAGGACATCTCTCTCCACAGGAGACGGAGACTCTGAACACACTTGCTGTGCATGCACTACCCCCAGCGCCAGAAAACCAAACACCATGCCAGACCACACCGGAACAAAGCTCACTCCCGTTCAAGATGACCCGAGAATCTTATAGTACGCATCCTCCACCTCCTTCGCAACCTCCAGCAGCGTCACAATGATGATCTGATGCGTGATGTTGGGCAGCTTGTCGCGATGCAGTCCTATCCACTCCAGCGGCGGGGTTGCCTCGCCCATGTCGCGCAGCTGCGGGGTCTCGATCACCGGAGGCTCCAGGGCCGTGTACTGATACCGCGACTGTGGCACGTTGACGACGGCCGTGATCTTCTCCTGCTCGCCGTGCTCGCCGCCGCCGTCCTCCTCGGGGCGCGGCCCGCCCGTGATGCGCACGACCGACCCGGACGGCAGCGGCTTCCCGAGCCTGCTGGCCAGCGCCCGGGAATGGCTCATCCACATGCCGCGGATGAAGCTGATGCGCGAGTAGTTCCAGCCGACATCCACCTTGCCCTCGAAGGCGCTCTTGAAGATGAACTCGATCTGGTGCGAACCCGGTCTCTGCCACGTCTCCATGCTCGCCACGACTCGGGGTACCTTCAGGATCGTCCCTCCGCGAGATCCAGTGGCACGACTAGCGACCTCGCTCACAGACAAGTCTTCCAGCACCGGGGTGGTTGGCCGGTTGACGCTCGAGAGAGCTACTCGTAATTGACCAAGTGTGAGCCCCAAGCCGCTGTGGATCTTGCCTTCTTCAAGCGAGACGGCAAATCGAGCTTCCGCTTCCAGGGCTTCCAGTTTGAATATCTGGTTGTCGGAAAATGTACTGGGGAAAGCGCCAACGTTAACGGCCTTGATGGTGACGACAACGTCGGTGTGAAGAGAGATTGGCGCTTTCTCAGCCTTGTCATCCCTGCTGGCTGCCTCACTAGGACGCAGGCTCATACTGTGTGCACCCCTGTCGCTGAGTACCGAGGATCTGCGGCGTAGATATCTCTCGATCTCTCTTAGAGAGGCTTCGTACGCGGCCTGTTTGTCCTGTGCTAGCCGCTGCCAGGCTTGATACAGCGCCAGAGACTGAGAGGCGGTCAATGTTGTACAGAACACTTGAACCTTCTCGCCTTCTAGGACGCTGACAAGACGGTCCTGCTGCGGCCCCGAGGTGTTCCGAACATTGTACATCAGGAACTCAAACTGGGCTATGTCGGCAATCAGGAAAGGTTGATACTCGAAAGAGGCCTTGGCTTGCAGTTGGCCGAATGCCACAGACGCCTGGATCAACGGTGTCTGGCCGGCGACGGGCTTTTCCTCCGGCCACTTTATGAAGGTGCGGACTTTGAAGCCGCTGAGCTCAACGAACCCGCTCATTCTGCCTTTGCTTTCAATTCCCATGGTATCGAAGCCGATACAAAGATTCTGCTCCCAGTCAGAGGTCTTTTTCGAGGACAGCCACAAGTTCTTGATGGTGAACTCCGATTTCCCTAGAGTCTGGCCCATATCAAGCTGGATCTCAAGTTCATCAATAGCGATAGTAGAGTTCCATGGAAAGGCACCTGCGGATGCCACTTGCTGATAACGTTGTACCATGTAAGCCTGATTGTCTGTAGACGGAGACCGGAAAGTCGTGTTGGAAGCAGGCTCTTCGCTCGAGGGTAGCCAGATCTCTCGGAACAAGAGGAAGTCCTGAACTTGCTTCGCATTGATTGCGCTCTTCATCGGGCTGACCTTCAGTATTGCAGAAATACCGCTGCTGTTGCTGACGTGTTTGCTGTTCATGAGGGACATGACCATGGACTCGACTTCAAAGCTGGCCGTCGACTCGTTCGAATACACGTGCTTGACTGACGCTTGTAGCGAGTTGAAAGCGACCAGAATAGCAAAGAACCGCCTCTGTTCAGGCGACTGGACAGTATTGACAGTCATGTATATCTTGTCGAACTGCGCCGTGGCGGCCACTCGAGCGATAGGTTGACAGCTTAGACTGAACTCCTGCTTACAGATCCAAAGACCGATATTCAACTTGCATCGTCCAAGGATAGTATCCGGATCAGCTGCGTGCAGCGATTTCTCCTGCATGATTTTCTGCGGTTGCAACTTGCTTGTCGTAGAGACCCGTGGGCTGCGCTCCTGGTCTCCCACAACCTCCTTCACGCTGGCAGTTACCTGTTTGATGAGGGGCACGACTGTCGGGTACAAGACATTGGTTGAAGCGTCCACTTTGATTTCCGCATTCAGGTTCGGATCGTCGACTCCGTTATCCTCAAATTCGACCTTGACCGCAACCCCTGGAGCTCTGAGTGAAGCTGTAGTTGCTGCATCATCCTGCACATACTGCCCGTATCTCCCTTCTGATGGCCGACTTCCCGTCAGCGTTGCGGCAAGCTTCGTTTGCTGGTCGTCCATCAACCGGCCTTGTAGGGAGACTATAGCTCCAGCAAAATCGACATCGATTAGCAGAGACGCTAGACGTCTATTGCCGAAGAGTTTCCGGTTTTTATTGTTATTCTGAGAATTTGTAGTGGCCCAAACAGCGTTCGCCTCGCGCAGCTTCTCGCTGGCAGAAGCAATAGAATCCCGCAGCAGACTTGCCGGAAGTATGAACTCAGTCGTAGCTCGAATATCCAATGATTTCCCGGCCGCCTGAAACACTAATCGAAGATCCTCCTTTGTAGACAGGTAAGCGACATTGAAAACGAGTTCTGGCATAAGAGCCGAGTTCAGTGTGCGTTTGCGTTTGTCCTCTGAGCGCGGTGCCATCTGCAGTTGCATGTCTTCAATCCGAAGTTTAGCCGCATTCCGTTTCTTGGTAGATAGGTTGACCCATTTTATAGAGAACACCAGATCCTGTGGCTCCCTTCTGGGTACGGTCGACGGAGCATTGGTCATGATCCAGCTCACTTGGATATTGGCCAGCTCAACGGAGAACATGGAATTAAAGAGGTTCTGAGATCCCACCTCGGTGACCTCGATATCTGGCACTTGAAGCGTCTTTGGTTTTATCTCAGACCGAGCAAGATACCGCAATCTCTTGAATCGTTTTACTTCGTGAGACAAGTCAAGGGTTTTGATACGCTCTTGTAGATGCGCAGCAATATCAACAACGAGAGAAGCCGTCTCAGCATAGAGTTGAACGTCAAACCCTTTGCTGGTAAGGTGGTAAGCTCGCACTCTTTCCCCTTTTTCATCTATCCTCGACGTGCCCAAAAGTCCGGCGTCAACGGCAAGGCTGCCGTAAGACCGACTCCCTGAGCGTTCCCGTCTTCTCAAGTCCAGGATAATTTGAGAGATATTAACATGGAACTTAGGAAGCTCCAAGGGGCGTCCTTGCTCGGAGCCATTGTCCAGGCGCATTTGTATCATCCCAAAACTGAAGTCCATATCCGCAGAGTACTCGTTACTTTTCAGCCCAGGGGCACTTGCATGAATTCCCATGCCGGCCATTGTAAGTCGGACATTGTAAAAGACGTCATGTATACTAACCGGCTCCGCGGATCGCGTTGCGGGCTTTTCAAGAGCTAGCACGTCATCGAGATGCAGTCGAAGTGCTTGCACACTCTCCTGGATATCAGACAATAGATGCGAGATCGCCGAACCGTTGACCGCACTTAAGAGGCTCCGTACGGCACTGGCTTCAAGTCTGATGAGCTCGATTGTGATATCAGCGTCCACAGCCGTATGGTTTGGCAATAATCTTGCGAGAAGTCTGCCGTTGATTGGCGGTATCTCTAACGCAGAGACGGTTTGCCACTTCTGGCCTTCGTTCGATTGGAAGACATGAGTGTTCGTCTTGACATCGAAATCTACTTCGAGCCTGGAGTCCTTTCTCGGCATAACTGACATTCGAGCAACTTCACCCGAAATCGTGTAGGCTAGAGATGGGAGAAGGGAGATGCTGACTCGGTAGTCGTCCAGGAACAAGACAACATGAAATTGATGACGGTCTGATCTTCCTGTGGGAGAAATCGGTGATGACTTGCCTGCCGATAAATCAAGATTCTTGACAAGTTCGCGAATATATCTGACTTCATCTTCTATTACTCTGTCTGCCGTATGAATCAGACCTAGCGGGTCCTCTTTCATGTCATACCGGAGCTTTCTGCATGATCCCGCAAGCTTCCAATTGTGCTCCAAGTGGGTCTCACTCTCTTCCGACATGTGAGAGCAGTAGAGATTTGGGTCCCAGATTCTCCAGAGCATGAGAATCTTGGAACGGTTGGAGAATTCGGCCGAGCAAGCTTCCGCACTGAGCAGAAGACTTACCTGATCCGGCACATTCACACAATGCGACTGCCGGACGAGAGAGCCTTTGAGACCCTGCCCAATCAAAGCCAATCTTAGGTTGATGCCATCAAGAGTAACAGACCCGGTGTCAGCACCCAAAACGATATGCAATTCCGTTGGTTCATTGGGAGCGTCACCAGGGGCTCCGGACGGCGTGGTGAATTCGAGTGTGACATTCGACATCGCCCTTGTGACTCCTTCCACAAGGTCGAGTATCTCCCACCGGAGTTGCAGAGCAGCTGAGGAGCAATAAGACCGCAAAGTAAATGCCTTGCTTGGACGCCCTGCATCCGTTCGAGGATTAACGACTATCGCACTGGACAAACCCTCAACTACGAAACCGCTCTCTTTTGGACCTGGGTCTATACAGAACCGAGAAGTCTTGATGGCCAGTGAGAAAGCCGACGATGCAAGAACTGTATCTTCACAAGCAGATCCCAGATTACCCCAGACTTTCTTCATCACGTAGCTTTTCTCCACGTGGGCAAGATCCCAGGACCGCCATTGATCGAAACTAGATAGCACCATTGACTTAGCATTTTGCGGCAGTATAAATTCGTTACTTGTGCATTTCGTTTCCAATTCTCGCTGCCTGTCCTGCGGAAGATTCCTATAGATGATGCGAAGACGGGATATGATCTTCCAGGAATCATGACGTCTCAAGTGCGACCGGGCAACTCTGAGAACGTACGACGGCCGGGTTAAGAATAGTGGATCAGGAATATCTGCAGCGAACTGTGTGAGGAAATAAATTAGGAATCGCAAGCGTTTAGTGTCGCTGGATGACGAATATTTGAATGACGAGGTAACAGAGTCGAGCATAGTCGTGGTTCGCCGGACTAAAAAAGCAAGGTGTTCCACTGATTTAGTTGAAGTGACCGTATCAAATGCACGTATTTGAAGACGGGACTGCACGCTGGGTGCTGTCACCAGCCAGAAATTCGTCTCTTTCAAAGAGCATTTCAGCTCCGCTTTCCCTTGAACAGCATCTGCTCGTCTTCCTTCCGCAGAAATATCCAAAGTATCGGCTGCTGCGTGGACTATCAAGCTCTGTTGTATACCATCAATGAGATCACCTTTGCGTCGCTCGACTTTTGTTCGAAATGTTGTGCTAAGGTGAGATATTGCAATATTATACTCATCCTGAAATTGACATTGGTCACTAAATGCTGGGGACCTTGACGAGTTGATAAGTCTCAGCCTTGTAGAAGGTATCCGAACCGAAATATTTGTTGTCTTTTTCGGCTTGTCCATGATCTCCTCCTGAGCCACAATATCTGATATGACTCCTGTTTGAAGCGAATCAATGATGTCTTCTGGATGAGTTGGTTGTAGCCCTTGAATCAATGAAGATAGAGCATAGAGAAACTCAGGAGCGCAAAACCCTTTGACCCCAGAGGAAAGCTCACAGAACACATTCACGTGGGTCGTTTCGTCGTCTTCAAAGTGAGAAGAGACACTAGCGACATTCCCATCAGGAGCAAAGCTTTTTCTCCGGCTAGGCGGTATAGGAGGAAGCGATGGAAGCTGTGTTGTATCCGGCACAACCTTGTGTAGAGGGAAGTATGGCATCGACCAAGGATTAGGAGGTCCAGCGACTGGCGACGAGGCGTCTTCATAGGCAGAATCGCTGTACCGAGGCGGTCTGCTCTCCGCGGCTTGTCTAGGCCGATGGCCTCTATTAGTCTGGCCAGGGTCTTCGTTCCAAGAAACTGAGTCACGACTTGACTGGACTTCCGGGACTCGTTTCGAAGAATTCCGAATACTTTCTTTCCAGGTATCTCTCGCGGTGCTCAGGATTGAGGAATCAGAGGATAGAAAGGAGCTCTTGTGACTCAAGTTCTTTCGGAACTCTGATGCTGATCTTGAAGACGATGTATCCATCAAGCCGGCTGTGTTTACAACAGGTTCCGGCATGAACGGCACAGGCATAGCTGGAGGGTTCAGTCTAGCTCCTCTGGGGAGCAATGAACTTTGGTCACCTGGCTCCGGATCAAATAGTAACCAAGGAGTCCGGTGAGTCCTTTGATCATGTACGCGAATATGCTGTTGTTGTAACGTCCGATCCTCATAGAAGTTCCATTTTCGATGAACCATTTTCAGTTCAACTGACGTCTGAAAGACAGCATGCGTAGCCACACGCCCCTGGGTTATTCCATGAAGTCTTGCATCAGATTTGCGATCGAACGCAGCAATTGTAATATCAGGGACCGCAAGATTAAGTCTTTTCGAAAACGTAGAGTTGGCCCAGTCATTAAAGTGCATGGTCGTGGCTCCAGAGCTCAGAACCAAGGCCGTTTGATCCACGAGTATGGCGATATGAATTGAGTCCAGCCTAAGTCGCAGAAACGTAACGTCATGTAGAGCAACAGGATGCAACGGTGGAAGTGCATTTTCTTTGTCATCGAGAGAGAAATCGAAATTTCGCAAAGCCGTAATCATACACCTTAGGAAGTCTATAGAACACTCCCCAACAATCTTCCCCACTCCGAAGTCCCAGTTGCACACATAGGTCGGCTCCGTAGGAGGCAGACCGAATAGCCGATGGCCGTAGATCCAAACGCCGTCAACGAACAACTGTGGGTTCGAAATGGTTGTAGAGCCTTCAGATTGAAGCGATTCCAATGCGACCGTGAGAGGGCTAAGCGACAAATCAAGGTCCATGTAGTAGTTCGTGAACCTCATATCAGCCTCAATAGATGCAGCGCTCAGTCTGAGGCTGTTTACATGATCGTATACCTTAGTCGGGAGAAGAGCACAAGTATTGTCAACAGTGACGTGAATCATAACGTCGAGGTCGTTAGATTTCTTGTTCGGATTGATGCCGTTATGTTCAGCTGAATGTTGTTCGGAGTTGGCTGACTCCTGGAACTCTTCCAAAGTCTTAAAGTGCATCTCTTCGCCAAAATAGTTATCCCGAATCTTCATGAAGTAGCGAATTAAAAACCCATAGAGATACAGTTTAGGTGAGACGCCCGCAATATTGAGCACAAGAGTGTCCGTCAACGAAGGAGAGGTAGACGTGTAGTAGCTGTAACTTCCATCAATAACCAGGCCCTTCAGCGTGGCGGTCGATCTGTCGTTCAAAAAAGTGTGTAGAGTGTTCCACAACGGTGTCAAGACATCTATACCGCCATCATGAAGGTTGGCATTAAACTTCACAGTGTTCTGCTCTGGTTTGTATTTTGTGATAGGGATTCCCACATCCGACGTCAGTCGTTTACCCTTGATTACCAGGAAAGTGTTGTCGTCCAAGTCGGATGGATTGCTGATGATGTTCGAGTCATTGACATTGAGGAATAGGCGAAGATCGGTGAAATTGAGGCTTATGTTGTAAATGAACGGCACGAACGTGTAATAATCCGAGGGTGGACCGGACGTCCAGTCACCAATAAGATCTGTGAGGAGAAATATATGGTCTCGAAGTAGAAATAACTCCATTTCATGACTCTCAATCTTGAAATTCCACGTGCGAAGACTGTTCCAACCGAGAGGGTTGGACAAATCACAGGAAATGGTTTGTCGCGGGCATTGCCACAGTAACCCGTGATTAACGCTCGATGACATTCTCGAGTCACGAAGATCTAGAGTTAATCGATTCCGATAACCTGAGCTTGAAGCGACCATATCCATCGTATAAGTGATAGTGGAGTCGCGTGCCACTCTGAGGGAGAGCCATCCAAAGGGCCGAATATCGGGACCAACATTGCCTTTCTCACCCTCTTTGTTTCGTGTGCGTCTTTTTTCCTTTTGCCTTTTCAATCTCGATGCGTCTCTGATCGCATCCACCCGGCCTTTCCATTGCCAATCCTTGGACTCCTCCCTCGTCGGGATTCGCAACGTAGTTTCTTGATTAATCTCCACACGAATCCTGAACACCGTGCTTTGTCTCGCTTCCCCAGGCGCCAGTGGCTCAGCAGGGTGTGAGCTTCGATAAGGGTTCGGAAAGAACACGTTTTGCAAACCCACACGTTCTCTATCGGCCCAGGGACCATAATTTATGGTTCCCCCTTCGATTTTTAAATCCAGGCCCCATTCAGGGGGATTGGCTCCGTTGATATCCTGGGACATCTTCCGACCCAAGGAGGAAGGCTCAGGCTGCTCAACAGAAACCTTTCCAGGGATATCCCAATAGTAACACAACGACAAACCAGGAAAGTCCATAAGCGTTGAGAACCTGGCATATTCGATAGCATTCCAACCTTCATGTTCGTCTTCGTTGTAATCATCGAGGTACCGAGACAGACCATGCCAACGGCCTTCAGTATTGAAACAAGGTCGAGCTGCTGGCGTCGTGCCTGTAGCCTTTTCGGCATGCGCGTCGACATGAAATGACTCGACCGATTTCTGAAAGTATGGGATCAGATCACGGATGCTGTACCAAATCTTGCGCTTGCGAAGCTGATAATTGAAATGAAAATTTCTTTTGCGTCGGCTCCCGTTTTCATCTTCTCGTAGTGAGCTCAGGCTCTTCGCAGCCGCAAGTTGACTCTGCTTGAAATCCGGGTTGGGACGCAGCTGGACAACCGGATGATCGAACTCGAAAGAGAATATTTGCCGGTAGAGGTCAAGGGGACCCGCGTCGCTTGCATCAATCGTTCCATTTGCTTTTTCAAAAGTTGTGGTCAGGACGGTTCGGGTATTCTCGTTGCCAATGACGATCGCTCCTTTGGTGCACTCCAATTTCACTGGAAGTAGCTGCAATATCTTCGACATGGACGCTTCCGTTTCACGACCGACAGTTGGACCCCCTTGACCCGAGCTCATGTCTGTGTCATTTTGACTCTGCCCAAACGAATTGCGAGGAGCTGATGGATTCTCGTTCGAAGGGCTCGTTCCAGACGAGCCACTGGTAGAAAATCGATTGAAAGAAACGCCTGCTTTCCCTGCATCGTGACCAACGCTTTGATAGCTAGTGGATCTTGCCGATGAAGACGATGGAGGCAAGTTACCGTCATCATCCGTAAAGGAACCACGTTCCTTTGTGTATCCGAAGCCAGCAAGGATACTATCGTATGCTGGAGTTCTATTATAGATAAACCATTCCAGGCCGTAAAGAGTGACAACTATGCGACAAGGGAGTCTGTCCGTTTCCTTCAAACCGCCCTTTTCACCTTGGCTCGCGCTCTGGCTGCTGCCATTGTCACCGCCGGAGCGCTTGTCGCTGTTATTGTGTGATGAACCTTGTCGATAACCCAGGCTCTTCGCTCTAGAGAAATCCGTTTGTTTCACTGTCCTCTTCCAGTAATTCCACGTCACATAGCCTCCTTGTATTAGGATAGTTTCGTTTACCCCGTGATACCGAATCCCCTTGAAGAAGATCCTCCCGCCAAGCAAGGAGATCTGAAGGGCGTGGATGTCGACATAGGCGCGATAGTAATGCCACGTATACGCTCGAATGCCGTATGAGAGAAGGGTTGCAAAGAGACGATTGAAGTAGAAGAAGAAGAACAAGGAGCTAAGAATTCAACCATTAGCAACCGTTAGCATCCAAATAACTGGAAGCCGCGACTTACAGGACGCCGGAAACGATGAGTTCGACGAGGAAGAACCTAACATATTGTAAGCGACTTGAGAATACCACAAGAGATTCTACCCTACCAGTTGAAAATCGGGCCCGGTGTCAAAGGCTGGGGTGTCAAGTCCATCTCCGAAGACTGGGTATCTCAACGGCTGTGAGCATGGCGACTCTCAGCAGGCTGCACCACGTTCCAGCTGATGCGTCGTTGCTGTCAAGACGCAGTAGTCATTATTCTGCCCTTGCAGCAGCAACTGTTTGGAATGATCAGACTGCTGATGGGCAGTTCTAACAGCGCAGCATGATGAACTCTTTGCCCAATACCTGTCGCGTCGCGGTGCGGAGCCTGAGTCCTGGCATTCGTCACGGGCGGGCTGTCTGAGCGCAGAAGCTGCGGAGAGCTCGACCATCTTCCGACATCCTCCTACCTGTGTCCCCTGAAATCTCGACATCCACGACAACCCGAAAGGGCTCCATGCTGCAGTCCGGGTCTGTTGGGGCTTCTACACATCATCTTTCCTCGTCTATGTGGAAAAAATAATGGTCTCGCTGTTTTCCTAGCAGCGGAATGATCTTGCATCACCGACACTGAGCCCGCGGTCGAGCACCGCGAATCCTGCCTACCATGACTGCCACTACTTCTTCTGGCGGTACCGGCTCAAGGCTTGCGGGAGCTGTGGTCATTGTTGCTGGTGTCGCCTCGCTTGTGGCTTCGCTGCTGTCCCTTGTGTGAGTTGAGCTTTATCAGACCCCGCTACTGCAACTAGAGCTAACATCAGGGGGTTTGGACAGATCGATATGGCTTCAGACGTATGACCAATTTCTCCCGCTGTTCTCGACCTGATTCTGATGGGAATTCAGAAAAAACTACCGAAAGCCACTACTCCAACGATATGTCGTTCGGATACTGTTAATGCGAGTAATCTGACTACAGCTGCGATATCGCGATTGGGCTGACTGTAGTAGGGTTCCGATATACGCGGCATCTTCCTGGGCGAGTATTGTATCATTAAGAGCTTCTCTTTGGCTGGATCCTATTCGCGATGTCTATGAGGTGAGCCTTTCCTGTCATTTTTTTCGTGTGCCTCTGTTAACCTGTAGTCCTCAGGCATTTACGATCTATACCTTCTTTCAACTGCTGATCAACTTCCTCGGCGGTGAACGAGCTATTATTATCATGACGCACGGCCGTCCTCCTGTCCAGCATGCCTGGCCCCTTAATCACTTCCTTCCAAAAGTCGACATCTCCGATCCGCATACCTTCTTGGCCGTAAAGCGAGGTATCCTTCAGTACACATGGTTGAAGCCGATCCTCGCGCTCGTCACCATCATTATGAAAGCAACAGACACATACCAAGAGGGCTACCTGAGTCTCACTTCTGGCTACCTATGGACCGGAATCGTGTACAACATTAGCGTAACTCTAAGCCTCTACTCCCTCGCAATGTTCTGGGTCTGTCTGCACGAGGACCTAAAACCGTTTCGTCCAGTTCCCAAGTTTCTCTGTGTTAAACTCATTATTTTTGCTTCCTACTGGCAGGGCTTCTTCCTGTCCATTCTTCAATGGCTGGGCGCTATTCCCAACAATGTTGCAGGTTACACCCCGGACAACCTGGCAGCTGCCATTCAGGATAGCCTGATCTGCTTCGAGATGCCCTTCTTCGCGGTTACCCATTGGTACGCCTTCTCCTGGCATGATTACGCAGACGCCACCATATCGGCAGCTCGGATGCCTGTCAAATATGCCATTAGGGATGCTTTTGGCATCCGAGATCTTATTGAAGACACGAAGATGACTCTTCGTGGAGAAAACTACGAATACAGATTATTCGATTCTGGAGACAACATCATTGCGCATGCAGAGTCTCATTCTCGCATGAAGAGGGTAATGGATGGCATGAGATATGAGCGGGGAGGGAAAGGAAAGTACTGGATCCCCAAGCCAGGCGAAAGGACACCACTGCTGAGCAGTGCGGGACCCAGCGGTGGCGGGCCGCGAGGAAGCACGAGGACGATCGAAAGATACCGTTCTTACAGTGAAATTGAGGAGACAACTCTGGATGAAGAAGATGAGCATCTCTTCACAAGTGCTCGAGCTCTGGAGTTCGGCGATTGGAATGTAGGTTCTGTCGAAGCCATCTTTGCGATTTCCGAAGCTGACCGCATGCAGTATCCCGTGATCCCTGCCAACGAAGTGCCGAGGGATCAACGGTTAACAAATACATATAGTTACCAGAATTCTAATCAAGCGGCTGTTGTTAAAAAGGCCCAGAAGCATAGAAGTAGTCGTGCTGGCGGAAGTAAGGGGAAGCATCGAAATGGGCATGACCGCGCGAGCAGCTCCAGGAACGGGAACCGAGAAGACCCGGGTCCGGGTAGTGTGCAGCATGGTTCGAGCGCTCCCGACTCCTCCAAAACACACCACAGCCAGCTGGTCGACCTCGCGGTCGAAGACCGGGAGGCAGAGGAGCGCGAAAGGAGTCAAGCTCGGAGGGAACTGGGCTCGGCGCGGAATCAGCCAGAGAACAAGCGTTTTCTGTAAGTCTACTGTGTTGGATGGTCGATGGCACTGAAGGACTAATCTTGGGATCTAACTTCAGGAGGCCATCTGGCGAATCAATTGAACAACAAGAGCGCTCCGGCCAGGATCGGTCCCAGCTGAGGGGCGAGACCGGCCATGGAGACGGAGACCAAGCAGGGTTTGCCGTCGGGGACGACGACTCGGAGGACGATAGACGTCCAAAGGCGCCGGATTTAGCATATGCTGCCTTTGAGGAGGAACGCAATGTCTGGGACAGATAGACTCGGCGCATGAAAGGCGTGGAATCTTTTCTTTTTCTTCATTCGGCATCAAAACTCAAGTACGGTTTTGCTTTTTTAATTTATTTTCCGCGACACTATATACCTACATTAGGCGTTTAATCGACTGCGATATGTGAAACATTCTCGATGTTTGTCAATAAATAGCGTGAAACTTCAAAGCATTCAAGGGACGGGCCAATCGGCATACCGAATGAATCGTCTGGACAAAAGGTCTTGAGACATATATGAGATAGTGTAGGCTGTAGCAGCATCCTTTCATTTCACGGCATATGTAAGCCTCCTTTCCGGGTTCCTGGCCGACCCTGGCGTGTTTACGGGGGCAGCTTGGTGCGAAGCCGTCTTGGTCGAGGATCGACGAGGGCCAGTCCCTAGGCGCCCAGCGCCTCTGCACGAAACCCCAGACAAAGAACGCCATGTCAGAAACCATGAGCCTATGCACGTTCGCTGTGGCCCCCAGCGGATGGCCGCTGCGACATGGCCCGCCGATCGCTATCGAATGATGCATCTACCTAGGGCCTGGTGCCGCATTCGCGGAGGGCTTCGACTGGCCACGGGCGCTTCCTGACGTGCTGACAACTGCTCCAGCGATGCTCGGGACGGCCTAGCAGGATGCTGGTGCCGCAGGCCGGCCGGCTGCTTTATGTGAATTCTGTCGTCCTGCAGCTGGTATATCACGACCAAGGTCGCTCCCAGGCGGGGTGAGCGGAGAGGAGACGGACAGCTGCTCGCAAGCACATGTCTCCCCTCCTCGTGACCCTCAGTGAGCTCTCCTTAGCTTGTCCCTTTCTTTGTTCTCTGTCTTCCATCTGTTTGCATCCGGCAGATTATGGATTGACTGCCATGGGCGCTGGCAGCCATGAAGCTGGCTACTGAGCGAGCAGGCGCGCTATTCACTGGGTGGATAACGTCCTGCTTGTCCTGCCTGTGGTGCGAAGAGAACGACGAGTCCTACCATCACCAGCAGGCCATGAGAAACAGAGGTCGGTCGATCCTATCCATATCGAGGATTGACGCAGAATGTGTTAGCTGATGCATACCCCAGGTGTCGAACGTGAGATGATGATATGCCATAGTAGCCAACCGCACCTTGTTCCCCCCATGAAGCTGGTCTTCTACGACGACCTGCCCAGCCCGGGCTCTCCACAGCGCTCCTCCACCCTCCCCTCATGGATAGTGGAGGGCAAGAGCCTCGCATCAAGAGCCTCAAATTCTGCCAGTCTGAACATCAGGAGAAAGTCCACCACGCGGCCGACAATCAGTGCACCGATGGACTTCAGGAGAGTAGAGCCTCCCCAGATCCGTCTGGAGCCGCCGTTCCGGCCCCTGGAACTCAGCATCCATACGCCTGGAAACCGATTATCCGATCTCCCTGAGTTCGAAAACTTCCAGCTCCCAGAAGACAGGCTGCCCTCGCCTCCCCCGAGGGCATTATCCCCTACTTTCGAATCATCATCATCATCATCCCGACATCAACGTCATCAGTCTGCTCCTTTTCAGTTCCCCCGGAAGCCTGTCGGTTCCGGGTCAAGACGATCCTCCCTGGCGACACTGGAGCAGCTAGTCGAACTCCAGAAACCCGTCGCAGATCCGTTGATTCCCTACTTCGCGACTCGTATTACCAACACGTCTCCTGCCGGGAGCTCTTGTCTTCATATTCGAGGGAAAAGTGAACCGTTGAATGCATATAAAGCCTCTTCCAGCCGCGACCAGGAGGGGACGGATCAAGCGCCAGCCGCTGTCGTCTGTAGACGCCAGCATAAACCGAGACCATCAATCAGCGACCTCCTAGACAGACCACTACCTCCTACTCCTGAAAAGGAAGAGGTGAGCATCAGCTCCCCTCCGTCCACCCCGGGTCCCGCTACCCCCTCTTCTCAAGCACATCAGTCACTGCGCTCCGGTCGTATCGCGCAGTGGCTCCAAGGACAATCTTCTTCTTCCCCGCCATCAAGTCCAACCGGACAGGCAACAGCGAGTAATCAGACCTTTTTTCTTGCCCACAGCCGGTCCCGCACGCTGAGCGGTTCCACAGTCGGCTCGTTCAACATGTCGATGAACGGAGGGGGATTCGGCACCGTAACCTCCCTCTCCAGTGCGATCACCGCAGCGACCACAGTCCGGGGCTCATCTGACGCCCTGGCGGAGAAGGAGATCGAGTCAGCTGTTCCTCTCCCTGTACACAGCGCCAAGTACATGGGAACAACATCGACATCTCACGTCGATTTGGAACCCGCGTATCCTACTATCTACGAGAGCGAGCAGCAGTATGGATACGAATACGATCATCGGTCCTTCCGCGAATCTGCTATTGGTCTAGCTTTCTAGAATGTCTGCCTCGTGAGATCGGCTCTTTCGTGCCTATCTATCTATTACTCCTAATATAATACACCTCTGATCTCCGCCACCTACAACCCTCCTGCGCAGGAGGGAAGGAAAAAATCATTTTAGCCCGCTACCTCAGATAATCTTCCTATCTTCCCGTCTTACTACAACCTATACCCTCTACCCTCGATACCTGACGAATCCCAACATCAGCGAACTCGCACATGGCGGCATACATGTGAATCTGATTCGATACTTTTTTTTCGGACCCCGGTCTCGGATACTTTGATACCCCCAACAAAAAATCTACACACCCTTACCTATTTGTTTTTCATGGTCTAATTCGTCTGCTTGCTGGTCGGCACCAGAGCAAGCAGCTTGGGATTGATGAACGGATTCATGACTGGACGGATGGATGGATGGATGGATGGACGGATAATGTACCGTACGTATACGTATCTAAATGCGTACAGATACACGGTCGGATTGATTGGATTGGATTGGTTTGGTTTGGCTTGCGGAAGGCTTAACACATTGCATCATCTTTTAATCTCAGCTTCCTAAATCAGTCTTTCCCGGATCTATATGCCTCGCATATAGCATAGCAATACCTAGGTAGGCAGGTTTTATATATTCAGTACATACTTGATAATATAATTGCACTTACGTTTATTTATTTATGTTACTTATTTGTGTATTTATACTGGTTTGTCGTTTCCAAGATCGAGATCATAGAAATCTCTAAATCCCGCAATAGCATGGCACTCGTTTGTTTATTTATCTTTCTTTGGCGCTTGTTCGATCAAAGCATCGCTCCAGAGATACGTCACAGTAGTTAATCAAATCCCTTTTTATTTTTTATCTTCTCAGTTGTATAATTCGCGCTTGAAACCACTTCCTACAGCACAACCGGAGAGAGACCCATGGACTCATTCATATTTACTTCGCTCATCTATACACAGATACAACACATTCGGTAGGTATCCAGATATCTAGCTAGCCAGCCAGCTACATAGATACAGAGAACCCTTAGAGGCGTAGAGTCGAACAGGTCCGCATTCATAGTCACTCATTAATATCCACCGTACAGTACAAAGCATATACTGAACTTAACAAACTCCGTTAAGCGTTAAGGAGCAAAGGCAAGGAAAGAGAGAACAAAAAGCCATAATATTTTTTTAACTCAAGACCGACAGCCAGACCAGAACGGGAACAAAGAAGAGACAACGAGGGTATCATTCATATCGTTTAAAAACGGGTATCGTATCCTAGATGATACACAGATCACTCATCTCTTTCTGCCTTTTTCTTTGCCTCGCTTTTATTAAGCGGAAACCTGCCGCGCCACATACTGAATAATAGTCAATTGGAAACAGAAAATCGTAACAGTTGGTTTCGCCTGAGATATGAAATAAAGACATAGCCCACCAACGAAGATAAAACACCAAGATCTATTTGTTTCAATCTTCAGAGACGATCTCAACCTCCCCGACCGTCTCCTCGAAAGCAACTCCCTTGCGATCATCGTCTCGCTGCACGCCAAGCATCTTCCAAGCTCGGCCCATCATCCCGTAGCCTATTGTGCCACTGGGGGATTCGACCTTGGGAAGGCCGCCCGCCGCGAGCTCCGCCTGCGCCTGCTTCCGTGCTCTTTCAGCCAGCGCGCGTTGTTTCTTGATCGCTGCCATTCGATCCTGCTCCCTTTCGCGGCTGGCAACGTCAGCCTTCCACTCGGACCAGCGCTCGAAATTCTCCCTCTGCTGCAGCACTTGGTATTTGTATGTGGATTTTGCGGGTCGCCAAGCGGGCCGGGGCGCTCCCTCCTGAGGGCGGGTAGATTTCAGGTCCAGGACCCGGGACTCTTTGGTCAACTTCAGGAGATGCGCGAGCACGTCCCTGCTTTCCGCAGCGGTCTGGCGTATCTTCTCTTGCTGAGGGCTTGGTTTGGTCTGCGTGAGCGGTGCGTCGAGCCAGGAGTACAGATTCGCCGATCTCTGGACCGAGAAGGGATCGAGGAGGTTGGCGCGACGGTTTTCTTCGCGCAGAAAACGCACAGCTGCTTGAAGACTTGCAACCTCAGCACGAAGAGCCTCATTCTCGCGTACAGCGGCCAACGACGCGGCATTGTCGACAACGCCTTCCCCGGAAGCAGCAGCGGTGGATCCTGATGCTCTCTTGGCTTTCTCAAGGCGGGTCTTGTACTCGTTCCGTTCAGTCTCAATGGTTTGCAGATCTCTAGTCTGCTTCTCGATAATTTTCTGGAGTTCTGCCTCTTTTGCCCTGGATTCTTCCAATTGGGCTTCGAGTTCTTTCACCATGGCTGCCTTTTTGTTTGCGTCGCGCATTCTGGCCTCCAGGAGTTCGACCTTGATGGCCTGTTCCTCAAGAGTCTTGTCCTTGACTCCTAATGCTGTGGAGGCCTCGCTCAGCTCACTTTTCAGCCGACGAATCTCTTCGTCAGCATCCGGAGAGATAGTCTTGTTGGACTTCAGCTCCTGCGCCCGGGTAACCCAGGGAGAGGGGCGCTTTTCAAACTCGGTAGTGATAGATAGATCAGAGGAAATTGAACTAAGCTCTTCAAGATAGCCGCCTAAGTCACGCAACCTGCCGCCGAGCAAAGCAAGGACGTCATTCCCGTCACTCTCTGTAGCAGAGCCTTCAACAAAAGATTTGGCAGTTTGGTTCATGTTATCCAAGATCTCCGTGTAACTGAACGGTTCGGTACGTCCTTCTTCGTTGGTGAGAAGTACGGCATTCTCCCCAAGCTGTCGCACCAATTCCGAAAGCTTCTTTGCGGCTTCTTCAGTCCTCTCAAAAGGATCTGCCACTTCGCCCGGGAGAGCGAGGGACCTAGACTTCAGTTCATCGAGCGAACGAGAAACTTTGCCAATGACCACCTTCAATCCCCGAGCCTGGGTGATCAGCGTATCCATCTTGTTGTAGAGGAACGGGCCTTCCTCGTCATCTTCAGCTGGAGCGGGAAGCTTTGCTTGCAATAAGGATTTTAAGCGTGTCATGCATGAGGCAGCGTGGTCCAAATAGCACGTGGTTAATATCGACCGCATATAAATCTCGTCAGCATGTGTCTCGAGGCTGACAGGAATAAGAGTCTCCGCAAGATGCGACATAAGAGCAATTGATCTCTGAAGCTCGGTAGCCAACTTCTTCTCGTTTAGCTCGTTCTTCTTTAAGGCTTCGATCCACGAATTCAATGTTCGCTCTACGGGTTCCAGCTCGTATAAGGCGCCTTCGGAGCGAGTGAAATCCTCGACAGAGCATCCGCTGATGAAGTTCACAAACCGATCACACAGGGACGAGATCCACTGCAATTTTTCGAGCACATCGTATGCAGCGAAGACATCGTCCTGTGCAGCTGAGGGAGCTGATTGATCGTTCATACGTTCGCGGATGGTATTGTTCATAAGGGAAGCTTTGAAGCCGACCCGCTTGAATCGGAGAAGCGCCAGAATGGGGTTTCGCTCGCTCTCAAAGTACTCAGGAAGGTACAGCTTCACAATAGACAGGTGCTGAGCGGACTCCTCTGCCTCCATACGGCCCAGCTCAATATCGATTGTCTTGGTTTGTGCCTTGGCGACGGAGGATTGAAGTTTCATGTTAAGATCCATCATGGCCCTTGATCGCACTGAGAGTTCATTGGCTTCGGTCTCCGTGATTTGTTGAGCAGCCCGCATGTCTTCCAAATCGCTTTGCAGATTCGAGACGAGCTCGCGAAACCGAGACAGGGTGTATTCCAGATCCTCAATAACTTCATCCTGTTGAGCAATTCTGCGACACTGCTCGTTGAAAATACTTTCTCGGTAGTCGAGTTCCTCCTGGAGCTGTTTCTCCGTCTCAATATGATTGATCTCAAGCTCGTCCTGGATCTCTTTCAAGGCTTCCAGGTCCTCGATAGCCGCTTTGAGCTCGTTTATCTCCTCCTGGTATCGCATATTCTTATCCGCCAACTCTTCGATCATTTCTTCAGCCCCGAGGGCAGTCTCTAACTGCTGCTTGAGGTCCTCCACATTGGCTTCAGAGACCAGAAGCTTTTCTTTGGTAGCCTCAAACTGGGCCTTGACAGATTCGTACTCCTCCAGATCATCTTGAAGTTCCTTGATTTGGGCCTTAAGCTCTGCTTCTTGCTGCTGTGTAATGTCACGCAGGCGTATCAGCGCTTCACGTAGCCTCTCGTTGGTTCTCTCCATCTGCAACCAGCCCTGGCTAGATTTCTCCTCTGGGCTCATAACTTGGCCCAGTTCCTCATTTTCCGCCCGCAGGACCTCTACTTCCAACTGGAGCTCCTCTGTTCTCAGCTTCAACGTCTCAAGCTCATGTTTGTACGCCTCGGCCATTTCCTCAGCCATCTCCTTGTCGAGAGTAGCCATTTCAAGAATGGAATCGTGTTCCGCCTGTAGCCTCTCTGCTTCTTCAAGCTTTGCCTCGGCATCCTTCAGCTTCTTTCGTAGTTCCGTGATCTCAAGCTGCTGGGGCTGGTATTTTGTCTGTAGTTTTTGGATGATTCCCTCGAATTTATCTCTCTCAGACTGTAACCTTTCCAGGTTCTTAAGTTTCTCTCGATCTTCAGCTCGCTTCTTCTCCATCACCTTCAGCTTGGTTCTGAGGTCCTCTAGCTCCCTTACAAGGGCAGTATTCTGGTGTATGTTTCGCTGCGACGAAGATGGAGAAAGGCCAGGTCGAGCGGCCGCTGTACGTGTCGCGGAAGATCTGGTGGTTGCCTCAGACGTGTTGTCATCCAGCTGCGTCTCTCCCTCAGGATCCTGGGGAAAATCTGTTTCGGACATATCCTCGGATAGACCACTCGTTGTGCCATCCGTGCCTTCTGGTGACTTTTTTGTTGCAGCCGGTCGTAGAGAAGAGCGCCTCGGCAGTCCCGCACTTGTCGGCCCAGCGCTCTGATGGGCGGGTTTCGTCGGTTTACCCGGTGGTCCTGACAATGATGGGCGCGAGGTCCTTGATGCAGCTGACGAAGGAGGGGGCATTGAAGCTCTGTTACCCACCCCAGCCCGGGATTTGGCTGCCGAGGCTGGCGTTCGCGCGACAGTGGACAATGTTCGGGAGTGGGCTGGATTCGCCAACAGCTGCTTCGTGGGTGATTTCGTGGGTGACTGTTAAGTAATCTAATCAGGACCGTTCATTGCTCAGTTTGCATAGATATCATACCCTCAAATTCCGCTGCGTGGAAGCCACTTTTTGAGCAGGAGATGTACCACCAGTACTCGTGCTCTGCCTCTTCGACGTACTTTGTCTTCTCGCGCCTGTACTGCCAGAAACAATGCCACTCTGAGGCCTGCGGCTAGCCGCGCCTCCATTGGAGCCAGCCTTGACGGGTTGTTTGCTCTCCCGCCTGGGCTGTTCAATAACCGCCGCAACAGCGGTGGGACGGATGAACATGCCATAGCCTTGCTCACATTCAAAATAACGTTCGCCCTGTACGGATCCATCGTTCTTCCCAGTAGGTTCATCCAGCTCGATCCCTATCCAGTCACCAGGTGCGAAGTGAGTTGTCCCGATAAAGCGGATGGTAGCTTGTCGGCCGTCAGTCAGACTGACCACTTGGCCGGGGGAGAGGTCAGTCATCCTGGAAAGACGAATAGCGGCTACTCATCGAATATGATAGCTTGTAGAAACCAGGATTCAAATATTCAGGCGCGGTTGCGAAAGGCGCCGCAGGAGAACGCCGGTCCACAGGTCTGTATTAGCTGGAGAGTTCCCGCCCAGCACGGGGTTCACCAACCTTGGAACACACGCGGGTCGCGATCCTGCCGCCTTTGTTGCGGCCTGAGGCTTCAAGGGGCACCGGCCCACGTGACACGGCGTTGCCCGATCCCTTGCTTGGCTCCTCCAGATCTGCCCTAATCTCAATACTCACTGCATAGGCCAGTCTATTCCTTCCATCTTTTTTCTTTGGCAAACCATTGGATGAGAATTGATGGACCTTTTTTGTCTTCTACTGGGTGCAGATACGCCACCCTCGCGCTGGCAAACGACCCTAGTCGCCATAGACCAACCAAACGTAAGGGTGATGGCCCAAGTAGCGTGCTAACAGATTGACACCGGCGTTGCAGTGACTAGCATATGATCCTTGGCTTTTCCGTGAAAAATGAGACTCTCTTATCTTTGATGCTTCTGCTTATTCTTTCCTACTGTATACATTCTTTGAAAGTGTGTGAATCCTTCTATCCATGTTTGCTCGCTAACTCCTTCACTCCAACATATCGCTGCGCTATATATTATTTGTGAATAATAAGAACACAGTGATGCTTGGAGTGAATGGATTTGCTACAGCTCAGTCGTTAACCACTGGCTTGGTGGTCGGTTCTCTGAACTGGCAACTCTCTTTGGACTTACGTTCACCTGTATGATAATTCAATCTGGGAAAGCACTTGTTTTTTTTTTCTCAGCCTTTTACATCCCACTTCTTGCGATATTTGTACTTGGCAGCTGCCTTGTCCGGCCTCGCAGGCCTCGCAGTGGCTGAAGGGCCCTGGCCCCAGCAGTGGGCCGAGAAATCCATCTATGTCTGTATCTTCCTGTAGAAGATGCCTCCGAACCGTTTGTGTACTGTACATGCTCGTGAACTGACATGGTCGAATCTGTAGCAAATAATGACGGATCGTTTTGCGCGGACTGACAGGTCGACTAGCGCTCCTTGCGACTTGAACAAGTACTGCGGAGGTTCCTGGGCTGGAATTATCGAAAAACTGGACTACATCCAAGAGATGGGATTTAGGTGCCGTCCTGATTTCGCCTGTTGTCGAGAACATCCCTCAAGAGACCAAATATGGCGAAGCATACCATGGCTACTGGCCGCAGAACATGTACGCACTTAACAAGAATTTCGGAACTGCCCGGGATCTCAAGAATCTGGCAGATGAACTGCACAAACGAGACATGTATCTCATGGTCGACGTTGTGATAAATGACATGGCGCAAGCCATTAATGGCACCATGGAGGATCATCCACCCCCGACGATTGACTGGACCAAGCTCATCCCTTTCAATGATGAGAAATATTACCACCCTTACTGCAACATCACTGACTGAGATGACCCAGGCAATTATCAGAACTGCTGGTTTGGGGCGGAAATCGTTGCGCTCCCTGATCTAAAGACGGAGGATAACACAGTCGTTTCGATGATTCGAGATTGTATCAGGGAACTCGTCGGCAACTACTCTATCGATGGACTTAAACCATGCTATCAGCATCGCTAATAACTACGTTTCCAACCACAGCAGAGAACTCTACCTCGACGGATGGTGCACAGAGCGTTTCTGTATTTTCCAACCAAGGCTCCAAAGGAGGCATCAACTTGCACTTGAGGGAGGTTTCGCCCCCGGCACGGAGGTCATGGAAATATTAAATCACAGCAGAGGACGTTGGCAATATCACAGTTCAAATGGGTGCTGGAGAACCAAGAGTCTTCTTTCCAACAATGAACTTGAACAACTCCGGGCTGTGTGGTTTCGACAAATCGACATCAAGTTCCAGAGATTTGTCCAGGAATAGCACAGATACAAATAAGGATTCTGCCGGTGTGCGTGTTCAGACACCCTTCTACACCGTGCTTCTGTGCGTTGTCTTTTCTGCGGCAATCTGGTCCCTCTAGGCGCGTCAAACTCAATTACTTTGCTTCGTGTGCTGAAGGGTTGTATGTTAGTATACCTTATATATATATATATTTCTGGGACCAACTTATTAAATAAAAGAAACGCCTTTAGTTCTGCATAGTGACATGGCATCTGGTAGATACTCAAACAAGTACCACAACCATGATCTAATAATAAAAATAATATAAAAGCTCACACCTCCGGCCCACCGGCCACGCTAAGGGTGCTACGAAAACCCCCAGCTAAGCAACGCATGAAGTTCGGATGTGACACCCTTGCAGGTACCAGTTGAAGAATGATTGGACGTCGGATGCTTTTTATTATATCCACAAAACGTTTCTCTATTATATATTATCTAACAGAGAGAGAAATTCTGTCTAGGACCTCGTTGCTTCGTTCCTGAGACTCCCTAAGCCGTGACTTCTCTGCCGTTAGATTTGAAGAATTGAGGGAATAAATCCCGAAGTTCTTCAAGATCCCTTATTTGGTACTTTGAAGCCGGAACCTCCGGCACAGGTAGTCCCGGCTCAACAAGGTGAACCGTCGTCCACCCACGGGCCTGAGCGTGCTTACAGTTCAAGTGAGAGTCATCTGAAACTTCTATTAGCCCCGTTATGGTTATCAGGCTCGTTGCAAAGATACATACCAACAAAGTAGCACTGTTCTGTGCTCGGAGCCCCAGCCTCCTTCTCTGCCTTTTCATACATCTCCTGGTTGGGTTTGCAGACAAGTGGGGGGTTGGCGTAGTCGCAGTATGTCACCCCGTCGAAAAGGTCATCCACCCCCAATAGCCTTACCACTCTCTTGGCATGGTTCACATATGCGTTCGTCAAGAGCCACAGCTTCACTTTTGTCCGGTCAATATCCTCAAGGAGTTTCCGCAGCTTAGGATCCGGTTTCAAAATGTCATCAAGAGGTAGAGCATCGTCAACCTCGCTGTTGAATTCGAGGGGGTCGATCTTATGGTGGCGCGTCAGGCCCTCAATTGCGAGACCGTATTCTTTGTAGTATTTATGGTGGAGCATTGTAGCATCTTGGACACTGAGCGATAGGTGCTTTACGAAGAATTTGTCTGGAAGAAATGTGAGGCGTTAGCACCGAACAGATGCTGGGAGGAGTATTTCAATCGTTTACCGATAAGATCCTGCATTAGGTCATGGATATTACAGCCTGAAGCAGCTTTGTCAGTACGTATTGCGCATCCTTGAAGCATCTCGAGAGCCCAGACTTCTAGAGTAAAGCTGGACGTTGGCAGAATTAGCAATTTAGAACGCCGTAAACGGATCCTATAGTTGGTCCCGTCATAGTTGTATTTCGACCCGCACGTACACAGTTGTCAATATCGAAGAAGAAAACAGGCCTCGAATCGGCCGTATCCTGTTGAGTTGCCATTATGGTGTCTAGGAGGTAGTATGCTGGAGAGCTGTTCTAGGACAGGAATCACAAATAGAACAATGGAAAAATTAGGGACCTATGAACGAGTGCAAGAAATATATCATTGTAGCATGACCCCCAATGAAAAGCTAAGTGAAGCCATAAAAAACTGAACAAGGAAATCACCGCAGCATCTGTGTCCGCAGATGGAATACCCCGCGGAGTCACACCAGTAAGCCCATGTCTGCTCCAGTCGGGACGCGGGACCCAACGCCCGATCACGGGCGCTGCGCGTCATGCCACAGGGAGTTTAGCGCCGCGCGCTGGCAAAGAAGCGAGTTGAAGCTGGCACTCCCAAAAGTTTCACTCCTCCAGACTCTGAGCAGCAGCGAAACACCCTTCGCCTGCATCCAAATCCATGTCATGCCACGTTGATTTTACATCAACTTGCTGACATTGTCTTTTGCAAGGTAACCCTGCACATGGTCCTGGAGTCATGGCGGCTCAGGAAGGCCCCCAACTGTCCGTCAGTGGCGTGCCCAGTGCACTGCCAAAGGTTGACGAGGTGCAGGAGTATGAGAAGATCTTGAGGATAAGTGACGAGATTTTCTCTGGCACTCACCCTAGATTGAAGGTTCCCCCGCAGTTCGTTCGCAAAGTCACTCCTCGAACCCTCCAGACCCCTCCCGTCTCGAATTCGCAGGTAACAACGGCTGAGCCGTCGGGGACCTCCCAATCTAAAGAACAGCAGCCCACTCCATCAGCGACGCGACCTGCAAACGCGCAGGCCGCATCTGCCTTGAGTGGTGCTCCCTCTACCTCATCCACAGTTGCGCCCTCACATGGCACGATGAAAACTACAGAAATTGATCCCATCTTCTTGACCAAGTCCGATGATCTAATCAGAGCGGAAATACAGTTACAACGACAGAGGGTGGAAAGGGTGCTGCGCGATCAGCTTGAGCAGAAAAGACTCGAAGCCAGGCAGAGGGCTGCCGCACAGGAAGCGAAGCCCGACTTTGACGTCTCAGATGTCCTTACTAAGGCCCTTGAGATCGTTAAGCCCGTTCCACCTCCAAGTGACATTCACGGGGCTAATGGCAATGCTGTGCCCAGCGAATCTTTCGACGAGAACTCCTTCTACTCTAGTAGAGCCCCTGATTCGCCGCAGCACGGCGATCAGCAGCAGCCTTCTCCAGTGTCAGAGCGACAGGTCCCTACCGTTGAGACGGAGGACATGGCTGCTGATGCCCCTGTAGACAGTCGTTCAGATGAGTTACAGCGGTTTGAGGCTGCTAACCCGAGTGGCATGGACATGGAAAGGCAGGCTTACACCGTTGCTGACAAGCGTTTACCCCCTCAGAAGCAGTCTCACAGCGGCCCTGTGCACGCCGCCACAGATAAGTATCACCAAAGTCGAGAACCGGTTGATACCATAGAAGAGCCTGAGTATTCACCGCCTGGTCCAGATATACCACCAGCAGAGAGGAGGGATAGCCGTGAGTACAATAGGAGGGAAAGTTTCAACCAGAGAAGACCAGCAGCCAACGGCAGACCGGCCGATCGCGGTCTCAATGGTCGTCGGTCGTTGTCACCCACGAATGACGTGAGAGTCGTCAGAAACCATATAACTTCTCCTGCAGCTCCTCAGCCATCAAGAGTGTCTCCTTTGGCCACGGCCAGGGTTCCATCCATCCAGCAACATCCCAGAGATTCTCGGCAAGGCTATCATGAGGAACGGGTGCCTACAGGACAAGACTCGGCACGCACTAGTCCGGAAGCTCCCGGTCAGCAATTGATGCCTCGCAAGCGTAGGCGCCTGCAAGAACCGACGCGAGAACGGCCCCGCCAGGTTGTTGCGAGGAGGCCAGCAGCAGATTCCCCAGAACCATATATCAAAGAAGAGCCGGTATCACCGCCTCCTTTTGCGGATATTCCACCTACATATGGCCAAAGTCGACCGCCACAGGGACGGCCAGTCTACGTTGATTCGCCTCGATATACGCCGGTCGTTGACAGGAGAGAGCCGCCTATCAGGGAACCTGTGTATGAGGCTGATCGCTATGGGCGAGCTTATGAACACGATGGCCATGCTGAACCCGGTATGGCACGCACCGTTTCTAGGCTTGACTACAGACGGCCAGTGCGTGATGACCAGGACCTGCGGAGAGTCGCGAGTCTACACCATGCCCGGCAACCCGAGTATTCTCGTGAATATGTGGAACCTGCTGCTAGTGTTAACCCCCGCTCCGTGCGCGCTTCATCGTATGCTGTTGTTGAGCGTCCAACTCAGGAGAGAGCCAGGTACTATGATGAGCCTGTCCAAACTTATTCGAGACGTTATATTCCTGCCGACGAGCCACCTCCTCCGAGATACCGTGAGACATATGTGGATGAAGAACCACCTCCACCGCCTCCACGGATGATGGCTCCTCCGCGAAGACGAATTGTAGTTGACGAGCTTGGCAATCGGTATTACGAAACATTGCCACCTCCAAAGGTTCAAGAAATGCCTCCTCCGCCCAGCAGGATGGTGAAAGTCGAACCTTATGATGAGCGTGCTCACCTGCCTAGTACGAGTGTGCGGGCTACCTCAATCGTTGAAGATCCGTATGGTGATCGAAGATATGTCCAAGAGATGGCCCCTCCCCAGACTACTTACCGACGAGTCGCCGACTATCCTCGAAGCACTCTCGAGCAGCGGCCATATGCTCGTGAATTTGATGAGAGAGAGCCCGTAATCCGCAGCGGCAGTGTACAAGTCGTCGATTATCCTCCTCCTCCTCGACATACGACCTACATTGATGAACGCGATCTTCCCAGGGAAAGGCTGGTGAGAACGTCGAGCGTGCGACCGCCTCCCATCCGATATGAAGAGCCGCGCGAGGGTATCCAGCGCGTGCAAAGCGTGCACCCAGGTGGACGCGAGGTCAGTGTTTATATGGACGATGAACCCCGGAGACCAAGGGAGTACGTCGAAAGACCTGTCTACGCTCCCGCGCGGCCGGTGAGAGAGGAGCGATACTATGAAGACGAAGACGCAGGACGTATGGTCCTCGATGGGACACGGGATGTGGTCCACAGAGTCCCCCAGCGCTACTGAGAAGGCCCAGAGCTAATGCGGGCTATTCTGTATGTTCGGAGTTTCTTTTGTAGATGTAGGATTACAACTACAATTCCAGGGTTATCGCGTCACGCATACGTTTGGAGCTTGCCGGCACGGAGACTCCGTTGATGAGATATGCCCGAAACTGATATTTGTCTTATAATTCAGGGACAATATCGATTCGATAGTCATAGTGTCTAGTAATCTATTTTTTCTGAGCTTTTGATGCCTTGTACCAGTTTGTAGCAAATTCTGTTCCCATCTATGTCCGGAGTAACTTGACCACGTCCCTCAAGCATTCTTGACCTCTCTAGAAACCCACAGGACTCGTGATTGGAACAGCCGACTTCGCCCAGCATATGAGAGAGATATGAGAGAGAAAGAAAGAAATCTGCAACCATTAACAGCAAAATCTGTATCATTATCGGGGTCTATGACCATGATCCAGATGGGCCAGGACATCATATTATTATCATTATCATATCACAGCATATATCCTGGGGGTTCGATCTGCGCTCGCCATCAGAAATACCACTACAGATGAGAACCTGTTGGCTGTCATGCATCTTGATAATAACGAAGATAAAAAAAAGATACTTTCCAGCCGGGGTATGTTCATCATCGGCGACGCAAAAGCGTTTGATAGGAAGAGGGAAAAAAATGAGCATGGTCGGCGGTAAAAATTTTTAGAATTGCATGGATTATGTAAGCTATGACTGCAGGTCTTTCCTACTTTGGGTATTTACTGATAGGGCCGCGGCGCGGGCGCCGGGTAGGGCTACAGGTTGGGACTATCTGGGAGTGCATGAGGATTGACTGTAGTGGTAAAATCGTTGGATTTTGTTTATCAGTGTTTGGGGTAGTCCCTGTCATTTTTGCCTGTGAAGTAGGTGGTAAAAATGGGTCTGTTAGAGGTGGGCTGATGGATTTTCGTATAAGCAATTCCTTCCAAGAACAAAATGTACGGAGTAGAGATAGATGAACTCCATGACGTTATCCTTTGCTGGGTTTGGTTGATCTGCTTCCCCAGAACGACATCTGTCATCAACTCGACTTCGATGCTGGGGCACCGTGAGAGACCCCGGCACCGTCCTACGGAATACTGTGTACTGCCCTGGAGTCGGGTACTTTGGACCTTCGATATCAGGGAACTACGTAACTCAATTAAAAAAATGGATGATTAGAGAAGGATTGTGTAACAGGGACTCCTCCGGTCAACATATCAGTGGGACATACGGACTTAAGCTTAAAAACGGCTGCCCTTGGGGTGACAGCGACCGTTGACGATCGATCCTTGCAATGGCACGGACCGTCTGGGAACTTAGCTGTGCGACAATTCCAGTCGGAGAGGATCATCTATGTAGGAACGGATTGGTGATGAAGAAACCCGATCGATCGAGTCCCTCGTCGTCATTAGGCACTCTTATTATCCCCCTGCGACGTCACGATCGAGTCCAATGGACTTGAGCTGCTACCCTCCTTCCCGGGTTGTCCTAGAACATCACTCCGCAGAACGACGGAAGGGGGGATAGTGATACACAAGTCACAAGAGGCCATCGATGGCGGTCGGTCCTTTTGCGGGTTCCGGGCCATGGATGACGGACAACACTCAACAGGGCAAGGCCTTGCTTCAAGCTCGCCAAGCCCTGGAACGGATGGATATCCCGAGGGACTGAAACCCGGAGATTAATTCCAGAGCAGCAGCTGTCGACCCATGCAGGAGTGACTGACGTCGATGGCTTTGTGATGCGTTGATGACAGGATGAACGTCAGTGAGAATGTGAGATGGTAATAATGGCCCGGAGTTGGGCCCAGATGCCAAGGTTCCTCCTGGTCGTGTGGCGGGAACCCCGAACTACAGTACATTGCAAAGGGATGAGAGAGCAGGTACCGCTGCGAGAGCGGGATGCCGTGAACTGAAGAATGTTGTGGGCCATCCCGGGCTATTATTATTACTATTGGGGGCTGTGCAAGTCGTGCAGCTCTCAACCATTTGCCGTGTCCGGCTGCCCGCTGCGTACCTCCCAGATACTTACCGGTCCATCATTACCTAAGCGGCATATGCTCCTCTTATGGATTCTCGACGTATGTACGGTTTTATGCAGCGATCCTGCGTTGCTTACATGGCCCTTGTTGTGCACAGTGGAGCATTCTGGTTTAAACTAATAGAACTACTCCGTACTGTAATTGCTACCGTGCTGATCGGATAGTAAGTAACGATAGTAGTAGCGTTTCATGGAATAACGCGGAAAGGGGGACAGAAACGAGTCGAAGAAGTCCGGCAGAAGTTCTATTAATATTGATTCTTATGATTGGGACGGAAGACAGCGGCCGGCCAGAAGTCAGAGAGACAAGGGCAAGCTGGCTTTTTTCTTAATGTTTCAAAGTTTCCCAACTTTCCCCGAGGACACTCTCTGCCGGGCAATCTGGGGTTCGTCCGCGTCGACGGAGTACTCCTTGCAGCTTCATCGTTACCCGGAACTCTGGAGGATACCTGCTACCTTTGCCTACTTTAGGTAGTCCGTACTTGGCGGGGGATTAACAGGACCGGGCGAGGGATGCACATGTACTGTCCATACTGTGTTGTACAGTACAACCGTCAAATTCTTGGGACGAAGACAGTGCCTAGTCAACAGCGGAGGAACTGCAGCGATTATTATTATAATCATTATTATCCTTAACTGATAGCACCTGCGATTGACGCTCCAAACCGGTATGGATGGGCATGGTGGGGACTGTCCTGGAGGAGGGGTTAGGCAGATTCGATAGAAGGGACGTTAACATCCGTGCAGCACCAGCGTCTGGTCACCGTGCGCATGTTCGAGGAGGTATGTGACATGATGGATGTAGCGCTCTGTTGTCCGGCTACAGAGGAGATGACATCTTCAGCTCCAGGGCGCCGGGGCGGGCGTTCCGGGCCAGCGATCCAGACCTCTTATCGCCGTCCCGCAGCGCGCCGGCCGGATCGGGAGGAAGGCGAGGAAGCGCCGGCCTGAGGACGCGAATCAGCGTGCGTCGGCCGACCCGGACCGTGTGCACACGTGACCCGGGCGCTGCGTCTCGCTTCGGCGCCCCGGAAGGGCTTAGCGCGGCCGGGGCGCGGGCGCCGGAAGAAAATGACCGAAGCGCAGTGTGCGACGCCCTCACGTCGCCCTTGACCCCGTCTCGTCTGTGCTCCCTCCTCTTTTCTTATCTTTCTGCCCGCCAGCAAAGACCGATATTGCGATCGAGATTGTCTGATCGTCGGGTTGCGCCCTCCATCCGCCCTCCTCCCGGCTCAGGGCTGCAGCCAGGGACATGCTTGCGTCGTCCCGCACTCCTCCCAAGCCCTCGACCGCGCCATAGCTCGTCTCTTCTCGTGCCTCTCTCGCCAATCCTGCTCGTCCGCGTCGATCCACTAGGGCTCCGCCTTTGCGCAGCCCGATTTCAAGGCCGAGCCGCCGCGTCCAACAGCAGCCCAGCCGACGCTCCCAGACCCTTCCAGAGACCGGCGCAGAATCCTCGATCCCATCACGGACGGTTCACAGACCAGCACCAGCCTCCACCGTCCCGCTGCGACTCCTGCCAGTGCCAACTGACCAGTGCGCAGCCCTCGCCCGCCAGACTAACTAACCTGCACCCTTCCCAGGCTCCCCCGGGCTCTGCCAGAACGGCCAGAGGCTGAAGACCAGGGCAGGCCAGCAGTCGTCTCGGGCAAGTCTCCACGCTCTCGTTCGAGTTTTGGTCAGCCTCAAGTCTGAACCAGAATCTCTGAAAGCCCCCCAAGCTTTCTAGCGTTCCGCAGCTCCCTCAACTCTCTTCCCTCGCTCACATACCCCCCCCCCCTCCTCCCCCCCGCAGCACCTGCTCACTAGCCGCCAACCGTGGCACCGCGCAAGGTGACTGTCTCGGTCTTGTGCCCAGACACCGCTGGCACTTCTAGCGCCCGACTCCCTCTCCTCCGGCCACGCCTGCGACGAGGCTACGACCTGCTCGAGCGAACGCCCACCGCCCCGGAGGCCTGACCTTGCTGTTCCTGTCGAAAGCGGCTGCGACTGACGACCGTCTAATCTTCCACTCCACCTGTTGTTCCCGGAGGACGCCCGTCACCTCCCGCCCTCCTCCCTCTTCCTCTCTTTTCCCCTCGACTTGCTCAAGGGGACAGAGCTCCAACCCGCCCTGGCACCATGCACAAGATATCCAACTTCACGGGCCAGGCCCGTCATGGCTGGGAGCGGATGACTCCCGCCTTTGGTATGTCCAGACCACATGCGGACATGGCCACCTCACAAGGTCTACGACGGCCGCACGGCGCTCCTCCCCCCATGACCCCTCCCACCGGCATCGATCCCATTGTCAACCTCTCGTTCAACGTGCCCTTTTCTTCAAATCTTGCCGGTCCAGACCCCGAGGATATCCTGCACGCCACCCCCGGCGCGCTTCAGCGCTGGACGTTTCCGGAGGGGACGCCAGCAGGCACTCCAGTCCACAAGCTGCCAGTACACGCGGCCAACGTCGAGGCGTTGCGGAGGTTATGCAGACACATCAGTGAGAGCAGCGGAGGGAGGATCGAGGCCACCGTCACGTCGTCAGAGCCCAAGATGGTCCCATCGTTACAGAGGAGGCCACAGGGCCTGGTGACCAACGTCTGTCTCACCGGAGATGGGGATACGGTCCGCAAGATGAGAGCAAAGATCCTAAATGAGACCCCGATCTCACTGGTATGTGTACTCCTGTCGCGCCCGCTCCTGAGGCTCTTCCCCGCTAACGTCTAATCAAAGCGGTGTGCTACAGTGGACGTTGATATGAATCTCATCATGGACCAATCCACAAAGGGTATCCGAACGAGTGTCCTGGACCACCTGGATACCCTCGCGGCATACACCGGTGCCGACATTTTCCTTCTTAGTCCGAAGATCCTCGATGCCGACAGTGCCATTGTATCTTCGTATGGTTATGCGACAGACGGCGGTCTGGATCACCGCTTCCGGGTGGCCATCTACGGAGATATGGAGAGCGCGGAGCATGCAAAGACCAGATTGCTCATCATGATTGACCAGATCGTATGTTAAAACATGGGCTTGATGCTGGGGGAACTCGTGGTCGCTAACCTGTGCATAGCTGAAACGTCATGTGGACGCTATGAAGCTGGAACTGACAATGCACACACTGGTCTGCGGCCGGACTCGCAAGAATATCAAGATGATCGAAGCGGCGACAAACACTGCGATATACTTTCCGCCGCCGTTTCCTCGTATTTTTGGCTATACCCCGCCAGGGGCAAACCGTCGGAGCGAAGACGAGGTCTACATCACAGGGGAAAGCCAGGAGCAGATCGCCCGGGCTAAACAGAAGCTACGAGAGCTGGTAATGGGCGTGAAAATATACGTCAAGGATGTCATGGTCAACCCCAACAAGATCGACAACATCCTGCTCGAGCGTTTGGACAAGGTCCGGAAGGTGATGGAAGCGAACGGTTCTTACGTTCTGTTCCCACAGCTTGGAAGCCAACGGGGTCTGGTTCGCGTGCAAGGAACGGAGGTGCTGCATGTTGAGCGGACCGTTCGGGAGATCATGGCTCTGGTATGCAGAACACCATTCTTCGTCTTTTTGATTGATGCTAATTCTTCTTCTTTTCATTTAGGCTGGTCAATTCTACAGCGCGACATGGTGGATCATAATGCCTGACCCTCAGACCGGCATGCGTGCCCCCTCCCCGGCTGATGTCCGCACCATGCTCTCCGACATCTGCACGAACTCTGGGGCCGAAGTCAGCTTTGAGAATCTGACCTTTACCATCAACGGGTCCGACGACGCTGTAAAGGCAGCAATGATGGTCATCAACCAGATTCCCTTCGTCAAGCGGAGCCCCTACCAGATCCGGGTCAAGATCGAATTGGCAAACGAACACAAAGAGTTCGTCAGCGGCAAGAAGAATGGCAAGATCAACAAGATCATGGGCCAAAGTGAGTGTGGCATTCGATCCCAAAGAGCCTTTCGAAATACTGACATGTCTTCACCAGGTAACGTGCAGATCATCTTCGATGGTTTCAACGAGTACAACTTCTATATTGACGTCTGCGGGAATCAGTACGAGGCAACTAGGAACGGGCTTGATCTCGTCGAGCAGGAGATGCCAGCGTCCATCTCGTTCCATGTTCCTGACCAGTACCACAAGCGAATCATCGGAATCGGTGGCCAGCACATCCAGCGCATCATGAAGAAGTACTCTGTCTTCGTCAAGTTCTCCAACGCCATGGACCGCGGTGGTATGGGCAAGGAAGATGACGATGTCAAGGTCGACAACGTCATCTGTCGGACACCCGCTCGGAATGCACAGAGTCTGGACCTTGTCAAGCAGGAGATCATGGATATGGTCGAGAAAGTTGATGCGGAATACGTCTCTGAGACTGTCCTCGTCAACCGTCTGTACCACCGTGAACTCCTCGCGCGCTTGCCCGAGATTGAAGAGCTTGAGAAGAAGTGGAACTGCAAGATCGAGTTCCCTAGCACGGAGCTGGCCAGTGACGCCATCACGATCTCTGGCCCTGAGTATCAGGTCCCTCAATGCGTTGATGCGTTCCTGGGAATGGTGCCGGAGAGCCATGAGCTTCTCTTCCAGAGTTCCCCTCAACTTCGCGAGTTCTTCAAGTCTCCCGAGTTCCTCAACGATGTCCGTGGAAAACTGAAGGCACAGTATGAAGTTGACGCCACGGTAGAGACGAACGTTGACCTTCCAGGATCCGAGGAGGGTGCCGTTTCCCCCACCACCCCTCCTGAGGATCGGCTTGTTCTCGGATACACTCGGAACAATGCCGGAGGGCTCAAGGATGCCATCGATTTCCTGATTTCCAAACTCGTCGCCCACGGACTCGATGCTACCACTGTCAAGGGTGCCATTCCTCGCCCCAAGTCCGACTCTTTTGAAGAGTCTTTGCCATTCTTTGACTCCAAGCTCTTGCAACACGCTCCTGCTCCTATCGTGACCGACTCGCCCACTCGACCAAACTTCTCCGATGAGGCTAGCGAGCGCGGATCCATCTTTGAACGGCTCCGCAAGCCTGGCAGCATCTCCTCTTTCTCGTCCTTCATCGGTCGCAAGAACCAGTCTGCGTCTCCAGGTTCGTTCTTTAAACATGCCTCCAGCAACGCGTCCAAGGCGTCGCTCGTCTCCATGGAATCCCGCGACAGCGGCTACCGCAATCCATGGAACGATTCCGGGGTCAACCTGCCGGAGGAGGATCTCCATGTCCTCGGAAGTTCTCACAGCCACAGCAGCAGCAATGGCTGGCCAGCTCGCTTCGATACTAAATTCCCATTCGGTACTGCGCCCGGAGACATGACTCCCAAGCATGACCCGCGCGCTTCTTTTGATAGCGGTCGTCCTAGCACTTCCAATTCTACTTCTGGATACCCGGCCCCAATCGGGCCACCACGTTAAATGGAAATCTCAATTTGCAGCAATATACCCCAGGGCTCTTTTTTTCCAGCGGTTGTGTTTTCTTTTTTTCCTCTTTCGTTTTTTTGATACCACAGCAAGCAAGCATAAAAGACATGAAATAGGAGCAACGGTGAGAATGGAAGATTGGCTCCCCTCCGAAATCTGGTGGCTTATCAGGCGTTTTATATCCCCGATTTTGTTATGTGAGATGTTTTCTCCTATTCCATGCTACGAATGGTGTGTAGGGAGTGAAAATGGCTGTTGTGTGCGGAACTGCGTTTGGGGTTGGGGAAAGACCGGTTTTTTATTAAAAACAGCAGGTTATGATACCAAGGAAACGATGGAATTCCGACGTGCTTTTTTTCCCGGCTTGCTTTGATTTGCTTGCTATTCGTCTTTTGCCCTTTGACAATCCCACCTTTTATATCTCGGCGTTCCAGATTGGCACCAATTGCTGTTTTTGACCTTTTTGGAAATTATCTTTTTTTTTTCTCATATATCCCCATCTCTTCTTACGAGTATCGATATCCCCAGACATTTTGAAGAGGGCAAGGAAAGAACGTTGAGTTTTTGTACGGACTGATTGAACTTGACTTGATCCTCCACTGACCTTGAGAAGAGTAAAAGATCTTGCCGTTGTTAACGAACGCAACGCCAACGATGCAAGTGAGAAAAGAGGCTAGAGGAAAAAAAAATGACAGATAGAGATGCTTGGATCTTGATAAGTTGGTTTGATGCTTTTTCTATATCCTAGTAGTCTTCTGGTGTAGACCTGTTGACTCGGTTGTAGCCGATTATTACATCTGTTGGATACGCGAAAACCACCCGAGGTGGGCGCTGAATGACATGACAGCAGCAAGGTTCGTACTAGCAAAGGCTCAAAGCAGGCTTGGGTAATTAAGATTTGGCTAAGCCCCCTCCGCTTCACAGTCTAACTACGGAGGTAAAATTAGACTCTAGTTAAACGTTAAACCCTACCCCCTGAACTCTATGTATTGATTGTATTGTAGGCATGCATATGTACTGTTGGTAGGTTAGGTATGTAGTATGTACAGTACATGTACCTATGGATACAAAAACTCACAACAAAGACCTCGCAACGTCCATTCCAATGGGAGACAAGCAAATGAAAAGGTGTTTGTGTGTGTGAGCGGTGGCTACCTATCCAATCTGCCTGCTAGCTAGCTAGGCATCTAGCTAAGCTACCTTAGGTACAGTACTCTGTAGAATTAATGGACGAAGCAGGTAGGTAGGCAGGTATGTACTGTACCTGGCACCTTCAAGAAGAGAGCCAGAGCCAGAGACAGAAAGAGGTAGGTAGCAAAGACACTGGAAAAAAGGATCCATGTAGGATGTTGTTGAGATGTTGACTGATATACAACTGTAGTATATCTATCTATCCATATTGTATTGTGTTTTGTCTTAACTTTTTTTTTCTATTAAAACAAGAAGAGACTTTGCTTTTGGGAGCCTTTTGGTGAGAGAGGAGGGGGGGGGGAGGGAGGCAGCCCTTTGCTTCATTTCACGAAAAAGAGAGCAAGCAAGCAGCCAAGGCGCACGCTGAACTTGCGATGGACCTGCTTGCCCCCAGAAGAGAACTTCGTGTATACGGATACATAAAGCTTAACAGACGATCCAGATGGAACAAGTCCAATGACCAGGATCTTGAAATTCACAAAACCAACAGGTCTCAGATCACATCACATGTGACGGCGCCCAGTCATAGTATTATTAGCTGAAACTATGGTAGCTTGTCATACAGAATCAAAAGCATGGAGAAGAAAAAGAGAGAAATCATGGCATCGTGAGGTGGTTGATATAGCCAAGTAGTCCCGGCAGTATCTCCCACCGCCTACTTGTCCGCCACGCCGTCACATCACAGACGTTCCCCAAGCGATCGATTAATCATTCGATTTATCTCTATCTAGTTACTTAGACAGCCAATTCAAGCCAAGCTGAGCCAATCCAATAATTAACCAAACACATTCTTCTGTGTCTCTGGAGTTTAGGGGCCATGCAACAAATTTAATGGCCATTAGATAAATACTTCAATCAATCAAATCAATCAATAACCACTCGCTGTCCAAAAATGACGCCTGGAAGAAAAAGGCATAGGGAATAACCAACTCCCCTAATCAAGTAGACCCATCAAGTCAAATCAAATCTTTCATGAAAACTAGCACCCAGCGCACAATAATATAATAAGCAAGAAGCAGTGAGATAGGATAGCGCAAGTCCATCACATATCATATGACAGCGGTACAAGAGCGTAGCAATATAGATTAGATGTGAAGACGAGAGATATGTGACGCAGCGATTAAGAGAACATTGACAGGGCCGATGACGGATAATATCATATCATATCATCCGGATGCTCGCTCAGAAGGGATTTCTTTTCGTATTTCGATTTCCCCAACCCATGTCTTAAAAAAAGTCGTTCCATATTAATAACAATAGTGGAAAGAAAAGCAGCAACACTCGAGTTTGTGTGTTCAAGATTAATTATCAAAGCAGGACATGATGATCATGATCTTGTTCGGATACTGTACGCTTATAGGCACATTAAAATGAGAAGTCTCTCGATGGTGATCCGATAAATCAGAGCTGACCAGATATGACCGCTTCGGTAGCTACGAGAGTGTCACGTTAGCATATTCAAGTACAGAGTAGATTCAGTCTATGAATGCACAGGTGTTTACCTGAATTAATGTAAGCTCTCTTAGCGTCAAGGTTCACACCGAACCGTCTCTCAAGCTCCTGCTTGATGCTCTTCTTCGTTACAGTCATCAGGTCTGCAGTCTTGAGGATATCGCGGATCTCGGCGAGGAGAGCGTCGTCGCTTGGCAAACCAGCAAGATCATCCATCTCCATTTCCGCGTTACGACCCGCCTCGGAAGGAGCGTACGACATGCGGGATCCGTAGCGAGGTAATTCAAGCTGGGACATTGGACGCGAGCCGGGGAACCCATATTCTGACTGCGCTGGGTGGTACGATTTGGTGGCGTATGAGATCCCAGAGACCTCCGAGCGGTCATCCCGCGAGGTCTGCGCCTCCCAGAGCTCCATCTGATACTCCTCCCACTTCTTCTTTGGAATGCATGAAGGGTCGAATTTCCCTTCGTCGGAGATGACAATCTTCCGCCCTTTCTCGCCGGCAACCACACGGGTGTTACCCCAGTTGAAGTCATCCATATGCCAGAACGCGTAAAGGGGAAGGGCAAGGGAGAAAACAGGCATCGCGAGGATGTAAATAATCATCCAGCCAACCATCTCCCACTTGCGACGAAGGATAAAAATAATACCCTGCAGACCATAAATGGCTCCAAGAAGAATGAAGGCAGTGAAAGGGATAACCGAAGTATCGAGGCAAAGCCAGACAATCAGGTACACAATATAGGCAACCGTCACAGGCTGGATAATCGTACTAAGAAGGTCTATGAAAACAATGAACCTCATGCTGAAACAACAGAAACCACAGAGTTGCGCCTGTGACAAGAGTTCAATAAGATTGTGGACCGTGGAGTTGATCCATCTCCGACGCTGCGATAGAAAGATTTTCCAGCTGTCCGGCGCGATTGTCCAGGCGTGAGCGTTGAAGAGATACTTGGTTTTGTAACTGGGGTGATGCTTTAGTAGAAGAGTCGTCAGATATCGATCCTCACCCAGGTGAAGCAAGTTCTTCATATGAAGCGTGTCGACCCGGATCTCCGCGTAGGCGTCCACAACCTCCTTGCTCACGAACAGCGGTTTTCCTGTCTCAGCAGAACGGATTCTGTACATACTGAAACATCCGGGTAAACAAGTGACTGATCCGAAAAGACTTTCAAACGCCTTCGTGAGATTGTGAGAGATGTAGTATTCGTACACTTGTATCATGGTTACCGCTGACGATTTGGCGTTGGTCAAGGCAGTTTCACCACAGACACCGATAATGCGGGTATCGGAAACGAAGGCTGCGACCATGCGGGTTGCGGAGTCCGGGGCGACAACCGTATCGGCATCGACCTGTAGAATAAACTCATAGAATGCCGGATTAACGCCGATAATGTTCCGTATCTGATGATACATCTCGAGTTCCATAGGGCTCATAGGAAGGTTGTAGTGAACGCGGTTCAGGAAACGCATCATGACCATCTGGGAGTCTCGTTTGCCACGGTTACCAGGACGAGATACTTCCGAAGGCTTTCCGACCTTCACGACCACCAGGAAGGGTACAATGTGTCCTTGAACTTCATAGAGTCCTGAGTAGACCTTGCCCATGTTGTGCTGCCTCATGCCTTCGCCAAGACTCTCAAAGCTGAGCGGTTCGGGATCGACAGTCTCTGGAACGCCCAAGATATCCAAGACGATTCTCGGTGTAGGACGATCATTGCCTTGACCGATAATCATTCCATCGCATACGACGACAAGAAGTTTACGCTTGTCATCATACTTCATTCGCGCCATCGAGTCAATAGCACGGCGGAGGGACTCTTCATCTTCAGTATATGCTGGGACTTGACAGATGATGAATTTGTCCAGATTCTCAGGAAGATTTTTCCCGCCAAACTGCAAGGCAGCGAAGAACTTGAAACCGATGACCGTACACAGGAGAGCCGAGATTGCGAGAACAAAGTATCGTGCGAAAAGACATTGGGGCGAGTTTCGAGTATCGAGGTTGCCAACGAAGAATAAATTATCCATGCATTGCTGCATCCGCTGGCGCATGTCTGGGTCCAAACGAAGATTTTCCCAATACTTCGTTAGATCCTGACCAGGTCGCTGCTGGAATAGGTCGACGACAAGCTGGTCCATGAAATTGACGTCGACATTCTTGGGAACAGTCTTACCGGGAGGGGCTATCGTCCGTCGCCCTCCCGCAATGTATTTGGTGAAATCATAGACCCGACCGTTGATACTCCCGATGTACTGTTGTTTTTCGCCCAGAGTCCTCAGGTATTCCGGACTATAACCGATGTATCCTTTCTGGTAATTGGCTCTAAGCATCTTTATCTGCTCAGCAAACCAATCCGGCCGCGAATCATTGGTGAAGTATCTAAAATCGTGGTATTGCGCATTGGGATCTGTGGCGCTGATGACACTTGGTGAACCCGAAATGTTTGTCGGTGTGTAATCAAGCTGCACAGTGGGATCAATGTGCCCATCCTTTCCACGACACAGAGCAGACACTTGGACTGGGAAAAGATCCGTCGCATCCATACCGGCGTACTTCTTCAAGTACGATGATGGTATGATGCTCGGATAGTGCGCAGGTATGAATGCTCCCAAGTCGAAGACCATACCGCGGATGGCAATATAAGAATCATGTCCCTTCTTCCCGTTATGCATGGCCAATTCGGCAGCAGAATAGACGTGCTGCGTGGGGCAAATCAGAGCAGGGAACCAGACGATAAAAAAAATCGCTACTGCACAGCTGAACCAGATGATCAAATTGATGGCGAACTTTTCACGCCATGCCACCTGGATATCTTTTCTCTTTATTCGGCCGAAGAATTTGATCGCGAAGTCGGGAATATAGAATGTCAGCAGGTAGACAATTGCCAGCCAGCGCTTGCGACTGGGTGAATCGACGACATCATCAACTTCTTCCATCTTCCGCTCATTACTCTTTTCAGCCATCTGCTCTCTGGTCTCAAGGTTTCGGAACATGTCACCCGAGTTGAATGCGGAGGCTCCCGCATCAGAGCGTCCGTCCAACTCACGACTGCCAAAGTAGCCTTGCTTTGTGTCGTCGCCGTAGATATAGGCGCCAGTAGGAGACTGATCAGAGGGATTGAGAAGTCGGACCTTGGAGTCCGCGTATGCAGGATCACGCATGGGATATCCACCATCATCCGTCCCGTTACCAGAGTAGGCCGGAAGAACGCGCTCTCCAACCTTCGCGAGGTCCGCCCAGCATCGTTCACTTAGGAACACACCAGTACTGCCTACCCTTGCCTCGTTACTGGGCCACTTTCTCTCATCTAAGACGATCTCGGCTTTTTCTTTGTCGCTGCCCACGACAACGGTCTCAACATCCGCCAGTCCGAGGAATTCGGCAAAGGGCAAGAAAACACTGAAGTCTGCATTTCGTAGCCTCTGGCTGATTTCAACAATGCCGAATGTTTGCACCTGCGTGCGGACACATTTGCTGTCAAACTGGTTCGCAATACGTCGGTCATTGGGCTTCAGGCAGAAAACGAAATATGGGTTCAAATTGGGCGAGGTCAGACACTTGTTGATGATCTCAAGCGACGCAAGGAATTGACCAGCTGCGCCTTGGTTGGGGCCGGTCAACATAGTGCCCTTCTTTCTTCCGGAACCCTCCTTCTTTGAGCTTCCTGCCTGGCTATCGAACTCTTCCGTGTCCTCAGTGTCGCCTCGACCGCCGAAGGAAGCGAACTTGGATGGTGGACCGGCTTTTCGTCTAGCCATACTAGGCATCCTCAGAGGCTTTGAGCTAACTTGAGCCTGCATTATTGCAGTTTTCTCCTTGGGATGGGTGACGGTCTGCAGGGCCTCCTGTCCGAAGAGTTCCCGCACGAAGTCGCTCCTTGTGGAGTTGATAAGGTTCATGAGATCGCCGGAAATAACTTCCCCGTTTTCTTCAATGAGTCCGTTGACGGGATAGTCAACTTCACCTGCAAAATGTTTCACCGTGAAGGCCGCAGCGGCGCTCTGAGAGGCGAAGTTGCTCCCCGGCAGAACGGTGGTGCTGCTTCCAACGACGATGGCGGGATTTTTGTTCTCGAAACGCTTCCTTAAACTCTCAAGGAACTGAAGGTCTGACCTTCCACGTCTCGTTTGATCGTCCAAGATGCTGAGAAGGCCGTTGCCCTGTTTGAGAAGACCTCGTACAGCATCGGTATTATCAAAGTAGCTGGTTGCAGGAACACTAACTTCCTCGCGTTCCAGCATATCCGCTTTGCGATCGAAGAAACTCTGTAGGCAATAGTTGTACAAGGACTCGGCCGCAGCGTTGTTGAGGAGCTGGTCCAAAGTTGACCCGGTGGAGGAAGCTTGGGCAAAACCAGGAAAATCAACGATAGAGACAGTGTTGGCAATGCTGTCTTCTGCCGCACAGATTCTCTGGTTGATGTTCTCGATCACGTAGGTAACCAAGAGAGAGTAGAGAGTGCGCGCAAGCTCATCAGCATTTTGTCGTGCTCCTTTAGGGTCGAGCATGATTGTCACGCGCTCGCGATGGATCGTCTTTGTCTTGTAACGCAGGCTAGTTTCAAGATCCTCAGTACTCAGACCCAAGAAAGCAGCAACAATCCCGAGAGCATCCTTATTCTTCACGATAGTCACGGTCTCGCCGCCTTCCTGGGAGTATCCACCGCTTTCTTGAGCTGTGGTGGTTGTGGATTGTCCAGTAACGAACTCGAGTTGTCCTATGTGGAGGATGCTGGCAAGAATCTGGCAGATTTCGGCTATCTCACTTCGGGGGAACTCCAGCTTTCTCAACGCAGTCTTGAAGTGCTGGAAGCCCTCCGCATCGTTGATACCCACTTTCATCTGGGTCGGATGACCTAAATACCGCCATCTCTTGTGGCTTACAGTCCCTGATGACCGGTTGCCGGCGCCACCGGTCTGTACATTAATCGGATTATCGAAGCCCAAGTGAGCCTTCTCGGCGGCACTGGTTCCAGCAAGAAGATAGTACAGGACGTGGAAGCTTCGCTCTCCCGTGGGTACTGATGCGATGCGGCTCCTTTCCAATCTATGGTCTATGATCTTGCCTCCAATCAAGGTGGGATTCACTGACGACGATCCATCATATTGCAATTCAAGAAACAGACCGGCCTTCGAGGCAGTTGGTGTTGTAACAGATTTTGTCGTCGTCAGCGTGTCAAAAACGAAGGCAGCGTACGAGATTTTATTGGACAACGGCGTCGAAGAGAATGACAAAAATGATGACAGCAGATGTGAGCGGATCGTTGTCTTTCCCGAGCCCGACTCTCCCCTGTTTTTTTAATGACAGTTAGCGACCTCCCACCTTACAAATAATTTCTCTGCAAACAGAACTGGGAAAGCTCAATCTAATTCACTCACAGAAAGACAATTGCTTGGTTTTCTCCCCTCGCGCCCAGGCGGGTGTATGCACGTCTTGCTAGGTCTTCTGCCTCTGCCATAGCACTGCCCTCTTTTCCGCCATCTGGGCCCTTTGTAGAAGACGTATATGTATTGAGACATATTAGAGCATGGGAGGAGAGACGGGAGACAGGCAATGAGACATGAAATCTGGCGAGGACATAGCAATTAGCAATCTGTGCAAAGGTCACCGGCTCGATACGAGATGGCAGTATACCTGCTAGCTAGGTGTGCAGTCAAGTGCGTATCTGACTGCAGATGTGCTGGCAATGATGGCAGCGATGACTGAGCATGAGAGGGGGCGCCCCCCGATAGGGAGTGCGAGGTCATCTTTGCCTACGTGTCGAAACGTCGACACTGAGGTCGAACAATAGAGGATAGATATGTTTCTCTTGCACAAGATGTCTTTTTTTTTTCACACGATGTGGATGACAAGGGTTCGTCTCCCGAAAACGCAGAGTGGAAGACCGCAGGCGTGTAGAACGTAGTCCTGCAGCTACGAGGACTCTGGAATGCTAGAAATTCACGAATAGCATGAACCGCCTAGGAACAACAGGAGAGCAAGGGCATTTCCTCAGATAGCGAACGTGAGGAGATCGTAGAGCAAAGGAATCATTCAACTGGTACAGGACGAAGCGAACGCCGCAGCTCAAGGACAGCGTCGAAAAGGTGAATGGAAACAGCGGTCACCGGAGCGTGGAAACGAAGCACGAAGCGATGGGATGCGTCGAGGGAGACGCGAAGAGGGTTGAAGCGAGCTGAAGATGCGACAACAATACAAAAAAAAGATCGTATCTGCAGCGCAGTCGTAGAAGAGTCGCCCAGTCCGCAGTTGACGGTAAGGCGATTCGAACAGAGAGTAGTCTTGCTGGACAAGGCAGCACGTCTGCCGGCTGAGCGTCGGGGTTTGTGTACCGTATCGAACGGTGGGTAATCGGTGGAGGGCGAGACGGGCCTCCAAGAACGCAAGGCCGCCCAGCGTCTCCAGCGAGCTGCGCACTGCCTGAGGCCTGCGGCCCGTGTCTGCTCGGCGTGTCTGGTATCGATACGGTGTTTTTACGCTGTATGGACGCCGTACCGTTACCACTGCACCAAGTTGGAGGTCCCCTAGCGGCTGCGCCTCCGCCTTGATCTATTTTCGAACACACCCGGCGACCCCTTGCGCAGCGGGCGTGTGGCGGGGGATGCTCTGCTCCGTACTCCGGACGAGTGCGGCCTACGTCAAATGCCATTATTCACCTGCCCCTCTGAGACGCGCCCAATGCCTCGAGAGAGTCTCCGGAATCCTGCAGGTCGATAAAGGCAATGCTCTCGCGCACATTCTCCGCATGCATGGTCGCCCATGACAGATGTCAGATCAGATGGCCGCCTTACCCCAGGTACTACTACTCCTGTACCGACCAAAGAGGACCAGACATCCTATGCGACAGAGTCTACAGGACCGATTCGCTGAGCACAGACGCCCGGGCGAGTCGCCACAGGAGGAGAGTGATGGTTGGTTAAGATAGCAACCTTGGTTAGAGAAAGAGGCCATTATTATTGATCAGTGTCCGTGTTCACACTGATTGTCGAGAAGAGGAGCTTATCATAAGCAGGATCTACGTCGTATGCTCTCCGTCGACACATATCAGGTCTTGCATACAGAGCGGTCCTGTACAGTACAGTACAATCGAAGTTTGGCACGGTCATCGACTACATCATGTGTCTCGAGAATTGAGACTACTCGAGATCCTTCTCGATGATTGACTTTCGACGGATGATGTCTGGGAGAAGTGGATCGATTTAAAACAAGGTGGCAGACCGAAACCCTTGTATCTCGGGAGCTATTGCAGAACCACGGAACCCCAGTGGAACACGGCACGACCCTTGTCTCTGCATGATCGCGAGTCTTCTCGACGAAGTGGTGTTCTTATGAGATCAGTGTGTCCATGAAACGATCGAGATAAGAACACAACGATGTGGATGAGTCTGATGGCAAAGGATGGTTATCGATTCCGTATTGCGGCGGAAGTCCTGCACCATCGCGACTCACAAAGGGTACATGCTCCGTCTGCTCGACGGAGGAATTAGTCTGTTCTGGTTCGGCCGGCAGACGGACCTCGGGAACAGCGAGAGGCTAGTGGTCGACCATCGTCACCATCCATGACCCACGGGTGCCGGAAGGCTCTCGCCTCAGGACGCTGCAATGGAGCCAACATGCCAAATATAGGACAGCGTCTCAGAACCGCCAGGATCAGCAGCCCGCATCGCGTCCGCCATTGGCGGCTGCGGATTCCAGAATGCCCGCGGCCAGGTTGCTAACCGTGATTGGATTGGTGCTCGCCACAGAACCAGAGCGCAAAAGAACACCGTCAACAAACCACAGGCGAGGGATGTCTGCTTATAATTGTCAGTGCTGGGTCGGCAGAAAGGAAGATTCTCGCTGCGGATTTGGAGAGGAGTCGGCGGAGTACATATTGCTAGTTGGGGGGAGAGCATAGAGCAGCAGAATCTGTCGTTGCGCAGGCACTAAGCCTGGATGGAGTCTTAACTCCGTAGAGATGATCGGCTATGCGTAGTTCAAGATCATCAGTCTCTTAGCTTTCTGCTAATGGATCATGGCAGGGCCACCCGTCCACTCGTGACATCGTACTCAGCAGGGTAGGCGAGTCTTGTAACGATGGACCGTACGGCGATCGTACGGGTATGGCCTCAGGGCCCTGGGTCGTTTTGGCGTGCCGGGCCCCGTACGGGGTAGGCCCGGGAGTCCAGCCAGGCCACCAGCCGGACACCGTCTGCGGTGGCAGCACCAAAGCTGAGCGACCTCAGTCCTCCAACCCTCCATTCCACCAAAAGACATCCTCTTCGCCCTGGTCCCCTTTCCCTTCTTCTCTTCCCAAACAGTGGCTTCTTTCTTCCAGGAGTCGCTGGCTACGTTCGTTTCCCTCATTTTCTGCGTCGCTCGCTCGAAGCTTGAGGGGGTTCTTTCCGGCTGTTGTGACGGCAGTGGTCTCTTGCGCATTCACAATCATTCGCAGTCCTAGAGACGCGTTTGTCATCAACTGAACCAGCGTCCGTTGAGCAGAACGATAGCTAGGATCTTTCATGCACCTTGCTGTCTGGCAGACAGCACAACAGACGGCTGATGTGTTAGCGGACCCTGTCAAACACAATTGCGGCCGCCTGATCCTGCGGGATAACGGCACAGATTAGTGGATTTCCAGTCCATCTTTGCAATCAACATGGCTGGGATGTCGAGTCGTTTCTCAATATATTCCAACAATTCTGCTGTGCCTCCTGGCGCACCCCGCGCGGCAGCTCAGCAAGGCACGCAGGTGTCGACAACTACCCTCCTTAATGCGCTCCATAGCTATTATACATCAACACGCCCATACCAACTTGACTCGAGCACGAGTCTTGTCGTAAATACCTGGCTTACAGCCGCAAACACAGGCCCTAATGGAGGCGCTGGAGGGACAATTGACACTGAGTTGGCAACCAGAGCCTGGGAGCACGCCCGGAGGAGGGCTGAAGACGGCTGCATCGTCTTATGGTTTGTGCATCCTCCCCTAATTCCCTTTTGCAAAAAGCGCCTCAAGTCTGCATTAGCTAACGTTGGACAGTTCGTTGCATCAATCGACGCCCTCCTTACTGGCCCCATTTCTGTCTGCATTACCGTTGTCAACGCCAGAAGTGGTCTATACCGCTCTTTCTGCACTTCGTCCCTTCCTGTCGACTGTGACCCCTTTTAATGCTTCCTACTCCCGGCACTCCGCCCTCGCTGCGACCTACACGTTTACCCTCCGGGGTAACGTCACCGATATTACGCTCGCACTGTCAACCTCCGGAATCGATGTAACCAAGGGCCTGCTGAATATACCTGCTGAGGCTGGCTACCGTGCTTTTGACGTCTTCTACTACCTGCTCACTTCCGCGTCAACGCCAGCGGAGAGGGAGTTCCTGAGTCTGAAGGATGCGTCCGCGTACTCGTTACTAAATAGGTCGGGCACATACACTCCTCCATCGTACCTCCCAACGGCAGACGATGCAGCGGCGGCAGAGGATTTCAGGGCGTCACTCAAGGCTATCGGTATCAAGGGAGCCTCGCAGAGAGGGTTGCTCTCGGTCCTCGCAGGTCTCCTTAAGCTCGGAAACACACTGGGGTTTTTAATTGACCAAGAGGAGCTCGAAGAGATTTGTGAGGATGTGGGCGGTCTTCTCAGTGTAGACCCAGAAGTGTTGCTTCAAAAATGCTCCACCGATGACCGCGAAGTTTTGATTGGAGGCATCTATGAAGCCCTAGTTGACTGGGTGATAAGTAAGGCCAACCAGGCAATTGCAAATGAGCTCCACAGTAGGCAGGAAAATGGGTCGAGTGACGGTGGCCCTGGTGCTCGAAGCCCTTGGACAGACGACAATGGAGATACAGTGAGCATCACAGTGGTCGATATTCCTAGCCCTGCTCTCGGCAAAGCCGTCGCACTTAGGGGCGTCTTTGATGACAGCCTGGGCATCAACGCTGAGATGAAGGAAGATGGGCTGGAAATTGTCCCGGCTGGTCATGCTGTCATTAAGGAAATGAATCAAGCCGTATCCGAGGTTGAAGCGGATCTGGGTATTACCAGTGGGCTCGCTGGTCGCGAACGGGAACACGCGAACGACAAGCGGCAAGGCGTCTTGGAAAAAGTCGGAGTCGAGGTCGAGATGGGCGGCTTTCTTCGGGACGTCCTGTTTCCGGTGGAGAACGAAGGGATCACTCTCGGCAAGCGAGGTCGATTTGATCTTGCTACTACTCTCGGCAGCAGCAGGGTGTGGTATCACCTTTCTCTTCATCCTACTGACGAGTCCCCGGCCAGTCTAGCTTCCTTGCCGTCCATCACCTCTGCCTGGTCTGCAGGTACTGTTTCCCGTCAATTGCGTGACTGGAGACTGCCCGAATGGGCAAACCGTCGAAACAAGCACCTTGATTTTACTGCAGACTTCGATGTGGATGAATTCGTCACTCGTTACTCGCGGTTAGGGTGCAGTGAAGGCAAGGACGGAGTTGAGAACTGGATTCTTGAGAGGGGGTGGAGCAACGGCGATGTTGTCATCGGCCACGAGAGAATATGGATGAGAGAAGGCGCATGGTGGGAAGCCGAGACTATGCTTGACATGAAGGCAGATGAACAGGCAGGTAATCCTTTCATGATGGGCGCCGGCCCTTTCGAGGGCGGCTATTCCGGAGAGGCATCTACAAACCCGAATGCATCGGGATTCTTTCCTCCCGTGGGCGAGGCGATGAGCCATCAAGGCAGTCGTGACAACCTCTTGCAAAGACAGAGTATGATGGCGCCCAGCGTCGCTGGAGGTGCTCGGTCGATTGCTCCAACTGCCCCTCATTCTACAGGGGGTGACTATGGTCTTGGTCCGAAGGGTGATACCCACAAAGGGGACATATACTACGATGGCGACCTCGGCCGATATGCCGGCGAACTTGACGAAGAGTTCGGTAATCCCAAGCACATTGAAAAGAAGAAAATAACTACGAGTCGACGGCTCTGGGCTGGCTTTGTCTGGGCAATGACCTTCTGGATTCCGTCATTCCTCCTTCGCTATGTGGGCCGAATGAAACGTCCGGATGTGCGAATGGCATGGAGAGAGAAAGTGGTACTCATGTTCCTTATCCTTCTGTTCAACGCTGTTGTCATCTTCTACATCGTCGAGTTTGGCAACCTGCTTTGCCCCAATAAGGATAAGGTTTGGAACGCGAAGGAAGTCAGCTATCACCAAGGTGCCAATGACTTCTACGTCAGCATCCACGGCAAAGTTTATGACATCAGTAAATTCTGGAGACTTCAGCACAGCGATACGTCCACTGAAACTAATGCCCAGAATATGCAACCGTTTGCGGGTAAAATCCTTGATGCCTACTTCCCTCCTCCTCTCACCAGGGCATGCCCGCCATTTGTGACGGATCAGTCAATCTCGTTGCAGAACAACGACACGAATGCCATAGAGTATCCCCAAGCCTTACACGACTGTGGTCCTCTTAACCAGCCTGATCCGAATACTGCCTTGCACCAAATCACATGGTATGATAAAGTATTCCTCCCCAAAATCCAGGAATACTACAAGGGGGACCTAGTCTGGAGCAAGGATACTATTCAGAAGCAGGCCACTAATAATCAACGGTACTGGGCGATAATCGATCAGAAAATATACGACCTGACGAATTATTTCTACACTGTCAAGAGGATGAACAATCTGGACACCTACGATTTCCTCCCAAGTGCCGTAACCGATCTCTTCAAGAACAACCCTGGCGGCGATATCACCGACAAGTGGCAGAACACGGTCCAGTTCATAAATGCTCGCAATTGCCTCGACAACGTGTTCTATGTCGGGAAGGTTGATTTTAGGGACACGCCTCGGTGCCAGGTCAACAACTGGATATTGTTGGCTTTCACGATTCTCATCTGCGCGGTTGTCCTTGTCAAATTCCTAGCCGCGCTCCAACTTGGCTCGAAGCGCCGTCCTGCGCCACAGGACAAATTTGTCATTTGCCAGATACCCGCATATACGGAAGGAGAAGATTCGCTTCGCAAAGGTCTGGATTCCCTCACCGCGCTTCAGTATGACAACAAGAGGAAGCTTATCTGCGTTATCTGTGATGGTATGATTGTCGGTAGCGGGAATGATCGTCCAACTCCGAAGATAGTTCTTGACATCTTGGGGGTGGATCCGAGGGTTGATCCTCCTGCATTGCCGTTCAAGTCGATTGGGCAGGGGAGCGATCAACTCAACTACGGCAAAGTGTACTCCGGCTTGTATGAGTATGAGGGCAATGTGGTGCCATATATCGTTATTGTCAAGGTTGGGAAGGAGTCTGAACAGAACAAGTCCAAGCCTGGAAACCGTGGCAAACGTGACTCCCAGATCCTCCTGCTCAACTTCCTCAATCGTGTCCACCACCGCGCCCCGATGTCGCCTCTTGAGCTGGAAATGTTCCACCAGATCAATAACGTCATTGGCGTTGACCCCGAGCTCTACGAATATCTGCTTATGGTAGATGCCGATACGAGCGTGAAGGAAGATTCCCTTAACCGTCTGGTGGCGGCTTGCGCAAATGACGCGAAAATTGCCGGCATCTGTGGTGAGACCAGTCTTCAGAATGAGGAACGGAGTTGGTGGACTATGATACAGGTCTATGAGTACTACATTTCTCATCATTTGGTCAAGGCGTTCGAATCTCTCTTTGGCAGTGTCACTTGTCTTCCAGGATGGTAAGTTCCCAGCACCGTCGTTTCCTTTCTCTAGGTTTCCGATTTCAAGGCTGATTGTACCCAGTTTCTGCATGTATCGTCTACGAACCGCGGACAAAGGTCGTCCCTTGATCATTTCAGATAAAGTAATCCAGGAATACGCAGACAATGATGTCGACACCCTGCACAAGAAGAACCTCTTGTCCCTGGGTGAAGATCGGTATTTGACGACGCTCATGACCAAGCACTTCCCGAACATGTCCTTCAAATTCATTCCCGACGCCTACGCCAGCACCGCTGCCCCTGAAACGTGGAGCGTTCTTCTTTCTCAGAGACGTCGCTGGATCAACTCCACCATTCACAACCTGGTCGAGCTGGCAGCGCTGAAAGATCTATGCGGCTTCTGCTGTTTTAGCATGCGGTTTGTTGTCTTGATAGATCTCCTGGGAACAATAATCCTCCCCGCCACTTGTGTTTATTTGGGCTATATGATCTATTTAGTTGCAAGTCACAAGGGCCAATTTCCCCTCATCTCCCTCATCATATTGGCCGGTGTCTATGGACTGCAAGCCCTCATTTTCATCATCAAACGACAGTGGCAGCATATTGGATGGATGATCATCTACATTCTTGCCTTCCCGATCTATAGCTTTATCCTACCACTCTACGCGTTCTGGAAGCAAGACGACTTCACTTGGGGAAATACTCGTGTCGTTATTGGCGAGAAGGGAGACAAGCGTGTAGTTGCAGTCGAGGATGAACCTTTCGATCCAAGAAGTATTCCTCTTCAGCGATGGGATGATTATGCTCTTGCCAACGGCCTCCCCGGCCGTCGTGGAAACCCTGACGCCGGTCAAGAGAAGTTCTACCAGGGCCCGTACACTGACGAGGTCGGAATGGAGATGGATGACATGCACTCGACCTACTCTTCCGTCAAGCCTGCCTCGACCATATTGACTGGCTTCCCAGGTCAAGGTCGGAGCACGGGTCCTTATATACCACCGAATTCACCGGCACCATTTGGTGGTAACACGCCTGGCAACAGGAACTCTCACCTTTCTGCCTTTACCAGATATACGGATCAGCCGGGAGGCAACCACCAGCGCAATATGTCTATGGGCAACTTCAGCACTTACCAAGACAGTCCAAGACATAGTATGGGGTTCATGCCAAGCTCTGAGAATCTGCTTGGAGGACAAAGGCAAAACACACGCAGTCCACTGGCTGGCGGCTACAACTCGAGGCCAGTTAGCACGGCGTTCGACTTTAGAGGAGGCGGCGGACCAGACGATGCTGCCATTACTGAAGCAATCCGAGCTTGCTTGGCCGAGGTTGACCTTGACAGTGTGACCAAGAAACAAGGTACGTAACACGAACGTCCTAGTCGCTTCTTCACTCTGAATGTTGGGCAAACATTGACAATCTCTCTTACAGTGCGCGCACTTGTCGAGCAACGACTCCAGACTGAATTGACGGGAGAGAGGAGGGCATTCCTCGACCGTCAGATCGACCATGAACTCGCCAATATGTGAAAGCACGGAGTCAACCTTTGCAACAGCTCGCCGTTGTTTAATACAGCCAGGAGAGAGATTTCCATGACAATGGCCCCTAATACTTACTCACAATATGCCTAATCACCATTGCCTTCCTGTGTATCCTTTTTATGGTCGCTTTTGGTCTCCTGTCTGTGTTTTCAGCCAAGGCAACGCTACTGAGCCGTTGCTCGCTCCTTGATCTCTCTACGAGCGAAGCTCGTTTCTTCATCTACCTTCCCTCATAAAACAAGCATCATTGTACCTTGTCTTTTCTCCGGACGCTCGGCGTTTTTGACGGAAACTGTCGGATATATCGGTTTTCAGCTTGGCAGATGTCATCTAGTTCTATTCTCATGTTCGAGTGTATTTGACAATCTTTGTCTCCATGACTGGTTATGCCATCTTTTGAGCAGTTTGAGGGATCAATCACCTAGATAATACTGGCAGATGTAATTGAGGAAATGACTAACTGTATAAAGATAGTCAATGTGTGAAGAATGCAGTTTTCCTATCTTAGATATTATTTCCAGCTTGACACACCCTACTGTACAGACTAGATATTCTCACGTCATTGCATCGCCTGGCACAGGATAGAGCGTCTATGCAGGCTGGTTTTCTAGCGTGTGTCACGGGAGGAGAGGTGGGGTTGACTCTCGAGGCCCATTCATTCATCATCGATCATCGAATCCAAGCCGCGCCCAGACGACAAACAACCTACGGCGGCTGTGCTCGCGGTTTGATATGTAAAAAGTAGGAGATATTGAATGACTTGGTCGGCTATTCGCTGATACGGATATAGATCGGGTGGCATATATATTATCACTTCTTGCAGGGCTTCCTCATAATCGCGCATCCGATTTCGCTATCTCCGTCTGGACACAAACAAGAACGCAGCACAACGGGAAAAGGGAACCAGACCAAACCCCTGATCCCGAAAAGAAAGATAGATACATCAAGACAAACACAAGCACACCAGAAGAAGACGACAAGTGTCAATCATTGTCATCATCATCAACAGCAACAGCAACATCAACGAAAACATGACCCCGCAACCTCTCCCCCACCCGCCGCAAGCGCAACCGCAACCCCCGCAGTCGCAACGCACCGCCGAAGCCCGCGCCGCATTCACCGCCGCCCTCAACTCGGTCGGCGCCAACCTCGACGCCGATCTGCGCGCGCGCGCCGCGACCCTGCACGAGAACGCGGCCGCCCTGGGCAAGCAGGAGGCAGACCTGCGGCGCGCGACGGCCGACCTGGCGCGCCAGAACGACCAGTGGGCCAAGGTGGCGGACCAGGCGCGCCGGGGACTCAAGGAGATCGGGGACGTGCAGAACTGGGCGGAGCTGATCGAGCGGGACCTGTTAATCGTGGAGGAGACGTTGAGGTTGGCTGAGGAGAAGGAGAGGAAGAAGAGGAAGGGCAAGAAGGGGAAGAATACAGATTCTGAGGAGGGGGAGGGAGCAGCAGCAGCAGCAGCAGGCATGGACGGGGAGGAGGGAGAGGAAGAGGAGGAGGATGGAGAGATCAATGGGGATAATAGTGCCAAGGCATCATCATCATCATCTGCACAGGCGCCGCGGGAGGGTGCTGGTAGTAGTAGGTGGAGGTGGTGGTAGGAAGTCTGCTTGGCTCTGAAAGCTACTCAATGGAGGGATTGTATATGACATGGGAGGCTACCTGAGATTTTTTGGTTATATCAAAACATGTGAGCTGTCATTGTTTGTCCTTTGTCCTTTGAAGGTCTTGTTATTTTCGGCACATCTTAGGATTGGTAACATTGGGTACAAATGGATATCTCGATACCTACCTTGACATGGTTTATCCACTCTTTGTGCTTTACTTCCTCTCCTCCAGTGACCAGGAGCCCCGGTTCTCCTGGGTGTTTATCTGAGATAATGGATGCAAGGGGTAAAGCCCACGCTAGATAGATAGGCATGTAATCCCACACCCCCATTTCAATTCCAACCCAAAAACGGAAAACCAGTGACTATATGAAGCAGACCCAACATCATGTTACAGTGCCCATTCCAAATATCTCAGCCCCAGTAAACTACACATACCTTACTCCGAATCGCCTTGCTCTTCTTCCTCGTCATCTCCCTCTTGCTCATCTACTTCAGCTTGCTCTCTAAGGTACCTCTTCCAGACGCCTAGGCCATCATCATCTTCTGATTCAAACTCATGCTCATCATCGCTACCGCCATATTCTTCTTCCTCTTCCTCTTCCTCCCTAGCGTACTCATCCCACTCGTTCCATCGTCCCAGACTCATCAGATGTCTCATCGTGGGCCGACCATGCGGACAGTTCCACGGCTTGTCCATCGTCCCCATCTGCCGGACGACTTTCTCCATCTGCTTCAGGGTGAGCGGCTTGCCGATCATGATGCTGGACCGGCAAGCGCGCATGGCGAACATTTTCCGCACCTTGCTCGGACGGGGTACGTAGGCGTCGGATCGTCCCGATCGGGATGTTGTAGTGGTGCTCGTAGTAGGTGACTCGGACAGCAGGACGATCAGCTCTTCGAGGTCGCGGATGCCAAAGACCACCTCCTTGCTGAGCGGGAGCGAGACGAGTTTGCATCGTCGTCCGATGGGCTCGTCGCCGCTCTCGTCGACCTCGACCAGGAAACCGTTCTTCTCGAGCGCTGGTCGGTTTTCTATGATGATCTCTTCCTCGACGGCCGTGAGGTCAAGCGTTTTGGGCTGTACAAGGCGCTGGTTCTGCACGACTGTCTCGGCTTGGAGACGCTCAAAGTTGTATTTCTCGTCAGAGGCGTGCTGGTCGATGATGAAAAGCTCGTCTTTTGACCCGCATTCATCAGACGATCGTGTTGCGAGAATGAAGCCGAGGTTGAACTGTCCCACGATCCGCATCTTCGCGAAATCATCTTTCGTCACCGTCAGCAACAGACGCTCTTCGGCTGAACCCTGTTGAAGTGTTGCTTCCTCCTCATCAAACTTCTCAGAGCGGCCAATAACATAAGGCTGGAGGTTCTTTTGTAGTGTCTCCATCTGGCTCTGGATCCTTGAGATTGACCCGTCAATCGTCCCCACTAGATGGGCCGTTGAATCGCGGTTTGCCAGGCCTTTTGCCAATTTATTTGCGCGGTTGATATTGCTTTCCGTTGGCAGACGAGCTCTCTCTTCGGCTTCCCGAACCAGTTCTTGGACCCTGGCTTCGTCCTGTGCCTTCTTCGCTTCTTCATCGATATACTCCTCGTCCGAACCAGCAGACGCATCCTCAATACCCATTTCAATGTCATCACCGGCAACTTGATCAGGACTCGGTTTCTCTGCCTCATCTTCAGGAGATCTTCTTCGGTGATCCGACGAGACCTCAGATCTCGGTGAAGCAGGCGCATCTTCCCCGACAGCCATGCTCTCAGAGTCATCCATCTCGTCAGCATCGCCCTCGGGAGCCTCATCGGGAGCCTCATCGATCTGCGTCCCGGGAGCAGCAAAAACCTTCAAACTCTGTCCAAATATATTTGGCCGCGATGGGGTGTGGATTCGCCGTTTTGATCGTGAGGCTCCAGTCGCAAGTCCAGCAGATCCTGAACCTCTTTTCCTGGGAACTCCGCTACCGACAATGGAGGTGACAGTCTTGTCACCTATTGTGATGGTAGCCATTTCAGCTGGTGGTCGCTTCGGTCGCATTCGGTCAAAGGCGTTTTGTATTACATTTGGAGTCTCCGCAAGAGGATTCGCTCGAAGCTTTGGAATCTGTTGCTCTCGAGCTTCAGTCCCAGAAACTGGCTGATCGGCGTGTTCCACCGTATGATGCACGGAAACCTTATCCACAGAGCGTGTGGGTTCCTCTTCTTGGCCGATATTGCTAGCTTTATCAACATTGTGAGGCGTCTCTTCGATCACTTCGGGTCTTGTATCGGTAATTATATTTGATAGGGGTTCCGCTGTCTCATTTTCTGGCGCGGGATCGGAACTAGGTAAAGAGTGGGCCTCTGCTCGAGCACTGCGACCTGTTAGTCCATTGAGGAAGCTCTTCATCTTAGCTTGACTCCTCTCTTGGATCGTTTCATCGTCATCTGCGGGAGTATTGTCCTGGTCCTGCTCCGAAACTTCTTCCGGTTCTGAGGGCTCTTCAGGAGCCACATGATCTTGTGGATCCTTCTCGATATGCGGCTTGATAACAGACTGTTTAGCAGCAGAGATCTGTGCTTGAGGAACAGTCTGATCCGACTCCTCGAATAGCCGTGTAAGCGCATCTTTCAGTGATTCGATCAGAGCTGCAGAATCGTGAAGTAGAATCGTTCGCTTATCAGGAGAGACGTTCACATCGTACGCATTGGTGTCCATTTGGAAATCCGCGAATATGAATGGCGACTGGGAAACATTAAACGACTTGTAGACCTCGTTGAACGCCTTTGCGATCTGGGGCAATCCGCATGGCCGAGAGTTCACGAAGAACATCTGGCGATCTGGCGTCTGTCTCCCTTCCCCGAAAACGGGCTTAGAGATGTGCCCACGGACGCGGATCTTGTTCGGCTCCTGTCCCGTGAGCTTCTTCGCCCCTGCCGCGGAGGGTTCAAATTCCAGCTCGAGGTCAAGCGGAATCAAAGCCGAGAGGGTCTTCGCGCCGTAGACGTTTGCGATATTCTCCTTCGTCGTCGGGTTCGCCTTTGTTGAGAACACCACTACGTTCTTGTTCTTGCCCACGGTGTTCTTGACGTTGAAACGGACCCCGGTGCTGATGCACGCGTACGCGTGCAGCAGGCCAAGAACCTTGCCATATTCCCGCTTGATGTTCTTCTCGAGCTCCCGTCGCCGGACTGGCAGTCTCTGGAATAGGTTCTCCACGGACGCGGTTGTTCCCTTTTGGCCTGCGACGACCGTTGTCTTCTTTAACTTCCCTGAAATCTCAAAGTCTAGTCTGGTAGCCTTTGGCGCTTGTTCCGCTGTCGCGGTGACGATATGGAAGTCGGAGAGGGCGCATAGTGACGACAGCGCTTCGCCGCGGAATCCGAAGGTCTTGAGGGAAGATAGATCATCGAAGGTGGACAGTTTGGAGGTGTAGTGTTTTAGAGCTATATATGATATATTAATAGCAGTCATTTGAGACTAAAATATTTCCAATTTGTGGTGTAGAACTCACCGACGTACTCGTAGTTGTTGGGTGAGATGCCGCTACCGTTGTCCTGCACCTCGATCAGATCCAGTCCGTTATTCTTGAATCGAACCTCTATGTCCGACAGAAAAGGCGTTAGACTGCTGAACACTCGTCATTTCCTAGAAAACCGCAGCATACCTATGGATGTGGCGCCGGCGTCTAGACTGTTTTCCACGAGCTCCTTGACAACGGAACAGAGGTCGACGATGACCTGACCGGACTGTATTTGATGGACCTAGAATCCACAAAAGTTAGAAAGACGTCATCGTAGAAGACTGGGATATGCGAATCCTACCGAGCGGGCCTCTATGGCCTTGATGGTGGCCATGTTCATCCCATGGTGTTAGATGATGCGGTTGCCGCTTCGCTTGACGCGAGCTCGCGCGTCCCTAATACCCGCTTCCTGATATCGCGGTACTGATAAGACTGATCTCACTAGCCACTTTATAAAAATTTCCTTAACATTTTCTAAAGGACTACAGATTATAGCATTCGAGAACATATACTTCTACGATACAGAATTCAGTTCATAAACGGTGACGTGACCTCTATTGGGATGAGTGAGTGATATCCTGACGTAATGGCTTATCGAATGCTATTATACTATACACCAAACGCCGACAAAAATTCATACACCAATGCTCATACAACGTTAGAAATCGAAACGATCAGGCATAATAACAGGGGCGATCAACGTCCACAAGTAAATCGCATAGCACACCCATGCGCTGATAATCTTCACCCAGCTGGCCCAGTATGACCTTCCGACAGGAGCAAAGTCATCATCTGCCTCGGGATCCAGATTCTGGGTCAGCAGAGTGGCAACCCAGGTAGTTGCCAAGAAGAAAATGACATGGAAAAGCGAGTAGTTGTATTGCGTCGAGCCTCGCTCGTCGTCTCTGGAATCGTATCCGTCGTCGGATTCGTCGTCACTCTCATCCAGAGCGCTAGCAGGTAGACTGCCGCTCTCGACAGCCGCGCGAAGTGCCTCAGCGCGCATTTCACGGCGGCTCATAGGCTGTTGGGTTACGAGACCGTGCTCATTGTCGTCTGTACCCAATCGCGAATAGTTATTGCCGCCCTTTGATCCAAGAGCGATGCCCTTAGTGGCAGCGCGAGTAGTGGTATAAGCGATCGTTGCCATCGTGACAATGGCACCCACAACGACAGAGGCCGTTCTTGTACCCCGAGCACGAATAAGTGGGTTGCAGTGGTGGTCATCAGGTTCCATGGAGACGGCTGACAAGGTGAGATACGTGCAGTAGGCTGTAACCATAGCTGCCTGCGCCAATCCGGCTCGAGGGTTAGACTCCTGCACCGCAGGTTGGATTGACACTATAGAGATAATCAGGAAAACAATAAGATTTATCTGCAGAGATCAGCCTCTGAGCCCGTAATGATCTAGGTCTTCTAAAGACTCACCGTTATAGCGGCCTGATTCATCGAGCATCCTTTCGAAGCAAAGAAAACGTACATCAGAACGGTCATCACGATCGAAGCGATGTACATGCCGAGTGTCGAGCCTATCAGCAATGCGCGCCACAGTCGAGAATCGCTGTCCTCGATGTTCTGCAAGCAAAGCTCTGCCCAGGAATGTGCGAGATCCACGAGGAGGATAAGGCCAAGCAGAAGGAACAGCATGGCGCAGATGAAGGCAATGTAGTTACCGTAAACGAAGAAAAATGACTCTGGAATGAAGAACGACATGACTACAAGGCCGATCCAGAGGATCACCTTCGGACCCCAGTATCCATTCTGCAAAGCCGCCCTGCTATCTTTGGAGTTTTTGACACCGAGGAGCAAAAACGCGAGGATGAGGTGGAAGAGGCCAAGGCCGAAATTGATTCTATGAACGGCCACCCAACCATAACACTCTTTGCCGTCACATCTTATTTCCATGTAATCGAGGGTCATATGCTCGAGTTTCTTGAGTGCCCAAGGAGTGAGCATGATCCAGGACACGATGGAATTGATCAGGAGGATCAAAGCATAGGCGATTCTCGTAGCCATGCTATCCAGAGTCAGCGCAACGTCAAGGCAGTGAAAAGGCAAAGGACCTACCTGCTCTGAAATTTCCCACATGCGCTGCAGAGTGCTGAACAAGTTGCTGCTCCGCAGCAGGAAGCTCCAACTGAGATGAGCTGATCGACACAGGCGGGGTTAGAAGAGTTGGGACTATGGGGAAGGGCCGATAACATACCGTGCCGACACTGGGCACCGCCATGAGCGGTAAAGATAGTAGAGCCCCCATCTTGACGGGCTCGTGAAAGATAGAGCTATGGTGAACGCCAACAGTAGTAGATGTTGGATGATGAAGTCGAAGGCACGCGAGCTGGGGAAGCCGATGGGCCGCCTGTCGTCACTCCGCGCCTTACATAAGCGCCCGATGGCTTATCCGAACCACGGCGGGTCAGTCCGACGCTGATCAGACGGAGATGAGACACTGTCTCCTGTCTTATCGTGGCCTCTTCTTTGGAAACGGTCGTTTCTCAATCATTCCGGCTGAGGCGTTGCAGTCATCCCCGCTCCCGGTTTGCATAGCTTGGCATAATATCTGGCGTTCTGGCATAATACTCCGCGCGGAGTGACAAGAGCTGCCAGGGGCCATCGGTGGATCCCAATGCTATCAGATACGCGCGGCCAGGCTCGGTGTCAGTGCACGCCTTCTCGTTTATGAGCAAAGGCAACAACCATAACGAAAGGTGCAATGGCACCGGAGAAAGTCATCATGACTGGAACAGGACTTAGAACCCAGAGGCTTATATCCGTTGTTGCGGGAACTCTTGTCGCCCTGGCTTGTGGAACAAATGTACGACTATCCAAGTTGTTTCCCGCTGTCGTTCCAAAGAGAAATACATCGCTGACGTTCATACAGTACGCATATTCAGCATGGGCGCCTCAATTCGCAGAGCGGATGAAGCTGTCATCGACAGAAAGCAATCTGATAGTGAGCTCCTCCCACCGTTGAAGCGACTTCCTTCGGCTTATACCCATAGGGCACGGCTGGGAACCTGGGAATGTACGCATCGGGGGTGCCATTGGGTTTGGTTATTGATTCTAGAGGTCCACGACTGGCTATCTTAATCGGAGCAGTGGCTCTCGGAGTAGGGTACTACCCGATCTATATAGGTTTGTCACCGTGCCATGGTCGTTGGGAGATTCCTTATATTGATACGCATTGCTGGTAGCCTACAAGAATGGACAGGGATCGATGGCTACCCCGTTTCTGCTCCTGTTCGCTTTCCTCACGGGACTTGGAAGCTGCTCCGCTTTTTCAGCAGCTATCAAGACAGGTAGGTTCGAATGAAACAAAGAAAGAAGAGCGGAAGCTAACATAAAGAGCTAGCGGCCTCCAACTTCCCGGATCATCGAGGAACGGCGACTGCATTTCCCCTTGCAGCGTTCGGGCTGAGTGCCTTTTTCTGGTCTACCGTATCCAACCTTGCCTTCAAGGACGATACGGGTCAGTTTCTACTTCTCCTGGCGCTGGGCACCTCGATAATGATCCTTGTTTCATCGCTGTTTATGCGCATTATCCCTACTTCTGGATCTTATTCTGCATTGCCACATCACGAACCGAGCGACGTGACCGAGTCGAGGCGGAGTCGTCGACTTTATAATGAACCAGATGAAACAGGTACGCAGAGCACTGCCTTTGAACCACAACCCCCAGGGCACATCAGGTCGTATTCCGAGGCCTCAAATGTTGGCCTGGCTGCCCATGGACCAAACACAGACGAGACATCATCCTTGGTTTCCAAAGTCGTGTCGAGAAATTCTGTGGACCCCTTCGACAGCGTAGAGGCGACAGCTCATGATGATCCCGACTCACATCATCCAGATGTAAGAGGATTAGCTCTGCTCCCTAGAATAGAGTTCTGGCAGCTTTTTCTGATTATGGGCCTTCTGTCTGGTATTGGATTGATGACTATAAAGTTAGTCCCAGCCCTTTCCCTTTCTTTCCATATAAAATGAAATCAAATTGATGAGATCGTTACTGACTATCTCCACAGCAACATTGGCAACAGCGTGAGATAATTATTTGAGCTTATCCCTGGAGCTCTATGAATCATACTAAGTGATAACAGGTCAAAGCACTCTGGAAGTACTATGACGATAGCGCCGACTCTAAATTCATCACGCAGCAGCAAGTGATGCATGTGTCCGTGTTATCCATCTGCAGTTTCATGGGCCGTCTCCTTAGCGGTAAGTTTTGTTTCAGCTTTTCCGTCATCATTGAATGAAGATGCTAAAAAGATGCTTTCCAACAGGCATTGGCTCCGACCTTCTGGTCAAGAAATTAAACATGTCTCGCTTCTGGTGCCTCTTCATCTCCGCAGTCGTCTTCACGATTACCCAACTTGCAGGCTCGGTGATATCCAACCCGCACGAGCTGGTTCTCGTCTCGGGGTGCACCGGGCTCGCGTACGGCTTCCTTTTCGGCGTCTTCCCGTCCCTGGTCGCGCACGCATTTGGCATCGGCGGTCTGACGCAGAACTGGGGCGTCATGACCCTTGCGCCCGTGATCAGCGGCAATGTCTTCAACCTCCTGTACGGCCACATCTACGATAACCACTCGATGGTCGCGCCGAGCGGGGAGCGGGACTGCCGCGACGGACTGGGGTGCTACCAGGCCGCGTACTACATGACCTTCTTCTCCGGCATCGCTGGAATTGTCGTCTGTCTTTGGAGTATCTGGACAGAGAAGCGGGCGCACATCCCGGTTCACGGGAAAGTCGAGCATGAGCGTCTTGCTTGAGCTTGAGCTTTACAGCCAGTTTGGAATAGAGCGCCAGCCCCAATACCTACTTACTAAGGGCAATGGGCGGTGCAATTCATATATTGACTCGAACTCTTTTGTTTAGACTTGTCCGAACATACATAGACTTAGGGGAGCCGTCGTCGAGCGGCGTGTCACCCTGACCAATAGCCTGCCCTGGATACCTCTTTCTTTATTTTATTTGTGTAATTTGCCTCTGTCTGTCTGTATGTATTATTTAATCTAGTCTTAGTTAGGGTCCTTCCGTTCAGTACACAACGTCGTTTCAGACTACTCATATTCTCGCTTGGTTTTTTTCCTTTTTTTCTCTTTTCAGAAAGCCGAAATACCAGTATTTGATTACAATTCGTGGCCTTTGCCTTTTTTGTAGTCAAGCGGTATTTTTGGTCGCTATCTCTGATCGGCTTGAGAAAGGGGGGGAGGGGGGAAGGGAGAGTAAAGAGTATATACACTACTGCTCCTCGTAGATCCTACTTACTATTATATATAGCCAGTCCCGAACAATAATGACCACTCACTCCCTTGGCATATTGATTTCCCGGGCCAGGCGGAAACTTTCAGACAGACAGACAGTCAGTCAGTCAGTAATTGCAACCAGTGATTGACAATTATCCATGAAAAAAAGTCAATAGCACCTCGTATGGACATGACAACAATATTAATGCGAAAGCCCCCTCCACCTTCGCCCTACCCCCCTTCTTCCCATCTGAAGTTCCAACTGACCAATAGCTGCCAGACTGGTTGCATTAACCAAGTGACAGCGGTCGCAGTCATTAGTCAAGCAGTCCCAGGGAGATTAGATTAGGAACGAGGAGCATACATAGAACAGTAACAAACCAGATAGAAGTTATCAGGTAGGTAGGTATGTAGATACTCTTTCCGCAGCGATTCTTATTGATCAATCGATCTACTATTTCTCATACTGTATGTACCCTCATGTACATATAATGGCAGGACTTAGAGGCATCGATTGTACTGTATCTACTACCAGCAGGCTCCAATTAACCTTGTTCGCTTGCTCGTTTGTTTTTCTTTTTTTTTTTAGTCCCCGTTTACATAGGTTGGATAAGTATAAAACGTAAGTATAAAAAGAGGAGTATCCACATCGTTCCCCTTTGCTTTTCCTTTTTTTGCCCCCATTTCGCATGGATGGACCAGATACCGGCTCCAAGCTATGCTATGCTATGCTATCCTGCCAGGGATCATAATAAAATCGGCTGGCTCAGGTAGGCAGTTGTAGCCGACAGATGACAAAACGCTGAGTGAAGATAGAAAGCAATTAGTATTACAACCGATAAGGGATTGATGAATGGAAATGAAGACGAAAATTGCTAGCAAGACGGCAGTGCGATAGATAATGAAAAAAAAAAAGCTAACGCAGTTAGATGGAATGGTAAGAGCTAGATAGATAAAAATTTTTTTACTTATAAACGACAGGTTAGAAGGAGAGAGAAGAGCGGCAAGCCTGACCAGCGAGACGAGACGGTGACAATTTTTTTCTTTTTCGTTTTGAATTGATCAGGGGAGTGAAATGTAAACGATGCACTCGAAGCCCGTGCAAGTGGCTCAGGATGATGCTTAAAGAGAGAGTGTGTGATTATAATGGGAAATCAAATCGCTTGGTAGAATTACCGAGTCGTCCAATCCTGTTGTTGCTGCTACCCTTTACCTCCCGTACCCCTCTATATTCATGATTCCCATTCCCTAGCACTTTCAGAACAGATGACAGATGTAAAAAGTAACCAAAAAACTAGCTTGAAATGAGAAACATAGTAAGACGAAAGATTTTACCCCTTTTTTGTTCTTTCTCGACATGTTCCTTTTCTTTTAATTGTAATCCCAACGCCGTAGAACTATGACATGTACGACACGACAGGTCGTACGCAAGACACGACGGGAAGGGAACGAAGGCGGTAGAAAACGTGTGAATTTGAGTTAATCAAAAATATATTATTAGGTAATCTTTGCTTCCAGCCAGTGACAAGAGTCGTAAGGGGTATCAAAAAGATGAGACGAAGTCAGGTTGCGGTGTAAAAGAATGTTTGATTCGTGGTCATGAGGACGGAACACTTGGCGGCCCGCCAAGGTCATACGCGCATCCTAGTGCTAGACGGTCTTTGGCGATTTGGACGGTTCAGCGGACGGGTAATCCACCACGTCTGATAATCTGAGCTTCTTCGTTGAAGGTTCACCGGAGCCATTGCTGTAGTTGCAGGCGTTGAGCTGCGCGTCGCGCTCGGCAAGTTGCTGCTCTAGCTCACTGATGCGACGCTTGAGCTCTTCCTCCCGTCTCTGAGCGTCTTCCAAGGACCGTCGAAGACGCACTTCGGAGTCGCGGACGATCATCTCTGACCGGCGTGCACTCGCGTCACTCTGCTCGAGTTCCGCGACGCGGCCCCTGAAGAGCTCGTTGATGACCTCCAGCTCGCTCACGCGCGTCCTTAGAGACGTGTTGGCAGCAAGGAGACCCTCATACGTTTGCGGTGTTTCCAGGTGGCGGTCGACAACGGAGGATGTCGAGCCGGGAGATGGTTGCCGCAGCTGCAGAGCCGGCAGGGTGGTGGACTGATTGAAGTTGTGGTCTCCTACGGTCACACTATCGAACATGTGCTGCGGAGCGATGTTGGAGTTGTGCTGCTGCATGGGAGGCACGCCGGGGGTGTTGGTGCGTGACACGGGAGAGTTGGAGCGATCCGACGGGCCAGGTGACGTCTTTCGCGACGCGCGACGGTATGGCTGTGAGCCCAGGGGAGGCGTTCCGGCATCCGATCTCGAGGCAGACAGGCCGTTTGCATCGACGCCACCTCCAGACTGGGACGCGACGCGGGTCAGCAAGGGTGCGATGGGAGGGTGGAAAGGATAAAAACTCTTCTCCGAGCACTCACCTTGCGCTTGGGACCCTGCCCAGCCGTCTTCACCCTGTTGCGGCTTTTGATCACGTCCGTCTTTAGGCTTATCGGACGGGGACGTCCATGTAACTTCAGGAAGAGGCCACAGGCATTGCAGAGGACGGAGCCGAGTTCGTCTCTGCGCCAGAGGGGAGTGGTAGAGGTGCCGCAATTTTGACAGACTGGCTGTAATTGGGGTCGCTTCTGATCAGTCAATGCGGTCGCCATTGTGTTGTGAGGGAAGGAGAGAAGGGGAGAGCGGATGAGAGGGAGAGAGGGAGGATGCTAGGTGGTGATGGCGGACGGAGAGGGTGGATGTGCGGTGTTGATAAGATCTGGAGAGATTTGATTGTCTGGCGCGATAAGGGAACGAAAAGCGGGTGGTGCAGAGCCGGGCGCGGCTGCGAAGGGGGAAGACCGGCGCCAAGACCGCGTCGGCGCCCGGCGCTGCTGATAACAGAGCAGGCCGGACAGGACAGCGCAGCAGGACAAACGGGCTTGGGGGACGATAAGCACGGAGAGAGGCACGGAAAAGATGATACTCACCGGCGTGTTGCCCTGGCCGCCGGTCGTCGCGCCCGGGGACGACGTCGCGTAGGTCATGTTCGTCACGCTGAAGCCGGCATTGCTGGAGGCTCTGCCCACGTGAGATGTCAGTCAATCACTCAAGAGCCTCTGGGATGCTCGCCCAGCGCCTCGACGATCCTGAGGCAGCCAGGGCACGCCGGCATCTGCTCCAGAGGCCTATACCCCCCGGAGAGACAGGGTGTACGCTCAGCACATACCGTAGCTGCGAGGTCGGGGCGGACGCGACCGACGCCAGCGCAGAGAGTCCCGGAAGCGACGGGGGGATGGAGCTGGATACTGGATAGCTACTGTTGCTGCTGCCAGGCGTGCTGTCGCTCCCGCCGCCGCTGCCAGAAGCGGCCCCGTTGTTCCCAACACTGCCAGACGCGGGGAACGCGCTGGAAAACGGTATCGACGTCGACGGTGGGCGCGAGATGCCCGGAGCTGCGGCCGCCGCAGCGCCGGGAGATGTCGCTTGGCTGTCGACGGGCTGGCTGGTGGTGCTGTAGCTGGAGAGATCGTGCGACGGGGAGCCAGGCGGCGGCAGAGAGTGTAGAGCAGGATCGATGGGCGAAGCCCGGAAGAGCAGGGGAGCCACTGTGGAAGCCGTGGTGAAGGTGGTGTTGATCGAGGCCTGACGGTCTCGATCGACTCGAAAGGGAGGAGGAACGGAGGAGCGGGAGAAATGGGAGGACGGTCGAGGTTGCTGCTGCTGCTGCTAGACTCGATGGACTCGCGGCAAGACCGTGAGCCTCTTCACGACGCAGTAAGTCGACTAAGATTAGATAGATCCCTCTACGTCTGGGATGAACGGTATGGAGTACAAGTACTGTACAGTGCCTCGTGGGACGTCGGGACGCGGAGATCAGGAACGAGGGCGTTCAATTGGGCTGTCAAAGGAGTGACGGAAAAGAAGGTAGGACAGCAAGGAACGACGGTTGTTGGGAGAGCAGTAATGGAGATGCCAGAACAAAGGTGTCGCGAGAGAAGCGGTGCAGGCTGTGGTAAAAAGACAGCTTGTCTGTAGAAGGCAGAGCGGACAGGAGAGAGGAGAGATCGATCCAAGCCGGCGGGACGATCGCTGCACAGCGTCTTGTACGCAGTAGCGTTCCAACTGTCTAGCAACGAGTCTCAACTACGACTATTCCATCCGCAGACGGCCAGTGGGCGCATCCCCGTTCCCCGTCAACGGTCTATTACGGACGGCTGCTTGGCCGGGCCAGGCTCTTTGAGATCACTGGATGCCTGGATCGTGTCTCTTGCTAATCGAGTCTGCCTCGCTGCCGTTTGTGGCTAGTGGAGGGAATCCGGGGCCGTTATCGTCTCCCCCTTTATTCACCACGCGCCGATAAGTGTCGTTATTTTTAAAAAAGATACCCACCCGGCCGGATAAGAAGCGTCCTCTGGAGAGTCCCCTGAATCCGGCGTGCATGATGTCCTCAACTGGCTGGATATTAATGATTGTGATACAGGTCTCTTGGGCAGCATGCACCACGCCCCTCGCAACGACATCGCATGTCACTTGCGTCCTGGCAACACGGAGCACAAGGAACGACCTGAAAGATCTGACAGAATCTGCTAATCGCCGGGAGCTGATACCAGCGGCATGCTCCCGCAGTCTAGCCGGGCTTCTTCGGCATGCTTGTGCCTCGGCCATGAGTTGCACGGGGCAGCCCACGGGCGGGTTCCTGAAGATCCTGTTCTCTGAAGCTTCGGCGCCTTCGATCCTTGACCCTTTTCTGCCCCTCTGCGTATCTCGTTTTCGATAGAGCGTCCGGAAGAGCCACGCGCATCCCTTGGGGCGGCCGCGGACCGGGGGCTAAGAGGTGTATTCCGGCGTTCTGTGGGACTTAGTGACGCGTGCTTAGATTTCACGATGAAACAGGCGATAGGTTTAGTCTGCCACTCAGCTGAACTGGCAGATGAACCGCCTGGGCGTGAAATCAGTAGTGCTGTTTTACGAGTATTACTACGATTATGACATGAAAGAGGTAGATCCCGTTGCTTGTTCTCCTTGAGCATGGCAGCATGGGAGATGCTTCTTTTAAGGGGTTCCGCGGGTGGAGCACGAGCGGCGCCTCCGCCGCCGTGGACGAGGGCCGTGGCGGTGCGTTCTCCTGGCTGTGGCTGGTGCGGCGAGGGCGAGCTCCGGATACGCTGTCGCCTGCGCATCTCTACGGAGACCCCAGGTCGTCGAGTTCCTCTCCCAAGGGGCGCTGGCAATTCTTTTGCACAACCCCTCTCTCGCCCCCCGTGATGCCTTAATGTCTCCGTTCTCTATTGTTTTCCGTCTGTGTCTGTTTTCATTTCCCCTTTCCCCTTTCGATGAACGTCGCCTGCTCCGCTCTGTGAGCTGTCGCCATGCCTCCAGCTAAACAGCGCCCTGCTACGTCTGGCTACGCCCGCCTCGCCCAGGCGGAGGAGGAGAGAGCCCTGGGCTTCTACAGCGATTCCGACGAGGACGACCCGTACCATGTGCCTCACACCATCTCCAACTCGGCCCCCCGCTATGCACCCATCTCGTCCCGGGCCCAGATGCACGCGTCGGGCCTGTCGTCGCCTCCCGACGCCCGACGCAGGCACTCGGGCTACTACCACCGTCGAGGCCGCAGCAACTCGGCCGGCGTCGACATCAAGGCCATAAACGCGCGTCTGGAGCGGTGGGCGGAGGAGATCGCCTCCAAGTTCAAGATCAACAAGGTCAAGGGCAAGACGTTCGAGGAGGAGCAGCTCGAGATCCACCACACCGTCTTCCAGCCGCCCGAGGGCGTTCGACCCCTCACCCGGGAGCAGCTGGAGTCCGAGGAATTCGAGGGCGAGCAGCGCAGGGCCCGCGCGGAGTTCGAGAAGATCGTCGAGAGCGTCCGCGCCGCCATCGATATGGGGATACACCCGAAGATGATCTCCCAAGGTAGCTCCGGTAGCTACTTCGCGCGCAACTGTGAGGGCAAAATCGTGGGGGTCTTCAAGCCTAAGGACGAGGAACCGTATGCCTCGCGGAACCCCAAGTGGACCAAGTGGATACACAGGAACCTGTTCCCCTGCTTCTTCGGGCGGGCGTGTCTCATACCCAACCTATCTTACGTCTCGGAAGCTGCGGCGTACGTCCTCGACTCTCGTTTGCGCACGAACCTCGTTCCTTACACCGACATCGTATGGCTGTCGTCCAAATCGTTCTACTACGACTTCTGGGACCGGAGGAAGGCATGGAGAGGCAAGAAGCCGTTGCCTCCCAAGGTGGGCAGTTTCCAGGTGTTCCTCAAGGGGTTTAAAGACGCGAATGTCTTCCTGCGAGAGCATCCGTGGCCTGACCAGACGAACTCTGGGTTCCGTGCGGAGGACGCTCCAAAACGGAAGAAGCGGCCATGGAACGAAGCCTGTCGGCCGTCGGGGATTCAATCTGATGATGAAGATGATGAGTATGAAAGTGGAGATGCATCTTCGTCGCAGGATGAGACGAACGAGCGCAAATTCTTCTGGAGCGAAAACCTAAAGCAGTCCTTTAGGGAAGAGCTGGAAAAGCTGGTTATTTTGGACTACATCATGCGGAATACGGATCGCGGTTTGGATAATTGGATGATTAAGGTTGACTGGAAAACCGAGGAGGTATCCATTCTGGCAGAACCTCCCAAAATGAACGGATTAAACCCTGACGACGACGACGATGAGCACATGCTCCCACCACGGCCGAGATCTGTGAACTCGGAACGAACAAACACTACATCCCATCCCTACAAGCGACACGAGACCATGGTTATCAGCCGTACGGGCACTCCCTCCAATACGCAAGAACCCGCTGCCTCGATTAAGATAGGAGCCATTGACAACAGTCTGTCATGGCCGTGGAAACATCCAGACGCTGTAAGTCGGTCCGCATCTCCTTGCAGAGGTATTAACTGCTGCTAACATGTTGCAGTGGCGAAGCTTTCCATTCGGATGGCTCTTTCTTCCCGTTTCCCTCATCGGACAACCATTCTCCCAGAAAACGAGGGACCATTTCTTGCCGATTCTTACTTCCACCGCATGGTGGAGTGGCACACAGACAGCTTTACGGAAGGTGTTTTCTCAGGATGCTGATTTCAAGGAGAGCATGTTCGCAAGGCAAATAGCGGTCATGAAGGGCCAGGCCTGGAATGTGGTGGAGACGCTCAAGCAGCCGGACCATGGCCCTCTGGAGCTCACAAGGAGAATGAGAGTCTGCGTCTGGGATGACCTGGTAGAAATTCCCGTGGCCATCCCGCTTCGCGTGCCATCTACGGACAAGCAGCGACGCAAAGTGAGGAAACGTAGCCAGGAGCAAGAGGAGATGGATCTCAGTACGGCCATATCCTCTGATCCTGGACAAGAGAATGATCTGTTGAGCTTCGGATCTCCATCCAATGAGCTCCCGAATCCGAACAGATTCGAGCTCTCTCGTGGCCGCAACTCCACAGAGCATGGAAAGATAAGGAAAGAGTCAGGAAGCCCCGCCACTGTCAACGGCCGTGAAGGTGGTTATACCAGCCTTGACGAGATGGACGATAGGAGAGACTTGGCCCAGAGCTGGGCCACACTCCCTCCTCGACCTGACAAGGAAGCATCTGACTTCGGGCGATGGGGAGGCTCCAGGCGGCACTCGAAACGCCGTTCTTTCCACCACCGGCACGGCAGCTACAGTTCCATGTTCGGGGTGGATGACCTTGAAGGCGACCTCGGGTACGCCGCTGCTGAGGGCATGGAAGGGCACGCGCGAAAGGTTATCGTTGAGCGCCTCGAAGCCGTGAAGAGCAAAAACCCCGTCTTCACGTGGTGCTAAGACATGAATTTCTCTCTTATCCTTCTTCTTCTTTATTGCTCACCATTTTAGCGGGTGGTCATGGTAAAATGGGATGAATGCCGGAGAATACGGAGTTATTTGTACGTGTGTGCAGCACCGGTTGGGAAAAAGCACTACATTCCACTGTATATAGACACTCATGCCGACTTTAATCTCTTGGGTCAAGAGGGGCTCAGTTTGGGAGCTTGCAATGTAGCATATTACGAAAGACTAATGCCAATATACCTTTTTGCTTTTTGCCTTTTTTTTCGCATGTGTTGTGCAGCTGTGTGGCGTGTAGCGCGCAGGGACGGATGCGGCCGAGGATCTTATCGATCTCTTGGCACCGCGATAGATCTCGGTGCGTCATGCGGGCGTGCGCCTGGAGAGCGCGCCGCTCCGACTCTCTCCATCGCCTCGACTCTCTCTCTGCACCATGTGAAGCTGCTTGTGGCTGTCGTCTAATCCGATCTATTCGACTCTCCAACACCTCTCATTCATAACGCTTCCACCTCCGGCAGTTGGCATGTCCAGCCAACAGCTCGTCGACTGCCGGGAACCTGCGTCTCTCGCTTCAAGGTCCTCGATGCCCTCGATCAGCCTTCCCCGCATTATCAACAGGGTCCCATCGCAACTTTAGCTCATCTCTGCTTCAGTCGATCCACGCGGACCTGCCGAACAGCTACCCGTCTCTCAACCAACTGGCGCATCCCGGATACCAAGGTGAAGACAAGAAAGACACCAGCGCCATAATGGCGTCCCACGCCGCGATGCTGCTCGACCCGCGGGCGTACAAGAGACAGATGCAGGCCAATGGTAATGACCCGGAATCTTCTCCTTTACCCATTTCAGATGGCACTGTTGCTGCGCGAGCCAGCAGCGAACCTCCCGCTTCTTTAATCTCTCGACCTCTCACCCTTGCCTCACCTCGCGATGATGACACCACCGGTTCAGAAGTGAATGATCAGTTCCGCTCACCTCTCAAAGGAACAACCCAGCAGGATTCAAGTTCCCCCAGAGACACCGCCACACCGGCGAGCACAGCATCAGTGGCGCGCCAGCTGCTCAGTCCTAGGGATCAGCTGTCCTCCTCCAGGACGAAGTCGACGTCGAATCGACCGCCCGCAAGCTCGAGCAATGCTACCCTGTCTGCGCAAAACGAGTCCCGAGCCAGGCCCGACCTCGAGTTCGAGTTCGTCGGTAAAGACGCGACGAACGACGTTGAAGAAGAAGCGGCTAGCGATAGGAAGCGCAGTTTCGAGCAGGTTGACGCTGATGCCGTTGGAGGTGGTCATAGGCGCCTCATCGAAAATATGTACGGTGTAGAGAGGCGCGAGGACCAGCCGCAGAAGCGCGTCAAGACCGCCGAGGATCAGGAAGAGAAGGTCGCAGCAGGGAAGAAGGGAAATTTCGCGATCTCCGGGAACAGTGGTCTCGGGGAATGGATGAAGGAGGACAAAGGGAGGTCCGACACTCCGTCTACGGCTACGCCCAATGTCGTGGATCTGACCATCGGTGAGGATGTCACCTTAGGCGTTAATTCACTCAAGTGGTTTACTCTTGCTAACACTCATCGTTTGTATAGATTCCACGCCTGCTGCTACTACTCCAGCCAAAGACGACGACGACTTGCAAGTCACGGGGTCGATCAATCTGAGTACTCAAAAGGTCTGCTATGGGAAAATAGAGCACGCCATGATCCAAGCACACATGGTGCCGAAGCCGGGTATTAAGAACATCTTTGGAATGACGCACGACTGGCCTTCTATAAAGCTTGGGGTGCACCACCATCCTAGCCAGGGCAATAGGATCGAGGTTTCAGACCCTCATGGTCAGATATTCGGGACAGTCGACGCGAAGACGGCAGCCGCGATCGTACCGCTGCTGGATTCGCCGGCTCTGAAAGTCGAAATGACGGCTCGCTTGGATGTTCGAAGGCGACTGGAAGATGAATGGCCGTGGCAGGAATGCTCTGCTTTGTACCGCGTCTCGATCAACCTCTACGGCTTGAGAAAGGATGCTGAATTGGTCGGCAAGCATCTTGGCCAGCGCAACGTATGGCTGGGCACTCCAAACATGGTCGAACAGGGCATTCCAGTTTTCAATCCCCACGCGGAGAGGAGACGCGCGCAGCCGTTGTACACACCATCGACTTCTCGTGGACGTCCGAATGTCAGTTACGAGGTCCGCACGGCGGAGGAGGTGAATGATGCTGTTATGAAGATGTTCGATCAGCTCAAGAGCGCGGAGAATCTACCGGAGATGGAACCACCGCCTCTTGTCTCGACGCCGTTGCTTCGCCATCAGAAGCAGGCGCTGTGGTTCATGACTGAAAAGGAGAAACCTCGTAGGTTCGGACCCAGGGAAGAGGATAACAATTCCCTCTGGAGGATTGCTTATCGGGCCAATGGCACGAAATGCTATCGAGAAATAATCAGCGGGACAGTTGTCGACGAAGAGCCGCCTCAGGTCCTCGGTGGCCTATTGGCAGATATGATGGGCCTGGGGAAGACGCTGAGCATCCTTTCCCTTGTTGCTGCGACGCTCCCGGAGTCTCGAAAATGGGAGAGCATGATACCCCACCCGGGGCTCGTTCGGAGCTCACCTGGCATCCGCAATACACGGACAACGCTTCTCGTGTCACCCCTCAGTGCCGTCAACAACTGGGTCATGCAGATCAAGGAGCATTTGAAGCCCAACGCCATTTCATACTATGTCTTTCATGGATCCTCCAGAACAACCGACGTTGAAGAGCTGTCAAAGTATGATCTGGTCATCACGACTTACAGCATCGTTCTCAGCGAGCTATCCGGGAGGGGCTCGAAGCGAGGAGTGAGTCCATTGACCAAGATGAACATGTTCCGCATCGTTTTGGACGAGGCGCATACGATCCGAGAGCAGAGCGCCGCGCAAACGCAGGCGATCTTCAGGTTAAACAGTCAACGTCGGTGGTCAGTTACCGGGACACCCGTCCAGAATCGGCTGGAAGATCTTGTTTCGGTTACCAAGTTCCTGAGGCTCTTCCCTTACGACGACAGGAGCAAATTCGCGGCTCACATCCTAAGCCGGTTCAAGAACGGAGATCCTAACGTGCTTGCGAGCCTGCGCGTGCTCGTGGACTCTTTTACTCTCCGTCGAGTCAAGGATAAAATCGATCTTCCACCGCGGCACGACAAGATCGTCACGCTTACATTCTCTGAGAAGGAGAAACAGCTGCACGAGTTCTTCAGGCAGGAGTCGAATGTGATGATGAAAGTCATCGCTGGCGAGAACAAGACGAAGATGGGAGGGCGAATGTACCACCACGTCTTGAAGGCGTTGATGATCCTGCGTCAGGTTAGTGCCCACGGGAAAGAGCTGCTTGATAAGGAAGACCGTGATAGAATCAAGGGCATGACTGCCCATGACGCTATCGATTTGGAAGAGAGCGGCGGCAGTGAGCCGCTAGGTGTAACCGACAAGAAAGCGTACGAGATGTTTTCTTTGATGCAGGAGTCATCGGCAGCTGTCTGTGCGATGTGTGGAAAGCCCCTGGAGGAGAAGCACACAGAGACGGGCGCTGTTGACAAGAAGGCGGCGATGGCAGTGGTACTCCCATGCTTCGATGTCCTTTGTGCCGACTGCTTCTCTCGATTCAAGGAATCGTTCGGCGCGCAGGCGGGGTCATCGTCTCAGGAGATCAAATGCCAGATCTGTGATGGCTGGATCCCTATGGCATATTCGACGATCACACCCGCCGGATTTGAGGAGTACTGGGAGACTCAGGCGCAAGCGAAGCAGAGCCGCAAGAATGCCAAGGTTCTCGGTGAATACGAGGGCCCGCATACGAAGACCAAGGCGCTGATCTCCCATCTCCTCGATACCGCGGAAGAGAACAAGAAGCTTGCTAAAGGCGAACGCCCAATCAAGAGCGTCGTCTTCTCGGCGTGGACCTCGCATCTTGATCTCATCGAGATCGCGCTCAAAGACAACGGCATAACGGGTTATACCCGTCTCGACGGAACTATGTCGCTGCCTGCGCGCAACAGATCCCTCGACACGTTCCGTGACGACGACAATGTCACTGTCCTCCTGGCCACCATCGGTGCCGGCGGCGTTGGCCTCAATCTCACCTCCGCCTCGAGGGTCTACGTCATGGAGCCTCAGTACAACCCGGCCGCGGTCGCTCAGGCAGTGGACCGCGTGCACCGTCTCGGCCAGACGCGAGAGGTGACCACCATCCAGTTCATCATGAAAGACAGCATCGAGGAGAAGATCGCCGAGCTGGCGAGGAAGAAGCAGCAATTGGCGGATATGAGCATGAACCGGGGCAAGCTGGATAAGCGGCAGCTGCAGGAAGCACGGATGCAGGAATATAGAAGTCTGTTCAAGTGATCGATTTGCGATCAGCGCAAGTGCAAGCCCCGTCTAATCGTGTCATTTCACGTTGCTGGAGACATGAGGCCTGATGATCTGATCCAATGCTTGACTCTTCTACAATGCAATGCTCACATCCTCGGGTTGGGTGGTTCATGGTCATGGTTCATGGCGTTTTGCGGGGGTTTTCGAGAGAGAATGGGCTGGCTTGCATGATTGACGGATTTCGAATTTTCTCTTAGAGATACCCCGAGCGTACACCTGTTTCCTTTCCGCCCCATCACCATATTATCCCTGCAATGCCTGGGCCTTTTTTTCCCTTTTGCATCTTGGGAGTTTTGGGAAGGTCGTTTATCATTCACACTGGGCTGGGGATCCCCTGCATTTCGTTGATGGCATAAAGCAAGGTTCTGTTCTGCTTTTCTGCTTTTCTATGGTGCCATACGCATATTCATCGCGCGGGATCTGCTGGTTGGGAGGTTGATGTATTTTTTTTCCTTTCTTTTTACTCTGATGTCTCTTGCGAATTCTATTCTATGTGAATTCTTTTCTCACTTACTGCCTTTTTCTTCCTGTCTACTCTTTTCTTTTCATCTAATCTCATGCTGGGCGCAATCAGGGCGCACACAAGATATGAATACACTTAGTGCATGAACGGTGGAAGGCGAAAGGCGAAGGCAAGGGCGAAGAGATGTCCAACACATGATATCAGATCACATCAGATCAGATACAAGACAGACAGAAAGACATAAACTAAGCGACGCAAGTCCACAAAAACAGAAAGCGGTAGGGTCCTTGGCCTAGGACCGAGGCTTGCTTACTAGATAGAAAGAGAGAGAAATAGGAAATTTGAGCTCAGGCTCTGAGACCCTTTTTATCTTATTTTTTTCCCTCTTTCTTGCTTAGTTAGTGCAGCTAATCTGTACTGTAAAAATGAAAACAGAGGATGATGGTTAATGATTAATTTGAATTTGATCTACATAGATGAATGATTTGGTTTCATTCGTAACTTTTCTTCTACATTAGTTTCCATGCCATTGTCCTGCTTCGACTGTACATGTACTTGTGCCGCAAAAAAAAGGCCTAGGTAGGCTGCAAGAGCCATTATCCAGAATATGTATTCATGTATGACCTTGGCCCCCCTTTCTCGTCTGAGCCCCCTTTGGTAGGGTGTGGAACTTCTATTCTGAATATGTATGTGAATCCCGAACCACTGAGAGCGCATGGCCATGGCCAACAAGCTGTTTGGGGTGGAAGACCTTTTGATCGGTTCTCCATGCAGGTGCAGGCGAAGCCCAGAAGTCGATGACTTGCTTGCATCGCTTTTCGAGTAGAGAGAGAGGGGGGCGGGGGTGGGGG